>JACXTT010000102.1_pt1 | contig 125332 bp, 110 predicted proteins | sample 9270951 | NCBI WGS metagenome assembly JACXTT01 (sample SAMN15532306, study PRJNA645909) | rock metagenome | isolation source: weathered quartz diorite | place: Puerto Rico | collected 2017-06-21 | reverse complement strand
ATTCGCAACGCATGCTCTTCAGCCCGTGGTGGTGCTGGGAGGGGTCCACGTTAGGCACATGCACGCCGATCCTTCCTTTGCGGCCATGGCTGATTACGGCACTCATTCGCAATTTTCCGGAGGCTTGGTCGTCCTGCACTCCGAAATGAACCTCCACTTCGGTTCCTGCTTGGTACTGTTTCTCAGTCAAAATGCTGATGCCAATCGGACTCATATCCGCCAGATAGCCAAGCGAAAGATCGCCCGGCGGGCCAAACAGCACTCGCCAGTCGGCGGCGCGCCGCGGACTGCTTCTGCGGTCGGAGAGTTCTCTGTCAGCCAAGGAATTAGCCGGAGTCCCTTCGGTTCAACGACAACGATACCCTGCCCAAGTGTGGGTAGAGGAAACTAACAGTGAATTGTTACCGAAGTGTGAATGAGTCAGCAAGGCGACCAGAAGATCGGGAGGTTCCGGAACAAAAAAGATTGCGCCCCGGTTTCCGTTTGGTTTAACGTCCGTTGCGGTGCAATCACCGTGAAAGTCTTTATCATTCGAGGAGGTACAAGCATGTCAACCAAAATCGTCGTGAGATCCCTTTATTCAGTTGTGTTTGCGCTGTGCGTGCTGGCAACCGCGCTGGCGCAGATGCCCAATCCATACGGTCCGCCCATCAGCCTGGAGAATGCCCGGAAAGCGGCAGCGCCGGCGCTGGCGGAGGCGGCGAAGAACAACTGGACCGTGGCAGTCGCCATCGTGGACCCTGCCGGCAATCTTGTCTACTACGAGAAGATGGACAACACGCAGCTCGGAAGCGCAAACGTCGCGATTGATAAGGCGCGCTCGGCGGCGCTCTTCAAGCGGCCCACCAAGGCGTTTCAGGACGCGCTGGCGGCAGGCGGAGATTCCGTGCGCATCTTGCGTCTGCAGGGCGTCGTGCCGGTCGAGGGCGGCATCCCGCTCGTGGCGGACGGAAAGATTGTCGGCGCGATCGGCGTTTCCGGCGCAACCAGCGCGCAGGATGCGCAATGCGCCAAGGCCGGCGCGGAAACAGTGAAGTAGCCGACGCGGTGTTTTGTCTTGTGACCGCGAATTCAAGAAAAAAGCTTGAACAAGTCCTGTTTGACTTCACGAGTAATGACTGAGACGAGGGTTTGCTTGTCGCTGGGGTCAAGACTCGGAGACCGCGCAAACAATTTGCGTCGCGCCATTGCGGCGGTCGAGGATACTGGCGTGCGGTTGCGATGCATGTCGTCTTATCGTCTTCGCGTTGACTTGCGTGGAACGGCACCCTAAGATGACCAGCCAAGGGCGGATTCTTTTCTATGATTGGGCGGACCGTTTCCCACTACCGCATTCTCGAGAAATTGGGCGGGGGTGGTATGGGAGTGGTGTATCGAGCAGAGGATCTTAAGCTTGGCCGCCAAGTCGCTTTGAAATTTCTCCCCGAAGAACTTTCCAAGGATCATCACGCGATCGAGCGCTTTCAGCGCGAAGCGCGGGCCGCCAGCTCCCTGAATCATCCGCACATCTGCACAATTTATGACGTGGACGAATACGAAGGGCAGAACTTCATCGTCATGGAAATTCTCGAGGGGCAGACGCTGAAACATCGTATTGCCGGGAGGCCCCTGGAGATCGAGCGAGTTCCGGAGTATGGCTTCCAAATCGCGGACGCCCTCGACGCCGCGCACTCCAAAGCGATCATCCACCGCGATATCAAGCCAGCGAATATTTTCGTTACCAATCGCGGCCAGATAAAACTTATGGATTTTGGCCTCGCCAAGCTTCTGCCCGAACGCAGAGGGACAACCTGGCCGACGCCGAAATCGGAAGCGATCAATACCACCACCCAAGATGATCATTTTACGAGCCCCGGCGTGGCCCTGGGAACGATTACCTATATGTCACCCGAACAGGTTCGCGGAGAAGAGCTCGACGCGCGTACGGACTTGTTCTCTCTCGGGATCGTGCTCTATGAAATGGCCACTGGCCTGCAAGCGTTCAGCGGCAACACCTCTGGATTAATTTTCGAAGCCATATTGAATCGCACGCCAATTCCTCCCGTGCGTGTAAACCCTGCGATCCCTCCACAACTGGAAATGATTATCTCCAGAGCGCTTGAGAAGGATCCGGGATTGCGCTATCAGACCGCCTCTGATCTGCGGGCCGATCTGCAACGATTAAAGCGAGATACGGATTCAGCCCGTGTGTTGCCCGTGACTTCCGGTTACACAACCCGCTATGCTCTCCGGCTCCGGCGAAGCTGGCCCCACTTTGTCTGGGGTGCGGTTCTCCTCACTCTATTGGCTGTGTTCGGGCTGGTCGCCGGAAGTCTCCGAGGGCGATTGTTCGGAACGTCGGGAGCGGCGCGCATTGATTCGATCGCCGTTTTGCCCTTCGCCAATGTGAGCAAGGATTCCAAGACGGAGTATTTGAGTGATGGAATCACCGAAAGCCTGATCAATAGTCTCTCTCAGTTGCCGAATCTTTCAGTGATGTCGCGGAACACTGTTTTCCGCTATAAGGATCAGGCCACCGATCCGGAACGCGTGGGAAACGATCTGGGGGTCCGCGCAATCCTCACCGGAAGGGTCATCCAATCGGGTGACGAGCTGCTTATCAGTGTCAATCTCGAAGATGTGCAAAACAAACGGCAAATCTGGGGCGCCCAGTACAACCGCAAACTGTCCAATCTGGTGTCCGTGCAGGAAGAAATTGCGGGTGATATCTACGGCCGATTGCGCCCCAAACTCGACGGGGAGGAGATGAGACGAGTAGCCAAGCGGCCGACGGAGGATGTTGAAGCGTATCAATTCTACTTACAGGGGCTCTTCTATTGGAACAAATGGACGGAAGCGGACTTTAAGAAAGCCGCGGAATACTTTACGCAGGCGGTCCAGAAAGATTCGCGCTACGCCCTTTCCTACGCGGGTCTCGCGGATACCTACAGTCTCCTGGGGAGCGCCGGATACCTTTCTCCGAGTGAGGCCTGGCCCAAAGCAAAAGCCGCAGCTATGCAAGCTCTCGAAATCGACGATACGCTCGCGGAAGCCCACACCTCTTTGGGGCTCGTGAAGGAATATTACGAATGGGACTGGGCTGGCGCGGAAAAGGAATTCAAACGCGCCATCGAGCTCAATCCAAACTCAGCGAACGCACATCTTTGGCATGGCGACTTTCTGTCGAATACCGGCCGGCTGGACGACGGAATGCGCGAAACAAAAAGAGCCAAGGATCTTGATGCGCTCTCCCTCATCATCAATACCAAGTTGGGATGGCAGTTCTATCTCTCGAGCCAATACGATCAGGCGGTCGAGCAGCTGCGCAAGGTGCTGGAGATCGATCAAAAGTTTGCGCCCGCGCGGCGAATTCTCGAGGGGGTCTACTCCCAAATGGGCAAGCAGAAAGAAGCTGTTGCCGAGAGAGAGAGATTTGTTTCACTCTCAGGTAGTCCGGAATTGGCGGCCTCCATCGAGGAAGATTTTTCCAAGTCCGGGTATAACGGCGTCTTGAGAAGCTGGCTGGATGGCATGACCGAGATTTCCAAGCACGGCTACGTTTCATCCTACGACATCGCTCAAATCTACGCGCGCATGGGAGAAAAAGAGAAGACGGTCATTTGGCTGGAAAAGGCCTACGACGAACATGACAGTGGCCTTGTATCCCTGGGCGTGGATCCGCTCTTCAATAGTCTGCGCTCGGATGCGCGGTTCCATGCATTACTCAAGCGCCTGGGGCTCTCAAATTAGAATCGGCCTCAAAAAAAGTCGCAATCCCGATCCACCCCGCGAGCGTCTCGCTCCCTATCGGAGCGGGTAATCACGATCACCGGGGAGATGTCCGTCGACCCGCAACACTTTCAGGCCGGGCCGCACGTTCCGAGCGTCCATAAAGGCAATTGCGCCGGGCATAGCGACCACGAGCTCATATTGCATATCATTTGAGTACACGATTTTCGGCGGAGACGCCGCCTCTGCACGGAAAATCTTAGCGACCCAAAACTGTTTGAACTGCGTTTCTGTCATCTGGTAGATCACCCGAAGCACGACGTCCCGTTCCCGGGCCACTGGGGCACGGATAAGCAAGACCACGGGAAGTTTCGAGCTCCAGTATTGCCGTTCGCCGAGAAGCACCTTGCGAACATCTGCGAGGCTGAGATCGTCGACGGGAGTGTCAGGATGGACGACGACCGCAATGTCGGCGCCTCGCGCAGTCTGCGCCGCAGACGGCCACTGGAAAAGAGTGGAACACCAGAAGATCGCCAACAGGATTGCCACGAACCGCTTTTGTGTTGCATTCATCGCATGGCTCACTTAAAAGGTAAAGCTGGTCTGCAGGAACAAGCCATTTACGATGCCATTGAACGTGGGCGTCTCCAGTACGTTGCGGCTCGTGCGCCGGTACTCACTTTTGAACGCGGCGTAGCTCGAGATGTCGTAGCGGAGCCCGAAAATCGACTCCACCAAATCCAGATTACTGAAGACCGCCTCGCTCCGTGGCGTGTGAATATACTCGAAACGGTAATACGGCTTCAACGTGTTTTCAAACCAGGGAAGCCGGTAACCCAACTGTGTGTAGAAGCCCTGACTGTTGGAAGTCCGACCGGTTAAAACCTGACGATGGTTGACATTGGCGAATTCCGCCAGAAATTCCGGGGCACCCTTCGTCCAAACCACGTGAGCTGAGGTGATCCATTCGCGATAGTCTTTTCCATTCGCCAAGCGGCAGCCCGGCACTACCGGAATCAATGGATTATTCTGGCAGTTGATTTTGTCCCGATACACGGACGCGCCGAACTGCAAACCATATAGTTTCGTCGGCCGGGCAAAGATATTGGCCACCCAAGCGCGGTTGTTATTGACGTCTCCCGCGTCGCCGGGGCGGCTGATGATTTCTCCCCGGCCATTGCCGACACCAAAACTGTAGGAAAGGCCAGCGCCGCCGGAAGGAATGTTGCCCTCCGCAAGGAATCCGACGAAGTGTACAGGAATAAAGGTGCCGCCCACCTTCACTATCTCCGGCCGGTCGATCGTCGTCTGCAACCACGCTCCATGATGGAAAGCGGTGTTCCAATAACCAATAGGGGTGTGATAGCGGCCGAACGAAAGCTTGAAGTAGTCGTTGTAGTCGTATCGGATGATGGAGCGCTCGACTTCAACAGTGTACCCGTTCGGATGAGCGTTGAAGGTCATCTCGCCGAAGTAGCTGATCTTTCGAGAGAGGGGGGACGCCAGGTGTAAATCCAACTGCCCTAGATTGAAACCGCTTGCCGCTCCTTTCTCGTCCGTGGCAGAGAAGTCCATGTCTGCAAACCCTCGAATCTGCAGTGAAGGATAGTGAACTTCGGCTTGCTGGGCCACCGTCTGCTCCTGAGCCATGTGATCATGCGCTTGCGCGGCAGATGGGGTTGCAGCCGGCGGTTCGGATTTTTGAACCGTTGTCTTCTCGGAGGCAGTGACGACGGGCGTGGGAGACGCGCTTTGTTTAGCCTCCAGCTCGGCCACACGGGTCTCCAATTGCGCGACCCGCTCAAGCAGAGCTTTTACCTGCTCTGCCTGATCGTCAGCGGGAGAGCTGCGCCCCCACACGGAGCCCGCAGCAAGAAACGACAGCAGGATGACGAGTAGTGGACGGTTCATTCTTTCCCCCTTGTCGGAACTTCCGGATATGTTCCGAATCAAAGATTGCCCGCGTGCGGATCGGAAATACGAGAGGCGAATTCAACTCCGGTAAAAAAAGATTTTCTCGTTGAGTGTCCAGTTTAGGTTAGTAACGTACCGGAGAATGCAGCGTATTCTATTCTCGCAGAGCGAAATGTCAAAGTGTTCTGTAGCTATGGTAAGTTCGGCCAAACAAATGTCCCTGCACATCATCTACCTCTCGCTGGGATCAAACGTTGGAGACCGCGCGGATAATTTGCGGCACGCCGTCGCGGCGCTGGAGGATACAGGCGTGCGCGTGTGGCAAGTGTCGTCAATCTATGAGACCGAGCCGGTGGACCTCCGCGAACAGCCGTGGTTCTTAAATTGCGTTGTGAAGGCGGAGACAGAATTGCCCGCTGCGGAACTCTTGAAAAAATTGGGGCAGATCGAATTGCTCATGGGAAGCAAAAAAATTGTCCCCAAGGGACCGCGGCCGATCGATTTGGATATTTTGCTTTATGGCGATAAGTCCGTGGAAACGCCGGAATTACGGGTACCGCATCCCCGGATGCACTTGCGGCGGTTTGTGCTGGTTCCGCTCGCGGAAATTGCTCCGGGCTTGCGCCATCCAGCCTGGGACACGAACGCGGAAGGACTTCTCGAACGCACGCCGGACAAAAGCGTGGTGCGAAAATTACCGGAGAGTTCATAAGGCCACAGGCTGCGGCGTGTGCCCCCCTCGGCTGCCTTTACCACCGCGCGCCAGGTGGAATCACGAAGTGCGATGAAGCAAGAGCCGATGAAGCGTCATCTGTCTTGGCTGCAAGGCGTCCAGTTCAATTTGCGTTAGCTTACCCTCGGTGATTTCGAGCCAGCGATAAACGCCGGGCTCGCTTTCTTGGACTTCACGGCCATTCAGCCGGCGCAGAAATTCCTGAGCGTTGTCGCCGGAGGCCGCTTCGCGCAGAGTCGGCCGGGCGAGTGCTTCGATGGCGTAGCTCCGGAGCAGCTTGTTCCAATAGTGGTTGAAAAGGTCGTTGGAAGCGAAGATGTCGCTCCAGGCGACTTCGCCACCGTAGGCGACAATCACTCCCACTACGGGCATTTTGCGTTCGCCATTCGAGCCAGCCACCGCTTTTGCGAAACGCCTTTGTAGTTCTTCCACAAAACTATCGATCGATACGCCGACTCTCCTCGAGTCGTAGATTTTCTCGTAGGCTTCGGTGCGTGCTTCCGAGGAAATTGCGCCGGTAATGTCATACGTGGAAATTCGTGGTGCAGGAGCGGCAGGCTGCTTGGCGGCGGTCGTGCCGCTGCGAACGGCGCTCCACACTTCCGTCTGCGCCTGATCCACGGCGGCCTTCTCGCGGACACTGGGATGAACGATAGTCTTTGCTGCAGAGAACTGGGAGCCGGAAGACCAGCGGCCGTGCTCCACGCAGAAGACGTCGAGGGGAAGCGGGTCCGCGCCTGGAGCGACGATGCGATCCTTGGCTATGATGCGGTCCTGTTTGCCGCCGCTCACCAGCTCCCCGGCAAGGAGGAGCAGGGGACGTTTGCTGCGGTTGATGAGGACGAGCTGGTTGACGGAAGCACCGGTGTTGTATTGCGGCGCTGGGATGGGGCGGCCGTCGCGATTGCGGACCAGGCCGTTTGTGCCTTGTTCGCTGACGACAACCTCGCCGCTGGAAAGACCTTCGTCGAGGGTGAGAAACAGGCTGGTGTCTTGGTTGAAAGAGGTGACGACCGGGAAGAGGGTGATGTTTTCGTAGGTGACGGGATCGAGAAGCTGCCAGCCGCCCTCGCTTTTGGGCGACGGGGCTGGTGGGGCGGGGGCCGGCCAGACAAAAGCTAGGGCGCAAAGTGAGCTGACGCCGAGGAAGTTGCTTAATGCGGCGCCTAGAATTGTACGTTCCATAAAACCTCCAGTGCGTGAAGCCGCGAGGCCAAGCACGGGATTAGAACGGGGAAGGCGGGATTTCTTGCAGGATTCTTGGCGGCGTGGGAGACTTCGCGCGGAGGCGAACGGATATGGGGATGGGACTGGGGCAGAAGAGTGTGGCAGGTGCGTGCGTGCTTTTGTTGGCGGCGATGGCAGGGCAGGGGCAAGAGAAAACGGCAGGGACGACCGACCGGCACGTGAACCAGGAGCGGCTTTGGGAGAATCTCCGGAAGCTCGGCGAGTTTGGGAAAAACCCCGAGGGAGGAGTGAGCCGGGTTGGATTCACGGAAGCGGACCTGGCCGGCCGGGCTTATGTGATGGGATTGATGAGGGAGGCGGGGCTTGAGGTGAGGGTGGATCCCGCGGGAAATATTTTCGGACGGCGAGTCGGCTCGGCGAACCTGCCGCCGCTGCTCTTCGGTTCACACATTGACTCGGTGCCGCACGGCGGAAATTTTGATGGGGACGTTGGCAGTTTGGGCGCGATCGAGGTTATACGTGCACTGAACGAACAGAAAGTAAACACGCGGCATCCGCTCGAAGTGGTCATTTGGACAAGTGAAGAAGGCGGACGATTTTTTGCGGGACTGTTTGGATCGTCAGCGGCCGCGGGGCTCATGCCGGAGGACGTCGGAGAGCGAAGGGACGATGCGGGAGAAAAACTGAGCGATTGGCTGAAGAGGATGGGGGGAGATGCCTCACGGATCAAGGAGTCAAAAATCGCGCCGGGGGGCGTGGCGGGATATATCGAGCTGCATATCGAGCAGGGCGCGGTGCTCGATGGAGCGAACGTACCGATCGGCGTGGTGCAAGGAATCGTGGGAATCAGTTCTCGGAAATGCACGGCGACGGGATTCGCGAATCATGCCGGAACAACACCAATGAATCAGAGGAAAGATGCGCTGGCCGTGGCCGCAAAGGCGGTGCTGGCAGTGCGCGAGGAAGTGCGCGCGGAGAATGGAGGGCAAGTTGGAACGGTGGGTTGGATGAAGATTGAGCCTGGCGCCACGAATGTGATTCCTGGACGCGTGACGTTTCCGGTGGAGTTGCGGGATCTCGACGCGGGGAAGATCAACCGCATTGCAGCGCGGATTCTGCAACGTTTCGAAGCCATAGGAGGAGAAGAAAATGTACAGATCGTCTGCGGGAATCCGGATCTGGAAGAACCGGCTCTGACGGCCCCAGCCTTCCGGGAAACGATTCAAGCGGCGGCGCGCGGGGCGGGACTGCAAACCATGGAGCTGCCGAGTGGCGCGGGGCATGACGCCCAAAATGCGGCGCGCTTCGCGCCCGTCGGAATGATTTTTGTGCCGAGCCGCGGCGGAATCAGCCATTCGCCGTTAGAGTATTCGTCACCGGAACAGGTAACGAACGGAGCGGAAGTCTTGTACCGCACGATTTTGCGGCTAGACACGCAGCCCGATCTGGACGGAACGGCGCCCCACTAGTAACAAAGCAACTGCGCTAGAAATGGAATTTGAGGTCGGAGAACCGTCAGAGCGGCGTCAAGCTCCTCGGTGTGCCCGCCTGAGGCAGATAGGCTCGGACAAGCCGCTCTTCGACAGCGCTCAGGGTAAACCGCAATCCAAAAAATTAGCGGTCGGAACCGCCGAGATTGGTGCGGGGCTTGTTGCGTTTGGATAGAGAAGTTTCTTTCTCCTGCCGCTCATATTCGGCGATCTCTTCATCGGTGTACGAGAAGGAGTCGCGGGAAGCGAACATGGCATTGGCGCGGCCGGCCTGTTTTTTTTTCTTCCGCAGGGCGCCAAATTCATGGCGGACCTGGCGGAGAGGGGCGTCGATGGCTTTGACTTCGACGAGGAGGTCGCTGACCCTTTCGAGGAACTCGTGGAGGTGATAGGGGCGCGCGAGGTAAGGGAGGCGCGACTGCTCAAGCACCGTGACATATTGACTGTCGGCCGATTCGGGAACTAAGAACAGAATTCGGAGGCGGCCACCCTCTGCTACGGACACGCTGGCGAGTTCCCTGAGGGTGACAAAAGCAGGCCCCTCGACACCCATAAGCACGACATTGGCAATCACCAGCGACCATTCGGCAGATTTCAATTCGGAGAGCAGAAGCCTTGTACTAGGGACGACGCGGACGCGCCAGCCTTCAGAATCAAGGATTTGGCGGACGGCGGAACCCTGGCTGTCGTCGTCGAGGACGAGGATGCCGACTTGCCGAGGTTGCACCGGAGGAAGGCTCGCCATAATGCAAGTATAGGCTTGCTGGGAGGAGGCAGGGAACAGAGAAGCAAGGTTGGCGGCGTATTGGCTACTGGCCAAATGGCGAGGTACCGTGGGCCGAAGCGAAGAAGTTGCCGGAGAAGCTTACTTATTGACCGATTACCAAGTGGGTTCCATCCAAATATCGTTTCAGGCCGCTGCCATCCCAAAACACGCGCCACGTAGCGTACCGACGTGACGAATCGGACCCGGTAAAGAAAATTTGTAGACCGTCTCTGGACCATTCCGCATTTTGCGCGAACATCTTCAACGGGCTTAAGACCACGCGCCGCTTGGATCCAATTTCATAGAGAAAAAACCCAAAGGCCCCGCCCATGTGTTCGTCAGTTGGCACGCCTTGGGGCGGCTTCAACCACTCCGCGGCAACCAGAAGCAAATCCGGATTGATAGGACTAATACGCACGGTGTTGGCGCTGGAAAAGCCGAAGGAATCACCGTACAGGTCTTTCTCTGGCAAAGTTCGTTGTACAGCACTGTCGTCCCTGACCCAGTACAACTGCTGAAGGTCATCCACGAGGATGGTGTGCGCGTCGAGCCAGCCGTCAATGACCAGGATTGCGCCGGGGAAGATTGGGGTTGCACTCGCCGGGGCGGTAACGGGCGCGATCCACAGACGCCATTCCCCGTCGACAAACTTCATGAAGGCGATGCGGGTGTCGTCCGGGGACCAGAATGGTCGTTGGACTTCACCGGTCAGAAGGTCGGCGGATTTTTCGGTGGTGGAATCATAGAGGACGATGGCGCGGCTTCCACCTTGATTCTGCCGTGTGTAAAGGAGCTTTTTCCCATCGTGAGATAAAGCCAACTGGGAACCCTCGGGTGAGGCGACTTTCTTGATTTTGCCGTTGCTCACGACGATATTGCCGGTGGAATTCAGGAATGCGACGGTTCTGGGAGCTTTGAAATTTGTGACGGTGGTTTCGGGAGGCTTCTTCTTTTCGGTGTCGTCGTCCTCATCGGGCTGGTTGGCGGGGTTGATGATCTTTGGGAACAACTCGGCGGCGATGCGAGCGCAACCGCTGAGAGTACCGATCTGGGCGTGCTGGACCACCGCGCTAAAAGCGTATTTGGTCTCGGACAGAGGATCGATGCACGATTCACGGGTGAGGTGAATCGTGACTTCTGCTATCGTGCCCGTGTCTTTGGCGCGATAGTTCCATGAGTCGGCGGCGCCATCACGAGTGACGTCAACAGGTTCGAGGGCGATAGGAGGGTAGTTGGGGCGATCGAGGCGCTCGGGGCCTTTTTGACCGATGCGCAGGCTCCAGGAAGGGTTATTCCCGACAGCGAGAAGTAGAATGGGGTAGTGCGTGGATTGAGGCGCCGGAGGGCCGGCGATGGGTTTCTTGGAGGACGTTGGAGCTTGACCGAGTACAGAGTGAAGGCCGCCCAGCAGCATAAGAGCGCCCAACGAGAAAAGATAAGATGTGCGGCCGACCTTGGACAAAGGAGACCTCCGGGAGAAGAGAGGATACCCCGGCAGGTGACAGGAGACAATCGGAAGAGCCAAAGAAGTGTCCTCGCGGACTCTGCCCAAGAATCAAACCGAGTAAATAGCGAAAAGGCTTGACATAGCGAATAAAAAGCGAAACAATACAACAGAGCTTCGAGGTGGGCTATGTCCCCAGTTCACTCCCTTACCACGGCGCCGAGTTTTAGAATTCGGCACCGACCCGCAGGACCAACCACCGCAGCGTTGTTTCCCGCCTTACCTGAGCCGATAAGCCCAAAGCAACCGGTCAGCGAGCCTGCCCCGGCTAGTGCTGGCCCGGACAGCAGCATCTCGGGTTACCCTACGACGGATTGCCCCCCGCCGTTCCGGCATGCGAGCGGTCCCCAAGACCGCGCGAATTGCCGAACCCTCGACGCAGCTGCTCCGCAGGAGTGCGCCAAAGCGATTTATTCCGGGCGCGCTGGCGCACCACTGGTCGGCATTGCCCGCCTCGCTGCCTCTTCTCCTCCGGCGGAAACGCCGCGGAAATCCGGAGAACGGCCGGAATATTTCTTGTTGCCGGTGCGGTCGGTTCTGAACCGGTGCGATTCAAAGCGCGTGCCGTTCGAATGGACCATCAATCCCTACCGGGGATGCGAATTTGCGTGCCGGTATTGCTACGCGCGGTACACGCACGAATATATGGAGCTAGACGGCGGCGAATTCGAGAAAAAGATTTTTGTAAAGCGAGATGCGGCACCGCTGCTGGCCTACGACATGGCGCACAAATATTCGTACGCTTCGGAGAGTTCCGGAGGCACACGGCCGGAGCACATCGCGATCGGGACGGCGACAGATCCTTACCAGCCGGCAGAGCGCGAATACAGAGTGACGCGCGCGTGCCTGGAAGAGCTGGCACGGCGCGAAGGATTGAGCGTGTCGATTATCACCAAGTCGAACCAGATTGTCCGGGACATTGACGTGCTTCAGCGAATCGCCGAACGGTCGGATTTGTCCATCAACATCACCATCACGACTTTACGGGCGAGGCTGGCGCGTCTTCTCGAGCCGCGAGCGCCACGAGCGGATTTGCGTCTGGCGGCGATAAAGGAATTGCGGAAAGCGGGGCTGGCCGTGGGAGCGTCGGTGGCGCCCGTGATTCCGGGAATAACCGACCGCGAAGGGGAACTCGAAGCGGTGGTGGCGGCGGCGCAGGAAGCGGGAGCGCACTGGTTCTTCGCAAACGTGCTGTTCCTGATGCCAGCGTCGGCAAAACAGTTTCTGCCGTTTATTCGGGAGAAATTTCCGCGGCTGGCCAAGCAGTATGAGGAGTGGTATTCGCGGAACGGGTATGCGCCGGAGGAGTATCGAAAAAAGATCTCCGAACGGGTGGCACAGATACGCAAGAAATATGGATTCGGGTCACGTCCCTGGGAGGAGCGGCCGAAGAGCAGAACAACGGCGCAGATGAGTTTGGGCTGGGATGCGGAAGAGGTGGAACGGCCCCGTTCGTACGCGACAGGATGACGTCCAACTAGCCCGGCGCGGGGCCTTCCGCTATAGTTCGTTGCAGCGGCAATGGATCCCATCTGCCCAGAAGAGTTTCTCGCCCAACCCTTGCGGGTACACTCATTCCTGGCCGGAGTGCCGCTACATGACGTTTGGGCCGTGGATCTGCTGCCGATTCGGGAAGAGGTTACGGTCCAGGTATTTCTTCAGCGCACAAGTAAGACGAATTCGCTTCCAAAAATTGCATTACCCGCGTGAGTGCTTTTTGGCTTGCGAATCCTGCTGCGAAAAGTATTTCAAATGGGGAAACCGCACCGTTCATGCGGCCAATTTGCTGACGCTTTTTCGAACAGAGCAAGGCTACCGGTTATTTCGCAGTGTATGTGCTGAAGGTGAGCTGGATTACGCCCTTGTACATGGGGCTGATTGACCCGTTTCGCAGGTGGGTGGTCTATCCGGCGATTTTTCGACGGCTCCGGCAAGGCTGGATCGAAGTTTGCGGGCCGAGCGCTGCGCCAGGCGCGAGGATCAGGGAACGATGATGCGGGATTCCTCGCGCTTGAGTTCGCGAGCTTGGGGGAACTGGCGGCGAAGAAATTCGATGAAGCGGTGCGAGCGCGGGCGTCCATTGGTGCGGAGCAATCCCATCCGGTAGAGAAAAACCAGGAGAACGAAAATTTCGGACTCTCTGACGGCGGCATAGCCTGCGCGGCCGGCTTGCGGCTGTTTGGCTTCATTGAGGAAAGCGGAGAGCGCGGCGTAGAGCTCGCGGGGAAGAGGAGGATCGGGGGGCTTTTCGTAATAGATACCGGAACCGAGAGTCTTGTAGGTTTCGGCGAGAGCTTGCAGAGTGGTGAGAACATCGGGGTCGCTTGCGGAGGGTTGCGCGGCGCAGAACTTCGCGATGGTGAAAGAAATCCCCGAGAGCAGGACTTGATTGGCGTAGATGATTTCCTGGGGGAGCTTGCTGTCCAGAAAGGGCGTGTCCGCGGGGACAGAGCGATCGTGTTCGTTTTCGTAGCGGTGCGCGGAGATTAAATGAGGACAATCCAAGGGGCAGTCGATAGTCACCTCACGCTCGGTTCCGCAACACACGGCGCAGATTTTCTCGCCCTTGGCGGGACAATATCGGGCGGGTTTGCGCTTTTCACAGATCGGACAGGACACGGAATCTCCTTAGAGGACGAAAACAAAAAATCAGAATACGCTGCGGAAATAGAAAAACAAAGCTGTGGCAGCTGCTTCCGCCGTGCGCTCCGGCGGAGAAGCTAGGAGGAGAACGGCTTTACCGTGGGAAGCCAAAGTGATAATTTTTCCCGTGCGATTGTGGCCATTGCGGCCAGGAAGCAAATCGAGCGGATTGAAGAATACGATTGGGCGGGGTGCAAATCATGAGCAGAAACAATTCCAGAGCGATTCAAGCGGGAATGATCGCAGTGGTAATGGCAGCGCTGGCAACGCTAGCCCTTGCCGACGGGCTGAAGTACCCGGAGGCGCGAACGGTCGAGCAAGTGGACACTTACCATGGCGTCAAAGTCGCCGACCCATACCGCTGGCTTGAAGATGACCGCTCGGAGGAGACCGCGAAGTGGGTCAAAGCCGAGAACGAAGTGACCTTCGCGTACCTGGACAAGATTCCGTACCGCGGACTGCTCCTGAGCCGGCTTGAGCAACTCTTTAACTATCCAAAGTACACGGCCCCATTCCGACGAGGCGAGTTTTTTATTTTTGCGAAGAACAGCGGACTGCAGAATCAAAACGTGTTCTACATTCAAAAGGGGCTGGAAGGAACACCGGAACTGCTTCTCGACCCCAACAAGTTTTCCGTTGACGGGACTTCCCGGCTGGGCGCGTTTGACATCTCGAAGGACGGGCAATTTTGCGCGTACGGAATATCGACAGGAGGCTCAGACTGGCAGGAAGTCCACGTGATGGAAGTGGGCACGCGGAAACTGCTTGGCGATGATTTGAAATGGCTGAAGTTTTCTCCCATCGGCTGGGCGGGCAAGGGATTCTTCTATAGTCGCTACGATGCGCCAGAAGCGGGACATGAACTTGTTTCCAAGAACGAATTTCAGAAAGTTTACTATCACCGGCTGGGTGCTGCGCAATCGGAAGACGAACTGGTTTACGAAGACAAAACCAACCCGGAAAGATTCCACACGGTGTTCACCACGGAGGACGAACACTTTGCCGTTCTGGACATTTCGGAGCGCGGGAAAGGAAAACGAGGTAATGCTGTTTTCTTCCGCGATCTATCAAAGGGCGAGAAGACGTTTACGCCGATGGTGGCGGAGATTTCAGACGATTCGTTTCAAGTAATCGACAACGTGGGCCACAAGTTTCTTGTCGCCACCGACAGGAAAGCGCCGAATGGCCGGGTTGCACTCTACGATCCGGCGAGCAGAGGCGCGGCGTGGAAAGACGTCCTTCCGGAGAGGCCGGAAACGCTGGAGGCCGCGGCGACAGCAGGCGGCAAGATTTTTGCGACATACATGAAGGATGTAACGAGCCGGGCACAGGTCTACAGCCTCGATGGAAAGATGGAAAATGAGATCTCCCTTCCCGCCGCGGGAACGGCGACGGGCTTCGGAGGAAATCATGATGATAAGGATGTGTTTTTCTCGTTCACCTCACTGAACTTTCCCCCGACCATTTTTCGCTATAACATCGCTTCGAAAGCCGCAAAAGTCTTCCGGTCGCCAGAAATTCCCGGCTTCAAACCGGAGGACTACGAGTCGAAGGAAGTTTTTTATGCGGGCAAGGACGGCACGCGAGTGCCTATGTTTCTGGTTTACAGGAAGGGCCTGAAACTGGATGGCACAAATCCGACACTGTTGTACGGTTACGGCGGGTTCAATGTCACTGTGTCTCCGACGTTCAATGCAATGCGCCTGGCTTTGCTGGAGCAGGGCTTCGTCTATGCTTCCGCCAATATGCGTGGGGGAGGGGAATATGGAGAAAAGTGGCATCTGGCCGGGTCAAAACTCCAGAAGCAAAATGTGTTCGACGACTTCATCGCCGCGGCCGAGTGGCTGATCGCGAACAAGTACACTTCGAAAGAGAAACTGGCGATCCACGGAGTTTCGAACGGGGGCCTGTTGATGGGAGCGGTGATGAATCAGAGGCCGGAGCTCTTCCGCGTGGCGATCGCACAGGCCGGCGTCATGGACATGCTGAGGTTCCAGAAATTCACGATTGGCTGGAACTGGATCGCCGACTATGGATCAAGCGACAACCCCGAGGAGTTCAAGGCGCTGTATGCTTACTCGCCATTGCACAATATCCGCGCGGGCGTGAGATATCCCGCAACGCTGGTGACCACGGCGGATCACGACGACCGCGTGGTTCCCGGACATTCGTTCAAGTACGCGGCGGCGGTGCAAGCGGCCGCGAGCCATGACAATCCCGTGCTGATCCGCATTGATACGAATTCCGGCCATGGGCCGAGCAGCACCACGAAAAGCCTGGAGCAGACCAGGGATATTTATTCTTTCCTTTTGTATAACCTGGGGATCACGGCGAAGTTCTAGCGAACTCGCTCAGGGCAAAACTTGACCGCGCACGTTTCTGACCTTCGATCAAGACCCGCCTTGTAAAGAGGGCGGTTACAACGATTTATCGCCTGATTCTAAGAATCATAACGTTGAAGCCGCGATGTTCGGCCACAGGAAGCTGGAATCAGGCCATGATGACTTTTCTCTGGAAGCGGCGGGCGGCCATGACGAGGAGAAAAGTGCCCATAGCAAAGAGAGCCAGCCCATCCATCCAAAGATGCGCAATGCCGGCGCCGCGGAGGATGATGCCGCGGGTGATGTTGATGAAGTAAGCGGCGGGAACGAAGTAGCTGAGTGCGTAAAAGAATGAGGGCATGGTTTCGCGGGGAAAGATGTAGCCGGAGAAGAAAACGCTGGGGAGGATGGTAAGAAAGGCGAGCTGCATGGCCTGGGCGTGTGTGTTGGCCTTGCTGGAAATCAAGATGCCGAGAGAGAGTGAAACGAATAGATAAGGCAGAGAAAGAAGCCCGAGAAGAGGGACGCTGCCGTGGATGGGCACTTTGAACACGAAGCGCATGAAAGTCACGATGGCGGTGAGTTCAACGAAACCGATCCCAAGGTAGGGAAGCAGTTTGCCGAGAAGAAGGCCCATCGGGCGGACGGGGGTAACGAAAAGCTGTTCGAGAGTGCCACGTTCTTTTTCGCGCACGATGGAGAAGGCGGTGAGGAATGTCGTGACGTTGAGCAGCAGGATCGCTGTGAGACCCGGGAGAAAGAAATTGGGCGATCGCGAATCGGGATTGAACAGCAGCATGGGACGCATGTCTACCGCGAAAGTCGAACGGCTGGCAAGAACGCGGCGGAGGGATTCGTCGAGGCCGATGGACGTGGTTACGTTGACGGCCTGGCCCGCAACGGAGGAATCCGAGCCATCAATGAGCACGAGAACCTGGGCGCTCATTTGATGAAGAAGGCGATCGGAATAGTCGACCGGGATCTTGACGCCGACGCGGGCGCGGCCGGCGATGATGGCGTCGTTCAGGTCTCCGTCATTCTCGACGTAACGGATGATGTGAAATGTGTCGGAATTCTTCAGGCGGTCGAGCAGCTCGCGGCTTTCACGGCGGCCGTCCGCGTTATAAACGACGGTGTTGATCTGCCGAATATTGGTGTCGATGCCGAACCCGAGCAGGATCATCTGCAGCAAAGGGATGATCAAGGAAAAGAAGAGCGTGGTGAAGTCGCGGCGAACATGGAGGACTTCCTTGTAGAAAACGGCGCCGAAGCCGCGGAAAATGTTACGCACGGGCAGCCTCCAACAAAGCCTGATGCTTGTTAGTGAGCTCAACAAAGACGTCTTCGAGGCTAGCGGCGAGGGGGCGAATCTCCGCAACGGCGATGCCTTCCCTCAAGAGCCGCTCGCGCAACTCGTGGAGATCGAAACTGTCCTCAATAAGCGCATGGATGGATTGCCCAAAAATAGTGGCGTTGCGGATGCCGGGAATTTGACGGGCGAAGCGAAGCGCCCGAGTGACTTCGGGAGTGGTGATCTCTACGCGCAGAGTACCGCGCGGCTGCACCTCGGGAAGCTCGCGGAGCGAACTGGGAGTGCCATCCGCAATGATCTTGCCGAAATGAATGTAGGCGACATGGTTGCAGCGCTCCGCTTCATCCATGTAGTGCGTGGTGACAAAAAAAGTGATGCCGTGCGCGGAGAGTTCGAAAAGAAGATCCCAGAGCTGGCGGCGCGCGACAGGATCAATGCCGGCAGTGGGTTCGTCGAGGAAAAGAAGCTTGGGCTCATGGAGCAAGGCGCAGCCGAGAGCGAGGCGCTGTTTCCATCCGCCGGAAAGCTGGGCGGCAAGGCGGGTAAGGTAAGGTTCGAGGCCATTGAGCTGGATGATTTCGTCGATGCGGCGCTTCAGGCGCGCAGGCTCGAGGCTGTAGATGCGGCCATAGAACTGCAAGTTTTCCCTGACCGTGAGGTCATCATACAGACTGAAATTCTGCGACATGTAGCCGATGCGTTCGCGTATAGCCTCAGAATCGGCGCGCACGTCGAGACCTTCGACAACAGCGTCACCCGCACTTAGCGGCAAGAGGCCCGTGAGCAGCTTGATGACGGTGGTTTTGCCGCTGCCGTTGGGGCCGAGGAAGCCGAAAATCTCGCCTTTCTCGACGCGAAAGCTCACGTCGTTGACGGCGGTGAATTTGCCGAAACGCCGCACGAGATGCTCAGCGGAGATGGCGGGTCCGGCGCCGTTTTGTGTGTGGGCAGCCATGGGGTCAGCTAGCTGTCTTCAGTTTCACATCCGCAGCCATGCCGGCGAGGATATGGCCGGAAGGGTCGTTGATGCGGATTTTTACACCGAAGACTTGGTGAACGCGCTCTTCGCGGGTCTGCACGTTGCGGGGAAGAAACTCAGCCTGCTGATTGATCTGTTCGACCAAGCCGTCAAAAACCTGATTTGGAAAAGAATCGACACGCACCTCGGCCTTCTGGCCAAGTTGGACGCGGCCGATTTCGGTTTCCGGAATATAGATCCGCACGTAAATCTGGTCGCGCTCGAGAAGCGTCGCAACAGGGGTGTTGGGCGCGATGAGATCGCCGGGGCGGACGTCGAGGACTTCGACAACGGCTGCGGCAGGAGCAGTGACCTGGCGCTCCCGGTAGCGGGCCTGGTCGTAGGCATATGCGGCTTTGGCGAGTTCGATGTCTTCGCGGCGGTTGCCGCGCTCGAGCTTCTCGAGCGTTGCTTGCGTCTGACGATAGCGCGCTTCGGCGGAGGCGATTTCTTCTGGGCGGTAGCCGCGTTGTAGTTCAACAAGCTTGTGCTGCGCATTCTGTTGCTGGGCCACAGCGACCTTCCAGTTGGCCTCGGCGGTGTCGCGTTGCTGCTTGGAAACGAGATCTTTCTTTGCCAGGGCTTCGTAGCGGTCGAAATCGAGATGGGTACGCACTTCGTCCGCATTTGCCCGGTCGAGATCAGCCTTTGCGGCGTCTATGTCTTCCTGACGGTAACCGTTCTTGCGCAGCTCATAGTCGGCCCTGGCTTGTGCGGCGGAGGCGCGGGCTTCGGCGATCTCTTCCGGACGAAAGCCGCGCGCTGCTTTTTCCGCGCTGGCCCGGGATTGCTCGAGTGCCGCCTGGAGCTCCTGGTCGTCGAAGGTCATCAGAATTTGCCCAGGCGCGACGGAGTCGCCTTCACGCACCAGGACCTTGTCGATGCGGCCGCCCACTTCCGAGCCCACTCGGATGTTCCGGGCCTCAACCGTGCCGGAACCCTGGAGGGCCGTGTCACCCCGGAACCAACCGGCGTAAAGCACCGTGGCGGTGACGATGACGGCGAGGGCGATAATAAAGGTGAAGCGCTTGCGAGTCATGGACCTAATCTCCCTGGGCTTGCCGGTGAATCTGGCGGCGCCACCGATTCCGTGCGAGGAGCGAGACCGGTCCAAAGGACGCGCAATGCGGTGTCGATGCGGGCGGGCAGAGTGGCGTCGCCGAAAAGCGACCAGAGCAATAGTGTGCCGAAAACCATTTGGCGAAAGACGTAAGCCAACTCGGTGGCTGGAACATCCTTGCGAATATCCCCGCGATTCTGGCCCAGCTCGATGAACTGTGTGAGGAGGGCCTGGGCGCGGGCGTGGTTTTTGCCCATCACTTCGCGAACGGGAGCGCTGGAGAGGTGCGCCTGGAGAATAGCTCGCACGATCGCAGGATTGCGCGCAGGCTCTTCTGTCATGCGGGTGCGCAGGACCTTGAGGAAAGCTTCGACAGGCTCGGCGGAATTTTGCGCTTGTTCTACTGCGGCCTGGAGCCTGCCCAACTGCATTTCACCAAACGCCAGGAGGATGTGGTCTTTGCTGGGGAAGTAATTGAAAAAGGTACCTTTACCAACATCGGCAGCGTTGGTGATGTCCTCAACGGTGGTTTCGGCAAAGCTTTTCCTGACGAACAGGTCCAAGGCGGCGCGAAAGATGCGCTCGCGAAGCTCGGCACTGCGGCGCTGGCGGCGATCAGAGTGCGGGGGTGAAAGCGCAGGCTTGATGGCGGGGTTCGGAGTGGAGCGCTTCGTCATTGTGACTGTTACCCACCAATGACCATAAGTCATTTATGTTTATTTGTCAAGCGGAGACACCCCGGCGTATCTCGGGGTGTTTTGTGTGCGGTTAGGAAACGACTACTTCAGGGATTCGGGGTCCGAGAGATTCTTGGGAGACTTCCGATTGAGCAGGGCAACCATCTGCTGGCCGGAGGGAGGGACGCCAACGGCGCCCTTGCGGATGATTTCTTCGGCGGACACTTTCTTGCCGTAGAGCCGTTGGTTGCCGCCGTTGTCCTGCCGAAGCGTGGAGCCTTCGAGAGAAACCCCGGCGAAAAGGCCGCGCGAACGAGAGTAAGTCAACATCTCGGCGCGCATGGTTACGTCGCTGGCGGCGGCGGCGTCACGGCCCTTCGGTCCGGCAGCCGCGGCGGCGTCGGCACCCAGCTTCACTTTGCTCTTCAGCAAGGACTTGGCGCCCCGTGGATTCATAACCAGGATGACGAAGTCGGTGGCTTGACCTCCGAGTTGGAAACCAATGCCCAACCCCTCGAGGCGCATCATTGCCGGGGCGCTCCACGGGCCGGTGAAGTGTTCGCCGGTCCGGCAGGTCATTGAACCTTTGCCTATATTGCCGCTTATTCCGAAGGCCACCTTAATGACCGAAGGAATTACGATGACGCACTCGGCTTTGTCGAGAAGATCGGTGGGAATGTCGTCGGGAATATCGAGGATTTCTTTCAAGACCGTGCCGCAGTTGTCGAGGCGGTCTGCTTCTTTCTTGTCATCCGCCGCGCAAAGCGGCAGAGAGATCATGGAAGACGCCAGCAAGAGCGAGAGAAAACGCTTAATCATCAATCACCTCGGACGAGAATTTGGGCCCGCAAAACAAAGAGGTTCTAATCGCTGGCCGTAAAGGACGAAACTTCGGATCGGAGTCCGACAGCAGTTGCATCAGAGTATTAAGACGCGCTGCTAAAGTGCTCCGTTGCCTTTCGACTATACTTGCGCAAGGAGAAGTTTACCAGCAGAGGAACCATGGTCACAAGAAAAACAGGACGGCGGACCCGGGTGATAATCGCATGCGTCTTTCTGGCCTGCGGGGTTACGGGTCCGCACGGACGCGCGCAGAACAAACAACAAAAAGAGGGAACGTGTTCCGGAGCGAAGCCGGGCGCACGGAAAGACGAAAAGGCGATTGCCGCCGCGCAGGCGGCGCGCTTTGCGTCGCGAGCGGGAACGCTTCTTGGCACAGGGGTTGCGGGAAAAGGCGCGTGGGGCCTGCTGATCCTTGACGCGGAGAGCGCGCAAACTCTCTACCAACAAAACGCGGACAAATTTTTTGTGCCGGCATCGAACATGAAATTATTCACGACGGCCTTGGCGTTGGCTAAGCTGGGTCCGGACTACCGGTTTCGCACCACACTCGAGACGCGCGGAACGATTTCCGCCGAGGGGGCGCTCAACGGAGATCTAATTCTAGTGGGCAGGGGCGACCCGAATCTTTCGAACCGGAAATTCCCCTACCAAATGAAAGAAGAATTCGATGGGCCGCCAGAAAAAGCGCTGGTAGAGCTTGCGGATGCGCTGGTGGCGAGGGGCGTGAAAGAAGTCAGCGGGGATATCGTGGGGGACGACAGCTATTTTCCCCGCGATCGATATCCGAGCGGCTGGGAGATTGATGACATGGTCTGGCAGTACGGGGCAGCGATTTCCGCGATCGTTGTGGACGACAACACGGTGACCCTTACACTCACGCCTGGAGGACGGCCAGGTGATCCGGTGCAAGCAGCGATCGCTCCGGCCACGCGCGATTTTGTCGTGGAGAATGACGTAGTGACCTCTGTGGCAGACCTGAAAGCGGACTTGACATTGACACGCGAACCAGGCGCAAATTTGGTGGTGGTGCGGGGAACACTGCCGGCGAAGGCAGCGTCGCGAAAACTCGTGCTTGCCATTGAAGAACCCGCGCAACATGCAGCGGCTTTGTTGGCAGACCTACTGGCCGAACGCGGAGTGAAGATAGGCGGGAAGGCGCGCGCGGTGCATGTTCCGGAAGCCGCTGAAACAGCGGTGACCTCCCGTGCGGTCCTTGCTGAACACGTTTCGGTGCCGCTGGGGGACGCTGTGAAGCTGGTGAACAAAATCAGCCAGAATCTGCACGCGGAAATGCTGCTGCGGACGGCGGCGCGGCAGAACGGTGCATGGAGCACGCCGGAAGAATTAGCCAAGTACCCTGAGGACTTTTACTCGGCGGCGGGAATTCTAACCGGAGATGTGGTGCAATCGGACGGATCGGGATTGTCGCGGCGTGACTTGGTCACGCCGCGGGCCATCGCTGCAGTGTTGAAATACGCGCAAGCGCAGCCGTGGTTTGCGGCGTACTACGCATCTTTGCCGGTGGCCGGGGAAGATGGATCGCTCGAAGACCGCATGAAAAATTCCCCGGCGGAGGGGAGAATTCATGCAAAGACGGGCTCGCTCGAGCATGTCAGGTCACGCTCAGGCTATGTGGAAATGCCCGGGGGGCGCCGGCTGATTTTTTCGTTTCTGAGCAATAATCTTGCAGGAAAAAATCATGAAGCGGTGGACGCGCTGGATGGTCTGTGCGAGGCGATGATCCAGGAGTTTAACGGTGGATCTCCGACGGCAGGGCGCGGGCGCATGCATCACAATTGACAATCAACGGGGCCATGACAAAGGAACAGCGAATCACCGTGTTTGGAAGCTCCAGACCGCGCGAGGGCGACGCGGACTATGAAGAAGCACGGCTGCTCGGACGAGCGCTGGCGGAATCCGGATACAGCGTCTGCAGCGGAGGATATACAGGCGTGATGGAGGCCGTTTCACGTGGCGCGAAGGAAGCAGGCGGAAAAACCTACGGCGTGACCGCGGAATTTTTTGAAGCGCGGGTAAATCCGTGGATTGACGAAGAAGTGCGCGTGGGGACGTGGCAAGAGCGATTGTTCGAGTTGATTCGAGTAGCGGATGGCTTTGTGGCGTGCAAGGGTGGCACGGGAACATTGGTCGAACTGGCAGTCGTGTGGGAGATGCTGAACAAGTCGGTGATGCGGGGCAAGCCATTGGCTGTCCTGGGTGATTTCTGGCAGCCGATTTTGGAGCGGGTCCGAGAGGTGGAGCTGGAACATCCGGCGCCGTGGGGCGAAGCGAACGGGCGACTGGTGCATTTGGCGGCGACACCGGCAGATGTACTCCGGCATTTCAAAGAGCGGTTGAGGTGAATAGGCGATACGGAGAAGCGCCTCGAAAGAAGAGAGAGGAATGTCGCGGACGGCGCAAGACGTGTTGGAATTCGACAAGCTGCTTGAGTTGCTGCGGCTGAGGACCACGTGTGCGCCGGGCCGCCGCGGAGTAGACGGTCTGGAGCCCCGTTCGGACCATGTCGCACTCGAGGCGGAATTTGCGCTGATTCGCGAAGCGCGCGAATGGTTGCGGCTGGGCCGCGAACTGGGTTTTGGAGCACTGGCCGATCCAGCCGCGTGGCTGGCGCGGCTAGCAGCGCCGGGAGCGGTGCTCGTGCCGGGCGAGTTTCTGGACGCAGGCTCGCTGCTTGAGACTTCGGATTGGTTGCGGCAGCAGTTCCGGGAAGACTTTGCAAAATTTGCGCTGCTGGCGGCACGGGCGGCGTCGCTCCAGGATTTTCGCGGATTGCTGGCGACGATCCGGCGGTGTGTGCTGCCGAACGGGCAGATCAGCGATGACGCTTCGGCAAGCCTGCGACGGATTCGAACGAGCATTACGCAAACGCGGGAATCGATTCAAAAAACGCTGAAGCAGATCCTGCGCGCGCGAAATGCGCAGGCTGGAGAAGATTACGTTACCCTTCGGAATGAGCGATTCGTGATTCCTGTGAGGGCGGAAAACCGGCGGAGCGTGCCCGGAGTGATGCATGGAGCAAGCGGAACCGGGCAAACGGTATTTCTTGAACCGCTCGAAACGGTCGAAGCAAACAATCAGCTTGTGCAGCTTGCGGAGGATGAGGCAGCGGAAATCGCGCGCATCCTGCGCGAGCTGACGGAAAATCTGCAAGCGCAGATGGGGCCGCTGAGCGCCGCGGCGGCTACGATTGCCGAACTCGACGGCGTTTACGCTCGGGCGCGGTTCGCGCGGGACTTTGACGCAACGATCCCCGAATTCTCCAAGACGCTTGAGTTGCGACTGGACGGTGCGCGACACCCCGTGCTCGAAGATAAACTGCGAAAGGAAAATCGCGCCATCGTGACCATGTCGCTGGCGCTCGGAGGCCAGGAGCGCGTATTGGTCATCAGCGGGCCGAACACGGGCGGCAAGACCGTGGCGCTGAAAACGACAGGGCTCGCGGCGCTGTCCGCGCAATCTGGGATTCCAGTGGCGGCGCAGCGCGCGGTGCTGCCGATGTTCGACCGCGTAGTGGTGGACATCGGCGACGAGCAGTCGATCGCGGCGGATCTCTCAACGTTTTCGGCGCACATGTTGAATTTGAAAACTATGCTGGAGGCCGCGACGCCGAAATCGCTCGTGCTTGTGGACGAAATGGGGACTGGAACGGCGCCGGAAGAAGGAGCGGCTTTGGCGGTCGCGCTGTTAGACGAGTTTCGCGCCAAGCAATGCATCGTGCTGGCTACGACCCATCACGACCGGCTGAAGGTGTACGCATCGACGACGCCAGGCGTTGTGAATGCGGCAGTGGAATTCGACGATGTGAATCTGCGGCCCACATATCGCCTGACGGTCGGAGTTCCGGGCGGATCGAGCGGTATCGCTATTGCACAACGGCTGGGCGTTGCAGAGGGAATCATCGAGCGTGCGCGCAGCTTGCTGGCGCCGGAATCCCGTGAGGCGGCGGATCTCATCGCGTATCTGCACCGCAGCCGCGACGAACTGGACCGTTTGCAACAACAGATGACGGCCGAGCGGCACGCGCTTGAAGAAGAGCGGAAAAAGTTGCGCACGGAGTGGCTGGACCGGCAACAGAAGCGAATCAAGGAACTTGAGGCGCAGTTTGCGGAGATGCAGAAGCGCTTCGACGAAAATGTAGCGCGAGTCATCGAAGCAGTAAAGGAGCGGGAACTGCGCTCCCAGATGGAGAAAACGACACGGCGCAAGATGCAAGATGTGCGGGGCGAAGCGCGCGACGAGCTAAATGCCGCGGTCGTGCAGACGATTTCGGAATCGCAGCGGGACTTGGGCGTGACGGCAGCCGTGGAGGCGGTGAGCGCCGAGTGGCTGCAGCCGGGAGCTAGAATCCGCGCACGCGGATTCAGCAAGCCAGTCGTGCTGCGGCGTGTGGAAGGTTCGTCAGCGGAAATCGAAGCGGGACCGCTGCGCATGAAGATCGCCATCGACGAAATCATCGGGATCGAGGAGCAAGGCCAAAAGGTGCAGGAGGCGCAGGGGAAGCGCCAGAACATAACCGTTACGTCGCAAGCGGGCGAAGGTTCCGTCACTGCCGAGATCAACGTGATTGGCATGACGGTCGAACAGGCTAGCGAGCGCGTGGACAAATTTCTCGATGACGCGACACTTGCGCATCGATCACAGGTGCGGATCATACATGGGCATGGTACCGGTGCCCTGCGGAGAGGACTTGCGGAATTCCTCAAGGTTCATCCGCTTGTTGTGCGGTCAGGATTTGAAACGGAAGAGCACGGTGGGAAAGCGGTCACAGTTGTAGAATTACGGTCGTAGAGGTACATGGCGGAAGCGGGATCATTTGCGGAGCGGGTGAAGCAGCAGGCGGACATTGTCCGCGTGGTGGGAGAATACGTCCAGCTCAAGAAGGCCGGGCAGAATTTCCGGGGGCTGTGTCCGTTCCATTCGGAAAAAACTCCGTCGTTCAACGTGCACGCGACGAAGCAGATTTATCACTGCTTCGGCTGCGGCAAGGGCGGAGATGTCTTCAATTTTGTGATGGAGATGGAGAAGTGCGCATTTCCCGAGGCGATAAGAATCGTCGCGGAAAAATGCGGCATTGCGATTCCGCCGCCGAAGGAACGCTCGCCGGAGGAAAAAAAAGAAAATCAGCAGCGAGCCGCGCTCGTGGAAATGCACAGAGAGGCGCAGGCTTTTTTCGCGAAGCAGCTCGAGAGCACCCCCGAAGGGAAATTGGCGCAGGCGTATCTCGAGGATCGCGGGCTGGATAAGGACGCGATTACGCGCTTCGGAATCGGCTACGCACCGAGCGGCGGAGATGCGCTGCTGCGTATCTTGAAAGCGAAATACCCGGAAAAGCTGCTCTCTGAATCGGGACTAGTTTCGCGGGACCAGAGCGGGCGCATGTTTGACAGGTTCCGGCGGCGCATCACGTTCCCCATTTCGAATGAAGCGGGAAAGATCGTGGCGTTTGGCTGCCGCGCGCTGGGCGACGATCAGCCAAAGTATTTGAATTCGCCGGAGACGCCCATCTATTCGAAGAGCAACGTTCTCTACCATCTGGATCGCGCGAAGGACGCCATGCGGCGGCAGGATTTCGCGGTGCTGGTGGAAGGTTACATGGACGCGATCGCGGTTGCGCGCGCGGGAATCAGCAATGTGGTGGCAAGCTGCGGGACTAGCCTTGCGGAGCCTCAGATCAAGCTGCTGCGGCGTTTTACGAAGCGGGTCGTGGTTAACTATGACCCCGATATGGCTGGACAGGCGGCGACCGAGAGGTCGCTCGTGCTGCTGCTTGAACAGGATTTTGATGTTCGCGTGCTGGCTTTGCCCGCTATCGGCGAAAAAAAGGCCGATCCAGACCTTTTCATCAGGGAAAAAGGCGCCGAGGCTTATCTGAAGCTACTGAAGGAAGCGCCGGCGTATGTGGATTACTTGATCGGGCGTGCGCGGCAAATGGAACTTTCGACCGGCGAAGGCAAACTGAGGGCGGTGAATTTTCTCTTGCCGTACGTGCAAAAAATACCGAACGGCATCTTGCGGTCGGAATGGGCGACGCGGATCGCGCAACAGCTTCGGGTGGAGGAGCCGGTCCTGCGCGCTGCGCTTCGGAAAGCTGCTTCCGAGCGGCGCAGCGAAGTGAAAACGCGGCCGGAACTTGTTGGACGCGCAGCAAGACCTGCCGAACGCCGGCTCATCCGCATGTTGGCGGAGGCGGAAGGCTTCCGGCACGAGATCGCGCAACAACTGCAAAATACGCAGCTATATCACGGACTGGAAACAGAGAAAATATTTGCCGCGTTGATCGTGGCCAGTCTCTCGGGTGAACCACTGAGGGCATCCGAAGTGGCGGCGGGACTGGAAGAGCGCGACCGGCGGACGCTGTTTGAGATTCTGTTTGAAGAGGCCAGCGAGGCGACCTGGGAAGAGGCCGTCAGTTGCATCGAAGCGCTGCACCACCGTCAAGCGGAACGCGAACTTGCCGAAGTGCAACGAACCATCGAGGCCAGTCCTCCGGGAGGGCCAGAATTGCGGGGGTTGCTGGTGCGCAAACAGGAGTTAATGCGGCGACTGGCCGCCGCGCGCTGAAGAGGCGAGTTAGCGTTTCCACAGATTTCCCCAAATTAAATTATTGACGGATCGAGACTTAAACGTGTAACGTAATAGGGTTTCAGAAGTAACACTTCTGGCGCTAAGTGCATCTAAAATATTGTATTTAGCGGCGGGAATCAGCCCAAGGGCTGGGATGAATTTAACAAGCAGGGCGAACGGCGCGGCGCAAAGGATTTCACGTAACAAGCCATCTTCTGAGGAGATTTTTCGACGTTGTTCTGGATGACCCTGCACTGCCGGGTCAACTGCGCCAGCGTGTTGGCCTGTCTGTGCCTCCGCAAAGTGGAACGAAAATCCCCGAGTGCGCCGACGATGCGGAATTTGGTGCGAGCTAAAAGGGCGGGAGGAGTTTGTGGCGGTAGTTGGCCTAGAAGAGAAATATGACGCGGTACGTCAGCTCATTGCCATCGGCAAAGAGCGCGGGTACCTGCTGTACGATGAAGTCAACGATTCGCTTCCCGCCGAAGTGCATTCCTCGGAAGAGATCGACGATCTCCTCACAACATTTGAAAGAAACGGCATCGAGATTTATGAGGATGCCGCGTCGGCGAAGGCTGCGCGCGCGGTAGAAGTTTCGGTCGAGGCTGGCGAGCGCGATGTCGTTGTAAAAGAGGACGCGCACGAGGGCGATGGCGACCTGGACCTGACGCCGGGTTCGCTGGAAAAAACTAACGATCCCGTCCGCATGTACTTGCGCGAGATGGGCACGGTGCCGCTGCTGACGCGCGAAGGCGAAGTAACCATCGCGAAACGCATCGAGCGCGGCCAGCTCGTGGTGATGAAGTCGATCACTCGGTCGCCAATCGTGATCAAGGAGCTGATCTCCGTGGGCGACGATTTGCGCCGGGGCGCGCGGTCGATCAAGGAGATCGTACAGTTCGATGATGAAGAGCTGACGGAAGAGAAGATTGCCAACAAGACCAAGCAAACGCTCAGGTATATCGACAAAATCGCAAAGTTGTATGAAACCGCGCTGAAGCAAGCTGCAAAGCTCGGCAAAACGTTGAAATCGAAGAAGAGGCCTTACATCCGCGCAAAGTGGGCGGTGGCGCGGACCCGCGTGCAAATCTCCCTGGAGATTCGCGGCATCGATTTCAATCCCTTCGAGAAGAAGCGCCTCATCGACAAGATGCGGGGAACGGTCGAACGGCTGCAGTCGCTCGAACGCGAGGCCGGGCGGCTGGAACGGCGCGTGGACATGGCCAAAGGCGACGTGGCGGCGGAAGCGCGGAAGGAGCTGCGCACGCGGCGAACCGAGCTGAAAGATATCGAGGAACAGAGCGAGGTCGGGCTGACCGAGCTCAAGCGCACGCTGACGCTGATTCATCGCGGCGAGGCGGAAGCCGAACAGGCAAAGAAGGAATTAATCGAGGCCAACCTGCGGTTGGTGGTGTCGATTGCCAAGAAGTACACAAATCGCGGGCTGCAGTTCCTTGACCTGATTCAAGAGGGCAACATCGGGTTGATGAAAGCCGTGGACAAGTTCGAGTGGCGCCGCGGGTACAAGTTCTCGACGTACGCGACGTGGTGGATTCGCCAGGCCATTACGCGCGCCATCGCTGACCAGGCGCGCACCATCCGCATCCCGGTCCACATGATCGAGACGATCAACAAACTGGTGCGCACGAGCCGTCAACTGGTGCAAGAACTCGGCCGCGAGCCCACCAGCGAAGAAATCGCCAAGCGCATGGACATTCCGGTGTCCAAAGTGCGCAAGATTTTGAAAATTGCACAGGAGCCCATTTCGCTAGAGACGCCCATCGGCGAAGAGGAAGACTCACATCTGGGGGATTTCATCGAAGACAAGGCCGTGGTTTCCCCTTCGGATGCCGTAATCAATCTGAACTTGAAGGAACAGACGTCATCTGTGCTCAAGACTCTGACACCACGAGAAGAAAAAGTTATCAAGATGAGGTTCGGCCTGGACGACGGGAGCGAGCACACGCTCGAGGAAGTCGGCCAATCGTTTGCCGTGACGCGCGAGCGCATCCGGCAGATCGAAGCGAAGGCACTGCGGAAGCTGCGACATCCGTCCCGTTCGCGAAAACTGCGTGCGTTCCTGGAAGGACCGTCGCGCGACTATCTATAGAAGGTTCGAGAAAACCGATACGTCTTACGCCCCTGGCTCGCTTGGGGGCGTTTCGTTTTGGGGCCTAACTTGTTTCAGGCGGTTTGCCAAATCGTGCGAGCAGACGCCCCAGCCACACAATTACAAATACGAAAAAAGCTGCAAGAACATAAAGCAAGGAAGCGGTATCAAAGCGCTTGTCAGGTTGAAAGTTGGCGCGAACGGAGAATTCGAATGCGAAGATTCCCACAAGGAGAACCGCGCAACCCAGCCAGGCAAAGTGAGCGCTCAAGTAGGCGAGCGAGCTGGAATGCCGTTCAGGCGAGAGCCAATATTGTTTGTGGGGCAAATTGATAAGTGCGGGAGGCACACTGGCGATCAGCAGGGGAACGCCAAAGCAAACGACCGTGGAAATTACGATGGAGCCCACGAAAAATGCGAAGAAGATCGTCCGTGTCTGCCATCCGTTCGGCGCGCCGTGTGCGTCAAAATGCGAAGCCACGACCGCCGGCAATTGGGCGTAGAGATGGAAGAAATGAATCGCCGCCGCCGCAGCCAGCACTACGAAGACAGACTTTGGCAATCGCGAACTTTGCATGGGGTCGACTGCGCTTCAGCTTAGCGGACTGTGGCCCTGCGGACAATGGAAACTAGTCCGCTTTGGCCAATCGGTTATTTCAGCCTGGCGGGTCCGATCGGTTGACACACAGCCGGGCAGATCAGGGGAATATCCAGTCCTTTTGCATAGCGATTTTCTCTACATTGGCGGAACCCGAATACGTATTAGAATGACCTTGCCCTCCTCTTGAAGGGAAAAATGAAAACGACGCAAAAGCTTGCCGCTGCAGTGCTTGTGCTCCTGCTCGGCGGATCAATATACGGATTGCTGCGTACGGAACCGCGGACGCAAACGCCGGCCAAAAATGCCAAAGGAATCCATGCCGCTGCGGCCGGGGCGCCGCTTGTCGACCAAACGCCACTTACAACGGCACAGCGGCTGGCGCAGATGCCGACCAGCTCAGAAGAATTGCCGTTCGCTCAAGAAGCGTTACGCATTGGAGATCAGGAGATGGACCTGGCGTTTGCTGGAGCCGTGCGCGATGCAACCGAGCATCCGCCGGTCTTGAGCACTGAGGCGAAGGAGATTCAGGAGCGGCTGCAGAAGACGGAGAAGGCGCTGGAATCGGACAAGGCTCAGGTTGACCGATTAACGACCGCAGAAGGGAAGGCCTCTGGAGAAAAGAAAGATGCGCTGGATGATCAACTCGATCTCGCGAAGGCCCAACTCGAGCTGGACCAGGACGAAGTAGATGATGCAAAGCAGGATTTGATCCGCGCGGGAGGCGATCCCCAGGGCCGCATTCAGACAATGGTCGAAGAGCACGAGGCAGCTTCGCATGTCTCAGACACCATGAAGATAGAGGTTCGCAACCCAGTTGAGCAGCGTGGGTTTATTCACCAATTTCGACAGTGGTCGGAGTTGCATCAGAAACAGCTTCAATTGTGGGCCGCGAAGCAGGAAGCAGAGGAGGCGGCGTCATCGTTTTCGGCGAAGCATAACGCGCTTGCGGCGCGAATCGAGGCCGGCAAGACAGAGCCTGTGGAGTCCGGTTCTCCCGCAACCGCGGGAAACCCTTCTCCCAAACCTGCAAAGCCTTCAAACCCGAGCCGGGAAGAATCAAAGGTGTTGCTGTCCGCGACAAAACACCGGGCTTCCGACCAGATAGCCCTGGCGGGCTTCGACAAACGGGTCGATAACGAAAAACAGCTCTCGGAAACTTACAGTAATTGGATCGATGTGATTGCTGCCAAACAGCGTTCCGTAATCCACAGTGTGCTGATGGGGTTGGTCATCGTTTTCGTGATTTTGCTGATCGGCGTGTCTTTTGATAATTGGCTCGAACGTCTGCTCGGCAAAACGTCCCTGGATCGCAGGCAAGTCGAAACCTTGCGTACCATCACGCGCGTGGCGTTGCAGGTCGCCGGAGTGCTTTTCATTCTCCTGGTGATCTTTGGGCCGCCGGGACAACTCGGAACCTTCCTGGGGCTCGCCGGCGCTGGCTTAACTGTCGCCCTGAAGGATTTCATCGTGGCGTTCATCGGCTGGCTGGTGCTGATGGGCAAGGACGGTATCCGGCTCGGCGACTGGGTGGAGATCAACGGCGTAACCGGCGAAGTGGTGCAGCTCGGGATGTTTCACACCGTCTTGCTCGAGACGGGGAATTGGACAGATTCCGGGCACCCGACCGGGCGGCGCGTGACGTTTACCAACAGCTTCGCCATCGAAGGACACTATTTCAATTTTTCGACTTCGGGACAATGGCTCTGGGATGAACTGCAGATTGTGCTGCCAGCGGGGCAGGATCCCTATCCCATTGTAGACGCCATTCAGAAAAAAGTGGTCGAGGTAACCGCGCAAAGCGCGCGGCAGGCAGAGCAGGAATGGCAAGGCGCTGCTCGTTCCCGAGACATGAAAGCGCTTTCCGCAGCGCCGGCCATCAACGTGAAACCCATCATCGGCGGGATCGAAATTGCGGTGCGCTACATTACCCGCGCGAACGAGCGTTATCAACTTCGTGGAAAACTGAATCAGGCTGCCGTGGATTTGCTGGGCGGAAAGAATGTGACCGTGCCGCAGGTGCCAGCCGATACCCCGGCTTCCCGTGCGCCGCAGCGGACTTGAAGAGATATTCTGGATTCCTCAGCCTGCGCTGCTGCGCATGCGAACTTCTTCCGAGGTAAGGCCGTAGAGTGGCGGCGTCTTCACGCCAAGAATTCCCAGATAAATATAGATCTGCCCGCGGTGATGAATTTCGTGTTCGACCATCAACCTCAGCCATTTCCATTTTGTGATTTCGGCATTATCGGGCGTCTTGCACTTGCGTTGCAGCTCCGCGTCGTCCAGTTGCGCAACTATTTGCATCGACTCCGCATGCATCCGTTCCATGAACGCCATGATTTCTTCGAGGCTGCCCGCGAGTTCTTTTCCGTGGCTTGTGTAGCGGCTCGGCCTTCCGCTCAGCGTCTCTGCCCACATAAAACGCTCGGCCACGGCGATATGACGCAGCAGATCGCCAAGCGTGAATTTTCCGGGAGCATAGCTCCAGTCGATCTTGTCCGGAGGGATGCAGCGCGCAACGCGCATGGTGCGCTCCCGGATATTGCCGAAATGTTTCAAGAAGGGTTCAATAGTTTGGATTTCCATGCTTTGCCTGCCTTCCTCTCACGGCCCAAAATCAAATTGGCTGCGCACGATAGCGCGCCGCTCAGGACGCGCCGGCATTCAGTCCTCGTGCGCGCAACGCAGCGAGGACGGCAACCGAGTAGAGCAGTGCCAGCGTGCCAAAACCCAGCGCCACGCTGAGATGCTGCGAGACCCAGCCCAGCGAAAAACTCATTAACACTTGCAGTGTCGTGGAAATGACCGCAAAGGCGGATTGCGTCCGGCCCATCAAGCGGCGAGGCACCATGGACATCACTTGGGATTGCGTCAAGATGGCACCCACTGCGCGGCAACCGCCGAACACAGCTTGCAGAAGTATCGCCCAGGGCAGCACGACGACAAACGGCATGAAGCCATGGCCGAGGGCGAGCACCACCATGGTGCCGACAAGAATGGTGAGCGGGCGGCGACGCGCCAAGAATCCTGCGGTGAGTCCGCCGGTCACCGCCCCCACAGCCCAGCCGGATTCCAGCAGGCCGAAGCCCCGTGCGCCCGCGTGGAGCACATCCTTGGCAAGCGCCACTACGAGGACGTTTGCGCTGATAACTCCGGCAAGCATGGTCGCGTAGGTGATCCCGAGCGCAAGCACGCGCGGCTGCCCGCGCAAATAGTGCAGACCCTCCCGAATATCGCGAAGAAAGCCGGCGGCGAGATCAGTTTCCACGATGGGCGGAATCGGCGCGGTTTCGAGGACATCGGGGAGCGCCTCACCTGCGGCTTCGCTGTGTCGCGGATGGAAATGGCCGCTGCGCAGGCGGTACAGACAAAACGCCGAAATAAGGTAGGTGAGGCCGTCGATTCCAAGAATTCCCGCAAGCCCGGCGCTTTCGTAAATGAAGCCGACAAACGCGCCTGCGAACAGAAGTCCGCCCTGCACGGCGATCAGCACGGAAGAATTTGCGCCGACAAATTGGCCCGGTGGAACCAGCTCTTGTACTAGCGCATTGATGGAGGCCCAGTACACGGCGGCTCCCGCGCCGTTCAGCAGAACCATGCCGTCGATTTGCCAGACGTGGGCATGTCCGAAACGCACCAGCGCGGCGACGCATAGAACCATCGTGCCGCGGGAAATGTCGAGGGCCATTCCTAGGTAGCGGCGGTCCACCCGGTCGATAAGCACGCCGCCAAGAAAGGGAACGATCAGGCCGGGGAGCGTGTACATGATGACGGTAACGCCGACGCTGACGGTCGAGCGCGTGATGCCGAGAATGTGCCAGGTGACCCCGGCAAAATTCATGCCCGAGCCAAACATCGAAATAAACGTTCCGGCAAAGAAATACCGGAAGCCGCGCTGGCCGAACAGGAGAGACCAGTTGGTGCGGGGATGAGTGGCCGTGGCCATCGAACCAAATAGTCTACTATCGTATGCTATGGGCTGCGCGCGGGGGCGCTCGCGGAGTTACTCAAAGAGATGCCATTTTGACCGTAACGCGAGTGCATTGGCGACGAGGACGGCTTCATGGGCAACGAAGTGAACTGCACGGCGCGGTTTGGCAAGCAGGAATCGCGAGGGAAGGCGCTGCTCGAAACCTCCGAGATTCTTTTTCGCGGAGAGTTCCGGCTTAAGATTCGGTTTTCGTCGATTCAAACGCTGAAAGCGACCGACGGCGAATTGCGGGTACAAACGGCGGATGGGCTGACGATCCTTGAGTTGGGCGAAGCCGCGGCAAAATGGCGCGAAAAGATTTTGCATCCCAAATCGCGGTTGGAAAAGCTCGGAGTAAAGCCCGGAGGAAAAGTATCCCTGCTAGGCAGCTTCGACGAGGCGTTTCTTCGCGAGCTGGCACAACAGAATGACACTGTCGTGGAAGGAAAAGTTGGCGCGGATTCAGAATGGATTTTCTTGGCTGCCGAATCGAAAAAAGAGCTTGCCCAAATGCCAAGGCTTGCCAAGACCCTAAAAGGTGCCGCCGCACTCTGGATTGTCTATCCCAAAGGGCAAAAAGAAATCACTGAGGTGGGTGTAATTGCCGCGGGGCGTAAAGCGGGGCTCAAGGACGTGAAGGTAGTGGGTTTCTCCTCGACGCACACCGCGCTGAAGTTTGTGATTCCTGTTGCGCGCCGCTAGCCACAACCACGCATTCTGGGATGGCACTATCTGCTGGCTTTGGATTCCGAGTCGAAGGTTTCGATTCTAAGATGGTTACGGCATGCTGCTCGAAGTTCGGGGACTAACGGTAGAACTGCCGACGGAGGCGGGATGGATCCGTCCGGTGAACGACGTGTCCCTGCACATCGCGGCAGGCGAGTCGTTGGGACTCGTGGGTGAATCGGGCAGTGGAAAAACCATGCTGGCACTTGCCTTGATGGGTTTACTGCCTCCCGGCGCGCGAGCGAGGGGGGAAGCCGCGCTCGCCGACGGGGACGCTTCCCCAAGGCAGCTGACGGCCCTGGACGAACGCGACTGGCGAAACGTGCGCGGCCGAGAAATTGCCATGATCTTTCAGGAGCCGATGACGTCACTCAACCCCGTGATGCGCATTAGCGCGCAAATCGAAGAGGTGATCCGCGCGCACGAACCTCGGTTGAACGCCACTGAAGCGCGGCGCCGAACCATCGAGTCGCTTCGGCGCGCGGCGGTGCCGCAGCCCGAAGAGCGCGCGAAGCAGTTTCCTCACCAGCTATCCGGCGGCTTGCGGCAGCGCGCCATGATTGCCATGGCGATCGCCGGCGGATCAAGCCAAGGCAACGGAAACGCGCCGGCGGGGCCGCGCTTGCTCATCGCCGACGAGCCGACCACCGCGCTGGACGTCACCGTGCAAAAACAGATTCTCCAGCTGCTCGATCGCTTGCGGAAAGAGATGCGTCTCGGGCTGCTGTTCATCACCCATGATCTCGGTGTGATAGCGCAAGTGGCGGATCGCGTCGCAGTGCTTTATGCGGGCCGGGTCGTCGAAGAAGGCCCCTCACGCGAAGTGCTGCGTGCGCCGCGTCATCCCTACACGCAGGGATTGCTAGCGGCCTCGCCGAGCCTCGAACGCCGCAAGCTGACTCCGATTCCCGGCACCGTGCCGCTGCTGACAGCCCTGCCGCCCGGCTGCGCGTTTGAACCGCGCTGCGCTCTTCGCCGCGCGGAATGTTCTGAACGTGTCCCGGACTTGCGCCCCGCCGCTCCGGGTCATGCCGCTCGATGCGTCCTGGTTTAGAGAATAGCTCAGCCCCGCTACGAAACGCGCGCAAAACCGAAGGCCAGCATCTTCTTATCATCCGCAACGGTTTTCTCAGCCGAGTAGCCCAGTTCAAAGCCATGCCGCGCAAACTCCCCTACGAGTTCGTTGCGCGGAATCAAGGCAGGATGAACCTCGGTAAATATTTTCATGGTGCCCGGAATTTCGCCTCTCGGCGTGATGGCCGTTGTCAGGGTCGCGGGATTTTCCTGGATAACCACAAATGCCCGCTCTCTGGCTAGGCCGGCGATCGTCGAGACGGCGTTCCGCCAATCCACGTGTTCGAGCAGCAGCACCGCCAAGACAGTCTGAAAGCCAAGATTCAGGCGGGTCTTTTCAACGTCGTCAACAACTGTGGTATAGCGTAGTCCTTCTACCTCTCCCAGCCGTTCGTCGAGACACCCGAGATACGCAGCATTGATGTCCGCGAATGTCGTTTGATAGGGCAGATGAATCGTTGGCGAGACGAAGTCAAACATCTGCCCGGTGCCCGCACCCAAGAACAATATCGACGCTCCCGGTGGTCGTGCCGCAAGATATTCGGCAAGAAGTTTTGCATTGGCTTGCGCCTGCCCCACGGCCGCCATATGCTCTTCGTAGTCTTTGGCCTGGATGATGGTGGTCCAGGCTTCCCGCAATCTGCTTCTCATTGCTTTCTGTGGATGACTGATTCGCTCTCCCCTGCGAACTCTACCAGCAAGAGAAAAGGCCCCCAAGACTTCCGGGGCCTTTTCGGGTTTGGTGCGTAGGGCGGTCTTAGTTCGTTCGGTTTAATTCGCTTAGTAGTAGAACTTCAGCGCAAATTGCACCAGCCGCGGTCCACGCGTCTGCGAAACCTGGCCAAAAGTCCCGTCGAACCCGTTGCGGTCGGGATTCAGGAATTGCGCATGGTTGAAAGCGTTGAACATTTCCCCTCGGAGCTCCAGCGATTTGTTTTCCGAGAGTTTCGTCTTTTTGAGGAAAGAAATGTCCCAGTTATTGATTCCCGGTCCGCGCAGAGTGTTCCGCCCAAGATCGCCGAAGGACGCAAGTGAGCCGGGAGCCAGATGGAGGTCGTTGTTGAACTGACAGTCGAAGGCGGTCGGGTTGAAATAGAAATTTCCACTGATGTTCCCATTCGCGTCAGTTGTCTGGCCTGAGCAATTGGCCGCCGATCCGGAGAAGGTAGACACCTGGCGCGGATCGATTCGGGTAATCTTGCCAATCAAGTTCGGCCGATCCAGGAAATTGCCCTGCAAGCTGTTGTCATTGTTAGAAAAAATGGTAAAGGGCTGCCCAGACTGGAAGGTCGTGATCACGTTCGCCTGCCACCCTTCGGTCACCTTCTTCATCAGGCGGTTACCCCGGAATGGTCGGTCGATGGGCAGCTCCCAGCTTCCGCTAAATACAAATCGATGGGTAGCGTCAAAATCGGCCAACCCATGATCGAGGCGTGGATTAAATGGGTCTGTGTAGGTGGACGACCGTGCGCGGAACCCGGACAAGATGTCCGTCGTCTTGGAAAGAGTATACGCGGCACGGAACGACAAGCCGTGGCTGTACTTCTTGTCCAGGGTGACCTGGAGCTCATGGCTTGCCGAAATTCCGTTGCTCTTGTTTGTATCCAGTGCGCCAATGTTTTGCAGGCTTGCGTTGGCATCCGTGGTCGCGTTGATACATCCTGCGAGAACCCGGGCGCAATCCTCATTGAGGAAGCCATTGTTCAATTGGGCGATTTCCGCAGTGGGTTGCGGCGGATTCACATCGATGGTGCTAATCAGTTTGCGTCCGAGGCTTCCGACATACACTGCCTCTAGTGCCGTGGTTTTCGTTAACTGATATTGGAAACCGTAGTTGAAGTTCTCTGAGTACGGCGTCCGGAAATTCGGGTCGGTAACAAACGCGAAGGAAATCTTCGGAACGAAAAATTCCCCGGTCCGGCCCTGCGAGGCGAATGGGAACGGGTTGATAGCCCCTATCGCGTTAAAGGGATCAGCGAAGGAGTTTCCCGTGACAACCTGGCCCGGCGTAGGATTCAAGTTCGTGACATCGCCGAACGGCGCTTGCCCGCCAAACTGCAGGTTCAGCGCGCCATCTTCTATATCATAGAAAATTCCGCCGCCGCCGCGCATGACGAGTCTGGCGTTGCCGAAGACGTCCCAGGCGAATCCAACGCGCGGCGCCCAGTTATTCCTGTCCGGGTTGACCAAGGCGCGATTTGGAGTGCCCGGGTCGCCGGGGTAGAGAACTCCCGGCGGCGCGTTTGGAAATACTGTGGAGTGCTGACCGGGAAAGAATCCGATGATCTCATTGTGAATGTCATACTGGGGGCTGTTGTATTCGTAGCGCACACCAAGGTTCAGCGTCAGTCTCGGAAGCACCTTGTAGGTATCCTCCGCATAGTAGTATTGCGAGGTAGTGCGAATTCCGTAGACTGCGTTTGAGAACTGGAAGAAATTGCCGGGAAATCCAGCAACGAAATCCGCCGCCCCGTTACCCGTAAAGGTATGGCCCAGGCTCGAAGGAGCGTTACTCGCATTTCCAAAGGTAAAGCTGCCGTTGGTGAAGAAATCGAAATTGAAATTATTCTGCACCCGCCGGATGTCCGCGCCGAATTTCCATTCGTGGCGTCCGTGCGGGATCGTTATGTGGTCTTGATATTGAAACGTCATGTCATGAAGTTTGGTTGGCCCTTGCGGTGAAGATCCCAGATTAAAGCCCGGCGTGAAGATAATCGGCGCGGCCACCCCGTGCGGGTCGTCCGGATTTACGTTTGTGAACCCCAACTGGGCTGGGGTCGTGTTATCTGCAGGGATCGCCTGCACATTCGCCGTGCGGTTCGCTGAGGCACGGGCCTCGTTGATCCAGCCGCGCGCAAAGCTGTGCGTCCAGGTAATTGTGAGCACGTGATTGCGGTCGGTGTCCGACTCTCCGGAACCCGCGGGAACATCCCCTCCCGTTGAAGCTCCATGGTTGATCTGGAAGGGGAAAGCATCTCGATGATCGTTGACAATGTAGAGCCCTGATATCGTATCGCGCTGCGAAAGATTGTGGTCTATTCTGAGGATACCCTGATCCTCGTCGATTGCCGCGGATGGTGCCGAGATGAAACCACTGCCGGGGAGATTAGGAAGCGGGAGGAATTTCGCAATGTAATTTGCAGAAACGGGATTCACCGGAACTTGATTGAAAGGATAGGGATTGCCCGTGGCAGGATTGATGAGCTGGGTTCCATTGGGATTCGTGCAGTTCCCTGACCCATCAAAGGCTCCCCCGCACAGCTCGCCAAAGTTTCCTGTCCGCTCCGCGGGGCTCAGAACGGTAAGCTGCGGTGAGGGCTGCTCTTCCCTGCGCCGCGCCCCTTGGTAGGCCCCGAAGACAAATGTCTTATCCTTCTTAATGGGCGCACCGACCGTGCCGCCGAAGACGTTGCGCTTAAAGGTCGGCCGCTGCGTCAAAAAGAAATCCCGCGCATTGAGCACGTCGTTGCGCAAGAATTCAAAAGCGGTGCCATGGAGCTGGTTCGTCCCCGATTTCACTACCTGGTTAACGACGCCTCCCGATGACCTGCCGAACTCGGCATCATAGTTGTTCGTCAGAATCTTGAATTCCTGCACGGCATCAGGATTCGGACTCACCACGATATTGTTTCCTAGGAAATCCGTATTATCCGCGCCGTCGATCAGAAACGTAAGCGACTCCGAGCGTTGTCCGCTCACACTGAACGGGTTGCCCGAACCATCGTCCGGGTCGGGCGCAAAAACACCTGCCTGCAGCAACCCGAGCTGCAAAGTATCTCGATCCACCAGCGGCAGGTCCTGGATTCGCTTGCTGTCCTCCACCTTTCCGAGGACCGCGCCCGAGGTATCGATCTGCGGCACAGCCGCCGACACCTCAACCGTCTCGGTCGCCTGACCGACATCGAGCGTGACATCCAACCGCGCGTTCTGGTTCACTTCCAAGGTGATATTGCTCTGAACGTTCTTCTTAAATCCGGAATGTTCGACCGTCAATCGGTAGACGCCGACATCCACAAGCGCGAAGAGATAGTTCCCCTCTCCGTCTGACTTCACCACCCGGTTGACGTTGGTGGCTTGATTTGTCAGGGTAACCGATGCTTCAGCCACTGTCCCGCCCGATTGGTCTTTCACAGTTCCCGTGAGCCGCGCAGTGGTCTGCGCATGTCCTGAATACGCCGCCAATAAACTTAGGAGAATTGCAACCGAGAAAATTTGGATCAACCGCAAGGATTGCTTCACCATTCCCTCCTGGGAATAAAATCTCTGTCGTTTGTTGCCAGCAGTGAACCGAACATGACTGCGGTCGCAATGTTCAATTTGCTACAAGCAGTCTGTCGGAGATTCGGGGTTCAAGGAATGCAGACTTGACCTCAGCAAGCACAACCGACGCCGCAGAGAACGCAATTCAATTGCCGAAGACATGTCGCTGAAATCAAAGAGTTTGCATTTCTAAATCTATTCTCAATCATCCATAGTTCGGTATAGCTCTACAGGTTCCTCTAAGTTCTGCGTTTCGGATTCGATCCATTTTTCGGAAACGAACGTTATTTTTTTCGGAAGGCGTCAGAATCGGTCAATTTGGCAGAATCGCGACACCAACTTCGCTCGAAAATGTGCCAAGATGGGCGCCGGCGCTATGACCCAAGCTTTCGCTTCAGAATTAGGTCCGCTCCTCGAAGCCCGCAAGCTACGAAAAAGCTATCAGCGGGGAAGCGGAGCGTTTTCCGCAGCAGATAAAGGACCGCGATTCGCTGCTGTGGATGGCGTGAGTTTTCAGGTCATGCCAGGCGAGACGTTCGCCGTGGTGGGTGAGAGTGGGTGCGGCAAGACGACCCTTGCACGGATGCTTCTGCGTTTGATTGAGCCGGACTCCGGCGAGGTCATCTTCGGCGGTGAAGATTTGTTGGCGCTCGGAAGCAAGGCCCTGCGAGCCGGCCGGCGTCAAATGCAAATGGTTTTTCAGGACCCTTTCGCTTCACTCGACCCGCGGATGCGCGTCGGCGAAATTGTAGCTGAGCCTTTGGCGATCCACGAGCCGCGGCTTTCCAAAGCGGAGAGAGTCGAGCGCACCGCGACGATGCTCGACCGCGTCGGCCTTAACAAGGATGCACTGCCTCGTTACCCGCACGAATTTTCCGGCGGCCAACGGCAGCGCATTGGAATTGCACGGGCGTTGATCCTGCGCCCAAAGCTGGTTGTGGCGGACGAACCCGTTTCCGCGCTCGACGTATCCGTGGGCGCGCAGGTCTTGCTGCTCCTTCAGGAACTCCAGCGGGAATTTGGACTCACCTATATTCTCATCTCGCACAGCCTCCCGGTTGTGGCGCAGCTCGCGACACGTATCGCGGTGATGCGCACGGGACAATTCGTCGAGCTCGGCCCCGCGGAACAGATCCTCAAGCAGCCCGTGCACTCCTATACTCGAGAGTTGCTCGCCGCCGTCCCCGAACTGCTGCGAGCATGATCGGCGCGGCACCCTCCGCGACATGCAATTTCTCCATTCCGCCTACCCCGCGCCTTCCATTTTCGCTACAATTCCCGCTGAAATCTTGGAGTCGGCCCCTGCGTATGGCCCTATGGCACAAGTAACGCAACTTTGTGGTGGAGGAGTTCTCAAATGGCAACGACAACATCGCCTATCCCTGCGCCTGAACCGTCCCAACCCATCAATCATTTTGGCCGTATGGCCGGTGCTCTTTTCAGCCCCAAGCAGACGTTCACTGAAATTGCGAACCGTCCAAGCTGGTTGTTACCCGTGGTCCTGCTCGTCATTTTGAGTTCCATCGCCGGCGTCTTGGTCACCCAAAAAACAGATTGGCGAAGCTTCTTTGAACGGCAGATGAGTCAGAACTCCCGCTTTGACCAAATGTCCCAGGAGCAGAAGGACAAAATCCTCGATCAGCAGATGGCCTGGGCACCCAAAATCGGAGTGGTCATCGCACCGGTTGCCACAGTCGTGCTAGTTCTCGTTCTCACCCTTATTTATTGGGGAGCATTTAATCTTTTTTCGGGAGCAGGGTTAAAATTTGCCACCTCATTTGGAATCTCTTCCCACGCTTTGCTCCCCGTGGCATTGTCTAGCGTCCTGGCGATTGTCACTCTGGTGCTCAAACCGAAAGGCGACGTGGACCCCGAGCACATCCTCGCGAGTAGCCTGGGTGCATTTTTACCTGACAATTCAGCGCACTGGCTCACCGTGTTGGGACAGTCCGTGGAGCTTTTCTGGATTTGGTCGCTGGCGTTGGTGGCGGTCGGATTTGCGGCGGCGCGACCCAAGAAAATCAAGACTGGTTCTGCCTTTGGCATCGTGTTCGGACTATGGGTGCTCTATTTGGTTTGTAGGGTCGGCGTGGCCGCGATGTGAAGCGCATCTTGCTACACTGGCGGAGTGAACTTTTCCTTTGAGGTAGCCCAAACCAGTCCGACTGGCGCCCGGCGCGGACGGCTGACCACTCCGCACGGCGTGGTTCAGACGCCCTTCTTTCTTCCGGTGGGCACCGCTGCGAGCGTTAAGGCCCTTCGGCAAGAGGCGCTAGAAGAACTTGGCGCCGAAATCATTCTCGCGAACACTTATCATCTCTATCTGCGGCCCGGGCATAAGCTGATCCGCAAGCTTGGTGGCTTGCACAAATTCATGTCCTGGTCCGGTGCAATTCTTACCGATTCTGGCGGCTACCAGGTCTTCAGTCTCGCCGAACTCCGCAAGATCACCGACGATGGCGTGCGCTTCCGCTCTCATCTCGACGGCTCGGAACATCTCCTGACACCCGAAAAAGCTGCCGAGATTCAACTCGCCCTAGGTTCGGACATAGCCATGGTGCTCGATGAATGTATCGAGACGCCCGCTCCACGCGACAAAGCAGAATCGGCCCTTAGGCGCACAACCGAGTGGGCCCGGCGCTCGCGAGCCTATTTTCAGGAACAAGCAAACCGCGACGGAGAGCTGGCCCAATGGCAATTCGGAATCGTTCAAGGCGCCACGTTTAGCGATCTGCGCCGCGAAAGCGCGCGGCAGCTTCTGGAGCTCGATTTCCCCGGATATGCTGTCGGAGGACTCGCTGTGGGCGAACCGCACGCAATGACTTGCGAAATGACCGCTGAAGTTACCGCCCTCCTGCTGCGCGACCGGCCCCGTTATTTGATGGGTGTCGGGCGCCCCGAACAAATCGCTGATTACGTCGCCCTCGGCATCGACATGATGGACTGCGTGCTGCCCACTCGGGCGGCGCGTCATGCCTGCGTCTACACCAGCGAAGGCCGCGTGCTCATCAAGAATTCCCGGTATGCGCAGGACGAACGGCCCATAGACTCCGCGTGCTCGTGCTCCGTTTGCCGGCGCTACACCCGGGCCTATCTTCGGCATCTCTTCGCTGCCGGAGAACTGACTGCGGCCATCCTCGCCACCCACCACAACGTCCACTTTTACCTTGACATCATGCGCCAAATCCGCGAGGCTATCGAGTTTGGGAACCTAGGGAAATTCTCGTCCGAGATGCACGCGCGCTATGCCGCGGGTCCAGTCTGACGGCTGAATCCACCAAAGATCGCGCGAGCCGTCTGCGCGGTTAGTGGACTGCTTTGCGGTCGCGCCCAGAGAAAGCCAGAGAAACCGGCGGGCCCCGGCTTTGGAGGCGGAGAAAGCGCCCGCAGGAGGCTCTTTGTATCCCTGACGGCGCAGCCGGTTTTTTGTGAGTTTGCTTCCTCTCGGGCGAAAGGATCAGGTCGAAAAAGATAAACATGTTGTCGGCGATGTGGTTTCAGGCTTCCGGGCCGGCGGGGATTTTGAGCAACCCGCTGATCATGATGATGGTTGTGCTGGGCATCTTTTACGTGATGCTCATTCTCCCCCAGCAGCGGCAGCGCAAGAAGATGCAGGCCATGCTGGGCGCACTGAAATCCGGCGACAAAGTCATCACTAATGCGGGAATCTACGGTACGATCAGCGGCATTGACGGCGAGACGGTAATCCTGAAAATCGCCGACCAGGTAAAAATACGCATCGCGCGTTCGGCAATTTCGCAAGTAGAGGCATCCGAAGATGCGAAATAATTTTGCTCGCCGCCGCGAGGCCAGAAAAATCACAAAGGATCCCAGCGCGCCCGGGGTCAACACCCTCTGAACATGAATCCTAATTTGAAGTGGAAAGCGCTCTTTATCCTTGTCGTCATCATCGCCTGTATTTACGGCTTGATTGGTGTGCCGACGTTTCCTACCTCGCTCGCAATCATCAAAGACAATTTCGCTCATCAGATCAAGCTCGGCCTTGACCTCCAGGGTGGCACGCACCTCATCCTTCAGGTGCAAGTGCAGGAAGCCATCGCGCAGGAGACGGATCAGACGGTAGACCGCCTCATCAGCCAGATGCGCGCGAAAAACATCCGCTACGATGAAGTTCGCCGCGTGGACGACGCTCACATCCTGATCCGCAATCTCGATTCCGCGCAGCTCTCCGACTTCCGCGACTTGGTGAGCGCGCAATATAACAACGTCTGGGACATGACTCCGGCCGCAGGCGAGCCTTCCGGTTATACGCTGACTCTCCGCCCCAGCGCCATCGCGCAAATCCAGGAAACGACCATGACGCAATCGCTCGAAACCATCGAGCGCCGCATCAATGCACTTGGCTTGACCGAGCCCACCATTCAGCTCCACGGTCGCAAGGAAAACGAAATTCTCGTGCAGTTGCCTGGGGAAGGCGATCCCGCGCGCGCGAAAGCCGTGATTCAAGCGGGAGGCCAGCTTGAACTCAAGCTCGTCGAAGACCCCGTTCCCTACTCCTCGCAGACAGAAGCATTGAGCCGTCATGCTGGAGTCTTGCCTCCCGGAACGGAGCTTGTTCCGGGCCGGTCAGAAACTCGAAACGCCTCCGGCGGCATCGACACGGGCGAAAGCTGGTATGTCCTTAGCCGCGCTCCCATCGTGACGGGTCGCGACCTGCGCAGCGCAACCGAAAACCGCAACACCAACAATCCCGGCATGTGGGAAGTGGATTTTACTCTGTCAGCGGAAGCCGCTCGTCGTTTCGGGCCTTTCACCGAGCAGAACAAGGGCCGCCAGATGGCCATTGTTTTGGAGCATCGCGTCTATTCTGCTCCGGTGATCAATGGAAGAATCGATGATCGCGGCCTGATTGAGGGCAATTTCAGTCAGGAATCGGCGCACGATTTGGCACTGGTGCTGCGCGCTGGCGCGTTGCCCGCTTCCATCAAGTATCTCGAGGAACGCACCGTCGGACCATCCCTGGGCGCAGACTCCATTCGCCACGGCCTTCAGGCTTCCGTCTTAAGCCTTCTGGTGGTGATGATCTTCATGCTCATCTACTATCGAGTTTCCGGCGCCAACGCTGTCCTCGCCCTGATTCTCAACCTGGTCATCCTTCTCTTCGTGCTTGCGGCTTTTGGTGCCGTCCTGACGCTGCCGGGAATTGCTGGTGTGATCTTGACCATCGGCATGGGCGTGGACTCAAACGTCCTCGTATTCGAGCGCATTCGCGAAGAACTGCGCAATGGCAAGTCTCCCGCATCAGCCGTGGAGGCGGGATTCGATAAAGCGTTTCTCACCATCATCGACACTCACGTCACCACTGTAGTATCGGCGTTCTTCCTGTTCCTATTTGGAACGGGGCCCATTCGTGGCTTCGCCATCTCTTTGACCATAGGTCTGATCGCCAACGTTTTTACGGCGATCTATGTGTCCAAGACGATCTTTCAGTATCACCTGACAAAGATGGACCGTCAGGACGAGTTGAGCATCTAGGCTGTACTAGAACTAGTGAGGCGTTGGTTGGCATCCCAGACGAGTAGGCGATGTAACTCATCCTCGGCTAGAGAACTGCTCTTGGGAACTGTTTCGGGAACAAACCACCATTCCTTGGAGTCTAAGAGGGGGAAGCAAGACTAGGCATGATCGAGCTATTCAAACAACCCAACCTCAACTGGATGGGCAAAGCCAAGTATTTCTTCGCCTTAAGCGGGATTCTCCTCATCGCCGGGTGGACCTCCATTTTCCTTAAAGGCGGTCTCCGCTACGGGATCGATTTCAAGGGCGGCACGAACGTAGACGTGCGCTTCGCCCAGCCGCCGAACATTGACAGGATTCGCCAGGGTCTTTCCAAAGAGGGGTTGGGCACAAGCGAGATTCAGCCGATCAGCGATCCCGCCAATCCCAACTCCAATGAAGTGGTAATAGGTCTCGAGCAGAGGGGCGAGGGCGATCAGGCCCTGGACACCGGCAAAACGCAAGTCGTGAACGCCCTAAATCAAACTTTCGGCACCGTCAGCAGTGGCAAGCCCGACTTCAACTCCGTCACTCCTTCCTCTTTGGCAGTTTTCTTGACGCAGCGCGATCCACTTCTCCTCTCCACCAACGCGGGCGACCGCTATCAACAGCTTGCCGCAAAAATTCTCGCGTATCGCGACGGCAAAGAAACGAACGGCGTGCTCTCTAATTTCGATGCGCTCTCGCAAGTCCAAGGCGTAACACCCGCCGTTCTCTCCGCAATCAAGGACAATTATGCCCTCGGCTCGTTTGCCATCCGCAACGTGGAAATTGTCGGACCTAAAGTCGGCGCGGAGCTGAGGCGGCAGGCTATTTACGTTACCCTCTATGCGTTGGGGGGCATGCTGGTATATATTGCCTTCCGGTTCGAATGGGTTTATGGTGCTGCCGCGGTCTTGGCCGTGTTTCACGACGTCCTGATCACCTTGGGATTCTTTTCCTTGTTGCGCTTCGAGATTTCTTTGACGGTCATCGCGGCGCTTTTGACTTTGGTCGGTTATTCGATGAACGACACGATCGTAATTTTCGACCGCATCCGCGAGAATAACCGCTTGCTGCGCCGCGAATCGTTCGCCGACGTCGTAAATAAATCCATCAACCAGACTCTTTCGCGGACAATTTTGACCAGTGGATTGACTTTCCTTACCGTGCTCGTTTTGTTCCTGATGGGCGGCCAGGTGCTTCGTGCATTCTCCTTTGCCCTGGTGGTAGGGATTGTGGTAGGAACATATTCCAGTTTTGGCATTGCTGCACCGCTGGTGGTCGCGTGGAATCGTTGGCGTGGCCAGAAAACGGTTGCAGGGGCCGGACCCGCAGCCGGCGACAAAACCCGTGGACGTGAAGTCGTATCCCCAAGTCTCGCTCCCGCGGGCAGGAGGTAAGAACTCATGTTTGAAGAGTTAGTGGTTTCGAGTCCGCACTCCAAGAAAACGAATAAACCGTGGACCATTGTGGTGTCGATGGTCTTCCAAATGCTATTTCTGGCCATTTTGCTCTTGATACCACTCATCTACACGGAAGCATTGCCGAAGGCCATGTTGGCCACGCTTCTCGTCGCGCCTCCGCCACCACCACCGCCACCGCCGCCGCCTGCCCAAGTGCAAGTCATCAGGAAGCCGCAGGTGCACTTGATGGACGCGGGCAAACTCGTGGCGCCGAAAGTTATTCCGAAAGACATTAAGATCATTAAGGAAGAAGCAGAACCCGACATGGGCGGCATGTCCGGCGGCGTGGTTGGTGGCGTTACCGGAGGATCTATGGGCGGAACCATCGGGGGCGTGGTCGGCAGCGTGGCGCCTCCCCCACCGAAACCGCAATCCCGGATCAGAGTTGGCGGTAACGTGACAGCAGCGAAGGTTCTCAACCGCGTGAACCCCGTTTATCCGCCGCTCGCGCGCCAAACTCGCATTTCCGGTACCGTGCGCTTGCATGCCATCATCGCAAAGGACGGTACCGTGCAGCAGTTGGAAGTCATGAGCGGCCATCCGCTGCTCGTGCAGGCTGCCTTGGATGCGGTTCGACAGTGGCGCTATCAACCGACTCTGCTCAACGGCGAGCCGGTTGAGGTGGACACCACGGTCGATGTGATTTTCTCTCTAAACCAGTAGTAACGTGCCGGAGCGCCGGCAGTGGGATCAGCGCTTCGGTGCGGGTAATCAGTCTCGGTAAAAAATCTCAAGGAGCAAACGAATGGTAGCCACTTTATATGTTTACGCGGCCCTCTTCCTTCAGAACACGGGGAGCACCGCGTGGGATCTGCGGAGCATGTGGGCCTCAATGAGTGCCCTTCCCAGGATCGTTGTTGGGATTCTCTTTATTCTCTCCATCTACTCCTTCGGTGTGATGATTGACCGTGCCCTGATGTACAGCGCGGCCCGCAAGCAGTCTCGCGTTTTCGTTCAACAGGTTGCCGGTGCCCTCAAGGACGGCAAGCTCGACGAAGCGATCGCCATCGCGGAGCGCAACAAGAAGAGCCACATCGCCAAAGTGGTGGCTACGGGCCTCTCGGAGTTTCAGTCCGCTTCACAACAGGTTTCCGAGTCGGACGTCGTAGAGGCGGCCAAGCGCGGGCTGGAGCGCTCCGTTGCCATCGTTCACGCGGAAATGAAGCGCGGCCTCTCCGCTCTCGCCACTATCGGTTCGACTGCTCCTTTCGTCGGACTCTTCGGCACCGTCGTCGGCATCTTGAACGCGTTTAAGGGCATCGAGACTAGTAAGGCGACCGGTCTGTCCGCGGTTGCCGGCGGAATCGCCGAGGCGCTGGTGACCACGGCCCTCGGTCTTCTCGTTGCCGTGCCGGCGGTTTGGGCGTACAACTACTTCACCAACAGGGTTGAAGCCTTTGACGTAGAGATGGATAACTCGTCGATGGAGCTGATCAACTACTTTATCCTGCGCCGCGGCGCCAAGAAGTAATCATATGGCGTACAAGCCGCAAGTCGGGGCGCAGATGGCGTCGCCAAACGTCATCCCCATGGCCGACATTATGTTGGTTCTGCTGATCATCTTCATGGTGGTCACTCCGATGTTGCAGAAGAACATGCCGGTGGATATGGCCCGGGTGGACAACGCATTGGAGATGCAGGATGCCGACAAGGATGACGCAGTCGTCGTGGCGATCACTCGCAGTGGCGACATTTTCCTTGGCAAAGTCATGATCCACAAGGAAGAAATCACCGCGGAGGTCAAGGATCGCATCTCCGCGCGTCTCAACAAGACGGTCTATGTCAAGAGCGACGCTCGTGCCAAATATGGCATCGTGGTGGAGGTAGTGGATGAAATCCGCTCCGCGGGAGTGGATTCGGTCGGCCTGCTCACCGAGAAGAACGAGAGAAGCAGAACACCGGGTATGCCTGCTACACCCGCACCAACGGCGGATTGACACTCGTCGCGTCTCGTCGGAAACGTAGGAGCAGTGATACCATTCGTTTGCTTTATTCGGAGTAGGCCGCATTGGATCCCACCCGGCGCGGCCGCATGACCTGCGTGATCGACCGCCGATCACGCGGCATTTAGCCCTCAGAGACGGCTGACAGGAGACTCGCAATGGGAATGCAAGTAGGAGACAACAAGGGCGGCGCGATTGCCGAGATGAATGTCGTTCCGCTCATCGACATTTTGCTCGTGCTGCTGATTATTTTCATGGTGATCACGCCCCTGACGCCCAAGGGACTCGACACGCTGGTTCCGCAGCCGAACCCCAATCAGCAGCAGAACCAGGAGCTCGAGAACAAGACCGTGGTCGTGCAGGTCCTGAAGACCGGGCTGCAGACGACGCTGAAGATCAACCAAGAGGATGCCAGCTGGAACACTCTCGGCCCTCGTTTGGAAGTAATCTTCAAAGAGCGCGCCGACAAGATCGCCTTCGTGAAGGGCGACAACGATGTGCTCTTTCAGGAAGTGGCGCGCGCTATCGATGTCATGCGCACCGCCGGCATCGATAAGGTCGGCTTGATTACCGCCAAGCTCGAAGCCGGCCAGTAATTTTGTTCGTGCAGGACGGCCACGAACACGCCGCCGGCGCAGGATAGTGAGAGTCCTCCTCGCGGGGCATCTTCCGAGGCGAGGTGGCTCATGACAATATCCGTTGACGGTTCGAATCGTGGAATCATCGCGGATATAAATGTTGTCCCGTTGATTGATGTTCTGCTGGTGCTGCTGGTCATTTTCATGATCATTCCGCACTCGCAGTTCGGGCTGAAAGCGGAAATTCCGCAGGCCGCGGCGCCACTTCCGCCCTCTCCGGTGCCTGAGGTTGTTGTTCAGGTGCTGGCGGACGGCTCGCTCCGCATCAATCAGCAGCCGGTCTCCCGGGAGAACTTGCAGCCCCGGCTTGAGGAAATTTACAAGATGCGGGAAAACCGCGTGGTATTTATCCGGGGAGACGCGGTAGTGGAATTTTCCCAGGTTGCCAGGGTCATGGACGTCATGAAAGGCGCGGGGCTCGGCCCCGTTGGCTTGATGACGCCGGGTTTGGAACAAAGTTCGCTGAACTGACTGGATTTGCCCCTCGTGGGGGCGGCTTTGAATTCTCGCAGGGGTGGATGCTTCGATGACTCATGCATCGTTTTCATTTACGGCTCGGGGGCGGTCAGGATTAGCCCGAACCGGTTTCCGGGCCGCCGCCTTCGTGGCGTCGCTAATTCTTCTCGCCAGCATGTCAGGCTGTGCAAAGCTGAAAGCCCGTGACCTCCTGAACAAGGGCGTCGCGGCCTTTAAGAACGGGCAGTACGATGCCGCGATCGAAAATTTCAAGGAGGCCAAGGATACAGATCCTACCTTGCTGAACGCGCGGCTGTATCTCGCCACTGCCTACGCCAGCGAGTACATTCCTGGCGCGCCGTCGCCGGAAAACCAGGCGCGCGGCAATCAAGCAGTCGCGGAATTCAAGGAAGTCCTCGAGACGAATTCGGATAATCTCAGCGCCATCGACGGCGTTGGTTCCATCCTGTTCCAGATGGCCGGTACTCCCTTTGACGCCAAGAAGTTTGAAGAATCCAAAACCTACCATCAGAAGCACATCGACCTGAGGCCCAATGATCCTGAACCCTACTATTGGATCGCGGTCATCGATTGGACGCTGGCCTATCGCACCAATGGGGAACTACGCTTGGATTACAATAAGAATAATCTCAAGAAACAGGTCAAGGATACTGACGCGCTCCCCGCTTCACTTCGGCCCGAATATATCAGCAAGTGTGGCACGATGGTGGACGAGGGGATCAGCGACTTGCAGAAAGCCATTCAAATTAAGCCTGATTACGACGACGCCATGGGTTATCTCAGCTTGCTCTACCGGCGCAAGGCCGACATGGTCGAGGCCGCGGAGGAGCGCAATAATTTGGAGAAGCAGGCCGACGATCTGCTCGACAAGATCAAGGAGATTAAGCAGAAGCGTCTCGAACAGCCGCAATCCTCGACGTAATTTGCATTCATTCGCCGTGCTTTGCTCAAACGGAGCGTCCTCCGGGACGCCCTGTTTTTTCTGTGCCGCGCACTTTCTTCCTGCTCCATGCCGCTTTTGTTGCTTTGCTAGTAGCGAGTCTTCAGACCTGTCCTTCCCTCTTTATGCCGATTCGATGATGCTCATTGTCTATGTATCTATGTCATGTTCGGAATACGGTGCAGGCACTCAAGAACGCGAGCGAGCATGGAGATTTTTTGTACGCCTCGGGTCTGCTCGTTATCATCGGGATGCCTGCTCGCGCTGGCTCCGGCGAAACAGCCAGTCGAGCAGGCATCCGCACCCGGTGCGTAGGCTCGCACTTTCGGGAAACTATGAATTCAGCAGATTCCCTACCTGCGATTTAACCTCAAGCGCTTGCTCAGTCCTGGCTTGTTGCTTTTCTTCCTTGGACTTTGGATGGCCCTGTGCATTTCACTCCGAGCGCAGCGCTTGTATAACATCGACGCGCGCAGCGCGCGCGGCTGGCAGCCACGACGCGACGACTGCGGCCGTCAGCAGCACGAGCGCAGAAAGGACCACAGGCAAGGCGCCCGGCATCTTCACGTCCAGGAGATAGCTGCCTGCCAAACGCGCCACCACGAACCCGAATGCCGCGCCTGCGAGGACGCCCGCCGCAGCCATCACGGCGCCTTCTGCGATGACTCCTCTCAGGAGATGCTGCGGCTGCGATCCAAGAGCCAGTCGGATGCCGAATTCGCGCGTCCGCGCGCTGACCGAAAACGCCAGCACCCCTGCGACGCCCACCAACGCAATCGCCAACGCGACACCCGCGAACACGCCGAACACCAGCGAGTTCAAACGGTCCGGCGTAAGCACCTCCGCGCGGACGTCTTCGAGAGTGGCAGCGTGCTCAACGGGCTGATCGGCGGACATGTCGCGAATAACGCGCGTGACCGGCGTGACGAGCGAGTAAGGATCTGCACCAGTATGGATGAAAAGGTGCCCACCAAAGATTGGGCCCTCTTCAAAGGGGGTATAGACGGTGAGGATGGGCTCAGGAATGACGTGTTCGTCGTCAATATCGGCAGTGACGCCAATGATGCGGTGCGGCGCGATAAGACGCGACTTTTCGAGTTCGGTCCCGGGAATGAATCTCAGCAGGGGTTCCGTCCAATAGACATGCCGATTGACCGCATCCTGATTGGGAAACATGCGCTTTGCGAGAGTCTCGCTGACGATAACGACGGGCTCTTTGCTTTGTTGGCCGTCGAGTTCGTTGAAATCACGGCCGGTGATGATGGGAACGCCGAGGGCGGCAAAGAATCCGGGAGAGATGACGCGCCACCGCGCCCGAGGATCTTCTTCGCCGGAGGCATGAACATGACCGTCGGCGGAGAATTGGAGGCCGCCGAAGCCGGCATCGCGCCAGGGTACAACAATACCGAAAGCGGTTTCGTTCACGCCGGGTAGCGCATCAATGCGACGAATCGATTCCTTGTAGAAATCGACCACTTGCTGAGAAGTTTTTCCGTAGGACATAGCGGGAACGTTGATGGCGAGGACGTGGCGTGTGTCGAGACCGGTCTGCGCTGTTTGCAGTGCGATCAGCGTAGTGATCAACATACCTGCGCCTGTCAGCAGCACGAAGGATGCAGCGATTTGTGTCACCGCGAAGATCCGCTGGCGGCTGCTCGTGCTGCCGGTGATCCGTACGCTGCCGCTCGATAGGCTGAGGCCATTGGATCCGTCGGCCGACGGCAGGCGCGGGACAAACGCCAAAATTACCGCGGCGACGATGGCCAGCGCCGCTCCCACCCAGAGCAGGCTGGAGTCGACCGTCAAATCGAGCGCCCGGACCGAGAAGCGCGAGGCGTAGCGGGCCAGGATGGCCACCATCGGCTGCGCGCTCATTACACCGAGCGCGGCGCCAGCGCCGCAGAACAGAAGGCTTTCGGCCAGCAGCATGCGGCGCAACGCGCCTGTGGTTGCGCCAAGTGCCGCACGGATCGCCAGCTCGCCTTCGCGGCCAACTGTCCGTGTGAGGATTAGGTTGGCGACGTTGGAACAAGCGACGATGAAGACCAGCGCTGAGGCTGCGAGCAGCACCAACAGCACGGTCCGGGCGCCCGAGGTGATCTGGTCGCGAAGCAGCTTGGCCCCGATCCGGAAGTCCGCTTTGGGCGAATATGTTTCGGGATGTTCTTTAGTCACGGCCCCGTAGACGGAGCGCAACTCCGTGCGAGCTTGATCGAGCGTGACACCGGGAGCGAGACGCCCAAAAAGCTCGGTCATGCGATGGAGGCGGTCGGTGACCATGGTGGCCGAAAGGTGATGCGGGCTGGTGGCGACGTTGGCGATGATTTCGGTATCTTGGGGATATGGGACGGAGGGTTCGAGGACGCCGATGACGGTGGCAGACCGATTGCCAAGGATACCGCTATCGAGGCGAACGGTTTTGCCGATGACGGAAGGATCTTTCTTGAGAGTGGCGGTCCAGAAACGATATGTGAGAACGACGACGCCGGCAGCTTTGGGACCGTCATCTTGAGGTCCGATGAGACGGCCGAGAACGGGGTGGAGGCCCATGACTTCGAAATAGGTGCCGCCGACGACGCCAGCTTGAACTTCGCGAGGCTCACCCAGGCCGATCATGGTGAAACCGATAGTTGAGAAATCGCCGAAAGCGCTCAGGGTTTTAGCGCTGGCGCGCAAATCCTGGATTTCGGGCACGGAGAACTTTGAGTTTTCGTCGCCGTTGCCCGGAGCGCTCTGGCGGATGTAGATCAGCCGGTCCTCGTCGCGGTTGACGAGAGGCTTGAGGAGCACGCCGCGCACCAGCGTGAAGATGGCGGCGTTGGCGCCGATACCAAGCGCCAGCGTCAGGATCACGGTGATCGCAAGCCCCTGCGTCCGGAAGAGCGAATAGAACGCAACTCTCAGATCTTTAACGAATGACATAATTTTGCTCTTCCTTCCCGGAAGTCAGACTCCCAAGCGATAGAAGCAACCACTGGCTTGGCCATCCGCTTTGCCTCATTTAGTGAACTGATGTTGAAGAGAGGAACGCAATTAGCAATCCATCATACCGATCTACCTAAGCTCTTTTCTATGATTGTGTTACACGAACACGTCGGGGTGTCTTGTTCCTCGTGCTTGCGCGATTTTGGGATGCTTTGCCCAGATTCGGACATCCTCCATCCAAGTTCAGGCCTTTGCCGGGCGATCAGCGAACTGGTCAAACGTTGCGGTGAGACCCTACGGAATGAGCGTCGTGCCGCCTTGGCGCGCGAACCTGCCGATTCTGGACGAGTGGTCGCAACTTATCGCCGGACCATCGTAAAACCACTTGACCTGTCCCGTCACCGGGGTGCGATGCCTTCGACGATATATATGCGGCTCTTTGCTGAGCTTTGCCTGATCGGCCTGATCGCATCATAGGCTGGTGAATCCTCCCAGCCACGCGCTTTCTCCGCACTGTCGAAAACGATCACCGTGATGCGCTTTGGCGCTTCCCCCTCGACAGCCTGGACTTTGCCCCCACGAACGAGATAGTGGCCATTGAAAGGTGCCAAGGTTTCCGGCACCTTCTCCGCATATTTATGAAAGGTAGTGGGATCCATTACATCGACTTCCGCGACGATGTAGGCAAGTGGCGTCTTGACTTGCTGCGCATGAATCGCCTTGGAGCCAGCTACGCCGATTGAGACGCCTGCCAGCACTGCCAGCGCCAGTTTGCTGTTAGTCTTCATGGGTTCATTCTCCCTTGTGTGTTTTTGCGAACAAGAACTAACCCGTATAACGCGATTGTTGAGATCGGAACACACCTCGCAGTGCGAAGTCCACCGCTTAGTCCGGGCCTCCAGTCCGTTTGCCGTAACTTGGATCATCTGCGTTCTCGTTCTAATAAAGGCGTGACTCCCAATTTGCACCTCTTGCGTTACACTGGAAAGGGGGATTGGCCTGAACCGTGCCCTTGCCGAGCAACGTTCCACTGAACTTCAACCGCGACCGCACGCAGCGAAAGCTGGACGCGCGCTTTGAGGAACTCCTCGCCAAGCTCCTTGAAAACCGGCCTTCTGAAGATCCCTGGCCCGTCCGCCGCGCTTACGAGATCGCAACGGAACGCCACCAGGATCAGTTTCGCAACTCTGGCGACCCCTATCTAACTCACCTCCTCGAAGTGGCTCACCTCCTCGCGGACATGCGTCTGGACGCCACTACGCTTACCGCCGCCTTGCTCCATGACGTTATCGAAGACACGGAATTTCCCATCGCGCGCATTGAAGAACGCTTCGGCGCCGAAGTCGCCCGCCTGGTGGAAGGCGTTACGAAAATCGGCCGCTTGAACATGCTGGCTCCGGAAGCGCGCCAGGCCGAAAACGTCCGCAAGATGCTCCTGGCCATGGTTAACGACGTCCGCGTGGTTCTCGTAAAGCTCGCCGATCGCCTTCACAATATGCGCACGCTCGAATTCCTTGAGCCGGAAAAACAGCAGCGCATCTCGCGCGAAACTCTGGACATCTACGCACCTATAGCGCACCGCCTGGGGATGAGCGTCATTCGCGGCGAACTGGAAGATCTTGCCTTCCGCTATCTCGAACCCGAGGCTTTCCTCGCCCTGCAGAAAGAAGTGATCGAGAAAGCCCCCATCCACAAGAAATTTCTCGAAGAAGTGCAAAGCACCATTCGGTCGAAACTCGTGGAGAACGGAATTCCGGCGGAGCTGGAAGCTCGTGTGAAGGGTCTCTGCTCGCTGCACCGCAAAATTCTTCGCCAGGAGCGAAGTCTCGAGCAGGTGTACGACTTGCTTGCCGTGCGCGTCATAACCGACAGCGAGCGCAATTGTTATGCCGCGCTCGGCGTGGTCCACCACATTTGGCGGCCCGTGCCGGGACGCTTCAAGGATCACATCGCCTTACCCCGTCCCAATCTCTACCAGTCGCTGCATACCACGGTGATTCACTCCGGCCAGTCTTTTGAAGTGCAAATACGCACGCAGGAAATGCACCGCATCGCCGAAGAAGGCGTGGCCGCCCATTGGAAGTACAAGGACGGCAAACCGTCTTCTGAAGATGACGAGAAGCGCATCGTCTGGATGCGGCAGTTGATCGAATGGTCTCAGGAGCTGCAGGAACCCGGCGAATTCCTGTCCACGTTACGGATCGACTTGGCCCAGGCCGAAGTTTACGCGTTTACGCCCAAGGGACGCGTGCTGGAGCTGCCCCGCGGCGCCACTCCCGTGGATTTCGCTTATACCGTTCATACCGAAGTCGGGCATCAATGTGTCGGCGCCAAAGTGAACGGCCAAATGGTTTCCCTGCGGCACGAAATCGTGAGCGGCGACGTGATCGAAATTCTCACTCAGAAAGGTCATGGGCCGAGCCGCGATTGGCTGAGCTTTACCAAGTCCTCGCACGCGCGCAGCAAAATCCGCCACTGGATCAACACGCAGGAGCGCGAAGAAGCCACCGAAATGGGCCGTCGCCTTCTCGAGAAAGAAGCGCGGCAGTTTGGCCGCAGCTTGAAAAAAATTCCCGAAGCGGACCTCTCGAAGCAGGCCTCCGATCTTGGGCTCTCCAAAATCGATGATCTCTACGCGGCGGTGGGCTTCGGAAAATATTCCGCGCGACAGATCCTGACCCGGGTGTTAGGTGAAACGCCCAAGTCGGCTCCGCAGGAAACGGACGACTCCAAGCCCACCCTGGTCAAGACCGTCAAGCGCATGCTCGGTTTTGGCGAAGCGCCGCTCGTCGTCAAGGGCCACGATGACCTCTTGGTTTACCGCGCCAAATGCTGCAATGCCATTCCCGGTGACGACATCATCGGCTATATCACGCGGGGCCGCGGTGTGGCCGTGCACACGCGCACTTGCCCCAACGTGCAAAATCTTCTCTACCAGACCGAGCGGCGAATCGCCGTCGAGTGGGGAGGCGGTATGGCCACCACGTTTCCCGTGCAACTCTTGATTCGCGCTAAGGACCGGCCGGGAATTCTCGCTGAAATTACAGCCGTAATCAGCGGCGCCGGTTCAAATATCCGTGTCCTCGAAAGCCGCCCCGATCGCTCGAATGCCCGCATTGACGCCAGCCTGGAGATTGCGGATCGCCGCCAGCTCGAGGCCATCCTCACGAATATTCGCAAAATTTCCGGCATCTACGATGTCGACCGCGTATACCAGACCTAACCTTTTACCCGGTTCTGTCCCTACGGTCTTCTTCTTACCTGTCCTTGCGGCGGGTATCACCCAAAGCACACCTCCCGGAGAGTCCCTTTGCACCCGCTACAATGAAATTATGTACCGCCGTACACATTTTCTGTTTCTCGGCGTCTGCGCCCTTCTTGCGGGGGGGTGCAAGAAGCACCTTCTGACGGATTATCGCCCTCTCGATCAGGCAGGGATGTATTTCAGCAACATTGAGGAGCTCAAGGGGCTGAACACTTCCGATCAGGAAGTGGCGCAACTCGTCAAGCTCAAGCAGGCGGGTATCACAGACGAAACTTGCGTCGCTCTACTTGGCGCCGCACACACGCATCAGCACCCCTTCATCAGCGCGGATTCCGCCGCTAGCCTCGCACGGGCCGGCATCAACGAAGTCGAGATTCTCAACATCGCCCGCGCCGACCAGCTCGATAACCTCAGCACCGATGCGGTAACCTTGAAGCTCGTGGGTCTCTCGGACGCTACCGTGCAAGCGGTTCTTCACCGGCGCATGCAGGGATTGCCGACGCTCAATAGCGCGCAAATTGGCCGCCTGAAGAACACCGGCCTGACGGAAAAGCAGATTCTCGAGCGAATTAAAGCGGGCATGACCGACGCGCAGGCCGAAAAAGAAATTGTCGCCCGCGAACGCGCGCGGAATCAAACTGGTTTCGTCCGCGTTCACGGCCGCCGGCCGCGCTGACCTCCCGCAATCCCGACAAAGCTCGGACCCGTCCAATTTGTGCCTCGCTCTGCGTCGACTTCCTTTTGCTTCTCTTCAGCTCTCTCGTTACAATCAAAACGCTTTGCAGCTGCATGCGCATCCGCGTTTTCTTCTTTTCCTGCTTCTTGCCGTCGCTGGCCTCGGCACGGCAGGTTGCGTCGCCGCTCTCGGCCCCGGATACACCATTGAAAAACAGGAAGTCCGGGTTCATTTCCTGCCTGATCCCCAACCCCGGATTCTGCTGGAGGCGGACTACCATCTTCGCAACACCGGCAATCAGCCGCTCTCCTCCCTGGAACTTCGCCTTCCCGGACGCCGCCGCTTTCACATTGGTCCGGCGCGTGCTGATTGGGATGGCGCAGAGCTCGCTTTCGAAAACGAACCGTCCAATGCTCGCGAGACGCTTTTGAATTTCCCTAAAGCCTGGCCGGTTTCCGCGCGGCATACTCTGCATCTCTCGGCGGAAATCGTCCCGCCCTCCTCCAGCGAAGATAATTTGAGCTTCACCTCCGATGCTTTCTTTCTGCCCGCGCAAGGGTGGAGTCCGGAACTTCTTCCCGCCGAAGGGCTTTTTCCTACCGGTGGCGTGCCGCCAAGCCGCTGGGATCTCGTTGTGCGCGTGCCGGAGAGTTTCATCGTTCACTCGAGCGGCAGAATTACCAAGATATCTCATGATCGCGGAGAGCTTCAGATTCGCGCCACCCAGTCGCCACGGGATCACTATCCATTCGTTGTTGGGGGACGCTATCTTTCGGCCTCCCTCGACTCCGCCAGCCAAAAAGTCTTTCTGTGGACTCGCGCGAACCAAAACACTGTCAATCTGGGTCCCATGAGCGAATCTCTCGTTCGCGCGATCCTGAACTTTAATACCAACTTCGGCGCACGCACTCAGGCTTCGCAGCCCCTGTGGATTGTGGAGTGCCCCGCGGTGGAGGGATGCTTCACCCGGCGCGATTCTGCCTATGCCAGGCTTGTTGGCACGGCGGACCAGCCGGCATCCGCGGAAATGATCTCGATGGATACCGTGGTCGCTGACATCAGCGGGGGAACGCCCAAGCTTGCCGGGATTGTGGCGCCGTCTCTTGCCGCCAGTTGGCTCGGCTACGGCCAGAATCCCGGCTACTATGAGCAGGGTCCGCCACTCTACGCCTTGCCCGCCTATGCCGCCTCTATGGGCCGCGAGGCCGTCGAAGGGTCGGCCGTTCGCGAAGAAACCATTCGCCGCATTTTGCGCGTCATTTCCGAGACGCCGGAACCTCGTAAGACCGAAGACCCCGCCATTCTCCGCGCCAAGAGCCTCTTGTTTTTTTATGCGCTCCGGGAACGCTATGGCCAGGAGAACTTTGGCATGGCGCTCCGCCATATGCTGGAGGCCCGACGCGGCCGTGGCTTCAACCTCAGCGATCTTATTTCCGCGCTCGAGCAAGAGACCCATCAGAACGTCGCCGAATTTGTCCGTTTGTGGATGAAGCACCCCGGTGTGCCCGACGAATTTCGCTCTCGCCACGAAGACGCATCTACGGCGGCCGCGGCTGCTCCCAAGGAGCCCAAGGAGGATGTCCCATGAAAGATGTGGTTCACACCGATCGCGGACCCAAGCCCATCGGACCCTACTCGCAAGCTATCAAGGCGAACGGGAATCTTTATTTGGCCGGGCAGGTGGCGCTCGATCCAAAGACCGGCGAGATGACGGGCTCCGATATCCGGCAGCAGACCGAGCGCGTCATGGAAAACATCAAGGGGGTCTTGGAAGCGGCGGGCTCCAATCTTCACCATGTCGTCAAAACAACCGTTTACCTCAAGGATCTCAACGATTTTGCCGCCATGAACGAAGTGTATGCACGCTACTTCACCGTGGCGCCGCCGGCGCGTGCGACCGTGGAAGTTTCCCGGCTGCCGAAGGACGCGCTGCTCGAAATCGATGTGATCGCCGCTCTCTAATCAAAACGAAATTTGGGTGCCGCTCGATAGGAGCGAAGGCCTTTAGGAAAACGGATGCTCGCGACGGTCCCGGAGAGGTGCGGGCAAGTCGCGGCGTCTACATTTGCGCTGACATATGGATTTGCCAAGCCGCCGGAGGGGAGAGTTTTATTCTTTGCCGTGGGTTAACGGCTGAATCGTGGTGTTGACCAGGAACGGGTCATCGAATTCGGACATTTCGCCGGGGCCTTTTCCCGCGACCGGCAGAAGCCGCGCCGAAAGCGGTTTGTGCCATTTGTACGCGAGGCTCGCGATGTCCCCGATGATGAGCGAAAGCTGCTCCGCGCTGGTGTCTCCCGGCAGGGCAATCGCATCCAGACCTGTTCCACAAACTGCGGAGTAGCTCAGCAAGCCCTCGAGCGAGAGGTACCCTTCGCTCCAGCGCTGCGCCAGCCGCGTATCTTCCAGAATCGGCAGCATCAACCCGGAATATCCGGTCTGCTTCACTCGCACGTCCTTGATCGCGGCCGTAATGGTGGCTGCCGCTGTCAAAGTCCCCGCCGCCCCCACGGGTTGCGTAGTCAAATTCTCGATGGCCGCACCGATCGAAACATCCTTCAGCGGCGCGGGCGAAAGATCGATGCCCACGTAGGCCCAGCCCTCGTCGCGATCAATCCGCTCGGCAAGCGCCTGGACAGCAAACGCTTCCTCGGCCAGCGAGTCCGTCAGGCGGCGCTTCGCCACTGCCAGGTCTGTTGCGCCTTCAAACGCCGCTACAGCGACATTGGCCGATTGCAGCGCGATCGCGAACTGGTGCCCGAAGCCGGTGTGGTACGCGGCCGGAAAAAAAGGAGTGAGCGGCGGCACCATCGCAATCGCCGCAAACCGAAAGTTACCCTGGCTGTGCTCCGTTGTGTCCGAAAGCTTTTTCATGGCTTGCGCCGCGGCGCCCACCGCATTCCAACGCACGCCATCGTCGCCCGCGACAACCACGCTCCCGCTAAGCACTTTGGTGTTCCGCAGAATTTCCGCAAGCAGATCGGCTTGCGCTGCGCTGTCCCCGGCATTCAGCATGGCAGGCCCGATGGACGCGTTGAATTTCTCCTTCGCCGCCAGCGCGTCGTAGTTCTTGAAAAAAGCCACGGCCTGTTCGGCGCTCAATCCCTTGGTGTACTCCGGAAAGGGCTGCGTCGCGATGCGGATGGTTTGTACTTCATACCCGCGCGTTTCGTAGACCGTACGCGCGTATTTCAGGAACTTGAGCGCATCGGCAACCTGCTGCTGGTATTGCGCCCGGTCGAGATTAATAAACACCGTGATGGCGCGAACCTTCGCTTGATTTGCCGGGGCAGGCGTTTTCTGTTGCGCGCGGCAGACGTCACTGATGCAAAACACCGTTGCGAGGCACAGCCCAGTGGAGAAGAAACGCTTTCGCGCAATTTGAAGGAAAAAATTGTTCATTGCATCCTCCCCTTAAGACCACCTGTTGCGGGCTTACACGAACGCGGAGATTCCGGTGATGCGCTCGCCGATTACCAGCTTGTGAATGTCGTTGGTTCCTTCATAGGTGTAGACGCTTTCGAGATTGTTCATGTGCCGCATGATGCAGAAATCGTCCACGATGCCGTTGGCGCCGAGAATATCCCGGGCCTTCCGCGCGGTGTCGAGAGCGATTGCCACGTTGTTCATCTTGAGCATGGAGATGTGCGAGGGGTCAACTTTCCCTTTGTCCTTTAGCCGGCCGACATGCAGCGCCAGCAACTGGCCCTTCACGATTTCGGTGATCATCCAAGCCAGTTTTTCCTGCACGAGCTGGTGCGAAGCGATGGGCTTGTTGGCGAATTGCTTGCGCGTTTTCGCGTATTGCAACGCGGTGTCGTAACACGCCATCGCCGCGCCCAGCGCGCCCCAGCCGATTCCATAACGCGCCTGGTTCAAACATCCCAGCGGTCCCTTCAGGCCACTCACATTCGGCAGCAGATTTTCTTCCGGAATTTCGCAGTCCGAGAAAGCCAGCCCCGAAGTTACCGACGCGCGCAGCGACCATTTTCCGTGCACATCCCAGGCCTTGAATCCCGGCGTGCCTTTTTCCACCAGGAAACCACGGATTTTTTCGTCTTCGGTTTTGGCCCATACTACCGCGACGTCCGCGATGGAGCCGCTGGTGATCCACATCTTTTCGCCGTTCAGGACGTACTTGTTGCCCTTTTTCACCGCGCGCGTCAGCATCCCGCCCGGGTTGGAGCCGAACTGCGGCTCCGTCAATCCGAAACATCCGATCGCTTTCCCCTGCTGGAGCAGCGGGAGCCACTTATTCTTCTGCGCATCGTTTCCATACGCGTAAATCGGATACATCACCAGCGCACTCTGCACGGACACGAAACTCCGCAGCCCGGAGTCGCCGCGCTCCAGTTCCTGCGTCACCAGCCCATACGCCACGTTGGACATTCCCGCGCAGCCGTAACCCTGCAAATTCGCGCCAAAGAATCCCAGGTCGCCGAGCTGCGGCACCAGATGCTTCGGAAATGTTCCTTCGCGGCTGTGCTTTTCGATGATGGGAATGACTTCGTTCTCGACGAACTGCCGCGCTGTTTGCCGCACCAGTATTTCTTCGTCGTTCAGCTGGGAATCGAAATCGATGAAGTCCACTCCGGAAAATCCGGCCATACTTCGCTCCTGTCGCGCTGCAGCTTTTGCCGCACACTTTCTTCGCCCGGCCTGCTCTCCAGGATTGCACGGGAATAAAAAAATCGAATGCTGGTGCTGCGTCCCGCGGGAACGCGTCCTATCGGGCAAGATTTTTACGGGGACAATTGTAACAAGCCCTTTCCGGCGACAGCAACCAAAGGGGGAGTGTGTGGACGACACGGTGTTTGCGTTCCGGATGCCGTGAAGAAAGCTGCGAAGGGACGCGCACAGCCTTATCCGCGGAACGCAAGAGAATCTATTGTGGAGGTTTTTCGCTATCGAGCTGGTATTCCAGCTCCTCGACGACAAACATCCCCGTTTGATGGTCCTGACCGGTGGATTCGGCGTAGCGGGTTGCGGCGGTGCTCGATTTGCCTTGCTTCAGCAGCGCGATTAGTTCACCGCGCAGCGGCTCCTTGAGGCCTGCGACGAGAGCCCTGGTTTTTTCCTCGTTGGCCTTGATCCCCGGGAGTCGCGTCTTGAATTGTTGGAGAGTCTCCGGCGTGGCGCAGGGGAAAACCTCCGACCAGCCGGTGCTATCGTGGATCAGCCAGAAAAGCACGACACCCGAGTTTTCCATCCCCTGCGTAAAGTCAATCTGCACCTGCTGCGACGGGCGAACCGGAAATACCGCGTATCCTTCAAACGCGAGTTTGTCATCCTTACTTATTTCCTTTGCGGTGAATTTGTAGCCGGCGGGAATCGGGTGGCAAATATCTACTCGGAACGCTCTGTCATAATATTCGTTATTCTCGGTATTGATGCAGGCCAACGAATTGGAACTCAACAGCGAGCGGTAAGCCGCGAGATCGCGCGCATTAACCGCGGCAACATATTGCTTCACGAATTCGTTGATCGTGGCGGGATGATTCACGATTTTCGCTCCCGAAAACGAGCACCCCAGCACTGCAGTCAGCAAGACACTTATCCCTAAGGTCGAGATGGCCCTCATGGATTCCTCCGATTGGTGATTGGATTGGCGAGCGTTCGAACCCATCCAGTGTAACCGCCAAGACTGTTGTAAAGGACGCCGCGCTTGAGCTGGATGCTGCAAACGATTACCTATCTTGGCGTCACTTAGGACTTTGCGAAGAACGAAATTATTGATTTACAATTCTCTTGTCGAGGTCTCGTGCCCAACTCCAGGAAATGCAAAGCCGCTCGGCTCTCTCCAAGAATATTAATTTTCGATGTAGACGGCGTCCTGGTGGACGTGCGCGGGAGTTTCTGGGGTTCGGCGCTCGACACGATGCGGTTTCTCACCGGGAAACGCGTCACCTGGGCAGAGCTGTACAAATGGAAGACCATGCCCGGCAACAACGACGATTGGAGCATGGTTTCCCGCTGGGCCACGGCGTTGGGGCGGCCTACGACGTACGAGGAAGCGCGCGCTGCTTTCCAACCGTTCTATTGGGGGGAGAACGGCAAGCCAGGAAACGTGCGGAAGGAAAAGCTGCTGGTCACTCCCGCGCAGATCGAGAGCTGGGCCGGGCGCTTCGAGCTCAATCTTTTCACCGGCCGAACGCGACAGGAATATTCGTATACGTTCGATTCCTGGTCTGCCGCGCGTTTTTTTCGGATGGTCGTGACCATGGATGATGTTGCGCACAAGAAACCTCATCCCGACGGTTTGTTCAAAATTCTCGGCGAGCAGGATCCCGCCACGGCGCTTTATGTCGGTGACAATGTTGATGACGCACTTGCAGCGCGCGACGCCCAGATTCCTTTCATCGCGATCCTGCCACCCGGCGCGCATTCTTCCCGCGCTCGCGCAAAAAAGTTTCGCGAGCTTGGCGCGCTGACGCTCTTGCCCCGCGCTACCGATCTGAACCGTTGGCTCCGGCTCGCCTGAGGCAACCCTTCTCGCGAGACCTCTTCTAAGTTAATAAAGGCGGCCGGCGGCTACAAGTCCCGGAACTTTCTTCCCGGGAGGCGGGAATTTGTATTGGGGCAAACCAAGACCATGCAAGCAAGTGTCTCAAGGCAATTTCTAATTCTCGGGTTTCTCGGCGCTGGCTCTTTTGCCTCACCGGCGTTTTTCCGCGCACAGGCTCCCGCCGGACCGATGCCAGCCGCGCAACAGCAGCCGTCCTCGGCGCCAGTCGCCAAGCCGTTGCCTCAACAACCAGAGGTACAGCCGAGGACATCGATTTTCGGTGCGTGGAAATTCAACAAGGACGATAGCGATGACGCGCGCAAGAAAATGCAGGAGGCCCGCGGCTCGGACAGGCGCGGTGGAGGCGGGGTGCGGATGGGCGGCGGGATTCCCAGCATGGGCGGATACGGCGGGCAGAGAAGAGGCGCCCAGGAAAACGAGAACGACCAAGAGCGCCAGGGAATGCAGGAGCTGTTGAGCCCCGCGCGCTCGCTGACCTTGGCCGAGGCCAAGATAGATACCGAGACCGATCTTTTTGACGATCAAGACCGCAAGAGAGCCTTCTTTACTGACGGTAGGAAACTGCAAAAATCGAAGGACGACAAGTACCAGGAGATTGCGGCCCATTGGGACGGGGCACGGTTGGTCACCGACGAAAAAAGTCCGCGAGGCGGAAAAATGAGCCGTTCGTTTGAATTGTCGCCAGAAGGGAAACAACTTTTCGAAACGCTGCACATGACTACGGGGCGTTCCAACACGCCATTGATCATCCGCTATGTCTACGATCCCGCCGGGCCATCCAAACCCTGAATGCGTAGCGCGAAAATCCTTGTTTCCGGCTCCTCGAAGAAACGGCGGAGGCGCTATAATCCAGGCTAGGCTAGAGTGACAATCCGGACGACTTGAGGCGCCGCGTTCCAGTGTTGGAGCGCTGAATTGAGGAATATCGCACAATCCGGACAGATACATTGGGGTCGTGTATTGGTGGGTGGATTTTTGGCGGAGTTGATCGTTTTCGCCATCGTCTTTCCCGTGCGCCACCTATTTGGACAGCAGGTCTTTCTGGCGTCCATCCTGATTGCCTCTGCGTTGCTGCCATTCATCTTCGCGATATGGGTGGGCCAGCACATCGATTCGCGCTTCGTACTTCACGGAGCGCTTGTAGGTGTCGTCGCCTTCCTGATTTACATGGGCTTGGCGTGGGGCCAGCCACAGCCGCTCCTGTATAAGATCGCTCACGGGCTCAAGCTTGTAGGGGGTGTGGCTGGCGGCGTGGTAGCTTCACGCCGGCCTCCAATGGCTGGAATCGCTATGCAGTCAGAGTGACAGGAGCCCACTTCCCCCGTTTAGGCCCGCGTTCAGGTCACGTTGACGCAGCGCGGGGGTGGATGTTATAAAGTAGAGTTTCAAAACGGCAGCTTCAGGCCCACCGTAGCACCTTCCCGGGTTGGGGCACGGCGCGGCTGTCACCCTGAGGTACAGGCTAAACATTCTAAATGCAAGAAATTGTTCGCCAACTGGGAGAACTGTTCCTTCAAGCTGTGCCCACAGTCTTGATCGTTCTCTCCTTTTACCTGATTCTCCGCTCGATTTTCTTCAAGCCGCTCCTGCAAGTTATGGCCGAGCGAGAATCGCGCACTGCGGGGGCACAGAAAGCCGCCGAGGCCGCACAGGCCGCCGCCGCCGAGAAGGTTAGACAGTATCAAGAGGCGCTGCGGCAAGCCCGCGCGCAGGTCTACGGGGAGCAAGAAGCGGCGCGCAAAAGACTCCTGGATGAGCGCGCGTCGGTATTGCGAGAAGCGCGAGCGAGAGCGGCCGCGGAAGTTGCCGCGGGGAAGGATCGCGTGGCCAAAGAACTCGCGGTGGCGCGCCGCGAAGTGGAAGCGACGGCCGGCCAGCTTGCGGAGGAAATCGCGCGGCGATTCCTGCAAATTCCACCGCGTCCGGGAACTCCAGTGAGAGAGGCTCGATGACGCGAAATCAGCGGATATTTCTCGGTACCAGTGCCCTTGTGTTTTTTCTATGCGGTGCGTCAAACGCGCACGCTGCGGAAGAGGCCGCGGCCGCAACAGAACGCGCCAGCGAAATTTTCAAGTGGATTAATTTTGCAATCGTCGCCGGGGTCGTTCTCTGGCTATTCGGAAAGGTATTACCGCCGATTTTCCGGAAAAACGCCGACAAAATAAGCTCCGCGATCGCGAGCGCGACGGCCGCGAAGGCCGCTGCTGACGCGCAGGTTCGCGAGGCGGAAACCAAGCTCGCGCGGCTGCAGCAAGAAATAGCCGAACTGCGAACTGTGGCCGAGCACGAAGACGCGGGCGAGGCGGAGCGGATTCGCGCGCTTGCAAAGAGCGACGCGCAGAAGATTTCGGTTGCGGCGAACGCGGAGATTGAAGCAGCGGAGCGCGCGGCCCGACTGGAACTGAAGGCCATCGCGGCGAAGCTGGCGGTGGACGGCGCGGAATCGCTGCTGGTGAAGCAACTCACACCACAAGCGCAGGAATCGCTGGTCAGCGCTTTCGTGAAGAGCCTTGAAGCGAGGCCGAATTGAAATCGGCCAGCCTCCAATACGCGAATGCGCTGGCCGATGTGGCCCTGGAACAGGGCGCGGCCGAGGCAGTCCTGAAGCAGCTCAACGATTTCGGCGCCACCTTTGAAGGATCAATGGAGTTGCGCAACTTTTTTTCGAGCCCAGCGGTGACGCGCGAGGACAAGCATGTCGTGATCGGAAAAATCATCACCCGCATGGGCGCCAGCAAGATTCTGCGAAACTTTCTTTTTGTCATTGCGGACCGCCAGCGCATGCACGCTCTGCCGGAGATCGTGGCAGCCTTTCAGGAAGTGATTCGGCAGCGGGAGGGAATTGCGGAAGCGGAAATTTCGTCGGCGGCGGAGCTGGGCGCGGCACAGAAAAGGGAATTTCAGAAGACGCTGGAGCGGTTGACTGGCAAGCAAGTGGAGCCGAAATATTCTCTCGACCCGGCATTGCTGGGCGGAGCGGTCGTGCGTATCGGAGACACGATTTACGACGGGTCGCTGCGCAACCGCCTGAATGGTTTGCGCGCGCGGCTCACGGCGGAATAGAAAAGAGTCTGAGGAGCAGGAGCAACGGAGCCAGCATGGCGAACATCAAGGCAGATGAAATCAGCAAGATTCTGCGCGAGCAGATCGAGAACTACGAGCAGACCACTTCGGTCGAGGAAGTAGGCTCGGTGATCAGCGTGGGCGACGGCATCGCGCGCATTCATGGCCTTGAAAAGGCCATGGCGGGGGAGATGCTGGCGTTTCCGCACAACGTCTTCGGAATCGCGCTTAACCTCGAAGAAGACCAAGTAGGCGCGGTATTGCTTGGCGAGTCGACAGAGCTGAAGGAAGGGGACACGGTTAAGCGCACGAACACGATTATGTCCGTGCCTGCCGGTGAAGCGCTTGTGGGCCGCGTGGTGAACCCGCTGGGCGAGCCGCTGGATGGCAAGGGGCCAATCGCGTCGAAGCAGCGCAATCCACTGGAACGCATCGCGCCGGGCGTGCTCGACAGGCAACCGGTGCGGGAACCGCTGCAAACGGGAATCAAGGCCATTGACTCGATGATTCCGATCGGGCGCGGGCAACGCGAGTTGATCATCGGCGACCGCCAGACGGGCAAGACGGCGGTCATTCTGGACAGCATCATCAATCAAAAGGGCGGCGACCTGATATGCATCTACTGCGCTATCGGGCAAAAACGCTCGACGATCGCGCAAGTGGTAAAGACGCTTACGGACGCCGGCGCCATGGATTACAGCATCATCGTGGCTTCTTCAGCGGCGGAGCCGGCATCGCTGCAATACATCGCACCCTACGCCGCGTGCGCCATGGGCGAGTATTTCCGCGACACCAAGCGGCATGCAGTCACGTTTTACGACGACCTTTCCAAGCACGCGCAGGCTTACCGCGAAATTTCGCTGCTTTTGCGCCGCCCGCCGGGCCGCGAAGCGTTCCCTGGAGACGTGTTCTACCTGCACTCGCGCTTGCTCGAACGCGCTGCAAAATTGAACGACAAACTCGGCGGCGGGTCACTGACTTCATTGCCGGTAATTGAAACGCAGGCCGGCGACGTTTCCGCCTACATTCCCACGAACGTGATTTCCATTACCGACGGGCAGATTTATCTCGAAGCGGATTTGTTCAACAGCGGAATTCGGCCGGCCATCAACGTGGGCATCAGCGTGAGCCGAGTTGGCGGCAACGCTCAAATCAAGGCGATGCGGCAGGTCGCCGGCTCGTTGCGATTGGACATGGCGCAATACCGCGATCTGGCGGCTTTCGCGCAGTTTGGCTCCGATCAGCTGGACAAGGTCACGCAGGCGCAACTGGCGCGCGGGCAGCGGCTCACGGAAGTCCTCAAGCAGGATCAATACGTTCCGCTTAGCGTCGAAAAACAGGTGCTCATGATTTACGTCGCCACCAGCGGCGGCTCCGACAGCATTCCGGTGCCCGAAGTGCGGCGCTTCGAGCGTGAATTTTTGCAATTCGTGGAGACGAGTTACCCATCGGTTCTGAAAAATATCGCCGCGAAGAAAGCGCTCGACGACGGAATCAAGGCCGAAGTGAAAACTGCGCTCGACGGGTTTAAGGATCGTTTCACCGCCGCGGTGGCCGCGGGCAAGAACTGAGCAGCGGAGTCCGCGCTAAACGATGCCGACACTACTAGATTTCCGGCGCCGCATCCGCTCGGTGAAGAACACCCAGCAGATTACCCGCGCGATGAAATTCGTCGCCGCGGCCCGGCTGCGGCGCGCGCAGGTAGCAGCGCTGGCAGCGCGGCCTTTTGCGACAGAGCTGGCGCGCGTGTTGCGTTCGACGATGGCGCGGATTGAGGAGCCGCAGCACCCGCTGCTGGCGCACCGCCCGGAAGAGAAAATTCTCGTGATCTTGCTCTCCGGCGAACGCGGGCTGGCGGGGGCATTCAATACAAATATTCTCCGCAAGGCCAATGATTTTTTCCGCGCCCATAAGGGCAAAACTCTTTCGATGGTGGCGGTCGGCAAGAAGGGTCGCGACACGCTAAGAAGGGCAGGTTTCAATGTCGTTGCGGAATATATCAATGTGCTTGCCCGTGTGGATTACGGACGGGCGCGGGAGATCGCCACGCTCGTCACGGACCTCTACGCCAAGGAAGAGATTGATTCGGTGTACATCGTGTTCAGCGAATTCAAGACGGTGATGACACCCAACCTGATTCTTGAAAAACTCTTGCCGGTGGAAGCCATCCGCAGCGGCGAAGAATCCAGCGCCGAAAAAGCTGTTGCCCAGGTGGACTACATCTACGAACAGCCGGAAGAGCAGATCCTGGATAAGCTGCTGCCGCGTTACGTGGAGACGCAGATTCTGCGCGCCATGCTGGAATCCTCGGCGGCGGAGCACGCCGCGCGCATGACGGCGATGGAATCGGCTACCAAGAACGCCGGCGACGTGATTGAAGCCCTCACGCTGCACATGAACAAAGTGCGGCAGGCGGCGATCACCAAGGAAATAATCGAGATTGTGAGCGGCGCCTCATCGGCCGCGTAGGAGAGAGCATGGAAGAGAAACACGCAGCCGTCGGGCACGTGGTGCAGGTCATCGGACCGGTGCTTGACGTTCAGTTTGAGGCGGGACACTTGCCCGCCATTTACAATGCGATTCGCATCACCTGCGAGGGCTTCACGGTGCCCGAGCCACTGGACGTCACCGCCGAAGTGCAGCAGCACCTGGGTGAAGGCCGTGTCCGCGCTGTCTCGATGGAGCCGGTCGAAGGCATGGTGCGGGGCATGAAAGCCTACGATCTCGGAAAGGGCATTACTGTACCGGTTGGGCGCGCGACGCTGGGGCGCGTGATGAACGTGCTTGGCAAGCCCGTGGACCAGCTCGGCCCCATCGTCAGCGACACACAGTACGCGATCCATCGCCCGGCGCCGAAGCTCGAAGATCAGTCCACAACACTGGAGATGTTTGAGACTGGGATCAAAGTTGTGGACCTGATAGAGCCGTACGTGAAGGGCGGAAAGATCGGGCTCTTTGGGGGCGCAGGGGTCGGAAAAACCGTGCTCATCCTGGAGCTTATTCACAACGTGGCCTTAAAGCACGGCGGCCTATCTGTGTTCGCGGGGGTTGGCGAGCGCACTCGCGAAGGAAATGACCTCTGGCTGGAAATGTCGGAATCCGGGGTCATCGTTCCCGGGAACACGGAAAAATCGCGCGCGTCGTTGATTTACGGACAAATGACGGAACCGCCCGGGGCGCGCCTGCGTGTCGGCCTCACTGGCCTCACGGTTGCTGAGTACTTCCGCGATCAGGAGCACCTTGACGTTCTTTTGTTCATTGACAACATTTTTAGATTCGTGCAGGCAGGATCGGAGGTTTCCGCTCTTCTGGGACGCATGCCGTCAGCGGTCGGTTATCAGCCTAACCTGAACACGGAAATCGGCGAGCTACAGGAACGCATCACGTCCACGAAACACGGCTCGGTCACTTCGGTGCAGGCGATTTACGTGCCGGCCGACGACTACACGGACCCCGCGCCCGCCGCCACGTTCACGCACTTGGACGCCACCACCAACCTGAGCCGTCAGATCGTGGAGCGCGGCATTTACCCCGCCGTCGATCCACTGGCCAGCTACTCGCGCATCCTCGATCCGCGCATCGTGGGGCAAGAGCATTACACGGTGGCGCGCGCGGTGAAATCGATTCTCCAGCGTTACAAGGACCTGCAGGACATCATCGCCATTCTGGGCATCGAAGAACTTTCCGACGACGACAAGCGCACCGTGGCGCGGGCACGCAAGATCGAAAGTTTCCTTTCGCAACCGATGTTCGTGGCCGCGCAGTTCACCGGCCTCGAGGGAAAGTACGTGAAGATCGAGGATTCCGTGCGCAGCTTCAAGGAAATTGTCGAAGGGAAGTACGACGATATCCCGGAGCAGGCGTTTTACATGGTGGGCACGATCGAAGAAGCTCTCGAGAAAGCCGAAAAGCTGAAGGTGGGCGCTTAGGCAAAAATGTCTGCTGAAGCCATCGAGTTGATTGTGGTGACGCCGGAGCGGCAATTGCTCCGCGAGCGCGTCGCGGAAGTGCAGCTTCCCGGCGCGGATGGATATCTCGGCGTACTGCCAGGACACGCGCCATTGATGACGGAGATTGGCATCGGGGAGCTCAGTTATCCTCGGGCGACAGGCAGAGAGTCGGTGCACCTTGCGCTGGTTCGGGGGTTTGCCGAGGTGCTGCCGGACCGCGTCACTGTTTTGGCAGAGACCGCTGAACGCGCCGAAGAGATCGATCTCGCGCGGGCCGAGGAGGCGCGGGCGCGGGCGGAAAAGCGCCTGGCGTCGGGCGACGCGAACATTGACTGGGACCGCGCCAGCATCGCACTGCAGCGCGCGCTGATTCGAATCCAGGTAGCTACCAAGCACCGCAGTGCGCGGGTGAGCAGCGTCTAGCGCCCGCCCCTAACGCGGCATTTTCGTCATTATCGTGGCTATTGGAATTTTCGCTCATGCGACTTTGTGGCGCAGCAAACATCTAACCGCTTTGGGAGATCGCATGGAGCCCCTGACCATCTACACCACCAGGTGGTGCCCGGACTGCTGGCGCACCAAGTCATTCCTGAAGTCGCGAGGAGTGGAATTCCGCGAAGTGAACATCGAGAAAGATGAATCCGCCGAAGAGATCGTCATCAAGGCCAACAACGGCAAGCGTAAAGTTCCCACGTTGGAGGTCGGCGGCCGATATTTTGCTTGCAGCCCATTCGATGCCGAGCGGCTCGCCGCTGAACTGAACATCCCGCTCAATCGCTGAACGCTAACCTGCGATTCGAATTCAAAAGACCGGATCGTTGCTTTAGCCCCGATTAGTTCACCGCCGAGCCCCGGGTCCAAACGCCCGCAACGTGCAGGTTGTCGTCGAGCAGCAGGACGTCCGCATCCGCTCCGACGCGGAGCGCGCCCTTCTTGAATTCGATCCCTAGCAGGGAGGCCGGATTGAGTGTCAACATGCGCACGGCATCGGAAAGGGGCGTGCCAAGCGCGACGATGTTTCGCAACGCCCGGTCCAGCGTGAGCGTGCTTCCCGCAAGTTTTCCTTCCGCGTTGCGGCAAACACCGCCGCTGACCGTGACCTCTAGAGTGCCGAGCATATAGGTTCCGTCGGGCATACCTGTCGCGGAAGTGCCATCGCTCACCAGAATCACGCCTTCCGTACCTTTTGCCTGCAACAAAAGCCGCATGGACGGTTCGTCCACGTGCACGCCGTCGGCGATCAGTTCGGCGGTGACTTCGGGGGAAGTCAGGACGGCGCCAATCACGCCCGCATCGCGGTGAGAAAAAGGCCGCATGGCATTGAAAACATGTACCGCGTGTCGCGCGCCGTGCGCGGCGGCGAGGCGCGCTTGCTCATAGGTCGCATCCGTGTGTCCAATGGCCACGACGAGTCCCGCAGTTCGCGCGGCGTCAATGCAGGGAATCGCACTAAGTATTTCGGGCGCGATAGTTAGAATTCGCCCGTTTCCTCCCGCAGCATGCAGGAATTTATCGAGCAACTCCGCCGATGGCGGCTTGATCCACTCCGCGGGATGCACGCCGCGCCGAAGGGAACTGATAAACGGGCCTTCGAAGTGAATCCCGAGCACTTCTGCCTGGGGCACTTCCGTCGCACGCTGCACGGCGATGTATTTGGAAATTCCCTCGACGCTTCGGCAAGTGGTTTCGGGACTCGCCGTTACGGTTGTGGCGACAAACGATGTTGTGCCGTGGGCGGCAATAGTCCGGGCGACGGTGGAAATCGCTTCCGAGGTGCCCTCCATGACGTCGTGCCCGCCCGCACCGTGGATATGCACATCAACGAATCCCGGCACTGCGACTTTGTCGGTAGCGATGATTTCTTGTACGCCAGACGCCAAACTCATTCCGGAGCGCAGCCCGACCGCCTCAATCACACCATCACGGAGCAGCAGCCCCGCGCCGGAAATTTCTCCTTTTGGGGTGATCGCGCGGCCGACATGGAGCAGAATGTTTTTCATCGACAGGAAAGCATCGTAGCGGAAATCTCATCCCGCACAAAACAAAACGGGCGGGGCCGCAGCCTCGCCCGTGGAAATGAATTCTTGTGGAGCGAAGAATCCCGCTATTTCACCATCTCAATGCTGCTCAGCTTCAGGGTGTCCCCTTCAACTGTGCCACTCACTTTGACGTGATGACCGGCGTGGTCGGCAACCTTGTCCTGTGCGTCTATGACGTAGACTTTCTTGTCTTCGTCATTCACGAAGACGTATTTGGCGCCTTCCTTGACGCATTTAAGGGTGCAGTCGCGGGCACCCTCGTGCGCTGCCTTTGCTCCGCACTTGCTATCAGCGATCCAACCAGTCAACGAGCTATCCGCGGCCATCGCTAGCGCCGCTGTGAAAAGCGTCAGTGCGATGCCTGCAGTGAAACGTGATTTCATGATTTCTCCCTCCTGGTCAAGCTCTGCAATTTGTCGTGCTGGGATCTGAATAGCTTGGCACACCCATCTTCGTGGTGTCCAGCGAGGTTTTTGGGAATGAAGGGCGAGCAGGAGAAATACGGCCTGGCGCTCTCGAAGATATCGCAAAAAAAGGGGAGGATCCTCTGGAACCCTCCCCTGCGGGTCCTCGCTCCGCCTGCTCGACGGTGCGCCCCCCTCTGGAGCAATTCGTTACTGTCCGGACGAGTTCGAGCTGGTAGTCGCCGTGCCGGCACCCTTTGGCATGCTCAGGTAGCCTGTCGCGGTGCTCTTAGTGACTTTGTTGACCACCAATTCGAGCGCCGCGCGGCTTCCGCCCGTGTAGAAGAAGATGGGTTCGTTCACGGAGCGGTTCTTCTTTTCGAAGCTCTTGTCGTCCGCGAGCACGTTGATGGTGTACTGATTCTTCTTCGTGTTGGTGTCTCTCAAATCCACCTGAATGTTCCCAACCTTCTGCGGGCCGGACTTGCGAGTGATGGAGAATTCAAAATAGTCGCGCTGGCCCATACGGCGGAGCTGGTCGATTTCATCATGGTTGCGGGCAATGAGCGTACCCATCTCGCTGCGCGCCATCTGAATGCTGTTCTTGGTGGCATCTAAGTCGGTCTTCACCCCGGAAACGTCGCCATTCAGCTTGTTCACGTCGTCGGCGTTCGCTTTCGTAGCGAGTTGATTGGTAACGTCTGTTTGAAAGCCTGTCAGCTTCTTGTCCACCGCGCCCACTGCCGTCTTGCTCTGCTTGCGCGCGGCAACCAGATCCTCGTGCGTAACGTTCAATTTGTCGGTGACCACTTTCAGGTCACTCTCCAATTGCTGGTTCAGTTCTTCGGACTTCGCCAGGCGCTGATTCAATGTCTCATTCGCCTGTTTCAGCGAGGCTTGCGTCGTCTCTTCGGAGCTTTTTGCACGGTTGAAAGCGCTCCAACCCAAACCCACACCCACTAAAGAAATTCCGCCCAACACGAGGACCGCCAAGCCCACCCATCGTGGGGTGCCGCTGGTGCTGTGACCGATCGGTTCCTGGAACTCGCTCATATACTTCATTCTCCTTTTGGCGTCACCGCCTGTGGGGATGAAATGAGCACCTGATCCACCAAAGGCGGTAAACGAAGGTGAGCGTTACTAAACCAAATGCTCTCAAATAGTTGGAGGGAAATGAGGAGTAAAAATCGGGGGGAAGATAAGGTACTAGTACTAGTAAACTTTACCTGGTGGCTCCTGCAAGATTAATTCTTGATGGAAAGTGTTAGTTCTCTCGGGATGTCACAGTGGAAGAAAAGAGAACAAAAGGTGAGATTCCTATGCAGCAGCACAGTAGTCCTAAGCAATTGCAAATAAGTAAGTTAAAGAAGGCCTGTCAAGCTGCTTCGGTGACGGAATCTACGGCAACTGGTTCTGGTTCTCCGAAGTAGTGGTCCAAAGTGTTCGTCGCAGCCTGAAGGACAAGGTGGCAGTCGGGACAAGCTTTCAAATGGCGCTCGATCTCCCGTCGCACGCTCGGGGAAAGTTTTCCCTCTAAGTACCAGCAAATCAAATGGATAGTATCCCGGCAGCTCATGACTCGCGTCCCCCAGCAAGACCCACGACGAGATCAAGCTCATGTTATAGGAAGCACTTTCAGAACCAAATGGGGTGCCCGTGGCATGCTCTAATAAGAGCTTAAAGTTCAATGGCTTAGAAGAATCTCGGGAAAATGAGCTTTTCCAACCTTGGAACCAGACCGAAAACTTTACATGGAGTGGACTCAAGTGGGCAGTGGGAAGCATTCTAGCGGGACAATCAGCGTCGCGGCACTACCGTCATCTCGCGGAGTGCTGCGATGCGCTCTTCCAGTGGCGGATGAGTGCTGAAAAGGGAAGAGGCCAGGCTCCCTCCAAATAGTGGTTTCACAATGCACAGCGCCGAAGTTGATGGCGAGAGCGCCGTTGTGGGGATGCGCTGGTTGTAAGCGCCTAGTTTTTGTAATGCGCTGATAAGGCCATACGGCTGGCCTACCATTCGCGCGCCCGATTCGTCCGCAGAATATTCTCGTTGCCGGGAAATGCCGAGTTGCAGCAGCACGGCGGCGAGCGGCGCAAGGAAAAGCATCAGGATCGCTGCCAGTGCGCCGCCACCGCCTTCGCGGTCGTCATCGCGCCCGCCCCAACCGCCAAAAATCATCGCCCACTTGCCCATGGATGCGAGATAGGTGATAGCGCCGGCGATCGTTGCGGCAATAGAGCTAGTCAAAATGTCGTAATTCCGCACGTGAGAAAGCTCGTGGGCGATCACGCCTTCGAGTTCGTCGTCGTTCATCAGTTGCAAAAGACCTTCGGTAACCGCGACCGACGCATGATGAGGATTTCGACCCGTGGCAAAGGCATTGGGCGCCGCATCGGGAACCACATAGAGCTTAGGTACCGGTATGTTCGCCTTGGCGGCCAGGCGTTCCATGACGGCGTACAAGCGCGGCAGTTGGTCGCGTGTTACCGGCTGCGCGCCGCTCGAAGCCAGGGCGATCTTATCGGAGAAAAAGTAGGAGACTGCGTTCATCAACACGGCAAACGCCAGGGCGATCTTAAGGCCGCTTTGCCCACCGATCGCACCTCCCGCCACGACCAGAAGGACGCTGAGGAGGATCAACAGGGCGCCAGTTCGTAGAATTCTCATAAGAAGCCTTCCTCATTCACTACGCACAAGAATAGCGGATTATTTCCGCCGGTGGAAATTGCCGAAACACTCGCACTTCGCCGCTCCGGCCCGTCACGCACTTAGATTCGCGCGGCGGACGCCGGTTGCTTAGCCGGCTTGTGTTCGAAGCGCATCACATCCTTTTTGCCATCGCGGTCCACGCGCACGTGTTCTCCCGGGAGTACCTTCCCTTCGAGAGTCTGCAGCGCGAGCGGATCCTGAATCATGCGCTGGATAGTCCGCCGCAGGGGGCGAGCTCCGTACGCAGGATCATAACCTTCGCGGAGCAGGAGTTCTTCCGCGGCCGGCGTCAACTCCAGCGTGATCTGTCTCTCGGCCAAAAGTCTCTCCACACTCTTCAGCAACAGGCCGGCAATCCGTTCGAGCTGTTCCTTTCCGAGCGGATTGAAGATGACAATCTCATCGATGCGATTCAAGAACTCCGGCCGGAACGACGCCCGCAAGGCTTCCATGGCCTGCTTGCGAGCCAGTTCGGGATCTTTGCTCGACAGCTCGAAGATGGCCGTCGAACCCACATTGCTGGTCATCACCAGCACAGTGTTGCGGAAATCCACGGTGCGGCCCTTTCCGTCGGTAAGGCGCCCGTCCTCGAGAATCTGCAGCAGCACGTTGAAGACGTCGGGATGCGCTTTCTCGATTTCATCGAACAGAATCACGGAGTACGGATGACGGCGGGCCCGTTCGGTGAGCTGCCCGCCTTCATCATAACCAACGTAGCCCGGAGGTGCGCCGATCAGGCGCGACACGCTGTGCTTCTCCATATACTCGGACATGTCGATGCGGATCATCAGTTTTTCATCATCGAAAAGAAATTCCGCGAGCGCCCGGGCGAGTTCTGTCTTCCCGACGCCAGTTGGTCCGAGGAAAATAAACGATCCGATTGGGCGCTTGGTATCGGAAAGGCCCGCCCGGCTGCGCCGCACGGCGTTGGCCACGCGTGCCAGGGCATCTTCCTGTCCGATAACGCGCTGGCGCAGGCGTTCTTCCATGTGCACCAGCTTTTGTGCTTCGCCTTCAAGCAAACGCCCCACAGGGATTCCCGTCCACTTGCTCACCAGCTTGGCGATGTCTTCCTCGTCGACCTCTTCCTTGAGCATTGGCGCGTCTTTTTGCACCGATGCGAAGCGCTCCTCCGCTTGCTTCAAGTCGCGTTCCGCCGCGGCGATCTTGCCGTAGCGGATCTCCGCCACTTTGGCCAGTTCACCGGCACGCTCGTAGCGCTGCTCCTCGGCTTTCAGTTGTTCAATTTGCTCCTTGAGTTTGCGGATTTTTCCGATGGCTTCCTTTTCCGCTTGCCACCGCGCCTTCCTGCCGCTCGAATCCTCGCGCAGCTTGGCGAGTTCCTTTTCAATTTGCGCGCGTCGTTCCTTTGAATGGGGATCAGATTCCTTCAGAAGAGCCTGGCGCTCGATTTCGAGCTGCAGGATGCGCCGCTCGATTTCGTCGATTTCGACGGGCAGGGAATCGATCTGCATGCGCAAGCTGGAGGCCGCCTCGTCAATCAAGTCAATGGCTTTGTCCGGCAAGAAGCGGTCGGAGATATAGCGGTTCGAGAGCGTCGCCGCGGCGAGAATGGCGGCGTCCTTGATGCGCACGCCGTGGTGCACTTCATAGCGCTCCTTGAGCCCGCGCAAAATCGCAATCGTGTCTTCAACAGTCGGCTCGCTGACCAGCACCGGCTGGAATCGCCGCTCGAGCGCGGGATCTTTTTCGATGTGCTTCTTGTATTCGTTAAGCGTAGTAGCGCCAATTGCGCGCAGTTCGCCGCGCGCCAGCGCAGGCTTCAACATGTTCGAAGCGTCCATCGCGCCTTCGGCGGCTCCGGCCCCCACCAAAGTGTGCAGCTCATCTATGAACAGGATGATCTGGCCTTCCGCGCTGGTAATCTCTTTTAGGACTGCTTTCAACCGGTCCTCAAATTCGCCGCGAAATTTCGCGCCCGCGACAAGCGCGGCGAGATCTAGAGCCACGAGACGCTTGGTTTTCAACACGTCGGGCACGTCTCCGGAAACAATCCGCTGCGCCAGGCCCTCCACGATGGCCGTTTTTCCCACGCCCGGTTCGCCGATCAGCACCGGGTTGTTCTTGGTGCGGCGGGCGAGGATTTGCATGACGCGGCGAATCTCTTCGTCGCGTCCGATGACCGGATCGAGCTTCGCGCGGCGGGCCAATTCGGTGAGGTCGCGCGCGTATTTTTCCAGCGCTTCGTAAGTCGCTTCGGGATTTTGTGATGTGACGCGCTGTGTTCCGCGAACCCCGGTCAGCGCCTGGAGAATGGCTTCATAGGATGCACCATGGCGTTTAAGGAGAATTCCCGCGAGATCGCGGTCTCGCCCGGCAATGGCGAGAAATAGATGCTCGGTCGAAACATACTCATCCTTGAATTTTCCGGCTTCGTCGAAGGCTTTTTCGAGCACGTCATTCAACGCGCGTCCCATGTGTTGTTGCGCGAAGCCCTGCACTTTCGGCAGTCGGCCCACTTCGCGCTCGATTTCCTGGGATAGGGTTTCGCTGCGGATGCCCAAGCGCGCAAGAAGCGGCGGCACCACACCGTCCGTTTGCGCAATCAGCGCTTGAAGCAGATGCAGCGGGACAATTTCCTGGTTCTCGTGACGTGCGGCCACCTCCTGGGCGCTCTGCACGGCTTCCTGGGCCTTCACCGTCATTTTTTCGAATCGCAGCATATTTCCCCCACCGTCATAAAAAAGGGGCTGCTTCACTCCCCAGCCCCTTCTTCATATCACACTTGCCTCACGCAATCAGCCAGGTTACCTGCCTGCGGCGGCAGCAGCTGCTGTACCGACATTCACCTTGATCTGCTTCGGCTTGGCTTCCTCGCGCTTCGGGATGCTCAGCGTCAGCACGCCGTTCTGGTAGTCGGCCTTGATGGCTTCGGAATTGACGGTACTTGCGAGCGTAAAGCTACGCGCAAACGAGCCATACGTGCGCTCCACGCGCAGGTAGTTGTCTTGATCGACTTTCTTCTCAAACTTGCGTTCTCCGCGAATCGTCAGGATGTTGTTCTCTACGCGGATGTCGAGATCTTTGGGATCGATATCCGGCAAGTCGGCCTTCACAACCAACTCGTGCTCGGTCTCAAAGATGTCAACAGCCGGAGCCCAGGTGGTGAGATTGGATTCCTCCCCACCACGGCCCAGGACGTCGTTGAAAACACGATTGAGCTGGTCTTGCAGGGTGCTAGCAGTAGGGAAAGGTTCAAAGCGAGTTAAAGTTCTCATGTAGATTATCCCCTCCTTGGGTGATTTAGTTAGCATAATAAAATATGAGTGTATTTATGTCAAGTATTATTTTTCGGTACCAACGTCCAACCCAAGTTATTGCAGGGCCTATATTTACAATGGATATTGGGAGGAAGTGTGACCCCTCATCGAGGTCTTTCTCTCTTGTTTTCTTACAGATCACCTTGCCGCTCCGACCGTTCTTTCCCTCCTCCAGAAGCTGCTAAACTGGAGGTGCATGCGGCTTGAAGAGCTCGATTACGATCTACCCAAGGACCAAATCGCCCAGCGACCCTTGGAGCATCGCGAGGCCTCTCGCCTTCTTGCTATGGAGCGGCCGAGCGGTGCGCTTAGGGATTATCTGTTTGCCGATTTTCCATCGCGCTTGCGCGGGGACGAACTCCTTGTCCTCAACAACACAAGGGTAGTCCCCGCGCGCCTGTTTGGCCGGCGCATGGGCATTCATTCGCAACCTCCCTCGCGTGCAACCCGGCGTGAGCATCTTCATGGAATGGTTGAAATTTTTCTGACGCGCCAAATTGAGGGGGATACCTGGGAGGCGCTGGTGCGTCCGGGACGCAAGATGCATATCGGTGAACGCGTTGTTCTTGGAGAGGGCGAGCTGGAAGCCGAAATCATGGCGCGAGGCGAATTGGGGCTTCGAACTCTGCGCCTCTCCTCGCGCGATTCGCACAGCGTGCTGGAGCATGTCGAACGGATCGGGCACGTGCCGTTGCCGCCCTACATCGACCGCCCTGATGAAACGTCAGACCGTGAGCGCTATCAAACCGTTTTCGCGAAACATCCCGGCGCAATCGCCGCTCCCACGGCCGGTTTGCATTTCACGCCAGAGATATTCGAAAAGATTCGCCACCGCGGCACGGAGATTTGCGAACTCACGCTGCATGTGGGACTAGGCACGTTTCAACCGATTCACAGCGAGACACTCGAAGGCCACGTGATGCACGGAGAATCCTACGAAATACCGCCGGAAACAGCCGAACGCATTAACATGGCTCGCCAGGCGGGACGCACCATTCTAGCGGTAGGTACGACTGTAGTCCGAGCGCTCGAGGCCACAGCACAGCGCGCAGCACCGAGCAACAACGAGCGGCTCATTCTAGCGGGCCGCGCGGAAGCGCAGTTGTTCATTGTCCCTGGATTTTGCTTTCGGGTCGTTGACGCACTGCTGACAAATTTCCATCTGCCACGTTCGACACTGCTGGCACTGGTGTGTGCGTTTGGGGGCCGCGAAAAAGTCCTCGCCGCGTACCATCACGCCGTGCAGACGGGTTACCGGTTTTACAGTTACGGCGATTGCATGTTGATCCGTTAGCGGATTCGCTGGGGAGACGGGAGGGAAACCGGGCTTTGAGCAAATGCTCTTCGCATCCGCAAACCGAAAATGGCAAGCTCTGCGCCCAACGCAAATGCGGAATTCTGCACGTCGAGGGCTCTTGTTGCGAGGATAAAGAGGAAGGAGGCTGCAGCAGATTGCAGCCTCCACCTCGTCCATTCGGAAGGAGTCACGGAAGCTCCTTCATTACTCGTTGAATACGAATACCTGCGACTTGCCGGCGAAGCGCACTTCCCTCACCTGCCCGTCGGCTCCGAGGAGCAAGCTGTCGAACGCCGGTTTTGTCTGACGGTCTTCCCAGCGGCCTTCGCTCTCGGCCACCAACTTGTTATCTTTTTGGACGATGACTTTGTTGCCGTCAATGAGGAGGCGATACTCCCCTGCGGTCAGGTCGGCTTTGCCGACTTTCGCGGCTTGCGCGATGTTAATGGTTTTGCTGAAGGGCTTGGCAAAAACAGGCACTGCCAGCGCGAGAGCTGCGAGCAGAGCGGCACTGCGGAAGAATGAGTTGGATTTCATACGTGTCAATTTCCTTTCCATCTGGATCGAGTCAGCCGTGCTGCAGGCTGTGGAGGCTAGACAGAGAGTTGACACGCGTTCCCCGGGCGAGTAATCTCGCCACAAAGACACCACCTCTTCCTGGACTAACGGCCGGAAAGACTTGTGTGTCACCGCCCCGCGGCTGCCACCGCGGGGTTTTTAATTTCGGTTTCTCTGGCTTGCCCGGAACAGCTTCATTCCCGGCTGCACTCGTATAGACGAATAGCCCCCCGCGAATGTTTCGCCCCGCGCAAAGAAAGTTGGCAGAAATTCCTTCCCGCGGCCGATCGAAAGAAGGAGGAGTTACGATCTATATCTTTGTTTTCTCTAAATTTCCGCACAATCTGGAAATAGGTGAAAAATTCATGGAAACTTTTTTCGTGCCCGTGCGTCTCCGGCTACCGGCTGAACGGTGTCCTGTCTGGAGTGTCGTTTCGTGCATCATTAAACGCCTTCATCTATACTCAGATGCACTCTTGGAAGCCCGGAATGCGGATTCTTATCCTCAGCGACCTGCACGCGAATATGACTGCGTTTGACGCGGCCCTGGAGGCGGCGAAGGGCCGCTGGGACATTTCCGTGTGCCTCGGCGATGTTGTAGGTTACGGGCCGGATCCGAACGAAGTCACGGCACGATTGCGCGAATTAGGGGCGCAAACGATTCGTGGAAATCACGACAAGGCCGCTACTGGATTAATGGTGGCGGACGATTTCAATCCAGTCGCCAAGGCGGCCGTCGATTGGACACGTTCGCAACTTACTCCCGAGAATCTCGCATGGCTGACGGCTCTCCCTCCCGGTCCTTTTGCGACGGACGGCATCGTGCTTATCCACGGCGCATTTCACGATGAAGACGAATACGTCTTCACGCCGGCGCAGGCGCTCGACGGACTTCTCGATTCATCTTCAGCGGTCACATTTTTCGGCCACACGCACCATCAAGGCGGCTTCGCCTACCAGGATTCCAATCTCGAAGTTCTTCAGCTTCACCCCCGGCCGACCGAATCTTTTGCTGCCCTTCGTATCGATCCCCCGCGCCGCTATCTTTTGAATCCGGGCTCGATCGGGCAACCGCGTGATGCGGATCCGCGCGCGGCGTTTGCCATCGCCGATCTGGATCATCAGACGGTGGAATTCTGGCGCGTTCCTTACGATATTGCGGCGGTGCAGGAGCGCATGCGCGCCGCCAGGCTCCCCGAGCCTCTGGTGCAGCGCCTGAACTTGGGCCGCTGACACTCGCCGCAAACCAGCCGTTTTTTGCTACATTGAAGAAGTGCATGCGCTGTTGCCCAACGAGTCGCAACCCCCATTGACGCCAGACGCCGCGGGTTCGGGCTTTGCCTGGAAAATATTCGTGGTTGGTGTTCTGCTTGTCGGCGGAGTTTTCTACTTCTGGTCGGGTCACACGTCGGGTCCGGGAGGACCTCCGGCGCAGGCCCACTTGCCATTTGGGCCCGAGGAGCAGGCCTACGCTCCGAAAATAGAAATACAGAACATCTCCTTGAGCCGGGCGGAGAATTTCATCCATCAAGAGGTCACATCACTCTCCGCGGAGCTGGTGAACAAAGGGCCGCGTTCCCTTGCCGGCTTGGAGTTAACCGTTGAATTTTCGGACGAGCTGCATCAAGTGGTCCTTCGGGAGTCCCGCGCAGTTCTCTCGTCCCGCGAGCCGGTATTGCCGCCGGGCGAACGTCGTTCGTTTGAGGTCTCCTTCGACCACATCCCATCATCCTGGAACAGGGAACAGCCCTCCGTGCGGGTAACGGGCCTGCGATTTCCACCTTCAATTAAATAGCTGCATAAGTGAGTACATCAATTATTATCACAGCGTGGAACTCGCCAACGAGCTCGAAACAAGTCTGCGCGAATTCGCCGCACGAGGAGCGGTCGAAGTTCGCGAAAACGGCAGCCGGGTTGCCTCTCTCGCGGTGCTCTCCTGGGAAGTACGGAGCGCGGGAGTAAAACCTTTGCTCCATCTGGAGGTCCGAGCACTCGCCGCGCCCTCGCGGAGTTTGTTGTGTTTCGGGGCTGCTTTCGGGTTACAATTTTCGCTCCAGTCCCAGGAGCAATACCATGCCATTCTCCGCGCGTATTCGGCACATCGGCCAGGTCTCTCTTGTTGATCTCTCAGGCCATCTTACTTCGTTCGAGACCGCAGGCCTTCGCGACTCCATCAGTGGTCTTCTAGCTCAAGGCCGGAAGGACATCCTTCTAAACGCAAGCGGTTTGTCTTACCTGGATAGCTCGGGGGTCGGGGAACTGGTGCGGAATTACATGACCGTCATTAAACAAGGCGGCGACATGAAGGTTGTCGGCCTTACTTCGAAAGTGCAGGAAATTCTGAAGGTCACCAAGCTTCACCAGGTGTTGCAGGAGTTTGGGGACGAAGAATCCGCGCTGAGCAGTTTTCCTGAAAAATCCGTGAGCAAGCAATCCGCCTAAGCTGGCTGCTCGGGGAAAACCCGTTCTAAAAGGAGAGAAGCAGTTAGGGGGTCGCCCTAACTGCTTCCCGGGGTGTGTCCTCGAAGTGGTTAGTTACATGTTTAGATGCACGGGAGCGAAAAAGGTTTCCACGGGCAGAAAAAACCGGCTCGAGACTCCTAAAGCACGGAAGCGCTTAATAAAAAAGGTATTTACGCCAACGCTCGTCCCGGTGGCCGATGAGCCTCATAAGCTGCCGGGAGGCGTGCAGGGTAAAGGGCCGCGGACGCCGAGCCAGTTTCAGTCCGGCCTCTTCGGGCGTGCGATCCCCTTTGCTGTTATTGCACTGGTAACAGCAAGCTACGAGGTTTTCCCAAGAAGAGCGACCCCCACGCGAGCGGGGCACGACGTGGTCCAGAGTCAGATCCGAGCTGGGGAACACGCGGCCGCAAAACTGGCAGGTGTTGCGGTCGCGCAGCAGAATGTTCTTTCTCGAAAGCGCACGGCTCTGCTGAGGAATGTGCCGGTAAGCGAGCAACCGAATAACTGAGGGCACGCGATGCGAATGAGCCGCCGAATGCACTTCGGAGCTGTGCAATTCCTCAGCCTGGGCGACGCCTTTGAGCATCAGCACCATGGCCCGCCGCACCGCTGTCACATTAATGGGCTCATAGGTCGCGTTCAGCACGAGAACAGGTTCCTGCATCAGCGACGTCCGCCGCACTGAAATCGGGTTGGAGTACCTACTGCCTGCGGGCTCTTCGGAAAGGGGCATGGCCGTCCCCGCCGCTTCGGGGGTGTAGCGTCCCCGGGGTTCAACCGGCTTGAATCGACTCGCGCTCATGGCGCTTTTCCCGGGCTAGAGGGCTCCCTGGGATCGTGTATCGGGTTCTGTAGTGCTCTGGGTACCGTCAAGGCCATGAGCGACTTGGCTTCTGACTCTCTCAATACCCGCGCACAGGCATCTAACGTGGCCCCAGTCGTCATTACATCATCTACCAGTAAGACGCGTAAATTGTCAACCACGCTGCCCGAACGAGTGGCAAAAGCGCCACGGAGGGACTCCTAGCGTTCCTTCAGGCTCAAGAGATGCTTGTCGGGACGAGGCCGTGTTCGCATGAGCAGCACGGCTCCATGGGGAAGCTTTAGCCGCTGGACGAGCGGCCTGGCGATAAGGTCAGCCTGCGCAAATGGGGACGCGGCTCGCCCGAGTCACCAATCGATCGCACGTGCGGCTGCATGCAGGGAAGAAAACACTGACCAGGGCGTCGCATGCTTCGGCCAGGCAGCCTGCGGCGTGCTCGCAATAGTTGGATCAATCTTCCACCGAGGCAACAGCCTACGCCATCGGTTTAATTATGCAAAGCGTGAATTACTTGTTAGGTTATCGAAAAACGAGAGAGTGTACCTGGCCTACGAAGGACGGGTGTGAATCTCCATCAGTATCTCAAATGGGATCTTAGAGCAGCCCTTGCTCCATCTTTTCCTGGCAGTTAAGGCAATGCTTGGCCCAGGGTACGGCTTCGAGCCTTTTCTGTTGCATCTCTTCCTGGCAGTTCGCGCACACCCCGTATTCGCTGGACTTGATGCGCTTCAGCGCCGCATCGATCATATTCAGAATCGTCCGGTCGCTGTTGGTCATGCCGAAGAGAAACTCTTTCGTGTAGGAGTTCGCCGCTTTATCGGCAAGGTCCACTGTGGGATCTTCATCGGCCTGGCGCCCCTCCTCTTCGGTCCTGGCGATGGTCTTCATCAGCTCTTCGCGCCTCGCCTGCAACTTCTTCTTGTAGTAGTCGAGCCTTTTCTTATCCATGGAAGTCCCGCCCCTCAGTCCTGATTTCGGGGCCATCTAAAAACTACGTAGTGTAGGCTGACTTCCGGGGGGTGTCAAGTTAGTGGAGCTGCTGGAATTGGAAGGGTACATCGTTACCCCTGGCGGAGTTGAAATGTGTAAGTCCGAAGAGGCGCAGGGAGATGGCCGCCCGGCTGGGGGGGAGGCAATGGCACTCAGTGTGTAAAATCGGGGGCCTAGTACCCACTTCGAGTATACGGAAGCGGCATTAAAATATTTTATTTTCAAGCGTTTACAGAAGAAGGAATGAAATCAGCGATCGGCTCGCCGCGTGCACGCTCCCTTCATAGTGGGGGTGTCCGTTGGCAGGAATGGGGGTAAAGATGTCAATCAAAAGAAACTTCATGCTGGCAGCCATAGTCCTGGCGCAATTCTGCTTCGTTTCCACGATGGCAAAAGCTAGGGCGCAGAATGAGATCATGGGCGAGGTGCGATTCACCGGCGCGAGAGCAGTTGAACGGGACTCCGGAGTCTGGGTGGACGGGCAATATCTAGGCTATTTGAAGGAGTTGAAGGGGAAGAAGAAAGTCCTCTTATTGCCGGGCAAGCATCAGATCGCCGTGCGGCAATCGGGATACGACGATTTTACCGAGGGGATCGTGGTTGAGCCGGGGCAGATTCAGGTGGTGGAAGTCACCATGCGAGAAACTCCCCAGGCGGTTGTCCCGGACATTACGGCAACCCTGAAGCTGAAGGTTCAACCGACTCGGGCAGCTGTTTTTCTGGATGACCGGTTTGTGGGACATGCAGGCGAATTCGGCGGGGCGTTTCGTTCCATGCTCATCAGTCCTGGGAAGCACCGCATCAAGATCGAACTGCCAGGCTATAGAACATTTGAGACCGAAGTGAACTTGCTTGCGGGACAGAAAACAGAAGTGAAGACGGAACTCGTGAAAGGGAGTATCCAGCAGGCAGGGGCGCTGATCAAGCAAACTTCCTGATTCCCTGTTCGTCGCGAGACGTTTTCACAACGCGTGGGACTCATACGGCCACTCCGTTACAAGGGAGTGGCCGCTTTATTTGATTGCGGACAACTTTGGCACCTGCCCAATAGGACGGTGCTTGAAAAACACATCCCACCATCGGGACCCTTTGCGCCGAAGGAAGTGCTTGTATTCTGAATACGCTGGCCGAGTTCGAAGAGCAATTCGGCTGCAATTCGTGGGAATTTTGGAAAATACACTGCGGAGCGTGAGTACCTGAGATGAAAGTGGAACTTAATCTTCGTAAAGCGAGCTCGTTAAGCCTATTGCGCTGCAGCACTCACACTCCCCGCCCAGGAAACCCGAAAGCTACTCTCGGGGCCGAATCCCGTCTATCCGAATCTCGCCCGCAAAATGCAACTTTCCGGTGCGGTCAAGGTTCAGATCACGATCGGGGCAGACGGCACAATAAAGGAAACAAAATTTCTGGGAGGACACCCGATCTTAATTGGTGCGGTTCAGAATGCACTCAAAGAGTGGAGATACGCTCCTGCGCCTGGTGAAACCGTGGTTTCATTGGAATTCAGATTCCACCCGTAGATACCGATCGCAACCTCGATGTGCCAACAGATTTTCCGTAGCGCCCCTCAACGTCGCCTAAATTTCTACCTAAAACAATCACTATCGTCAAAAGCTAAAATCCGGCGTCAAACAAGAGGCTTGAGCACGTGAGGCCGGACTCCGCTTTCTGCAGCTCGGAAATTTCCAGGGGCACAACCTGGAAACGGCGCGCTTCGAGGCGCGCGCGAGTACGCGGAAAAGAAGCGGGGAAAATAACCTTGCCGCCGAGGGCGAGGGCGTTCGCGGCATGCGGCTCTTCGGGAGCGACTTCAATCCACTGGTAACCGGCCAGGGGCGCGGGATCGAACCAGGCCCGGTTAACAAGTAGTGTCTCGCCGCCGACGTGTGTGACGGCAGATTTCAGGTGCAGGCAGCCTGTTACGGGGACCGCAATCACTTCATAACCGTGCGGCTTAAGGATCGCCTGGAGCTGGCGGATGCCTTCCGCGTTGGTACGGCTGGAGAGCCCGGCAAAAAGTTTTCTGCCGACGCGAAGGATGTCGCCGCCTTCCATCAGACCGGGAGGAGTTACATACTCCAGCTTACGAAACTTTGCGAGCGCTTGTGCGAGGGAAGTGGCTTCGGGGCGCCGCGAGGCGGTCCCCAAGGGCATGATTACCGCGACTTCATCGAGGACAATCGCTGGGTCTTCGACAAACATCGAATCCGGCAAGCTGGGCTCGGCAGGAAGAGAGATGACGCTTGCACCGAGTTCCCCAAGAAGTTTTTCGTAGGCGCGGTGCTGCTGTCGTGCTTTTTCAAGGTTGATGGGCCGCCGCTCGATGAAGCTGAGTTCACAGTTGTCGAGCGCGGGGCTGACCGCGCGGGTGATGGCAGTGAGCATGGTATTCCCAAAAAGTGTACACGAGAAATCCTTGAGGGACGGAACGGGAATAGATAGACTCAGGCGGCGACTGCGAGGGAGGAGGGTGACGCATGGTAATTTTTCGGCAGGTAGCATGCTGGATGGCTGCAGGAATTCTGACCGTAAACGTGGTTTCCGCTGAGAAGGCAAGTAGCGCGGACGAAAAGAATACAGCCGCAGTCGACGAGATCTTTGCAGACTTGGCCAAACCGGGATCGCCAGGCTGCGCGCTCGGCGTCTATCGCAACGGCAATATTATTTATGCGAAGGGCTACGGAATGGCGAACCTGGAGAGCAACGTTCCGATCACTCCTTCGAGCGTGTTTGACATCGGCTCTACTTCAAAGCAGTTCACAGCGGCCAGCATTCTTCTGCTCGAAAAACAAGGCAAGCTATCGGTGAACGACGACGTGCGGAAATACATTCCCGAGCTGCCCGATTACGGGAAGAAAATCACGATTCTTCTCCTGCTGAACCACATCAGCGGGCTGCGCGATTATCTGGCGTTGATGGAGCTGGCAGGAACCAACACGGACAGCGTTACGACGGACGATGATGCGCTCGCGCTGGTGGTGAGGCAGAAAACCCTGAATTTTGAACCTGGGAGCGAATGGCTGTACAGCAATACGGGCTTCTTCCTGCTTTCGGTGATTGTGAAGCGCGTGAGCGGGAAAACGCTGCGGGAATTTGCGACGGAAAATATTTTTGCGCCGCTGGAGATGACCCACACGCAATACCGCGACGATCACACCTCATTGATTTCGAATCGCGCAATGGCCTACGACCGGAAAGAGCAAGGAAACAGCTACGCCCTGGACGTCTCCTACTTTGAACAAACGGGCGACGGCGCGGTGCACACTTCCGTCGAAGACTTGCAGAAGTGGGACGAAAATTTCTATAGCGCCCGGATCGGCGGCAAGGATTTCCTTGCTGCCATTCAAGAGAGAGGCAAGCTCAACAGTGGCAAAATACTCGATTATGCGAAAGGCCTGTTCATCGAGGATTACCGCGGCTTGCCCACGGTGAGCCATGGCGGAGCCTGGGGCGGATATCGCGCGGAATTGTTGCGCTTCCCCGAACAACATTTTTCCGTGGCTTGTCTCTGTAATTTGGGGAACGAGAATCCAACAAAACGCGCGCATGCGGTTGCCGATGTCTACTTGGCCGTTTCCATGAAGCCAAATGGGGAACAGAAAAAAGGAGCGGACGACCAGCAGAGAAAGAAGAAAGAAACGGTCAACCTGACGCCGGAACAGCTTCAGCCGTATGCGGGCGATTACTGGAGTGAAGAGCTCGGCGTGAGCTACCGGATGACAATCGCCGGTTCCCAACTGAAATTGGAGGCGATTCTCGATGCTGCTGGCTTACCCCGCCAGAACAATCTTTCGACTCAAGGATTTCGTGCCACGGGCTCCGACGAGTTCGAGGTGACTGGGACGCCTGGAATGTTGCACTTCAAGCGGAATGACAAGAATACCGCCAGGGGTTTCCGCCTGGATTTCGGACGGTCGGAAGGCCTGGATTTTGTGCGCAAAGAAAGAGCGGCGAACTAAGCAGCAACTGAGGAGGCGCAGTTAAAGTTCCATCACATCAAGCTCAGGTGGAGCAGCCTCTAGACCTTGATTTTTAGAAGGGGATGTCAATGGCCGGGGCATTATGGCCACAGATTGACCGGCGCCATGTGGGTATTCCACAGCGTCGCGATGCATGCACCTAAGACCATCCCGGCAAGAACGAGTCCGATCATGCCCATGGAGATCCAGAAGCTGGAATCGCGCCATTTGGAAGAGCTCGCAGCAGGATAGTCAGATTCCCTAAGCTCCTGTTTTCCTACTGATGCGGCTGCTCGCGGAGCATTAGGCACAGCTGGCGGTTCCATCGTCAGCGGCCGATCAGAAAACTCCGGATGCGCTACGAAGCAATACCCTCTGCGCGGGATCGTTTCGACGTAAAGTGGCTTGTCAGAAGAGTCCCCGAGGGCTTGCCGAAGCTTGTTGACGGTGGTATTGACGTTCGCGTCGTAGTTGACTTGCGAGTCCGCAGGCCACAGGCGCTGGCGCAATTCTTCGCGCGTCACTACCTCACCTGGCTTCTCCACAAGTGCCATCAACACTTGATAAACCTTGCCCTGCAGTTTGAGACGTGTACCGCTTTGAAATACTTCCTGACGTTGTTGATCGATTTGGAATGGGCCGAAACGAATATAGCGAGGGGCCGACCGCAAGAGCAGGCTGCCACCCGCTTCGTTCCCGTCTTCCAGCGACGATAAAACGTTTGGTGTCATACACCCCACCCTTCTTGATGTATTAGACGTAAATTGACGTAAAATGTTTGCACCAATACTAATTCACAGCCAAAGCCCTTTAAGTTCCCGAAAATCGGATGACAACAATCAGAGGCCTTCCCCTTGAATTTTGCCTGTGACATTTCTACCTAAGCTATTTGCTGTTAGCAGCTTACACAGTGATGCCCTTTAGCCTTAATGACTCGAGAGAGTGCTCGGATCCCAAACCGGTTCTGCGACGACCCTTGCGGATTGCCAATTGCCAGAGAAACGTAATGGCTCTACTTGCAAGGGCTAGGCCGTCCAATATTCCGTGTCCAAGGAGGGAAAGACATGAAGCACGCGCAAATTCTGATTTTGGTGTTCGGGGTTTTGGCGAATTCCAACCATGCCGCTCAGAAGCCGGCTGTTCCTGATGCTTCCCTGGCAGCTGAGGCTGGCGCGGCCTACGACGCAAGAGATTGGGCGAAGGCCGCCGCACTTTACGAAGAAATCTCCAAACAATCCCCACAATTTCCCCCACGTGTTTGGCTGCGCCTGGGAGCCGCTCTTCGCTCCCTTGGGAAGTACGATGAAGCGCTTGCCGCCTTTGACAAGGCGACCCAGGCAGGCGCCGGGCAGTTCGGCGAGTATGGTAAAGGCGCAGTTTACGCGACGCAGAAGCAGCCCGAAAAAGCTTTCGAATTTCTCGAAAAGGCGGTTCAACAGGGTTACAACCAGCCGGAAATCATGAGCGCAGACGCAAATCTGGAGCCTCTGCGCAGTGACCCCCGCTTTGCAAAACTCCTCGAGCAAGCCAAGAAAAATGCCAAGCCTTGCGCTTTCGCGCCCGAGAACCGCCAGTTTGATTTCTGGGTCGGCCAGTGGGATGTGACCACCACCGAAGGCGGCGTTCCCGCCGGCACCAGCAAGATCGAGCTGATCCTGGAAGATTGCGTCGTGCTTGAGAATTGGCAGAGCCTCAACAATCCCTACTCCGGCAAGAGCTATAACACCTACAACCAGTCATTAAAACGGTGGGAGCAGTACTGGGTGGACAACGCGGGAGGCAACATTTTCTTTTACGGCGGGCTCAAGGACGGCGTCATGGATTACTACACCGACGAAATCCCCCAGCCTGACAACACAAAACTGAAGCGGCACCTGCAGTTCATTCCCTCGGGGCCCGATAGATTGCGGCAATTCAGCCAGGGCTCGACCGATGGCGGAAAGACGTGGCAGGTCGAATACGATTTTACCTACAATCGAAAAAAGCAGTGATTCGCTGGTAGCAACCTGCTGATCCGCTTATTTTGCGGGAATCACGGAGATCTCCAGGCGCGACGCAAGACTCTTCGCGCGGTAAATGCGCTGAGTGGCTGTCTGGTAGTCGGATTCCTTGGCCTCAAAAATGTTCGGGACAAATTTTTGGGGATTGCGGTCATATAAAGGAAACCAAGTGCTTTGCATCTGCACCATGATGCGGTGGCCGCTCTTGAAGACGTGATTGGCCGTATGCAGATCAATGGTGAACGGCGTTACTTCACCGGGTGTGACCGGCTCGGCTTTCTCGTATGACTTGCGGAATCGTCCGCGGAAGATTTCGTCGGCAATCATTAATTCATAGCCGGAAAGTTTCCAGTTGGCTTCATATTTTTCTGGATACACATCGATGAGTTTCACAACCCAATCTGCATCGCTCCCCGTGGTAGAGGCGAACAGCTTGGCGGTAACTCCTCCTGCGAGAGTGACATCTTCCTTTAGTTCGCTGGTCTGCCAGGTCAGAACGTCAGGGCGCTGATCGACAAATCGCTGGTCCTGCACGAGCCACGTGTACCAGCTTCCAGGGTGATCTTCGGGATAAGTCATGTCCACGGGGCGGTTGCGGTAAGGGACCGGGTGCGCCGGATCGCTCAAGTAGGAATCAGAAGCATCGGCACCTTCGGTCTGCGGCGGGTCAAACGACAAATTCCCATTTTCGCGGAAATAAAGGCTGCGGGTTAGCGTCTCGCGCGGGGGCCACGAGTCGAAAGACGTCCAGGTGTCGCTGCCCGTCTGGAACAGTAGCGCTTCTTTGAGCGGCAGTGTCCCCTTGTCTTTCAGCCAGTACGCGAACCACGGCGCTTCGATCTTTTGCCGGAAATAAATGGCCGTATCGCTGGCAAAAGGGATGGCGCCAAGGGAATTTCCGCTGCCGCCGCCCCAGCCGCCATGATTCCAGGGCCCCACTACCAGGTAGTTGAAATTCTTCTTGTCTGTTTTCTCAAGTCGCTCGTAGGTGGTCATCGGCCCGTAGAAATCTTCTTGATCCCACCACCCCGCGACGTTGAGGTTTGGCACCGTCGCTTCTTGCAAGCCATAGGAAACCGCGTGACGTTTCCAAAACTCGTCGTAACTGTTGTGCGCGATGAAGTCGTTCCAGGTTGGGATCCTTCCATGGAAATAGCGCTCATTGGCGTTCGAGAGCGGACCAAGGCGCAGAAACCAGTCGTACAGATCGAAGCGGTCGAAAGGAAAACGGTAATTCTCTTTGGAGGTTTCAAGTCCCGCGGAGTACTCAAAGCCATAGCTCAGCCGGAACGCTCCATTGTGGAAAAAATCGTCTCCCAGAAAAACATCGCCCATGCACGCTTGTTCGGACACCGCTTTAAGCGCCGGGTGAGGATGGATCATGCCCATGGTCACGAGAAACCCAGGGTAGGAGGTTCCATCCATGCCCACCCGGCCGTTGTTGTGGGGAACGTTTTTTACCAGCCAGTCGATGGTGTCATACGCGTCCGTGCTCTCGTCTATGCCCTTGGCATCATTCGGGTCGTGCACGGGGTGCAGCATGACAAATTTTCCCTGCGAGCCGTAGCGTCCGCGGATGTCTTGAAACACGAAGATATAGCCGTCGGGCATGAGATCCGCATAGCGGCCGAGGATCGGGCTGAAGCCGTTCTCTCCGCCGGAAATGCCATAAGGAGTGCGATCGATGAGAATCGGCAGCGGCTCGGGGCTGTTTTTTGGCGCATAGATTTCGGTGTGTAGCTTGACACCGTCGCGCACCGGGATCATCACCTCGGTCTTGTCGAAGAGCCGCGCATAATCCGGTGGCTGTTGGCGTTGCGAGGCGCCGGGAAAAGGTGTGAGAAGCGCCGCGACAGCAGCGAGAAAGATCACAGCAATAGATTTCAAACGCCATGAGTGCATCGAGGAACTCCCCGCCACCGCGGAAGCGCGGTGCTTGTCTTGAGGAAACCGAGCATAGCACGGAGACAGAAAAATCTTTTCGGTTGACACTATGGCGTCTTACGATATAGTGTATTGCGACAGAGAGGAGCCATTCCAAATGGAAAGAGGTTCGATGAGCCCTGCGCCAAACACCCCTCAGGAAAGCCAGACGCCGCTTACTCCGGCCATGTTTCACGTTTTGCTCGCGCTCGCCGGGGAGGACATGCACGGCTACGCCATCTTGAAGGAAGTCGAGTTGCGCACAGGCGGCAAGGTTCGCCTGAGCACGGGCACGCTGTACGGAATCATCAAGCGGCTTGTGGCCGACGGATTGATTTTGGAGCTTCGCGAACGGCGTGGCGACCCCGGGGATGACGAGCGCCGGAAATATTACCGCTTGACCCCGCTCGGCCGCCGCATCGCTTCCGCGGAAGCAGAGCGCATGGACGAAGTGCTGGCCATTGCGCGCTCCAGGCATTTGCTGAAACGCACACGCACCGTGTAGTCCCGGCCAGGGGGCGGCGGAGCGGATTTCGGACTAACGAGTGGTCCATACTGCGGCTGTGAACTGCGGCCGCCGGAGGACATCATGGCAAAAGAACCATCTGGCGCGGCAGGATTCTATCGCGCTCTGTTGCGCTTGCTTCCATTCGATTTTCGCAGCGATTACGGGCCGGAAATGGAGCAAGTATTTGTTGAGCAGCGCGCGGAAGCGGCGCGACGCGGAGGAACCACGGGCATCTGGCGGCTGTGGTGGGAAACCGTAAAAGGGATATTCACGACGGCCCCTCTAGAACATCTCTTCATGCTCCGCCAGGACTCGAACTTCGCCCTGCGCATGATGCGCAAGAACCTCGGCTTTGCTGTCACCGCGATCATCGTTCTCGGTCTCGGCATCGGCGCCAACACCGCCATCTTCAGCGTCGTGAATGCCGTTCTTGTCAAGCCCCTGCCCTACGCCCACGGCGATCGCTTGCTGATGCTGCAGCAAACCGTGCCGCGCACCGGCATGATGGGCAGCTCCGTCTCCGTTCCCGAGCTGATGGATTATCGCCGGCAGAACCGCAGCCTTGACGCGCTGGTTGAATACCACAACATGCAATTCATCCTTCTTGGCCGCTCCGAACCCGAGCAGGTCGAAACGGGCGTAGTCTCCTGGAATTTCTTTGACGTTTTCGGCGTCAAGCCGCTCGTCGGCCGCAATTTCGCCCCCGATGACGAAAAACCGGGCGCTCCTGCTGTCCTTCTCCTCAGCTTTGAATATTGGGAGCGTAGCTTCGGCGGCGATCCTACCGTGGTCGGCAAAGTGTTTCGCATGAACGATAAGCCACACACGGTAATCGGCGTGCTCCCGCCGTTCCCGCAATATCCCCAGGAAAACGATGTTTACATGCCTACGGTCGCATGCCCCTTCCGGTCCGATCCAAGCATGATCGCCAACCGTCCGATGCAGATGGTTCGCATGTTCGGCCGCATGAAGCCCCGCCTTAAGCCAACGGAAGCCGCCGCGGATCTTTCCGCTGTCGCTGCCTCCATGCAAAAAGAATTTCCCAGCGATTATCCCGGAAGCTTCGGCCTAAGAGTCGAAGCCACCCTGCTAAAAACGGAGCTGACGCGCGACGCGAAGCCCACCATGCTCTTCCTGCTCGCCGCTGCCGGCTTCGTACTCCTCATTGCCTGCGCCAACGTCGCCAACTTGAATCTCGCGCGCATGGTCCGCCGCGAACGCGAGCTTGGCGTGCGCACTGCTCTGGGTGCAAGCCGCGCGCGTTTGTTCCGCCAATTGCTGACGGAAAGTTTTCTGCTGGCGCTCGGCGGCGGAGCTCTGGGCTTGCTGCTCGCCACTGGTGGCATCCATCTGCTCGCCGCCTACGTCGCGCGCTTCACCCTGCGCGCCAATGAGGTTCACATCGACACTGCGGTCCTGGTTTTCACTTTGGTCGTAGCGCTTTTCGTCAGCGTGCTTACCGGCACGGCTCCCGCCGTCGCGCGCCGCGAAAATCTCGTCACCACCTTGAAAGAGGGCAGCGCGCAGGCCACGCTCGGCGCCGCGCGCGGCAAAATGCGCAGCGCGCTGATCGTCGCGCAAGTAGCCGTTTCGTTTCTGCTGCTGATTGGCGCCGGCCTCATGGTACGGAGTCTCATCAATCTCCAGCGCGTCGACCCCGGCTACCGCCCCGAAAATGTGCTGACCGTCCAGCTCAGCCTCGATTTCTCCCGCTACACCACCAACGAAAAAACTCTGGGCTTTTTCGATTCCCTCCTCGAAAAAGTGGAAGCCCTTCCCGGCGTCACCTCTGCCGCAGCCGCCGGTGTTTTTCCGCTCGACAAGTCTCCCGCCTTCAATAACCAATTCCTCATCGAAGGCCAGCAGGGCAATGCTGCGGAAAGGCCCATCGCCGAGCTCAACGTCGTCAGCCCGGGCTACTTGCAGGTTCTCGGGATTCCCTTGCGCAGTGGACGAAATTTTGACCGCCGCGACCGCCCCGAGAGCCCCAAAGTCGCCCTCATCAACCAGTCCCTCGCACGGCATCAGTGGCGCGACGAAGATCCCGTAGGGCGCCGCATCTCCCTCGACGGCGCTAAGACGTGGACGCAAATCATCGGCGTCATCGGCGACGTGCACGAACACGGCCTTGATGTGCCCGCCAACGATCTTATCTATCTTCCCTTCACGCAGTTTCCGCAGAACAGTCCTTCGCTGATGGCGCGGACACAGGGCGATCCCATGGCCGTCGCGCGCACGACCGTCCAGCGTGTCTACGATGTCGACCCCAACCAGCCGGCTGGCCGCATTCAGTCGCTCGAGCAATACCGCGCCGACTCCATCGCCGCTCCGCGCCTGACCGCCAAGCTCCTCGGACTGTTCGCTCTGCTGGCGCTGGCGATTGCTGCCGCGGGTATCGCCGGGGTCATGGTGCTTTCGGTGAGCCAGCGAACGCACGAGATTGGCGTCCGCCTGGCCATCGGCGCGCGCCCGGGCAATATCTTGGGCATGATCCTCGGACAAGGCATGGGATTGGCGTTGATTGGCCTGGCGCTGGGAGTGTCCGCTGCGCTCGCGCTGGCCCGTGCAGTGAAAAGCTTCCTATTCGAGGTAGCGCCGACCGATCCGCTCACTTTTATCGCCGTTGCGGGGGTGTTGAGCGCCGCCGCGTTCGTCGCCTGCTACTTCCCCGCGCGGCGCGCCATGCGCGTCGATCCGGTAGTCGCCCTGCGCACGGAATAACGCAGGATGCGCAGCGCATCAGCGGGCGATGCGGCCGGTCTGAATCCCGTCCTTCAAGTCGAAGATTGCGCCGACTGTCCCGACCACGCACGTCCGTCGGTTGAGCCCCAGCCGTTGCCGGAGCTTGTAGACGGTTTCAATCCCGGTGCAATGCGCTCCAAGAATTTGCGCGGTCTGATATTCGCGCAGTTTCTCCGCCGTCCAATCGAGCTGCTCGTCGGTGGCCGCAAACAGATGGAACCCGCCGATGGCGGCCTGCACCGGCGCCGGGCGGATAATCTGCCGGGCGTATTGCAAAATATTGATGATCCCCGCGTGACCGCACCCGGACAGCATGACCAGCCCCCGCGGAGTGTTGAAAATCAGCGCCTGATCCTCGGGAAGATTGTCTTCCACCCAGATGTTTCCCTGGGAAATTTTCAGCCCGGGCGTCCAATTCTTCTCGGGATACACACGAGGAACCGGTCCGGTCAGCCATACACCCGGAAGCATCTCCGCGGGTTTGTCGTGAACGATGAATGTTCCGCCGGTCGCCTCAAATTCCTTCTTCATCGCAATCATCGGATTTTTCTCGGTCTCCTCGGCGCCCCCATGGCGGCCGAGAAAAATTCCCGGGCTTACATGTGCGCGGGAGAGCGCAGCCTGATTCGTGCGCGAAAATTCGCGCCGCAGCGTCAGCAGCCCGGACGTGTGGTCGCCATGATGATGGCTGAGGATGACATCCTGAACATCACTGAGATCAACATGCAACTCGCGGGCGTTTTCAAGCACCGTGTTTGGCCGTGCGCCGGTGTCGTAAAGAATCTTGTGGCCGTCCGCCTCCACCAGCGCGGCGAACCCCCATTCCCCGATCCCTTCGTCCGCCAGCATCGTTGAGAGAATGGTGATCTTCAAGTTTTGCAGTTCGGCGGGAGCCTTCTTGGCCGGCGCGCTGCTGGGACTTTGCCCAAGGGTGGTGTGCGTCACGCCAAGAAACAAGCAAAAGAGTAACGCAGCCAAAACGCGCGCGATTTTCATAGACCCTCCCCGGGGCGCATATGCTCGAATCGCGTCGGAATTCCTCACTCTAACACGCCTTTCTCGTAACTAGATCGCGGCGGGCGGCTGCCGCGGCGGGCTGCGCCCCAGCTTGGCACTCAGTTCACGCAATCGCAGCTTTAGTTCCGTTGTGAGAAATTCCGCTTATCACGCCGTAAAGAAATCCTCCTCAACGCCCGTTTTCTTCCGCCCCGATCAGCCCGAAGAACCTGTCCGTCGAATCGGCAATTGCGATACAATCGCCAACCTATGGGTCCCAGCAGCGACTTGCAGGAATTTCTTGACGCGGCAAAAAGCAAGGGAGCCACCGACGAACTTCTCGTTGAACTTCTGAGGGGTCGCGGGTGGCCAGAGGAAAACGTCCACCGCGCTCTCGCAGATCATTTCGAAGCCCGCAGCGGCCTTCGCGTCCCCGTCTACAAGCGTTCCGGTTCCGCGCGGGACGCTTTTCTCTACCTCCTCAGTTTTTCAACTCTGGCAATCTGGGCCTTCGGTCTGGGTTCCGTCATGTTCGCGCTCATCGACCGTTGGATCAAGGATCCGCTCACCCAATACAACTATTACAGCGGCACCTACTATCAAATTGCCGATTCTCTTGCCTGTATCATCGTCGCTTTTCCTGTCTACCTTTTCGCCATGCGCTATATCACCCGGGAAGTCTCCATTCATACCGAAAAGCTCGAATCCGGAGTCAGGAAGTGGCTGACCTACATCGCGCTCCTAATCGCTGCCAGCATCTTGGTCGGTGACCTGATCACCTTCCTGACTTCATTCCTTCGCGGGGAACTGACCGCTCGCTTTGTGGCCAAGGTTGCCACCGTGCTGGTAATCGCCAGCGGAGCCTTCTGGTATTACATGGGCTCTCTCGGGAAACGCGCTCCCGTTTCCAGGAGCGCCGATGAATAGAGATACCTGGGCGGCCATCTCCGCAACGATTGCCGTGGTCGTCGTTATCATCCTGGGATTCCGCGTTCTGGGAGGACCGGGAAGACAGCGTCTGGTTCAGTCCGACCATCGCACCGTCCGCGCGCTCGCGGAGCTTGCTCAACAGATTAAACAAAGCTGGGACAGCTCGGGCAAAGTGCTCCCCGCCAATCTGGACAAATTTCCCGCCTCCATGAAGCAGGATCCTCTCACCCACAAATCGTTTACCTACCGGCCAAAGTCAAATGGTGAATACGAATTGTGCGCAACATTCGCTCTCGATAGCCGGGAGGCTGCAGATCAAAATCCCGACGAGCATTGGGCTCACCCCAAAGGTGACTACTGCTTCCCGCTCGACGCCGCAAAGCCGGTGCCGCAAGCTCCCTACTATTATCAAAGTTATTGAGATCCGTTCTTCAGCGCGGTCACCTAATTTGCTTCCCCAAAGATTGTTTATCAGTCGTCTTGCCTGTCTGAATGTTGGTTGGATAGTTGACCAGCTTCCCATTTCCGCTTTAATCGGACGTTGGGTCCATTGGCCGCTGGGCAACCCGGTTCACAGCAGACTGTCCGGCGGGTTTGTCCCGGCAATTTGGACATCTTCACGGTATCTATCAACACGAAATAACATAAGAACAGTTATGATGATTCCCGCTGAGAATCGAGGGATTTGAAATATGCCATGATCCTGCGGCACCTTATCGCGGCTGCAAACGGTAGACAACCTCTTCTCGAAGCGTTATGTTTCAAGGGAAGGTCGGCGCAGCTGCATACCTCCCTGATGCCCCTGATGCTAGAGCGCGCCTGAAAATAGGTCGAATGTTTACGGTCCGTTCTGTCTCGCAATTCTGGTTTTTGTTCTTGGTGTCCGCCCCTGCAGCATGGACGCAATCTGGCTCCGCTCCCCTTGCGCAAGCCCAGAACGCGGGAATCCACTATCTGACTTGTCCGGAAATTCCGCGCGAGGATGCTCTGCCGAGTCTTTGCGCTCCTCCCACCTCCGCGATCAGTGCAGAAGAATCCTCGAATGATTTGCCGCCTGTCGTCATCGAGCTCGTAGTTCCCCGCGGAACGCCGCTCCGCGTTTCTCTTGACCGCCGGGTGCGCATTGACCACGTGGGAGAAATCGTTCACGGGAAAGTCGCCGAAGCCGTCTATGCATTTGACCAGCCGGTGATCCCCGCGGGTAGCGATGTTTCGGGGCGCGTGACAAGAATCGATCCGCTTTCCAGCAAGACCCGCGCGTTCGCCTACGCCAGCGGCAATCTTTCGCCTCCTCACAAAGTTGAAGTGGCGTTCGAATCCCTCACGCTTCCCGGCAGCCAGCCTCTAGCTATACAAACGACGGTTTCTCCCGGCACCGCCGAAGTTGTTCACCTTGTGACCAAGGCGGAAAAAGAAAAGCAGAAGAACGCCGCCGTCCGTGTGGCAGAGGGCGAAAAAAAGGCGGCGGAGAACAAAGTCCGCGGCGCCTACTCGCAGATAAGTTCCCCCGGCCGTCTCGAGCGGCTGAAGCGATTCTTCCTGGCGCAGTTCCCCTACCGCCGGCAGTACCTCGATCCCGGAACGCGCTTCAACGCCTCGCTCGATGCGCCGCTCGAATTCGGCACCATAACGCGCACTCCGCAGCAGCTCGCGGTGATCGGCAACGCGCCCGCACCGGACAGCATCCTGCACGCGCGGCTCGTCGCCGAGGTCAGCTCGGCGTCCGCAAAACGTGGCACTTCGATCACCGCGCTGCTTACCGAGCCGCTCTATTCTTCCGATCACCAATTGCTTCTCCCGGCCGACAGCCGGCTGGTCGGCGAGGTGGTTCATGCCAAACCAGCGCACAAGCTCCACCACAATGGGGAACTCCGCGTGATTTTCGAGCGCATTGAAACTCCGGAAGGAACTGCTCAAGTCATGCAGGGCAGCCTCGAAGGCATGCACGTGGACCGCGCCGCGGGCCTCAAACTTGACGAAGAGGGCGGCGCGCATGCTACGGACGGCAAGAAACGTTATCTTTCAACAGCGCTTGTACTGGGCTTGGCAGGCGCGTCACTTCACCCCGAGTACGAGAACGGCAGCGTGAATATCGCCGACAGTGCCGGCAAGCAGGCCGGCACCGGCTATACTGGCATGAAGTTCACCGGCTCGCTGATGAGTATCGCCGTCCATTCCACTCCTGTCTCGATAGCGTTTGCCGCCTATGGAGCCTCGACTTCCATCTACAGGAATTTTCTCTCGCGCGGCCGCGACGTCGTCCTGGTGAAAGACACGCCGCTCGAAATCGGCTTCGGCAACCCTCACCCGCCTGCCTCCGAAATCAAGAAATAGTTTCCCCGTTCGTAGACCAATCGCCTGCTGCCCCCTGGTGTGACTCAGTGCGCAGTCGCATCGTTGCCGGCATGCCCCTGGGTGTAATTATTGTCGGGGGCGCCCAGTATTCCGGCTCGCTCATCACCGCCCGCCTGGCCATGGAGTTCGGCCGGGAAGTCTTCGGCGTGCCGGGCGACGTGCCGCAACCCGTTAGCTTTGCGCCGAATCAGTTGATTAAGCAGGGCGCCAAACTGGTCACCAACGCGGAGGACGTCATCGAGGAACTCCGCACGCCGGTCCAGGCCGCGCTGGTGTAGGCCGAGCAACCCGAAGCCAAGCAGAGGAATCTCCTTGCCGCCTCTCTGAATGGGGCCGAGAAAAAGCTTTAAGAACTGCTTAGCGCGGAGGAACCTAAGCACATTGACGGCATCGTCGAATGTTCCGGCTTGAACTCTTCCGTGGTTCTGGCTACGCTCTTTGACCTGGAGATGAAGGGGATCATCCGCCAGTTGCCGGGGAAGCAGTTCAGCAAGGTGTTGCTATAGCTGGAGATAAGGCAGGAATTTGCGGTCATCGTCGGACACTAGCTGTCCGCAAAGTATCCGCGCGGGCCGCTGCCGCATCTTCATAAGGTAGCGAGTAGGACACAGCCGCCGCCACTGGCCCTTCCTGCAGCAGATACCGGAGTTACAAAAGAACACATGGCCCGCTCGCTCGTAATCGTTGAATCGCCCGCAAAGGCGAAAACTATCAATAAATATTTGGGACGCGACTATACCGTCAAAGCGTCTCTCGGCCACGTCCTCGATCTGCCCAAGAAGACCCTCGGCATCCTTCTTCCTGGTGACGAAAACGGTAAGAAAACGAAAAAGCGCAAATCTGGAACGAAAGCCAAAGCTGCCGAAAAACCCGTCAAGCGTCTTTCCGTCAACGATGAAAATATTTTTGAGCCCAAGCTCGAAATCATCCCCGGCAAGAAAAAGATCATCAACGATTTAAGGTCGGCCGCCAGCTCCGCGCCGGCCGTTTATCTTGCGGGCGACCCCGATCGCGAGGGTGAAGCCATCTGCGCGCATCTTGCCAAGGTGCTTTCCAAGCCGAATAGATTCGTCGTGCCGGAAGACGAAGAGAAAAAGGCCGCTGAAGCGCAGGAGGGGGATGCAAAGAAGCCTGAAGAGAAGAAGAAAGCAAAGAAGATAGAATTCCGGGCAGTCGATCCAAAGAAGATTTTTCGAGTAACCTTCAACGAAATTACGCCGAAAGCGATTCGCACTGCCTTCGAGAAACCCGGCCAGGTGGACACCAACCTGGTCGATGCGCAGCAGGCCCGCCGCGTTCTCGACCGCCTCGTCGGCTACAAAATTTCCCCGCTCCTCTGGGACAAGGTCCGCCGCGGATTGTCGGCGGGACGCGTGCAAACCGTAGCCCTGCGCCTCATCGTCGAGCGCGAGCAGGAAATTCGCGCGTTCGTTCCGCAGGAATACTGGACCATCCACGCAATGCTCGACGCTGGAGAGCCGTCCCTATTCGAAGCCAAGCTGGCCAAGTTCAAGAGCGAGGACATAGAAGTAAAGAACCAGGAAGCCGCCGACAAAATCGTGGCCGCGGTTAGCAAGGCCAAGTGGCAGGTCGCGAGCGTCACGCAAAAAGAAAAGAAGCGCAATCCTCCGCCGCCCTTCACGACTTCCAAGCTCCAACAGGCGGCGTATAACCGCCTGCGCTACACCGCCAAGAACACCATGCGGGTGGCGCAGGGTCTCTACGAAGGTGTGGAGCTCGGTGAAGAAGGCTCGGTCGCGCTGATCACCTACATGCGCACGGATTCCGTGCACGTTTCAAACGATGCGCTGGCCCAAGTGCGCGAAATGATTCCCGAGCGCTACGGCGCGAACTATCTGCCCGAAAAGCCAAATTTCTATAAGTCCAAGAAAGACGCGCAGGAAGCTCACGAAGCCATCCGGCCAACGGACGTCTCACGCACGCCCGAGGATGTCCGGCCTTTCCTGAAGGACGACCAGTTCAAGCTGTACCAGCTTATTTGGCAGCGCTTCGTCGCGTCCCAAATGCTGCCCGCGATTTTCGATCAGACGACGATCGACATCTCCGCCGGCGACTACACCTTCCGCGCCACCGGTTCAGTGCAAAAATTCGACGGCTATCTGCGCGTCTATCAGCTCCCCGTGAATGCGGACTCCGAGGACGAGGAAAAGGACGAGGAAGGGCAGGGCAAGGCCCTGCCGCAAGTGACGGAAGGACAGACCTTGGGCCTCGACAAGATTCGCCCTGACCAGCACTTCACTGAGCCTCCGCCGCGATACACCGAAGCCACGCTCGTGAAAGATCTCGAGGAAAAGGGTATTGGCCGCCCTTCGACCTATGCGTCCATCATTTCGACCATCGTCGAGCGCGAGTATGTGCTCAAGGATCAGGGGCGTTTCACGCCAACGATGCTCGGGGAGCGCGTTAGCGGGCTGCTGGTGAAAAGTTTCGAGGATATTTTCGACGTGGGCTTCACCGCGCGCCTCGAAGAGGAGCTTGACGAAATCGAAGAAGGCAAGCTCCCCTGGCGTCAATCGGTAAAGGATTTTTGGGAGCGCTTCGAATCGGACCTCGACAAGGCCAGCGGCGAGATGCAGTCCTACAAGGCCGGCATTCCCACCGGCAAAAAATGTGAAAAGTGCGGCCAGGGCGAACTGCTCGAGCGCATAAGCCGCCACGGTTTCTTCCTGGGCTGCTCGCGTTATCCCGACTGTGATTTCATTCAGGATCTTTCCCCGGAACTCGGCAGCGAGACCGTCGAAAGCGAAAACACGGTCGAATATTGCGACAACTGTGGCAAGGAAATGGCCATCAAGCGCGGGCGCTTCGGGCCTTTCATGGCCTGCACCGGATATCCCGATTGCAAGACCACGCGTCGTTTGGTGGAAGGCACCCGCAAAGCCCGCCAGCCCGACGAGCCGCTCGATGAAAAGTGCACTCTCTGTGGCAAAGGCCTGGTAAAAAAACACGGCCGCTTCGGCGAATTTATCGGCTGTTCCGGCTATCCGAAGTGCAAGTACACGCGGCCCATCACCACGGGGATCAAGTGTCCCAAGTGCAATGAGGGCGAATTTGTGCGCCGTGGCAGCGCCGGAAAAGGCGGCCGCGGCCGCCCGCGCGTTTTTTACGGTTGCTCACGCTATCCCGACTGCGACTTCACGACGCCGCACATGCCCATCCCCGAGCCCTGCCCCAAGTGCGGGGCGCATTTCATTGTCGAAAAGCGCACCAAAACCGGCAACGTCCGCGCCTGCCTCAAGGAAGGTTGTGACTGGGAGCAGGAAATTCTCGAAGCGCAGCCTCAACCTCAACCCCAGGCACAGCCGGAAGAAGCTCCCGTGCCCGTGGCACTCAAGTCCTGACCCCTACCAGGGTGCTGAGGAAGTCGTGTGGCACAGCTTTCAGTCTGTGCTTTGAAGATAAGGGAAATAGATTCAACACCTCTTAAGGCGATTCTTGTGCCGTAAGCGTGCGGAATAGCATTTTTCAGCAACCTGCTAGTGTTGTGTCCCGGAAATACGTTCACATAGTCGCTGGATTTTTTCCAGGATTGAATCGGGCGTAGCCGTCCAGGAGAAGGGTCGGGCCTCCGCATTGTAGCGATGGACGAAGGATTCGATTTTGGCAACCAGTTCTTTGACGCTGCCGAAGGTGCCCCGACAGATGGCCTTTTGGGTGATGATGTTGAACCAGATTTCCACTTGGTTGAGCCAGGAAGAATAGGTGGGCGTGAAGGGCACGTGGTAACGGGGGCGTGCTGCCAACCAGCGTTGGACGCGAGGATGCTTGTGGGTGGAGTAGTTATCGACAATCAGGTGCACGTCAAAGGCCTTGGGCACACTGGTGTCGACATGCCGCAGAAAATCGAGGAACTCCTGGTGACGATGACGGCGTTTGCACTGACTCAGTACCGTTCCGGTGATCGGGTCGAAGGCCGCAAACAATGTGGTGGTGCCGTGTCGAACGTAGTTGTGCGTGATGCCTTCGACGTAGCCGAGCCCCAAGGGCAACATCGACTGGCTACGCTCCAGCGCTTGAATCTGGCTCTTCTCGTCCACACACAGGACCAGGGCCTTATCCGGTGGGTTCAGATACAACCCGACAATGTCACGTACCTTCTCGACGAAGAACGGGTCGTTGGAAAGCTGGAAGTGACGCGCTCGGTGCGGCTGCAAGCCGAAGGCGCGCCAGGTCCGCTGGACGGTCGATTTCGAGAGGCGGGTTTCTGCCGCCAGCGAGCGACAACTCCAATGCGTGCCGTCTTTCGGTTTGCTTCGCAGGGCTCTGCGGATCAACGTGGCGACCTTTTCATCGGGAATCGAATGCGGGCGGCCGGGACGCAGCTCCTCGTACAATCCCGTCAGCCCCTGTTTCACGAACCGTCTTCGCCAGAGACCGACGGTTACTTGGTTCAATCGCAACCGGGCAGCGATGTCCTTATTGGACAAGCCGTCGGCGCTGAGCAAAATAATTCGCACACGGGTCACCAGGCCATGGGGCAGCGAGCGAGAGCTAGCCATCGCTTCCAGTTGTTCGCGCTGTTCCCGCTCCAGTTGCAACGGAGCCAGGGGTCGTCCCAAGTTCATAGGCACCTCCATTCTCCATAGAAGATGCCTAATGGGAAAATAGTCGCGCAAGGATTATATTAGTTACTTAAGGGACACAACACTAGGATCTCAACCGATCAGAACGTGAAGTGAATCTGCATCACTTTGCCTCTCGCTCGCCTATACTATTGATGGATGTTCCCAGCGGAATCACGGTCGCTAATGAAGCAGGCCATCGAAAAATTTCTCGCCTACCTGCGCTCGGTCAAGAATTCTTCTCCCCACACCGTCTTGAACTACGGGAAAGACCTCGATCAATTTGTCGCTTACCTCTCCCCGCCGGGCGTTCAGCCTCCCGCTCTCACCGCTGTGACGCACTCCATCATTCGCGAATTTGTCGCGCACCTGCATGACGCCGGTCTGCAAAAAAGCTCCATCGCGCGCAAGCTCGCCTCGCTGCGCTCCTTCTTCAAATATTGCGTGCGCCAAGGCCAGCTGAAAGAAAGCCCCGCTCGCCTGGTGCCCACGCCAAAACTGCCGAAACGCATCCCGGCCGTTCTTTCCGCCGAAGAAATGAATTGCTTCTTGAATCAGCTCGCCGAAATGGGGAAATCCGCTACTACTCTCGCCACAAAAAATCGCCCGCGTTTGCCGGTTCCCGCCTCGCCCGGGAGATCGTCCAAACTCATTGATGAAGGCCTGCTTCTTCGCCGCGACCGCGCTCTGCTCGAACTTCTCTACGCCGCCGGCCTACGCGTCAGCGAGCTCACCGGCCTGAACCTCGTCGACATGGAGCAAAAGGAGCGCGTCCTGCGCGTTCGCGGCAAGGGCAACAAGGAGCGCATCGTTCCCTATGGCACTAAGGCTCAGGAAGCGCTCGAAAAATATTGGCCGGTGCGTGAACAGCTCCTCTCGCGCGCATCGCCCGTGCGCGGCAGTCATCGCGGCGAGCCGCACACCGAAGCCGTTTTCCTCAACTACGCCGGCCGCCGCCTCACCCAGCGTTCCGTCGGCCGCATCGTCAAAAAATACGTCCGTCTGGTGAACATCAACTGGGACCTCCACCCGCACTCGCTCCGCCACGCCTTCGCCACGCATCTTCTTGCTGACGGCGCCGACCTCCGCGCCATTCAGGAGCTCCTTGGCCACCAGTCCCTTTCCACCACGCAGAAGTACACCCACGCCTCCATCCGCCAGCTTATGGACATCTACGACAAATCACATCCTCACGCCTAGGAATTGCATCTATCTTGTTTTCCCCGGGCTTTTGAAACGAACTGAACCTGCGCTATTCTGATGCGCCTTTGAAAACACTATGCGACTGCGCCAATCTCTCATGTTCATACTCCTCCTCGGCCTTTGCGCCACTCTGTCAGTCCCCGCGCGCGCTCAGGACAACTACGAAATCCAGGTCTACGCCTACGACCAGGTCGAGCCCGGTCACACCATGGTCGAGTTGCATAGCAACTTCACCATTGACGGCAGCAAGACCGTCCAGAATGGCGTGCTGCCAACCAACTACGCCGAGCACGAAACCATCGAGATCACGCACGGCTTCACCGACTGGTTCGAAACCGGTTTCTATATTTTCACTTCCGAGCGCAGCGGGCAGGGCGTGCAGTGGGTCGGCGACCACATTCGTCCCCGCGTGCGTGTTCCCAAGAAATGGCATTGGCCCGTGGGCCTAAGCCTCTCGAACGAAATCGGCTACCAGCGCGCCAAATTCTCCACCGACACCTGGACCTGGGAAATGCGGCCCATTGTTGATCAGCAAGTCGGCCGCTGGTACTGGTCGTTCAATCCGACCTTCGACAAGTCCTTCCATGGCCAAAGCGTTCACCAGGGATTTGTCTTCTCCCCGAACCTGAAGTTCAGCTACGACTTCACCAAGAAAATCACCAGCGGCTTCGAGTATTACGGTTCCGTGGGCCCCGCCACGGAGTTTTCTCCCCTCAGCCAGCAGCAGCACCAAATCTTTCCCACCATCGACCTCAATCTCTCGCCCAATTGGGAAGTCAACTTCGGCCTGGGCGTCGGCGTCACGCGTTCCACCGATCACTTGATCGCCAAAATGATTCTCGGCTACCGCTTCAACTTTTGAACCGATCTCGCTTTCTGTCATTCGCGCTCACCCCTCACTCGCTTGAACGCCTCGCCGTGGCGTTCGCACGCAACCATCACTGCATTCTCCGCATCATTTGGGAGTCCGTTCCCACTAAGGAGTTCCTGATGACCTTCCATCTCGCGCCTCATCGCTCCCCTTGACGACCCGAAGATTGCGGGTTTTGTTGCCCTCGCCGATCGCGCCCCGGGATTTGTCCCAGTCAGCGTGGAGGCAAGGCGAGTCGGAGACTCCGCGATAGCCATCCTTGTCGTGGAAGAAGACTCAACCAAGGTGCCTCCGCCTGGGGCAGGTCCCCAATTCGCTTGGCCGCCAATTTCCCGTTACCGCCTGTAAACTCTTTCTGCACTTTCACTTACGACGTCCCATTTCATTCGAATATATCTACTCCCAAACGAGTTGACAGACAGGAGCACACTTCGTCAGGATGGCGAACCAAGTGGACCTGTCCCGCATCGTCTCCCGCGAATTTCCCGCCGTGGTGTTTGTCAATCCCGTGGCGGGCGGCGGTCGAGCCAACTCTCTTCTCCCGCTCATTCGGAAAGTTTTCGAGGCCCGCGCCATTTCCGCGGAATTCATCTCCGCCCCGAGTGCGCGGGAGCTGGAATCCCGCGCCCGCGAAAAGATTGCCGACAATCGTCGATTGCTCCTGGCGATGGGCGGGGACGGCACGTTTCAGGCCCTGGCAAATGCCGCCTTTGGCACAGACACTTTGCTGGGTATCTTGCCCGCGGGTGGCGGCAACGACTTGGCTGCGGCGCTGGCGCTGCCGAAAAATCCGGTTCATGCCGCGGAAGAACTTCTTCGCGGGCACTCGCGTTTCGTGGATCTTATCCGCGTGCGCGCTTCCCCGACAGGGTTTCCGAGAGGCTCGGGGCAGGCGGGGCAAGCCGGCGGAAAGGAGCGCTTGTACGTGGGCGGCGGGGGTATTGGACTGGACGCGGAAGCGGCGCGCTACGCTAGCGGAATATTTTGCCGTGTCCCGGGAAGGCTGCGGTACGTCCTGTCCGGCCTGTGGGTGTTGCGCGGTTATGCCGCACTGCGCGTGCGAGCGGAATTTCCCAGTGGCGCGCCGCCGGCAGTCGAGACCAAGACGCTCCTGACGGCCGTGCTGAATACGCCGACCTATGGTGCCGGGTTGCGGCTCGCTCCCGATGCGCTGGTTGACGATGGCATGCTCGATGTGGTTTTTGTCGGCGATTTGACTGCATTTCAGGTGCTGAAGCTGATGCCGCGGCTCTTGTTTAGCGGGGAATTACGCAGCCCGCAAGTCAGCCGGGCGCGCGCGGGAAGCTTGCGGCTTATCGCCGATCCGCCATGCGAGTTTCACGGCGATGGCGAAATCCTGGGCATGACGCCCGTGGAGATTGAAGTAGTGCCGGCGGCGGTGCAGGTGCTCGCGCCAGTGATTGAAGTGGCGCCCGCTGCAGTGCGTGTGCTGGAGCCAGCTGTGGAGTGAACTTCTTAGCGTTTCGGTTGTTAGTTAGAACGGAGGGCAGAATCGCTCAGCAAGCTGCAGGCCGACTCTCGTGTCAGGAGGTAGAAATGGCAGAAAGACACGGCCTAACTTCATGCTTTTGCTGTTCATAGGTCAGTTCAATTATCTCCGGGGACGCATGAGTAGGACACCTTTGGCCGGCCGTGCTTCCATAATATTCGACTGGCTGATTAGATTCGTTCGGCGCAAGCAAAGTTTCACGTCCCGAAGGGCCGTATCATGAAATCGGCGACGGGGCGGGGATCAGGTTTTTTTCTTGTCGATTTTCAGGTTAAGGACGATATCCTTGCGGCTGTCGAAGCTTGAGACCGTGCGCGTTTGCGATTTGGCGCCGTCTTTTTCCGCGTGAAGCTCATAGTCGGCGTTGGGATCGAGCCCGCTGAAACGGAAATTTCCCTGTTCGTCGGCGATGTAGCTGCGCACCGCGTTGGTGCGAGTGTTTTTCAAGAACACGACTGCGTTAGCCACCTGCGCTTCCGCCTTATCAAGCACGACGCCGTGCACCGTGCGCAACTGGGACTCACGCTTGGCATCCTGCGCGGGGGCGCATGCCGCTCCAAGAATCAGGACGAGGACGAACAAGGTGATAACGAATTTCTGGGCCTTCATTTTTTTTCTCCCGCTGGCTCCATCCGGAACACCATACTCTCCTCGCGCGCTCCTGTCTTTGCGTTTACGGTGCGCGTCTGCTCGGGGAAATTTTTGCTTTGCACCACGATTTCATAGTCGGCGCCCTGCGGCACGCGAACGGCAAAATCTCCTCGGGAGTTCGTATAGGTTTCCCAGCGGAATTTTTTCTCGCTGGCGCGCCGGATGCGAAGCTGCGCTCCCGGGAAGGAAAGACCCTTATCGTTAAAGACCGTTCCGCGAATCAAAAAATCATTCGCGTGGGAGGATTTTTTCTTGGTTAATTCGGAAGTGGGCGCGGGCGCCGGTGAGGCTGGCGCGGGCGGCGGATTCTGCGCGCAAAGATAGAGCGGCGCGGCGACAAACATGACCGCGCCGAGGACCCGAATCCACGCCGGGCTGTGCATTGCTTTGCACCTACTTTGATTGGATGATGCCGCGGAAGCAAGGGATGCTAGAAGGAAAAGAGAAGGCATTACTCTTCGTCGTCCTCTTCTTCCTCGTCATCCTCTTCCAGAAGGTCCCCGTTCTCGGCGACCTCTTTGTCTTCTTCCTCATCCTCTTCTTCTTCATCCAATTCGTCGGAGATGAGGTTGAGGTGAACGGGGTGGGTTTGCGACACTTCGAGCTCGGACTCGCACTCTGGGCAACTCAGAATCTCGCCTTCTTCGACTTCGTCTTCATCGACATCGATTTCGGCGGAACATTCAGGGCAGCGGATCACGGCTCCATCCTCCGTAAAGGTTTTCCCGGGTCGGGCGTCACGAGGTCCGCGAGCGCCACCGTTCGGGTATTATATACCGCGTGCGTCAAAGTCAACTCTTGCTGACGGCCTGGCTGTCCCCAGCGTAACCTGCGGCCGGATTCCCGGCAAACTCATGACCTCTCCCCGTGAATATCCGGAGCGCCCGGTCGTCGGAGTGGGCGGTGTAGTTATCGACGAAGGACGCGCCCTGTTGATTCGGCGGGGCAGCGAACCGCTTCGCGGGGAGTGGTCAATTCCGGGCGGAACGCTGGAGCTCGGAGAAACACTGGCGGAAGGGGTGATGCGCGAGCTGCGGGAAGAGACCGGCATCGAGGTGCGCGTCCTGGAGCAGATAGAAGTGTTCGAACGAATCTTTACCGAAAAAAGCAGCCGAAAAACCAGGAAAAAAAAGCGGCCACGCTATCATTTCGTGATTGTGGATTATTTGTGCGAGCGCGTAAGTGGAGAGCCGTGCGCGGGCAGCGATGTCACCGACGTGGCGTATGCACGAGAGGAAGAGCTCGAGAAATTTCATCTGACAGAAACGGCCCTGAGGGTGATACGGAAAGCGTTTGCGATGGATCGCGCGCGGCGGGGAAGCGGGTGAACGTCTGGAGACGGCAGCACCTTCGTTCGACGGCGCTCGGGATAAACTCCGCTGGCTCAATTGGTGCGGCCGACGTGAACGACTTCGCCAGGCTTGATTTTCTCAATGGCCAAAACGCAAGCCGGAAAGTGTTGCCGGAGGTGCTCCAGACGATTGGATGATGAGCCGAGAATCACAATGGAAATTCGGCGGCCCGTTAGATTTTGCTGGCAGCAGAGGTTTGTGTCCACCGTCACGAATACATTACGAACAGTTTCCGCCAAGCTCAAAGCTCGCCGTTCCGTCTTCCAGCCCAGCCTGCCTCTTGAACAGCACGACACTCGTGATTGTGATCTATGAGAAATGCAGTTGGCCGCCCGCCACAGGCCATTCGCGGCCCGCGAGATCAGGGAATGTAGTTGAGGACTTCGGGCAAGGGCCCCGCTATGGGAACCTCAAAGAGTGGACCAGGCCCGTCCGGGTCGACTATGGTCATTCCATCCGTTTCAAAAAACTTGCCAACCGATTCTCCTAGTTCTGCTCCTATCGTGATAACGTTCGGATCAGGGTTGGGGTCGATTGCAAACGGGAAATCGAACGGATCCTTGGGAAAATTGGGATCGGCAGCGAACTCGAGATCATTCCGGAAGTAGATGGTTCGGTCGGTCAGCGTCCCCGCTCGGATCATTGCCGTCGTCCCGGGATTCGGATAGGTCATGTCTCCTTTTGCGAACGGCAGGACGACGGACTTCGCCGGAACTCCCGGCAACGGCTCCTTGCGCAAGTACGGCGCATAGGCGACGTCATCGCCTGTCTCCTGCGCCCAGCGCGCGTGGTCCAGATACTCCTGGATATCGGTGGCGCCGGACACATTATTCACGACCGGCGGTTGATTGCGAAGCGGGAAGTTCTCGTTGAAGCCGTCCACTCCGCCATTGAGCAGAGATGGCGTGCGCGATCCCAGGATTTGAGAAGCGAAGGAGCCGCGCGTATTCAGACTGATTATGGAGTCGTCGATCTCGAATCCGCCAACGATCATCGGGACAGCCGCGTGAACATCCGGCTCGATTGCCAGGAAGATCGTCCCAATTCTTGAACCCATGCCCTTGGCCAGGAAATACATCCGGGACGGATCGAGGTCCGGCGTCCCGTCGCCATCCACATCCACGCCGACCTGGATGACGCTTACGAGTTGCATCATGTCCACGACGGTCTGTCGAATTCCATCTCTAACTAAAACGATGAACTCGGGCGCTTTGGCGCCGAATCCTTCGTCCGCGCCAATCAAACCATCGCCGTCCTGATCGATGCCGCGGCCGCCCACTGGCAGCGTCACCGGGCTTCCGCTCACCAGGGTCAATGTCATTGTGCCTAAAGGCCCCCCGCCGTTTCCGACGAGATTGATCGAGATGCTGGCAACTCCGTGCTCCGCGAGAATCGCGGCCGTACGGAACGCAATACCCTCCTTGTGATTGCTGCCTTCGGACAATGTGATCGCCACGGGCCATCCCCCAGCGGGCTTCGCCGACGCAGGAAGGAACACATCGAAATAGATATCGTTGGTGGATTGCACCTGGGGCACACCGGTGCCTGTTGGAATGGGCGGGAAGATTCCTTCCTGCGTTTCGTAATCTGGCGACGAATACTTGCCGAAGGCAATCGTTCCTACCGCGCCAGGGATGAACCCGAGCAGGCCCACGCCGGGGTGGTCGAGAAAGTGAAACGTAGGAGCGGTCGAGATTTGACGATTGTAGACGATGCTGCTCACATTGCTGAGCGGGAAGACCGTCCGCTCTCCCATGGATCCGAGCACGAAATCCGGCGGCGCAGGAGTCGCCGCCGACTTGATCTGGTCGCGCATTTTCTCGAGATCTGCCGTCACGCTTTGCGTCACGAAGATGCTCGCAGCCACAATGGAATTGGGGTCGATCCCCGTACCGACGAACGCGCTGCTCGTCAAGGCGCTCACGAGTTCCGTGTGATAGGCCTGCGCCTGGGGATCGCTAGGTGTGAATGCCGGATCGCGAAACTGCTGGAATGCCAGACTTTGCTGCATGGGGTTGCCATTGCCATCACGCAAGCCATTGGTGGCCACAATCAAGTAGCGCGCGTGCTGGTTGAGGAAAGCGTCTGACTCGACGAAAAGCGATTGGCTCGCTGTATCCCACACCACCTGGTTGATCCCAATTACCTGCCCGGTGGAAGCGGGGCCTGGCGGGATGGCTCCGAGACTCACGAGAAACACGTTCGCACTGGTAGCCGTGTTCACATCGAGCGTCCCATCCAAGGGAATGGCCAAGCGGGGCTGCAGGTTGAAACCGTCGAGAGAGTTGAGAACATCCAGATCCTGGCAATCGGACGGGCGCTGCGTGCAATCGGGCTTCGGCAGATTCACGCGGAGGCCGGTAATCTGGGCGACGTCAGGAGTCGTGAAGAGGTCGCTCGGGAAGGGGCCCTTCTTCGGATCCGTGGTGTCGAATCGCGCTGTCGCCTGCACCATCAGAGCTGCGTTCCCAGATACGGATCCTAAACTAGCCAGAATGTTCCCACTGCCAAATGCCGTCGCCGTCGCCAAGCCGGCTGTGGTGACGCTTGCGATGGCAGGCGGTGAAACGCTCCAAGTGACTTGCGAAGTGAGGTCGCGATTTCCATCCGAAAAAACACCCATTGCCGAGAACTGCTGCGTTTTCCCCGATATAAGAGTCGCCGATGGAGGATTGACCTGGATCGAAACCAATTTGGGTCCCGATGGGCCGCCGCCGCTTCCTCCGCAGGCAACCAGCAGAAGAATCGCTGCGAAGATAATTACCCAAGGAATAATTCCATTAGCGTTGAGTTTCACGGGAGCCTCCAGTCACATGAGAGGTATCGCCCGAGTTTTTCGGAATGTCGGCGAAGTGCGGACAGCGATGAGCTGGTGGGAAGTTGTAAACGGGAATTACCGTTTTGAGCTTCCCCCTGGCCCGAAAGCCTAGCCCCTCTGCCCCGTCGTGTCAAAGGCAAATAGCGCTGGCTCGTTTGCGATGGTGGTACGGCTCGGGCCGCGGAGAGTCTTCCGTGTCTTCGCCCGAGACTTCTTTTTTGCGCATAGGGCTGCGGCGCGCGACGTAACAGGTGTTGATCAGAATGCGGTAAGTCCACGTCACGAAGCCGGATTGGCCCCGGAAGCTCGCGATGCTGCGCTGGAGTTTCAGGAACGTTTCCTGGACCGCGTCTTCGGCGTCGCCGGAGCTTCCAAGAAGATTGGGCCCGACATTCTTCCTGCGCTCCGTGGAGCGTGTAAAGGCGCTCGTAAGCTCGCAAATCCCCCGACTGGCAGGCAGTGGCCAGTGCGAGATCCTCGGCGTGCGCATCGGCGATCCCCCGAACCGGAACTGGCGGCGGGGTCTTGGGAAGACGCCAGGAGCCGGGCAAGGTCAGGGGTTCGCCGGAAGGCGTCTTGGATCCATAAGACCCATGCAGTCAGGAAGTTAGTCGATTGCGGGACATCGGGCCAGTCTTAAGAAAACCAGCTCTTCGTTTCAGAAAGGCGATCCTTCCCCTTAAATGTGTTAGAGTGCGCCTCAGCGGTATGCACTGGAATCGCATTGCGCTCGCGGTTTTGGCCTCCGGCATCGTGTCGTCTATGACAGACTGGCTCTTTATGGGCGACTGGCTGTACAAACGCTACGACAAACATCCTGAAATCTGGCGATACCCCGGGGGACAGGGAGAAACGAAAGCCATCCTCTGGGCCAGCTTGCTGCCGTTTCTCACTTGCTCTGTTTTTGTCTTTGTTTGTGCTCGCCTGCATCTCTTTTCAACCACGGCAACTCTCAAATTGGCTTTGGCCATCTGGCTGATCGGACCTTTGCCCCTGACGGTGGTGAACTCCCTCTTCATGAAACTGACTCCCGCCATCGCTGTAGCGCACTCGCTGGGGTGGCTGGTCAAATTCATCGTTGCCGGCTTGGCTGTGGCGCTATTTTTGGGCTGAGCAGCGGGGCCGGATTCATCATCCGGCGATGGCGTCAGGCAAAGCGCCACGGGTACGGTCGCGTCGGTTGAATTCCTCGACGGCTGCTTCGAGATCCGCTGCGGTGAAATCCGGCCATCGCTTGGGATGAAATACGAACTCAGCGAAAGCACATTCCCAGAGGAGAAAATCGGAGAGCCGCTGTTCGCCGCCGGTGCGGATCAGCAGATCCACTTCGGTCGAACCGCCCCGCTGCACTTCAGCGAGAACGTTCGAGAAAGATTCCGGGGACAGCTCCGTGACCTTGTAAAAACGGCAAGCGGCTTGATAGATTGATTCGCGCGCGGAGTAGTCGACCGCGAGCCGCAGATGCAGGCGAGTGCCGCGCGAGGTGACGGCTTCGGAATCGGCAATGGCCTGCCGGAGGGTGGCAGTGAGGCGGTCGCGGCGGCCAATCACATTGAGGCGGACGCCCTCTTCGACGCAGTGCGAGGTTTCTATCAAGAGATATTCGTGGAGCAGGCGGAGAATCCCGCTGACCTCCGCGGCGGGGCGTTTCCAATTCGCGGAAGAGAGCGCGAAGAGCGTCAGGGTATGAATGCCGAGCCGCGGGGCGGCGCGGATGACCCTGCGGGCCGCTTCCGCTCCGGCGCGATGGCCGGCCGAGCGCGGGAGACCCCGCGTGGTGGCCCAACGGCCGTTGCCGTCGGAAATAATGGCGACATGGAGACGCGATACGGGAAGCGACTCGGGCCGGACCGAGGAGATTTGCTGGACGCTGACTGGTTGCATGGTGGTGCTCTTTCTCCGCCGCGGAGAAAACACTGCAAACTACTCTATAACACAAAGTAGAGAGGCAAAAAAAATCTTTTGCTGGTCAGCGCTCGCGAGTCACGCGAATCAACGCCTCCATATGGTTGAGATAACGTTCCAAGGCCCGCCTCCCCGAGGGGGTCAGCCGATACTCGGTCTTGGGCAAACGGCCCGAAAACGATTTCTCACACAAGATGTAGTCGGCTTCCTCCAGTTTGCGCGCGTGAACGCTCAGATTTCCGTCGGTCGTTTTCAGCAAAGCCTTGAGTTCATTGAAAGTCAGAGAGCGGTTGACCGCCAGCGCGCTGACGATTCCCAGCCGGATGCGCTCATGAATCAGACGATCGAGATCGGCGGGGACCGTTTCGCGGGCCTGGCCGCGGAGGGCGCCGAGCGAGGCATCGCGCGTGCGCTGCAAGCGTTCTTGTTGAGCTGTTGATGATTTGCCCATGTGTTCTCTTTCTTACCCGCCGTTCGCGAGCATTCCGTTCATCCTCCGTAGTACCTCGCAATCCACGCGCCGAAGAAAATCTGCACGGCACCGAAACCAACGGCCATCAAGGCATCGCCCCAGGCGGCAGGTGCAAAGAGTGCCGCCGCGCCAAGAGCCATCAAGCAAAGGCCCATTACCGGAACGATACGCACGGAAAAAGCGCCACCAGTCACCACGGCGGTGCCATAGAGCAGCAACCAGAGACCGGGCAGAATGGAAACGGCACCGGCATGGTAGAGGACGAAAGTCAAAAGTCCGCCGACCGCGATGGGCGGCACGAAACTAAGGAGAAATTTGCGGCCGGGACCTGAGAGCAGCCGGGAATTCGCGCGGTGCGCCTTGGTCGCGGCAGCCGGGGCGGCGATAGAGACAGCCACAAATGCTTCGACCAGCCAAACGTAAAGCCAGGCGCGCGGGGAGGTCTGACGGGAAGCAAAAAGGGCGGCCGCAAGGGCGGTGATGCCCATAGCCATGCCGCCCCAGCCAGGGACGGCGGTGAATTCTGCGGCGCGCTCCATGGTTTCGCGAATGTAGCGAAGATGGTCGGCGGCACGAGCGTCAATGGGGATGGGCTGACGCTGGGGGGAAAGCAAGGGAGTACGCGAGGCCATAGTGAGAATATAGTAGCGCGACCTGGTATTGTCAAGTACTTTATGATACAAAGCACAGAAGCGGAGGGCCAGACTAGGCCGCGCGCGGATACCGCCCTACCAGAGCGTTCCACCGGATGATGAAGACGTCGAGGAACATCTGCACGCTGTCGCGCAGCATGCTGACTTTAGTGGCTGGCGAATGCCCCCAACGAACGGGAATTTCGACGGCGCGCAGTCCGTGGTGCCGGGCGAGGTAGAGCAATTCCGGGTCGAAGCCGAATCGCTCGATGCGCTGCTGCGCAAAGATGATGCGGCAGGGTTCGCGGCGGAAGGCTTTGAAGCCGCACTGAGTATCGACAAAGGGGAGACGCAGGCAAAGGCGCACCACGGTGTTAAAAATAATGCCGGCGACTTCCCGGAAGCGCGATTGGCGCTCGAAGATGAGCCGCCGGTCGAGCGCGCGGGAGCCTATGGCGACGTCGTGCGTTTCGAGAGCGGCGAGAAGCTTGCCAGCTTCTTCAATCGGAGCCGAGAGATCCGCGTCGGTAAAGAGCACAAGGCGGCCCCGCGCTTCGAGCATGCCGTGGCGCACGCTGTACCCTTTGCCGCGATTTCCGCCGTTCGAAAGGACACGGAGCGCGGGGAATTTGCTCTGGAAGGCTTCCGCAACCGGGGCCGTGCGATCATTCGAGCCGTCATCAACAACAAGGATTTCCGCTTCGAGTCCGTGGGCGCGTACATAAGCCGCGATTTGCTCGAGGGTAGCGGGGAGGCGAAGCTCTTCGTTGTAGGCGGGGATGATGATCGAAAGCTCGGGTAAACCAGAGCTCATCGCACCGGCGAATCTTTCCAGCCGTGGCAGCCGACCAGCAGGACAAAGCGGCAACCTTCGAGCGTTTGCGTATGAAACATTCCCCCCCGCCGCTCGATGAATTGCAGTTCCTGAAGCTCCGTATCGCCCACCGGGAGGATCAACCGCCCGCCTTCGCTGAGTTGCAACTGGAATGGGGGCGGTACGGATGGCGCCGCCGCGGCAACAAGGATCGCATCGAAGGGCGCCAGGTCCGGCAAACCCAGCGTGCCATCGCCGCAGTGGACGTGGACGTTTGCGTACTCGAGCCGCGCGAGACGACGCGCAGCAGAAGTGGCCAAGGAGGCGCGGCACTCGACGGTAAAAACTTCCTTGGCAAGGAGCGAGAGAATGGCCGCCTGGTAGCCGCAGCCAGTGCCGATCTCCAGGACCCGTTCCGAGCCGGTGAGACGCAGCGCCACGGTCATCGCGGCGACGATATAAGGCTGCGAAATGGTCTGCCCTTCGCCAATCGGCAAAGGCGCGTCCTCGTAAGAACGGCCGCGCAAATCGGCGGGAACGAATTCGTGCCGCTGAACGGCGGCCATGGCGTCGAGAACGCTTTTGTCGGTGATGCCACGACGGCGCAGCTGCGATTCGATCATGGCCAGACGGGCGGAAAGAAATTGAGCGGAATCTTCGTTTGCGGAACGGCTGGGCGCGCCGGACTTCGTTTTTCCCGAGAATAGGCGTGAGTCATCCATGTGCTAAGCCGGCGCCGCCGCTGCGGCATGCTTCTCCCAGGCGTGGGTACGGAGAATTTCTTCCATCTGCGCGAGGGCGAAATCGCATTCCTCTTCGCGATTGTAAAAATGCGGCGAGAGCCGCACACCGGCTTTGGGCCGGAAATCGACAAGAATCTCGCGCGCGAGGAGCTCGCGGCAGACTTCGTAGGCGTGCGGACAATCCACGGAAACGGTGCCGGCGCGCTCGGCGGGATTTTCCGGCGTGATCACGCGCCAACCGCGCGCCTTCGCGCCTTCCATCAGGCGCGCTGTCATGCGCATGGACTTTTCGCGAATCGCGGCGATGCCCACTTGATTCAGGATTTCGAGTCCCGGCTGACACGCGTAGAGCGCGGGAATGTGCGGCGTACCATTCAAATAGCGGAAAGAATCGGCACGGGGATCGATAGCGCCGGGTTCGAAGTCGAAGGGGCGGCGATGGGCAATCCAACCGGTAAGCGCGGGGCTCAGTTTTGCGCGCAAATCTTCGCGCACGTAAAGATACGCGACGCCAGGGCCGCCGCAGAGCCACTTCAAAACGCCGCCAACACAAAAATCGGCGCCCATCCGGCGAATGTCGATCGGAATGGTGCCGGCCGCTTGGAACGAGTCGAGGATGACATGCGCGCCGACGCGGTGGGCGCGCTCGATGATGGCGCGCGCATCCACGATGAAGGAGCTGCGAAAAAGTACGTGAGAAATAGGAACGAGAAGCGTGGTTTCATCAATCGCGGCAAGAAACTCATCGAGATTGAAGCGTACAGGGTCGGGGCATGGCACAACTTCGAGGCGCGCGCCCAGCCGACGTTGCTCGTGGTAAAAATACTGGATCGAGGGAAACTCGAGATCGATCATCACGACCTTGTTGCGCGGGCCGCGAAAATCGAAGCAAGAGGTAATGACGGCCTGGCTGACGGTCACGTTCTGGTGCAGCGAAATCTCTCCCGGCCCGGCTCCGAGAAGCGGCGCGATTTTGTCACCAACACCGACGGCCATCTCCCACCAGCCTTCTTCCCATGCACGCACGCCGCGCTCGGCCCAGGAATCGGCATAACCGCGCAGGCTGTCATAGACGCCGCGAGGCATGGCGCCCAGCGAATTGCTGATCATGTAAGTAGTCCGGCCCAGTATGGGGAATTCGCCGCGCCATTTGAGCAGGTTATCCATTAGCCGAGACTCCATTTACGGATGGGTTCGATTTGACTACCCCTGACAAAGTAACACAGGGAAATGAAGGCGAGCCAGAGGGAGCCCTTGGTTTCCGAAGCCTCCTGAACTGGAGGACAGTGTCGCACCGGGCACGACTGTACTCCGGGAGCCATTCCCAATTCCTCGAATTTTTCTACAATCGCAGACGTGGCGAAGAGAGCAGGAATAAGCGCCACGGGAGAAGTCATGAAAGCAATCCTGGCGCTGATCGTCATCTACGTCGGAACTTTTTTAGTGGCAATTCAAGGAGCCTCGCAGAACCCGGTACAGGCGGCCAAGCAATCGGATACGCAAGCGCAGGACAGTTTCCCCGCTATTTCGACGAAGCCCATCGATCCCGTGAAGGACGCCGACATTCGTTCCCTTCTCGAACTCGTGGGCGCGAAGGATCAGGTCCAGGATGGCGTGAATAATGCCGCGGACCAATTCCGGGAGAAACTCCAGCAGACAGTGCCCAATACGGACAAAGGTGAGGCGTTCGTGAACGCCTTCCTCGCCGCTTACCAAAAGAATTTGGACCAGAATCAGATGAACAACCAGCTCGTGGCCATTTATGACAAGCACTTCTCGGAAGACGACATCAAGGGACTCCTGCAATTCTATGGTTCGCCGATCGGGCAGAAAGTGGCAGCGGAAATGCCAAAAGTCATTCGGGAAATCCAGGCAGCCAGCCGCGCCGTTAGCAACCACGCGGCGAAGGAAGCCATGCAAACGCTGCGCGCCCAGAATCCGGAAATCGGTCAATCGGCTCGACTGGGCTTCGGACCACGCGGGAATCAGCGAATCGGCCAAGGACGACCCGGCCAGACGCGGCAGACTCCGCAACAACTTCCACAACAACAGGATCCGCAGTAAGCGCGACGCGGAAGCCCCTCTTTAGCATTTTTGTTCCCGCTAGAAATCCTTTCAGCAAACCCTTCCTACCTTTCTGCATCTTATTGGTGATTAGCGAGGATGGCCGGGACTTGCCGCGAGCTAGCTACACTACCGGGTGGCAGGGATGAGGCTCGGGAAGGGCGCCAGCCCAATCCTTGCGGAGATTGCCCGGCCTACTTGAGAGGAGTGAAGGAAATGAGAGGACTTTACGCCGCGTGCGCGCTCTCCACTTGCGCCGCAATTGTTGTGGTGCAATCGCCGGCAGCGAAAATGAGCGCACAGGATAATAGACAATCTTCCAAGGAATATCAGACATTGACGGTGACCGTCGATCCGGCGAAGGAAGACGACATTCGCGCTTTGCTCGAAATTACAGGTTCCGCAAAGCTCGGCGAGGAGATGCAGAAAGCATTCCTGGAGCAGGTGCGCGCCAGCTTCGCGGAATCGCTCCCTCAAAATGAGCGATCGAAGCGATTCGTGGACGACTACATCGATCGCTTTCAGAAAAAGTTCAATCCGCAAGCGCTGACGGAATTAACGATTCCCATCTATGACAAACACATCTCCGCGGATGATCTGAAAGGGCTCCTGGCTTTTTATCGATCACCTCTGGGAGAACGCACGCTCAAGGCACTTCCACTTGTCCTGCGGGAATCCCGCGAACGCGGCGCGGCGCTCGAGCAAAAGGCCGCGCAGGAAACGATGGAGGAGCTGAGGACCGCGTACCCCGAATTCGTGCCCGATTCCAATGAGGAAGCGAAGAAGCCTTGAACTCTCGATAGCACCGCCTATGTCGACTGGTCGCCAAGCTGCGGCGCAGCCCGCCACGGCGGGGCGCCCTTACAACTGCGGCCCGCCTAAGAAGGCGGCTCCTACAAGAATTCGTGGGTTTGCGAACTTCCGCGCATGCGTCATGAGAGCTCCGGCTGGGCAATCAGAGGTGTACCGGGGCTATTCGGCAACTACTCGAAACGCTTTTTGATCTTGATGTCGATACCAAAAGTTCCGTTCTGGTCGCGGAGGGCCACGACGGAAACATTGCGATTCACGTTGTACTCCACTTGAATCACCTGCTGTTGCGTCGAGCTCACATTCGAAACGTATGTGATGGTCAGATCCCGCGTGACTTGCTGCTCCACCGTGATTCGCGCGGCGGCGTTCTGTTCCGAGCCGGTCGAACCCACGCCGGCAAGCCCAGGGTCCACCCGGAAGCGCGTGATCCCGAATAGTTTTTCGAGCCGCCCGCCCAACTGACTGGAAATGGCTTCGGACAATATCGCCGAGGCTCCGCTTGTTGCGTTCTGGGACGCTCCCGTGCCGCCACCGCGGACTTCCGCTTCCGAGCTGGTCTGCCCCAGGGCGAGGAGGGTGACAATATCGTTCGCGGGAAGCGGGGGATCGGAGCGGTAAGCCAGGGTAAGCTTGCTGGCGGGCCCGGTGAAGTTCAGAGTGATCTCGTATTGCTGAATGGTGGTCGAAGCTTCCACGTTCACCACCGGATCGAGCCGGAAGGGATTTGCAAAATTCAAATCGCCACGCGCAACGCGGTAGCGATTGCCATGGAAGAAAAGATCACCGGACAGAATGTGGATGTGACCGAGGATGATGGGATGTTCCCAGGTGCCCCGCACCCGCAGATTGGCTTCTGCCTCGAATTGCGCGCCGGGCCATTCCAAGCGCGCCCCCGGCGTGGAAACCGCTTCCACGTCGAATTGCAGATTGCGCAGGAAATAGGAACTCGTGGCGGGACCGCTGATGCCCTCCTTGGCGGAAACGAGCATTCCCGCGACTTCGAGACCCTGAATGAGGGTGACGCGGTCGATAGAGACGCGCCCGGAGAGAACGGCGGCGCCCGGAGTACCGGTGAGCCGCAACGCTCCGCCAGCCAGCCAGCTCATGCCTTCCGGGTAACGGATACGCGTGCGATTGGTGCGCGCGGTGATGTCATAGCGCAAGGGGCGTTCCAGATAGCTGACGCTTCCGCCGAGGCGCAAAGTCCCTCCACCAGCTTCCGCAGTAACGTTCTCGAAAAAGAGCCGGCTGGCGTCGAAAATGAGGTCACCCTTGATGGCGCTGAGACCCGTGGGAAAATCAGCTACGCGCGCGGAAGCATCTTCGACATGGACTCTTCCCGTGACACGCGGGCGGTCGAGTGTCCCTTCGAAGGAAGCATTAATCTGCGCGGTCCCGCGGGCATCCAAGGCGGGCACGTTCCCGCTCAAGAGCCGAAGGTCGAGCGTTCCGTTCAGCTTCAAGTTGACCGCGCGGCGCCCGGAATACTGCACCGCTCCTTCCACCTGGATATTCGTGGCCGACCCTCGAAGGTTAGCCAGATCCACCTGCAGCTCCTCGCGCGAAGAGCGCAAGTGCACCGGTCCGACATTTTCGAGCTGTACGCCCGCATAGGTCAGCAGAAGACGCGAGAATTTGGCATCGAGAATAATTTTCTCTGGCTGTTTCAGCGTTCCGTCGACGGCGATCTCGCCATCCGCCCGCCCGTGCCCCGTCAAGTCGGACAGATGCATTGCCGTGAGCAGATAGGGATCGAGGTCGATATTGGTGATCGAAACTTTGCCGTGAAGAGGATAAGGATCGGCAAGACCCAACGTATATCCCCCTGAAATCGCGCCGGTGCTCATCGCGGAGCCAAGGTCAAGCTTGGCGATCCGGCCATCGGAGGTCAGTCCGCCGTCGAAGCTGCCGATTACTTCCTGACCCACACGAAGATCGACCACGCGGAATGTCCCATCGGCAGTGGGCGCGAGCGCGGGACCGCTGGCCTTTAACCGGAAGCTGACCTGCCCGCCGACCGGAATCCGCGGCGACTGGAGTTTTTCAAAATTCTCGAGGGGTAAAGCCGCACCAACGAGGTCCAGGGAAATTGTGCGGTCGGCGAAACGATATCCTGCCGAACCGGTGACGATGCCCGCGCCCCGGCCGCCCTCCTTGCCGGGCTCGAAGATGCGGAGTTCGGCATCGGCGATTTTCACCTCATCGGGCAGGAGATTGAGCTGGCCGCGCAAACGATTGAATGAAACCCCATAGACTTTCGCAGCGGCGAGGTCGAACAGGCCCGTGACCCCGGGCTCTTCGCGTGTGCCCCGGCCATGAAATTGACCCGTGAGCAGACCGCTGGCCGGATAGGACCACCCCAGGAGGGGCTGCAAACTCTCGATGGAGATCTTTTCAAAGTTGGCATCGGCTGACCACGCGTTGGTCGGCAGAAAGCTCCAGCGTGTGAGCGCCAGCGTGCCTTCAAGATCGGTCGCCATTCCAGCGCGACGCAAGTGGCCCCGCGTCAGGGCGAGCACCGTCGGCGAGTAAGTAACTTCACCCTCCACGAAATCGAGGGACAGTCCGTCGTAACTTATACGCTCCCCTCGAGTGTGGCCAGCGAAGGTTGGAGCACCTGCAGGGCCGGTAATTTTGCCTTCCCACCGCACGCTGCCGGCAACCAGCCGAGCAGCTTCCGGGGAGCCCGGAGCGTCGCCCGCGACGGCATGGATAAAATCGTTGTAGGCTTCGAGCGCGCCGGTATCGAACTTCACATCAAGGGCCGTATTTCGCGGGGCAAGCACTCCTGAAATCGTTACCCGTGACGAAGGCGTATCGAATTCGGCGGACTGCACGTTCAATGTGCGCGAATCATGGCGGTAGCGAAATTCCCAATAAGCGTTGACAGGGATGTGACGTAGTGCGAGCGCGTCCGGCTCCGACCAGTCAGACTGCCCGGTGATTTCAAAATGTGAGAAAGCGCCAGTCCAAGTTTCCAAGGTGTCGGCGGAAATCAGGGCGTCCCAGTGGAGTTCGTCAACGGGGAAATCGCAACGTTCGCGATCCGGAAGGATATG
>JACXTT010000101.1_pt1 | contig 125668 bp, 107 predicted proteins | sample 9270951 | NCBI WGS metagenome assembly JACXTT01 (sample SAMN15532306, study PRJNA645909) | rock metagenome | isolation source: weathered quartz diorite | place: Puerto Rico | collected 2017-06-21 | reverse complement strand
AAACGCGAAACGTTTGCCGGTCGAGTCAAAGGCGCCTCCAGCGCTGTCGGCGAACACACCCACCGGCACCTCCAACAGCCTGTCCAATCGGTTCGAATCCATTGACCAGATTCCTACATGCCAGTCGTCGCTTAACGCGGCCAGGCGCCGGCCGTTAGGGGAGAACCAAACCTTCCGCGGGGACGCTTTCAGCCCGAACAGGGGATAGATGCCGTGGCCGAATTCAAGCTCGCGCAACCCAAGTGTCCAGTCGTCCGTTTCGCCACTTGCTCCCGATTCGTCGCCGAACAGTAAACGCTTGCCTTCACGGTCGAACGTGATGAACCGCACCTGGTTAACCCCCGTCGCGATTCGAAGCAACTTGGTGCCGCGCGCCACGTCCCAAATGCAACATTCTGAATGTCCGGCTGAAGCCAGAATATGCCCGTCCGGATGAAACGCCAGTGTGTTCACCGACCAGATTGCACCGTGGCAGTACTCTCGCGGCTGTCTTCGCTTCAGGTCCCAGATCACGATGTCGGCGCCCTCAACCGCAGTTGCCACCAGCCAGGAGTCTTTGTCTGGCGCTTCGGCATAGCGTACGAGCGGGTCTCGAACGAACGCGATCGCGCGCACCGGACTGACGCGAGACGCAATCGGTAGAAGCGCCGTCCTTCGCAGGTCAGGAACGTCGCAGACCAGGGTCGTGCCGTCAGCCTGACCGACGCCAAGTTTCGATCCGTCCGGACTAAACGCCAGTGACGTTGCATCGGCGAGGATGTTGCTGAGCAGAGCGCCGGTCTCTGCCGACCAAACCAACACCTCGCTGCCCAGAAAGGCTGCTGCATGGCGACCGTCCGGGGCAAGCGCCGATAGAGGCCACGGCGTAGATCCCCGGGTGCTTTCTTGCATGTGTTTGAGGATTCGGCGTGGCTCTCCTGTCGGCGCGTAGCGGACCAGGAGCTGATTCGAAACCGTCGCAAGCTGTAGCGGTGGCCCGTCATCCGGCCAGCAAACGGGTCCTTGGGCTACAATGGGCAGATTAGTCTTGGACCCGTTTTTCTCGATAAGCATAGCTGCGTTAGTGCCGAAGCTGCTGACGATAGCGCGCCCGTCCGGGCCGAATGCGCCGGCCGAGCCGCTGCCTTTCCATGAGTTTACCGTGCGCGTATCCACGCCGGCTAACATGGCCGAGGCTTGCTGAAGCACGTCGTCGGTAGGACGCTTGGCGAAAATGGTTTTCAGCCGGGACCAACCCGGCGGAAACCAGCCATCCCGCGGGTTCCTGGTTCGGGCGATCTGAATCTCGCCTAACTCGCGCCGAACGCTCTGTTCCAACGCGCGATCCCGAAATATGAAGAAGCCGAGTGCCAGGCCGCCTACAACCACCACGGCGATTGTCGCGGTGGAAAAGACCAGCGTGTGCCGGTAGGCGCGTTCCAGCCTCCTTAGGCGCAGGAGCGACTTTCCGGCCTTGAGCAGCTCTAGATCTAACATCATCTCCTCGGCGCTTTGGTAGCGCCGGGTGACGTTTGCCTCGCAGGCTTTCAGGATGACTTCATTCAGTTCCTTGTCGCGTCGGTCCGCTTTGCCGGCCCAATCCTCAGGCAAGCTCGGATAACGGTCGGGGCTCAAGCCGGTCAACATTTGGTAGAAGACCTTTCCGAGCGAATAGATATCGCCCTGCGCTTTGCCCGGCCCCTCCGGCGCGAGGTATCCTTCAGTGCCCACGATGGAACATTCCTCGCCCGCCGCTGCCACCAGGCCAATGTCCGCCAGCTTGGGCAAGCCGTGCACGAAGATGACGTTGGAAGGCTTGATGTCGCGGTGAATCAGGCCCGCGCTGTGGAGATGCTTCAGCGCCGTCGTCAACGCCAGCGCGACGTCCAGGCATTGCGCGAAAGGCAATCGCCCGCGGCGGTGCAACTCCTCGCGGAGAGTGTGAGGAATGTACAAATCCGAATTCCGAACGCCGAAATCCGAAGGAATGCCCAAGCCCGAAGCCCGAACCGGCTGTGGTGAGCTTTCTGTTTTGTTATTCGAGATTTGGGTTTCCTTCGGCCTTCGACCTTCAGCCTTCGGAATTTCCCTGGCATCGTCTGCCAACTCCATCACGTAGTAGAAATAGCCCGCGTCGTCGTTGCGGCCCACCTGGAGAACATTCACCTGGCTTGGGTGCGAGCGCGAGACCGGCTCAAACCTGCGAATCCCTTCAAACTCACGCTCGTAAGGCCGGCTCTCGAAGAATTGATCCCGATAGACGACTTTGACAGCGCGGTAGGTCCCCATGACATTCCGCACCAGCCACACCTCGCCATAGCTGCCTCCGCCGATCTTGCGCAGCACTTCGTGGTCGGGAATGACCGGGGGAGGGCGTGGTCCTTGGCGCCCTGCCGTTGAAGACGGGCTGCCCGACGCACCCTCTGAGTTCATCGCTCGTGAGTTTACTTGCGCCGACCCGACACTGAAAGCCTGCAGAATTTACCGCGGCTTACGCAGATTACGCGGATGTCCTTTTGTCCCTGTTATTCGTGAACTCAGCGGTAAATCTCCTCTTCGTTTTCTCCGGTTCCTTCTGTCAAGTTCTGGGTGCCCACGCGTTTTCGTGTTCGTGCTCTCATCAGCGCCAATGAGCGCCTATTAGCGGTCAAATTTCGGATTTCGGTTTTCTTTCGGCCTTCGGATTTTCCCGCCTCACCCCAACCTCTTCTCCAACCGCTTCACAATTCGCTTCAGCGCATTCGCCACCCGATGTTTAATCAGATAAATCTGCGCCGCACTCCTCCCCACAATCCGCGCCACCTCCTTGACCGGCTTTTCCTCGAGCACCGCAAGATGAAAAATCTGGTAATGCTCCGCCTTCACTTCGAGCTGCAGCTCCTTGAGCGCCTGTCCCCGGAGCTGTGAGGCCCAGGCCTCATCACACAGGGACACGAGGTCAGGCTCGTGCGCATTAGGCACCCGCTCCACGGTTGCAGTCCTGGCCGTGCCGGCAGTCGGAACTTCGCCGGCCGCGGAAGCACTCCGCATCCGCTTCTGGAACTGGTCCTTGATCCGCCAGCGCGCCATCTGGAAGAGCCAGGCGCGAAACGAGCCGTGCTCGCTGCCGGGCACGAATTCCTCAATGTGTTTGCACATCGCCGCCATCGTTTCCTGGACCACGTCCTGGGCCTCGTCCTCGCGCAACCCGGCTTTGAGCGCGACTCGGAAGATCAGTGGTCGGTACAGCTCATCGAACTCGGCCCAGCTTTGCTGGTCGCCGGTATTCTTGAGCCGCGCAACCAGCGACCACCGGGTCCGGAGCGTCTCAGTGTTCGGTTCCATCATCAGGGAAGCAGTCATTTGTATCTGTACACGCCCCACCCCGCCATTTCTTTCAAACCTTCTGAGAAAACCTGCGACATCTTACTCTTTTTCTTAATCGTAATCTTGATCTCCCTTCCGCCCATTTCGTTGCCAACGTTCCCTTCTGTGATCCGCCCTCCCCATCTATCCCCAAAGATTTCCTGAAAGATTTCCCGATCTGCGCCGTGTCCTGGGAAGTCACAGAAATCAAGTTAACCAAAAAAACCGACCTCAGTCCATTATGAAACCCGTATTCGCATGGATAGCCGTCCTGGCGCTCTCGCTCTGTTTTGCCGGCTGCGCAACGGATAAGGGCCAGAGCACCGACCAAACTCAGAAAACCGAGAAAAAGAAGGATACCCGGCCGATTGAAGAACGCCTCCAAGTCGGCATGACGAAAGACGAGGTCCGCCAAATAGCCGGCGAACCCGCCGGAAAGTCAGTCAACAGCACTGGGCAGGAAACTTGGCGGTACAGCGACAGCGCCAAAGCCTTTATTCCGTTCTACACCATCGGCGGCGGCAAATTCCAGAACGTCATCATCAACTTCGATTCCGATGGCAAAGTGAAGGACTGGTCTTCTGGGAAGCAAGGACTGTACTAACCCGCGGCCCAGGCGAACGCAGAAATGGAATAAGCGATTGTCAGCCCTCAACACCGAGAAACGATGAACTCAAGATTCAGGCTCATCCTTCCTGCCGCTGCTGCAATATTGACCGCCATGCCCGTCCAAGCCACGCATTTCCGCTACGGACATCTGACGTGGAGGCAACGACCTGATGTCTCTCCGACGGCCGTCGAATTCAGCCTCGTCAACGCATTCAGGCGGAACGGCTATCCCGGCAGCGGGAATGATGGCCTCCCGATAATCGGCGACGTGATCAACGAGGATATTGGCGGAACTGACCTTCTTTTTGGAGACGGTGCATCCACGGGCCAACTCAGCTACCGAGTCATCTCGTTCGACCCGACTGAAAATTGGCTCATTGGAGTCGCCCTCGACCCGATCAGCGGGCAGGACAAAGTTCTACACGCATACGCTGCGCAAAACGACAGCGGTCAGCCGTGGATTGCAGCGATTGACAGTTGCTGCCGCATCTCCACGTTGGCGAACGCCCCGGACGGGAATTATCGCGTCGAGACGCTTGTTGACCTAACGAAGACCGATCATAGTCCGGTCAGCAGTCTTCCCCCGATCGTTAGCTGCCCTCAGAGTTCGCTCTGCAGCTTGCTGATCCCCGGCGCGGACTTCCAACCGGGCACGCAATTGAGGTGGCGTTTGGCCACAGGGAGTGAGGACGGGGGCATTACGCAGCCGGGTGGCCTTACTGTAGACGCAGCGACGGGCACCGTCACATGGAACACAGCCGGGGCTCCACTGAACAGCCTGTGGGCGGCTCAAGCGATAATTGAAAAGCAGGACGCAGTAACGGGCGCGGTGCTTACCAAGGTCGCGGTGGATTACCTCGTCCGCATCGTGGCACCGGGCACTCCGCCCGTGATTGAGCCACCGCCGAATACTCCGCCCGTGTGTGCGACCACGCATCCCGTGCGCGTAGGGGAGTCCATAACCTTTGTCGTTACCGCCTCACATCCTGACCCGCACAACATAGTGACTCTCAACACCGCCGGCCTGCCCGCAGGTGCGACCACAACGCCGAGTCTGCCTGCATCCGGCAACCCTGTTTCGACCACTTTCAACTGGACGCCAACGGCCGCCGACATCAGACCGCAGGCGTACCTCATCAACTTTACAGCCACCGATACAGGGGGGCTGCAGGCATCCTGCCCGGTTACCGTCACTGTCGAAGGCTTTGATGTTGTTGACCCAAATAACTTGGAAGGCGGCAGTGCCCCCATTCTCACAGTGCAGGGCGAGCTCACGACCGACGTAAACACGCTGCTGAGCGCCCATAGCGCCAAGATAAAAGGCGTGGCAGCAGACGGAGCAACGCAATTGCTGCTCATCTTTGAAGGCGATCAGAGCACCTCCGACCTCACTTTTTCGTTGGGCGGCGGCCTTGCTGACGGTGGGTTCAAGGAGATTGGGAGCAGCGCGTCCCCGACAGCGTCTCTCCAGGTTCAAGCCCAGAGTATTGGTCCCAGGCGGGTGGCGTTTGCCGTTTATAGCTCACCAGTGAATTTTCGCCCGATCGCCTCAGCAGATTCGGCCAGGGATATTAGTTTGCAAGTCGCGGTGGGCAGTGCCCCGGCCGTGGAAAGGGCCCGACTGAGTTTGGTTCGCCCTCCGGTCGTGCTCGTTCACGGAATCTGGAGTAACCCGAAGGACGCGTGGGTAAGTACAGGGTTCAAGCGGCTTCTGACCGACGCCGGATTCCGAGTCACTCTTGCCGACTATGGTGACTGCAATTATTGCGACTTCGATCCCGCTGCGGATGGGCCGCCAATCAGAGCAGTTAGAGACGCGATTCGAAGCGCGTTGGGAGACGACAGAAAGCTGGGCACAGCGGTTTCACAAGTTGATGTGTTCGCCCACAGTATGGGCGGGGTCGTAACACGCGCGTATGCGAGCTGGGCGACCCAGCCTTACGAGCGAGGGGAGAATTTTCTCAGAGGAGACATTCATAAGCTGATTACCGTCGGCACTCCGCACCATGGCACGCCCTTAGCCAACTGGTTCGTTGGGCATGGCTGCGATTGGCTGATCGGGTTCGAAAATTGGCAGGCGTGGTTGGCATCCTACAAAGGTAACCACTGCGTTGCGAATTGCCAAAGAATCTCTGCCTTTTTCGAGTGCTTGGGCAAGGAATTGGGTGAGGCAGTTGTAGACTTGCAGACAAATAGCCACGCCCTCGAACGCATCGGCACCACCCACATCCCATCCCACGCCATCGTCTGCACCGAACCGAGCTCGTCGTTGTTTGGCACAGAGAGCCTTCTGAATTGGGTGCCTGAGGAGTCGTGCAACAATGGCACGACCATCGACGGCCTGCTGGGCGGCGAGGGCAACCACGACACCATCGTTCCGGTCGGCAGTCAGAAAGGGGGGCTCCCAGATAGTGCGGTTACGGTTCAGGCGGGAATCGTGCATCAGGCTCTTTCGAGAGAACCCGACGAAACGTCTTCCCTTCAGGTCGCCCTGGCCGGGATCGACCTGCTCAATGGGCCGATTGATGAAGCCGCCGGAAATTTCGCGCACTTCGGCCCATGGCCTAGTGTCGGTACGCCCAGCGTACCGGTAGCCTGCGGGAGCGACGCGTGCCCAAGTAGCTGTCCCGGCGGGGGAGGAGGCGGCGCGGCTACCGGCCTGGCCCATCCGGCTACGAGCAGCCCGGCACTCGGGCAGAACGTGGCGGTGACCTTCCTGCCGATGGAGGGTCTTCTCGTCCGCCCCGGCGAGACCGTGCAATTCGACTTTACAGTGGCCGATGGAAACCCGGTTGCGGGCGCCGTTTTCTTCATCGGGGCCGTAACCGTTGTGACGAGCGGGCCCGGGCCATTCGCTTTTTCTTGGATAGTTCCATCAAATGCCATCGGAAGAATAGATGTCCTGACTGCTACTTACGGCCAGGGGCCCACCAATTACGCCGCCAGCACGTCCATATTCGTCCAGCCTGACGCGACGCTTACAGGGATCGAAGTTCTGCCGCAAGCGCTCGACCTCTATTATTCACCCCAACAAGCCAGGTTATACGTGACAGGGCATTTCAGTGACGGCATCGATCGCGACATAAGTTCACCAGAACTTGGCACATCGTACGACCTTCTGAGCGGGACGAACCTCGTGGTCGCGCTAACAAGCGACGGTTTGGTTGCCGCGAAAGGCAATGGCCAGGACGCGATCATTGTCTCCAATGCGGCAAGGACCAACACAATTCCCGTGCGCGTGAATATTCTTAACCACCGTCCTGCACTGAACCCTATCGCGGATCTGACGGTCATCGCTGGTGGCACGGTTGACGTCCCGGTAACCCATGGGGCTCGCGGGGAGCGGCGCGTCGTTACGGTCAAAACAGACCAAAGCCGTATCGTGAGCACGGGAGCCAGGGAAGGATACCTGGAGCGACGGCTAGCCTCGCGACAGGGGTACGTTTCGCGGACGTACGTGTTGAGTGATCGCACGGATGTCCATGTGTACCGCACTTACGTCTATCATGGTGTCACGTGTTATCATTACGTTCCGGCGGTTTACTATCACCCGGTGTTCTATGGATGGGTGTACGATCCGTGGCCTGCTCCGGTTTCCTTCGCCTGGGGTTGGGGCCCAGCGCCGTGGTATGGCTATTACGGTGCCTATTTCGTTGCCGCTCCGGCCTATCCAACGCCCGCTCTGTGGCTGACGGATTATCTGTTGGCGGAGAACCTCCGAGCCTCGTACGAGGCGAGGATGGCTGCGGGAACGGCGGTCCAGCCCGCGCCTGCCCCGGCGCCGCAAGCGAGTCAGGACGCTGGCAACGCGATCAGCCCCGAAATCAAGCAGGCCATTGCGGAAGAGGTCAGACAGCAACTCGCAGCAGAGAAAGCCGCCGCCAGTCAACCATCTCAGCCAGCCGCTCAGACAGCGCCGTCGGTAGCTCAAGCGACGCCTGCGGCGTTGGACCCCAAGCACCGGATTTTCGTGGTGTCCGGCAACGTTAGCATTACCACTGGCGGCCAGACGTGCGTGCTCAACTCAGGCGACATCATTATTCGCAACGGTGAGACGACAGCGGACGGAACCAAAGCTCAGGTGAGTGTTTTGAACAGCAAGGAAGGCTCCTGTCCCGTGGGCTCAATAGGCGAGGTCGAAATTGCTGACCTCCAAGAAATGCACAATCAGTTCCGCCAGCACATCGATTCCGGTCTCAAGAAGCTCGCCGATAACCAGGGCTCGGGCGGCTTGCCGAACGGACCTGCCGCCAATCCGCGTCAAGTGGAAGAGGCCCAAGCTGCTCCCGATTCCAAGGCTCAAGAAGAGCTGCGGAAGCAGAATCAGGAGGCAACAAAGTTTGAAGCAGAGGCACAGAAGGAGGCCCATGGCCAGTCTGGCGCGTAAAGAATGCCCTCCGATTGCGTCCCTCCCCAAACGATAGAAGAGGCTCAAGATGTTCTGTGGAGTCCTGCACAGTTGCCGACAACTTAAGCCCTCTCGCGTTTCATGGGGGTCGGCGGTGATACGTCCCACGACCTGGACGACTAGGCCGGTTTACATCGGCGGCTACGATTTGACGGTTAGACTCCTGGCCCTTGCCCTGGCGCTTTGTGGGGCTTCGTGCCGGCATGTTCAGGAGGACCCGCGCGGCCAGCGTCAGCAGGAAGCATATGAGTGTCTGATCAAGGAGGGCTCCTTCGCGCTTGGGCCAGTAGGAATGCCTCGGTTCCCAGTAATTTCCTCTGGTGAGCAGGAGCTGCGGCAGATCCTCCAGAGCGGAGATCGGGCGGCCAAGTTGGAGATGCTTCGCGCAGTAATTCTTCAAGGGACGAATGAAGCAAAGCTGTATGCGCTCTGCGGGATTCACACTCTCAGTTGGAGGTCGCTTCGCGAATGCGCCAAACCGCTCTTGGCCGCTAACCCGATGGTGTCAACGCTATCCGGTTGCGTGGCCGGTCGGGCCAGGGCCGCCGACATCATCAAGCTCATCCGTAGGGGAGGATTCGATGCCTTTCTATGTGGCCCGTAGGGGAGGATTCGATGCCTTTCTATGTGGCGATCCGCCCACTCCACGGCTGCCGAGGGTGGCTTCTTGTATTCCGTAAATTCGTGCAACTTTGGTGAGAATTGGTGTCAAACATCCGCGGTCTCACACGAATTCCACGAACGGTCACGAATTTCGGGAGACCACACGGGAGGAAACAGAGAGAACGGGGAACCTCGGGTAATTCGCGTCCTCCTGCGGGTGCCCTTACTCGTGATACGGCTGAATTTCCAGGAAGTTGAAGGTCTGTTCCTGGCCGAAAGGAGCGCCGGGGTCCTTGTCGCTCGGCCAGTCGGAAACTGTCAGGTTCGCGGTAGTGCCGGTCGCGCGGAAGACCTTCCAGTGATAGGTGATCCAGATAGGGATCTTCGGTTCCGGGTTGGAGGAGTACATCTCGGTAAATGACCGTTTCGTATCTAAATCTACCCCTTCGAGCGCGACGTTGCCGATGAATTTGTTGGCGTCCTCCAATTTTTTGGCGGCGGGATTGATCAGGTCCTGGTAGTCGCAGGTAAACATTTTCATGGAGTAGAGCCTTCCCGGCTGTAGATCCCGGATCGCTTGGGAGAACGTGTTGGGTCCTTTCTCACTGCGTTTCATCCATAAGAACGTGTCGCCAATGTGCTCCGGATCAGCCGGACGGCCAAGGCCCATATAGCGTCCTTCGATTCGACCGTATCGAGGGAATTTTTTGGCCTGGATGGTTCCATCTTCCGCCGGATGCAGCGTCCAACCCTCGAGCTCCTTTTCGAAATCGGCATTCTGGATATGAGTCAGAAAGAGCGAGTCCCGCGTGAGCATGTCCTTTCTGCCCTCGATGCAGTAGTGCCGGTAGAGCTTTCCGACAAAGCGCACCGTTTCCTCGTCGGCCAAACTCGAGGTCCACCAATTAAACCCGTCCATGCCCGACATCACCGGATGATTGGCCACGATGTTCATCTGCTGGTCCATCCAAACGTGGTAATCGACGTTCGGTTGCTTGTTGATGCCACCGGGGGGCATGGAAAACAGGCCGAACGCGAGCACCATCTGTTTCTTCACCGCAGGCTCCTTGGCAGTCCAATCGGCGATGCCGTCAATGAACAAGTGCAAGGCGTTGCTCGAGCCCTGCTCGCTGGACATTTCATAAATGTATCGCTCCAGGGCAATGCGATAGTTGCAGTCGAGGATGTTCCGGATGAAATTCGTGCCGATCATTTCCTGGTTCAGGGTTTTGCCGCTGCCGCCAAAATAACAATAGAGCATCTTGTCCCTGTAGCGGTCATCGGCGCGCATTTTTTTAATGGCTTCCTCGAACACGCGGTGTCGTTGTTGTTCCGCTTCCATCCGCCTTAGGCGTTCCGGGGTGATGGTGGCGCCCGACCGCACCGAGGGATTGTTGATGATGAACTCGTCAATGATCAGCCCATCCGCAAAAGGAGCTTTCTCGTAAAAGCTGGTCCAGTAATTGAAATGTTCGTCAGCCGTCTTTGCTTGAGAGTTAATCCCGACTTCGGCGACGAATCGTTTTCCCTGGCGGTGCCAATCGTCGATAGCGTTCTGAGGGAGCTCGAGGTTGTGGGGAATGATTAAGGTAGTAACGTTCGGCAGGATGTCCTTTCTCAGGAATTCGAGATCGTAATGCCCATAGGATTTGATGGCGGGATCGAATCCAAGCCCGCAGTGGATGAGCTCCGGGATCGCCTTCACCAAGAGCCGGGCGACTTTGGTATTTCCCTGACATTCCACCTGGAGGTGGTGCTTGCCTTTGGCCACATACCGCATCGCCTCGGTCGGCTGGCCGCTATCACTCTGAATCTGGACGGCCTCGCTTTTCGAACCCGGATCGAGGCTGATTTTAACGAATCCCTTCCCTTCGAGGGTTATCGAAACGAAAATCCAGCCGTCGCTAGAACGCGAGAACGAAAAGGGTTTGCTGGACTTCGAAATTGAGGAAACTTCGAGCAGCTCCGAGACGACATTGTTGAGCTTCTTTTCCCCAGAAAACAGAATTTTCGCTTCGGTTACTCCAGCAAAGCCGCCCTGGAGCGCCATTAAGAAGATTGAAGTAACAAGTTTCATGAGAGAGCAAAGGGGCCGCCTGAAACGATGATCCGCCGATCACCAGAACAGGTAATCCTTATCCGGGAGCGTGTTGATCTGGGCGCCAAGATCGTCCGGAAACTTGTAGAACGAAACGTGGATGTCCGCGAAAAGGACGGCTTCGGAACGGCGGCCGCGCACGTTGTGCCATTCACTCCGCATGTCGCTGATGAGACGATTGGCGTGCCAGGGCCAATCGGCTTGAAAGATTTTTGTGGCCGGCCTGGTCGCGATTTCTGCGCCGGTGATTCCTTTGCTGGCAGCGACGAGCTTGCCGGTGCTCCCGGTAACTCGTTGGACCCGGAAAGCGTAGCTGTGCCACTCGACCAGGTAACTGTTGCCCCAGCCCTCCCAGCAGGTTTTGACCTGGGGATTGAGGGAATCGCCCCTGTCCGCTGGACAATGGAAAATGTTCACGTTCACGGCGTACGGATTCAGAGGCCGGTTGGTGGGCCAGACATCGCCCGCATAATAAGCCGCATTGCCAGAAGTGTTCGGGGGGCTTGGCCGGTCGCCGCCGACCGAGGCCCAGCCGTCGTGGATTGGGTACTTATCGCTGCTATCGTCCGCGTACAACTTATAAGCCACACCGATCTGGCGTTGGTTGCTGATGCATTTGGTGCGCTGAGCCTGCGACTTGGCACGGGCCAGTGCCGGCAGGAGCATTGCTGCCAGAATTGCGATAATGGCGATCACGACCAGCAGCTCGATCAGCGTAAAACCGGGTCCCGCAGAACCTCTGGCGCGGCACTTTTTCGCTCTCTTCATTCCAGGTGGAACTGAGCGTAGCCTCCGTTCAAACCACCGCGTGGTCAAGCGCAAGCGACGAGGCCCTGTCTCACTCGACGGCGACCTTGGGGAGACTGAACCAGAAGATTGCACCTTGATCGACCTCGCCCTGGGCCCAGGTCTTGCCTCCGTGGCGGGAGACGATCCGCTGGACATTGGCCAGGCCGATGCCCGTTCCCTCGAACTCCTCATCCGAGTGCAATCGCTGGAACACGCCAAAAAGCTTGTCGGCATACTTCATGTCGAATCCGGCGCCATTATCGCGCACGTAGTATTCCGTTTCGGCCTGATGATCGCGGCAGCCGATGCTGATTTCAGCTTCAGGCCGAGGCCGGGTGTATTTGACGGCGTTGGAAAGCAGATTGGTCCAAACCTGCTTGAACATGTTGCGATCGACGAAGGCCTGGGGGAGTGGTTGGATGTCCCAGCGGATGTTACGGCCGTCGGTGTCGCTGCTCATTTCGCGCCGCACTTCCTGGACGAGATCCGCCATGGCGACCATCTCCCGGCACAATTCCTCGCGGCTCATGCGAGCAAAGGAGAGCAGATCCTCGACCATGGCGTTCATGCGGGTAATGGCGTCGGAGATATGCTTGAGATAATGGTGCGCATCCTCAGTGAAAGTCGAGCCGGACTCGCTCTGGAGCAGGGCGAGGAAGGCGGAGATATGGCGCAGGGGAGCGCGCAGGTCGTGGGAAACCGAATAGGAGAAAGCCTCCAACTGCCGGTTCAATTCGGCGAGCTGGGCGGTGCGTTCGGAGACCCTGCCTTCGAGGGTCTCATTGAGCAGAGCGATCTCTTTCTGAGCGTGTTCCATTTCGCTCCGCTGGCGCTGCAGGCTGGTGGCCATTTCATCAAAGGCGCGCACGAGTTGCACGAGCTCGACGGAGGCGTGGGCGACGCCGCTGCGGGCGCTAAGGTCGCCGGACGCAACGCGGCGCGTGCTGGCGACCAGGGAGTTGATTGGGCGCAAAATATAGCGATCGGCATAAATCCACGAGGCCATCACGGCCACCAGAGCCACGGCGCCCAAGATGACCAGGTTGAACAGGAGCATGTGCTTGGTTTCCGAATAGGCCAGCGAGGAGGGGATGCCGACGCTGACATAGAAATTAGGAACGGCCCCGCTGCGGACGGCGGTAAAGGCATGGAGCCTGGCGGCGCCGCCGAGTCCTTCAATCTCGGCGATGCCCTCGCCCTTGCGGACAATCGTCGCGAACAGCGACGAATTAGCGAGCGCTTTGCCCACCCATTTCTGAGGGTCGGGATAGCGGGCCAGGAGGTGCCCAGTGCTGTCGAACACTTCGGCGACCACTCCTTCGGGAAGCGGCGCTTTGGCCAGCGCCCGGTTGAGGGCGGCGAGATCCAGCGTGGCATAAACGATGCGGACGAGGCGGCCTTTGTCGTCCAGGAGCGGATAGCCGATCGGCAGGCCAACCTTGCACTGGCCATCGGGCGGCTGGTATTCGCCAACGGCCAGATCGCGAGATTTGAGAGCGCGCTGGAAATGGAGATGCCCGGCGAGGTTGGTCTGGCCCTTGTGTCCGATGGAGCACGAGATCAAAGCGCCGTTGGTTTCGATGATCCCGAAATCGGTGTAATCGGGATAGACCTTGCACATGGTCGCGAAGAATCTCTCGAAAGTGGAGAAGTCGCTGCCGTAGGCTTGAGGAAACTTGGAAAGGCCAGTGAGATGGCCACGGGTGGTCTCGATCACGCCATTTTGACCGGCAGCCACCACTTGCACGAGCTTGAGAGCGTCTTTGCCAACCTTGGCAGTCGCAAACCGCCGCTGCTCGAGGTTAGTGTAGAGCGCCAGCAACAACCCAGGAATGGTTGGCAACAAGACCAACAAAAGCAAACGCGCGCGCAGCCCCATAGTTTCAATTTGCGTTCATCCGCCTGAGTTCGACGTCAGCAATCCGATGATCCGGACTCAGCCAAATTCTATGAAAAATGTAGCGGGGCTGCAATATCTACGAATATTTACGAGAGGAGGACATTTGTGGTGCCTTTCGCAGTGGTCGCATCGTTCTGAATGAAATCAGCTTGGGTTTGGAAGCCCATTGGTTATTCTGAATGAATAATGACTCTATCTGGCCGTCCAGATTACGAAGCTTTCTTATGAAATCTGTTTCCTTACTTGTTAGCGTGTTCACTCTCGGCGCCTGGTGTTTGCAGGCTGAGGATTGGACGGAATACCGCGGGTCGAAGGGCGACGGCATTTGCCCAGAGACGCTTAATCTCAAATGGCCGGCGAGCGGCCCGAAGGTCGTGTGGCGCGTGCCCGTCAAGAATGGGTTTAGCTCCTTCACCATCGCCAATGGCAAGGCGTTTACAGTGGTGACTCGCGAGCTGGAAGGCGCGCCGCGGGAAGTCTGCGTGGCGCTCGAGGCCTCGACGGGCAAGGAAATTTGGTTCGCGCCGGTGGGCGTAGCGGTTTACGACGGTGGCGGCGATTCCGGCACGGCGGACAACAAAGGCGGCGACGGCCCGCGCTCGACGCCCACGGTGAGCGGCGGAAAGGTGTATGTGTTAAACCAGCTCCTGGTACTTTCCTGCCTGGATGCCCGGACTGGAAAGGCGCTGTGGACGAAGGATCTCATCACGGAACATGCGGGCCGCAATATTTCATGGAAGAACGCCGCCTCACCTGTCATTGACGGGAATCTCCTTTTCCTCGCCGGCGGCGGTCCCGGCGAGTCCCTGCTGGCGCTGAACAAGGAAACCGGCGCCGTCGTCTGGAAGTCGCAGGACGAAACGATCACCCACGCCACGCCTGTGGTGCGGACCATTCTGGGCGTGCCGCAGGTGATTTTTTTCATGAAGAGTGGGTTGGTATCGGTGGCCGAAAAAGACGGCTCGTTGCTCTGGCGTTTTCCCTTCCGCTTCAGCACGTCCACGGCGGCTTCGCCGGTGGTCGCCGGGGACGTCGTTTATTGTTCGGCGGCGTACGGGATTGGGGGTGGCGCGTGCCGTATTTCAAAGGAAGGAAACGAATTCAAGGCCACGGAGCTCTACCGAGTTGCCGATAATAAGCTCGCCAACCACTGGAGCACGCCCGTGGTGAAGAACGGATTTCTCTACGGCATTTATAGCCACAAGCAATATGGAACGGCGCCGCTCAAGTGCGTCGAAATTGCCACGGGCCAGATCAAATGGTCCCAACCCGGTTTTGGCCAGGGCAACGTGATTCTGGTCGGAGACAAACTGCTGGCGCTTACGGATGATGGACAAGTCGTGGTGGTGAAGGCATCCCCGCAAGCCTACGAGGAAGTCGCGCGCGCAAAGGTTCTGACTGGCAAATGTTGGACGACGCCCGCCTTGAGCAGCGGACTGCTCTATGTCCGCAGCACCAAAGAAGCGGCGTGTTTGGATTTGTCGGGCAGTTAAGGGTCTAGCTTTTCGTAGCCGCCGATGTGAATCGGCGGATCGACGCCCTTTGACAACCAGCCCGGCTCGGCGGAATATTTGGAGGAAGCTTATGCCTGGATGTTTGCGAAGGGTGATCGTCATTGGTCTTCTGACATTGTCCCAATCGCTTTCATACGCAGCGACATTTGGCTACGCACTGACGAACGCTTTTCCCGGTCTGACTTTCACCAACCCGGTTTGTATCGCCTCGGCTCCCAACGAGACCAACCGCCTGTTCATCGTTGAAAAGAAAGGCCGCCTCGTGGTCATCACCAACCTGGCAGCTCCGAACCGCACTTTGTTCTTGGACATCTCCAGCAAAGTGATCAGCGCGGCGGACACAGCAAGCGGCGGCGAAGAAGGATTGCTCGGATTGGCTTTCCATCCAGGTTACGCCACTAACGGCTTATTCTATGTTTTTTATACCGGCAATGCCACGACTTCCGCCGGCTCGGGCCGGCATGACATTTTGTCGCGTTACAACGTTTCGGCCGCGAATCCAAACCAGGGCGACGCGTCGTCCGAAGTGCGCTTCGTTGTCCAATACGATCAGGCCAATAATCACAATGCCGGCGACCTCCATTTCGGTGCCGACGGGTACCTGTATGTCGCGCTCGGAGATGAAGGTGGCTCCTACGGGAACTGGAACACGACCCAGCGCATTGACCGGGACTTTTTCTCCGCCATTATGCGCATTGATGTGGATAAATTGCCCGGGAGCTTGACTCCCAATCCGCATGTCTCAGCTCTCCCTTCGCTCAATAACTACGCGATCCCGGCGGACAATCCTTATGTCGAAGCGACCACTTTCAACGGCTCGCCCGTGAACTCGGCCAACGTCCGGACGGAGTTTTGGGCCGTAGGCATGCGCAACCCGTGGCGTTTCACGTTCGATGCTGTGACCGGCGCGCTCTATTTGGGTCACGTGGGACAGGACCAGATTGAGTGGGTCGATATCGTCACGAACGGCGCCAACTGCGGGTGGAACTTCTATGAAGGAGACAAGAAGTGGACGAATGCGCTGCCGTCCGGGTTTGTCCTGACGCCGCCGCTTATCGAGTACGGCCACACCAACGCCCGCACCTGCATCATTGGCGGTATCGTCTATCGGGGAGCCCGCATCCCTCAGTTGTACGGCGGTTACCTTTACTCGGATTACGGCAGTGGGGAAATCTTTGCTCTGCACTACTCGGGCTCCAACGTGCTCGACAACGCCCCATTCCTGACGAACGCGAGCGCGCATGTGACAGCCTTTGGTGTGGATCCTACCAATGGCGATGCGCTTTGCGCCGCCGCCAGGGGTGGCACGAATTCGACTATCGAGCGCATCATCTACAACGCTCCTCCCGGCCCTGTGCCGCAAATCACGCAAATCTCCTGGTCGGAAACGAACCTGCTGCTTCATGGCACAAATGGAACGCCAAATCATACGTATTACCTTTTGGCATCGACGAATATCACCGATCCGTTAAGCGAATGGACGGCTGTGGCGACGAGCCTGTTTGATACCAGCGGCAATTTCGCCGTCACCAACTCGATCGATCCGATGCTCCCTCAGCGCTTTTATCGCGTGCTGGTGCCGTAGAGCGTGTCCTGAAATTGTAGGAGCCGACGTCAGGAGGCTCTGATCAATTTTAGATCTTGGATTTTTCGGTCAGAGCCTCCTCACGTCGGCTCCTACACTTGAATCGATCTTTCAAAATCACTCTTACGATTGGCCTGGAATTTCCATTGCCCGGCCGGAGAGCCGCCTTATAGTCAGCGCTGATTTAATCACGGCATTCCTATGAAAACCTCCATCCTTTTGGCTTCAATAGTCGCAACGCTTTCCGGCAACGCCCCGGAACCAGCGGCGGACGGCAAGTTGCGGATCATTTGCTTCGGCGCTCATCCCGACGACTGCGAAATCCAGGTCGGCGGCGTCGCGGCGATGTGGGCCGCCAAGGGTCACCACGTCAAGCTGGTGTCAGTGACGAATGGCGACATCGGTCATTGGCGCGAGGCGGGCGGGCCGCTGGCGCGGCGCCGCAAGGCCGAGGCCGAGCGCGCGGATCAGATACTGGGGGTCACGTGCGAAGTCCTGGACATCCACGACGGCGAGTTGTTGCCGACTGTCGAAAACCGCCGGTTGATTACTCGTCTGATCCGCGAGTGGAAGGCCGATATCGTCATGAGTCCGCGCCCGAACGATTATCATCCCGATCATCGCTACACCGGCGTGCTGGTCCAGGATGCCGCCTACATGGTGACCGTTCCGTTTTTCTGCCCGGACGTTCCCTACCTCAAGAGCAACCCGGTGTTCCTCTATTATCCCGATTCATTTCAGAAACCGAATCCGTTCCAGCCGGACGTGGCGGTGGCCATCGACTCGGTAATACAAAAGAAGCTCGACGCGCTCGATGGGATGGAGTCGCAGTTTTATGAAGGAGGCGCGAACGGCTCCGCCGAATTGGTTCCGAACGATCCGGCCAAACAGCAGGAACGGCATCGGCAAGTCCGCGGCTTTTTTGAAAAACGCTACCAGGATCAGGCCCAACGCTTTCGCTCCAAGTTGGCAGAGTATTATGGGCACGAAAAGGCAGGCTCCATTAAGTACGCGGAGGCCTTCGAGATCTGCGAATACGGCCGCCATCCCGACCAGAACGAGCTGAGGAAATTGTTTCCCTTCTTCGGGGAGTAAGAAACCAAGAAAGCAGTATGAAGGCGTGGAAGGGGAATGGGTTGACTCATACCCCATGGCCAAATGGGCGGCCAGCCTCTACCAAGAAGTCGGCATCCAAGTTCTTCACAGGCTCACCGGACTCAAGATACGTTCCGCTTCAAGCGAGGATCGAGTGGACTACGTTGCCATAGACGTCCGTCAGACGGTAGTCACGGCCGGCGTAGTGATAGGTGAGTTTCTCGTGGTTGAGTCCCATCAGATGGAGAATGGTCGCATGCAAATCATGGACGTGGACTTTGTCTTCAACTGCGTACCACCCGAACTCGTCGGTCGCGCCGTGGACGATGCCGCCTTTGACGCCGCCGCCCGCCATCCACATGGTGAAACCGAAGGGATGATGTTCCCGGCCGTTGGTGCCTTCGGCGGTGGGTGTGCGGCCAAATTCTCCGCCCCAGAGAACGAGCGTGTCTTTGAGGATGCCGCGAGACTTGAGGTCGATCAGCAGCCCCGCAATCGGCTGATCCACGGCGGCGCAGCGTTTGGGCAAGTCTTCCGTCAAACCGCTGTGATGATCCCAGGCGTTATTTTTCGGCGCGTCAAAGAGTTGGATGAAGCGGACGCCACGCTCGACCAACCGCCGCGCTAATAGACATTGGCGGCCAAAGAGCTCAGTAGCCGGTTTGTCAGTGCCATAAAGTTTGTGAGTGGCTTCGTTTTCGCGCGACAAATCGAATGCTTCCGGCGCCTCCTGTTGCATGCGGAACGCCAGTTCAAAGGAAGCAATCCTCGCGTCCAGTTCGCTCTCGATGAGCCGGTCGCGTTTGTGGAGGTCGTTGAGCTGCTCGAGCGCATCGAGTTTGGCTCGCTGCAGTTCGGGATTGGCCGAGGGATCATTTAAGTTGGCGATGGGATGCTTGAGATCGCGAACAAGAGTCCCCTGGTAGCTGCTCGGCAGAAAGCTGGAAGCCCAAAGCTGCGCGCCCTGAAACACTGCCGCCGGACTGACAACAATGAAGCCCGGCAGGTTCTGATTCTCTGTTCCGAGGCCGTAAGTGATCCATGAGCCCATGCTGGGGCGCGAGAAGGCTTGCTCGCCGGTGCACATCTGCAACGCGGCGCCCGTATGATTGATGTTGTCGGCCACCATCGAGCGGATGACGCAGATGTCGTCGATGCACGAAGCTGTCTGTGGCAATAACTCGCTCACGGGCGTGCCGGACGCGCCATACGGCGAGAATTTCCAGGGAGAGGCCAGCAGGTTGCCGGTTTTGGTCCGTTCCAGTTTGGGTTTTTCGAAAGGGAGCGGCTTGCCATTATCCTGAATCAACCGCGGTTTGGGATCGAAGAGATCGACGTGCGACGGGCCGCCCGGCATGTAAAGAAAAATGACACGTTTTGCGCGAGGCGGATGGTGCGGAGGCCGAACTGCATGGGGGTGGGTGGATCGATCCGGCTCCGCGGCAGATGACAAAGCTGACTGCGCGGCGAGCAAATCAGCCAAAGCCAGCAGACCGAAGCCGGCACCCGAGCGCGCCAGCCATTCGCGGCGCGAATACTTGCGCGGAATCCACAGCGATTTGCTTCGATCAGTCCACATAAATAAACTCATTCGCGCACAGCAGGACCTGCGCTAAGCCGCTCCATGCGCTTTCGGCCTCCGGTTCGCCTGATTTGGCAAGCAACTGGCGGCTGATGGCTCGTTCTTCCGAGCGCGCCAGCCGACCATACAATAGTTGATAAGCCCAGTCGATACGGGCCGATTCATCAGTGGGACCCTCGCGAATCAAGCGCCTGGCCAATTCCTGTGCCTGGGTGAGGACAAACTCGTTGTTGAGCAGAAGGAGGGCCTGCGGGGCCACCGTTGAGACGGTCCGCTTTTCCACCGAAGCGTCGGGGTTGGCGGCATCGAACAGAGTCGCAAAATTGCTGCGGTCCCAACGCGCGGTTTGAATGTAGAGCGAACGCCGTAGCGCGCCGAGGTCTGCTCCAGCCGGTCCGCCCCCCGCCAGATCGAGCCTGCCAGATACGAAAATCATGGCATCACGAATCGCTTCGGCTTCCAACCGGTGGGCGCTGAAGCGTCCGAGCCAGCGGTTCTCCGGATCCTTGGCAAATTGCGATCGAGGAGTTGCGCTGGAGCGTTGATAAGCAGAGGAGAGCATGATCCTACGGTGCAGCGCTTTGAGCGACCAGCCATCCTCGACGAACTGGGCGGCCAGCCAGTCGAGCAATGCCGGATGGGTCGGCGGTTCCGAGCGCAGGCCAAAGTTGTTCGCGGTACGCACCAAACCTTCGCCGAAATGCCATTGCCAAACCCGATTGACAATCACCCGCGCTGTGAGCGGATTCTCTTTCGACGCGATCCAGGCCGCCAGTTCGCGCCGTCCGCTGCCATTAGTGAGCGGTTGTTGCGATTGGCCGGCGAAAAACGTGGGCAGACGGCGCGGAACCACGCTTCCCAATTTCGTGTAGCTGCCTCGGATGTGGATCGGCACGTCTTGAATATTGGGAAACAACCCGCCCGGCATGCCTCCCTCTTGCACCGTCATGGCCACCGGATACGCTGGAGCCGACTCGCTTTGGAGCGCATCCCGCTCCTTGATCAGAATCAGCCGTTCGGGATGGTTCGTCGCGACCGGCGGCGAGAGCTTGTCGAGGGCGGCCAACTTCCCCTTGATCGCTTCGAGTTGCAGCATTTGTCCGTCACGTTTAGCCGCGACGTCCCGAGGAACCAACGGGACGCGTTTCAGCGTGATTTCGCCTCCCTTGGCGCCGAGGCTCTCCATGAAATGGGTGCTGTAGAAAATCCCGGCTAATCCGTAATAGTCCTCGTTCGAAACCGGATCGAATTTATGATCGTGGCACCGGGCACATCCAAGTGTGAGCCCAAGGAACGCTTTCCCGACGGTGTCAATCTGGTCATCGACCATGTCACTAACCATTTTCTCCTTGTCGGCATCGCCGCGGTCCCACGCGCCATTGGCCAGGAACGCCGTAGCGATCAACCCGTCCGAATAAATCGGTTCGCCTGTTGGACTCGGCAGCAAATCTCCGGCGATCTGATGCACGATGAACTGATCGAACCGCAAATCGCGGTTGAAGCTTTCAACCACCCAATCGCGATAACGCCAGGCCTCGAGCGGCTCGCAACTGGCCGTGCGCGCCTTCGCATCCGGATCATGGTAATCGGCATACCGAGCCACATCGAGCCAGTGACGCGCCCAGCATTGGCCATAGGCCGCGGAACTTAACAATCGATCAACGACTCGCGCGAAGGCACCGGGAGAATTGTCCGCGAGAAATGACGCCATCTCAGCGGGAGTCGGGGGCAACCCGGTTAAATCAAACGTAGCGCGGCGGAGCAGGGAACGGCGGTCCGCCGGTGGCGCTTTTTCCACGCCCACTGCCTCAAGTTGGTCGTCAATGAAGGCATCGATAGCGTGGTCGGGCCCGCCTCGAGGTTCAGGCTTCCGCACGGGGTGAAACGCCCACCAGGTTTTCGCCTTGTCGGCAATCGTCTCGGTGGCCGGAGCATCCGTCACGCGCGGATCGGGCGCGCCCATCTTGACCCATGCAACCAGGCTCGCAACCTGGCCCTCGGACAACTTCTTGTCCTTGGGCGGCATTTGCAAATTCTTGTCGCCGTATCGAACCGCTTTGATCAGACGACTTTTTTCCGGATCTCCCGGGACAATTGCCGGCCCGCTGTCGCCCCCTTTCAACAATCCTTCGCGAGTATCCAGGCGCAAGCCGCCTTTAAGTTTTTCGCTCTGAGCGCTGTGGCATTTGTAGCAATTCTCAACGAATAGGGGCCGGATATTTTTTTCGAAAAACTCCAACTCCTCCGTACTGGCGCAACGCCCTGCCGACGTGAAGGCCGCCAGGAAAAGAAGCAACCAGCGGAGCGTTCGGTGGAACATGTCATTTAGTTTATGCCATTCGCCTTCGAGTTGCGCAAAGATTTTAAAGTATGCGCCCTGGCATCGAGGCCGATCCTCGATATTACCACCAAGTGCTTAATAGTTGAGCAGAAGCGGCGTCGTTTTCCAATTAGTGAACGCGACCAGCGGTCGGATTCCGAGGCGTCATACCGAGAAGTTGCTGTGGGGTTTCGTAGAGGATTGTCTTCGCAATGGCCAGCGCCTCGTCGAACGAGTATTGGCCCTGGTCGATCCGCTCGGCCAGGACGCGCGCTAACTGACGGCGGACGAGGATCAGCTTGGCATACGCCCATTCCAGGCAATAGGCATCGGAGAAAAACCCTACCTGCTTGTTCGTCGGCAGCATGTCCAAACGCTCAGCCATGATCTGCCGGATGATGTCCGGAAAGAAGTTATGCCACCAATACCCGGCGAGGGAAAAGTTCGGCAGCTCCCGAGCCAGTGTGCACAGTGATTGATTGGCATGCCGGCTCGCCAGGAAGCATTGGAACTTAAGGTTGGGATGGCGCCCGATGATTTCTGCCAACTGCCGGATGGTGTGCTGGCTGAGCCGGCTGCCCGTTTCATACGGCAACGGCTCGGCGCCAAAGCTGAACTGTAACACGATCCGCTCGGGGCGTTTTTCGAGCAGGGTGAGAAACGCTTCTGTAATGTAGCTGGAGTAAATGTCGCGCTCGGCGGTGCCGGCTACAGCCCTGCGGGACAGCGCCACTTCCATCTCCGCGTCACCTACCGGCCGAAAATCTATGTCTGTGGAGATGTGTATGGCAGTCGCCAGGACCTGTTTGTAGGGAATCGAGTTGACGTAGTGGGAGACCGCTGCATGAACGCCCGCCAATGAGCGAATGGTGCGGTCGGTCGGCGGGCGCTGGCCCGAGCCGATGGGACTGGGACTCTCCGGCTGTTTGCCCCAGCAACGCTCCAGCTCGTACAACGCGGTATCGAATTCGCCCCATTGGCAGCGGCTGAAGAAGGCCCATTCCAGGGCATACTGCAAGCGTTCATCGTCTTCGCCATTGCCCCGACGGGCGATCTCGGTGCCCGTGCGGCGAATGTTCAGGCGGTCGAGGACTGAATGGTGCCAGGAGCGATCATCGGCGCGTTCACGGATCAACGCGTCCAATTTGCGCCAGTTGCTCGTTGTGATTGGGTCTCGCCAATCATAGACGTCGCGCAGGATCAAACGAACTGCCCAAAAACAACTTGTGTTCTGGATGGCAGGCACGAAAGGCAAAGCCTCCTCGATGCGCGCGTGGGCCTCGGAGTCGCTCGGCCAGCCGGGGTAGGGGGTCAGACGTGCTCCGCTCGGGCAGCCGGCTGAGTAAAGCTCCGTCACCACCATGTGATATAGGAGCACATCGTGGAGGCCTCGCGCGCCCAGCCTGCCGCCGACCAGGTGAGTGTGGATGTCGAGCACCGGCACTGCCGCCAGGGCTTCTTCAACTGTCTGGGCTGTAGATTTCATGCTTTAGAGCGTGTTTGAAAATCCGTTCATATGTAGGAGCCGACGTAAGGAGGCTCTGATCAATTTTGGATTTTTCGATCAGAGCCTCCTTACGTCGGCGGCTACAATTTTAAGGCCCGCTGTTAAGAATCGCCGGACTGTTCTCAGGTATGGGATGCCGGCTAGCCCGCCGCCGCGGCTGGCTTTCAGAGCGGCGGCAGCGGCCGCCAGACGCAGGCGCTCCTCAAGCGGCAGGCTGCGGGCCAGGCCAAAAGCGTAGGCGCCGTGAAATACATCTCCGCAACCGGTGGTGTCCACGGCCTTAATTTGGAATGCGCCTTGGTGTCTCGGCGCATGCCAGCCGCGTGCCCAATACCAGCATCCCCCTGCGCCGCAGGTGACGACCGTCACCCCGCGATCCGGGTGCGCCAGAGCGCGAACCGCTTTTTGAGGAGACCTTTGTCCTGTAAGGGCCGTCGCGAATTCCCGCGAAATGATCAGGTGATCTGTTAAGGACAGGAGTTCGGGGAACCTCTTGTCGCGGTCGCTCTCGAAATCGGCGACGACGGGAATGCCGGCCCGACGAGCCACGCGCGCGGCTCGAATCATCCCGGGCACTCCAAGGTTGTCAACGAACAGAACGCGGCAGGATAAAATCGGCTCCGCTGGAACGTCAACGCCAGCGCCAACCACGTGCTCAAGATCATAGAAGACGGTGCGCGAGCCGCGCCGTTTGTCCACGATTATATTGGAGTGCACCGGCCGAGCGAAAGACCGTTGCCTCACCCAAGAGACATTTACCTTTTCTCGTTCCAGGCAATCGAGAACAAAGCGTGAAAGCTCGTCCTGGCCGAGCACACCGGCATACGCACAGTTGCCACCCAGCCGGGCGGCCGCAATGAGCGCGATCGCCGTCAACCCGCCACAATGGCGCTGCCTGCCGACGACCCGCGCCTTGGTGTCCGGGCCGGGATAGGCTTCCACTTCGATAAAGTCGTCCACCGCTACGGCACCGAGGCCGAGGACATCAACTGGCTTGGTTCGACACACGAAATTCAAAATGAGTGACCCTTTATAACCATTGTATCAGCGGGCAGGCCCTGACTCATTGGTTGAATTCTGGCAAAAAGTAGCAAACGCGCCTCTAGCCTCAGCTCTTAGCCGATCTTCTTGGGCAAGCATCAGTGCAGGTGCCAATCCGTAGCGCTGGCGGAACGCGACGGCTTGCGTCTTCTCGGCTTCGAGCCGTGCCAGAGTCTCCAACCAATCGCTCCGTGTCCAACCGTACACGAGGCGGAAATAATCGGCGACTGAGATGTTAGAGGTGAACACGTCCCCCCGAGCTCGGTGCCTAGACTGCGAGACCCACGGAGGCACCCATTGGGAGTCGAAGATTCCCATGACTTGCGAAACCCACGGTTCAAGCCTTCGGCCAAAGCGCCAATACTCTGGTTCGCTCTCACCCCAGGAAATCTGGCAGCAGAACAAGCGATCCCCCGCCCAGGAAGGGCTTTCTACGAGGTCCCTGGTTAGAACAATCACCGCTCCGCTTGGCAATGGGCTCCACGCCTGAAAGCCGTAGTTGGTGGCCAGCAGCGCGTAATTGGACCCAGCTCGACACTCCAACCAATGCACCCCGTATTCCAAGAGCCGCGGGCCGGCGTTCGAGATGGTGAGCGCGACTGTCGGAAAGGCCTGGCCGAAATTGGTGTGACTGCCGAATATCAGTGACGAGACGATGAGCCAATCGCTTCGGGAGGACGTTGCTCGGAACGACCTCGCAGCCATCAGGCAAAGCCCCACGAGAAGCAGAGCGGCTGCTGCGATCAAGATGCTACGGCGCGGCCACTTCATGACACCAAAGCGCCAAGCTTCACTGAAGCGCGCCCTCGGTCGTGTGCAATTGAGGACCGCGCGAGAGAATCTTCTCGCGCGCCTGCTCGACCGGCACGTGGCGGGGCACGTCGGCCCTGCTGCCTCGAGGGCGCGCCCAGTGAATCGCATTAGCGATCACTCGCTGGATAAGCGGGTTGTGGTAAATCGGATAGGTTTCGTGGCCCGGGCTGAAATAAAATATTCGGCCGCTGCCGCGGACCCAGCAGTTCCCGCTGCGGAATACCTCACCACCCTCGAACCAGGAGATGAAAACCTGCTCGTCCGGCGCCGGGACGCCGAACGGCTCGCCGTAGCACTCCGAGTTTTCCAGCTCGATGAAGCGATCGATGCCGCGCGCGATCGGGTGGCCCGGATTGATCACCCACACTCGCTCACGCTCGCCTGCTTCGCGCCAGCAGAGGTGGCAACTGGTGCCCATGAGACGGCGGAACGGCTTGGAAAGGTGGCCCGAATGCAGGACGACCAGCCCCATGCCCTCGATAACCCGATGCTGCACGCGAGCGGCCACGGCATCTTCCACCTCTTCGTGCGCGGCGTGCCCCCACCATGTCAGGACATCCGTTTCTTCGAGGACGTCTTTGGTCAGTCCGTGCTCCGGCTCGCGCAGGGTTGCCGTTCGGAGGCGAAACTCCGGAAACGCGCGAAGAGCCGAGGCAATGGCACCATGAATCCCCTCAGGGTAGATGCGCCCAACCTCCGCGTGGTTTCGTTCATGGACGAACTCATTCCAAATCGTTACGCGGATGGGGTCCACAGACTAATGGAGCGGCCGGAGTTTGATGTTCTTAAACCAACAATCTGAACCGTGGTCCTGCAGGCCGATATAACCGGTATGCGGATGGTTCTTATAGGCGATATCGAATTTGTGTGGCGTGCCATCGGGACGCTTGTTTGGCTCGGTGAATAGGTCCAAATCTACGTGGTTCACTTTCACTCCATTCAAAACGACGTCGATCAGGCTCCCGGCGCATTTGACCTCTATGTGGTTCCATTCGCCGGCGGGTTTCATGGCATTCTTGGCGGGCTTCGACAAATCATAAATCGCGCCGGTATCGTAGTAACCGGCGGTGGTCGTATCCAGGATCTGGACTTCGATGCCATTGAAGCCGACATCTTTGCCGGGGCGCGGTGTGAGTGAGGCCGTGCGCACAAAAATCCCGCTGTTGCAGCTTTTGCTGATCTTGAAATCGAGCGTGAGCACAAAATCGGACCACTGCTGCGTATGGACCATCATGTAATGGCCGCAGAGGTGTGGATTGATGCAACCATCTTCGACCGGTCGGCGGCTCGGTTTTTGGTCGCTCGTCATCCACCCGTTGAGTGTTTTCCCATCGAACAGGAGGAGCCAGCCGGTCTTCTTTTCCCAGGAGGTCAGCCGATTCTCGGCCGCCGCAGCGGTCCAGACGAAGGCGAGCAGGGCGAAAGCGAGGATATGCGCCCCCCGCCAAAGGCCTCGTCGCATGCGATGCACGTGCGCGATTGGCTTCATTATTTCTCGTTCTCTTTTTTGCGGCCCGGAGCCTCGAATCAGGCGGAGTACACCTTCTCATGCTTCGCGTCCCACAGCATCGTTTTGCGTTGGCGATATGATTCCACGGCCATCTTGATCGCCACCATGGTGGCGCAACCGAGATCCACGTTGCAGTACACGGCGCCCTTGCCCCGCATGGCATCGATCCAGTTGCCTTCCAGATCGCGCCGCGGCTCTGCCGGAATCGAGGTCTCAAGCTTGTCCTCGTTTCTGGCTGTAAACTCCTCCTGAAAATCGCCGTTGAACCTCATCTTCACGTCGCCGCCCAGATCCATTGTACCGTATTTACCGTAGATTCTGTCCGGCAAGCCCGCGTCATTGGTCAGCGTGCTGACCAGGAAGATCGACCAGTCGCTTGGGTAGTCCGCGGTCATCAAAAACGTGTCCGGGATATCGCGGCCATCCTTCTCGATGTAGAGTCCGCCACAGGCATTCACCCGCGAAGGATATTCTCCGTTCGGACCGGCGATGGCGATCAGCAGCGGAGCCAGCTTGTGGTACAGCAGGTCAGTCGCGACTCCTCCATTGTACGGCCAATATTTGCGAAAACGAAAAAAGTGCTCCGGCGTCCAAGGAATCTTTGGCGCCAGGCCCCATTCGTATCCCAGCCACATTTTCCAATCGATGTAATCCTCGCCGCTCTTGTCCGGCCCCGCAGTCGGATCGATCTTCTGGTGCTCATTGAAAAGACAGACGCGTGCATTGCGATTGTAGCTGGCCTGTGCCCACGTCGCCTTGCCAATGCGCCCTTTGGCGATGGCTTCGCGCGCTTTCCAAAACGTGTCGCTCGCTGTCCCGTTCGGCCCGACCTGAAAAACCTTGTTGTGTCGTTTAACCGAATCCCGGACTTGCAACGCTTGCTCGACGGTATGAGTCAGCGGCTTTTCGCAATAGACATGCTTGCCGGATTCGATGGCATCGATCGAGATCGTGCCGTGCCAGTGGTCGGGCGTAGCAATCAAGACTGCGTCAATGTCTTTTCGTTCGAGCAGCTTGCGGTAATCCATGTATCCGTCTCCCTGGCAGACACCTTTGGCTCGAGTGACCCGTCGCTGATAGACATCGGACACGGCCACGACGCTAATGTTATCCTCGACCGAGCGTTTCACCAAACTGTGGACGTGGCCTGTTCCCTGGCCTCCGCAGCCGATCACTCCGATGCGAATCCGGTCATTGGCTCCTAACACAGCCGCGGGCACCACGCTCGCAAGGGAGATTGAGCCGGCGGCGAGCGCCGAGCTTTTGACGAATTGACGGCGAGAGAGCCCGGCGCTTTCTGTCCTCGAAGCTGGCGAAGGTAACGGGTTCATGAAGAAACGATTCGGCTGTTCGAATCCGTGTTGTTGCGTTGAAAGTGCTGTACCCTTAAGAGTGCTGGACCGGCTCATGTTCTTGAATACCGGAGCCTCTTGTCAAGCCCTCGGCGTCGAGGTGGATCTAAAAGACATAGCCGCCGAAGTAATGAGGCGGAACCCGATTGCCAATTGAAATCCGCCTCATTACTTCGGCGGCTACGGCCCTTTTCGCCGGTTCTCAAATCGACCCTGGGCGCGATGGCTTCAGTGATTTGTCTTGCGAGACAGTGCTTGGACCTTTAAGCCTTTTCTTATGGATCTATCCAAACAAATCCGCCTGAACCGACTGTTCGCGCATCCATCCGGACGGCTCTGCTCAGTCGCGGTGGATCACTTTGTCGGCTATCAAAAGGGATTGCCCGAGGGCCTGGTGAACGTACCGGAAACGATAGGCAAATTGGTCGAGGGCAAACCGGACGCGATCACGATGCTCAAAGGCATGGCCAAGAGCGCCTGGGGACCCTTTGCCGGCCGAGTCCCGCTGATCATCCAGGCGGTGACCTTTACGGCCGATGACGCGGTTATCCAACCTTTGGCTCGACCCGAGGAGGTCCTGCGTCTGGGAGCGGATGCTGTCGCAGTATCTCTCGGTGTCCGTGGTCCCAATGAAGGGAGATTTCTGGGCATCCTGGCCGACATGGTTGAAGAAGCCGATCGGATTGGTTTACCCCTTATCGCGCACATCTATCCGCGGGATTTCTCCAACGTCCCGACGATCGTCTTCGATCATGACAACATCCTGTGGGCGGTTCGCTGCGGCATTGAATGCGGCGCCGATGTGATCAAGGTGCCCTTCACGGGTGACGTCGAATCGTACAAGGAGATCATTGCTACCAGCCCGGTGCCAGTCGTCGCGGCCGGTGGTCCGCGGTGCGAAAGCTTGGAGTGCGCATTGGAAATGATGGCCAAAGTCGTCGAGTCCGGCGCGCGTGGTGCTACTATTGGCCGTAACCTCTGGAGCACGCCGAATCCGACCCTGGCCTTGCGCGCTTTCCGCGCCGTCATCCACGACGGTTTGAGCGCGACCGCGGCCCTGGAGATCGCCGGACTCGCAAAGCCGCGGGCGAAGCGAGCGCTGGCAGTGGTTGGCGGAAACTGAAGGATTATCCGTCTTTGAGGATTTCTCGAGCAGCATTGTAGCCACAAGCGCCCATCACACCCCCGCCGGGATGCGTGGCCGCGCCGCAAAGATAGAGGCCCTTGACTGGCGTTCGATAGTCGGCGTAACCGGGCAGGGGCCGCATGAAGGAGAGGCTGGAAAGTGACATCGCACCTTGCATGATGTTGCCACCAGTGAGGCCAAAGACTTCCTCGAGGTCGGCCGGCGCCAGCACCTGGTAGGCAATCACCGACTTGCGGAAGTTGGGCGCATATTCCGTCATAATGTCGATGCAGCGCTCGGCGTAGCGCCGCTTGTTTTCTTCGAGTGTTCCCGCGTCGGGCGCGAGTTTGTAGGGGAAGTATTGCGTGAACATCGACATGACGTGCTTGCATTTGGGTGTCAGCGAGTCGTCGATGGAACTCGGTATCGTGGCCTCGATGACCGGGTTTTCAGAAATGTACCCGTATTTGGCGCAGTCGTATGCCTTCTCGATGTAGGTTCGGTTGGGGCTGATATGAATCGTGCCTCGGTGCTGTGGACCAGGTGTGTTGCCTGGCAGGCAGGTAAAATTCGGGACTTCGGAAAGCGCCAGGTTGATTTTGCAACTGGCGCTCGAGTAATCGAGATTTTTCACCGATTCGACGAACTCTGCGGGAAGATCCTGACGGTCCATCAAGCGGAGGAAGGTGACATTTGCATCGAGACAAGAGACAACTCGCGCAGCGCGATACTCAGTGCCGTCGGCCAGTGTCACGCCGCTGGCCCGGCCATCGTTCACGAGGATGCGTGACACTGGCGCATTCACGCTGATCTTCGCGCCGCGCTCGGTGGCGGCGGCGGCAATGGCGTTCGAAAGTGCGCCCATACCGCCGCGCACGTAGCCCCACACGCCGCGCACACCGTCGCACTCGCCCATCACGTGGTGGAACAGGACGTAGGCGGTGCCCGGCATCGAAGGCGTGGCCATAGCGCCGATAATGGCGTCGGTCGAAATTGTCGTTTTAACCTCTTCGGATTCGAACCAACGGTCGAGAATCGGGTCGGCGGCGCCGGTGAGAATTTCGACGGCCCGCTGACGGTCAGCGCCGAGTCGGCGGAAATTCCAGCCGATTTTCGCGAGCTGGATCAGATTGCGCGGCGACAGCGACCATGGGTTGGGCGGTGTCTCAATCAGCATCGGCTCGAGGAACTCGGCGATGCGTTCGAGCATGGCTTCGTACTTCGGCAGGTTTTCCGCGTCTTTCTCCGAGAACTTGGAAACCTCGCGGCGGGTCATTTCTTTGTCGGGCCCCATCAGGAGGTAACGCCCGTCGGGCAAAGGCGTGAAACTCGAGGGGCTGCGCGGCAGCATGACAAACCCGTGGCGCTTGAGTTCCAGGTCGCGGATGATCTCTGGGCGGAATAGACTGTTAACGTAGCTGGCCGTGGAGACCTTGAACCCAGGCCACAATTCCTCAGTGACGACGCAGCCGCCTACCAATTCGCGGCGTTCGAGGACCAGGACTTTGCGTCCTGCACGGGCGAGGTACGCGGCCGTCACCAGGCCGTTATGGCCCGCGCCGATGATGATGGCATCGTATCTTGAATTCATATCAAGTGCTCATCGAATAACTGACTCCGTCACCCCAAGCAAATCCGCCACCGACACTTCACGCAGCTTCCGGCGCACGAGGTCCGCTTGCCGCAAACGGTCAGCCGAAAAAGTCTGGGCGACGGCGACGCAACGCATCCCTGCCTCCTTGGCCGCTTCCACCCCGTTGATTGCGTCCTCGACAACCACGCATTGGCTTTGGGTAAGTCCAAGTTTTGCGGCGGCAGCCAGAAAGATATCCGGCGCCGGTTTTTTGTTCCGCACTTCTTCTCCCCAAACCAGCGCATCCCAGCCTTCAGGCGGCAAACCGATCTGACGTAAGTTCGCTTCGATCTTGACCCGGTCCGCGCTGGACGCCACGGCCACGCGCAGGCCGGCCTGGCGGCAAGCCTTGACTATCTCATGAGCGCCGGGAAACGATTGAAGCTGCTTCGGTACAAGTTCGAGATAAATCTCGTACGTCCGGGCTTTGGCGGAGGGAAGGTCGAGCGGAAAATGATGTTTCTCCGCCACGCCGCCGATGTACCGATCCTCGCCCGTGCCGACGAACGGCAGAAAGTCCGCCGGCTGAACCACGAGCCCCTTTTCTTTGAACATGGCAATCGCCGCCGCGTTTATGAGCGGCTCGGAATCCGTCAGCACACCGTCCATGTCGAAGATCACCGCACGAATGTCAGTTGGATTCCACGCCCGCCTCGGCTCGATCATTGCGCGAGCTTAAGAGGTCGCCTGAGTGGGTCAAGGGCACAAAGTGCGCGGGGAGCGCGTGAGTCGAGACGCCTGGCCGGGATCTGCAGGTTTTTCATGCCCGGGGACTAGCCCGCCCTGACAATGAATCCGGCTTCCAGTTTGCTAAGACTGTGAGAGGCTTGCTGGCGGAGCATGGAGGGATCATAGTCTGGTCATGAAGCTAACTACTCCCTGCCCGATGCTGGTAGCGGAGTCTTTGTCGTACACTGAAGCTAGCGGCCCCAATCTGCTGCAAGTCGGCGACAATGCGGTAGAGCATTATAAGCACGAAATTTCCCGCGCCCACGAATTGCAAACCTACCGCTCCGGAACGGTCGCGCTTTTTTTCTTCATCCTGATTACGGCTGCTTCAATCCAAGCTCAACCGCTCTCGTTTCGGCCCGCAATCCACTTGTCAGGGGGCCCCGACCCATCGTCCGTGCTCCTGGCGGACGTGAACAAAGACGGGACCAAAGATATCCTCGTGGCGAACATCGGAGGGGCCAGCCTCTCGGTTTATCTGAACGACGGGAAAGGGGGATTCACGTCGGCCAAGGGCTCGCCTTTTCCTGCCGGCCAGCTGCCCAATGACCTCGCGTTGGGGGATTTCAATCAGGACGGCAATCTCGACGTGGCCATCGCCAATCACAGCGTTCAGCGCGTGACCGTGCTACTCGGGGACGGGAAGGGCGGATTCGCGTTCGCGCCAGGCTCGCCCTTTTCGGTAGCCAGCAATCCTCACCCTCACGGCATCGCCGCGGCGGATTTCAACAGGGATGGCAAACTCGACATTTCGGTGGACAGTTGGGGCGAAAACAAAGTGTTGGTGCTGTTCGGGAATGGCGACGGCACGTTCGGCAAGCCCGGCGCCAAGTTCGGAGTTGGTGAGGCTCCTTACCAGCGTCTGCGCGCAGCGGACCTCAACGGTGACGGTCGGGCTGACATCGTGACCTCGAATTGGCGAGGCAGCTCGCTCTCTATCCTTCTAAGCGACGGTAAAGGAAATTTCTCGCTCTCGGGCGGCAGGAATTTAGCGGTTCCTCCATCTCCCTTCGCCTTGGCTATCGGCGACTTCAATGGGGATCGCCACCTCGACATCGCCGTGGCTCATTTCTCTGGCCATGATGTTGATCCGAGTCGGAACGGTCTGTCGGTTCTCTTTGGCGATGGCAAAGGGAATTTCTCCTTGGCCAAAGGATCGCCGTTCCCCGTCGGTCATTACCCTCCGACCGTCGTCGCCGGCGATCTCAATGGTGACGGCATCGACGACGTTGTTGTGCCGAATCATGTTGACAATACGGTGACGATTTATTTTGGCGGTAAGGACGGTCCAAAGCAGGCCGAGGGTTCGCCGATCCCGGTAGGCCACGGCCCCCGGTGTGTGGCTGTGGCGGACCTGAATGGTGATGGCAAGGCCGACCTGGTGGTTTGCGACGGCGACGACAATGAGGTTATCATTCTGCTTGCAAGATGATCCGTCGCAGGGCCTCAGGCAGCGCCTAGCCCTAGCGTCTTTTCCAGAACTTCTTGAACGAAAGCGGCTAATTCCGGCTCAGCAGAGGCGCGCGGACCCGCGACGTTCAACACCCGAATATCGTTATCCTTGATGAACCGAAGCAGTTCCTTTTCGGGTGACGCGGGGCCTCCGTCTCGAAACAGGTGAAGCACAGGTTTGTGGTGTATCCGGGCGAATTCAACGGTTTCGTTGGAGCCGCCTGCCAGGTCCGGTGCGATGGAAAAAACAACCGTGCCATCGCTGTCGCGAACGTTCCATTCCGTGCGCTCGGCGTAGGCGCTGCTGGGCGTCTCAGTCAGTTGATAGCGCGAGGAGATCGGCCCGTCCTCGGCCAGGCGTCCCGCCGGACACCAACCGCCATGCGGCAGGCTATGCTTGATCGCGAAGTCGAGCGTCGCGCGGTCAGCACCGGCCTGGCCTCCGGACACCAGTTTGGCGATTCCAATTCCCATGGCGTGTCCGTCAGGACAAACCTGCCCGTTCGATCAGGACCGCGCGCACCGGCGAGCCATCGGCGCCGGCCAACCGCAGCGGCAGCGCGATGAGTTCGCAGCAGCCAACCGGCGCCGCCCGTAGGTCGAGGTTTTCCAGAATCATTATCTTGGCAGCGCCGAGCGCGTGATGAATCGGGAGTGTCTTGCTGTCCAACTGGTCAACCGAAGGCACGTCCACGCCGAATAGGCGCACGCCTTGTCGGCCGAGCCACGTAGGAACGTCCGGCGCGAGCGTGGGAATACGGGACGGAAAAATGGATTTGTCGTCGCAAGCGTTCGTGCGCACGAGCACGCGCGGCGTGGCGCGTCCATCGAGGCCGGCGAACACGTCGCGGTTTATGATTTCTTGGCCTTGCGCATGAAACACTCTCGCAGGGCCGATGAAGAGCTCGGGCGGAAGAGCATCGATAGTAGCTCCGCTTTCCTCGTAATGATAGGGAGCATCGAGGTGCGTGCCGCTATGGATGCTGCACGTGAGTTTGCCGACGTTGCACGACGCGCCGTCGCGAAGACGCGCGATAAATCGGAATTCAAAGGGCGTGTCGCCGGGCCAGGGCGCGAGTTGCTCCGAATGCAGATGGGAAATGTCGATGATTTTCATGGCACAAGAGCGGGAGCAGCGGGATAGGATTCGTAGGCGCGGGTCAGCATGATCTTCTTCAGCCGCGCGACTGCCTCCGCGCAATCAGCATAACTGTTGTAGAGCGGTGAGGGTGAGAGGCGAATGAGATCGGGTTGACGAAAATCCGGAATGACACCCGCTGCTCGCAAGGCCTGGCACACACGCCAGCCCTCGGGATGGGCGATGGCCACGTGGCCTCCTCGGCTCACGGCATCCCGTGGAGTGGCGATGCTGAAACCGAACGACGCGAGTTCGCCGTCAATCTGGGAGATGAGAAAGTCAGTTTGAGCGAGTGATTTTTCGCGGAGAGCAGTCACGCCGCCCGCTTCGGCGATGAGTTCGAGCGAACCCAGCAGTGGCGCGAGCGAGAGAATGTGCGGGGTGCCGATATGCAAGGCGGTCGCGCCGGCCGCTGGTTCGTGAATGCTCGACATCGCGAAACGGCGCTCGGGCGATACTCCCCACCAGCCGGCCAGCCCGGGCGTGAGGCCGAAATGCCGACGGTTCAGATAAAGTCCTCCAGGAGCGCCGGGGCCGGCATTAAGCCACTTGTAGTGGGACCAAAACGCAAAATCGACACCGTCGCGGTCGAGCGAATGAGGTACTGCGCCAATGCTGTGTGAACAGTCTATGCCGATCATTACTCCTCGCGCGTGCGCCTCGCGGCTGAGCAAGGCCACGTCCAGCAATTGGCCGGAGGTGAATAGCACCGCAGGCAGCACGGCCAACTGGACGTCGGGCCTGAAGGCGGCGATGATGTCGTCGGTCCGCAAAGTGCGACCGCCCGCTGATGGTACGAGCCGGAGGTATGTTGTGGGATCAATCCCCCGCATTTGGAGGTGGCTTCGCAGCGCGTAGGTGTCAGACGCAAAATTGAGCGTGTCGCCTACGATGACACGCCGCGTCGGGTGCGCCGGCTTGAAGAGGGTCGCGAGGAGTTGGTGAAGATTGGCCGTGGTCTGGCCGGTTACACAGATCTCGTCAGACGCCGCACCAAGCAGCAGGGCGAGTTTTTGTGCGGTCGTTTCGGCGAGAGTGAGCCATGATGGATCGGCCTCGGTCCAACCGCTGATGCCGAGCTTGCGCCATTGGTCGAGCACGCGCAAGAGGCTCGCTTCGGCGCGGCGTGAGAGCAGACCGAGTGAGTTACCATCGAGGTAGATCTGCCCAGCCGGCCGTGCGAATTCGGCGCGAAACCGCGCCAGCGGGTCCGCTCGATCGAGTTGAGCAGCATCGGTCACAGGCGACAGGCTTGCCCAATCCTCTGCGGCAGCAAAGCAGAAACCGCCCGCCTAGCGTCTGATCCCCTCGCGCAGTCAGGACCCGCATCTGTTGCAGCGCCGTCCTGGTGGCGTCAGATTGTTGCTAAGGTTTTAGCATTTTGTTATTGACGGCCCGTTTCGAAATGCTAAATTCTTAACACTTTGACATGAATCCGGAACAACACCTCAGCCGCCGCGAACGCCAGATCATGGATGTCCTCCATGCCAAGAGCCAGGCCACCGCGGCCGAGGTCCTCGCGGCATTGCCGTCTCCTCCAGGTTATTCGGCCGTCCGGGCCCTCCTGCGCATCCTCGAGGAAAAAGGCCATGTGAGGCATCGCCGCGAGGGGGCGCGTTATGTCTATGTCCCGCGAACGTCCCCGGAGATTGCCCGCCGCTCCGCCCTGAAGCGGGTGGTCTCCACGTTTTTCCAGGGGTCGGTCGCGCAGGCAATGGCGGCACTCCTGGAGACCGCTGACACTGAGCTTTCGGATACAGAATTGACCAGGCTCCAACAATTAATCAAAAAAGCCAGAAAGGAAGGCCGATAATATGAACTCATGGACCGCAGTCGTGTCGCACTTACTCCAACACTCCCAGCTCGCAACCGAATTTCTGGACACGCTCGTCAAGAGCTTTGTCATTCTAATCGTCGCGGGCGGAGTCTGTTTGTGCTGGCGCCGAAGTGCCGCGTCCGCGCGGCACCTGGTGTGGTTCCTGGCGGTTGCGGGATTGCTTTGTTTGCCGGGGCTTTCACGCCTGCTGCCGGCCTGGCAAAGGCCCCTTTGGGCGGTCGGGATGCACGCCGGCTCCGCCAATGAACTCACGCTCACGCTCGAGTTTGTCCCGGCCAAACCATCCACAGCTTCTCTCCATCAGACGCCTGCCCCTTCACCCGCCGCAGCGATTCACGCTCCTGGCCCTGCTCAGGCTGCCGGAGGACAACGGCTCGCGACTCATTTCCACACCCGTTGGGCCGCCTCCGTCCTGGCCGTCTGGTTTAGCGGGGCGGTTATCATTCTCCTATCGGTCGCGGTCGGACGCCTGCGGCTCAGGGCGCTCCGCCGCGCCGCGCAATCGCTCTCGAATGGGGATTGGCTGGCGGTATTGCGCCTGCTTTGCGACGAATTGCGCATCGGGCGGCCAGTGACCTTGTTGCAGTCAGCGGACGACGTAATGCCCATTACTTGGGGGTGGTGGCAGCCGGTCATCCTGCTCCCCGCTGAAGCCGATCAATGGTCATTGGAGCGACGCCGGGTCGTGCTCTTGCACGAGCTGGCTCACGTGAAACGATGGGATTGCCTGACCCAAATGATCGCCCGACTCGCTTGTGCGGCTTATTGGTTTAATCCGCTCGTCTGGGTGGCGGCGCGCCGGATGTGCATCGAACGCGAGCGCGCCTGCGACGACCTGGTTCTGAACGGCGGCTGCAAGGCCTCTGAATATGCGGCTCACCTGGTCGAAATCGCCCGGACATTCCGGCGCGTGCCGCAGGTCGCAGCGATTGCCATGGCCCGTTCCCGAGGCTTGGAGCGACGCGTGGTCGCCATTCTCGATGATCACCGAAATCGGCATCGCGTAGCAAAAACCACCGCGGCGCTCATGGCGCTTGCTGTCGCTGGAGCTGGACTGTCGCTCGGAGGTGCAGTCGAAACTATTCCAGCCTGGTCATTCGAGCGCTCGGAAGTTGCCGAGCAATGGAAGCGTTTCGTCGCCGAAAAGCAAACGCAAGCAACCGCAGCCCTTCAAACCGAGAGAAAGGAGATGTTGCCAGAATTCTCGGCCATGTTCGCGGCCGCAGCGAAGGGCGACTGGACGTCTATCAACAAGATTTGGAGTGACCTGCGCGAGCGCGCGCCACAGTATGAGGGCAAAGGCCCGAAGGACGACCGACTCCACGGAACCGCCTGGCAGACGATGCTGGAAATCTGGGGCGCCTTCGGCCACATTGCGACAGCGGAGAAGGAAACCGTTGCCTTCGGCCGGGATGCCATTTCATCGATTCCGCCGGGAAGCATTTACTTTGGCGGCACAGATCCAGGACGCTGTGTGATCACCGCGTTGCAGAAGTCCCAGGTCAATGCCGATCCCTTCTTCACACTCACGCAAAACGCCCTGGCCGACGGTTCATACCTCCAGTATCTGCGCGACATGTACGGCGCGAGGATCTACATCCCCACCGACGAAGACAGCAAGAGGTGCTTCGATGAATACTTGGCGGATGCGCAGCGCCGTCTAAAGGAGAAGCAGCTCAAACCAGGAGAAGACATAACCGAGGTGGACGGCAAAGTCCAGGTCAGCGGCCAGGTGGCCGTCATGACTATCAACGCGCAGTTGGCGAAACTAATCTTTGACAGGCATCCAGATCGCGAGTTTTACCTGGAGGAAAGTTTCCCACTGGATTGGATGTATCCGCATCTTTCTCCAAACGGCCCGATACTGAAGCTCAATCGTCAGCCGCTGGCAGAACTGCCCGCGGAGGTCCTCGAGAAGGATCGCGAGTATTGGACTCTCGCCCTTGAACCGTTGGTCGGCGGTTGGCTCCAGTACGACACACCGGTGCAAACGGTCGCCGTCTTCGCTGGTAAGGTGCAGTTGCCGCCTCTCAAAGGCGATCCGCGGGACCCCCAGGAAGATAGCGCGCAAAAATGGGCCTCCAAACTTCGTTCGAGCATTGCCGGAGTTTATGCGTGGCGGACGGACCATGCCGCCGATGAAGCGGACAGGCGGAGCATGATCCGCGAGGCTGATTTTGCGTTCCGCCAGGCTTTTGCAGTGTGCCCCTATTCACCTGAAGCCGTGTTCCGGTATGTAAACTTCCTAATCGCGCAGAAGCGCATTTCCGATGCTATACTTGTCGCCCAGACCGCTGCCCATGTCGATCGCCAGAACCCTCAGGTCCGAGAATTGGTCCAAAGCCTGAAGAAGACGCAAGAGGCTCATTGAATCGAATCTCTCTCTGCGGTGGAAGGTCATGCAATCACCAAACACCGATTACTGATTACAACAAATGTCCTTCCTGCCCATCGTCGAACGCGAGTTACGCGTGCGTACGCGCCGACCTACTACGTATTGGACACGGGTGGCAGTGGCTGCGGTGGCGGCGATGGCGGGTTTGCAGGAAATCGTCCTCTCCGCCGGCTCGATCGGACCAAATTCACTGGGCCAGATCACTTTTGTTGCCGTGAGTTGGGTCGCCTTTATGGTCGTGTGCGGGTCGGCGTTCGTCACCGCAGATACAATTAGCCGCGAGCGGCGTGAGGGAACACTGGGATTGCTGCTCTTAACCAGGCTCAAGGCCTACGACGTCGTGTTAGGCAAACTCTGCGCCGCTGGAACGACAACATACTATGCGCTGCTCGGATTTGTCCCAGCCCTCGCGATCATGGTGCTGGCCGGCGGAGTCTCAGGAGGACAGTTAGGTCGAGTGGCGCTGGCGCTGGTGAACGGGGTGTTTTTGTCACTCGCGGTGGGAATGTGGGTCTCGGGGCTGGTGCAGAGCCGCTCCAATGCCATGCGCTGGACCCTCCTAACGATGGTGCTGTTTTGTGTACTCCCACGCATTGCTATGAACGTCGGAGTGCTGTTTCTGCCGCGTGCTTCCATATTGGCCGCCTTCGGTCCCTACAGCACCTTCTTTCTCGCTTTCGACAAAGAGTATGCTGGCGCGTCGTCTTTGTATTGGATTTCGCTGGTGGTGGTCCATTTGGAGGCCTGGCTGTTGCTGGGCTGGACAGCGTTTCGGTTGACGCGCAACTTACGGCCGACGGAATTGGTGCCCCAGCCCAGGCGGCCCGTGCTGGAGCCTCTTCTTAAAGAGGAGGTCGAGGCCATGGCCGCCAGTCGGGCCAAATTGCTCGAAGAAGACCCGGTGTGTTGGGCCGTTTCGCGAATGCGCATCCAAAACGCGCTCTTATGGCTCGGGACAGTATTACTGTTACTGAGCGGCACCGGAATGTCCTGGGGACTGTTGATCGCGGGAACTCGAGGAAGCGCCGCCGCGATTGGAGTCTTGGATAGCATGCACTTGCTGGTCAGCCTGGCTGGGGCTGGGCTCTTGGCGTGGGCTGCCGGACGGTTCCTTTTCGAGAGCCGGCGGAATGGTGAACTCGAAATGCTACTATCCACACCCCTTGGCGGCCGCGACATCATCGGCGGAAACTGGCGTGCCCTCTGCGGTCCATTACGCGGCGCGTGGCTGCTGCTCGGCTTTCTGGTTCTTGTCGAAATTCTCACCGGGACGGGGGCGAGCTTGCAAACGTTTCAATTGGCTATGGCACCGGTAGTGCGTGTGATGGACATCATCGCCTTGTGCTGGATGGGCATGTGGTTCGGCCTGAAAGCGCAGAAACCATTGGCAATCATGATGTGGACAGTAGGACTAGTTGTGGGCGTGCCGTGGCTGGTTTCCTACTTCTTTGTCCTTGGAACTTCACTGGGAACAACGGGTTCCTGGAGCAGCCTGCCGCCGTCGGTATTCCTGTTCTGGTTCGGCGCGTGGCCTATTCTCAATCTGGCCAAAAACGCATTCTTCTTTACATGGGCAGCGCGAAGGTTACGGTCCGAGTTAAGGGCCGTTGCGGCGTTGGACGTCGGGCAGTGGCTTGTCCGATGACGAAGGCTGCGAAATTTGCGAGAGAAATTATTTCATTTAGCACTTCTCACTCAGGCGAAGCGCTCGAGTCCTTCGGCGTGCAACGGATCCTCCGTCAATGCACCGGCTGGAGCGGACGCGGCGGGATCGGGGGCGCGGGTGCAAGGTCGCGAGGCTCTTTTCTTATCTCCTTCAGCAGGTAATCAATAGCGTAATCTAGTTGGAGATCTTTGCCGTGGAGCAGCCCGTCGGCGTTTAGATCGAGTGCGACGTCGGGATCGACGCCATGGCCTTCGATGATCCAGGCGGCGCCTTTAGGATCCCATCCGCCAAATTCGGGCTGTGTGATCATGCCGCCGTCGCGCAGCGGTTTGTCGCCGCGGATACCGACCCAGCCGCCCCAGGTGCGCGTGCCGATAACGGGGCCTAGCTTGAACTGTTTGAAGCCGAGCGCGAAAGTCTCGCAATCGCTGCCACCTTGCCGGTTGATGAGGGCCGCCATGTGGCCGCTGAAAGCGCGGGAGGGAACAGTATCGACATTGCCGTAGCGCGTGCCGCCGATGGCTAGAATTTTGCGGTCGAGGTGTGCGAGGATCATCGGGGCGACAAAGCCGCCGTGGTTCCATCGGTCGTCCATGATCAGACCACGCTTGCGGGCTTGCGGCGGATAATCGCGCGCGAACTGACGCAGGCCGCGCGCGTTCATGTCGTAGAGATGAATGTAGCCGATCTGTCCATTGCTCTTGTTATCGACGTACTCGCGATTCTCGCGGACCCAATCGGAATAGCGAATACGTGTGTCCTCGGCGACCGTTTTAACAACAACTCGTCGCGCATGTTCGAGGCTGGGCTGATCGTTGATCGAGAGCTCAACTTCTTGTTTCGCGCGATTGGCCAGGCGTTTCAGATAGTCCTCGCCTTTAGTCAGCGGTTTGCCGTCGATGGCAACGAGCCATTGGCCGGCCTTGATGCGGAGGTCGGCGCGTGCCAAGGGTGAAGACCAGTCCGGCATCGGGAAATCGCCCCGATAGATTTTCTGGATTTGCCAAAAGCCAGTATCGGCGGCGTAGCGCAAATCGGCGGCGAGCAGGCCGGTGCCGACTCTCTTGCCGGAGCGAACGTCACCGCCGCCGTGGTAAGCGTGGCCGACGTTGAGTTCACCGAACATTTCGCCCAGACAGTCCGCGAGATCGCCGCGCGAGCCGATCCGGCCGGCTAGCGAGCCGTATTGCTTCCAGACCCCATCCCAATCCACGCCGTGCATTTTCGGGTCATAGAAGAAATCGCGCTGCAAGCGCCAGGCTTCGTGCAGCATTTGCTTCCATTCCTCGCGCGGATTAATCGAGAGCGACCAGCCGGCGAGATCGATCTTGGCGTCCTTGGCCTCGTCGTCTTTCGGCGCGGCGGTGGCGCCAGCTTCGAGCCGCACGAACCCATCCTTGGTTTGATAAACCAGTACCTTGCGATCGAGCGAAACGGCGTAGGCCTTCACGCCGGAAGTCACAGTGGACAGTTTTTCCTTCTCGAGATCGTAGGTTTGCAGATCGGCGCCCGGGTCCTCCTCCGAATCGTCTTCGCTGTAGGGCATCATCCCGCGGTTGGGCGCCTTGAGCCAATGCAGCTTGTCTTTGACCGCGACGAGCTCGGCGTAATTGGCGGGGGCAACCGGGAGCTGGACGAAGCGCTCCGCCAAGCCGTCGAAATCGATCTTGATCGGCTCAACCTTCTCCTCTTTCTCCTTCTCTTTGCCTATGTCGCCATCCTTGTCCTTGTCCTTTTGTTTTTCTTTCTCCTCCTTTTCCTTCTTGTCCTTGGCCGATTCGGGGTCGGTGTCGCCGCGAGGCGCAAAGGGCAGTGGCGTATCGGCCTGAAGCGCGATGACACATGGGAGCGTGGCATCATTGACGATGAAACGGGCCTCGAACTTGTCGAGGAATGGATTGATGTAACGAGCTGAAAGGAAATGAAGGTATTTCCCCTTGGGATCCCAGGCTGGGAACGAGGAATCGTAGTAAGGCTCTGTCGCAACATGGGTCTTCCGGTCCTGGGAATCCCAGATTCGCACCTGGGAATAGAGGTTCGATTGCAGCATTTCGTAGGCGAGATACCGGCTGTCTGGGGACCAGGCGTAGTGATTGATTTCAAATTCGCCGTGGTCCACGACCGTTGTCTCGCCATTGGTCACGTCGCAAACGCGCACTTGATATTTCTCGTCGCCCCAGGCAAGTCGCGTTCCGTCGGGCGACCACGCGGGAGCGAAATGCCAACCGGGCGGCAGGTTGCCAATCTGCTTCGGCGGCTCGGAATTGTCGGCAGAGTGCAACAGCAGTTGTTCTTCGCCATTGACCTCGGTCCAGGCGGCGATTCTCTTGCCGTCGGGGGAGAAGGCCGGGAATTTAGTTCGCGCGGCGCTGCCCTCGGTGAGGCGGCGGATCAGGCCATGCTTTTTCGTGCGCGCCACGAAAATATCGCCGCGGGTCTCCAGCACGATGCGCTCGCCGTCCTTGGCCAGCGCCCAGGCCTTGAGCTGAGCCTTGGGATCGACAAACCGCTCGCGCACCTGCAAGCGGTCACTGGGGAGCTGAATGGGAACGAGATGATTTTCGCCCGAGGCGAGGTCATACACCCAGATGTCCATCTTGTGCTGATAAACAATTTTGCCGTCGCCCATCGCCGGCCAGCGCACGTCGTAGTCCTCGAACTGCGTCAGGCGTTTGACGTCGGTGCCGTTGGGTTTCATCGAAGCGAGGTTCGGCCGGCCCCAGCGGTCGGTGACGAAATAAATTCGGCCATCGGAGGCCCACATCGGGAAAGCATCTTTGCCGTCGTAATGGGTGACCTCGGTGAAAGCGCCATCGAGGGTCCCGACATAGAGTTTTTCCGCCTGACCGCCCTTGTAACGCTTCCAATTGTGGAACTCGAGCCCGAGCTTTTGAAAAGCTACGCGCGTGCCCTTCGGCTCAAAGCCAATCCAGGCCGCAGGCTCGAGCGGAATCATTTCCGGCACGCCGCCCTCGGGCGAGATTTTATAGATGCGAAAATCGTTATGGGGCGTGTCACGGCGGCTGCGGAAGAGGATTTTGCCGTCCGGGCTCCAGCCCAGCGTCTGGTCCGGCGCGGGATGGTAGGTCAGACGGATCGGCTCGCCGCCTGAAGCGGTCATCACATACACATCATCATTGCCTTCGTATTGGGCGGTGAAGGCCACCATCCGGCCATCAGGCGAGAGTTTCGGAAATGCTTCTTCGCCTTCGAAGGCGGTCAGGCGCAAAGCGACGCCGCCAGCCACCGGCACCTTCCACAGGTCGCCCTCGGCGGCGAAGACAATGGCACCCCCGCCTATCGTGGGATAGCGGTAGAAACCGTCCGGCAATGCGTCGGCCGCGATAGCGTCGCGGGTCAGGGAGGAAAGCAGTGTGAAAGCCGCAAGAAGGCACCTCTGAGAAAGGATTTGCATAAGGATGTGTAGAAAGCATCTGGTGGAACTGCCACACCAATCAAGCCTTTTCGCGAGCGGAGATGGCACTGCATCAGCGGCGGCCCGAGGGCGCCTGGCATCGACCGTGTCCTCTACGGCCCCTCTCGTTTGGCTTTTTCAGATGAAACTGCAATCTCGGCCGGATAGGCGGGGTTGTGAGAGTGGGCGGTAACGGCTTCCCAAAAGGTTTCCCAAAGAGTACGTTTGCCCGACTTCCGGCGGGGCAAATTGTCAATTGCCGGCTCACGTATGAAGAGGAAGACGACCGTCACCACCAGGAGTGCGCCGAGCATCAAGCGCAGCACCCAGGCCGGAGACATGTAGTGGGTTAGAAAGCCCGCGGACAAGTGGCCGAGCGGCATCCCACCTTGTTGGGCCAGAAGCATAATCGAGAGGACGCGGCCACGGTTCGCATCCGTGGCGAGGAGTTGGTTGGCGGTGTTGCTGGGATTAAGGGTCAGCAACCAGCAAGCGCCGCTGGCGACCAATATGATGAGGCTCAGGATCGGTGCCGTAGAAAGGCTGAAGAGCAATCCGATGGCGGCGAAGGCGCACATGGCCAGCGGGATGAGGTGGTGACGGGGATAGTAGGAGGGAATGAACGAGAGAAGGTACGCTCCCAGGATTGAACCCAGGCCGATCGCTGACAGCATCAGGCCGAAAAGTGTTGGGCCACCTTTCAGCACGCTCTGCGCGAATACTGGCAGAAGTCCCTGCAGCGGCGCGGCCAGGAACATGAAGACCACTCCCATAATCGTCAGGCGCCGAGTGCCGGGGGTCGTCCAGACGAATTTCAAACCTTCGCGGATGTCGTCGTAGATAGACGCGTTGTTGGGGCGCGAAGGAGCGGGAGTGGCGGGAATGGCTACCAGCAGGGCAAACAGCAGCGGCAGGAAGGTGCAGGCATTGAACGCGAAGGCGCCGGCGACGTCGAAGGCACCGATCAGAGCGGCCGCCAGCATTGGGCCGCAGAGTCTGGCCATGTTGAACTGGACGGAGTTGAGCGCGAGGGCGCGATCCAGTTCGGCGCGCGGCACAAGACCGGGCACGAACGAAAGAAAGACAGGGCCATTGAGGGCCCAAACGATCCCTTCCAAAAATGTGAAGACGATGACGACCCACGGTGTGGCCCGCCCCAGGAACGCCGCGACGGCGAGGCCCGCGCCGAGCGCGCAAGCCGTCGCCTGCAGGGTGATTAACCAAACCTTCCGGTTGACCCGATCCGATATTACGCCGGCGAGCAGGGCGAGCAGGAGCACCGGACAGAAGTCGGCGAATTGCAAAACCTCGACGAGGAGGCCCTGATGGGGATTGCCGACAGTTTGGGTCGTAACGGCCCAGCTCTGCGCGGCGTTTTCCGTCCAGTTGCCGGTGTTCGAGATGCAGGCGCCGATCCAGAAGATCAGAAACCGGCGGTGTCGGAAAACTTGCAGGGGTTTCCCGATACGCGAGGGCGGCGAAGCGCTGGCGCTGTCGGACACTAAGCACTCCTACCAGTTCAGGCGGCTCCGGAAAAGTGATTTACCTTCGTACGCGTTGACATCTCGGCTGGCAAGCTCGAGGATTTCACCCGCAAGGGCTGCAGGAGTTTCGACGTCAAGGCTGCAACTGGTTCTTCAGGAACTTGTAATCGTAGGATGTGATTTCAAACGGATTTCCGTCGGGGTCCGAGAAGTAAAGCGACCAGGAACCTGCATGATCGACCTCTTTCACGCCGCCGAGCATTTGGCAGAGATGAGCGCGCCAAGTCATGAAGTCCGGCCCACTGACGCGGAAGGCGATGACGGAACGGGTTGGCTGTACAGGGCGTTCGAAGAGGGCAATCGAGACGGAGCGCTCCGGATTGCTCAGGAACAGCGGCCCGTCTTTCGTGGCCCAATGTTCAAACTCGCTAACTCTGGCCAGTCCAAGAACGCTGCCGCACCACCCCTCAGCTCGAGCGCGATCGGGCGTGTACACGTGAATGTGATCAATGGATTCGAGTTTCAGCATATTGAGTCCGACAGGCGCTCACTTTGCGTTTTGGTTCGGTGGTAGCCAAGAGGGAAGTTCTTGCGGACAAGAATTTGAACCACGAAAAATGCGAAACACAAGAAAGAGGGAGCGCATTCTTCCGGTACCGCAATTCCAAAGACTCATTGACGAAGACTGAAAAGAACGTAGGTTGGTACAAATTTTCAAGGGCGACTGGTGACATGAACATGGAAACCTTGGAGCTTCCTCCCCTACGGCCCCTCGCCAGGAAAAACCTTTCCTCCATCGTCCGTTCCCTGGTCCTTCTGGCGTTTCTGACGAGTTCGCCAATGCCAGCACTGGCTCAGGGCGCAGCTCCGGTGGCGGTCCTGACGCAGCATAACGATCTCGCCCGGACCGGTGCCAATTTGAACGAGACCCAGCTTACTGTTTCAAACGTCAATACAAACCAGTTCGGTTTGGTCGTCACGCGGGCCGTCGATGACCAGATTTATGCGCAACCGCTGGTGATGACGAATGTCAACATCCCTAATCACGGTGTTCACAATATCGTGATCGTGGCAACGGTCAACGACGCGGTTTACGCGTTCGATGCGGACGATGCCTCCGTCATTGCGCCCTATTGGCAGGTCAGTTTTTTGGGGCCGAACGTTGTCGTTCCGCGGAACTCGGACATGACCACGCCGTGCGGCACCTATCTGGATTTCAGCGGCAAAATCGGGATTGTGGGCACCCCAGTGATTGATCCGGCGACGGGCACTCTCTACGTCGTGGCGCGCACGAAGGAAAACGGCTCTACGTACGTCCAGCGTCTGCATGCTCTGGACGTCGCAACTGGCGCGGAGCGGCCGAACAGCCCCACCAACATCACAGCGAGCGTGGCCGGCAGCGGGGATGGCAACGTCGCCGGTCTGATAACTTTTGATACTCACAGACAAAATCAGCGTCCTGGCCTGGCGTTGGTCAATGGAGTCGTTTATATCTGTTGGGCCGCCCATTGTGATTGGTCTCCCTACCACGGATGGGTCATCGGCTACGATGCATCAAGTCTGCAACGCGTCGTGGTGTACAATGACACGCCCAACGGTTACAACGGCGGCATTTGGATGAGCGGCCAGGCACCGGCGGCCGACCCGGGCGGCAATTTGTATCTTTCGACTGGCAACGGCACGGTGGACACCTCCGGCACCATCAACCGCGGCGAGAGCTTGCTGAAGCTCACGCGCAGCGGCGCTACCCTCACGGTGGCAACCTGGTTTACACCCTACAACTGGATGGATCTGGAGAACGGCGACGTGGATCTCGGCTCGGCCGGCATGTTGCTGATCCCGGGCACCCCGCTGGCGTTGTCTGGAGGCAAGCAAGGGCTGCTCTACCTTGTCAACCGGGACGACATGGGAGGTCTGACATCTTCGACGACCACGAACGACAATATCGTGCAGAGCTTTTTCGTAGCCTCCGCTTATCAACAGGTCCACGGCGGCCCGGTTTGGTGGGATGGTCCCAACGGGTCGTATTGTTATGTGCAGGTTGCATCGGATTACCTGCGCCAGTACAAGTTCGACCGGAGCACAAGCCAATTCCTGCTGCCCAGTTACGCCCACAGTCCGGCCCTGGCGGCGAGCGGTCAGCCCGGCGGCATCCTGGCGATCTCGGCCAACGGCACCAACGCCGGCAGCGGTATTGTCTGGGCCTCGCACAACCTGGTCGGCGACGCCAATCAGGCAGTGCGTCCGGGCATTCTTCGCGCCTACGACGCTCAGAACGTCATGAACGAGCTTTGGAATTCCGAACAACTTAGCGCAAGGGACTCGGCCGGGAGTTTTGCGAAATTTGTGGCCCCGACCGTGGCCAACGGCAAAGTGTACCTCGCGTCGTTCTCTAACCGCCTGAATGTGTATGGTCTGCTGCCGCGGCCACAAGTGAGCGTGACGCTGGTGGAAGGCCAAGTCGTTCTGTCCTGGACGACGAATACCTATGGAACTTTCGCGCTGCAGTACAGCACGAACCTCTCCGCGGGCAACTGGCATGACTCGACCGACACGGTCGTGGTGACGAATGGAGTCAATTCGGTAACGCTAGTGGCTACCAACGCGGCGGCTTTCTATCGTCTAAAGCGGTAGAGCCGCATCGCAGGTTTCCAATGAGCGATGTCACACGCATTCTTTCGGCCATTGAGCGCGGCGAACCGACTGCGGCGAATGAATTGTTACCTGTCGTTTATGAGGAATTGCGGAGGCTCGCGGCGTATAAGATGGCCCAGGAGCGGCCGGGACAGACGTTGCAACCAACAGCGTTAGTACACGAAGCCTGGCTGCGATTGATCGGCAGCTCCGAGCAACACTGGAACAGTCGCGGCCATTTTTTCGCGGCGGCAGCCGAGGCGATGCGCCGTATCCTGGTGGAGAACGCGCGCCGGAAACAACGAATGAAACACGGAGGCGAGATGAAACGCATCGGCCTGACCACGTTGGATCTGGCAATTACCAGCCAGGACGAGCACTTGCTGGCCGTAGATGAAGCGCTGGAAAAATTGGCCGATCATGATCCGGTCGGCGCGCAATTGATCAAACTGCGCTTCTTTGCTGGATTGCCGAACATCGAGGCAGCCAGGCTCATGGGCATTCCAGAACGCACCGCCAAGCGCACCTGGGCTTATGCGCGAGCATGGTTGTACGAGGAGTTGAAGCGGACGATGTGACGAAAGCGGGTATTCCGTTGCCGGTAGAGCATCACTCTTTGACCCCGCCATGACAGTAACCGCACGCCTGGATGAGTGTGCGGCGGTCCAGTTGCTCTGCAGTCAAAGTCAGTGGCAGCGGCTCGCGATGGCAGCGCGCGCATGAATCGTTCCGGTCCAAAACGACCGCATGCGCCTTTTCAAAATGAAGGTATCCAGGGCGAGGTTGAGAGATCAGTTGGCGCAACACCTCGCGCCAGGCTCGTAATGTTTCGGCGTCGGGCCCAGGCGGCTGAGCCGGAGTGTCGGGTTCAGTCCTGGCTGGAAGCGGATGTAAGGCGCGTTGGATTTTTCCGGCGACATCTCTCGCCGCGACGCGTCCCATCCAAATCGAAGGGCCGAGCATGGTGCCTTCGAGGGCCGCCCGGCCATTGATTCCGCCCGCGCCAGTCAGTTCTCCGGACGCATAAAGCCCAGGAATCGGCTGGCCATGCTTATCCAGGACTCGACAGGAGAGGTCCACCGCCACCCCGCCCAGACTTTTGCGAGCGAGTGGAAAGAATTGCACGGCGAAAAATGGGGGCGTGCCGATCCTCGGCGGGCGCTCCGAGCTGGAGGAATCGAAACGATGAAAATCAACATCGTTGCCTCGATCAATCATCTCGTTCCAGTGCCGAACGGTCGCTAGCAAATTCGTAACCGGCAATCCTGCCGCGCGCGCCAATGCCTCGAGGGAATCGGCCTGTTTGATCCACGGCGCCAGCTTCGGATTGCCAAAGATTTCCCGCTGAACGACGTTCGTATTGTTCCAGTCCGAGCCGGAGACAAAGAACTCGGGACGCGAGGCCGCATCGAAGATGGCCCAGTAAGTGGCGGGAGTTTGACGAAGGACCGCCGGCATCTGGCATTTAGGATCGGGCTGGCCGTCATAGACAAAACGACGGCCCTCGGCATTAACCCAAATGGAAAGCCGGTTGTAGGCGTGCAAACCCCGCCGGCCAGTAGAATCGCGCGGATCGACCAGGCCGGTCGAGTAAAACAACTGATGATCGAGCCGGCTGAGCGATACATCGGCTTTGCCGGCGATATCCAGCCCGCTTCCCAGCGCATTAATCCCGGAGCCAAGGAGGACGCGCGTGCCGGCGCTCAATCCCGGGAAATAATGCGGCCAATTAGCTCGCACCAGCTCGAGGTTGCTTTCAAAGCCGCCCGTCGCCAGAAGCACGCAAGTGGCGCGGAGTTCGTTCGTGTGGCCCGTCCGCTGATGCGTTGTGCGAACGCCGCTTACTCGTCCCGATTCATAGAGCAGCCCGGTTACCTTTGTATTCCAAAGCCAGGAGAGATTCGGATAGCGCAAACACTCCCGGTAAATCGGGCTGACCAGCCCCACGCCGCGACCCTTGGCGACATGCTGGCGGCGAACGCTGTTCCCGGGAATGACTTGCGCATACAACTCCCAATGCGTCACGCCAAGCCGCCCAAGCCAATCATAGACTTCACGGCGCGAATTTTGCGCGTAGGAACGAACCCAGTCGTTGTTGGCATCTTCGCCGAAGCGTAGAAAGTCCCGGCTGGCCAGCTCGGGCGAGTCTTTCACATGGCTGGACTCTTGTTCAGGCGTGCCGACGATACAGACCATGCCGCTGGACATGACCGCGTGTCCACCAAACACGGACCAACCGTCAACAACCGTCACACATGCGCCCGAGCTCGCCGCCTCTAAAGCCGCGCAGAGTCCTGAGATGCCTGCGCCGACAATGACGAGGTCCACTGGCGGGGAATTCGTGCCGCTGCTTTGGGCGGAACTATCGATAGAAAAAACGACAAGTGAACTCCAGAAAAAGACCGCTTTGAGCCATCGCCTCAGGAACAACGCGTGCTTTGAACCTGGCATGAGGAAGTGAATCACAGAATCAATTCGTCTTTCAATTCGTTTGAGAAGCGAACCAGGGACAGATTAAGTCCGAAGTCCGAAGGAAGTCCACAGGCCGAAAAGCCAATCCGCCATCCATGCACTCGCGGAGCACATTTCCTGGCCCAAATCGCTCTACAAAGTCGCATTGTCAGGTAGAACGACGTGTAGTGTCGAATTGTTCATTACCGGCTGGAATACTCGATATTTTCATTCCTGAATCGCATTCATCCAGATATCATGGCATCACCGCAAGCGATGGTTACCAACCCCAGTCGCGAAAAGGAAATCTTCGAGCAGGCCTTCGAACTTGGCTCGGCCGAGGAACGGCGAGATTACCTGAAACGCACCTGCGGCGAAGATGCGGCTCTTCTGGCGCGGATCGAGGCGTTGCTTCATGCGAACGAGGCCGCGGAAGACCTATTGCCGGATCAACCAAAGGACACCATCAGGCTCGTTTTCGAGAAGCCTGGCGATTGGATTGGCCGTTACAAGCTGCTGCAACAAATCGGCGAGGGGGGCTGCGGTATCGTTTACATGGCCGAGCAGTCCGAGCCGGTGCGCCGGCGCGTGGCGCTCAAGATCATCAAGCTCGGAATGGACACCAAGTCGGTGATCGCCCGCTTTGAGGCCGAGCGCCAGGCGTTAGCGTTGATGGAGCATCCGAACATCGCCAAAGTCTTTGATGCCGGCGCCACGGAGACCGGCCGGCCCTTCTTCGTCATGGAACTGGTGCGCGGCATCAAAATTACCGAGTACTGCGACCAGAACAGTCTTTCGACCAATAAACGCCTGAAACTCTTCACCCAGGTTTGCCAGGCGATCCAGCACGCGCACCAGAAGGGCGTCATCCATCGCGACATCAAACCGTCCAATATTCTCGTCACGGTCAATGATGCGGTGGCGGTGCCCAAGATCATCGATTTCGGAATTGCGAAAGCAACTAACCAGCAGCCGCTCACAGACAAGACGGTCTTCACCGCTTTCGAGCAATTCATCGGCACGCCGGCCTACATGAGCCCGGAGCAGGCGGTCATGACAAGCCTCGATATCGACACCCGCACCGACATTTACAGTCTCGGGGTGCTTCTTTATGAAATGCTCACCGGCAAAACCCCGTTCGATGCCAATGAGCTTCTCAAATCAGGGCTCGACGAAATGCGCCACACCATCCGAGACAAAGAGCCAATGCGGCCATCCACGCGGCTGAGCACGATGCACGAAGGCGAACTGACCACTACTGCCAAACATCGCCAGACCGAAGCGCCAAAGCTCATCCATCTATTGCGCGGCGACCTCGATTGGATCGTGATGAAAGCGCTCGAGAAGGACCGCACGCGCCGTTACGAAACCGCCAACGGTCTGGCGCGGGACGTTCAACGCTATCTCGAAAACGAACCCGTTGCTGCCCGTCCGCCGAGCCGGCTCTACCGATTTCAAAAACTAATCCGGCGAAACAAGCTCGCATTCTCCGCCGGCTCGGCGGTGGCGCTGGCACTGCTGTTCGGCGTGGTCGCGAGCATGTGGCAGGCGGTGCGGGCGACTCATTTCAAGGAACTGGCGGAAGGCGAGACCAAACGTGCCACCCGGGCCGAAACTGAGGCGAAAGAAAAGCTGTGGACCTCTTACCTTGCTCAGGCGCGAGCCGGTCGGTTGAGCGGCGAAGTCGGGCGCCGCACCGACAGCCTCGCCGCCCTGGCAGCGGCGGCGCAGATGAGGGTGTCCCTGGAACTACGAAACGAGGCTATTGCTTGCTTGGCGTTAACCGACCTCGGCCCCCCCACCATGTTGCGACCGGCTAACGCGACCAACAACTTCGAAGTTGTTGCGTGCGATGGAAACCTGGGGCGGTGCGCGGTCCGGCACGAAAGCGGATCGCTGACAGTGGAGCGGGTCCGCGACGGCGCGGTGTTGGCCGAACTTACGACACCGTTTTGGGGACACCCGAATACTTCGATGGAGTTCAGCCACGACGGCCACTATCTCAGAGCCAATTTTGCGGTCGGCCCGGGAACGGGGTGCGTGTGGCTGTGGGACTTAAATGCCGCAAACGCGAGTGCGCGAACCAACTTCCCGGCGTTGCGAGACAGTCCGCATGCCGCCGCGTTCAGCCCTGACAGCCGCACGCTCACGGTGGCGGGGCTGGATGGAGTGATTCACTTTTTCGATCTCGCCACCGGCGCAGAATCGCCACCCTTGAACGTGGGAGTGACAGCGTATCGTATTGATTGGGCTCCCTCTGGCAGATTCCTCGCCGTGACGTTTCAAAGGTCGGTGCAGATTTGGCAAGCCGACTCAGGCCAACAGCTCACGAAGGTGTCGCATGTTGCGGACATCGTAAGCGCGGATTGGCATCCTGATTCTCGCCGTCTCGCTCTGGGCGACATTAATGGGGGTCTTTTCCTCTGGGACACTCAAACAGGACTGAAGCACATCCTTGCTGGACACAGCCAATACGTCAGCCGGGTCGCGTTTGATCCGCAGGGCGATTTGCTTGTGTCGCGTTCGTGGGATTCCACATCGAAGTTTTGGGACACGACAACCGGCCAGTGGCTCTTTGGCACACAACAGGGCAACGCGGACCAATTCAGCCGGGACGGGCGGCGCCTGAGTTTCCTGCGACAGGGCGGAGCGGTCGGTGTGTGGAACATAGTCCGGAGTGATTGTTTTTGCATGATCAAAGGCCCAACACTGGACGAGCCGCACTTGCAGGGCGTGGATGTGAGCGGGAATGGACAATGGCTTGTCTTCGGAGAGGCACGCGGTTGGCATTTGTGGGATGTTCGCGACGCACGGGAACTGGCATCAGTTCCCTCGCAGGAAGGTGCTGGACCGCTCTTCGCCCACGACGGCAAGTCTGTCTTCACGCGCTCGGGTGAACGAATTCTACGCTGGCCCCTGAACTGGGAGGAAGATCCAGCGGATTCGGGTTCGTCCGGTGTGGGGCTTAGGAATCGGCCTCGTGTACGGGTGGGTTTGCCCCAGGTTGTTTTCTCAAACGCCCACCGTGATTTTCAGAACATCTCGCTCTCGAACGATGGCGAGTTGCTGGCGGTTGCAGGACAGACTGTCAGTTTCGTAATTGGTTTGAAGAATCCTTCGCACCCGGTTGAGTTTTCGCGCGGCCTGAGACAAAGCCGTGTGAGCGTCAGCCCCGACCACCGCTGGCTGGCAGCCGGCGCGTTTGCCGCAAGTGGCGTGACCCTGTGGGACTTGCACACTGGAGCGTTTGTCCGGCAACTGGTGACGAATGAAAATGCACAGGTTGCATTCAGCCCGGACGGGCGGACGCTGCTCACCGCAACTGAAAAGGAATATTGCTTCTGGAACACGGATTCGTGGCAAGTCAGGCGGCGTGCGCCCCTCGAACTCGCCAACAGCAGTGGTGGTCCCATAGCGTTCAGTCGCGATGGAAAACTTCTGGCGCTGGCACCGGCATTGCAACAGGTCCTGTTGCTTGACCCCGGGACGGGCGAGGAATTGGCCCGGCTGACTTCTCCTCAACCCCGGAACCTGAGCGCGCTGGCCCTGAGCGCCGATGGTGGCCAACTGGCCGGGGCGACCCTTGATGGCGTCGTGCATCTGTGGGACCTCCATTCGCTCCACCGCGAACTGGCCGCTCTCAATCTGGACTGGCTGGCCTCGCGCTAAGAGATTTTTGGCCCAAACCGTCCCGCCACGTCGCACTGAGAGGTAGAACGACAACTCAGGCGACAGTTGCCTGGAAACGAAATCAAAATTATGAACAACACCTTCGATGAGATAACAAAAGCCCTTGCCCAGTCAGTCACGCGGCGGCAAGCGTTGCGGCGGTTTGGCGTTGGTTTGGCAGGAGGCGTGCTCGGCTTCTTTGGATTTCCAAGCAAAGCGGCAGTCCACAGCACAGGATACACTTGTTGCCGGTATTGCTCGCTGGCCTCTCCGGTGGCTATCTGCGAGCCGCCCGGCAGCCATTGCAAGCCGGCCATTTGGATGGGCGGCGGACGCGGCGGTGGCGGCAGTCGATTCAGGTGCAGTCTAGTCAGCGCGACGGCCGTGCAGGACTGCACTACCTGTGCTTCTTAACCCTCCACACACCGGCACATCAGGGGGAGTTATAAGTCCACAAAGCGATAAATGGAAAACGGTATGAGCAACAAATTCGATGAAATGACCAAGCCTCAGAAGGCCGTAAACTGTTGTCACGCGTGCAAATAGACTTGGTGCTGCCACAGAAAGCTACAAAACAACAACCATCAAAACGAAAGGAAACCTGATCATGAAAAAACATATTCCAACCAAAACTGGCCGCTTAGCCATCGGACTGGCCATGGCATTGTTCGGCACACTGGGAATGGCGCAAGGCGCCGCCTGGAGCTTTAACCTGCCCAAAGGATGCAGTTCTCAAAATGCTGCCGGCGATACCATCCGTGTCACGGGCGAGGGCGCGTTTGACCCAGGAGCGGGCGCGGTCGCCGGCAATGGAAATTATGCCATTCGAACCGCGGCCGGCAAAGTCATTGCTCACGGCTCATGGACCGCCACCGCTTTCGGCAGTTTCCACTCCGACGGGGGGCTCAATAACGGGGCCCAGGGCGGCACATTATATATCGTCATAACGCTGTTTCCGGATGGCGGAAGTCCGCAGACCGGCGTGCCGATGGTCGTCCTCTGCCCCTTTGCCAATGGCGCGTTTAACGAAGAGGGCGATGCGGCTCTGGTTGGGAATTTTACGACTCGCATTGATGGAGAGACCGTATTCCACATCGAGAACTAGCCTCGAGCGGGTCGCAACTCCCAAAAACGAATTGCGTAACAAAGCAGAATGAAAAGACCGGAAAGACCGGGCGGAGCTTGGTTAGCGGCGGCGGTGCTCTTGCACATCGGGAGCGTGACCGCGGGAGAAAGTGATCAACTCGATAAGAAACTAGCCGCTCGTCTTCTGCAACTCGGGTTTACAGGCAACATCGAATCAAGCCTCGAGCAGCGGCTTGGGCGGCCAATAGATCGCGCGCGGGCGGATCTTGGTCGCTTGCTCTGGTTCGACACCATCACCGGCCTCAACAACGACAACACCTGCGCAGGCTGTCATTCGCCCACACGCGGCTTCGGCGACACGCAATCCATCGCCATCGGCATCGAGAATAACCGCATCGTCGGCCCCGATCGTCGTGGCCCGCGCAATCAGCGGCGGGCGCCCATGGCCATCAACACGGCGTTCTATCCGAATCTGATGTGGAACTCGCGCTTTGCCTCGCTGGCGGACGATCCGTTCGACAACCGCCGCGGATTCTTTTTTCCGCCGCCGGAGAACCTGAGCCTGTCGTACTTGCCGCATTTGCTCGTGGCGCAGGCTTTCATTCCGCCGACGGAACGCGTGGAGGTCGCTGGTTTCGATTTTCCCGGCGACAACTACGACATCCGGGCCGAAGTGCTGCGGCGGCTCAACGCCATACCGGCCTATCGAAAACTTTTCGGCGCTGTCTTTCCCGAAGCCAGCCACGGCGCGCCGATCACTTTCGACATGTTCGGCCAGGCCATTGCCGAGTTTGAGTTCACGCTTGTCTTCGCCGACGCGCCCATTGACCGGTTCGCTCGCGGTAAGCGGAACTCGCTCACTACTGACCAGAAGCGCGGCGCGTTGCTGTTCTTCGGCAAGGCGCGCTGCGTCGAGTGCCACGCCGTTTCCGGCGTAGCGAACGAAATGTTCAGCGACTTTAGGCAGCATGGCATCGCCGTGCCGCAGCTCGCTCCGCTCGTCGGTAACGTGACTTTCGACGGGCCGGACCAGAACGAGGATTTCGGGCTCGGACAACTCACCGGTGACCCGGCTGACCGCTACAAATTCCGCACCTCGCCTCTTCGCAATGTCGCGTTGCAGCCGGCCTTTTTTCACAATGGTTGCTTCACACGGTTGGAGGACGCCGTGCGCCATCACTTGGACGTGTTCACCTCGGCGCGGCAATACGATCCCGTGCGCGCCGGCGTCGCCTCTGACCTCGCGGTGCGCCAGGGCCCGAGTGAGACGGCGCTCGAGCGAGTTGATCCGGTGCTGGCCACACCGATCTCACTCAACGACGACGAGTTTCGCTGCCTGCTGGATTTTGTGCGCAACGGGTTATTGGACAGGCGGGCGCAGCCAGAACGTTTCCGCAAACTGATCCCGCAATCCGTGCCCAGCGGGCGGCCCACTTTGATCTTCGAGTTCGCGGACCCATCAGACCGGAACTGACTTGTGTTATCCCGGCTTTGGCTGTCGCAAAACATTTTTTGGCCCAAACCGTCCCGTCGCGTCGCACTGATAAGCGAAAACCAAAGCAGAAAGAACTAATATGAAATCAAAACTTAACTACCCAGTCGGGCAGGTGGCACGCTCGATCACATTGGGACTTATACTCATCGGCTGCCAAATTGCCTCTGCCCAAACTTACACGCTCTGGGTTGACGCTGCGCGCGGCAAGGATGGCAATCCCGGCACGGCCAGCAGACCGCTTCAAACCTTGGGTCAGGCGATTGCGTTCGCGCACGCGATTCCCGGCGGCGCGGTCAACATCAAACTCCGCCCCGGAACTTATCCCATCGCCGCCAATACCATCATCACGCGCGACCACCTGGCGATCGAAGGATTGAGCAATCCGGTCCTCGACGCCAACGGTTTCCTCGATCACTTCGCCACTCCCGTGTACATCGTGCCTGCAACGCTGGGCGATCAGAGCCTGTGGCTCAATCTGCTCTTTCTCGTTCGCGCCGATGACGTCAGTGTGACCGGGTTGTCGTTCAACAGCGCCGCCGTCAACACGAACGGGCAGGTCTTTCTCATGCCGATTCAATTCGAGGGTCAGTGGCCCAGTCCGTGGGATCCTGACTTTCAGCCGCGCGCGCTCACGGGCGGGTCCGTCCGGCTTTGCGATTTCGACAATTGGTATGAAGTCGGCGGGTTCAACTATGCCAGCGGCTCCGTCGAACAGTGCAACGTGAAACACTGCCTCGTCGGATTCTACGTCGGTCCCAGTCCAGGCGGTGCGCACGTCAATTTCAGCCGCAACCACGGGAGCTTTAACGAGGAAGCAGTCATTCAGGCCGTTGGCACGCCCGAGTTTTGGTCCGCGCCGGCGCAACCAGCCTCGCTGAGCGTGAACATTTCGGGAAATCTTTTCGAGAACAACCCGCATATCGGCCCCATGGAGTTTTTTATTCGCGACTACACGCCGTCGGCCATGGATCAGCCGGGTTATCTGGACGCCTACCTTTCGGGCAACACCTTCCGGAACAATGCGATGGCCGACTTCAGCCTCGTTGATTTGGTCCACGACCACCTTTTCTCCCATTCGATGCCAAAGTATGACACCACGACCGCGCCCGTGACCATCCGCCTGACTCTGGCCGGCAATTCATTTCAAGGGCCAGAGCTGACAGGTCAGATCACATTCCAGTCGTTCAACGACTTGTACGATCCCCACGGCAATCCGCTTTTCGACTACCAGTGGATTCCGCAGAACTTTGTCCAAAACGCGACGGTCATCATCAACGATCCGGAAAGTGAACTGGCCGACTGCGTTGGCGGGACGCGAGGCTTCCAATATCGCATTCGCCAAGGGGACAACGATTTTCTTTTTTGGAATGGTCACTCGCTCACCGGCGCAATTCCCAGCGCCGGCTTCGGCGTCACCGTGCCGCCGTGCCCGTAACGGGCAGCAACGCTTCGGAATCAACAAACCAAAAACAAAAAAACGAGAGGAAAGCATCATGAACAACAAATTCGACGAAATGACGAAGGGCCTCGCCCAATCCGTCACGCGCCGGCAGGCGTTGCAACGCTTCGGGAAGGGAATTGCCAGTGTTGTGCTGGCGCTGTTGGGTGCGGGCAAGGCAGCGGCGCAAACCGCGACCAGCACCTGCTGCTTTTACTGCACTCGTTGGGCCGGTTACGGTCGGACCAGGCACTGCGTGATGACGCAGAACATCTGCGAACCTCCAGGCATTGCTTGCCCTGCCTTCCTTCAGCACGGAAGGAATCAGTATCCTCTGATTAACGCAACCGCCGTCACCGATTGCGCCCTTTGCAAATAGCCCGCCGGCCTGCCCGGGTAGCAAGCTCGCGCCGATTGGGATTCACACGGATTCAAGTTAGATCGTGAAATCCGCGCCGCTGCGGGATGTCTCGCTCTGGCCGTTGGGCTGGTTCAGCGGACCGTTGCCACCTATCGTGGAAGGCTGCCCGAGTTTGGTGCGGGTCTGGTTGACAAAGACCGTTCGCGGTGCGGTTGAGGCACTCTCCGCTGCGCGCGCAAGCGTTTCCTCGTCGAGTGGATGTTCCTCCTCGAGCCACTCTTTCGACACCCACCCGTCCCAAAACGCCCAGTTTACGGGATAAACGTCCGGATCGAACATCACGTGATAGAAATGCCATACGCCAATCGCCAGGCAGGCGAGGATGGCTTCGTAATAGTGGATGGTCGTCGCGACATCCACTGCCCACCGTGGCAAGAATCGAGTAACATCAAGCTTGAACCAGATCATCAATCCGGTCACAGCCATAATGATCGTTCCCCAGACGACTGCACCCAGCCCCACATCTTGGCGAAAGCTTCGCTTTTTTTGCCGTGCGACTGCGGCCCGGCCAGGCCTCCCTCAGGCTCAAGGCAACAGCCGAACGACCATCGCGTAAAGGATCAGGAGCAGCAAAAGGACGCCGAGGCCGAAAAAGAAGAACCCGAACGAGCGAGCAATGCCCTTCCAACGCATCCATTCGTCCCGAACCCGATATTCGTCGAGCCGGTTTGTGGCCACCAGTCGATCATACCAGCGCCGCCGTTCATGCAGCATTTCGTTTTTCGAGATGCGGCCGGAGAAAATGACGGTGTCCATCGGGAATTTCTCGATGCGGAAATGGGTGTTAAAGAAATGAATCGAGAAGATGAATCCCGCCGCGAGCAAGGCTTCATCCGAGTGAATGACCAGGGCAATGTTGATCAGCCAGCCCGGGAGGAAGCGTGTGAAGGTGGTCGGGAACCACATAATCAAACCAGACGCGCCGATGATAGCCACACCCCAGAAGACGGCGAAGTAATCGAACTTTTCCCAATAGGTCCACCGGTCGAACTGAGGTTTGGGACCTTTGCCGAAGAACCACTGTTTATGGGCCACGAAGTCGCGCCAGTCCTGAAAAGTGGTGATCATTGAATCCGGGCCGAAGATCACCTTCCAGAGACGTTTGAGTTTGAACTTTCCGGATTGCGGCTCGCGCACGTCTTTCCTGCCGCTCCAACACTTGCCGACGAGAGAGACTATGTGCAGCCCGAAGTAAGCGAAGGTCACAATCGCGCCCAGCCGGTGCAAGGCGCGCGCCGTTTCGGCGCCGCCGATGATGTGGAACAAGGTTTTGGCCCAGTCGGTGTAATAAAACTTCAGCGGCATCCCGGTCAGCACGAGCAGCAGGAAACTGGTGACGACCAGGAAATGGAGGAAGCGCTCGAAGGGCACGAAGCGGGTGAACCACTCCCCGCCGGACTGGGTGCCGACTTTTGCCTCACGGAACGTCTTCGAGTCGTGCCAATACAAATAGCCGGCCCGGAACAACCACGCCCCGGTGTGAGCACCGAAAAACACAAAGACACTGACCAGCAGCGCTGTCATGAACAGGAAGGTGGCATGCAGCACCGGGTAGTTTTTCCGATCGAGCGGATTGGCGTGCGGTTTGTATTCGCTAAAGCCCATTGTCGCAGTCGGATGGCATTGCTGGCACGTCGCCAGAATATTGGTTTTGGATAAGCGCGATTCGGGGTTGGACGGCGGCAACACGTCGTGATGGCCGTGGCAGTCATAGCAAGCGGCCACGTCGGACGCGACATTGGGCTTGCCCAGCGCCATGGCTTTGCCGTGATACGTGTCGCGGTAATGGGTCAAGCGATCCTGGTGACATTTGCCGCAACGCTGGTCGCTCACCCTCTTGAAGTGGCCGTTTTTCGGTGTCTCGACTTCGTGGGCCGTATGACAATCGGTGCAGACTGGACCGCGTTTATCGCCTTTCCCCAGCAGTTGTCCGTGAACGCTCTGATTGTAGGTCTGCTCGATCTTGACATGACACTTGCCGCAGGTCCTGGCGACGTTGGCGGCATTGATGGGCGAGTCGCGATCCACAGCACGTTTGATATCGTGGACGCCATGGCAATCGTTGCACGAGGACGCGACGATCAAACCCATTTTCAGCAGAGCGCGGCCGTGGATGCTGTCCATGTATTGCGCCGCGGCCTCCGGGTGTTTCATCTGGTACTCTTTGGTCAGCCCCGGATTGCTGTGGCAGGCGGCGCAGGTGCGCGGCAGGTTGAGTTTGAAAACGGGAGAATCGGCGTGTTTGACCGGCAGCATGTCGTGCGACCCATGGCAGCTCCAACAACTGGCGGTGCCAGACGCGCCCAGCGTGTGGCTCACGCCGTGGATGCTGGCAGCATATTCTTTGGCCGTCTGCTCGTGGGTTGGCTTGGTCTCGTGACAGCCGACGCAATTGGGCGGCGGCAGCTTGCTCGGGTGGACCAAGTCCTTGATGCCCACGTGGCAATCCACGCAGTCGAGCTTCGCGTGGACCGATTTCTGGAAGGCGTTGCTCGGGAAAATCAGCGCCACGGTTTTGCCATCCACTTTCCGCGTCGTCGCGGGGTCGAGATGGCAATCGAGGCAATCAGTGTTCGAGAAACGCTCGGCGCTTGAGGAGGAAAGCGGGGCGAGCAAGCAAGCTCCAAGCACCAACCACCAAGCTCCAGAGAAGCTCCAAAGGCCAAGCCCCCTACCCGCTAATTCCGGGTGAATGACGCCTGGGATTTGAAGCTTGGTGTTTCTTTGGCGCTTGGCGCTTGGCGCTTGGGGTTTTCCCATTTCACAGCCCTCCCGTATGACAATCATTGCAGTCGCCATCGACTGGATCTCCGGGGTGTTTGAATTTCTGGCCATTGGGCGTGAGTTGATTCAGTTCCGTACCGTTGCCTTGGGCTAATATGGTGTGGCAGGCATTGCAGTCGTTGGCTTTGATGACGCGTTGGCCGTCCGCGGTCTTGTGCTTGCCATCGTGGCAGCGGAAGCAGCCGGGCCATTCCTTGTGGCCGATATTGTCCGGATATACCTGCCAACTGGCCTTCATCGCCGGGAAAAAGTTGTTGGTATAGATTTCCTGCACGACGTTGATAACGGGCCGAATGCGGGCATCGTTGGGATAACGTGCTGCCAGAAAGGTCGCGATGCCTTCCAGGGCTTTGGTGTCGTTGGCGTAGGAGCGCGTCAGAACGTAAAGGATGTTGGTTTTGATGTAGGGCAGCGAACGATCAATCTTGCCCAGGTACAGGGCGAGGTTCACCGCCGTGTTGGGAGACTGGTATCGGTGCGCAGGTCGATTGTGGCAGTCCATGCAGTCCATACGTCGGATGGAAGCTTCATCGACCGCATTGGTGAACTTAGGCGAGCGGAACTCAGCGACCACACCCTGAGAATCGGTCAGGCGCACGTACGGGATTTTTTGTCGGGCTTCGTCTGAGGTGAGATATTCGATTTTGTTGCCGACGTTCATGTGCCAGTGAATGCCGCCGACCGGCCCATGAGTCGGATCGCCGCCGCCAACGTTCATCAACAGCCGGACTCTGAAAGGTGTATTAGTTTCATCCCCCAGAAAATAGGAATACGTGTGCTCGAGGTTGCCGACGAACTTTTTTGGCCAATGGCATTCCTCACACGTTTCCTGGGCGGGCCGGAGGTTTTTGACCGGGGTGGGGATCGGGCGCGGATATTTGTTCGCCACTGTCGCATAGACTTGATAGGTGCCTGACAGTTTCGAGCGCACGTACCAGGCGGCTCCTTTGCCGATATGGCACTCGGCGCAAGCGACGCGCGCATGGGGTGAATGAAGATACGTTATGAGCTCGGGCTTCATTACGCCGTGGCAAGCCTGGCCGCAAAATTGAACCGACTCTGTGTAATTATAACTTCGATAACTGCCGATGGCGGAAATGAGCAGGAACAATACTCCACCGGCGAGGAAAACAGCGAAGATCCGCCGATCCCGTTTCCGGGTGAGATCGATCCGCAGAGGAGGCAACGGACCGCCGTATCTGACGATCTGGCGATGGCGCAGCACGGCGCCGACGGCCGCCACAGCCGAACCGATGATCAGGAATCCGGGAGCGACCAGATAAGTCAAGATGCCGACATACGGATTCGCAAAAGGCGCCAGAGTATCGAGCAGGAGCAACAGCAGGAAAGAAAACAGGCTTCCCACCATGACCACTAATCCGGTCAGGCTGATCCAGTTGCGGAACACCGACGCACGGCGCGGCGGAGACTGCTGGGGAGCGGTTTCAGGTTTCATGTGGATGAGCTATTCTTCTCGAAGCTTCAGAGAAGTGTGAAGGGCGCACTCCGGGCCACTGCGCCTGGCCGCGTGCTCACAACCGGGCGGCAGGCGCAGCTCGCGGCGCAGGCCCGACGCTTTGACAGGCCGACTCTTACTTCTTGAAAGACCGTAAATGCGCCACGAGGGCTTTGATCTGAGCGTCGGTCAAGTCTTCGGCGGGCTTCATCAGGGTCTTACCCTCTTCGTCTTTCAGCCCTTCCTTGATAGCCTTGAAGGCCGCGTCGTCTTTCAACTCGGCCTGGACTTTTGCGTCGGTATAGTCCTTGGCGCCAAGTTTTTGGCCCATCTTCGTAGCGCCCTTGCCGTCGGCGCCGTGACATTTGGCGCAATCTTTCTCATAAGTTGCCTTGGCATCCTGCGCCGAGGCCGACGCCAGCGCGAGCGCTGACGCAATAATGCTGAGTGGCAGTAGTTTTTTCATAGTTTCATGTCTTCGGTTTCGCGTGGCGATTCCTGGAGCAAGACCCACCGTCCAGGAAAAGGGAACGGTCTGGAGCACTTGGCTGGAAAGTGTTGTGGTTTGTTATCTTTAGGACTCATCTGCTTTTCTCATGTCTATAGTATTAGAGCCGATTCTGAGCTAGGCCGCTTTACATCATTTGTTAATTCATGGCCATTTTTTGGCCGCCGGGCCGGACGGAAAAAGCAGGATGGTTGAGGGGTTATCAGAGGTCTGTTGGGACAGGTTATTCCCAGCAGGACGGGATGGTGTACTTGCAGGGGTCTATCGTTCTCGCCACGGAGCCTTGAGTCCTTCCTCGAGTCAGGCTTGGCTTTGTTCGCGCTCCAGGGCGCGCGCGTAGCTCACAATACGCCGCAACAGACTGTTGTAATACGAGTGGGCAGCAGTGCCGAGGCGTTGGTCCAGGCGTTCATAAAGCTTGTGCTCGTAGGGGCCTGTGAAAGCCGGCTTAGGTATAGAGATCCCCAGTCGTCTCAGTCTCGGTGCGGCAATAAGAACCAGAAGGGAGTAATCCGTTACCCGCCCTTGCGCCAAATCGGCAAGACCTTGCTCGACAAGGTCTTCTCCGGGCAGCACGTGTTAGCGCTCGTGCTCATGTCCCTGGGCCTTTCGTCAGAAAATCCTCCAGCATAAACTGCTCGAGGATCTCAATGCTTACGCTTCGCCTCATGAACCGCAGGACAAAACTGTTGCGCACCGACATTCAAGCACCGCGCCACAATCAACTCTTGTGTTGGTTCCTTTTAGCCTCGTCACATTGTGAGATAAACAACGATTGCGAAAATGATTGCCAGGAGGCCGGCGATGGCGGCAAGCGACCACAAAAGGTTTCGCTGGCGGGCAGCTATGGCAAAGGTGGAGATGATGACCGCCAACTGCGCTCCGAGCATGCCGTAGAAGAATTTCTGGCTCCGCGCGTGGTGGCGTTCCGCCGAAAGATTACTCTTGCGCACCTGAAGCTCATAGAGATTGGCAATCGCCTGATTCAGTCGCGCCTCGACCTCATACCTCTGTCCGGAGTACTTCAAGCGCGCCGCGGTGAAATCCCGGGCGGGTGAGCTGCCGGTGGCTCCCGCCCCTGTCAACCGGGACAACAGACTATCCAGCTCTTCGATAGCCTGATTCAGTGGTTTGGTTGCGGTATCGAAGGCCTGGACCTGATCCCGGGCAGCTTTTAGTGCTGCGTCCAGGTCGGCATTCTTGACCTTAAACAAAGCGGCAGCGACCTCGGCATCCGTGCGCGAATCCTCCACCGCGTCGAGCGCGAACTTGATATTCGGAGCTACGGCAGAGGCGGCTCCGGCCGCGGGCAGCTCGCCCCTCTGCAGCAGGGCGAGCGCTTGCTGGCCTGCAGCCGAATCCAGCAGAGTCAGAAGGTCATTGCGCGCCTTGGTGGTTTCGGGCTGTTGTTGCGTCCAGGTTTTGAGCCGTGCTGGCTCGACGGTATGCACCTCCGTGAGGGATTGCAGAAGGTCGGCAGTGTTGCGTTGATAGGCGCCGCGCAGCCGTTTGGCCTGAAAGAAACTCCACTGGTCACCGGCCTTGGACTGCTGTTGCGCCGCAAGGGAACGGTCATATTGGGCGCGCGTCATTTCGCTCGAAGCAAGGCCAGCTAACATCGTGGCCACGACCGCCATAACTACCGGGGTGGCGCTGAGGATTTTTCCATAGGTTGTCTGCGGCACCTCCTTTTTCAGATCTTCCGGTATGGTGACTTTCATCAGCCCGGAGGATAGCGCTTGCGCGCTTCATTGGAAACCGCTGAGTTGAGTGGCGAATTGGCTTGACAAAAAGGGGTTAGTGGAGTTAAGAGAATAGCCAAGCACTCGGAATCCTATGTTTCCATTTTCCGGGGAACATCGTTTGTAGGGTTGTGATGTTCCATACCGGCCTCAAGTCCTCTGGGTTCCAGGAGTTGAAATGAAAGGCAAAGTTTGAGCAACAGAGTAACTCGTTCAATTTCAGGTACTAACTGCAGTTGGTTCAAGCATCGCATCGTCGCGTTTTGGTGCCTTTTCGCGGCAGCAACGACGATGGCATCCCCTATTGCGGTCTCAAACTTCTCGTTCGAATCACCCAGTGGCTCAGCACTGAACGGCCCACTTGATCCCGCCAATGGCTCGATCGGACTCTGGAACTACCAACGCACCGGCGCCACTCCGGCAACGCTCACTGACGTAACGTTTGGCCAAAGCGCGCTGGCCACTGACGGCACGAACATCGCCACTCTTACTTTTCTGGTCGGCGCCTCGGCTTCCTTGACGTTAAACCAGGACCTGGGAGTCACACTGTTGCCGAATTCGATATACACGCTCAGGGTGGATGCCGATCAAATTATTTCTGCCCCCCTCCTTACCAGCGCAAGAATCAGCATTACCGCCGGCGGAGCTGCGCAACAAAGCTTGATGGACAATTCCCTTTTAAGTATGCTCGACGGAACCGGACCTTTAAACACTATCACCTTGACCCTTACGACAGGCGCCACTCCTCCCTCCGGAGACCTGGGTGTGGAATTCCAAATCGGCGGTGTGGCCCAAACACTGGGGGCCGGCCTCGAGTTGGATAATGTGCGGATGGACGTTAGCGCTGTCCCCGAACCTTCGAGCTTGAGCCTGGGGATTGCTGCCGGCGTCTGCTGGCTTCTGTTCGGGCGCTTTCTGGGGCATCGGCAACATCAAGTTCCTTCAATGCGGCCAGGGCTCATAAGTCGCAGCCGCCAAGTTCGTCAGCCAAATCACAAACGGCCTGGTAGTAATCCTCTCTACTGAGGCCGAGCGCGGCGGCCCCGAATGTTTCCGCGTCATCGGGCGAGGCGAATTCTCCGTAATTCACGAGCATAAGCTGGTAGAGCACCAAATAAGGGACGTACGACAATTGCGCCATGTAGCATGGGTGAATGTACATGGTGAAGCCGTCTTCGGGATTTTCACCCTTCGGAACCGGATGACCAAATTCGCCTGGGCCTAGAGGCGCGGAGTCGAAAACCACCTGGCAGGGATAGCGGACGCAGGCGCGGTCCTCGAGGATCTGCAGCAATTGTTTCCAACCAATCGTTGGACCGTATTTCTCAAAAATTTCCGCCCCCTTGGCCGCTACATGGGCCGTGAGGGATTGCTTGGCATCTTCGGCGGTCAGTTGCGTTGCCATAGCTCAAGGCATCTCAGCTTCCGGCAGCGGCTACGAGAGCCGCCGGCGCCAGGTCCGTTCCATTGCGGCCCTCGTTAGCTTTCGAGAGCCGGCCCTGGAGAATCGGCACCGACATGCGGAGAAAGATTGTATAGCACAGCAGGCCGAAAGCCCAGATGCCGAGACAAATCAACGTCTCATTGAGCGAGGGGGTATATTCGATCATCTCACCTAACGGCGAAGGAATGAACCCGGGCACGACAAGGCCCATGCCCTTTTCGATCCAAATGCCGACAATGGCCAGCACACAGGCGATATTGAGGTACTTCAAGCTTCGGCTCACAGGCAGCACCAGGAGGAACATCGCGCAGAGATTGAAGGCTATCGCGGTCCAGATCCAGGGCACCAATGCGTGATGGCCATGCAAGCCGAGCAACAGATATTGGGAGGAAGCCACGTGGGCAGTGCGCGAATAGAATTCTTTGAACACTTCGTTGGCGAGCAGGAACACGTTGATGAGCATCGAAACCTGCACAATGCTGCGGAGGATCATCAAGGCGCGGTCTGTGATCATGAGCCGCTCGGACATTCGCGAATGAACCACGCGGCTCATCGGCGGGCTCTTCATCAATTTGCGCAATGAGTCCGCCGAAAGCCCCAGGAGCAAGACGGCCTCCTCGGCTATGGCCGTGGCCATGCGCGGGGTTCCCGCCAGGGCGGAGATCTCTCCGAATTGCTCACCCGGCCCGACGGTTCGCGTCACGCGAAATCGCCCGCTTTCTTCCCGCTGGACCACCACGCGCCCTTTCAAAACGAAAAAGGCTTCGTTGTCCGTATCCCCTTGGCGCAACAGAACGGTGCCGGCTCTGGCTTCGAGGACCCTTGCGCCTCTCAGGACGCCCTTTCGAGCTTCCTTGGAAACCGACGCCAGTTCGGCCACGTGCCGGCCAAGCCATTCAAAATCTTCCAACGTAGCGGCGCGGCTCGAGGGCTTCTCCGGACCAACCGCACCCTGTCGCAGGGCCGAGGCATCGCTCACCGGGGCCGAGGCGGTGACGCGGCGGACGACTTGCATCGCCAGGATGATCAGCGCGGGCCCAGCGGTGAACGCCGAGGCCAGGAACCGAGGTCCGACGATCGCCGAGTTCCAGAACGGCCGGCCGCCCAGGCCCACATAAAGGAACGCCGTGACGGTATGAATCGATACCGCCCAGACGATGGCGACGAACACGAACGGAATGTAAAACCACTTGGCCGGCCTCCGGCCCTGGTATCGGCAATACAACAGATAACCGCAGATATGCACGTTGAGCAGCAGATAGCCGTTCAGGACGATCACATCCCAACTAAGCATCGAAGCGGGAAAATTGAACTGGCCGATTCCCGGGATGAGATGCCAGAACCGGTCCGGCCGGCCGAGGTCCACCGTCACAAAGGCCAGGCACATGATGATGGCGGCGACGGCAAGCAACTCGCCGAAGATGACCAGGTCGTGCAGCTCCTCGTTCCCATAAATGTAAACTGGGATGACCATCATGACCGCGGCTGCGGCGACACCCACCAGGAAAGTGAAGTTGGCGATGTAAACGCCCCAGGAGACTTCGTCGCTCATGCCAGTCACGAGCAGGCCGTGCACGAATTGTTTGGCGTAGGCGTTGAGGCCCAGAAGACAAATGACCGTCAGCAAGCCCATCCAGGTGTAGTAACGCCAATCGCCGTCGAACGCGACGCAGGCGCAGCGGTACAGGAACCTGAGGTAATTTTTGGTCGCCTGCATCATACATCGAAGTAGTAGAAGAAACGCGGCGAGGTGCCCAACTCCTCCTTGAGTTGGATGAACACCCGCTTGGTGCGGAGGATATACGAGACCTCGCTGTTAGGGTCGAGGATGTTGCCGAACTTGCGGGCGCCGACCGGACACACTTCCAGGCAGGCCGGATATTTTCCGACGCGCGTGCGCTGGATGCAAAAGTGGCATTTCTCCATTACTCCCTGCCGCCGCGGCCGGTTGCCCAGGTAAGACATGTCCGTGTTGATTTTGTCTTTTGGAATCGAAGGCTTGGTGAAATTGAACCGCCGTGCCCAGTAAGGGCAGGCGGCCTCGCAATAGCGGCAGCCAATGCACCAGTCGTAATCAATGACCGTGATGCCGTCCGATTCCTGCCACGTGGCATGGACGGGGCAGACTTTGACGCAGGGCGGATTCTTGCATTGCTGGCATTGCACTGGCATGTAGAAGAAACCTTTCTCGGGGACGGACTCCGGCGCGTAATTGTGATCGGCTTTATCCAGGTCCATCGAACCATGCGGCAGCTTGAGCACGCGGATGTACTGAATTTCCGGGTTGCGCGACTGGTTGTTTTCCTTGACGCAGGCATGGACGCACTTGCGGCAGCCGATGCAGCGGGTCAGGTTCAGAGCATAGACAAACTCAACACCGGCCATCGGCTTGAGGTCGCGCACATGCGGGCGGATGCCATATTGCTTCTCGACCTCGTTTTCGATTCGCTTGATGACCTTGGCCATCTCTGCGGGCGTCAGCTCTTTGTAGTACTTTTGGAGGAACCGCTCGGCGGTAGGGAAATCTTCCATTTCCATCAGCGGCGACAAACTGGCCGCCAGCGCCGCCAGGCCCGACGTCAGCACCGCCGAGGTCCGCAGAAAATTGCGCCGGGACATTTCCTGCGGCGCGCCCGCGCAACCGCCGAGCGGATGGTTGCAGGAAGGAGTCGTTGGGAAATCGCCGTTCATGTGAATTGGGTTACACGTGTTTTTGGGCCCTGAGCGGATGCGGTCCGGGCGCGGCCGGCCGGGAGGGGAATTTGGGGGCGTGGGGATTGTGGCAGGCGACACAGTCCTGCCGCGTGATGCGATCCGGCAGGCGACTCCAATCGCCGCTGGTGCGGCCGTGCGCACCGGCCTCCCAATCGCGAAAGGTCGGACCATGACAACTGCCGCACAGCCGGGTGCTCTCGGCGAACTTCAATTGTCGGCCGTCGCGGGTTTCGAACACCTCCAGATTATTCTCGTCATGGCAGTTGAAACAGAGGTTGTTGCGGTTGTGGCTCCCGTGCCCCATGACAATGTCCGAGTGTTCCTTCGGCACGACCAGGTTGTGCTGTTCGTCAAAGCGCAGGGGAGGAGGTTTGCCCCGTTCGTGGCAGGCGTAACAATCAAAGTCAGAAAGGTCGGCTTTGGCAGCGGCGAGTTGGCCGTAGGAAACGCGTGCCGTCGCGTTGCTGGTAAGGGCAGGATCCACCAACAGAATGGGGGAAAGTGCCGGGACGCGTCCCCAGACGTTGAATACAAACGCGGCGGCCAGAACCAGGAAGAAAACCGCCAGGCTCAGCAGCACCACGGAAGTTTTAGTCTCAGTCTGCATTTATTTCTGCAGAGAGCGTACCGGATGCCGCCGTCCCATGCTTAACGTGGGTTGCCAAAAGCTTAGCATTTTTTGCTCTAAGCTTTTCAAATAAGGGTTACTCGCCCGGAGCGCGTCCGTCCCCGGGCGCTGCAAGCTCCGCCCGCTCTGGGGCGCTGGGACAATCGAAAGCGCCTCGGCCTTTCCCGTTGCTGCGCTCGGGGAACGGGTGCGCTCCAGCATTCAGTGAGGTGTCACACCCGGCGAGCAAGTCCGTGCCTGTCAGCCGGTCACTTTTTGAGAGTGCGAACGTGTGTCACCAGGGCCTTGATCTCGTCCTCGGACAGCCCTTCGGCGGGCTTCATTTTGATTTTGCCATCGCTGTCCTTGATGCCTTCCTTAATCGATTTGAAGGCCTGATCATCCTTCAGCTCGGCCTGCAGCTTGGCATCGGTCAAGTCCTTGATGGCGAGTTTTTGGCCCATTTTGGTGTCGCCTTTGCCCTCAGCGCCGTGGCATTTGGCGCATTGTTTGTCCCAGTTTTCCTTCACGTCTCCGGGGGAAGCGGAGAGCAGCGCCGCCCCCAGGACGGCCAGAGTGAGCACGAGTGTTTTTTTCATTGGTATCGTATTGTTTTGCTTATCGTTAAGGGAGCAGGTCCCGGTTCGGAAAGGTCAGAGCCTGGCGTTTCGAGACCAGGAGCCGGATTCTCGGTCACTTCAGCGTTACGACGGACCTTCATATCAATGTGGCGTATAAGGTCGTCGCCCCTGCCCGCCACCGCCCCACCAAATTTGCCAAACTATGGTCATTTTTTTGCCTGGGTCTGTTCCCGAGGGATGGGGAACTGAAACGTGACTCGCCTCCACTTCGCTACGGCGCGACAACTACGCGAGCGCAGAGCGGCTGGTGTTCTAAGGCACGTCGCACTAGGGTAACCCTCGTGAAGCAGAGAGTGGTTATCGTTGTGATTGGAGCTTCCGCGCTGATCTGTGCAGTGGCTCTCACTGTCGCTTGGGAGCGTGCTGACTCTCAGCGGCATGCTGAGGTCTTCGCGCTTGCGGAAAAGATCAGGTTTCGGCACGGGAGCCCCGAGAGAGCCTCCCAGGGTGTGTCTGACCAAGAGGCCTGCGCGGCTCTGGCCCAACTGCGCGGCATGGGTGCTCAGGCCGATGAGGTTCTAATCGGGATGTTGGAAACCAAGGACACCGCCCTGAAGCGGTATTATACTTACCTGTGGGTTCAACTGCCCAGCTCCCTAAAATCTCAACTGCCGATGCCGCAGCCGCAGCTTGTTATCCGACAAACCGCAGTCGCTGCTATCGGAAAGATCGGCCGCGTCCCTGCCCGAATCGAGCACGCCCTTGTATGTGCGTGCCGGGATCCTGATGCATATGTGCGGGCGAATGCTGCGCTGATATTGGCGTACTATGGTTCCTTTTCGGACGAGGTCGTCCGGACGCTTAACTTGACTCTGAAGGACGGTAAGGTCGCGGGGATCGCCGGATGGGGCTACGAATATTTCGATTATGATTTCAGACCGAAGAGTGTTCCGGAGATGATTCGCGGCCTTGACCGGCCGTTACCGGCTGCGCGATATGAGGCCGTGGTTGGGCTTTTCTGTGCCGGGTTAGATGCGTTGCCTGCGGTTCCTGCACTCATTCGAACGTTGGACGATCCAGACTTGGATATTCGCATCACCGCCATCAGAACACTCGGCTACATCGGTCCGGCGGCCAGCAACGCGCTGCCAGCGCTTCAGAAATTGCTGATCGCCGACCGGGATGTGGCGGAAGCTGCGGACTGCGCAATCCGGCAAATTCGAGTGACGGCCCGGTAATGAACCGGTCTTTAGTTCGAAGGCGCGAATCTACGGTTTGACGACTTTTCGACTTTTCTGTGAACACCAAGGCTGGAGGGGCATCGTGCAAAAGCCACTACAGGTTATCGAATCTGGCCTGCAAAATAGTCCGCCAGGGCGAGATAACCAGTATCGGCCACGCCTTGCACGGCGCCGTGGTCTGTCCAGTCGAGGAACAAGGCGCGACCGCTTCGGTATTCGACTGGCTGCTCGTACAAAACACCGCTCCCCTCTTTCCGGATGAGGCGCGCGTGCGCTTTGATTCGCAGGAAATAGGAACCTTCATCGGAGCCCACTCGTTCCAGGCGCAGTTGATCAATCCGCGCCTCCAACACAGCATCTACGGAGGGCTTGCCTGGTTCATCATTGCACTCTGGGCCCATCGCCACTATTCGCCCCGGGCTTTCTGCTTCGACGCGCGCCAGCAGCAAATGTTGGAACCGCTCTTGTGCCGCAACCTCTTTAAGAGCCTCCTCCAAGTCCGCTGTGCGCTCGGCCAGTTCCCGCGGACTGACGGTTGTCCAGGAACGGATTAACCCTTTGGCAGCTACCGCGGGCGCGACCAGGGCCACCCCAAGAGCCGTTGCCCCTCCTGCGGCTCCCGCCAACGCCGTGCCAAACAACACCTGGCCCTCATCCTGCGCTGAACGGATTGTCCAGTCGAGGATGTCGCCTGAAACCATAATGCATTGGACCGGCCCCGTCACTGCCATCTCGGCCGAATCCAACAAGCCTTCTCTGGCTGAGCCGCGTTTGCCCTTGGCTTGCTGGAAGCTGTACGTTGCGGGCGTTGAGTCTCCGGCCAGAGCCGCAACGCTGAACTGCAGGGAAGATTCCTTGGAATGTCCGTGCGCGCCAGGTGCCGTAGAGATTGTCGGATGTTGGGTGCAGCAACCGCTCAGCAGAATAAGGAGCCCCGACACGAGTTGCAAGGTTAGCCTCATGACTGCGCGAGGCGGCACGGCCGAGCCGCATTGTTACGCCATACCTTCATCGATTGGCTTTGACACAGAAACGGTACGGCCCACCGCGAGCGGCGTCAAGGCTCGACCGCCGTGAATAGCTCAGTGAAAGGTCTCTGGGGGATGGAAGCTGTCTTCGATCATGTCCATAAATCAGCTCGCGTCAAAACCGAGACAGATGGTGGGCGTTCGCACCACCTGCTGACCAGGCCCGCCCGCTCATCGCTGCCGTACCGCAATCTCCTCCACCGACCGCATGTCAACTCGCCGAAGCATCTGCTGCTGGTACCTCTGCATCTGTTGGAGGTTAACTCGCTCGGCAGCCTCGATACCATTCCAAGCGCTCATCCCTCTCGGAGGGGTCGAAAAGATCTCGAACGCTGCCCGCAAAGTCTGGACGGTCCTGTCATCAAAAAGACGTGGAGCCTCCGGCAACAACGGAGGTTGAGTCGCATTAGCCAAGACGAAGCGAGTCGAGAGAGCTTCATTTTCTTTCTGCAGCCCGGCCAGTCCCTTCAATTGTCCGCGCAACAAGACGTTCTCGTGGCGGAGTTGCCGTATGGCCCGATGCTGGACAACGATCGATACGGCCGCAATCGTAGCAACGAGCGCGATGGCGCAACGCGTCTTTAGGGCATCTCGCAACATAATCGCGAATTACTTGACGCTACTGTTTAGACTTTGACCTGGCAGGCGTCGGGGCTGTTCAATCCCGGGCGGCGGCCAGCAACGCGTTGCCTGCGCTCCAGGAATTGCTCGACGCCGACAGGCCTTTGGCGGAAGCCGCGGAATGCGCTATCCGGCAAACTCGAGTGGCGGCCCGGCAATGAATCGGCCTTTGGTCCGAGGGCGGGAATCTACGGCTGGGCCCCATTTCGGCTACAGTCCCGGCTTCTGATCACCATTTTGTTTTCCGGCGTGCGGGCCGCGCTCTTTAATGCGCGCCAGGCTTATTCGCGTGTCGTCCACCTGGACAATTCCCAGCCAGTTCAGGTTAAAGGTGGTTTCGATCGCGTACATCAATTCGCTCTTGGTCAATGGCGTTTCAACATGGAACCAGATGGGCATCCCATCGAACTTGTCCGACTGCTCCGGCGTCTTGCCGGCCAGACTGGCATAAAACTCGAGCAATCGTTAGACGGAACCGTCAGGTCGTTCGAGGCCTCGTTGAACTGGCGACGATGCCCCGGGCGTGGACGGCACCTGGTTCAGATCCAGCAGCTTTGCGCCGGGCTCCGGTTTGGGAGCACGCGCGCTCACCATCGAGCGTTGTACCATCGGCACGACCTAGACGAATTTTTCGCCGTCCTCAACCACTGCGATGCCATTCAGAGCAAGGACCGTTGTAAATGCATAGGCTGTCTCCTCTCGGCTCAGCGGGCACGTGCTTTTAGTCGGACCAGAGTGGCAGGAAACACCATCGGGCGCAGGATCGTCCGCTGGCTAATGGCGGCATAGATGGAAAGAACAGTTCCCGGATCCATGTTCACGAGTTTGATTGTGCCAGCCTGCGTGGTATCCTGAGACTTTGTGACCGCGAGCTCAGCACCGCGCAGCGATAACACATTGGTCAAGGAAGCCCGCTGCTTCTCGCGGAAAAGGATGACAAAATGCGGGCCGTCCTCGAGCACGGCGATGCCTTGTTTCGCGAACTCACCTTCGAGCCTGTCGATGGCGGCAGCCCTCTCGGTGGGTAAGTCCGCCACTGTGGTTTCGACCGGCATTGGCAAAGCAGAGGCCATGAGGACGGTCTTGCCAGTCAACTCCGCGTAAAGGTCCAGCGTGTCGGCTCCAGCAAGGAGCGGCGTGAACAAATAAATGAGTGCAAGTGTTGGTCTCGTAATCATGTGGGACGTGGCCGTGAGGGCGCACGAGAAAATAGCTTCATCGCGCGGTTGCGTGGAGCAGCCGGGTTAGTCAGTGTTGGTTCCATTGCGCGGTTGGAGACCTGGTAGATGGACGAATCGAGCTAACCCGGCCGGAGCCCTGACAGAACCAATTGCCGTCCTGCTCGAACCGGCGTCCAGTTTGGAAGAATTCAAATTTCGTGGGGAAGGTCCTCCCCAGCGCGTTGGTTGACTCGAGGACACCATAATGAAAGACGAGAACGCCGTCCTGAATCTTCAGTGCGGTTTTCTTTTTCCACTCCGTATATCGGTCACCAAAGGAAAGCTCCCTGTCCCAATCTGTGTGAGATTTCAGGAAAAGCGATTTGGAAGTGAATAGGTCCAGGCTCTTCGGGAGACCGTACTCGTCATCGAACGTGGTGGCAACATCCGTGTACGCAAACCGATCCGGACAATGATGCAATACCGCAGCGGGCAATGGGATGACGCGGCCTTCGCGTTTGAGGTACGTTCCCGAGCAGAACGCCAGCCAGGGGATGTTCACGCCGAAATCCCCCATCGGATGTCCGTCGCGCGACTCCCAAGCCTCTTTCATAATCCTGGAGTCGCCCTTTTCGGAAGCATCAGATGCAGAGAGTGGCCGTGAGTTACACGAGACCGTCTTGCCGTCGAACAACCATTTTCGCCGCTCTTGAAAATCATCCTCGATGTACCATTCACTTGACGCTGTAATGCAAACCACATGGACCGTCTTTGGCCTTGCCCTGGCAATTGAGTTGGTGTCGGCAAGCCGGTAGCCGTAGGTTTCGATTTCACAATTGATCTCAACAAATTGAGCGGCTTGAATTTGGATCGAGAAAAGCCAAAGACAGGATGCAGCGGCCCACTTGCCGATCTCGCGTTTAAAGCGTTTGTTCATTCTCAGATCTCCTCGCTGAAAAGCATACGCTCGCCAGCCCAGCGACCGCCGCCCCAAGCTTTTCCCAGCGCTGGCTGCAGCGGATTGTCACACCACTGGTTGTTGTTATCTTCTCTCGACGGTCTATGAGTTAGGAGAACTATTTAGGTCTGCTGACCGGTATCTGCCAATCCAAATGCCAATAGTAATTCCAGAGATCTTCCAGTTTGGCCATTTCCGTATGGCCATCGGCCAGGCCCACGTTGATCGCGCCGGGCATCGTGCCGCTGATAGCAAAATTGCGCGGGGCACGGGATGCGCTGCGGCTGCCATGCCGCGCGATCGTGCAACGCCCCATCTGGTTGGGTGACACGCTGAATGGCTGGCCAGTGTAAAGATTGGTGTAGGGCCGGTCTGTTTCCCAGGGCCATGTATCCACCCAATTCTCGTCGAAAAAAACCGGAGTCAATGCCGGCTTTTGAACGGCCGATTCCCTTGTGAAGACCTTTTCCTGCTTGGGATCACCTGGCTCGGAAAGCTTCAGGTCGGAATAGAGATAGCCGTTGTACCCGTAGCTGCCGTAAAACATCGTTTTCTGATCTGAAGTCCAACGTACCCACGCGCGGTCGGAATAACCTTGTTCATTGCCGCTGACGGGCGGCGGGTCATGCATGGGTGCGGAAGGGCAAAGCAGGATCCGTTTCACTTTGGCATATTCATTCAAGGTCCCCATCCAATTTCCACCCGGAAACGCCGAAGCCTCAACCCCTGCGTGCCGGCTATTCTCCTGGGCATACATGAAACTGCCCAATGACAGTTGCCGGATGTTGTTGAGGCAATGGACTCGTTGGGCTTTCAACTTGACGCTGCTCAAGGCCGTCAGGAGCAGGGCGGCGAGAATGCTGATGATGGCGATCGTCACGAGCAATTCGATTAGTGTGAACGCCGGTCTCTGAGTGCAACCATGAGAATCTCGAGACTGCATTCGCGCATGCAGGGCTTATCGGCCAGCTTCACTCGTGCCGCGCCAATAGCGCCAGGAATACAAACACCAGGCCGCGCCGGCATCCACTCTAGGCCGATAGTTGGGCCGAATCATTGCATTCAATTCGTTGGAGTAAGACTAAGGCTGATGCCTGTTGATTTGCAAAACGCGGTCAACGCCTCTATCTGAGCTTGTGTTTGGGGTTTGGCGAGTGCGTTACCGTCATAATGTAAAACACTCCCGCGAGGAAAATGCTTAATGATTTCTTCCATGGGATGTGACTGGAATGCTCTGAAAACGTAAAGGCGCAGGTCCGGACAAACGAGAACGTAAACCGTCGCACTCTCGACCGGCCCGCGTAAGGGAACCTCATCCGCGACCTGGGACTGCACCAAATGGTAATCCTTGGCAGAATCTGTTGCTGCGCTCAGCTTGAGCCAAACAAGAGCAAGCGACAAACAAACAAGTGTAAGAATGCTCTTTTTCATAATTTCTACGACACATTCACCTTCGAGATATTAGACGATTTCTGGCATAACGGCGAGCATGAGCCGCCGGAGGCAGCCGCCGCTGGCTTACGAATGCGGACTTACGAAACGGGCTGCCTCCTGTTGGCTCCACGCTCCGGTTTGACCCGTAACTCGTGCCGCCCGCCATCGGCACAATATAAGCCCTGTCTGACCAGTTGGTGAGCCACAAGAACGCCACTTCCTGAACGAAAAAATGCACTCTGGTGCTGTACCTCTCGAAAATAAGTGACAGGGGACGTGCCTGAGAGCGGTGTGTCAACAGCAGCACGCAAGCTGTGACACCTGCAAATACGGTCATGGCGATGATGCCTGCCGTTACCTTGTCTGCTCTTATCACTTTAAGTTGGACTTGTTTGGGATGTGGTCGGGGCGCTTAATGGGACGCTCCGCGGCGCGTTGCACAGGATGCACGTCCGTCGCTGCATGCTCAACCCTATAGGCGCAGCCAGGCTTCGGTCGAATTAAGAAGCCCCTCACCCCTTCCCCTCTCCCCATCAGATGGGGAGAGGGACAAAATGTTGGGGGTCGTTTTACCCAGGGTGGCGGCTCGGTCTTTGCAGACGGCCACCTTCGCCTCTACCCTGGGCTAGTATGATGTCATCCCTTCAGGATTTCAGTTTGGCTCGCTGTGCTCACCTCGGCTGCGCAGCCCAGCGCGGCAGACGGTCAGTTCTCACACAGTTGCGGAAAGGTCTGAGGGCAGGTAGGTTCGAAATCGAAACGACGACGTATGGATTCATTGGCCGAGCAGTATGATGAGGCGATGCTCGAGTTCAGCCGCGGCGAGTATGAGGGCGCGATTGTCCGGCTCAAAGCGGTGCTCGAAGCGGAACCGAAACATTTTGAGGCGCAATTGGCGCTAGGCATGGCCTATTATCGGAAGGGCGATTACACGGCGGCGATCGCCGAAGGCCACAAGGCGGAGCAGTTAAAACCGCACGATCAATTGGTGCATACGAACCTGTCACTCTTTTATATGAAGGCGGGAGACAAAGCCACAGCGGAGCACCACGGACTGCAGTCGCGGATTGCTTCCTGGCGCACTGACCAAAATGCGCCAGCGGAACAACCCGCCGAAGATCCGGAAATGCAGATGGCCAAGCCGAAGCTTGAGCCGGTGAAACTGCCCGGCAAATTCCCGGACATGCCGTGGAAAAAGAAGCCCAATGTGAAATAGTTGCCTGATGCCCATGAAAAGCGCGTATGAACTGGCGATGGAGCGCCTGAACAAAAGCTCGCCGACAACCAAGCTGACGAACCAGCAGAAGAAGGAAATCGCCGAACTGGAGTCGAGGTACAAGGCCAAAATTGCAGAGCGGGAGCTGTTCGTTGAAGGAGAGCGGATCAAGGCGATCGATCGTGGGGACGCCGAGGCGATCGAGCAATTGGAAAAGCAACTGGTCAGCGACCGCAAATCACTGCAAAGCGAACTGGAGGAGAAGAAGGAGCAAGTGAGGCGCGGCAAGTAAGGCGGGACCGGGTGGCGAAGAAGGAGGATGGAAACATCCAATGTTCAACATCCAACATCCAAAGCCGAACACCGAACGCTGAACTTTGAACTTTGAACTCGGAACTTCAAGGAACTTTCCGCCAGCGGTCCCAGTCGGTGAAGACGATTTGGCCGGTGGTCAGCCAGGCGCGCAACACATGATGCAGCGGGAAGGTCGGCGGCGTTTCCTTTTTGACGAGGCTGTCGAGGACGAAGCTGCCCCAACTCTGTTCGCCGCCCCAAACCCATTCTGAGAAGAAGTGCGCATCCAGGGTCCGCGGAGTCAGGTAGAGCGCGACGATGGGTTTCTGGTAGTCGTTGATCGAGAGGAAATCTTCGTGCGTGTTCGGGTCGGAAGTATCGGGCGTGGCTTTCAGGGTGAGCCAAACGCACTGCCGCTGGCCGTACCAGGCCATCGCCCACGGGATATCGCTCATGATCAGCTCAGTCGCCTGCATCCAGCCGGCGACGAGTTGGATGACAGCCGGGTTATATGGCGGGTAATTGACCGGATTGGTTTTGGGCGGCAGAAAGAGGAGGATCATCGGGAGGCTGAAGACGACGCCAAAGAGCGCGAGGGCGAGAAAGCGCAGCTCGGGCAGAGCGAGGTTGATTTGTTCGATGAGCAAAAAGAACAGGCCGACTCCGTAAACGATGACCAGCGGCGCCACCAGGACCAGAAGGTTTTCGGAATTGATTTCCGGTGACTCCTCCGAGAGCTGTGTGCGGCCGAGGGCCTGGGCAATGGCCAGGACCGGGAGGCAAAGGAGCAAAAAATAGCGGACGCGCCTGAGTGCAGGACTCCGAAAGCTGATGAGCAGGCCGACCAGGAAAAACGCGGAAACCCAACTGCCGCCGAGCCTGGGCAAGTCACTTTGGACAAGCGGACGCAGGTTGGTCATGAGTTTGAACCAGAACAAGGAAATCGAGACCGTGACTTGCGGCTCGAACGAGCGCTGAAGATGATTGCCCGGGGAGGCGAAGGTAGTTTCCAGGATGGCGTAGCTGGCGGTGCCGAAGGGCAGACCGCTCAGCGCCAGGTTGCGCATGACCCACGGCGCCATCACGCCGGCGAAGACCACCAACGCGGTCAGCACCAGCAACACGCGCCGCGTTCCGCCAAAAAGCACAAGGAAGACCAGGACCGGAAAGATCAGCCAACCGAAGGCGTAACGAGTCAGAGCGCCGACGCCCACGGCGGCGCCCGCCAAAGCGGCCAGGAGGAAGATGCCGCCCCAGCCCCATCTGGGAGCACTCGTTTCTTCTTCCAGCAACACCAGGCACCAGACCAACCCGACAAAAATCAGCATCAGCAGTATTGTGGGCAGTCCGGAAACGGTGAAGTGCCAGAACAACTCAGTGGCCATGACCAGGATGGCGGAGAACCAGGCGACCGAGCTGTCGAAGAGGCGTCGTGCGAGGAAAAAGAGGAGGACGATCATGGCGAAGAAAACGGCCTGGTTGATGAGGCTGATAAGGAAATCTGGTTGGTAACGGTAAAAGGAGCCTCTGGAGGTCCAAAAGAGTTTGGGCTTGGACGGCAGTTTGTACTCGAACGGCAGGATTTTCATCGCGCCCGCCAGGAGCAGCGGGTAGATGGGGGGATTGGCCAGATCCGGATGCATGGTCTTGAGTCGGGCAGGGTCGGCGGCCTGGCCCGGGGTCGGCTTCTCGGGATTGAATTTCTTGACCAGGGACATGCTGAACGGCCGGATGAAGAGGGTCGTGTAGCCTTTGCCCTCGGCGATATTGCGGGCCAATTGCGCCGCGTCCATCGCCTCCTGGGTGGACATATTCCGGAACGCGCGCCAATTGTAGCCGACGACTGCAGTTACCAAGACCAACAGGCCCAGCCCGATGCGGAGGTAGCGGATGCCGCCCGCACCGACCAGCCGGTGAACCAGGTCTTGCGGCAACAGTGTGCTCACAGGTCTTCGATGTGGTAAAGATGGAGCTTGCGGTGCAGGCTGCGTCGGCTCATGCCAACTTTCTTCGCGGCCAGAGTGCGATTGCCGTTGGTTTCTTTCAGGGCCCGGATCATGAGCTGCTTTTCCGCTTCCTGAACGGTCATATCGTCCCGGGTCAGCACGCCCGGAGAGTCCGTCGCAGGCGCGACGGCCGCTACCCCCGTGCGCACGGCCGGAGGGAGATCGCGCGGTGTGATCTTATCGCCGCGGCACAAGACCACAGCGTGCTCGATGGCCGTCCTCAGTTCTCGCACGTTTCCCGGCCAGGCATAGCGCAGCAGCAGGTCCATGGTTTCGGAGCTGAAGCCGCCGACCTTTTTCTGGTTTTCCGAGGCGAATTCCCGGAGGAAAGACTGGGCCAGCAATGGAATGTCTTCACGGCGCTCGCGCAATGGGGGCAGCCAGATTTCCACCACGCGCAGCCGAAAAAACAGGTCCTCGCGAAACGTGCCGGTCCTGGCGAGTTCTTCGAGATTCTTGTTCGTCGCGGCGATCAGGCGCACGTCGGCGGTCAGGGTTTTATTGGAGCCGACGCGCTCGAACGAGCGCTCGCCCAGGAAGCGCAGCAGCTTGATTTGAATCATGGCGTCCAGCTCGCCGATCTCGTCAAGGAAGAGCGTGCCGCCCTGGGCCTGCTCGAATCGGCCAATGCGCCGTTCGTGTGCGCCGGTGAAAGCGCCTTTTTCGTGCCCGAACAGTTCGCTCTCCAGCAGCGTCGGCGCCAACGCGGCGCAGTGGACGGTGACCATTGGTTGCCGGGCGCGCGGGCTAAGCTGGTGAATGACTTTGGCGATCAGTTCCTTGCCTGTGCCGCTCTCGCCTTGCAAGAGAACCGTCGAGCGCGCCGGAGCCACCTGCTGCACCAGCTCCAGCACTTCCTTCATGGCCTTGGATTCGCCGACGACGTTTTCCATCCTGAACTTCGCGTCGAGCTGGCGGTGCAGCGAGACATTTTCCGTTTCGAGGTTTTGCCGGCGCAATGCCCGCGCGATACGCATCTCCAGCTCGTCGATTTGCAGGCGACCCTTGGCGATGTAATCGTCGGCGCCGCGTTTCATGGCTTCGACGGCCAATTCTTCGGAACCGTAAGCGGTCATGAGAATGCAAACCGGAGGTTTGGACAGCGACTTGGCGCGGGTGATCAACTTCATTCCGTCTTCACCCGCGAGGCGGAAATCGGTCAGCAGCACGTCGAAACGCTCCTTCTCGAGCAGGTCCATGGCGGTTTTGGCGTCCTCGGCCAGATAAACATCGTAAGAATCCTCGAGCGCCTCGCGGAAGCCTTCGCGGATTGTTTTCTCGTCATCAACTATCAAGAGCGTCGGGGTCATCAGCGTTTGCCTATTTGCCGGCGGCAAATTAAATCAGGGAAGGGCTCGTAAACAACTGGCAATTTGAAGAGTGCACCTGGACTGCCGCCGGAGCGCACGACTCTGATCGTGCGTGGAGATCGGCTCGACTCGCAAACGTGCACGCTCAGAGTCGTGCGCTCCAACTTTCGTACGGCTCGATTGCGGCAATGTCCAGATGCGCTCCAAATTGAGGGAGCCAATCGGAAAGCCTTGACCGTGGTGCAAAAAATGAATTCCATCGGGTTCAACTGAGTCTTAATTTTGACGAACATTTGTCTCATCGACTTCTTATTCTCATGAAAACGAACGGCTTCCATCGCTGCGTCCGGTGGCTCTTCCTCGGGTGGCTGACGTGCGGACTGTTCGGCTTGGTTTCGCCTGCTTTCGCCGCGCCGAAGAAGCTATTGGTCGTCACGGTCACCAAAGGGTTTCGGCACAGCTCGATTGCGACGGCGGAAAAGGTGCTGGGCGAACTGGCCCAAAAGAGCGGCGCCTTCACGGTGGATTACGCGCGGACAGACGACGACATGGCCCGGAAGATGACGGCTGAGGCGTTAAAGAACTATGACGGGGTGGTCTTCGCCAACACCACGGGTGAGTTGCCGCTGCCGGACAAACAGGCGTTCCTGGATTGGATCAAATCGGGCAAAGCATTCATCGGGACGCATTCAGCCTCCGACACGTTTCATCCGTTCCCGCCTTACATCAAAATGCTGGGCGGTGAATTCCAGACGCACCACGCCCAGGCGGTCGTGGACTGCATCGATAAGGACCGGAAACATCCCGCCTGCCGCGATCTGGGAGCGACCTTTCATGTAAAGGATGAGATTTACCTGCAGAAGAATTACGACCCTAACAAAGTGCACGACCTGCTCGTCCTGGATAAGCATCCCAACGAGAAAACGCCCGGCCATTATCCGATCGCCTGGGCCAAGAGCTACGGCAAGGGACGCGTCTTTTATACCGCGCTCGGACATCGTGAAGATGTGTGGGACCCGAACACACCGGAGAGTTTCAAACGGGAGAACCCGAAAGAGGTTGCCGAGGCGTACCAACGACATCTCCTGGGCGGCATCAAATGGGCCCTTGGCCTGGCGCAGGGCAGACCGGCTCACCCGAGTGACAGATGGCCATGAACGAAAACGGAAACGAAGCCCTCGGCTATAACCGCCGGGATTTTCTCAAGAGCGGTTCCTTTACTACGCTGATGACGATGCTCGGGGGCGTGGAGCTCTTCGCCCAGACCACCTCAGGTACCAGCACGTCAAACGAACCCGATGTCCCCACCATCAAGGTCGCGGTGATCGGTTTGGGCGCTTGGGGGCGCGAGATCCTTTCAACGCTCGGACGGGTGAAGCCCGCGGACGTGGCGGCGATTTGCGACACCTACGGCGCGTTTATGCGGCGCAGCAGCAAGCTGGCGCCGAAAGCCAAACAGGTCGAGGATTACAAGGCGATTCTGGACGACAAAGAAATCAAGGCGGTGATCGTCGCCACGCCGACACACAACCACAAGGAGATCGTTCTGGCCGCCTTGAAAGCCGGCAAACACGTTTATTGTGAAGCGCCACTGGCTGGCACCATTGAGGACGCGCGCGAAATTGCCGTTGCTGCCAAAGCCGCAAAAAAACAAATCTTTCAGCCCGGATTGCAGATGCGGGCCGAGCCGCAGCGCCTCTTCCTGCTGCCATTCATCCGATCAGGAGCTTTGGGCAAGACGGTGATGGCGCGAGCGCAGTGGCATAAGAAGACAAGTTGGCGCACGGCCTCGTCGGACCCGGCGCAGGAGAAGGCCCTGAACTGGCGATTGAGCCGGTCCACTTCTACCGGCCTGATAGGCGAAATCGGCATACACCAGATCGATCAGGCGGGGTGGTTTCTCAACGCCCACCCGATCTCGGTGACCGGCTTTAGCTCGCTGCGGAATTGGACCGATGGCCGGGACGTTCCCGATACTGTGCAAGCGATCTTCGAGTATCCGGGCGGGGTACGGTTGTTTTGCGATTGCACGCTGGCCAATTCCTTTGATGCCGATTACGAGCTGTATTACGGGAGCGACGCGGCCGTGATGCTGCGCGAAAACAAGGCCTGGATGTTCAAGGAGGTCGATTCCCCGCTGCTCGGCTGGGAGGTCTATGCGCGCAAGGATATCTTCTCACGATTTCATTCAGACGGGACGATACCGACCGACCTGGAAAATGCCCACAAGGAGACCGGCATCGCGCTGATCCTCGGAGGCTCCAAGCAAACTTCGATGGATGCCAAGGCGGCCGCGGAAGCCGCCGCCGCGCAGACGCCGCTGCTGGCAGCGCTGGATGTGTTCGTGCGCAACGCGAGCGGCATGAGCGACGCGACGGAAGGATTCGCGGCCAATTATCCGGGCGAAGATGAAGCGGCGCTGCTCCAGTACTTGGCCAAAGAAGTGGTACGGCGGCCGGCGGCGGGCTATCTCGATGGCTTTCAAGCGACCGTAACCGCTATCAAAGCCAACGAAGCAATCCTCAGCAATCAAAAGCTGGCTTTCCAGCCAGCCTGGTACGAACTGGCTTGAAGCAGCGGTAACAGAAATCGATGAGCAAATCCAGGAGATTAAGTATGAAAACAGGAACTGTGATGGCAGGGGTAATGGGCCTGCTCTTGCTGGGAGCTGTGCCTTCGTGGGCGGCGGATAATCTGACGCGTCTGCACGCCAAGCCCGGCAGCAAAATGCGAATCGAGGGCACCTCCACTGCTCACGATTGGCAGGTGGAGAGCAAACTCATCGGCGGCTTCTTCGAATTCGGCCCGAATTTCCCAACGGAGCCCGGGCAGGACGTGAAGCCGGGGAAGTTTGATGTCCATGCTGAAGCCTTCATCATCGTGAAATCGCTCCAAAGCGTCGAGAAGGACGGGTCGCACTATAGCGACAAGATGGACGAGACAATGTGGAAAAACCTGAAAGTCAATGAATATCCCAGGATACTTTTTCGGGCCACTGAATTGGTCTTGAAAGCAGCGCCCAAGAGCAAGGATGCTCCATATGTATTTGATGCCAGGGGGGATTTGGCAATCGGCGGTGTGACGAACAAGATTTCGATGCCGGTGAATGTTCTGCCGCTAGGGGAAAAGAAGCTGAAAATTACCGGCAGCCTCGCTACCAAAATGTCCGAGTTCAAAATTCCCGCGGAGAAAATTGGTCTTGGGTTCGTCAGTTTCAAAACCGCGGACGATGTTAAGCTGATCTTCGAGTGGATGGTAGGACCCGCCAAGGCGCCGGCGGCGGCGCCAGCGCCAGCCGCTCCGAAGTAACCATTGATGTGCAAGACATCGGCGGCGCGCGGGCCGTTCGGGTGAGGGCGCTCGTAATTCTGCTTTTCCTGGCCCTTGCCGAAGCAAGCGCGTGGGCTGTCGTCGTCACCACCGCCAAGGAGCAGTCGCTGGAGCGGTGGCGCAAGCTCACGTCGCCACCGGCCGAAGCTCCGCGCGTGTTTGTCAAAGGCAACCGGATTCGTTTTTATTTTTCGGGCGAGACTAATATCAGCGGGTTCAGCGCGAGCTGGAGTCACCTGCGCGTTCCGCCCGACCGCTACGCCGTCAGCTCCGCCCAGCTTCGCCGAGACCGAGGCTCGGTTCGCCTGCCGGACGCCAGGTCAGGGTGGCGCGAGGCGACGGTTGTGGCCGGCGCGGCCTGGCAGCGTTTTGCCACGAACCTGATTGACGAATTGACGCCGCGCGAGCCGTGGCACGGGGTGTATTACCAGGCGTTTCTGGCCGACCGCGTCCTGTATCGCGACGAGCGCGGCCTGCCGCACGTGGCGCCGCACGGCAGTCAGCCCGGCCAGGTGATCATGGATCACCGCTTCCCGCTCGAAGAAACGCTGCAAGTGCTGGCTGAGCGGACCGAGCAATCGTTGCTTCACCGGCGGGCTGAGGAGGCGCCAATGGTGTTGATGGCGCCGAATGGAGCCCATCTGAGTCAACCTCTGCTGGTGGACCGGCGGCTAAGGCAATGCGTGAGCTTTCTGCCCGCGGCCATGTTCGATTCCGGAGATCGCGGGGTTGGGCTCACTGCGACAGCACAAGGTCTCGGTGCGATTTTGGAAAGCCACACTGTGGCGCTGGTCCGCAACCCAGTGTCCAGCGCTGCTCGCCTGGCGGATCTTGGCGTCGAGACCGCGGTGGTCTTGCTGCATCGTCGCCTGCCCAAGCCCGCCGACTTCCCGCCGCTGGCGCACACCAATGGCATGAACCTGGTAGAGTGGGAAAAATGGCTGGATCGTTACACCGGCACGCGCGGGGAAGACGGCTCGCTCGAACTGCTCATTGACGGCGATCGGTTCTTCACTCGGGTACAACAGGCGCTCGACGAAGCCACTAACCATATTTCGATCAACGTGTTCATCTTTGACCGGGATGACGTCGCCGTCGGAATTGCCGACCAACTGAAACGCCGCTCGTGCGAGGTGCCGGTGAAGGTGATTCTTGATCGGATGGGAAGTCTCGGCGCCGGGCTGACGCCACCGGCCTCGCCGATGCCACCGGATTTTGCCGCGCCCGGTTCGATTACGTCTTACCTGGAACAAAACTCGCGCGTTCGCGTTCGGCCGTTTCTCAATCCGTGGTTTTCAGTGGATCATGCCAAGGTGTACCTGGTGGATGGGGAACGCGCCTGGTTGGGCGGAATGAACCTGGGCCGCGAATACCGCTATGAATGGCATGACCTGATGTTCGAACTGCGCGGTCCTGTCGTGGCGTCGCTCGAACGCGAATTCAATCGTGATTGGGCCCACGCCGGACCATTGGGCGATTGTGGTTATGCGGCGGCGGTGCTGGGCCAATCAAAGGGTAAAACCCCGGCCACTCCCGATCATTGGATCAGAGTCCGGCGTCTGCCGACGCGCACGATGTGGAAACCGTTCAACACCGCTGTGCTCGCGTCCATCCGCAATGCGCAGAGCTACATCTATGTCGAGAACCCGTATTTGTTCGATAAACGCGTCATTGCAGCTCTGGTCCGGGCGCGCAATCGGGGAGTGGACGTGCGCGCCGTGCTGCCGCGCGTCAATGATTTCAAGGCAGGCGGCCGCGGCAACATCGTGATCGCCAATTATCTGCATGAGCACGGCGTGCAGGTCTATTTCTATCCGGGAATGACGCACGTCAAAGCGCTGCTGGTGGACGGCTGGTCCTGCCTTGGGTCGGGCAACTTGAGCCCGCTGAGCCTGCTGCTCAGCCAGGAGCAAAACATCGCTACTTCTGATCCTGCATTCGCCGCCCGGTTGAAAAAGGATTTGTTCGAAGAAGATTTCGCGCGCTCGTACGAGCTTCAGCAGCCAATTTCGATGGACTGGGTGGATTTTCTCGCTGACCTGGTTCTCGAAGGGTTCTAGAAGGTATTTTTCATGGATCGTAGCCGCCGCCGTCAGTCGGCGCTAAGCCGTGTGCCGATTGGAATGCGCTGACGGACGTCAGCGGCTACACCTTGTTGACAGAAGGGATTGCTCTGGCTACACCCAGCATCAATGGAACGGCGCAACCTCATTCGGCACTCCCTGGCATTGGCTGCGAGCGTCTTCCTCTTCGATCCGATCGCTACACCCTCCGCAGAGTCCGGCTCCTCAGCGTTGCCGCGCGGTCAAATCCCGGCATCGAACATTGACATCGTGCTGGACGAAAAGGCCAGCGATGGGGATGCGCGCGTCGCCGAGGTGCTGCGCATTCGCATCCTCAAACGGAGCAAGGTTGGCGTCAAGAACGTGCGCGCCACGACGCCCGGTGCAGACTTGCGGATTTATCTGGGCCGGGCGGGCGCGGGTGGAGAATTGGACCGATTGTGTGCCGCGAACGGCGTGAAGCTCCCCGGAAAACAGCGTCCAGCGCCGGAAGGCTTCGCAGTCAAATCCGCGACCATCAGCGGGGCTCGCAGCCTCATCGCCATCGGCGCCGATCAGCGGGGTGTGCTGTATGCGGTGGGTGAAGTCCTGCGCCAGCTCACCTGCGAGTCCTCGCCGCTTAAAGTCGGCGAGGTCGACGTGGCCTCGGCGCCGGCCTATCGCTTTCGGGGATCGTCCGCCAATCAGGGCGGCACGATAAGGCAAATCACCGGCGCGCGCGCATGGACGCAACAAGAGTGGCAGGATTACATTCTGGAGCTGGCGCTGTCCGGCGCCAATTGCTTCTACGCGGGCGGTGTCCAATTCGACTTCGTCAAGTCGTTTGGGATGATGACCGTAGGCGGCTGTCGTCCCAACGAACTGACCGGGTTTCCCAAAGAATGGCAGGCCAGTGAACGTGGCAACTGGGTGTGCCCCTCGATTCCTGAAGCGCGAAAGGCGCTGTTGGAGAAGTGGGACAAGGATTTTGCGAAGCGGCCGGCTGACGACGTATTGCGATTTTATGCCGGCGACCCCGGCGGATGCCGCTGCCCGCGCTGTGAGCCGTGGGGAAAGACATTCGTCGTGTTATGCGAGGAGGTCGCGCAGATTTGGTTGAAATACCACCCGAATGGCATCGTTCAAATCGCCAACCAGGATCTGAGCAACGCGGGAGACCAGGCCATTTTCGATTACCTCAATGAGAAGCCACGGCTTTGGCTCGAGGGGATAGCTTACGGACCGGGCAGCAGCGCCATGTCCAAGTACTTTCGCAAAGAGTTGCGCGAAGATCTCTTCCAGTATCCCGGCTCAGGTCCGGTGAACCGGTACCTGGCCGAGATTCTCCTCCAACTCCCCCAGTACCAACACATCACGCATTACTCGGACATCACGCACTGGATCAGTGCGCAGTACCAGGTGGCGCATCCAGAACCGCACCTGGTTAAGATTTACGGACGGCGAACTTTTCATGCGCGGCCGCGAGCCTTCTATTCGATCTTTCAGGCCATCATGCCGTTTTCCGAGGGGGATATTATCTACTCGGAAGGTTACCACGATGAGTTCCACCAATACCTTTGGAATCGGCTGCTGTGGAATCCGAACCGGACGCTTGAAGACGTGACGGATGAATACTGCCGCCTGCACTTCGGCGACGCTGCTGTGGCGGACATGCGCCGAGCGCTGTTTCAGCTCGAAGAAAACCTCGAACTTCCCCTGGACACCAACGGCGGGATTGCGCGGTACTATGCTCTGGTCAAACAGGCAGGCCCGAAAATCCCCGAGAACCTGATGGCGACCGATCATCGCTGGCGGTCGCACATGGAGAAAGCCGCGCTGGACAAGTATTTTCAGCTCAAGCTCCGCGCTGAACAAAACCAGGAGCAGAAGCTGGCTGCCGCGCTGGCTTCTTCAAAGGAGATCGACGTTCAACTTGCCGGCACCCAAAAGGTGCTCGCCAAACCGCTCGAATCGCCCCAAATGGCCGCGCTGCGCGAGGAAGCCGAGAAGGTTGGGAAGGAAAGCGACCAGATTTTCGGCGTCCGCAATGTCGGCTATTTCTCGATGCAGAAACCATTGACTGACCTGGCCTGGAACAGAAAACAGATTGAACGCGCGGCCGCGGCGGCCGGGAGCGAGCGCGCTGCTATTCTGGAAAATCTTGTTAACTTTGAATCGGTTGGTCCCAGCAGCTTTTACGATGACGCGGGCAATCCGGCGCGGCAGCCGCACTTGATCAAAGGCTCCTCGTTCGATGGAAGCGCGATGTTGGACCCGAACAATCGGCCCAGCCAGAACACGATGGCCTACAGCCTGGATGATCCGATCGGCGTGGTGTTTCGCTACAACGATCTGGATTCAGAGGCTGGGTACAAGTTGCGTGTGACACTGGTCACTTTACGCATACCTCGAGGTCAGACAGATATTCCGGTTTCGCGACGTCGGACTGAGAATATCCTCGCGAACGGCCAATACATCGCTAAAGAGGTCGAGTTACCAGAATACACCGCCCGGCAATTCGAATATGACATTCCCAAGAAGCTAACCGAAGGCGGAGTTCTGGAGTTGGCGTTCGAGCGCGCGCCGGGCGCTGTGGGTGTCGCAGTATCCGAGGTGTGGCTGCTGAAAAAGTAGGCACTTGCGCGGAGTCTCGCGACCGATGGATGTGGCGCCGGCTTCGTGGCGTCCCGCGAATCCGGATCGAGCCTGTGACTAAAGCTCGGCTACGAATGGTTCATTTCCGCAATTGGCTTTTAGTTCTCCACTTCATGTTGGGGGCCGCATCTACGCTCGCAAGCAGTCCGACCGTGCAGCATGATGCAGCACATAAGCGGGTGATGTTGTCGGACGTTGGCCAGAACCTTGTCTTGCGGCTCAATTACGATGGGCGGTGTCTGCTGGATCAATTTATGGTAGGTGGGCGCCAGGTCGTGAGTGAGCCCAGGGTCTCGCCGGCTGACGGAGGTGGTGTTTACAGCGCGATCAAATTTGGTGGCGAATGGTTCACCACTCGTGCGGGCATCCCCACGCCGCGAGTCAAGTCCACTTCCAACACTGTCACAGTCACCGGTATCCGCTTCGGCCCGCCGGAAATGGAAGTCTCGGAAATCTGGCGCTTCACCGTCCGAGCTGGCGGCATCGATTGGCGCGTTGATCGCATTTATCGGAACAGCGGCACGCTCGAGGACGCTTGTTTTCCTGATTGGGATTTTCAGGACATGTCCACCTGGACCGGCGCATTGCTTGGTAACGGCGGCGTGGCCTGGACCAGATTGTTCGATAGGACGAATGCCTCATATGGCGTCCACAATGGCTATGTGACCTTCTGGAACAAAGATCAACGGGCCTGTTTGAGGATAGTTCCGGAGCCGCTGGATGGGAGCAAAATCTCGGTACGTTTCACGCGACAACCCGACGGTTCTTTCTCGATGAAATATATCATTTCAGAACGGGACTTGGTTCCCAAACACGGCCAATCGCGTTTCCGGCGCGATCGCCAGGACATCTGGCGTCCATTCGACGTGCAATCCGGCACAGTCAGCGTCCAGTTCACACTGAGCGCACCGGATTATGCGGAGACGTATGACCGAGGCGCATTTCCGGGACTGGATGGGGGCGCGCTTCGGGAACTGTGCAACACCATCGCCCGGATCGGCGTAGTGGACGAGCTCGTCCTGGGTAGCAATGGTTATTACAGCGACGTAGCTGTGCTACACGAACCCTGGCTGGCCCAACTGGGCCTGGCGATTAACGATCTCAATTATTACCGCGCCATGAGCGACACGCTCGATTTTCAGCGTCAGCACGCAATCGATCGAGATGGCCGCGTAAAGCCACGCTGGTCCGGCCATCGAGGAGATGAACTCCGCGGCACCTATGATGAGCATGGTTATTACGAATGCCGGTGGGGCTGGCTGATGGACTCGCAGACTAGTTGGGTGATCAACGTGGCCGAGCAGTTTGATTTCACCGCCGACCGCGTCTGGCTGGAGCGCCAAAAGCCGACCTGTGAAAACGCTCTCGAGTACTTGTTGAGTCGAGACAACGACGGCAATGGGCTGGTAAAGATGATGGCTGACTCAAACATCGAGGCCACGGGCAGCGATTGGATTGACGTGGTTTGGGCCTCTTACGAAAACGCCCTGGCCAACGCCCAGATGTATTGGGCTTTGTCGCGCTGGGCCGATTGCGAAGAACTCCTTGGTGACGCGCACCGGACCGAGCGCTACCGCGCGGCTGCAGCCAGGCTCAAACACCTCTTTAACCAAAGCACAACGGACGGGGGATTCTGGGACGCCGAGCACGAGTGTTACGCCCATTGGCGGAACAAAGACGGCTCGGTTCACGGCACGAACCTGGTTGTGCCTGTGAACTTCTCCGCTATCGGCTACGGTTTGTGCGACGAGCCCGCGCGGCGGGCTACCATCCTCGACCAGGTCGAGAAGCTGATGGAGCAAGAGGAACTGTTCGTTTGGCCTCTCTGCTTCTATTCCTATGCCGAAGACGAAGTTCATCCGAAAATAAATTGGCCATTCCCCAAGTACGAGAATGGCGACCTTTTTCTCGCCTGGGGTGAACTGGGCACTCGCGCTTACGCCGCGCATAATCCTGCGCTGGCCTTCAAATATGTGAAAAACGTGCTCAACCAATACGCCAAAGATGGATTGGCCTATCAGCGATACCTGCGCGGTTCTCAGACCGGCGAGGGCAAGGACATCCTCGCCAATAATTGCAGCATTGTCGTCGGCCTCTATCGCAACCTCTATGGAGTGCAGCCCAAGCACAACCGTCTTTACCTGGAGCCACATCTGACGTCCGAGCTGAATGGCACTCGCTTAAATTACTGGCTGCGTGGCAAAACGTATCACTTAGAGTTGAGCTCGAATGATTATTCGGCCGCGGTGGACAATTTCTCCATCCGCGCGCGGCAGCCGTTCGGGATCAATACTAGAGCAGGTGCCCCGCCTGGCGCCTCGGAGCATCTCGCCCATACGCTTTCGGTCAAACAGCCCCCTTTTCCTGGCCGGGACTCCATCAGCCGCAGTTCCGACGCCCACCTGAGGACGGTCGAATACTTTGACAGCTCCAGCTCGACCTGTGCCCTGGCGATTACTCTCCCCTCCGCCAAACCGTTCGAACTGACAATCGACTCGTGGCCGAGTTCCAGCGGGGGAGCGCGGCGATGGTCGGAGTCCTGCCAATCGCGGGGCGTAACCGCTCGACACTGCGTTTGCGGTCTGGTCCCGAACACCTCGTTCCGACTTTCATGCAACGGGCGGCAGGAGCGTTCACTTCGCAGCGATGCCTCCGGACGGTTGGTCTTCAGATACACCTTTTCCGACGCTGCTCCGCTCTCCTTCGAGCTGGTAAGCTTGCAATAGCCGGGAAAATCAGAAACTTTTCCACGTCATGACCGAGATTCGAAGTCCATTAGAGAAGCTGGCGGGTTGCTACTACCTGGCGCGTTTTACGCACAAGATCCGCTTGGCACTTGCCGGCGAATTACCCGAGGATTATCGCCCCTATCTGTTTCATCCGCACGGAGTGGACACTCGATTCATGAATTTCTTCGCCCTTACGAAGGAGGACATGCTGGAAGCGGTCAAGGCTTCTGGAGATGATGACGCGAAGATGGCCGCCTGGTTTGAGCAGAGAACCGGTTTGACTGAGGAAAGGCGCAATGACTGGAATCAGTTGGCTCTGAATTTTGGGAAACAAGGTTATCCAATGGTTAAGACATTGGCCTGGGCCAAGCAGAACCTGCTTCCGCGTTGCACCGATCCCAACATCGACACTGTCTTCAAAGCAATCGAATGGGATGAGGGGCGCTTGCCAGGACGGCAGTAGCGGCGTTCATTCTACCCAAAGCCATGCACTTGTCCGCCCAGGAGGCCTGATCCGCAGGCCGGAAGAAGTCCTTTTATTCGCCCGGATGATATGTTCGTGTCGCCTGGGCCACGACGTCCTTCCAGGTGAATGGTGATTCCTTGAATTTGCTTTGCGAGAGCAGTTGGGCCTGATCGAAGAAATGAGGCGAAGCCGGATCGCTGCTGGCGCCATATTGAAGGAGGGTCTTAGCCCGGACGAAATCCTTTCCGAACTCGAACACGCCCATGAAACTGTTGCCGACGACGCCATATTGCTTCTTGCGCGTGGCGCTGCCCGGCACTGGCGGAGTGTAATACTGCGTAAATGCAACCCCCAGGCTGCCTGGAAGGCCGGCCGTGGGCACGCTCGGCATAGAGTCGGTGAACGGCACTTTTGCCAACTCCGCCACGTTGGCATGGCGTTGCAATCGATGAATTTCACCCCAGGCTACCTTCCAATCTCCATAGGTGCTTTTCAACTTTTCTGCCGCCGTGATTAAGGCCTTGAATTGGCCTGCGGGATTGTTGATGAATTCCGGCCTGAGATTTTCCCTCGTCGCGAATTGCGGTCCGGCCAATTCTTCATACCATTGCTGGCACAAGGTGGCCTGTGTCGAAGCCTCACCTCCTCGACCGTCCCAACGAAGCAAGTGCGTGATATAAGGCTCGACCTGGCGCGTCAGGCCAGCTTCTGTTTGCTTTAGTTTGGCAAACTGCTCTTTGTATTTCGGAAGCTCAGTGATGGCCCAGTAAATCGTCGTATCCAGACAAACCGCCTGCCACTTCTCGAACGTCACACCGCGGAGGTCGCGCAAGAGGTAACGCGCCATTTTCGCCCGGCGTTTGTCGTCATTTTTTTCCCGCTCGTGGATCATATAGCTCGGGAAATTTCCTGGGAACGGACTGCCATCGTCGGTGGTCGTGAACGGCGTCTGGTTGCAGTTCTGAACAAAGCCGGAAATTGGGTTGAGCACACGAGGCAGATCGCTGAAGTCATGGTAACCTTTCCACTCGGTGGCAGGATTTGAACCATCCAACGGTTTCTCCCAATCGAACGCCGGGTCGCGCTTCGGGACGATGCCGTTGTAAATGTACTGGATGTTTCCTTCGCGGTCGGCATAGACAACATTGTAATAGTGCAGCTCGAGATGCTCCATCGCCGCGACAAACTCGGACAAATTCCTGGCTTTGAGCATCTGGATCGCTTGTCGCGGGAAGAACGCTTCGCGGAACTTGGCAAGGTTCACCGCCACTTGCTTCTGGCTGTTGATTTTATCGGCGATCGGACCGTGATGCGTCTTGCGAAAGGTCACCTGACGCTCAGTCATTCCTTTGGGAGTTTTGACGTTGATGGTGTCTTGCCATTCGGTCGCGCTGCGATAGCCGTCGCCGTACTTGTAATGGAGCGGGTTACCTGGATCGTCAAAGGTTTCTTCCCAGGCATTGCCCGTGTTGGGATTGTTCACGGTCATTGTCCAGCCCAGATACTCGTTGTGCCCAATCGTCGGCAACGGACTGCCGAAAAACGTGGCCCCCGAATAATTCAGACCCTCCGCGCTGTGCACGTGGGCTTCGTAGAACTGCCCGAAGCCGTAGTACGGCTGATGCGGATTGGAGTAGAGCATCGTCGAGCCACTCCGGGTACGGCTCGGGCCGATCGCGTACGCGTTGCTGCCGATAAATTCGGCATCGTCCGAGTCCGATTCAATCGAGGAATTGGGAGCAGGCGCTGCGGAAGCGAACCCAGCGGCGCTCCTGGTATTCTGCGCCGAACCGGCTGAGCGATCGATGGGCGCACGATAAACGGTCTGCAACAAAAGATTTCGCCCGAATGCCAGCATGTGCCACGGCTCAAATCGCTCGAGCAAACGCAATTTGACGCCCGGTTTTTTTTCTACGTAATAATTCAAACCGGCAGCAAACGCGGCACACATGGCGCGGCTTTTCGCGTCGAGCTTTTCAAAATCCTCGCGCGCCAAACGCGGAACTTCGAACAACCGATTGTTCCAATCCCCTTTGTAAGCGGCCTCACCGTTGAGTTCACCGGCCCGTCCCAGGCCGGCCACATACGATTCCTCGATCTGCCACAGATAATCCTCCGCCTGACAATAGGCGAATCCGAAGATGACGGACTCATCGGTCGGGCCGTCAATGTGGGGCACGCCATATCGATCGCGATAGATAGTCACGCTCCGTGCCAACGCGGCCGGATCCAACCCGGCGGCTCCTGAATCCCCGCTGGCGAAAACTGCTCTCGGTTGGGCCGTCAGAAAAACGGCGCTAAAGAACACGACTGGCAGTGCCCGAACTCGTCCGCGGGACCAGAAACTCACTTTCGCAAGTATTCGCCTCTTTTTCATAAGAATGCTTTAGTGGCTCGATTATATGAGAGATGTCGCCGGCCGCAAACACCAAGGACAGATTCGGGCACAAATTGCTGACCGAAGCAGTTTCTGGTGATTCCCTCAAGGCACTTGTTCACGGCCTGGTCTGTTGCTTGAAAAATTTCACGATCGCAGCCGGCGCGTCTGCTGGAAATCCGTGCCCGGCAGGATGGATGAATGTCACGACGGGGGCGCCAATCTTTGAAGGATAGAGCGTGCACCATTTCTCCCAGGACTGGCCCTCTCCGCACTCGTTAAGCCGGCGAAGCGCTTCCATGGTTTGTTTCTGCCAGGCGAATTTGACCAAAGGATCGCTTTCGCCAGCGACATGCAACACCGGTTTAGACTTGAGCATCGGGAATGCGCGCGCGGCCGCCGCGCCGGAGGGTGCAAACGCGGCAAAACGATCGCCACGAGCCGCCCATAGCAGGTAGGTGAAGCCGCCGCCATTTGAATGGCCGGTCGCATAGATGCGCTTCTCATCGACCCGGTAGTCTTGCTTGAGACTTGCCAGAACCGCATCAAAGAATTTCAAGTCGCGATCGCCCTGGTCGCCTATGCCAAACTGCCATCCGGATTTCTGGCCTTCAGGATCGGTCAACCGCCCGGGTGTGTTCAGCCCTTGCATGTACGCCACGATCGCCTCCGGCCAAAGTCGATGATACCCGAACTGACGCGCCGCATTACTCATCGACCCGCCGTGACCATGAAATGCAAAAATGACAGGGGCGGTCTCTGAACTGGCCTTTGCCGGCGTATAGACCAGGGCCTCACGGACGGTTCCATCCACAATCCATTCCCAACGTGCCAGCGAATCGCCTGCAATCGCCGCGGAAGAAGTTAGGAGCAGGAGCGGGAGAAAAAGCAAGATGCCTTTGGGGCGGGACTTATTCATCCGTCCATTTACAGACTATCAGATCGAAATAGTCGAGTTTTTGTCTGCGTCACACGCTCCGGTAATCGCGTTTTATTGCTGCCAGGAGCCGGTCCCAAATTCCGCGCCGCGGCGCTCTCGGCCCAGTGCGATGACCACGATGCCAATCGCAAAGACAGTCAGGGCGGTCAGCGCCATAGCCAGCGCGTAGTTCAGGTGTTTGGCGAAGAGCGCTTCGATATATGCTACGCTCCCCGCCAGCAGCACTCCGCATTGATAGGCGAAGCCCGGCAAAAACCCGCGGACTGAATCCGGCGAGAGCTCGTTGATATGAGCAGGAATCACGCCCCAGGCGCCTTGGACCATGAATTGCATCATAAAGGCGCCCAGCACGAGCAAGACGGTGCCAGGGGCGAAAGCCCACAGCGGAATTGATACGATGGCCAACGCAAGGGCGATCATCATTCCGCGCCGGCGGCCCATCCGGTCTGAGAGCAGCCCGAACAGCACGCCGCCCAGCAAGGCGCCAATGTTGTAAATGACCGCGATAGTCGCGGCCTGCCGTGGCGTAAAGCCACGCTGTTCCTTGAGGAACGTCGGATACATGTCCTGCGTTCCGTGCGAAGCAAAATTCATCATCATCATGAGCGCCGTCAAATAGAGGAAGAGCTTCCAATTCGAGACAATCGCCCGACCCAGGCCGCCCCAACTCTCCTGACGGGTTCTCTGCCAGATCGCCGATTCTTTGACGCGGTAACGAACGAACAAAGCCAGCAACGCCGGCAAGCCGCCGATGAAAAACATCGGACGCCAGCCCCATTTCGGGAACACAAAGAAGTAGCAGCACGCCGCAAGCAGGTATCCTACGGCGTATCCTTCCTGCAAAAATCCGGAGAGAACTCCACGCCAGCGCGGCGGCGCTTTCTCCATCGCCAGCGAGGCACCGACACCCCACTCCCCTCCCATGCCAATGCCGAAAAGTGCCCGCAGCACGAGAAAGGTCGTGTAGTTCGGCGCCAAGCCCGAGAGCACCTCGATGACCGAGTAAAAGACCAAATCAATCATCAGCGGCAGCCGTCGCCCGTAGCGGTCGGCCATCAAGCCGAAGATGAACGCGCCGACCGGCCTGAAGGCGAGGGTCACGGCGATAGTGCCGGCAACAGCCGGAATGCCCGTACCAAAATCCTTGGCGATCTCGGATAGCGAGAAGACCACCACAAAGAAATCAAAGGCATCCAGCGTCCAGCCCAGAAAACAGGCGACGAGCGCGTTGGTGTAATCGCGCCGCTGCTCCGCAGAGGCCGGGGGTATGGCTCCGGTTGTGTCGGGCATGACAACGCCTCAGACTCCTTCCCCGCGCAACTGAGCAGGGTTCAGCGCGAGATCCATGGCCCGAGAATAGAGAGGGAGCCGCGAAACACAATAGAGCAATCAGATGCTTCAGGGACCAGAGCTCGTCCATTGTGTCCTGCTCCCTTGACTTGGACTCCTATTTTCGTGTAACTTTCGTGCATGGGCAAGACAATTACCATAGACGACGATGCCTACAAGCTGCTTGCGTCACTGAAACGTCGGCCGGGCGATTCCTTCACTAAAGTCATCCTCCGGCACCTGAACCGGCCTGCCGACACCGGGGCCGAGTTGTTGGAGGCCATGGGCAAGCTCCCGCCGCCGGATGTGGACCTGGAGGTTCTGAAGCGACTCGGACGGGAACGAGGCAGGCGGTCCGGGGGGCGCAAATGATCGCCGATACGACCTTCTTGGTTCATCTGCTTGCGGAGAGACGTTCAGAACAGCGCGGCCCCGCCAATGTTTTTCTTGCCAACAACCGTCAGGTGGTCCGCACGACCATTATCAGTCTTACCGAAGTGGCGGTCTCCTTTACGACAGCCGATCAGGCCTGGGATTACTTCCGGCTGAGCCGCTGGAATGTTTACAGGCTCCACGACGGCGTGGCCAAAGCGGCCGCCGACCTGGACCGGGAACTTCAGCTCCGAGGCCGGTTGGGCGAGAACGACAACTGGATCGCCGGGTTCTGCCGTTATTACCGGGAACCTGTTATCAGCCTGGACCAGGCATTCGACCGCGTCCCCGGCCTTCGACGGGTCACCTATTAACATCCCTTTGGCTCCAGGCGGGCCGGCATGAAGCGCGCGCGCTCGCTCGAACGTAAAGGAACGAATGGCGGTCGATTTTGAAAACGCCTTGACGCTGCTCGTTCCGCAGTTATGTTTACTGTAATTTCAATCACTTGCTTCTGTGAAAAGGCTTCAATTGGAGGGTTTTCTTCTTGGATTGATCGCATGGGGCGTGGGTGTCGCGAGCTTGAGCGCAGCGACTTTCTCCACACCTTATGGTACCAGCCGGCAGGTCAACGTCGATGCCTTCGGCCAGAATATCCCGGGCGATGCCGCCAATGAACCATCGCTCTGCATCGATCCGACTAATCCCAACCGCATCGCCGTGGGTTGGCGGCAGTTCGATACCACTAATAGTATTTTCCGGCAGTCGGGTGTCGCCTACACCACGAATGGCGGGCTCAATTGGACGTTTCCGGGTAAGCTCGAGGCAGGCACATTCCGCAGCGACCCGGTGCTGGCGTCGGACGCGAATGGTGTCTTTTATTACCTCGGAATTTCCAACTCGGCTACGTTCGCGGAAGACTTGTTCCGTTCGACCAACGGCGGAGTGACCTGGCAGCGGGTCGGCGGCGCGCTTGGCGGGGACAAAGAGTGGATGGCGATTGACACGACGAGCGGCCCCGGCCGCGGCAACATCTACCAGGTCTGGAGTCCGTACTACAACGTCTATACGAACAGCACTTATCCGAATGGTGATCCAAACCGCATTTTCACGCGCTCGATTGATAGCGGCGCAAGCTGGATGCCCGCGATCGGGCTGCCAAATACGCCGGTCTTCGGAACGCTCGATATAGGACCGGACGGGGAACTCTACATGTTTGGTCCAGTCGAGTATCAATACCAGCCGTTCGTCCTCAATCGCTCGACCAATGCCCAAAATCCGCTGGTGACTCCGGCTATTGACGTGACCTCGGTCCTGGACCTCGGCGGACAGCTCAGCAGCGGCTACATAAACCCTAACGGGCTCCTGGGTCAGGCTTGGGTAGCTGTCGATCGCTCGACGACCTCGACCCGAGGCAACATTTACGCCCTTTGCAGCGTTGGCAACCCTACCAACCTAGTGGATGTCATGTTCGCGCGCAGCACCGATCGGGGTGCAACCTGGAGCATGACGGTGCGGTTGAACGACGATCCTGACTACACAAATTCCTGGCATTGGTTCGGGACGTTATCCGTCGCGCCCAATGGCCGGGTCGATGCCTGCTGGTACGATACACGCAGCAACAGCAACAAAACAGGGATCTCGGACATCAACGCGGCCGTTACCAATAACCCTTACTCCGAGCTTTATTATACTTATTCCCTTGATGGCGGCTTGTCCTGGGCCCCGAACCGAGCAATCAGTCCACGGTTCAAACAATCTTTGGGTTACCCGCAGGACCCACAGGTTCCACCTGACCAGCAGCCGCAGCACAAGATCGGCGATTACATGGGCATGGTATCGCTCAACGAATGCGCTTGCATCGCCTACTCGGCGACGTTCAACGGCGAGGAAGACATTTATTTCGTGCGCGCAGAACTGCCCATCACCGCCACAGTTACACTCGTAAGCAATGCCGCGCGGATTGCCTGGAACGCGGTGCCGGGCGGAAACTATTGCGTCCAGGTCAAAACGAACGTCAGCCTTCCCTGGTCATCCGGCAGCAACGTCGCGTGCGTGGTGTCCTCGGGGAGCACGGCCTCCGTCGATGATCCATTAGGCGGCGGCGGCGCCACGCGGTTCTATCGCGTTGTCCGCCAGCCCTGAAGGCCGGCCTGTTCGGCTTCAGCCGTGGCGCTCTCCCCATGCCCGCAAGGCTTTGAGCACAGGTCCGAGGCTCTGGCCTTTGCTGCTCAATCGATACTCGAGTCTGGGGGGATGCTCGCTGTAAATCCGGCGCACCACCAGGCCGTTCTCTTGCATCGCTTTCAGCCGGGCGGAGATCGTGTTCGGGGCCGCGCCGGCAAGGGATTCCTGGAAATCCTGGAATCGCCGCGGCCCGTGCAGAAATAAATCCCGCAGGACCAAAATGGTCCAGCGCTCGCCGATGAGGTCCAGGGTCCGGGCCACCGGGCAATCCTTCTGACGATACGATCTTGTCATGGCCAAAAAATAGCCGGTTGACAACTATTTTGCAAGTGACTATAATAATGATAGTCACTATGAAATTGTTATCCAAAATCCAAACAAGAGGAACGTTATGAGAATCGCCACCATTCTATCGGTTGTTTTGGCCGGGTCGCTCGTGGCCAGCCTGCCAGGAGCGCCCCCGCCCCAAAGCGGCGGAACAAAGCCTGTCTCCCATCGTCCCGAGCTCGAATATCTCGAGGCCGTAAATCGCGTGGGCCCGCCGCGCGATCCCCAGATGCTCTTTCTGCTGATGGCACTTTATTCCAACGCCAACCTGCAGGCTCGGGGCGTGGAATTCTTCTCAGACCGCTTGAAGGAATTCGAGCCGCGGTTGACGGATATTCAAAAGGCCCTCTATCTGAGCGCGATTGGTCTGCTACGAGCCCAGCATGCGCCCGCGGTCCCTTTGCTGCGCCGCATCCGCTGGGTAAAAGACACTCTGAAGATCCTGGACCAGGCCAAACAGCTCTCGGGCGGGCAGGTTTTCGTCGTGAACTGGATCGATGGAGTGGTCCGCGCTCAGCTTCCTGCGCGATTTCATCAGAGGAAAGCCGCGCAGGAGGAGTTGGCCTGGTGCCTGGAGAACGTTGATAAAGCACCGCACTCTGCCTGGCTGCGGGAGGTCTATTACCAACTGGCCAGGCTCGCCGCCGACGAAAGGGAGCGGGGCAAAGCTGAGCACTATCTGCGGCAGAGCGGCTATACCGACTTTCACAGACCGATTGCACTGACGACGCCCTTCTCGGAAGATCGTGACTTGGGACATACGTTCTCACCGCGTAGTGTTAGTGAAATCGTGCCAGGCCGCGTTTACGCCTTGTCCGGTTTTGAGTTCACCGAATATTATTTCGTGGTTTCGGACGATGGACGAGAACTGATCGGCATCGATGCCGGCACGCGCTCGGACTCAGCGCGGACGGCCTTCGAGGCTCTAAGAGCGTATGCACCTGGCCTGCCCGAACTGACGACCATTTTCATCACCCACGCCCACTGGGACCACGTGGGCGGGCACATTTATTTCCGGGGCTTGAACCCCCGCCTGAAATTCTACGCCAGGAACAATTATCAGGACGAGGTCGAGCGCGAGCTAAGCGGTCCGGCGAATTTCGCAAAAAAGTTCTTCGGCGAGCGCTTCAGTCTCGACGACGTGCGCAGCTTCAAACCAGACGTTTTGATCGACGGTCCGACCGAGCTGAAGATCGGCGGAACGCGCATCAACCTCACTCCTGTTCAGGGAGGAGAAACCCAGGATGCATTGTTCATCGAACTTCCGGATCTGGGCACGATGTTCGTCGGAGATTTCATCATGCCATATCTCGGCGCGCCCTTTGTCGAGGAAGGGAATCTTCAGGGTCTCCTCGATGCGATCGACCGCATCGAGCAGATTCAACCCCGGCACCTGCTCCACGGACACGAACCGCTGACGCGGAATTTCTCGTCTCTCACCATGCTGGCGCAGCTCAAGACCGACCTCATCTGGCTGAGGGAGCAGGTCATCAGCGCGATTCGCCGCGTTGAAGAGAATGCCGAGATTCACGAGGCGAATCTGATTCCCCCGGACTTGCTCAAAGGCGATCCGGCCGTTCAGCTACCATATCTGATCATGCGAGAACACGTCATTGACCGACTCTACGATCAGACGGTCGGTTATTGGGGACCGGACCTGCAGGGGCTCAATCACATCAGCCGCGCCGACCGCGCGGAAATCCTGATGGACTACCTCGGTGTTTCGGAAAAGCAGTTCGTCCGGGCAGTGGAGCGCTTGGCCGCTGACGGCAAGTACGAGCTCGCGGCGGAGCTGCTTGAATCATCCGGTGGCAGACTTGTCCACAGCCGGGCGGCAGCCAGGGCCGAGCGGCTCATCTACTCCAAGCTCATGGAGAAGCATCAGAATACTGATCCGTTCAAATTCATTCTCTACTCGGCAAAGCTCGGAGAGCAAACGCCGCAAATGAGCCGGTAAGGATTTCTAGCCTGCTCAAAGACTGCATTTCAACTATGCCTTTCGCGTCGAGCTTCTTGCCAGTGGCTGGTGCGGCGAGTTAATCTTCGCGCGAATTGATCGAGCAACACCGGCAACGGTCGCGGTGGACGAAGCTCCTGATAACGCTGGCGGCACTTGCGGCGGGAGTGGTCCTGTTGCGCTTGACCGTGCTGCGTCCGAAACCTGTGCCCGTGACTGTCTGCCGGGTGGATACAGGTCGCGTGGAAGACACGGTGGTCAACTCGCGCGCGGGAACGGTCCAGTCGCGCCTGCGCTCGCACATTAGCCCCGGGATTGCAGGATTGGTCGTCGAGATCCCCGCGCGTAAAGGGGCGCGGGTGAAGAAAGGAGACGTGCTGCTTCGGCTCAACGACCTCGAGCACCAGGCGCAGGTCCGATTGGCCCAGCGCACTCTCGATGCGGTTCGTGCCGCGGCCGAGCAAGCACGCCTGGAAGCGGAGTATGCGGAGGTTGAATGGAAGCGAGCCGAGGAACTGGCACGCAAGGAAGTCGTCTCAGCAACCTCATTGGACTTGAGCCGCACCCGGGCATTGACGTCAAAGGCGGCCGTCGAGGCCGCCACGGCGCGAATCCGCGAAACCGAGGCTTCGGTGGCGGCAGCGCAGGCGACGCTGGAAAAGACGGTGATCACGACGCCGTTCGACGGCGTCGTGCTGGACGTCACCACGGAGGTGGGAGAATGGATCAGCCCGTCGCCGCCGGGAGTGCCGATTCCACCGGTGCTGGATTTGATCGATCCGCATGCGCTCTATGTCAGCGCGCCGATTGATGAGGCGGACGTGGCGCGCATTCGGGTGGGACTCCCGGTCAGGATCACGCTGGATGCCTTCCGGGGAAGGTCTTTTGCCGGAACGCTTACCTACGTTTCTTCCTTCGTCGAAACCCGCCAGGAACAGAACCGGACGTTGCGCGTGGAGGCTGTGTTCGGCGAGACCGAGTTGCCGGCGAACCTTTTGCCCGGCCTGTCGGCGGATCTTGAAGTGATTCTCGACACGCGTGACAACGTCCTGCGGATCCCGACCTATGCTTTGCTCGAAAACAACCGCGTATTGGTTGTGGACGCGGGCCGGCTGGTGGAGAGGAAGGTTAAGGTGGGCTTGCACAACTGGAGTTTTAGCGAGATCACCTCGAGCCTCTCAGTGGGCGAATTGGTGGTGGTGTCGCTCGACCGCCCGGAAGTTAAGGCCGGTGCCGCAGCAACGGTCACCGAGGAGGTGAGGAAGTGATCGAACTCGATGGCGTGGAACGGACCTACGTGGTCGGCGGCAGCCCGGTTCGAGCCCTGCGGAATGTCCGAATCACTATTCCAGCAGGCGACTACGTGTCGGTGATGGGGCCATCCGGTTCCGGAAAATCCACTCTGCTGAATATTTTGGGCTGCCTGGACCGGCCCACGGCCGGCTCTTACCGGTTTGCCGGTGAAGAGACCGCCAACCTCGCGGAAACGCAATTGTCCCTCCTTCGACGTCATCAAATCGGATTCGTTTTCCAGTTTTTTCACCTCGTGCCTCGGCTGACCGCGCTTGAAAACGTGGCGCTGCCGATGGTGTTCGCGGGCATTCCGCCTGCGGAACGCGTCCGGCGCGCGCGCGAAGTGCTCGAGCAAGTAGGTTTGACGCCCCGCGCCGGGCACCGTCCGGACCAATTGTCCGGCGGCGAGCAGCAGCGGGTGGCCATCGCCCGCGCGGTGATCCTCAAGCCCGCCTTGCTCCTGGCGGACGAGCCAAGCGGCAACCTGGATAGCGCCTCGGGCCGCGAGATTCTAAACTTGATCGAACGTATGAACCAGGGCGGCCTGACTTTGATCGTCGTGACGCATGACCCGCAGATTGGCGCGCGGGCGCGGCGAAGAATCCGACTGAGCGACGGGTTGATCGTATCTGACGAAGAAGCACCGTGAGATTGAGCGACTTGCTGCGGTTCGCGGGCGGGGCCGTGCGGAGGCACCGCCTGCGGACCTTTCTTTCGATTCTCGGAGTAGGCATCGGAGTGGCTGCTGTTATTCTCCTGACCGGGCTGGGAGAGGGCGCGAGGCGTTACGTGGTCGGCGAGTTTGCGTCGCTGGGGTCGAACCTGCTCATCATTGTGCCGGGCAAGACTGAGACGGTGGGACTCGCGCCGCTCATCAGCATCGCGCCTCACGACCTCACGCGACAGGACGCGGAGGCGCTGTCCGCGCGCGTGGCCTCGGTCCGCCGGGTGTCGCCGATCATCGTCGGCACCGCCGCCGCCCAAGTCGGCGAGCGCAGCCGGGAGGTGACCGTGGTCGGCACGACGCGGGAAATGCTGGCCATCCGCCATCTAAAAATGGGTACCGGGCGCTTTCTGCCGGCCGACGTGCCGGACGCCGCGGTATGCGTTCTCGGCACGCGCGTGCAACGCGAGCTGTTCCCCGGCGAGAACCCGCTCGGGAAACTGCTGCGGATCGGCGACTGGCGCTTCCGGGTGATTGGCGTCATCGAGCCGCGCGGCACATCGATCGGCATGGACCTCGATGAAGTCGTCGAGATCCCGGTCGATACCGGCCTGCGCCTTTTCAACCGGACCAGCCTGTTTCGAATTCTCGCGGAGGTCGGCGCGCATGACGACATCGCCGCCGCGCGTCAGGCAGTGCTCGCGGTCCTGCGCGAGCGGCATGCCGGCCAGGAAGATGTCACTGTCCTCACCCAGGACGCGGTCCTCGCCGCGTTCACTTCTATCTTGAACGCCTTAACTGCGGCGCTGGCCGGCATCGCGGCCATTTCTCTCGGCGTCGCCGGCCTCGGAATCATGAACGTGATGTTGGTCTCGGTCGCCGAGCGCGCGCGCGAAATCGGGTTGCTCAAAGCCGTGGGCGTCACCCAACTGCAAGTTATCGGGGTTTTTCTGGTGGAGGCGGCGATCCTGGCGACGGTTGGCGGCGGCCTGGGTCTGCTGGCGGGCCTCGGAGCCGGCCGGGTCTTGCAGCAGGTTTACCCGGAATTTCCCTTCCATCCACCCGCGTGGGCGATTCCCGCCGCGCTGGCTGTTTCCTGCTCGGTGGGACTGCTGTTTGGCATTCTCCCGGCTCGAAACGCGGCGCGCCTCGATCCGGTTGTTGCCCTGATGCGGAGAAAAGCATGAATACGCGCGACGTTTTGCGCCTGGCCTGGGAATCGATGTGGTTCCACCGGCAGCGCTCGCTGCTAACCATGTTGGGCATCCTCATCGGGATCGCTTCAGTCATTCTGCTGACTTCCATCGGGGAAGGGACCCGCGTCTATGTGCTATCGCAGTTCACCCAATTCGGCACTACGCTGGTCGCCATCAATCCGGGCAAGATTCAGACTAGCGGCCTGCCAGGGGCGCTGGGCACTACCATCCACCCCTTAACGCTCGCCGACGCGGCCGCCCTGGAACGCCTCCGCGGCGTTGAGCGCGTGGCGCCGGTGGTCATAGGAACTGCTCCGATCGCGCGTGCCGGCAAGACGCGCAACACTTTCATTTATGGCGTCACGGCCGCGGCCACGGACGTCTGGCGCATGCGGGTACACGGCGGTCGGTTTATCCCGCCGTTGGATGCGGACCAGGGCGCACCCGTCGCCGTCGTCGGTCCGAAGGTCAAACGGGAACTCTTCGGTGAGCAGAATTGTCTGGGCCAACATATCCGGATCTCCGGGGAACGATTCCTGGTGATTGGGTTGATGGAGCCAAAAGGCCAGTTCCTCGGGTTCGACATTGACGATAGTGCTTACATTCCCGTGGCTTCGGCCCGGCAAATGTTCAACCGCGAGGACTTGCACGAAATCGACGTGCTTCTGGCAAACGTCTCGGTGATCGAGCCGGTAGTGAAACGCATCAAGGATCTCCTCATCGAGCGGCATGGCAAAGAGGAGGATTTCACCATCACTACCCAGACGGGCATGCTTGATACACTGGACCGGATTATTCGCATCGTGAGCATGGCGGTGGTGGGGATCGGGGCCATATCCTTGCTGGTCGGCTCGATTGGAATTCTCACCATCATGTGGATTTCCGTGCATGAGCGCACCTCGGAAATCGGTTTGGCGCGGGCAATCGGCGCCACCTCAGGTCAAATCCTGTTATTGTTTCTCACCGAGGCGGCCCTCCTGTCCACGCTCGGTGGAATTCTAGGAGTTGCGGCCGGCCTCGGCGTGGCCCGGGTGTTGCACCTCTACGTCTCAGCGCTCCCCGTGCAGACTCCGGTGCAGTACGTCCTCCTGGCCATTGCGGTGAGCCTAATCGTTGGCCTGGCCAGCGGCCTGCTGCCCGCCCGCAGAGCCTCCTCCGTCGATCCCGTCGCGGCGCTCACGGCGGAGTAGCAAACAGGCCAGTAAATGAGTAACCGTGGGCTGAGCGGATATGCATGATTTGCGCACAGCGCCAGCGACCCGGCGCCGAGAACCGTTCGGCATGAAACCAAAACGTAATAGCCGGGTTCGCTGAATGCAATTGTTGGCCATTGGGTTTCTCATTCTCCTACAAATCTGCCTTCCGGACTCAGAATGAAACTGTCAGTGACCGGAACAAAGGCACGAGCTCCCCCATCGTCAACAGAGCCGGACACCCGCACGTCGCCATTTGGTTTGTCATCCCAAAAGAACTGGACCTCGATTTGATACTGCTTCCCGCTCGGTGCCACAGCCGCTGGCGTGTCGATGCGGCGCTCACGGGCCCAAGCCGCCAACTCCGCATAGGAGCGTGAGCGGTAGGTGTCCAGCTGCATACCGAGAACTGAATGCGCCTCCTTCCTGTCCATGCGGCATAATACGCTCCTATCCAAAAAGTATGTCACAAGGACTGAAACCAACGCTGTGGCGAGGGCCGAAATGGCAGCCCGGTTTACGTGCGTAGTCTGCGGTACGTTGACTGGAACATTCTGGATCGCCCACACCATGTAGTAGGCGAGACCAACTGAAATGCATCCAAAGCCGATCGCAACACACCGAGCAAGCCAAGTGCGTGCGAGGAAAATCGGGATCAGTCCGATGAGGAATGGGAAAAATGCTGGATGCATCGTGGACAGTGTAAAGGCCAACGATCACCATCAGCGGTGCGAGCCAGCCGCCAAAGGCGCTCGCACTGCAACTGACATAAACGGCTGGCTCGCATCCGCTGCATGCTGATGTTAGCTCCGTCGCAGCACGATGGTCGCAATGAATAGCGCGACCAAAATCAGTAAACCCGAGATCACAACGCCCAGGACCTGCGCAATCTTTTCCACCTTAGGAGGCAGGGGCTCCTCAGCAACCTTCCGGCTCTGGGTATGAGCAAATAGATCGAAAAGCCGTGCACCCCAGAGATCACCTCCCAGTGCGTAGCCTAGGAAGAGCCCGGTTAATGCGCCAAAGACTGTCATACCCTCAAATTGCTTCGCCGACCAAATGCCCATCTCAAAACTAAGCACAAGCAACGCAAGGCCAAACAGGCCGATGACTATCCTTCCCAGAGCTGTTGTCACGTTGCGGCTCATTTCTTGAAGCTAACGATCAGCATCAGCGGGGAGAGCCAGCCGCCAAGGACTCACGACATGGCAGCGACATAAACGGCTGGCTCTCATCCGCTGCATGCTGTGGTTAGCGATCATTCGCACCTTCGTAATGATACTCAAAGTCTTCGACCGGCGAGTTGGTCTTCAGTTTTATGCCGATTACTGACAGGTCACCACCCGAGGCTACCAGTTTCGGCCAGTTGGTAGCTCCGAATGAACACACCGCGTAGAATCCGAACCTCCGCTTCTCTCGCCACTCCAGCAACTTAAAAATTGGAGGATCGTAGCTGAGAATGTTTGTCCATGAAGTGTCAAGGGTGAATGGCGTCACCATTCTCAAAATGTAGCGACGATGGAAACTCGTTTGTATCACCCAGGCGTTCGTACCAAGCGGCTCGGGGCCGAGCAAGCAGAACTCACGGGCGTTGGTGTATAGGGTGTTGAAGTCCTCCACGTAATGAAGTGTGCGGTGCCCATTCGCCAACAGCGGCTGTTGCAGGGGCCGGAACTTCCAACCAAATCCTTCGAGAGTCCTTAGATTGGTGTTTGTGAAGTCAGGGAATAACAAAAACCTGCTGTCCGCACCTCCGCCGCCTGCGGACAAGCAAGCGAAAATGACCCCCGAGACCAAGACGAACGGCCTGCAGCGGATGCCCGCGCGGCTCATCGCTTTAAGCTGAGCGCGATTGCTCATCTTTCGCTAACGCAGAGTGCAGCCGCGCCGGGCCAAAAGCGACCGAAAACAAACACGGAGGGCTACCGGCGTCGGCTGCACCCACTGCTTCGGCCCTTGATGAATCATTTTGGCGTCTCTCGTTCGAAAAGGGTGAGGCTCCTTTGGTACCTTCATGAAGGTCCCTGACTCTTTGACTGCAATTCCTCGCTACGAGCGTGCCATTTGGCAACCTGGTCCGCCAAGCAGTCCATCCCCCGGCGCTTTTGCCCCATCGTCCAGGCGCCCTCGATGTGCAAGCGAATTCGTCTTTCAGTGCCCTCGGGGGTTTTAAAGTGCAGAATGACGTGCGCTACCCCGCTCAAGGCGGTGGTGTTAAGCGCATCGCCTCTTTGCTCCAAAGATACGAACTGATCCCGGGTCACAGAAAACCGTTCGCCATCGCCCCAGTAAACCAGTCGGTCCTCGCTCACCCAAAGGACACCCATGTCGTCTTCGATTATACCCTTTGCGAGGGAGCTTCGTGACGGGTTGGAAATGCCGGTCATGTTACCAGCTTGTATCTGTTCAACTGTCACCCCTTGCGCCAACAACCGCTTCGTAATGAACCGCTTTTCCAATGGTGCCCAGATGAGAACTTTCAACTGACAAATCTGTAGCATCCCAATCACCAGCAGAATCGGAATCAGGTTCGATATCGCAGCATCAATCCCGAGCGCGGCTATTAGCGGCGAAAGAAAAGGCTGTGCCGCGATCCCAATGCCGACGGCTGCCAAAAGGGGCACAAAAATGTTGGCAATGAACACCTTCGCCTTATGAGTTTTCCACACAGGGCAGTCGAATCGGAAGGTGAAGCACGTTGTAGAAAGCACGACAAAGTAACTCACAACACCTGCAACCACGAAGCACCACCCTATCAAAAATGAGCCAATCACTTTCACCAGCATGGGCGTCGAGTCATCCATGGGAGCGGAACCCCGTATCATCCAGCACCAAAAGACCGCCATGGAGACAAAGAACGCCCCCAGCCAGAGCCACAACATAGCGACTTTCAGTTTGGGCACAGGTTTGCGGATCTGCTGCATAATGAATCGTTAGCGCGTCGCGAGACTGCCTCGACCGCTCAGCGAAGCGGATGGCCAGAAGGAAGCTCGCGGTGATGGTGCGCGTGCGGGGTCTGCGCGATGGCATCGTCCGGCCAATACTGCCTCCAACTCTGCAATGTTGCTGTGCGATCTTGACGGTAGGCTGCTCATTCAACTGGGCGACGGTGGCGCCACTGACGCCGAACGATCAGCGCAGCCACGCCGGGCGGAGGGCTGTCGATTGCAATCGAGACGCGCTCCCGGCGTTGGCTGCCGCGTCTGGCTGGCCGACCTAATGTTTGTCCTGCTCATGCAATAGCTGCGTGAACTCATCGTGCAACTCCAAATCTGTTGGAGCAATCGTGAACGTCCTACTGCCCTCACCACAAACCCCGTCATGGATCCGAATCTCCGCCTCACCGTGTGGAAACTGGTCGAAAGTGCAGAGGGTGGCAAACACCGAACCCCTAACACACTCCCGAACCAGGCGCAGAACGGTGTCACGCTGCGTGTCGGTCAGAGTCGTGAACAGCTCTCGGTAAGCTTTGTCTTTCTTCGCGGCATCGCTCCAGCTACGCGGGTGCGGTTCTTTAGGCTGAGGCTCGTATAGAAAATCGCGGGCGTATTCTGTCCAGTAGTGAACATGCGAGACCGCCTCTTGCAGCAAAAGGGCACGGCCCACTCTCGCGCATTCAGACTCGTCGTCGGGCCACATAAATTCATCACCCTGCGCGTCAGAAGAGCCAATGGTTTTCATGATGTGCTATTTCGGCCAACACCAAGCGTGAGCCACGGGAGGCAGCCGCCAGCGGCTAACGAATGTAATCTCGACGCAACGGCTGCCTCCCGTTGGCTCCACGCTCTTGTTCGGCAACGTTGTCATTGGAAGAGGGGCCTCCCTTCCTCGACATGGAAGCTCAACTGCCGCGGAGTGTCGCCGTCGTTTTTTGGGTAATACCAGTAATCGACGATGCCTGAGCACCTGCGGTCGCCGAGGCTGAAATTAGTCGTAATGGTGGCCTTACCCTTCACCGACGTCGCCATGATACGATGCTGACCCGGAGGCAGTGCAAAAGCAAACCTACGCCAGTTGTGTTGGTTGCCGACGTCAAAATACTGCTGGACAACCGGCGTATCATCGATGGAGACCCGAATGTCCACAGGTGTAGTGGCAAAGCTCTGGTTACTAATAAAAAGTTCAAAGTTGCCATTGGTAGATTCAAGCGTGCTTCCGACCGGAGCCAGCTTGGGATCACCACATCCAGCCAGGAGGAGTGCAGCTACACTGAACCCGATTGCTGGCAGAGTATGCTTCATATTGATGCCGAACGTCGCGGGTCACCTACCGCCGCCGACAGCGGTGGTTGAGCGCAGAAACAATAATCGAATTGCGGGTGCATGGCGAACGGAAAGCGGTGGCGGCGGTTAGGTGGAGCCGCTTTGTTCGGCATTCTTGCCAAGTAACTGTACGCCAATCTTAGTGCAGGCCCCTGCGAATCGCTCGTGGATGGACAAAGGCCCGTTGCCCGGGTGGATTGCGTCGACCTCGTAGATCTCAGCCGCGGAAATTATGTGTTTCCAGTCCGTGTCGTAGCTCTTTGGCGTGCCACCGATGCAGCATATTTCGTCTGCTACTTGTACGTGTTCGGCATTGCAGTCCTCGACCGTATAAACCGCAACTGTTCTCACGCCTGCCCGCTTGAACTCCGAGAGCAATCCAACAGCGACTTCTCCGTGGTCTGCGATGAGAACTTTCCTGATCATGGGCGTGTTGCCGAACGACCTCCTTCAGCCACAGCCGCCTGAGAGCCAAGTTGCGACAAAGCCGGGTAGAAGCGGATCGCCAGCATCAATCGAAAACAGAAGGGAGGGCGGCTGTTGGCTGCAAGGAGCGGGTTAGACATTTTCGGTCTTTTTCTTCGCATGCCAAATTGAAGCAACCTGGCCCCTGAACTGAGAACTTTCAACAAACTGTTCGATCATCCGAATCGTCTCTCGGCGAAATTCAACCATGCGCTGCGCCATCTCTCTGTCTTCGGGGCGATAACTCGAAGCCATGGCCTCGTCGAGTTCAAGTTGCTGATGTTCGCTCGAAAGTGCGGAAATCAGAAGCGAGCGGTCGTCCATCTTGGGTGTAATACTCTCTAAATCCCGTTCCGCGTGCGCAGCATCTTGGTCGAAACACTCAAGAAACTTCTCCTGCCGCTTTGTGTTGCGAAATGGCTTTCCCGTCCTCGCCTCACGACGGCGAATGATGCTCTCCAAGTGTTCGTCTTGCATCCGAGCATATGCCTCCGCCCTGCCTGCAAGCGCTTGGAAGAAACTGGCGACCTCCGCAGATTTAGAATGCTTTGCGGCGAGGGAGTGGGATTGATCGGGCCGCGTCGGCATAGAGGGGTGAATTGTCTAACGCAAAAACTCAGCGGCCGCGGCCCACGCGGCTACAAATGCGAGCTGGATACCCCACTCGCCGTCCGCTGAAGTGACATGGTTAGCCGCCATATAAGCCAAACAGGACTCGATGGCGCGAAAACGCCTCCCGAACCTTTGCCAACTGGGGCGAGTCATCAGCTGGCTGAGCCACTACCCAGTACTCGCTGTTGTCTCCGAACGGCTCAATTGCCAGGAATGTCTTGCCCTCAACCACGAACTCGCAGAAATCGTCGGGTGCAGAAAACGCGAAGCGCCGCTGCTTCCGACGGATCTCGGCACCCGGGATTGTGGCCACGACCTTCGGTACACCATGGCGGCTGAGGAACGCATTACTCACGATAAAGCCGGTGAGCCGACCATCTTCTGCGCGCAGCTCTCGGGTCCTCATACGTTGTGGCTAACGCATATATAGGTCATCCGAAGTTATTCATAGGCGGCAAGGCCAGCGCAGCGAACTCTCGGGCCGCCGCCGACTGTGAATAACTTCGTCGCTGCGCGCGACAGATTCGGATGGCTGAAAGGATTCATGATCCGCTATCCGTTTCTCCGGTTTTCCCGCCCCGGCGGGCCAGGTCTGCTAACGTACAGTCGTTGTAACGACTATGACCTTATTGACCGGCCCGTCGGGCGGGCTTGACCCTCTAACGACTCCTCAGAGGGCGTCTATATTGCATGACGACTCTTCTATATTGCCGTCGCCAGGTCAAGCCTGCGGGAGGACCTCATACACAAACAACAAACACAAAAGCACAACATGCTCGATACTAAAACCTCCCATGACCTGGTCATCGGCCTGGACCGTTCCGACCGCAAGGCCGACCTTCACTTCATCGCCACCGCTACCGGCCAGTCTCGTTCCGAGACCCTGGACAGCTCGCCCGAAAAACTCCAGCAATGGTTGTTGGACTTGCGCCAGCGCCACCCCAAGGCCTCCGTGGCCATCTGCCTGGAACAACCCGCCGGCCATCTCATCCCCTTCCTGGAAACCTATGACTGGATCACCCTCTATCCCATCAACCCCATCTCGCTCCAGAAATATCGCGAGACCTTCATTACCAGCCGCGCCAAAGACGACGGCAAAGACGCTCAATACCTGGCAGAACTGCTTCTCAACCACCAGGACAAACTCAAAGCCTGGAAACCTCAAGACAGCCAGACCCGCCTGCTCCAGCAACTGGTCGCCCATCGTCGCGCCGTTGTCGATGAACGCACCGCCCTGACCAATCGCCTGCAGGCCCTCCTTAAGGCCTATTTTCCGCAGGCTCTGGAGCTTTGCGGCGAAGAACTTTGGCGCCCCTTGGCCACCGCTTTCCTGCTCAAATGGCCCACCCTCTTGGCGGTCCAAAAGGCTAAAGCCGGCGCTCTCAAGCAGTTCTACTACCTCCACGGCTCTCGCAGCCAGAAACTCATCGACCAACGCCTAAAGCTCGTCGAACAAGCCGTGGCCGTCAGCGATGAACCTGCCCTCAACCAGAGCTTCGCTATCCGCGTCCAACTCGTCTGCCGCCAGCTCCAGGATGTGGTTCAAACCATCAAACGGTATGAGGAGCAGATCGCCGAGGGCTTCGCTCAACATCCAGACCGAGAAATCTTCGCCAGCCTGCCCGGAGCCGGTCCGGTGCTGGCCCCGCGCCTCCTGGCCTCCCTGGGCTCAGAACGTGAACGCTTCGACTCGGCCAGCAATCTCCAGCGCTATACCGGCATCGCTCCCGTCACCAAACAGAGCGGCAAAATGCACCACGTCCATCGTCGCTACCTCTGCCCCAAGTTCGAGCGCCAGAGCTTTCACGAGTACGCCAAGGAGAGCGTGCTGTGGTCTCGTTGGGCGGCGGCCTACTACCTGTCGCAACGTTCCAAAGGCAAATTCCATCACACCGCCGTGCGCGCTCTGGCTTTTAAGTGGCAACGCATTATCTGGCGCTGTTGGCAAAGCCGCGCCCCTTACCAGGAAGAACTTTATGAGGCCGCCTTGCGCAAAAACGGCAGCCAACTACTCGGTCTCTTTAAGCGAATCGACCTAGGCAAAAGCCCCGTGAAAAACCCAGCAAAACCAGCCCAACAAAACCTCGTAAAAAAAGTTTAAAAAATCTCTTGCCGGACTACCTCAGAGGTGAGGTCAGCGGCCGGAGCCAGCCGCCACTGATGTTTGATTTGTCTCTGACCGAACCGGCTGGCTCCGGTTCGCTGCACCGTCTGGTTGGCCGTCCTCGATTCCGAGGTCCTTTGCCGCAGCTCGGAGAAGGCCCAACTGCCTAAACGCTAACCGCGCAAGAAACGCGAGCAGGGCAAACGTAACGGTGAACGACAACGAGGTTACCATGACCACTTCTCGAATCAACTGGCTATCCCAAACCGGCTCCACCTTTGAGCCACGCTTGAAGAGCACCTGCAAATCCGGAGCTTTCTTCTCGAAATGGATCACCAGACCAACGTTGATGGCAATGCCAACAAGGACCATCAGAACCGGAAAGACGAATGGTAAGTACACCCATACGGTCCGTGGTGCCTTACGGACCAAGCTGCGAATCTGAGTTGCTTCCTCACCCGTCATAGGCAATCACGGCTTCTTCCGGCCAACGCTTGCGCTCAGGCACGGCGCGGCTGAGGCACTGAGCACGAAACCAGAACGCGACCGCGCCGTTGCCTGAAGCAGCTTGGTTCGACATAGCTAATCCAGAAAGAGGTCTGATTCCTTGGGGAACCGGCGAAACTGGTCGAAATCCTGGTCGGTGCACTTGGCGAATTGCGCGTCCGTTTGGTCCCGACCGTTCCAGGCCGTATTCAGGTGCTGGTAAAGATGACCCATCTCCACCTGATACTCCTCAATGCCATAGTCCCCGGCGCTCTCCAGGCTCTGAATGGTCTCTTTCAGTTGCTCAGCAGCCTCCCGGAGGTGAAACAGTACAACGGAACGGTTCATATTGTCGTCGAACGTGGAGCGTCAGCGGTGGGAGCCAGCCGCCAAAAACGTATGGATTGTGCCTGACGCAATCGGCTGGCTCCCATCCGCTGAACGCTTTTGTTAGCCCGTCTTGGGCTCTGCAAGGTAATGCTCACGGCTACGTGAAAAATAAAACATCAAATACAGCAATGAGCAAGCGACTCCCAAGATATCAAATACCAGGACAGGCATGCTCAACGAGCCGTACGCGTCGCGCTTCCACATGAACAGCCCCTGAACAACAATCGTCATCACGGCGGCGATGGCGGAAATCTTCGCTGCCCAGCGGTTACGCTTCCATGTGCCAACCACGAGAAGGACAAAGCCAGTGTAGATCGCCGGCACAACAAACGTCGCGGGGGTCTTCTCGTACAGGGTGCTCAAGACCGCGTGACCCAGATGCGAAAAGATCCAGCAGCTTAGGATGAGATGAACGCGTTTGTTCATGCAGCTAACCATTCGGATCACAGACGCCGCGCCGATGGAGCCCAGCATGCAAGCAGAGCGCGAACGCGGCGTTCTGTGCATCCGGTGGTTCGGTACGGGTCTGTGCTTTGATCATTTCTCCACAACGATTGAAAGCGAATAATTCAGAAACAACTCGACATTGCGGTCATCCAGTTGCCCCACCCTTATCTGCCCTTCGAGCCCCTGGATTTTAATGCCTGCCTGTGGAGCCAAAGCTTCGAGCGTCTTCGTCATTTCCTGTTTTATCAATTCAAGGACTTTTCCCCGATACTGTTCCGGGTCCGCGACGGCCAGTTGAAGCGTTCCAAACTCGCACCGCGTCTTTCCAGGCAAGGTAAGGGCATCCACGAATTTGGCAGCCTCCACGCCAGCTGCAAAGATATTGGCGCTGTTGGTGGACAATGGCACCAAAAGGAATATCTCTGATGATGCTGCGGGCTGGCTCCATGACCCCGAACTAATGCCGTATCCCCCCCGGTGCTGCGAAAGCGAGACCGCCCCCATTGTCATCCGAAATCGAACGCTCTCCTTGGCCTTCTTCCCGATCAACTCGATGGCTTGGCGCGTCTCATCGTAAGCTTGCGCAGTGTTTTTTTGATCGCTGACGATGCGGAGCGGAACCGAAACAAAGTCCGCTGGCATCACCAAAGAAGCGGCAACGGCCTTTGGCTCAGGTTGGGCAATCACGATTACCGAACCACTACTCCACCCCGAGCTGATGCCTGCCAATGCAGGCTGCGTGGTGCTGGCTAGACACGCCGTGACTAAAAGGACTTTGATTTTCATGCACTCTTTGCAGTGGACGCTTTCACCGAAAAGTATGAATGGCCAAAAGTCCCGTGCCTGAAGCCAAACTCATTGGATGGGACGTCTCTCATACAGAAAATCTGATGGCATGTCAAAATGCTGTCAAGTGGGATTCATGAGGACGTGGCCACGACGCAGATCTACACGCACGTGATGAACCGGCCCGGCTTGGGGGTGCGTAGTCCACTGGATGCGCTCGGGGCTGCTGGAGAGTGGAGGATCGAGCCGCCGTCGCCAGGCTGTGGCGAGCCAGGGCGTTGAGAGCGTCAAGCCAACTCAACGCTCCGCGCCGAAACGGCCACTGCGCCGCGGCCTCAACTCCGGAAACGCATTCCTGACTGGGCCAGCGGGGAAGCCGAAGCGGTGAGGAGATGACAAGCCTCGCCCCCGTTGGCCCGCTCCTTCCGCTGAAGAGGGTGCCGTGGGGAGCCTCGACGTTTTTCTGACGCGCATTGGGACCATGAACCGGCTAAGTCGCATGACGACGGCCGACATCGCTCCCTCTCCCCAAGGGAGAGGGTGGGGTGAGGGGGAGGAGCGCTAACAAATTGCCCTTCGCGCACAATCCGACAACGGTTCATGGAAAGAGGCCGAATGTGTGCTCCGTTGAAAGCGCGAGCAAAAGTACGCCTTGCGAGAGAAGGTGTGGCGGATAGAGTGCTCCGAACGCATGCGCAAGCCAGTCTCCAGCGGGAGCCCGTATGAACCGAATTTATTGATCCAGACTCGTTGATAGAGACCGAGGCCGATGCGGTTGTCGATGACGGGCGCGCCACGGTCTGACTGAGCCTGGAGGCCGCCGGACGCTTCAAGAATGAAAACGGCATCCTCGCCCTGGCCCTCTCCTCCAGCTCCGAATGCGTTCGAGGCGCAGGAGGAGAGGTGATGACGTTCGCCGCAGGCAATTATGACATCGGTCCCAAGCCAAACCGCGTGTTCTCTGGATTATCATATCAACCACCAATCGTAAGGACTTCTCCATGACAACGGAGCTATCGAGCTTTCTGAGCGGCTTGCGGCAGCGTTATCCGGCCGAGATCGAGTTTCATCAGGCCGTCACCGAAGTCGCCAAGTCCGTCTGGCCTTTCATCGAAAAGAACCCGAAGTACAAAAAAGCCAGGATCCTTGAGCGCATGGTTGAACCGGAGCGGGCGGTGTTGTTTCGTGTCACCTGGACGGATGCGCAGGGCGAGGTGCAGGTGAATCGAGGTTTTCGGGTACAGATGAACAGCGCCATCGGGCCTTACAAGGGCGGGCTGCGGTTCCATCCGTCCGTTACACTCGGCACACTGAAATTTCTGGCCTTCGAGCAGGTTTTGAAGAATGCGCTCACCACACTGCCGATGGGGGGCGGCAAAGGTGGCTCGGATTTTGATCCGAAGGGCAAATCTGACGACGAGGTGATGCGGTTCTGCCAGGCCTTCATGAGCGAGCTGTGCCGGCACATCGGCCCCGATACCGACGTGCCCGCCGGCGACATCGGCGTGGGCGGCCGCGAAATTGGTTTTCTTTTTGGCCAGTACAAGAAACTGTGCAACGAGTTCACCGGCGTGCTGACGGGCAAGGGCATCAACTGGAGCGGCAGCCGCGTCCGCGAGGAAGCGACCGGCTATGGCTTGATCTATTTTGTCGAAGAAATGCTGCGTGCGCGCGCCAACTCGATCAGCGGCAAGGTCGTCACCGTTTCCGGCTCGGGCAACGTCGCGCAGTTCGCGGCCGAGAAGGCAATGATGATGGGCGCCCGGGTCGTGACGTTCTCCGATTCGAATGGTTTCGTGCACGACCGCGCAGGGATGGACGCGGAGAAGCTGGCTTTCCTCAAAGAGCTCAAGAATGTAAGGCGCGGCCGCCTCGAAGAATACGCCAAACAGTTCAAGTGCGAGTACTTCGCCGGTCAGCGGCCCTGGGGCGTCGCCTGCCAGGTAGCTCTGCCTTCTGCCACGCAAAATGAAATCAGCGGCAGCGACGCTCGGACCCTGACCGACCAGGGCTGCATCTGTGTGGGCGAAGGGGCGAACATGCCATCCACTCCCGAGGCTGTGGAAGTGTTCCTCGGTAAGAAAGTGGCCTTTGGTCCGGGCAAAGCCGCCAATGCCGGCGGCGTGTCAGTGAGCGGGCTGGAGATGACGCAGAACAGCATGCGGTTGCAGTGGTCCAATGATGAAGTGGACAAACGATTGCGGGAAATCATGCGGGCCATCCACAATCAATGTGTCCGCTTTGGTGAACAGGACGGCTTCATCAATTATGTGGACGGCGCCAACATCGCCGGCTTTCACAAGGTGGCCGAAGCAATGCTCGACCAGGGAATCGTTTAAGACGAAACTCCTGTGCTGTCGTTTGCCCAAATTTAACGAGCGCGAAATACGAATCTGGACGAGAGTGATCCGGAAACGAATCAATTGACTGAATCTCGCTGACGAAAAAACGCAGAGACTAAGTTAACGGGAAAGGACGATTATGACTACCAAAAATGTAAGCACGGACAAAATAGTGACGGACCTGAAACGCGTGGTGCGCGACTCGGAGGAATTGCTCCAGGCCTCGGCGGGCGCGGCCGGCGAAAAAGCCCACGAGATGCGCGAGCGACTGACCCGGACCCTGGAATCGGCCAAAGCCGCCTGCCACCGGCTCGAAGACAAGGCGATAGACGGCGCCAAAGCCACCGACAGAGTGATTCGCGAGTATCCGTATCAATCCATCGGCGTCGCCTTCGGCATCGGTCTGTTGATTGGCGTCCTGGTAACCCGGAAATAATCCATGAACGAACCGAACGAAACCACCGGCGGCATTCTAGCAACGCTCCGGAGCATGCTCGACGATGGGCTGGCGCTGGCCCAGAACCGGCTCGAAATCTTTGCCGTCGAACTCCACGAGGAAAAGTGCCGCCTCGTCGAACTCTTTCTCTGGGCATCAGCCCTCGTTGCCTTCGGGATGATGACGCTGACTTTGTTGACGTTCGTCGTCGTCGTTTTGTTTTGGGACAACGCCCGAATCCCCGCGCTGGCCGTGTTGAGCTTACTCTACCTGGTGGCGGCATTCCTGGCCTGGCGAGGCCTCCGCGCGCGGATGAGCAATTCGACAGCGTTCGCGGAAACGCTGGGCGAGTTCAGAAGGGACCGCGCATGTTTGCGACCCGAGAACTGACGCGGCTTCAATTGCGGAAAGCGGAACTGTTGTCCGAGGGCGACGCGCTCCGCGGAAAACTGGTCCAGGAATGGGCGGATATCCGGCCCGCAATATCGTGGGTTGACGGCACTGTCGGACTGGTTCGCCGGTTCCAGCCGCTGCTCTTGGCCGCCGCGCCGCTGCTGGGGTTTTGGGTGGCGCGGAGAGGAGCGCCGCGCCGCGGCTTATGGCGCATCGTGCGAGTGGGTTGGCGGGCCTGGCGGGCCGCAGCGGCGGTGTGGAAGACTTCACGATTCCTGAGGACAGATTAGAGAGGTCTTACTTTCTACTAAAGTTTTAGTTGACAACCCCTGCCGAGGAGCTTAAGATTCAACTACTAAAGAATTAATAGAAAGATTTTCACCTGTGCCACGCAAGAAAACCACGACGCTGACGAACGCCGAACACCGGATCATGGAGGTCGTTTGGGCCAAGGGCTCGGCCACCGTCGCGGAGGTGGTCGAAGCGCTCGAAGGCAAGGACGCCTACACAACGATCCTGACGCTGATGCGGATTCTCAAGGCCAAGGGCTTCCTGGCATCGCGCCCCGAGGGGCGCGCATTTGTCTTTTTCCCGCGCGTGGATCGAAAGACGGCGGCCAGAAAAGCGGTCCATCAACTCCTGGCCAAGTTTTTCGCCGGTTCCCCCAGCGAGCTGGTATTGAGTTTCTTGCGCGAGGAGGAACTGTCGCCGGATGAGCTGGACGCGATCAAGCGGCGAATACGGGAAACGAAGGAGGACCGGAGTGAGACCTGACGTCATGACAGCGTGCGACCATCTCCTGGCCGCGATCATGAATGGAGTTTTCCAGGGCATCATCATCGCCGGCCTGGTGGCACTCGGCTTGCAGTGCTTGCGACGCACGAACGCGGCAACGCGGCATGCCATTTGGTTTGGCACGCTGCTGTTGGTGGCTGTGCTGGTTCCGGCCCATGCTTTGCGCGACTATCTGTCGCAGCGGGCCATAAGCTCAGCCAGGACCGAACCCGGTTTGCTCCGGACAGGCGAGGAGGCACCAGCTCGCAGGGCAGAGGCGGCACCTGGCGCCGAAGCCGAGGTCGAAATTTCAAGCACGCCAACTCCTGCGCATGGCGTAGTGGACCGCAATTTTACTCTGGAGCTCGCGAGAGACAGCTCGATCGAACTGACAGAGCCCACCGGCCAGGCGCAATCGGGACAGCCTGGTTCAGAGTTCCGCTGGCTCGAACTCGCGGTGAATCGATTCCGAAATCCAGTGTCCTGGAATCTCGCGAGCTCGGCCAATGTGCCGCGCGCGACGAGCCTGGTGCTGGTCTCGATTTGCCTCGGCGTGGCGCTCGTGCGATTCGTCTTCCTCTTCCGCCACATTCACCGGATGCAACAGCTCAAGCAAGCCTCTGCCGCGGCCAGTGGGGCTTTGGCTGAACGATTTCGCGCTCTCTGCCGGAAGCTGGAGATGAACCGAAAGGTAGAGCTTAGGATTTCATCCGCGCAACGTTCGCCAGTTCTCCTGGGATTTCTGAACCCAGTCATTCTGCTTCCGCGCGCAGAGGTTGAGCGACCGTGGCCTTTGGCCTCCGAGCAAATCCTAAGCCATGAGCTGGCGCATGTGCGCCGATACGACGATTGGGCCAATCTGGTTCAGCATATCCTTCGAGCAATCCTCTTTTTCCATCCGGCAGTTTGGTGGAGCAGCAAACGAATGGTCATCGAGCGTGAATTTGCCTGTGACGATTGGGTCTTGCGGCAAGGCACGCCGCCACGGGCTTATGCGCTGCTGCTGGCCGACCTGGCGGACCGAATCAGCCGGCCCAGGCTTTTGCTGGCTCCTGGAGTTTCAACGACAAAAAGCGAACTACGACAAAGGATTAATATGATACTGAACACACGCAGAAATACCTCGACCCGACTGGCCACGAGCCGGCTGGGTGTTATCACCTCAGCCGCCACCCTGGCCACCGCGCTTGCGCTCTATTTTGCGCCGAGGCTGGTTTTGGCACAGGAGCAGTCCGCGGACGGCATCCCAGACACGTCGCAAGCGGCTGATCTCACGGATGAGATTGCGGTGCAAGCGACACCTGCGGTCCATGCAGATGCAGATTCGGCAGAGGTCCAAGTGGCAGCCACTCCTGCACCGACGCCCGGGGACTCCGGCCCCAGACTTAAGCGGCAATCGCCGGAGCCGGACCTGACCGAGCTGCCCGCGCTCGTGCCACCGATCGCGCCGGTCCCGGCCCTACCCGCCGTGGTCGCGGTGCAAAGCTTGAGTCCGGTGCCGGCCACTCCCTCAGTTAACGAGCCGCCGCCCGAGCCAGGCGCGGCTCCTCGGTCCGCCAGGCCCCCAGCTTTGCGAAGGCAGCCAGCGCCGCCGGAAGCCCGCTCCCGAGACGCTTCAATCGAAGAGCGCCTTGCGCGGTTGGAGGAGCTGGTCCAATCGCTCGTGGCTCAGCGCGGCAAAGAGCTCGAAAGAAATCGGGAGTTTATGAAACGTTATAATCCGCGCACGGAGGAAGAGCCCGCACGCGCCAGAAAGGAGCAGGAAAGAGCATTTAGCAGCGAGGGGGATCCGCGCGAGCAAGCCAAGGTTGGCCTGGCCCGTCGGATGAAAGCTCTGCAGGAGCAAAGAGAAAACCTGGAGCGCCAAATGCACGAGCTGCAGCGTGAAATTGAGAAAATTGAACGCGACCAGGACAATATCAAACGGCGATACCAGGACGACAAACCACCGGAGAAGCAAAAGGAGGAGGCTCGGCCAGAAAAATGAATCGGCGACTTAGCCGACCTTTGCAGTAAGAAGCCACGGATGACCCCGGGGCGGCTGGCGCCGCAACCACATCGTCTTCGTCGTCGTGCCAGTTCTAGGAATCGAAGACCCGAATGTCGAGGGCGAGGACGACGGCGGGGACGAAAATGTTTGTCGGCGGCCTACCTGGCCTTGCGCAGCTCGGCCAGCATTACGTCTTCAACAGCATGATGCGAGATCATGTGGCTGGGCGCCGTCTCATCGATCTCCAATCGAAAGGAGCCTCGGCCAATGTCGCGAAGAGTCGCGCTAACGCGGACTTCATACTCCCTCATCGCCTCGGTGTAACCAAGTCCAAGCGCTTTCGCGTCGTGTTGCGCCTCGCCAAAGCAGCAATCATCCCGCCGCACCAGGATCTGCACCTGTTTGCGCTCTCTCCCGTGACTGCCGAGGACGTATAGGTCCGGATACCCTGCGATTCCGTAAAATCCAGACTCATATTGCTCGCGGTCGCCCACGGAACCGCCGACGCGCAAGTAAAGCGGAATGGTTCCTGCCACAGGAAAGCTGCAGCGAATCCGCGGATCGATTGCCGCGTAGATCGTGGTCGTCCATCCTCCGCCGGAAAGCCCGGCCATGTGGAACACTTTGTATTTCGGGAAATGACCGGCGCGGCTGCGAGTCTGCAGATAGTTCAGTCCCAGGGCGGTGGGCTCGAGGAAGTATTTAATCGGGCTTCCTTCCGTCGGAGATTTGAACATATCGTCATGGTGGCCGGTGCAATCCCCCGGCCGCATGTGCGGCATGAACACGCCCAGGACGCCGTAGCCTTCGCGGAGCAGGCCATCGATCGTGCGCTGCAAGCCGTAGCCGATGTCCTTAGGTGAAGGATCGTCGTCGAATGTGCAGGCGTGGCCGTGGTGCACCACCACCAGCTCCGAGTTCGGTCGCTGCGGGATAAAGTGATAAGCCAGACCTTGCAGACCGGGCGCGAGCTCCATTCGCATCTCGTCCACGCGTTCGAGGTGCGTAAGCGCTTTTACCGGGCTCGAAACATTCGTAATGACCGTGTCCGGCATTCGATGCTCAGGAAATCCCGTCGTCCCCCAAAGATAACGGATCAACGCGGACCGCTTTGCGCCTACGTCGCGCGTAGAATGGATGGTGATGGCGCGATCGTTCAATAAATCCGCCGCGTTAGCCCGCATGATGGTCAGGCTCATCACCAGAATTGCCAGCAGAAGAAACTCGTGCGCGTGACCGCTCAGTTTTTGACGCCGGAGTGCGCCCGTCCCCGGGCGCAGCGACCCCCGATGGACTGAACGTGCTCGAATTCCCGGAACCGTGCCGCTTTGGTGGGATGCTGCGCCCGGGGACGGGCGCACTCCGGTCTGTTTCGCCATCCTGAACCGAGGCATCTCCCACGTGAGGACGTGCGCGCGCAACGTGGAGTTTGCTGGGCGGAAAAGGGTCGCAGTGTTTGATCTCAGCGAATCGATGGGCGTCCGGTTCATCCGGGGAACACTACAATGCGTAACCGTCCCGAGGCGACGAGGAAATTCGGCACGCCGCATGGCGCGGCTCGGCCAGTGGCTCTATCAAGTCGCACAACGCCATCGGCTCTTGCGAGGAGGCGATGCGCGTCCAAATTCTTACTTTCTCGGCAGCGGAAGCCAGGTCTCGTTCGGACTTACATGGTCCTTCGTCACCCAATTGATGCCCGGGAAGCAGCAGGGCCGGCGCTTTCCTTTTGACAGCATGTCGCACGCATTTTCGATTCGGCGCTCGCGCGTCTCCGACTGCTTAGCCGAGCTGACCCAGCGAACCCATTCCCGACGGGCCATAGGGGTGATCTCCCTCCACAGGGCCTTTGCCTTTGCGGCTGTTTTAAGGGCGGCGATGAGGTCCGACGGCACCCGGACTTCCGGCTCATCTCCGATCCGCATCAGCTCTACCACGACCGTTTCTCCGGCATTCGCTCCTGCGGCAACCTGCAAGGCTTTGCTGATCTTGAGAGCGTGTGCACCTTTGCCGTCGGACTCGAGAGGGGCTCGGAAGGGGAAGCCGTCGATCGTTCCCTCGACCATGGTCGTGCCGTGTGAGGGAAGCTCGGCACTCGCAGCCTTAGGCAGATGGAGATTGAACGCTTCGCCAGCTTTCCGCGCAACCAACTCGGCGCTGAAGCGAATCGTGTTTTCCGCTTGTTGGAGTTCACTCCCGGGCATTTGCTTCTATTTTTGGTATGAGTTGAGGCACACCCAAATTGGGCAAGTGCAAGTGTCACCTCACTGCTTAAACAAGGCTCAGAATTTCCATCGAGGTCGCATCGAGGTTGGCTCTTGGCCCAACCGGTTTCCTGACAGAGGCAACGAGCCAGGAATATCCCCAGGCCGCTCGCCCCCGCTTGAGCACGGCACGGATCTTTTTCGGGGCACGCTCAGTAATTAATATTTGGACTGGTCAGTGTCAACAGTGACGACTGACACTGGCTCGGGGTTCCGATGTCGTGGAGGGTGGGAACGAGATCCGAAGCTCGGAAGCGAGGTTCGCGGTGAGCCGCCACCGATCGGGAAATCTTGCCCTCGCAGATTCAGATTTCGGGATTCGAGCTTCTTTCGGGTTTCGGATTTCGGCCTTCGGATTTCCGGTCCATGGCATTTTCCGTATAATGTCGGAAAGCCTGATCCGTAATATTCCGAGCCGATCCTTCTTGAAATTTGTGTCTGAACCGGATACAAACTGAGTTCGATAGAAGAGTTCCTCCAATATACGCCAAGCACTATTCTGGATGACCACCACTCCCTCGATCTTTGTCTTCGCCCTGGCAATTTCCGCCCTCGTGGCGGATGCGTCTGACAGCCGCCAGACGGCTTCGCGACTTTCCAGCAGGGCCACGCCTCAGGTTGAGGCGGGTCCCCGACAGGGGCCACGGAGAGGGCTCGAGGCGGTGCGCCGCTGGAACAAAATCGCAATCGATGCCAGCGGGCTGGACCACACACCTGCCGCCCCCGGTGAGAACCGTGTCTTCTGGCAGCAGCTCGGTCCTGGCCGTGCCAGCCGGGCGATGGCCATCGTCCACATCGCGATGTTCGACGTGATTAACGCGGTGGTCGGGGAGTATGAGAGTTATACCGGTGTCCTCGCGCCGAACCGCCCGATATCCCTGCAAGCCGCCATCAGCCAGGCGGCACATGACACGCTGGTGGCGCTATTTTCAGCGCAGACAGCGGCCTTCGATGAAAAGTTGGCCGAAGAGCTGGGCCAGATTGCCAATAAAGAAGCGAAGGCCGGTGGAATTGATCTGGGCCAGCAGGTGGCTGCGGCGATTCTCGCCCTCAAAACCAACGACGGCTCCGAAATCCCCGAGCCTCTGATGGGCCTTGGCTACGTCCCAAACGACCAGCCGGGGAAGTGGCGCCAGGACCCGATTAGCCTGATCCCGCTGGCTCTGGGCGCGCACTGGGGCGATTGCGTCCCGTTTGTTCTGCAGTCGGGCAATCAATTTCGCGTTCCACCCTTTCCCTCGATGACCAGCCCGGAGTACACGGAGGCGTACAACGAAGCGAAACGCATCGGCGGCGATGGCGTCATTACGCCCAGCGAGCGCACGGCCGACCAAACGCACGCAGGCATCTTTTGGGCTTATGACGGAACGCCAAGCCTCTGCGCGCCGCCCAGGCTGTATAATCAGATCACTGTCCACATCGCAGACCAGATGGGAACCGATGGCATCGAGCTGGCGCGGCTACTGGCCCTGGTCAATGTCGCCATGGCCGACGCAGGAATCGCTATCTGGGAGTCTAAGCCGGAACGATGCAGTTGTTCTTTCGCGAAGTTGCGAATTCCCAGCGACTTGCGTGGTCGAAAGTCTACTGCAATGCAGTTGGAATGGCTCACCAACTGGCGGGCCAGAATTGCTTTGGA
>JACXTT010000100.1_pt1 | contig 126067 bp, 128 predicted proteins | sample 9270951 | NCBI WGS metagenome assembly JACXTT01 (sample SAMN15532306, study PRJNA645909) | rock metagenome | isolation source: weathered quartz diorite | place: Puerto Rico | collected 2017-06-21 | reverse complement strand
CGCCTGTGAGCAGCGCAGGGAACCCCCGTAGGGGGCGGCGAACCTGGGTCGCCTTTTCTTTGGGTACTTTCTTTTGGCGAAGCAAAAGAAAGTACCTAGCCGCCGGGCTACCCCCGGCAACTCGGAGAAAAGATGAAGGTAGCCTTTTGCGAAGCTTGGATTCCGGCCTCCGCCGGAATGACGGGCGGATACGTGGTGCCTCTAAAGGGATTCGCTACGCATCACGGGGCAGGACAATCTAAATCGCCCCCTACATCCCCATATCGTAAAAAAACTCCTCCCTAACAATCTTCCCATCCTTAACCGTATAAAGCCCCACTTCATTCATCTGCATGCGCATGCCTGAAGGTTTGTGGGTCACGTCGAACTGAAAGCCGACGATAAAACGGTCGTCATGCGGCCAGGGGCCGGTGACGCTGCTGGAATGAATCTCGTGATTGCTGCGCCACCAGTCGCCCTTGCCGCGCAGGGCGGCAAGGCCCTGGGCTTCGCGCGACATTTCCACGCCGGGCGGCACGCCGGCCTCGACGCTGACGGCGTCTTCGGCGAACAGGGTGGTCAGCGCTTCGTCGTTGCGGCCTTCGCTGCAAAGGGCTACCATTTTTTTGGCGATTTCCATCGTGCTCATGAGGCGTCTCCTGTGAAAGGTTTGCGGGGGGAACGGACAATGCTACCGGGCAATTGCGTAATTCCGGTTACGTGCCGCCGTGCAGTTCAAAGGCCGGCAGCTGCCAGCTATAGCGGATGGCGAGCAGGCGTATCGCCACCACGGCAACCAGCCCGGTCATGAAGGCCACGGACCGCTTTGCGCCCCAAGCTTTCAGGATGAGGTACATGACGATGCCGGCAATAGCCGCCGAGGCGTAAATGTCCTTGCGCAGCAGGAGCGGCACCTGCGCCGTCAGCACGTCGCGGATCACGCCGCCGCCGACCCCCGTCATGGTGCCCATCAGCACCACCACGACGCGCGGCATATTCGCTTCCAGCGCGAGTTCCGCGCCGCAGATGGCGAATAGCGCCAAGCCGAAGGCGTCGGCCACCAGCAGCGTGCCCAGCGGCGGGGGGAATTGGCGCACGTACAAGACCGTGACCAGCGCGGTGGCAATGATGACGAACAGATAACGAGGGTCGCGAATCCAGAACAAGGGATGGCGATTCATCAGCAGGTCGCGCAAGGTACCGCCGCCGATGGCGGTGACCGAGGCAATCACCACCACGCCCAGCAAATCCAATCCGGCGCGGCCCGCCGCCAGCGCACCGCTGAGCGCGAAGACAGCTACGCCCAGCAGATCGAGGACGTATAGCGTTTTAGCAGTCTTCCAAGGCGCGGCCATCGTCGATCCGCTGTAAGACGGTTGCTTACTTCGCTCCCATGCGAATGGCGCCATCCAGCCGGATCACTTCGCCGTTCAGCACTTCGTTCTCGATGATGTGTTTGGCCAGCGCCGCGTATTCATCAGGACGGCCCAGGCGCGGGGGGAAGGGGATTTGCATGCCGAGAGAGGTGCGGATTTCTTCGCTCATGCCCTGCAACATGGGTGTATCGAAAATGCCGGGGGCGATGGTCATGACGCGCACACCGAATTTGGCCAGTTCGCGGGCGATGGGTAGCGTCATGCCGTTGACGCCGGCTTTGGACGCCGCGTAACCGGCCTGGCCGATCTGGCCTTCAAAGCTCGCCACCGAAGAAGTGTTGATAATGACGCCGCGCTCGCCGGAGGCTTCCGGCGCCTGCACGGTCATGGCGGCAGCGGCCAGGCGGATGACGTTGAAAGTACCGATCAGGTTGATAGAAACTGTGCGTGAGAAATTGGCCAGCGAATGCGGGCCATTTTTGCCCACCACGCGCTCGCCGGGGGCCACGCCGGCGCAGTTGATGGCGCCGTGAATGCCGCCGAAGGCGGATTTGCATAGGTCCACCGCCGCTTGCACGCTGGCTTCATCGGTGACGTCGGTTTTGCTGAACTTAGCCTTTGAGCCAAACTCGGCAGCAGCTTTTTCGCCGGTTTCGGCATTGACGTCGGCCAGCACCACATTGCCGCCGTTGGCAACCAGGACACGGGCGGTAGCGGCGCCCAGGCCGGAGCCGCCGCCGGAAATCAGGAAAGTGTGATTAGCGATTTGCATAATATTTTCGGTAATGAGTTGGGAGGAGAAGAATTAAGGAATAAGCGAGAGCGGTATATCGTGCTCCTGCGCCCACTGCTGCCAGTGAGCCCGCGTTTGCGAGGCAAAGGCGAGTTTCAGGGCGTCCGCCGTTAGGGTCACACCAAGGAGTGATTGAATCCGAAAAACGAAGTGCGGCTCCAGCGCGGCCAGTGCGATCCATCCGTCTTTGGCCATATAGAAATTATAGCCGGGATGCCCGCCACCGACGGTGCCGGATTTTTGCGTCATTCCGTGCCGCAGCGGTGCGGCGAAGTCTTTTGCCACCTCGGCCAGCGATACCCGCACTTGCACACCGCGCCCGGATTGCTCGCGCAGCCGCAAGACCGTAAATACCCCCTGCACGGCGCGCTCGGCCCCGGCCAGATCGGCGAGCAGGGTGCGCGGCAGTTGCGGCGGCGTGGAGAGTCCGGCATCGACCATATAGGTGAGGTCGTGCCCGGCGTTTTTGCCCTCGGTATCGCCTTCGATGGCGATGTGGCAGAGGCGCTGGAACTGTGTGGAAAGGTTGCCCCAGTCCAGCCCCAGCCTTTGCAGCGCCGAGCGCCGCTGCGCGGTGATCAGCACATCGGACGAAGCCAGGAGGGCATCGAAGCGCGCCCGCCCGCCGGTGGATTTGAGGTCCAGCGTCTGCACTTCGAGCCAGCGGCGCATTTCCTCGTAATACCCTTTTGAGTAGCCGGCCATGGGGTCGCCCGACGGCGGCTCCACTTTGACCACCTTGGCACCCAGAGCGGCCAGACGTTGCGTGCACGCCGGTCCCGGCAGGTTAAGTGCGGTGCTGACCACGCGGACGCCGGCAAGAGCGGTGCTAACATCGGACTCAGCGTTTGTTATCAGACCCATGCGCCGATTATATGCCCGCGATCTTTCATAGCCTCTTGCCCCGTATTGCCGTCATTGAACGCGGCTGGCTCAGTTGCAACCAGATCGTGCTGACCTCGCCCGAGTTGAACGTGCTGATCGACAGTGGCTACGGGAAATGCGCGGGCGACACCCTGAATCTGGTAGATCGTGCCCTGGCGGGGCAGTCGCTGCATTGGCTCATCAACACCCACTGCCATAGCGACCATATGGGTGGTAACCGCGCGTTGCGTGAGCGCTACGGTTGTCGCGTCACTATCCCCGAAGGCGAGGTGCGGCACATCGTGCCGTGGACGGCGCAAAGCTGCTGGTCCGAGCAAATGGACCAGTACGCCGAAGAGTTTGCTTTCGACGATACCTTTGCGGCGGGCGATACCTTCGAAGCCGGCGGCTGCACCTGGCGGGCGGTGGCCGCGCCCGGCCACGATATGGATGCGCTGATGTATTACGCCGAGGAGCACGGCATCCTGGTCACCGGGGACGCGCTGTGGCAGCGTGGCCTGGGTTTTGTCTGGCCGGAGGCCGACGCGGGCAGCGGCCGAAATGTTTTTATCGATACCGCATTCGCTACGTTGGACGAGATCGAAAAACTCGCGCCGCGCATGGTCATACCCGGCCACGGCGCGCCGTTCACCGCAGTAGCCGAGTCCCTTGATTACGCCCGCGGCAAACTAGCCGCCTTTGCCCGTGACCCCGTCAAGAACGCGCGCCACGTCGTGAAAAGCCTGTTCGTCTTTGCCCTGCTGGATCGTGGCAGCATGCCTGTGGCCGATTTGCCCGCTTATCTGCGCGCAGTGCCGGTGTACCCGCAGATGTGCGAAGGCTATCTGGGTTGCGGCGAGGAGCAACTGGCCGAAAGCATGCTGCGTGAACTGCGTCTGGCCAAGGCGGTGAATGTGGAAGCCGGCGCGGATGGGGAAATAATTATGCCCACCATGCGTGCATAAACGTCGCGTCATCACGAAACCGTCAGAATTCTGCCGTAGAGTATTTTCTCCAGTTCACCCTCTCGAAAAGGGGCTGCAAATGTCCAAAACGACCGACCCGCGCCGCCGTTTTTTGCAAAGCGCCGCAGCCTTGACAGGCGCAACGGCCCTGAGCCGTATGCAGGACATTTTTGCGCAGGCCACTCCGCCGGCGGTGGTGACCGCAGAATCTTTGCGACCGCAAATTCCCAGCGGTGTGATGAGCGGTGACGTAAACGGCGCCAGCGGCATGATCTGGAGCCGCGCCGACCGACCCTCGCGAATGATGGTTGCATGGTCCTACGATGCTTCCTTGAAGGGGGCGCGCCGCATTAGCGGCCCGGTGGCGACGGAGGGTAGCGATTTCACGGCGCGCCTTGACCTCACGAACCTAGCGGCGGGGCGCGAGGTTTTTTATCGCGTGCAGTTTCAGAGCCTGGACAATGCGCGTGCCTTAAGCGCCCCGACGATGGGTCGTTTCAAGACCGCCTCGAAAATGAAACGCGACATCACCTTTGCCTTTTCGGGAGACGAAGCCGGGCAGGGCTTTGGTATCAACGAAGCATTTGGCGGCTATCGCGTTTACGAGGAAATGCGCAAGTTCGCGCCCGATTTTTTCATCCACAGCGGCGACCAGATTTATGCCGACGGCCCATTGAAGAGCGAAGTGAAGCTGCCGGACGGCACGATATGGAAAAATCGAGTGACGCCGGAGAAATCAAAGGTTGCTGAATCCCTGGCCGAGTTTCGCGGCAACTATGCCTACAACCTGCTGGACGCCAGCAAGCTGCGCTTTGCCGCCGAGGTGCCCTTTCTGGTGCAATGGGACGACCACGACGTGCACGATAACTGGTACCCGGGCCAGATACTGGAGGATGCGCGCTACCAGGAGCGCAATATCGACCTGCTCGCGGCGCGTGCAAAGCAGGCCATGTTCGAATACACACCGATGCGCCTGAACCCAGCCGACCCGGGATGTGTTTATCGCTCGTTCCGGCAAGGCCCGTCGCTGGAAGTGTTCATGCTCGACGAGCGCAGCTACCGCAGCCCCAACAATCGCAACCGCCAGACGGAGATCGGCGAGGACGCAAAATTCCTGGGCCGTCCACAGATGACCTGGCTCAAAAAAGCGCTGAAGCAATCGACGGCCACCTGGAAGGTCATCGCCAGCGATATGCCGCTATCGCTGATCGTGCAGGACCTGAACCCGGATTTTTCCCCGCGCGATAGTTACGAGGCCTGGGCCAACGGCGACGACGGCGCGCCCAGCGGGCGCGAACTGGAGCTGGCGGAACTGTTGCGCTTTGTGAAAGCAGAGCGCATACGTAATTTGGTGTGGGTGACGGCCGATGTGCATTACGCGCAGGCCACTTACTACAACCCGGTGCGCGCGCCCTTCAGCGATTTCGATCCTTTCTGGGAATTCGTAGCCGGCCCCCTCAACGCCGGCACCTTCGGCCCCAACAAGCTCGACCTGACTTTTGGTCCGGAAATCAAATACGTCAGCGTGCCTCCCGGAAATCCCATGAACCGCGCGCCCAGCGTGGGGCAGCAATACTTCGGTATCGCCAAAATCGACGGCAAGACCGAGGCCATGCGGGTGTCACTGCACGACCTTTATGGCAAGGAGTTGTATACGGTGACGCTGGCGCCGGAGGCGTGAACGTAACTGCGGGTAACTGCGAGCTAGGCTTCGAAGCTTTGCAGCCCGGCCCAGTTCAGCACGGTGATGCCACCGTAGTCGACGCGCAGCAGGCCGGCCTTCTCAAGCACCTGCAAGGCCTGGTTCACCCGCTGCCGCGAAACCCCGGCCAAGAGGCCGATTTCCTCTTGAGAAATCTGTAACTGCTTTTCAAAGCCGGGATAGAGGACCTGGTTGTATAGCGCGCCCATGGCGCGGGCCACGCGCACATCGGGGCTTTGCAGGCGTTCGTTCTCGACAATGCCGATGAACTGGCCCAGGCGTTCGTTCAACTGCTTCAACAGCACGCGGTTAAAGCCGACGCTGGAATCCAGCAAACGAAAAAAAGTGGCGCGCGGCATATAGGCTACGCGGCAATCGCGCAGGGCCAGGATGTCGTAGCGGCGCGCTTCGTTCTTCAATAGCGAACCTTCGCCGAACCAGGCACCGGGCGGCAGGCCCGTGAGGGTGGTGAGTTTGCCTTCGGCGGAAAAGAGGCTCATCTTGGCCAGTCCCTCGATAACGCCTATCCAATGTTCCACCGGCTCGCCCTTGCGGCAGATAAAGCCGCCGGCCGCCACGCGCTTGGCCACGATTTCTTTTTCCACCTGGGCGAGCTCGGCTTCGCTGAGGCTGCCGGTCCAGTGGGAAGCAGCCAGGAACGCGGACAGCGGCGTTGCCGGCGCGACGGTAGATGAGGGAGTGAGGGCGGCCGTGTTCACGTGATTGGTGCGCTGCAAAAATTGCAAGCTGCGAAGGATTGTCGTTGTGGCGACAACTATACACGGCGGTTCTTCGCTAGACTGGCCGCCATATACACATCAAGATCGCTGGCGCGGAGGAGCTTCAAGCTTATGGCAGTGCCCGGACAGCAGGCCGACACTTTTCCTAGATTGCTTCTCCAGCACGCCGCTGAACGTGGCGAGCGGGCGGCTCTGCGCGAAAAAGACCTGGGCATCTGGCAAACCTATACCTGGGCGCAAAGTCTGGAAGAGGTGCGCGCCATTGCGGGCGGCCTGGCGGCGCTGGGCTTCAAACGCGGTGACGCCCTGGCGACGGTGGGTGAAAACCGTCCGCGCCTCTACTGGTCACTCACCGCCGCGCAGGCGCTGGGCGGGGTGCCCGCGCCGCTTTACCAGGACGCTGTCGCGGCCGAGATGGCCTATGTGCTGCAGGATGCCGATATCCGCATCGCCATCGCCGAGGACCAGGAGCAGGTGGATAAGCTCCTTGAGGCCCTGCCGCAGTGTCCGCATTTGGCCTACATCGTGTACGACGATCCGCGCGGCCTGCGCAATTACAAGCAGCCGCAAATCCTGAGTTTTGAGGAACTGCAGCGCCGGGGGCGGGAGTTCAACCAAAAGAACCCCGATTATTTCCAGCGGGAAATCGATCTCGGCAAAACCGAAGATGCGGCCACGCTGCTCTACACGTCCGGCACCACCGGACAGGCGAAGGGGGTAGTGCTGACGCATTCGGCCATGATTGCCGCCGGTCGTGACTACAGCGATTTCGAGGGCATCGGCCCCGAGGCCGAACTCCTGGCCTACCTGCCCATGGCCTGGATCGGGCAGAACCTTTTTTCCTACGCGCAGTTTCTGGTGGCGGGGTTTTGCGTTTCCTGCCCCGAGTCGGCCGAGACGGTGATGAGCGATATGCGCGAAATCGGCCCCACCTATTACTTCGCGCCGCCGCGTGTGCTGGAAGGCCTGCTCACCACCATACTCATCCGCATGGAAGACGCGGGTTGGGTGAAGAAAAAACTCTTCCACTACTTCATGGATCTCGCGCGGCGCGTGGGCATGAGGATTCTCGAAGGTAAGCCCGTCGGCGCTCTGGACCACCTGCTCTACGCACTCGGCGACTGGATCGTCTACGCACCGCTCAGAAATGCATTAGGCATGAGCCGCGTGCGCGTGGCCTACACGGCGGGCGAAGCCATCGGGCCCGATCTCTTCGTGTTCTACCGCTCCATCGGCATCAACCTGAAGCAGTTCTACGGCCAGACCGAGACGACGGCCTGCGTATGCGTGCAACCCGATGGGCAGGTGAAATCCGATACGGTGGGTCTACCCATGCGCGGCTGCGAAATCAAATTCACCCCGGCAGGCGAAGTGCTGGTGAGGACGCCCACGCTGTTCCGCGAATATCACCGCAATCCTGAGGCCACGGCTGAGGCGAAAGATGCAGAGGGCTGGCTGCACACAGGCGACGCGGGCTTTTTCGACCAGGACGGGCACCTCAAAATCATCGACCGCGCCAAGGATGTAGGCAGGCTCACCGACGGTTCCCTGTTCGCGCCCAAATACATTGAGAACAAGCTCAAGTTCTTTCCGCACATCAAGGAGGCCGTTACTTTCGGCGATGGGCGCGGGGAGGTCACCGCGCTTATCAATATCGACATGGCGGCCGTTGGGGACTGGGCCGAGCGGCGCAACCTCGGTTACGCGGGCTATATCGATCTTGCCGCCAAGCCCGAGGTGTACCAGCTGATCGCGGAGTGCATAGCCAAAGTGAACCGCGATCTTGCCGGCGATGAGAAACTTTCCGGTTCGCAAATCCACCGCTTCGTCATCCTGCACAAGGAACTCGATGCCGACGATGGCGAACTCACACGAACCCGAAAAGTACGGCGGCGTATCGTCGCCGAAAAGTACGCTGCCATCATCGAGGCCCTGTACAGCGGCGTGAAAGAAGTCGAGATCGAGGCCACGGTGAAATTCGAAGACGGGCGCAGCGGCATCGTGCGCGCCAGGCTCGCTGTAACAGAGGCGTCCACCCAAGCCCCGCAAAGGATGGCCGCATGAAGGGGGACCTGCTGTTGGCAGTGGAAGAAGTGTCCCTGGCCTTCGGCGGCGTGCAGGCCCTCTCCGGTATCAGTTTCGACGTACGTGAAGGCGAGATACGCGCCATCATCGGCCCCAATGGCGCCGGCAAGAGTTCGCTATTGAACGTCATCAACGGCGCTTATCATCCGCAGGCCGGCAGCATTACCTTTCGCGGCGAAAAGCGCAGCCGCATGCACCCGCACAAGGTGGCGGCGCAGGGTGTGGCGCGCACCTTCCAGAATATTGCCCTGTTCAAGGGCATGAGCGTGCTGGACAACCTCATGACGGGCCGCACCCTGCTGATGAAGACCAATTTGCTCCAGCAAATGCTTTATTGGGGTGCGGCCGAACGCGAGGAGCTCAAACATCGCGAGCGCGTGGAAGAGATCATCGACTTCCTGGAAATTCAGGCGGTGCGCCGCACCCCGGTTGGGCGCTTGCCTTATGGTCTGCAAAAGCGCGTGGAGCTTGGGCGCGCGCTGGCGGCCGAACCTTCGCTGCTCCTGCTGGACGAACCCATGGCCGGCATGAACGTGGAAGAAAAGCAGGACATGTGCCGCTTCATCCTCGACGTCAATGAGGAATTCGGCACCACCATCGTGCTGATTGAGCACGATATGGGTGTGGTCATGGATATTTCCGACCGCGTGGTGGTGCTGGACTACGGCCGCAAGATCGGCGACGGCACACCCGACGAGGTGCGCGGCAATCAGGCGGTGATCGATGCCTACCTGGGAGTCGCACACTGATGGGCACCTTTCTGGAAGTCCTTCTGGGTGGGCTAATGGCCGGCGTGCTGTACTCGCTGGTGGCCCTGGGCTTCGTGCTTATCTACAAAGCCTCGGGCGTATTCAACTTCGCGCAAGGCGCTATGGTGCTGCTGGCGGCATTGGCTTGCGCGCGCTTCGCGGAAAAAATGCCCTTGCCGTTGGCCTTCGTCTTGGCCGCCGCGCTGATGGTGGCGCTGGCGTTTCTCATCGAGCGCTTCGTATTGCGTCCCCTAGTGAATCAAGAAGGCATCATTCTGTTCCTGGCTACCTTCGGTATCACTTACTTCATCGAAGGCGCGGGCCAGCTTTTGTTCGGCTCGGATATTTACCGCATCCATCTGGGCCTGCCGGCCGAGCCCATGATCATCCTGGAAAGCACTTTCGAAGGCGGCATCCTGATCAGCCCCGACGATCTGGTCGCGGCTGTGGTCGCGGGCCTGCTGGTGCTATTCCTGGGACTTTTTTTCCAGAAGACCGCCACGGGCAGGGCACTCCGTGCCGTGGCTGATGACCATCAGGCCGCGCAGTCCGTAGGTATTCCGCTCAACCGCATCTGGGTCATCGTCTGGAGCGTGTCGGGTTTGGTGGCGCTGGTGGCGGGCATGATCTGGGGCGCCAAGTTGGGCGTCCAGTTCTCGTTGGCGCTGATCGCGTTGAAGGCCATCCCGGTGGTGATCCTTGGCGGATTCACTTCCGTGCCGGGCGCCATTGTCGGCGGCCTCATCATCGGCGTGGGCGAGAAAATGGCCGAGGTGTATCTCGGCCCGCAGATCGGTGGTGGCCTGGAGAATTGGTTTGCCTATGCACTGGCTCTTGTGTTCCTGCTGGTGCGGCCAGAAGGCCTGTTCGGCGAACGCCGCATCGAGAGGGTATAGCCGTGTTTTATAGAGAGAACGGCCAATACAAAACCAGTTACGCCGCCGACCAAGCGCTTTTGCCCATCGCGCAGGACCGATGGTTTGTGGCAGCGCTGCTGGCGTTTGCCTTCGCTGTGGTGCCTCTCTTCGCCAGCGAGTACCTGTACCGCGCCATCCTGCTGCCTTTCCTCATCCTGGCGCTGGCTGCGGTGGGCCTCAACTTGCTGGTGGGTTTTTGCGGGCAGATTTCCCTGGGCACCGGCGCCTTCATGGGCGTGGGGGCCTACGCCGCCTATAACTTCGCCGTGCGCGTGGAAGGTATGAATATCCTGCTGGTGCTGCTGGCGGCGGGCGGCGTCACTACGGTAGCGGGCATGGTGTTCGGCGTGCCTTCGCTGCGCATCAAGGGTCTTTATCTCGCCGTAGCCACGCTGGCCGCGCAGTTCTTTTTCGATTGGCTGTTTTCACGCGTGAAATGGATAACCAACGATTCGCCCTCGGGCTCGGTGACCGCGCCAGCGCTGCAACTCTTCGGCCTGCCCATGGAGTCGCCGCAGGCGCGCTACTGGTTCGTGCTGGCGCTGGTGGTGGTCGGCGCGCTGGCGGCGCGTAACCTCACCCGTACCCATATCGGCCGCGCTTGGATGGCCACGCGCGATATGGATGTGGCGGCCGAGATCATCGGCATCCGCCCGGTGTACGCCAAGCTCACCGCCTTCGCGGTCAGTTCCTTTTATATCGGCGTGGCGGGGGCACTTTGGGCCTTCGTCTACCTCGGTTCCTGGGAGCCGCTGGCCTTCGATATCAACCGCAGCTTTAATATGATCTTCATGGTCATCATCGGCGGGCTGGGTTCTATCCTCGGTTCCTTTTTAGGGGCGGCCTTTATCGTCATCCTGCCCATCCTGCTGAATTTGGTGCCGCATTGGCTGGATATCCCGATTTCCACGGCCACGGCGTCCAATCTGGAGGCCATGATTTTCGGCGGGCTGATCGTGTTTTTCCTGATCGTGGAACCGCACGGTCTGGCGCGGCTGTGGGCGGTGGCCAAGGAAAAGCTGCGCATCTGGCCTTTCCCCCATTGACAGACAAAGTAACCTGCAAAAAGTAACCCGCAAAGCAGCAACGTTTTTGCTATTGTTGAAACACCAATCACCAGAGCCGCAAAGGCCGCCACTCGTCAGATGCGTCATCACAAGAGGAGAACGAACATGAGAACAATATGGAAAGCGTTAGTCGGCGTGGTTCTGTTGGCCGCCGGTTTTCAATCGGGCGCGGCGCTCGCGCAAAATGAACAGTTCTTTCCGGTGCTGGTGTTCCGCACCGGGCCCTACGCCCCCAACGGCGTGCCCTGGGCCAATGGCTTTGTCGATTACCTGAAGCTGGTCAACGCGCGCGATGGCGGAATCAACGGCGTCAAACTGACTTTTGAAGAATGCGAGACCGGCTACCAGACCGACCGCGGCGTGGAGTGCTACGAGCGCCTCAAAGCCAAGGGCCCCACCGGCGCCACTGCCTTCAATCCACTTTCAACTGGCATCACCTTCGCGCTCACCGAGAAGGTGCCGGTGGACAAGGTGCCGCTCATCACCATGGGTTACGGACGCTCGGAATCGGCCGATGGCACGGTGTTCAAATGGAACTTCCCCATGCTCGGCACCTACTGGACCGCCGCCGACATCCTGGTGCAGAACGTGGAAAAGAAGGGCAGCCTCAAGGGCAAGAAAATCGCCCTGATTTATCACGACTCGCCCTACGGCAAGGAGCCGATCCCGGTGCTGCAGGAGTTGTCCAAGAAAAAAGGCTTTGAACTCATACTGCTGCCGGTGACCCATCCCGGCGTGGAACAAAAAGCCACCTGGCTGCAGGTGCGTCAGCAAAAGCCCGACTACGTGTTTCTGTGGGGCTGGGGCATCATGAATTCCACCGCGCTGAAAGAAGCCATTGCCGTTTCCTATCCGCGTCTGCAAATGTACGGGGTGTGGTGGGCGGGTGCCGAGCCCGATGCTTCGCCCGCCGAAATGGCCGCCAAGGGCTACAACGCGCTGGCCCTGCAGCACAGCTCCGACAAGACGCCCGTGCACAAGGACATGGCCAAGTGGGTGTACGACAAGGGCAACGGCACCGGCAAGAAGGAAGACGTGGGCGCCGTGCTCTATAACCGCGGCATGATCAACGCCATGCTGGTGGTGGAGGCTGTGCGCACGGCGCAGGCCAAGTTCGGCAACAAGCCCATGACCGGCGAGCAGGTGCGCTGGGGCGCCGAGCATCTCAACCTGGACGCCGCACGCATCAAGACGCTCGGCATGGAAGGCATGATGCTGCCGCTCAAAATTACCTGCGCGGATCATGAAGGCGTACGCAAGGCGCGCATCCATACCTGGGACGGCACGCAGTGGAGCTTCACCAGCGACTGGTACGAGGCCGACAATAAATTCCTGCGTCCCATGGTGGAAGCGCAGGCCAAGAAGTACGCGGCTGAGAAAAAGATTGAGCCGCGCGATTGCAAGAAGGAAGGCTAAGGAGACGGTGACCGGTATGTCCGCAAGCGCCGCTGCGCCTCCGCTCCTCGCCGTCAACGGCATCGAGGTCATCTATAACCACGTGATCCTGGTGCTGAAGGGGGTTTCGCTGTCGGTGCCGCAGGGCGGCATAGTGGCGCTGCTGGGCGGTAACGGCGCGGGCAAGACTACGACGCTGCGGGCAATCTCCAATCTCCTGCAAAGCGAGCGCGGCGAAGTTACCAAGGGCAGCATCACGTTCGAGGGACAGGCGGTGCATCGCCTGTCGCCCTCGGAACTGGTGAAGCGCGGCGTCATCCAGGTGATGGAGGGTCGGCACTGCTTCGGCCATCTCAGCATCGAGGAAAATCTTTTGACCGGCGCCTACACTCGCACCGCCACTCGCGCAGAGATAGAGGCCGACCTGGAAAAGGTCTACGCCTATTTCCCTCGCCTCAAGGAGCGGCGCAAATCGCAGGCCGGCTACACCTCGGGCGGCGAGCAGCAGATGACAGCTGTGGGGCGGGCCCTGATGTCGCGGCCCAAGATGATTTTGCTGGACGAGCCTTCCATGGGGCTCGCGCCGCAGGTGGTCGAGGAAATTTTCGGCATCGTGCGCGACCTCAATCAAAAAGAGGGTGTGAGTTTTTTGCTGGCCGAGCAGAACACCAGCATCGCACTGCGCTACGCGGACTTCGGCTACATCCTGGAAAGCGGCCGGGTGGTGATGGAGGGCGAGGCCGCGCATCTGTCCAGCAATGAAGATGTGAAAGAGTTTTACTTGGGTATTTCGCAGGCAGGCCGCCGTTCCTTTCGCGACGTGAAGCACTACCGGCGCAGAAAGCGCTGGCTGGCTTGAGCAGACCGCATTACGATTCGTTGGAGAGCCGTCCGCCGGAGTTGCGTGAACGCGAGCTGTTCGCAGCGCTCCCCGCACAAATCGAACACGCCCGGACCGCGCCTTACTTCGGCAAGCTGCTGTCGGGGTTCGATGCCGGGGCCGTGAACAGCCGTGAAGCGCTGGCTACCTTACCGGTCACGCGCAAATCCGATCTCAGCGCCTTGCAGGCTTCCGATCCGCCGTTTGGCGGTTTTTGTCCGCAACCCGCAGGCCGCCTCGCGCGCCTGTTTGTTTCGCCGGGGCCGATCTACGACGCAGAAGGTCACGCTGCCGACTACTGGCGCACCGCCCGCGTGCTGTACGCCGCCGGTTTTCGCGCGGGCGACGTGCTGCACAACGCTTTCTCTTATCACTTAACGCCGGCCGGTTCCATGTTCGAGACCGGCGCGCACGCTCTGGGCTGCGCAGTGATCCCGGCCGGCACCGGCCAGACCGAGATGCAGGCCGCCACCATTGCCGCCCTGAAGCCGCAGGGTTACGCGGGCACGCCTTCGTTCCTGAAGCTGCTTATGGAAAAAGCGGAGGAGACAGGCGCGGACGTCTCCTGTCTGCGGCGCGCGGTGGTGTCGGGCGAAGCGTTTCTGCCCGCCGTGCGCAATTGGCTCAATGAACGCGGCATCGACACTTATCAGGCTTACGGCAGCGCCGACCTGGGTATGGTCGCTTACGAAACCTCGGCGCATCAGGGTATGACGGTGGAGGAAGCGCTGATCGTCGAGATCGTGCGCCCCGGTACCGGCGATCCGGTGTCGCCGGGCGAAGTCGGCGAAGTAGTGGTGACTACGTTTTGCCGCGACTATCCCCTGGTCCGCTTTGCCACCGGCGACTTATCGGCCATCCTGCCCGGCGTCTCGCCCTGCGGCCGCACCAATATGCGTATTCAGGGCTGGCTGGGCCGCGCCGATCAATCAGCCAAGGTGCGCGGCATGTTCGTTCACCCCCAGCAGGTGGCTGAAATCGTCAAACGACACCGCGAGATCATCAAGGCGCGGCTCACGCTTAGCCATTGCGAAAACGAGGACAGCATGAGCCTGCATTGCGAATGCAGCGCCCAGCCGCAAGGCCTGGCCGAAGCCATCGCCATTTCCATACGCGATGTGACCAAGTTGCGCGGCGACGCCGTCCTGGTGCCCGCCGGCACGCTTGCCAACGACGGCAAGGTCATAGAAGATCGGCGCAAGTTCAATTGAAGGCCTGCCAGGCCCCGCAAACATGCCAGGCTCACCCATTTTTCGACGTGTCCGGGCGGCAGCTCTTTGTCTGGCAACTATGGCGGTCATGGCCGCCGTCGCGCAAACGCCGCCCGCTGCTAAACCGGCGGCGCCGGCTACGGCCGCTACTCCTGCGGCCCAGGCTAGCAGTGCCGCTGCTCCGTCAGCCGCAGATACTGCAGGCAGCGGCACCGACAAATCGGTGGAAATCAACCGCGCCGCAAAAATCGTGCTGCTGGAAGGCGATGTGCGCATTTCCGACGGCAACCGCAAGCGGCGTAGCGTGGCGCTGGGCGATTTTCTGAACGAGGGTGATTTCATCGTCACCGGCGCCGACGGAGAACTGCACCTCGATATGGAAGACGGCGGTTATCTGGCTGTGCGCCCCAATACCAAGATGCGCATCGCCAAGTACCAGGCCAAGGGCGAGGACAGCGACACCGGAGTCTTCGGCCTGCTGCAGGGCAGCTTTCGCTCGGTGTCAGGCTGGATCGGCAAATACAACCGCGACAACTATATGGTGCGCACCGCCAACGCCACCATCGGCATACGTGGCACCGACCACGAGCCGCTGGTGGTGCCGGCCGGCGCCACCGACCAGGAACCCGGCACCTATGACAAGGTGAACGAGGGCGGCAGCTATATCAAGACTGCCGCAGGGCGCGCCGATGTGTCGCCCAACCAGGCGGGCTTTGTTCCCCACGACGCCAAGACCAAGCCCCGGGTTCTGGCGGCGGTGCCGAAAATATTCCGCCCCACGCGCAACGAGCATCTGCTGACCGGCAAGCACGCCGCCGTACAGCAAGCCATCGAAAAGCGGCGCGAGGCTCGTCGTAGCGAGATCCGTCAAAAGCTGGCCAAGGGCAAGCCCGGGCAGCACCTGCAGACGCCGAAAGAGAAGCGCGAGGCCGCCGCCAAAGCCCGGGAAGAAGCCAAGGCCGAGCGCGAGGCCGCCCGCAAGGCCAAGGCCGAGGAGGCCAGGAAAAAGCGCGAGGAAGCCAAACAAAAACGCGAGCAGGAAGAAGAAGAGAAGAAGGCGGAGAAAGCCCCGCACCACGGCGCCCGCAAATAAGTCCGGGATGCGGCTTTTTGTCCTCGTTTACCGCCGTTTTGCCGCCGGAATGCGCGTATGATCCGGGGTCGGCCACCCCTTAAAACAGACGTAGATTTGCATTGAAATTGAATATCGGTTTCAGTACACTTATGCGTTTTTCGCGTTCCGGGGGCTCACTCCTCCGGGCTCCTTCGTGGGCAGGCAGGTGGATTCCGGCAGGTTCCTGTAGATTTCAGGCAGGCTTAAAGTAGGTTCGAGGGTAGGTTCAAGCAGCAGTTTCAGGAGAATCGACGTTGGTCACAGCAAAGAAAGCCAAGACATCGGCTAAATCAGGTTCCAAGGTAGCGCCCAAGGCGAAAACCAAACCCGCCGCCAAAGTAGTGAAAAAGACGGCAGCCAAGCCTGCCGTGAAAAAAGCGGTAAAACCGAAAACGCCGGCCAAACCGGCAGCCAAGCCTGTTGCCAAGTCAGCTGCGCCCAAGGCAGTCGCCAAAGCTCCCGCCAAACCCGCCGTCAAGCCTGTCGCGAAAGCACCTGCTCCCAAGGCCGCTGCTCCTAAAGCTATTAAGCCGGTAGCGAAGTCGGTTGCACCCGTGGCGAAGCACGTTACTTCGGTGGCGCCCGCCACGTCCGCCAAGCCGGTGGTCAAGGCCAAGGTCGTGGAAAAGCCCCCCGTTCAACTGGCCCCGCCCAAGACCGAGCGCGTGGCCGGCCTGCTTTCGGAAGCCGAGATCATCAAGCAAGCCAAGTCGGACTATATGTCCCAGGATCAACTCAAGTTTTTCAAGCACCGCTTGCTGGAACTGCAATCGCAGCTGCGTGAAAACGCCGATGCCACCACCGAGCATTTGCGCGAGCTGGCGGTGGCACCCGATCCCGCCGATCGGGCCACGCTGGAAGAAGAACATGCGCTGGAACTGCGCGCGCGCGACCGCGAGCGCAAGCTCCTGAAAAAAGTCGGCTCGGCGCTGGCGCGCATCGAAGACGGCAGCTACGGTTACTGCGAGGAAACCGGCGACCCTATCGGTATTCAACGCCTGATGGCGCGGCCCACGGCCACCCTGACCATCGAAGCGCAGGAACGCCGCGAACTGAAGCAGAAAATGTACGGCGAATAACCTCCGCTGTACTCACAAAAATGGCCGCGAATGCGGCCATTTTTTTGTCTCCTCAATCCTTAGTCCTCAATCGCAGGCCCTTTACCAATGCTGCGCTGCACACAGTGGCGCACAGCCCGTTCGCGTCAACAAATCCCCGGGAAATGTGAAAAAAGTCACAGAATTGCAAACGAAACGGTGCCATGATGGGTACGTAACCGGGAACAAAAACGTGTATCTGGGCGCAGACCAATAAAAATACGCACCCGCTTGAGGAGGGCTTATGGCCCAGGAGCGGTCGGACTTGCAGGGCGAACGGCGCGCAGTACGGGCGCAACTGTTTCGGGAGATTCTCGAACGGAAGGCCTTGACGTGCGTTTTCCAGCCCATTCTCTCCTTTCATGAGCGCCGCATCTACGGCTACGAGGCCCTGATCCGCGGCCCCAAGGACTCCCTGTTCCAGAGCCCGATCGAATTGTTCAGCGCCGCCGAAGACGACGGCAGCCTCGCGCAACTGTCCATCATCTGCGTCAAGACCGTGATGCGCGAATTCGCCGCCTGCCGCCTGCCCGGCAAGCTGTTTCTGAATGTGTCTCCGCACGTGATGTCGCAACCCGGCTTCGACCGCGACCGCGCCCTGAAAATGCTGGCGCATCTGCAACTGAAGCCGGATCGGGTCATCATCGAGCTGACCGAGCACCAGCCCACCTTCAATTTCACCGAGTTCCAGCGCGCGCTGACCACCTACCGCACCATGGGTTTCCAGGTGGCCATCGACGATCTGGGCGAGGGCTTTTCCAGCCTGCGCCTGTGGTCGGAGTTGCGGCCGGAGTTCGTCAAAGCCGACAAGCATTTCGTCACCGGCATCGCCGACGACGCCATCAAGATGCAGTTCCTGAAAGCGATGCAACACATTGCCGAAAGCTGCGGTACCCAACTGATCGCCGAAGGTATAGAACACGTCAGCGATTTCAAGATCGTGCGCGAGCTGGGCATCGCCTGCGGGCAGGGTTACCTGATCGGCAGGCCGGTGGAAAAGCCGGCCATGGAGGTATCGGCCGAGATCGCCGATCTATTGGCCGACCAGCGTGTGCCGGTGCCGCCCACGCCGCGTTTCCGGCAGGTGTCGCTGGGCACGGCTGAGCAGTTCCTGCGCGAAACGGTGAGTGTGGAGCCGCATTTGCCGGTGCGCGAGGTCATTCGCCTGTTCGAGGGCAACCATAATCTCTTCGCCATCCCGGTGGTGGAATCCGGCACGCCGATCGGCCTGATCGCGCGCCGGCACGTGCGCTATATCAAGACCATCACCGACGCCAACGCCGCCGACTTTGCCAAGTCTGCGCGCGAAATCATGAATGCGGCGCCCATGATCGTCGACAAGGCCGTGCCGCTGATGCGGCTCACCACCATGCTGTCGGATTCCACGCCCCAGCACCTGGCCGACGGCTTCATCATCACCGACGAGGGCAGGTTTATCGGCATGGGGGTGGTCACCGATTTGATGCGGGTGCTCACCGATACCCACCTGACCGCCGCGCGCTACACCAATCCGCTCACCTTCCTGCCAGGCCCGGTGCCCAGCCATCAGCATCTGGAGCAGTTGCTGGAGCGCGGCATGCCGTTCACGGCCTGCCTCATGGAAATCGATCCCATGAAAGGCTTCAACGACGCCTACGGTTTCACCCGCGGCGACGATCTGATCCGCCTGGGTGGCGCGTCCCTGCTGCGTGCCCTGGATGAGCGCCACGATTTCGTCGGCCACCTCTACGGCAACCGTTTCCTGTTGCTATTGCAAAGCGAGGGTTGGCGCACGCAACTGGAAGCGGCCATCGTCGATTTCAAGGAGCGCTTGCTGACCCTGTTATCGGACGACATCATCGCCCGTGGCAGTTTTGTCTGGCGAGGGCGTTCGGGGGCCACCGAAATCCGGCCCTTCCCACGCCTGGTGATAGGCGCGGTGGAAATCGCCGGTCAGCAGTTCGATTCCCGGCACCAGGTGCTGGCGGCAGCCCGTGAGGCGCTGGTTGGCGCCAAGGCTCTGCCGGGCAGTCAGCTGGTCTGCCTGGGCCAGGACGTCGCCAGCGGCGGCATGGCCGCTTAAAAGATAATTAAAATCAATAAGTTGTAGTTAATTTCCAAATAAGCGCGGTGCGACCGGCGAAAATGTGAAAAAAGTCACAGTTTTTTTGCCGTAGTTGGGCTATTGTGTCGCCTAATGACGACAAAATCTCCGTTTCCAGCCCCAGGATAGCCTTTGGGACCGGTTGCGCAGAGGACCGGCCATGCGCGCACGCCCAGCAAATGATCTGTTTTCCCGACAGGTCGACGAACTGTTCCGGTTCGCCGGCAGCGCGGTCGCGTTTTCCTATCTGGGCTCGGTCATCACCCTTCTGGTTTTTTACGATACCGGCGACTTTGGCCGCGGTCTGTACTGGTTTGCGTTGGCCACCGCCGTCATGCTGTTTCGCGGTTCCGTGGTTTGGCAGTACTTGGCCCACCCGCGCTCGCAAAACCCGCAGGTCTGGGCCAGGTTGATGATCGCCGGCAATTTTCTGGCGGGCCTGCAGTGGGGCCTGCTGGGCACGGTGCTCTATCCCACCGAACCGGGTTACCGCGAGTTGTACTCGGTCATGGTCATCATCGCCTATGTGGCGGGCTCCATCGTCGCCTTCTCCGCCGTGCGCTGGGCGCACGAGGCGCTGGCGCTGCCCGCTGCGCTGCCGGCCGCCATTTACATACCGTTTTTCCACGACGCACAGCCGCATATGTGGTCGGGGCTCATGTCTTTGTTCTTCGTATTTACGGTGCTGTACTTTGCCCGCAAGCAGTACATGAACGAACGCCAGCGCATCCTGTACGAACTGGAAAACGAGGGCCTGCTGGCGAAGCTGAACAGCACCAACAGCGAACTGGGCGTGAAAAACGAAGAGCTCAAGTTCCGCGCCGAGGTCGTCAGCCGGGCGCAACTGGAGGCGCGCCGCCGCGCCAATATCCTGGCGAGCCATGTGGAACGCACGCTGCTGCCGGTGATCGAGTGCGACAGCAGCTTTTGCGTGGTCGATTGGAACGAGGCCGCACGCATGACCTTGGGCTACAGCCTGGACGAGGTGCGCGGTCGTAACCTCGGTGAACTATTGTTCGCTGCCGACCGTCACGCCAATATCAAACCCTTTGTGGCCAAGCTGTTTCGCGACAACCAGCCGACCACGGTGGACCTGTACGCCGTCACCCGCAGCGGCCAGAAAATTCCCGTGCGCTTTTACGTGACGCCCATCGTCGGCGACGACGGCGCGCCGCTGCGCATCGCCGTGATCGTCACCGAGGCTTATGGCGAGCTGGAGCGTTCGCAGACGCGGCATCCGCTCAGCGCTTAGTCTGCCGCGCACCGCAGTAGCCGTTGCGCTAGTTTCTGCGCCACACCATCCAGCGTTCCTTGCCGGCGAAGACCGGTAGCGAGTCGTCCGGCTGTCGGGTCTCCAGCAGCATAAAGTTTTCGGCCAGCAGCGTTTCCAGTTGCCCTTCCGCAAGACCGAAGGGCGGCCCCTTTTCGGCGTCGTCGAAAAAAAAGAAACCCGCCAGCCTGCCGCCCGGGGGCAGCAGGGCGGCGACGCGTTCGGCCCATTGCTGCCACAGGCTACGCGGCAGGGCGCATAAAAAGGCACGCTCGTAAATGGTGTCGATGGCGCCGGTTTCGATGGCGAAAAAATCGCCCTGGGTGACGTGCGTGGCGAGATTGCCCAAGACCATGCGCGCCCGCGCCACGGCAGAAGGCGAGAAGTCCACCGCTGTCACCTGCCAGCCGGCGTCGACCAGATAACGCACTTCCCAACCCGATCCGCAGCCGGGGATCAATACCCTGCCGGTCGCAGGCTGCTGAATCACGTATTCGTGCAGGCATTGCGGCACGCCGCCCTGATCCCAGGGGGTAAAGGAGGCGTCGAAGCGCATATCCCAGAATTTGGGGTCGGCCGGGTCGCTTTTAGGAAAACTCGGAACGTCGCTCATACGCGATTATAGGGTGCTGAAGCGCAGTAACATCGCGCCGGTCACCGCCTGAGGCCGATTCGTCGCAGCGCTTTTGACACGCTTGAGCGATTGCTTTACCTTGCAGCCAGTCCTCTACGGCTACTCATATGACGCGTAAAACTTCTCTTGTCCCGATTGCTGCGCTGCTCGCAATATTTGCGGGAGCGGCGCAAGCCGATCCGCCGGCCGCGCAAACACAAACGCTAACGCCCGCGCTGGAACTCAAGCCTTGCCGCGTTGCCCATCTCGAAAACGAGGTGAAGTGCGCGACCTATGAGGTCGTCGAGAATCGCACGACCGGGCAAGGCCGCAAGATCGGTCTGAACATCGTCGTGCTGCCGGCCAGTGCGCGTATCAAGGAGGCGGACGCCATTTTCCTGTTTGCCGGCGGTCCCGGCCAGGCCGCAACCGATTTCGGCCGGCAGGCCCTGGCAATATTCGGCGATTTGAACAAGAAGCGCGATATCGTGCTCATCGACCAGCGCGGCACCGGCAAGTCCAATGGCCTGTTCTGTAAATTGCCGCGCGATAAAGATGCCGGCATGGCCATCGCCGCCATGCGCGACGCCCTGGGCCGCAAGGCCCTGGCCGAGTGCCTGGAAAAACTCTCCAAAAAGGCCGATCTCACCCAGTACACCACCACCATCGCCATGGCCGATATCGATGAGGTACGGGCGGCGCTGGGCTACGAGCAAATCGATCTATGGGGTGGCTCCTACGGTACCCGCGCTGCGTTGGAATACCTGCGCCGCTACCCCACGCATGTGCGCACGATGGTGATCGACGGCGTGGCCCCTCCCTCGATGGCGTTGCCGCTGGGCTTCGGCCGCGATGCCGGCGCTTCCTACGAAAAAATGCTGCAGGCATGCGAGAAAGAAAAAAGCGGGGAGAAGGGCTGCAATCAGCGCTATCCGGGCCTGCGCGCGGAAGTCGCCGCCATGCTGGACGAGCTGGACAAAAAGCCGCGCAAGGTCAGCGTCACCGATTCCTTTAGCGGCGAAACACGCGAGATCGAAATTACCCGCGATGTGGTGCTGATTTCGATATTCAGCAGCCTCTACGTTCCGGAACTGGCGGCAATGACGCCGGGTTCACTCTGGCAGGCGCGTCACGGCAACTTCAATCCTCTGTTGGCGCAGGCCGCCGCCTTCGGTGACGGCGCCGACGACAAAATGGCCTTCGGCATGCGCCTCTCGGTGGTGTGTGCCGAGGACCTGCCGCGTATCAGCGAGGCCGACGCCGCCGCCGAGGCGAAGTTGCAGCCTTTCGGCAAGGTATTCATCGATGAATTCCGCAAGGGCTGTGAGCCCTGGCCGCGCGCCAAGGTGCCGGAGGATTTCTGGAAACCGGTGCAATCCAATGCGCCCACGCTGCTGTTTTCGGGTGCGCTGGACCCGGTGACGCCGCCGCCGCAGGCAGAGGAAGTTAAAAAATCCCTCAGCAACGCGGTGCATCTGGTGGCCGGCAATATCGGCCACGGCGTCAGCAGCCATGGCTGTGGGCCGCGCCTCATCAAGCAATTTATCGAAAAAGCCTCGGTCGCGGATTTGGATGGCGCCTGCCTGCAGCGCCTGCCGCGGCCGCTGTTCGCCCTGCCGCTGCAAGAGCGCAAGGATGCGGCCAAGGAGCCACAGCCATGATTGAAGTACGCAAGCTGTACAAAAGCTTCGGCGCCGTCACTGCCGTGGATGGCGTCTCCTTCACCGCGAAAAATGGCGCTATTACCGGACTGTTAGGCCCCAACGGCGCCGGCAAGACCACCACTATTCGCATGATCGGCACCCTGGTGGGCATAGATCGGGGCAGCGTGACCATCGACGGCCACGATTGCACCACCGATCAGACCGCGGCGCGCGCGGCTACCGGTCTTCTCACTGACGCGCGCGGGCTTTATACGCGCATGACGGCACGCGAGAACATCCGCTACTACGCCGATCTGCGCGGTCTGGAAGTGGCGCGAGCCGAGGCCACGCTGGCACAGATCTCCGGCTGGCTGGACATGGAATCGATTATGGACCGCCGCATCGACGGATTCTCGCAGGGCGAGCGCATGAAGGTCGCCATCGCCCGCACCCTGATACACGAACCGGCCAATGTGATCCTGGACGAGGCCACCAACGGGCTGGATGTGATGACGACGCGCGCGCTGCGCGAACTGATCAAGCGCCTGCGCGCGGACGGCCGCTCGGTGCTGTTTTCCAGCCACATCATGCAGGAGGTGGCGGCGCTCTGCGACGAGATTGTCATCGTCTCGCATGGCAAGGTGTGCGCGCAGGGCGGTACCGATCAGCTGCTGGCACAAAGCGGCAAGAGTTCACTGGAGGACGCCTTCGTGGCCCTGGCGGGAATCGAAGGCGAGCAGATGCAGGCACAGGAGACCGCATGATGTGGCGCACCATACGCACCGTATACCGCAAGGAAATCGTCGATCACCTGCGTGACCGCCGCACCGCCACCATGATTTTTCTGCTGTCAGTGGCCATGGGGCCGCTGATGCTGGTGGGGCTGACCTATTTCGTTTCCAATATTGAACAGAAAGCCGAGAAAAAAGAGTTTTACGTGCTGGGCCAGGAAAACGGCCCGCAAATCATCAATTTCATGCAGCGCCAGGACGTAACCATCAAGACCCCGGCCGGCGACTTCCGCGACCTGATCAAGGCCGGCAAGCACGATCCGGTGCTGGTCATCCCCAAGGACTTCGAGCAGAAATTTCAGGAAGGCCGAGCCGAAGTCGAGATGGTCTACGACGACACCCGCTCGGACGGCGGCAATGTTTCCATAGGCGCACTGCGCAGATTGGTCTACGCTTTCAATAGTGAAGTGGCCGGCCAACGCCTGATCGCGCGCGGCGTCTCGCCGCAATTGCTGCGCCCGGTGGACGTGAGCGAAACCAATCTGGGCACCATCGCGCAAAAAGCCGCCATGCTGCTGTTCATCATCCCGATGATGGCGCTGATTGTGGGTGTCACTGGTTGCACGGCAGTGGCCATCGATATGACGGCGGGTGAGCGCGAGCGCGGCTCGCTGGAGCCTTTGCTCTTGAATCCTATATCGCGAGAGGCGCTGGTGATCGGCAAATGGCTGGCGGTGACCAGTTACGGGCTGGCGGTGGTGGGGCTGATCCTGCTCGGCTTTTTCCTTACGCTGACGCTGGCGCCCATGCCCAAGCTCGCCAGCCTGGTTTCTCTCTCGCCCCTGCAATATCTCGGCTTTGCGGTGACGTTGGCGTCCTTCGCACCGGCCATAGGCTCTCTGCAAATGCTGATCGCCACCTACGGCCGCACCTTCAAGGAAGCGCAGACCTATGTGAGCTACCTGGTGATGGTAGTGTCGCTGGTGCCCTCCATCACCATGTTCGCCCAGTTGAAGGACGCGACCTGGCAGTTGTTCGTGCCCATGCTGGCGCAGCAAATGGTGATGACGCGCATCCTGCGCGGCGAAACCCTGGGCCTCTTGCACTTCGCACTGCCGCTGGCGATCAATCTCACCATCATGGCGGTGGCGGTGGTGCTGATATCGAAGTTGTTAAAAAAGGAACGCATCATCTTCGCCCGTTCCTGATATTTTTGCCGGTCGGCGCGGCTAAGGTGAGCCGTCGGCGCGGTATCATCGCGCATGTCCGATATTTCCGAGTTGTTCGGCCCCGAGGGCCCGCTGGCCAAGCGCATTCCGGGGTTCCGCCACCGCGATAGCCAGATCGAAATGGCCGAGCGCATCGCTGCCGCCATCGCCAATGCCGGCGTGTTCATCGCCGAGGCCGGCACCGGTACCGGCAAGACCTTCGCCTATTTGGTGCCGGCGCTGCGTTCCGGCGGCAAGGTGATCGTTTCCACCGGCACCAAGACCTTGCAGGACCAGTTGTTCCATCGCGATATTCCCACGGTGATTGCCGCCATGGGCATTCCCGTCAGCACGGCGCTGCTGAAAGGCCGCGCCAACTACGTTTGTCTGCACCATCTGGAAACGGCAGTGGCCGACGGCCGTTTCCTGAACCGCGAGGACGCGCGCCATATCCAGGTGATACGCCGTTTCGCCGACCGCTGCCTGGCCGGTGGCGGAACCGGAGACAAGGCCGAACTTTCCGAAGTCTCCGAGCGCTCCGGCGCCTGGAGCCACGCCGTCTCCACGCGCGAAAACTGCCTGGGCTCGCAGTGCACCCGCTACGAAGAATGTTTTTTGATGAAGGCGCGCAAGGCGGCGCTGGCGGCGGAGGTGGTGGTAGTGAATCACCATCTGTTTTTCGCCGACCTGGTGCTGAAAGACGACGGCGCCCAGGATTTATTGCCGGCCAGCAACACCATCATTTTCGACGAGGCCCACCAGTTGCCCGAGACCGCCACCATGTTTTTCGGCGAATCGGTGTCGACCTCGCAACTGACCGAACTGGCGCGCGACACGCGCCTGGCGGGCATAGAACACGCCGCCGATTTCAAGGATTTGCAGGAGGCCGCCGTCGTCCTCGACAAGGCCGCCCGCGACCTGCGTCTCATCGTGGCCGAAGATTTCTCGCGCCTGCCCGGCGCCGACGTGGCCGGCCGAGAGGATTTCGACAAGGTGTACAGCGATGCCCAGGAAAAATTGGGTGAGTTGCGCGCCCTGCTGGAAAGCCAGGCCGAGCGTGCACAGGAACTCGCCAACTGCCTGACCCGCGCCGACGATTTTGCCGTGCGCATGACCCAGTGGCGCGCCGCCGGAAAGTTGGAAAATGCGGCAGAAGCCGCCGGCGCTGAAAGTGGTGCAGAGGCGGTGGCAGAAGCGGCGACAGCAGAGGGTGATGCCGGCGCGGGCTTCATACGCTGGGCCGAGGCCTATGCGCAATCGCTGGCGTTCCATCTCACGCCGCTATCCATCGCCAAGATTTTCGCCGAGCAGGTGTTCTCGCAGCGACGAGCCTGGATTTTCACCTCGGCCACTCTGGCCGTGAAGGGCGACTTCAAGCACTATCAAACCGAGATGGGCCTGTTGGCGCCGCCAGAGGACCAATTCGCCATCGATGCCGACGCGTTCAACGAGCGCAAGGTGGAAACCGCCTTCTGGGCTTCGCCTTTCGACTATCCCAATCAGGCGTTGTTGTACCTGCCGGAAAAACTGCCGCCGCCCAACACCCCCGATCACACCGAAGCCGTGGTGCGTGCGGCCCTGCCCCTGATCGAAGCCTCAGCGGGCCGCGCCTTCCTGCTGTTCACATCGCTCAAGGCCATGGACCGCGCGCACCAACTGCTGCAGGACGAATGGAAAAAACGCGACTGGGAGTTCCCGTTGATGGTGCAGGGCGAAGGCACGCGCAGCGAGCTGCTGGAGCGCTTTCGCCGCCTGGGTAACGCCGTGCTGGTTGCTTCCCACTCCTTCTGGGAAGGCGTTGACGTGAAGGGTGATGCATTATCGCTGGTAGTGATCGACAAGCTACCCTTCGCAGCACCCGACGACCCGGTGCTGGCCGCGCGCATCGAGGCCATCAACCGCGCCGGCGGCAACGCCTTTATGCACTACCAGGTACCGCACGCCGCCATCAAACTCAAGCAGGGCGCCGGCCGTCTGATCCGCGATGAAAGCGATCGGGGCGTGTTGATGCTGGGCGACAATCGCGTCGTCGATAAACCGTATGGCAGACGCATCTGGCAAAGCCTGCCGCCCATGCGGCGCACGCGCCTTGAGGCCGAGGCGGTGGCGTTTTTCAGTCAGGAGCAGAGCAGGGAAGCCGGGCCTGCTTCAGTGGAAGCGAAAGCCTAGGAGCCGGTAGCGAGTAATAGCTGCGGGCGCACCCGCAGCGGTTCACCGGCGATGGGTGCGGCGATCACTGCGATGCGCCGCGCGCCCTGCGAAAGATAAAACGCTTCCGCATAGGGGTCGGCGTCGATGGCCACTTCCTTGTGCCCGTGGTCTGCCAGCCATAGGCGCGCATGGCGAAGCAGGGTGCGGCCGTGGCCTTGGCCTATATGCGCCGGGTTCACCCAGAGATGGTCGAGCTGCGGCGGGCTTTGCCGGGTGTCGATCTGATAAAAGCCGACCACGGCGCCGCCGCTCTCGATAGTGAATGTGGGCAGTGTGCTTATCGATTCAGTGCTGACGGCGATATCGTCACGCCACAGGGCGAGTTGCGCTTCGGAATAGCCCCAATAGGCCTTCGCCGCCAGGGCGATATCGGTCAACAAGGCGGCTTGGGCAGCGGCGGCGGGGCGAATCGGCGAGTCGGTCATCGGTGAGTCGGTAAAGGTTAGCGCACAAAACTATCACACAAAATAATTGGGGCCGCCCGCGGCGGCCCCAGCGATGCTGCAAGCTGCGGGTAATCAGCGGGTGCCGGCGGTGGGGTCAACCTGCGGCTTGCCATTTGCCGCCTCACGTATAGCCTCTGCGGAAGCGGTGGTGACGCCGGAACGGTCCTTGTCTTTTCTGGGCAGATTGCTGCCGGTGACGTACACCTTCTCTTCCTGGGCGGAGGCGGTGTTGTTGGTGTTGACGGCGTCGGTGGTCGCGCAGGCCGACAGCAGGGCGGCGAGGGCCAGGCCCAAAATCATTTTGTTCATCTACAGTTCCCTTATTGTGGTTGGTGCGAAATGAGGATTTTTTGCGAAACAAAATAATAACGGCTTTTTGCCGGTTTTGCTCCGGGCAATTTGTAACAGCGGGACTGTAACCATCGTCATAAAGCCGGGAAAGAGGGCCGGTGCGGCGAGGAGCTTTTTCACGGGCTCGATGATGGTTTGAGTGAGGGCTAGGCGCTAGTCAAGCCCTCGCAACAGCATGGCGCCGCATTTGCGGATTTCCCTAAGATGCAGGATGCTGCTCTGCAGCAATGGCCCCCGGTGCCCGTCCCCGCTACAATGCCCCATCCCAAAAAGGAGCCCGTCCATGGCCAGCCTTCCGCAACCCTACGTTCCCGCCGATTCCCGCATCCCCGAATTCACCCCGCGCGCCATCCTGATGGGCGTGATCCTGGGCATGGTGTTCGGCGCATCTTCCCTTTACCTGGTGTTGAAGGTGGGCCTCACGGTCAGCGCCTCCATCCCGGTGGCGGTGATCGCGATCACGCTGTTCCGCCTGTTCGGCAAGGTGGGCGGAAAAGATTCCACGATTCTCGAAAACAATATCGTGCAGACAGCGGGCTCGGCGGGCGAGTCCATCGCCTTCGGCCTCGGCGTCACTATGCCGGCCATTCTTATTCTCGGCTTCGATCTGGAGATTGCGCGGGTGATGCTGGTCGCCGTGCTGGGCGGCCTCTTGGGCATTCTGATGATGATCCCGCTGCGCCGCACGCTGATCGTGGCCAAACACGACACGCTGAAGTATCCGGAAGGCACGGCCTGCGCCGAGGTGCTGAAAGTAGCCGAGGACTCCAAGCACAGCGCCGATGGCGCTGGCAACCTCGCCATGAACGCCATGCGTGCCAACACCATTTTCATGGGCTTCGCCGTGGGCCTGGGCTACAAGGTGCTCAATATCGCCTTCAAGGGCTGGAAGGACGTGGCCGAGAAGGCCTTCGGCGCGCCGCTGAAAGGTGGCTCGGTGGGCGCGGAAATCTCGCCCGAGTTGCTGGGCGTGGGCTACATCATCGGGCCGCGTATCGCCGCTACCATGGCCGCGGGCGGCGTGATGGCCTATATGCTGCTGATCCCCCTGATCAAGTTCTTCGGCGACGCGCTCGCTTCCCCCTTGGCGCCCGGCGTCAAGCTCATCCACGACATGAGCCCCAACCAGGTGCGCGGCGCCTATGTGCTCTATATCGGCGCGGGCGCCGTGGCCGCGGCCGGCATCATCAGCCTGATACGTGCGCTGCCCACCATCTGGAACAGCCTGCAGGACAGCATCAAAAGCGTCGGAGCTGTAGTTGGCGTCAAAGGCGGCAAGGACCGGCTGGACGACGACATCCCCATGAAGCAGGTACTGATCGGTTGCTTGGTCATCATCGTGATCATCATGCTCTCGGCTCCGCTGAATATGAATCTCCTGGGGGCACTCCTGATCCTGGTGTTCGGCTTCCTGTTCGCCACCGTGTCCTCGCAGCTTACGGGCCAGGTCGGTTCCTCCAGCAACCCCATCTCCGGCATGACGGTTGCCACACTTCTTTTCACCTGTCTCATTTTCCTGCTGGTCGGCTGGACCGGCGGTCCCTACTACGTGACTGCGCTTTCGGTCGGCGCCATCGTCTGCATCGCCTCCAGCAATGCGGGTTCCACCTCGCAGGATTTGAAAACCGGTTTCCTGGTCGGCGCAACACCGCGCTTCCAGCAATACGCCATTCTCATGGGTGCGCTGGGCTCGGCTCTGATCCTGGGTCCCATTCTTTTGAAGCTAAACGAGGCCTCCACGGTATATGTGCCCATCGCACAGGTGGCCCCGGCGGGCCTGCACACTGATGTGGATAAGCTCGATAGCACGGCAATGCTGGAAGGCCCGCAAGCGGCTTCCGATAGCCGCCGCTACAAGGTTTGGCACAAGACCGACATCCAGGGCGGTCCCGCGGGCAAGTATCTGGTGGACGATGTGGGTAGCGCCGTTTACCTGGTCGATCCGGGCATCAACGGCGCCTTCAACAAGCGGCCCGACGGCAGCGATGTGCGCAAGTACGACGCGCCCAAGGCGGTGCTGATGTCCTACATCATCAAGGGCATCCTCGATCAGCAACTCCCCTGGGCGCTGGTGATCTTCGGCGCGGTCATCGCCATCATTCTCGAAATGGCGGGCATTCCCTCGCTGGCTTTCGCGGTGGGCGTGTACCTGCCGCTGACGTCCTCGGCGCCGCTATTCATCGGCGGCATGGTGCGCTGGCTGGTGGATAAGAAGCGCGCCAAGGAGCAGAACCTCACAGCGGAGCAGAGCGCCGCCGAGGGAGACCGCGGCATGGGTGTGCTGCTGGCCTCGGGTTATATCGCCGGCGGTGCGCTGGCCGGGATACTCATTGCCTTCAGTGCCGGCGTGCTGACCGATTTCGACAAAAAGCTCGCCGACTGGGCCACCGCCAGCAATCCCTTCTTCGAAGGCCCCAACTCCGACCTGCTTTCGCTGCTGCCCTACGCCGTGATCGTGGGCCTCCTGTACTGGGTGAGCCGCGAGAAGTCACAGAAAAAGGCGGCCTGAGGCCGGCGGGAGATTGATATGAGGCGTGCGCTTACCACGGCCGTTTTGCTCGCTCTGGCGGGTTGTACGGCGCTGCCGGTGCAACAGGGGACGGATGCACCGCGCGTGGCTGTCGCTTCACCCACCGTTACGGCCCCGGCTACGGCCGATCTCCTGATCCGCAACGGCCGCATTGTCGACGGCACCGGCAATAGCTGGTTCCTTGGCGACGTGGCGGTGAAAAACGGACGGATCGCAGCCATCGGCAATCTCGAGGGCTATCCCGCCGCGCGCAGCATAGACGCGCAGCGCAGGATCGTGGCGCCGGGCTTTATCGATGTGCACGGCCATATCGAAACGGGCCTGTTCGAAACGCCCACGGCCGATAACTATATTTACGACGGTGTCACTACGGTCATCACCGGCAACTGCGGCGGCTCTGCCGACCGGCTGGCCGATTACTTTGCCAAAATCGATAAAGAGCACACCTCGATCAACGTCGCCTCGCTGGTCGGTCATAACACCGTGCGCCGCCTCGCCATGGGCTTGGAAGACCGCAAGGCCACGCCGGCCGATCTGAAAAAAATGGAAGCCCTGGTTGAGCAGGCCATGAAAGACGGCGCGGTGGGGCTTTCCACCGGCCTCATTTACCTGCCGGGCATTTACAGCAACACGGACGAAGTGGTGGACCTCGCCCGCACCGCCGCGCGCTACCACGGCGTCTATGCCTCTCACATCCGCAACGAAGGCCTCAAGGTGGTGGAGGCCGTCAACGAGGCCATCGAAATCGGCCGCAAGGCCCATCTGCCGGTGGAGATTTCCCATTTCAAGGTGATTGGTGAATCGATGTGGGGCCGCTCGCGCGAGACCCTGGCCCTGGTCGAGGCCGCCCGTAAAGAAGGATTGGACGTCACCATCGATCAGTATCCCTATACCGCCAGCAGCACCAATCTCGGCGTGATGGCGCCCGACTGGGCGCTCTCGGGCGGCATGGATGAACTCAAAAAACGCCTGGCCGACCCGGAGACGCACAAGAAAATCGCCGCAGATATGTTGCAAAGCGCGCGGCGCAACGGCCACAAGGACTTCAGCTACGCCGTAGTGGCCAACCACGCTGCCGACCCCAAACTCAACGGCAAGAGCATCGCCGCCATCAACCTCATCAAGGGCCGTCAGGCGGGGCTGGCGCCCGAAATCGAGACCATGCTGGATATGCTGGTGGCCGGCGGCGCGCAAATGGTCTATCACGGCATGAACGAGGACGATGTGCGTTACATCATGAAGTACCCCTTCAATATGTTCGGCGCCGACGGCCGCGTGCAGGATGGCACCGGGGTTCCTCATCCGCGCAGCTACGGCACCAACGCCCGCGTGCTGGGCAAGTATGTGCGCGAGGAGCAAATCGTCCCGCTGGAAGAGGCGGTACGGCGCATGACCTCCCTGGCCGCGCAGAAATTCCAGTTGAAGGATCGCGGGCTACTGAAGGAAGGCTACGCTGCCGATATCGTCGTTTTCGACGACAAGGAAGTCGCCGACAAGGCCACCTTCGAGAACCCGCACCAGTTTTCCGCCGGGTTTCAATACGTGCTGGTGAACGGCAAGCTGGTCATCGATCAGGGCAAACATACCGGTGTGCGTAGCGGCACTGCCTTGCATGGGCCTGCCTGGGTTGCGGCGGCCGCGTCCGCGCTGGCGGCGCGCTGAACTCCTTGCCGCCTGCCGGATCCTAGGGAAATCCCGGATATTTGTTTCAGTTGGGCGCCGGATCCCGCCCGGTATGCGCTTTCGCCCGTTGGTCTGCTCCCTGCGTGTTCCTGGCCTGATCTGACAAGGTTTTTCAATTGGTGTGAGGGCCCTGAGGCATAATCGGGGAAATTTGAATAAGAATGCCCCCCGGTTTTTCCATGTATTTCCATGCTGAATCGTAATTTTGGCCGGCTCCTGCTTCGTGCCGCCGTTTGGGCGCTGGGCAGCTTTGCAGCCGTTTCCGCCGGGGCCCTGGAAACCGACAAGCCGATTGTCGATTTCATCCACGATACCTGGACGGTGGACACGGGCCTGCCACAGAGCACCGTGCGCGGCATCATCCAGACCCGCGACGGCTATATCTGGTTCGCCACGCACGAAGGTGTGGCCCGTTACGACGGCCAGCGTTTTCGCGTGTTCGACCAGTCCAATACCCCCTCGCTGGTGGGTGGCGGCGTTTCAGCGTTTTACGAAGCCAAGGACGGCACCCTCTATTTCGGCCTGCGTGACGGCGGCGTGGCGCGTTACGCGGGCGGCAAGTTCTCGGCGCTGACCACCGACAAGCCGCTGCCGCGCAGCGAAGTTTCGGCCATTGCCGAGGGCGCCAACGGTATCTTGTGGATCGCCACCTTCGGCGACGGGCTGTACCGCTGGCAGAACGGCAAGCTCGCCGTGCTGCTGGTGGCCGACGGCCTGCCCAGCAACTCGGTTTCCTCCCTGCTGGCGCGCGCCAACGGCGATCTGCTTGTGGGCACCCTGACGGGGCTGGCCAATATCCACGACGGCAGGTTGCAGGCCAAGCCCACCGGTTCGGACGCGGACACCATGTACGTGCCTACCATGGTCGAGGACGGCGCCGGCAAGCTGGTGATCGGCACCTTTCGTGACGGCATTTACATGCAGGAGGCGGAACGCTGGCGCCACATCACCCGCCGCGAAGGCCTGAACAGCGACACGATCCTGGTGCTGCGCCGCGACCGCGCCGGCACGCTCTGGATCGGCAGCATCGAAGGCCTGCACCGCCTGAGAAACGGCGTGCTGGACGCTTACACCAAGTCCGATGGGCTCACCAATAACCTGGTGCGGTCGATCAACGAAGACAGCGAAGGCGGCCTGTGGGTGGGCACCAACGCCGGGCTGGACCGGTTTCGCGACGGTGTCATCACCTCCTGGGGCATACGCCGCGGCATCACCGAGGAATTCACCCGCACCGTGATGGAAGACCACAATGGTGTTGCCTGGGTGGGCACGGCCGACGGTCTGTTCCGTCTGGAAGGAAAATCGGTGCGCCGCTTCACCCGCGCCGATGGCCTGGTCAACAACGCCGTGCTGGCGCTGAGCGAGTCCGCCGACGGCAGCCTATGGATTGCCACCGACGCCGGCGGCCTGCATCGCTACCGCAACGGCCAGATCGAAAACGTCGGCGGCCGCTACTCGGTGGGTGTGGCCGCGATCCGCGCAGTGCTGCAGGCTCGCAATCGCGATTTATGGATAGGCTCCAGCGCGGGTCTCACGCGTGTGGCGCCGGATGAAACCGTCACTCATTACGACGTGTCGGATGGACTGCCGCATTTGTTGGTAGGCGCGCTCATGGAAGCGAGCGACGGCGCCATCTGGGTGGGCACGCGCGGCGGCCTGGTAATCATTCGCAACGGCAAAATCGATCCCGCTGGTACTGCGCTGGGCATCAAGGACTGGGTGCTGTCCCTGACGACGGACTCCGCCGGCAATGTACTGGTCGGCACCAACGGCGGCCTGTTCCGCGTCAGCGGCGACAAGGTGCTGGCGCTGGGCGCGGCGCAGGGCATGCCCAACCACGCCATTTTCAGCGCCATAGACGACACCCGCAACGCCATCTGGCTGTGCTCCAACCACGGCCTCATGCAGCTGCAAAAAAGCGATATCGACGCGCTGGCCGCCGGCACGCGCTCGAAGGTGGAGCCTTATTGGTTTACCCATTCCGACGGCATGCCTTCGCAGCAATGCAACGGCGGCTCGCAGCCCACCGGCTGGCGCACCCGCGACAACCGCATCCTGTTCGCCACGGCGCAGGGCGTAGCCGTGATCGACGCCACCCGGCAGCGGGTACGCAATCTGCGTCCGCCGCCGGTGCACCTTACCAATATCCAGATCGATGGCGTATCCACGCCCTTCGACGACGGTGTGGTGCTGCCGCCCGGCAATCACCGCATCGAGTTTTCCTATGTGGCCCTGAGCTTCCCGGACCCCGCCAAGGTGCGCTTTCGTTATCGCCTGATCGGCTACGATGCCGACTGGGTCAACGATACCGGCGTGATCGGCCAGGCGGTTTACACCACGCTGAAGCCGGGCGCCTACCAGTTCCAGGTGATCGCCAGCAATAACGACGGCATCTGGAACGAGACCGGCGCCACCGTCAACGTGGAATTCCGCCCGCAGATTTACGAGGCCATCTGGTTCCGCCTGCTCGGCGCAATCATCATCGCCCTGCTGATTTTCTCGGTATACCGCGCCCGCCTGCTGCAACTGAAGCGCAGCGCCCTGGACCTGCAGCGGCGCGTCGACGAACAGACCGCGGATCTCGCCCGAGAAAAGGAAAAACTGGAAGTCGCCAACGAAGAAAAGGCGCGCCTGCTCACCCAGGTGCGCGAGCAATCGGAGGCCTACAAACGTCTGTCCAACGAGGACGCGCTGACGGGGCTAGCCAACCGGCGCGAACTGGACAGATTGCTCTCGCTGGAGTTCGAGCGCGCGCGCCGCAATCCGCGTCCGCTGGCGGTGGTGCTGGCCGACCTGGATCACTTCAAGCGCGTCAACGACAATTTCTCGCACTCCATCGGCGACGAGGTCTTGCGAGCGGTGGGGCGTATTTTCAAGGACGGTTGCCGCGTCAACGACGTCGCCGCCCGCTACGGCGGCGAGGAGTTCGCCCTGGTGCTGCCCGATACCAATATCGACGAGGCCGCCGCGCTATGCGAGCGCCTGCGCCAGACCATAGAGGCGTTCGACTGGACCAAATTCCATCCCCAGTTGAAAGTGACGATGAGCTTCGGCATTTCGCTGGCCGACGGCATCGATCATCACGACAAGCTGCTGGACGCCGCCGACCACAAGCTCTACGAGGCCAAGGTGGCCGGTCGTAATCGGGTTTGTATTTAACTTGCCGTTGCCAGAGCCTTTGCGGCGAGGCAGTCAAAAATCAGACCGGTGAAATTTCCGCGAAGGTGAGACGTGCCTCGGTGCCGCCGCCGTTGCGCGGCAGCAGGTCGAAGCGGGCGCCGTGCATGCGCGCGATGCGCTCGACGATGGCGAGTCCCAGTCCGGCCCCGCTTTCTCCGGTGCGTGCCGAGTCCAAGCGGGTAAAGGGCTGTTTCAGACGTTCCACTTCGCCCAGCGGAATACCGGGGCCGCGGTCCAGCACCGATAGCAGCAGCGACTCGCCATCGCGGCGGGTCTGCATGCCGATCTCGCCGCCGCCGTGCTTGGCCGCGTTCTGGATCAGGTTGTCGATGGCGCGTTGCATGGCCAGCGGTCGCAGCATCAGCGGCGGCAAATCGCCCGCCTGAATTTCGGTGTGTATGCCGCTGCGCAGGGCTCGTTCAGCGGCACCCGCGGCCAATTGGTTGAGATTGACTGCGCGCAGCGGCTCGCCGGCCTCGCTGCGGGCAAAGTCCATGAACTGATCAATGATGCTGTTGATATCGGCGATGTCGCGTTCCAGATCGTCGCGGGTGTCGGCCTCGGCCTGCAGCATTTCTATGCCCAGGCGCAGGCGCGCCAGCGGTGTGCGCAGATCGTGCGAGACCCCGGCGAGGAAGGTGGCGCGCTCCCGGTCCATGCGCGCCAGATCGTCGCGCAACTGGTTGAAAGCCACGGCTACTGCTTTGACTTCCGAAGGCCCCATTTCGGTCACCGGCGGCGGGGTCTTGCCCTGGCCCAGCTGGCGTGCGGCGTCGGCCAGCGCTTTCAGGGGACGGTTGACGCGCCACATCAGGAAAATGGCGCTGGCGAGCGCCATGACGGCGCCGGCAATACCCCAGTCTATCCAGGCCAGGGAGAAATCGGGCTCGACCACGCGGGCGCGCGGAAACACCGCGTAATAAGTGCTGCCGTCGACCTGGAACTTGACCACGAATACCGGCTGCGCCTCGGGCTGCGGGCGCAGGCGCACGTAAATGTCGATGTCCGGCCCGAACTCATCGCGCAGGCGCTCGCGCATGGCATGCATGGCGGGGCCATCGGGCGCCGGTTCCAGCGAATCCTCGCGGTTGCGGTAGACGCGCAGGCCCTTTTCCTCGCGCAGACGCTGCAGGAAGTCGTCCTGGCGGCCTTCCGGCACGCTGGTCAGGGCGGCGCGCAGGGTGCGCAGCTGGCTGACTACACCGATGGCGCCGATGGCCGAGCGCGGCTCCTTGGCGTAATAGCGGAACAGGAACACCGACACGCCCTGGCTCACGATCAAGGCGAACACGATCACCAGCGCGGTGCGGGCCAGCAGGGACTGCGGGACCAGTTTCATGCGCCGTTTTTCTTGCCGTCCGGTACGAACACGTAGCCCAGGCCCCAAACGGTCTGCAAATAACGCGGGTTGGCCGGGTCTTCACCCAGCAATTTGCGCAGGCGCGAAACCTGCACGTCGATGGCGCGGTCAAAAGTATCGTGCTCGCGGCCGCGCGCCAGCTCGGTGAGTTTGTCGCGCGACAGCGGCACGCGCGGATGCTGGGCCAGCACTTTCAAAAGGCCGAACTCGCCGGTGGTCATGGGTAGCGGTTCGCCATCGCGCGAAAGCTCGCGCGTGCCCAGGTTGAATTTGAACGGTCCGAAGGCCATCACCTCGTCGGCTTCGCTGGGCGCGCCGGGGGTGGGCAGCGGCGCCTGGCGGCGCAGCACGGCATTGATGCGCGCCACCAGCTCGCGCGGATTAAAGGGCTTGGGCAGATAGTCGTCGGCGCCCATTTCCAGGCCGACGATACGGTCCACGTCGTCGCCCTTGGCGGTCAGCATGATGATGGGCAGATGCGCCTCGGCGCCGTCGGAACCGCGGATGCGCCGGCAGATGGCGAAGCCGTCTTCGCCGGGCAGCATGACGTCGAGCACGATCAGGTCGTAGCGGTTGCGGGTGAGGGCGCGGTCCAGCGCGGCGCCGTCGGGCACGGTGTCGGCGGCAAAGCCCTGCTCGCTCAGGTAGCGTTTCAGCAAATCGCGCAGGCGCAGATCGTCGTCAACCACCAATACGCGGTTACGGGGAGTAGTTTGAGCATTCATGGCAGCATTTTGCTGGGGGGTAGAGCGAAAGCGACACGCAGCTTGTAAGCAAATGTAATGTATTTTGCTACGATTTGGCCGCTAAGGTCACGGGTTGATGGGTGTAAACATTTGAAAAATCGGGGGATGGCGCAAGGCAGTTACACCACGTTACCATCGGACAGAAACCGGATAAGACTTCACACGTTGTATTCCGTATGGTTACCACAAGTGGCCGGGTTGCCCGGCCTACCATACAACCTGATGGAGCGAATCATGAAACTCTCCCCCATTCTGGCCGCCGCCGTTCTGGCCGTCTCTTCCCTGGCAACCCAAGCCGCTGAACCGACCGGCCAACATGCCACCCTGAAAAGCCTGGACATCAACGGTGACGGCCTGATCAGCCGTGAAGAGGCAGCCGCCGCCCCGCGCCTGGCTAAAAATTTTGACCGCATCGACACCAACCACGACGGCTTCCTGAGCCGCGACGAACTCAAGGCTGCCCATCACCACGTCATGGCGCATGTGATGGCTGCCCGCTTTCGCAAGCTGGATACCAACGGCGACGGGCTGATCAGCCGCGAGGAAGCCGCCGGGCATCCACGTCTCCTCAAACATTTCGACCAGATCGATACCAACAAGGACGGCTTCCTGAGCCCGGACGAGCTGAAAGCCGCCCGCGCAGCCATGCACAAAGGGGCCTAGGCCATGCAGGCGGTGCATAGCTTTCTGCTCCAGGCAAGCAGCCGGCCGGCGCTGCGGCCCATCCTCAAAGCCTTGCCTTATCTGCTGCGTTACCTCGCGGTGGTGATGGCGTCCTGCCTGCTTGCGCTGATCATTTCCGCCGCGCACGCGCATGCGGCCACCCCTGCCGCAACCCCCGCCGCGGATCGTTCCGCGCCGGGGCAGTACGCGGTGCAAATCAGCGAGGCGACCTGGACCGATGCGGCGCGCAAGCGCGATGTGCCGGTGCGTATTTGCGCGCCCAAGCTGGATAAGGCCGCAGGTCCGGTGCCGGTCATCCTGTTTTCGCACGGTCTGGGCGGCAACCGCGAAGGCGGCAAGACCTGGGTCGAGCACTGGGCCAGCTACGGCTATCTGGTGGTGCAAATGCAGCATGCCGGCAGCGACGACGGGCTCTGGAAGGGCAAGCCGCCGCGCGAAATCGCCGCCGATATGAAGGGCGGCATGACCCTGCAAAACTTGCTGCTGCGCATCGCCGACGTGAAATTCGTGATCGATGAAGTACAGCGCCGCAGCGAGGCCAAGGAAGGTCCGTTCGCCATGGCCGATACCGGCCGCATCGGCATGTCCGGCCACTCCTTCGGCGCGCAAACCACGCTGGCCGTGGCAGGGCAGGGCAGCCCCTGGGGTTCCGGGGTCAGCGGCCTCGATAAGCGCATCAGCGCCGCCATCGCCTTCAGTCCCAACGCGCGCACCAAGAGCAATCTGGACGGGCAGTTCGGCGCTATCAGCATGCCGTTCTTTTCCATTACCGGCACCAAAGACGGCGCCATTCTCGGCGACGGCACCGTTTATACCGACCGGCAGATTCCCTATCAGCACATGCCCAAAGGCGACAGCAAGGGCGGCAAATACCTGGTCACCTTCAAGGATGGCGACCATATGGTGTTCGGCGGCCACACCCTGCGCGGCCTGCGTTCGGCGGCGCGCGATAGCGAAATCCAGAAGGAAGTAAAGGCCGCCACGCTGGCGTTCTGGGATGCGAACCTGAAAGGTGATGCTGCTGCCCGCAAATGGCTGCAGGCCGACTTCAAGACCACCCTGGGCGACGGCGACAGCTTCGAGTGGAAATAGCGAGTTAGTAGTAGGCTATTAGCGCAAAGGAAATACAAAAGGGCATCCTATGAAACTAATAAATCGACTTGCCTTGTTGTTGGTGTTGGGTACCGCCGCTGCACAGGCCGCAGTGACACCGGCACCAGACCCTACCATCGGGTTGGATGGCGCCCGCCACCTCCTGGGTCGCGCTACCTTTGCCGCCTCCGAGGCCGACATAAAAACCTTCGCCGCGCTCACCCGTACCGAAGCTGCCGACCGCCTGCTCAAAAATTCCGGCGTTGCCTTGACGCCCGCACCCGCCTGGGTTAACGAGACCCCGCCCGGCGCCGACAAGGTGCGCAAAATGAGCCAGCCCGAGCGCATGGCCCTGCAGCGTACCTATGCTGTGCACGCGCTGGAATTGCGCGAATGGTGGTTCCGCGAAATGCTGACCACACCCTCGCCGCTGGAAGAAAAAATGACGCTGTTCTGGCACAACCATTTCGCCACCAGCCAGCAAAAAGTGAAATTCACGCCGCTCCTGTACCAGCAAAACGTGCTGCTGCGGCAAAACGCGCTGGGCAATTTCCGCACCATGCTGCACCAGATCGCGCGCGACCCGGCCATGCTGGTTTACCTGGACGGCGCCAATAGCCGCAAGGAGCAACCCAACGAAAATTTCGCCCGCGAAGTAATGGAGTTGTTCACCCTGGGCGAAGGCAATTACACCGAACACGACATCAAGGAGGCGGCGCGCGCCTTTACCGGCTGGAGCGTGGAACGCGAGACCGGCAAGTTCTTGTTCCGGCGCGGCATACACGATTACGGCCGCAAAACCGTGCTGGGCAAGACCGGTGACCTGGAGGGCGATCAGGTGCTGGACGTGCTGCTGGCGCAGCCGGCGGCGGCGCGCTTCATCACCGCCAAACTATGGAAAGAATTCGTTTCGCTCACACCCAATGACGAGGAAATCGACCGGCTGGCCGTGGTGTTTCGCGACAGCGGGTACGATATTTCCAGACTGATGCGCGCCATGCTGACCTCGGACGCCTTCTACGCGCCTGAAAACCGAGCGGCGCTGATCAAGTCGCCGGTGGAACTGGTGGTCGGCACCCTGAAAACCTTCGATATCGATACCGGCAATCTGCGCCCCTTCGTGCTGGCTTCGGCTTTCCTGGGCCAGAACCTGTTTGCCCCGCCCAATGTAAAGGGCTGGCCGGGCGGCGAAACCTGGATCAATAGCGCCTCGCTCTTGGGCCGCAAGCAATTGATCGACCGCCTGTTCCACAACGAAGATCGCGGTGATGCCCGCACGGACAAAAATGCAGACAAAAGCGCCGACAAACCGGACATGACGGCCAAGGCTGAAGGCGCCGACATGGCCGCCGCCAACGGCGGTGGAGAAGCCGATGGCGGCCCGGCCGCGCGCCTCGCCCGCCAGCAACGCAATATGGAACGGCAGATGGGCAATCTGCGCTGGAACCTGGACAAATGGGCGGAAGCCAACGGCGGCAAGATGGAGCAGCCTGCCCCGGTCGCCCAGTTCGCCGCCATGACGCGCACGGTGCTTGCCATGGCCCCGCAGAATGCGCAAGCAGAAACGGCGATGCCGACAGAATGGGCGCGCCTGCTGGTGGCCGATCCCGCCTATCAACTGAAATGAAGAGGTCGCCATGAACCGTCGAGACTTTTTGCAACTCGGTGCGCTGGCCGTCCCGTTTTCGGCTACCGTCGCCGGCAGCCTGGGTGGCGTGGCCTACGCCGCCGAGCAGGTGGCAAAGGGCGCAAACCCGTACCGGAATCTCCTCATCCTGGTCGAATTGAAGGGCGCCAACGACGGCCTCAACACCGTGGTTCCGTTCGCCGATCCGCTTTACCGCGACCTGCGTCCGCGCCTGGCGCTTAACCGCGACAATCTCCTCAATCTTTCCGAACACGAGGCCTTGCACCCGTCCATGAAGCCCCTGCTGGTCATGTGGGAGGGCAAGGAAATGGCGATCGTGCAGGGCATTGGTTATCCCAGCGCCAATCTTTCCCATTTCCGCTCCATCGAAATCTGGGACACCGCTTCCAAAAGCGATGAATACCTGGGCGCTGGCTGGCTGGCGCGTATGTTCGCCGAAGCGCCCGCGCCGCGCCAGTACGCGGCCGACGGTGTCGTGATCGGCTCCAACGATATGGGCCCGCTATCGGGCCCCGAGGTGCGCACCATTGCGCTCGCCGATACCGCGAGCTTCCTGCGCCAGGCGCGGCTGGCCCAGGCCTCCAGCGAGGCGCGCAACGGTGCCCTCAAACATATTCTCTCGGTGGAAAACGAAATCCTGCACGCGGCCGGCAAGCTCAACACCAATTACCAGTTCAAGACCGAGTTCCCGAAGAATGGGTTCGGCAACCAGGTGCGCACCGCCGCGCAACTGGTGGCGAGCAACGCGGGCATGGCCGTCATCCGCCTCACCCTGTCGGGCTTCGACACCCACGCCAATCAGGCCGGCACCCAGGCCAATTTGCTGCGCGATTTGTCCGAAGGCTTGGTGGCGCTGAAGTCTTCGCTGGAGGAATTGAACCGCTGGGACTCCACCTTGGTCATGACCTACGCCGAGTTCGGCCGCCGTCCCAAGGAAAACCAGAGCGGCGGCACCGACCACGGCACCGCCAATGTACACTTCGCCTTCGGCGGCAAGGTCAAAGGCGGCATCTATGGTCAGGCGCCGCAACTCAACCGCCTGGACGGCAACGGCAACCTGCCGTTCGCGGTCGATTTCCGGCAGATGTACGCCACCGTCATCGACAAGTGGTGGGCCGGGGACTCGGCGCGGGTGCTGGGCGGCAAGTTCGCCACGCTGGACCTGCTAAAGGCCTAACCCCGGGGCCTGAACCAAGGGGCTGCCCAGCCCCTCCCGTTATAATGGCGCGATGAAGCTGCTCGCGCTGGAAACCTCCACGGAACGACTGTCGCTTGCCGTCCAAAACGGTGGGCAGGTACTCGTTCGCGATATAGACGCGGGCCAGCGCCACTCCGAACTGGCCATGGCTGCCCTGCGCGAGCTGCTGGAAGAAAGTGGCACGACTATCGCCGATCTGGACGCCATCGCCTTCGGTCAGGGGCCGGGCTCCTTCGTCGGCGTGCGTATCGCCTGCGGTCTGGCGCAGGGACTGGCCCTGGGGGCCGGCAAATCTCTGTTGCCGGTGCCCACCCTGATGGCCTTGGCCGAGCAAACGAACCGCGACGCCGCGCTGGTGGCCGTGGACGCCCGCATGGGCGAATATTATTTTGCGGCCTACCGGCGCGATCCTGAGGCCGCCTGCGGCTGGCGCGCCGAAGTGGAGCCCATGCTGGCCACGCGCGAATCCTTGCCGGAGATTTCCGGCAACGACTGGCAGGCCATCGGCAGCGCCTTTCACGTCGAGGCCCTGGCAGCTGTGTTGCAGCGACGTTACCGGGGGCAGTACCTGGCACCGGCGGGGCCGGTGTTCCCCTCAGCCGAGGCGGTAGCCGCCATCGCCGTGCGCACGCTGGCGCGGGCGGGGGCAAATGCGCTGGTGGCGCCCGAACTGGCTGCCCCGCTGTACCTGCGTAACCACGTCGCGTTGACGATTGCCGAACGCGCAGCCGCCGCGGCGGTGCCGGCATGAGCGCCGTGCTGAAAGAGCCGCTGGCCGATTTGCAGTTCGGCCTGCTGGGCATGAGCGATATCGCCGCCGTGGTCGCCATCGAAAAAGATGTGTATGTCTTCCCTTGGACCACGGGCAATTTCCACGACTCGCTGGAGTCGGGTTATTTGTGCATGGGCGCTTTTTTGCAGGGTGAGCTGGTCGGGTATGCGGTGCTGATGCGGGCTGTCGACGAGGCGCACTTGCTCAATCTGGCGGTGGCCAGCCGCTGGCAGCGGCGCGGTATCGCGGCGGTTTTCCTGCAGCGCTTGCTCGACGAGGCGGCCGCCCTGGACTGCAGCGAGTTTTACCTGGAAGTGCGCCCCTCCAACCTGGCCGCGCGTGCGCTTTACGACCGCTTCGGTTTCCACCAGGCGGGCCTGCGCCGCGATTACTACCCGGCCGTGACCGGACGCGAGGATGCTCTGTTTCTGTCGCGCCCGGTTCGCCTGCAGGCCGCGCCATGAGACGCGACGAGAACTATTTACGCGAGCTGGAGTTGTGGCCGCTGTACGAAATACGCCCGCAGTGGCTGCCGCAGGATGAGCCGCGCGCGGCTGAGGGTGGCGCCGCCGTTCGCACAGCCGCCGCTACGTCCACTGCCGCGCCTTCGGGTGCGGTACGTCGCCCGCCGCCGGTTGCCGCCCCTGCCGCTCCGATAGCCCCGGTGATCCGCCCGGTGGACCCGGAGCGCGCTGCGCGCATCGCCACTCAGGATTGGGCCGCGCTGGCCCAGGAAGCAGCCGGCTGCCAGGCTTGTGGGCTCTGCGCCCAGCGCAAGCAGGCCGTGTTTGGCGTGGGCGCCACCGAAGGGTCCTGGCTACTGGTAGGAGAGGGCCCCGGCGCCGATGAGGACGCCCAAGGCGAACCCTTCGTGGGCCAGGCCGGCAAGCTGCTGGACGCCATGCTGGCCGCCGCCGGCCTGCAGCGCGGCCGCGAGGTCTATATCGCCAACGTCGTCAAATGCCGCCCGCCCGGCAACCGCACCCCCACCCTGGACGAGGCCGCCCAGTGCGCCCCGTTCCTGGACCGGCAAATCGATCTGATACAACCCAAGCTGATCGTAGCCCTGGGCAAGACCGCCGCCATCCGCCTGACCGGCTCCGAGGCCAGCATGGCCTCGCTACGAGGCAAAAGGCATGAATACCGGGGTATCCCGGTGGTGGCGACCTATCACCCGGCCTATTTGCTGCGTAACCTGCCGGACAAGATCAAGGCCTGGGAGGACCTGATGTTCGCTCGCGAGGTCATACCGACTTAAGTAAGCGGCCTAGGCAGGGGGCTTGTAATCATTCCGTTCGCCATCATCTTGCAAAATGCGGTACTCTCGCGCCGCTAACACCTATAAAGGGAACTCACCTATGCGTAAATTGCTCGCGCTTCTTGGCCTGACGGCGGTTCTGTCCCTGTCCGGCTGCGGCTATAACGATTTCCAGACCAAGGACGAGGCCGTCAAAAAAGCCTGGGCCGAGGTCATCAACCAATACCAGCGCCGCGCCGACCTGATTCCCAATCTGGTTGCCACCGTGCAGGGCTACGCCACCCAGGAAAAAGACGTGCTGCTGGGCGTGACCCAGGCCCGCGCCAAGGTCGGCCAGGTGAACCTGGGCGCCGATGTGGTCAATAACCCGGCCGCCATGAAGAGCTTCCAGGAAGCCCAGGGCCAGTTGTCCAGCTCGCTGTCGCGCCTGATGGTGGTGGCGGAGAACTATCCGCAACTAAAATCCGACGCCAATTTCCGCGAACTGCAATCGCAGCTGGAAGGCACCGAAAACCGCATCACGGTGGCGCGCAAACGCTTCACCGACTCGGTGGAATCGTATAACGTGCTGACCCGCCAGTTCCCCACCAACCTGACCGCCATGATGTTCAGCTACACGGTCAAGCCGCAGTTCACGGTGGAAAACGAAAAGGCGATCTCGGTTGCGCCCAAGGTTGATTTCAGCGCCAAGCCTGCTGCGGCTCCGGCCCCGGCTGCTGCTTCGGCGCCTGCTGCGGCACCGGCAAAGTAATTACAAGTCGAAAATAATATGAAGCTCCCTGTCCCCGCGAAGGCGGGGACCCAAGGTGTGCTGCGACAATTGGCCCCCCGCCTTCGCGGGGGAAGGGCCATTCTGTTTGCATGGCTATTCACCCTCACATCGTGCTTCGCCACCGCCACCTTCGCCGCCGAAGGCGATTTCCAAGCCATCCCGCCGCTTAAACACCGCGTCACCGATCTCACCAGTACGTTGAGCGCCGCCGACGCGGGCGCCCTGGAGTCGCGCCTCAAGGAGTTCGAGGCGAACAAGGGCGCGCAAATCGCGGTGCTGATGGTGCCGACCACCCAGCCCGAAACCATTTTCGACTACACCCTGCGCGTGGCCGAAACCTGGAAGCTGGGCCGCAAGGGCGTGGACGACGCTGTGCTGCTGGTGGTGGCCAAGAACGATCGCAAGATTCAAATCCTGACCGGGCGTGGCATACAGGGCACCATGACCGACGCCATGAGCAAGCGCATCATCAGCGAGTACATCGCGCCACGCTTCCGTGCCGGCGATTATCCGGGTGGTCTCAGTCAGGGTGTGGAGAAAATGATTTCGGTGCTGGATGGCGAGGAGCTGCCGGCGCCCAAACGCCGCTCCTCCTCGGTATCGTCCGGAGGTTCGCACGGTGATTTCTCACAATCGTTTGTCATCGTGGTGATCGCCGCGCTTATCGTGATTCCGCTGTTCCGGATGATCATGGGGCGCTTTGTGGGCGCGGTGAGTTCAGCGGGCCTGACGGGCGGCGCCGCCTGGTTTCTGACCGGTGGAGCGATGTTCCTTCCCATCCTGGTCGCCGTGATCGTGTTCATGCTCGCTCTGTTCAGCGGATTGCTCGGGCGCGGCGGTGGTTTTGGCGGGGGCTTTGGCGGTTTCAGCGGTGGTGGCGGCGGTGGCGGGTCTTCCGATAGCTTCAGCGGCGGCGGTGGCGACTTCGACGGCGGCGGCGCCTCGGGGGACTACTGATGTTTAAACGTCTGCTCAGCCACCTCTGGATGTCGCCCATACAAGTCCGCAAATCTTTTCCGCAGGCCACGCTGGATGCCATCGAGGCAGCGGTAGGCGAGGGCGAAAAAACCCATCGCGGGCAATTGCGCATCGCCGTGGAGGCGGAACTGCATATGTCCCAACTCTGGGCCGGCATTACGGCGCGGCAGCGCGCCATCGAGGTGTTCTCGGGCCTGCGCATCTGGGACACCGAGGAAAACAACGGCGTGCTGATCTACGTGCTGCTGGCCGACCGCAAGGTTGAAATCGTTGCCGACCGCGCCATCCAGCGCCACGTCGGCGACGAGCGCTGGCGCGCCATCTGCCGCGAGATCGAATTGCACTATCGCAAGGGTGATTTTCTTTCCGGCAGCGTCACCGGCATTCAGAAAATCGGCGCCGAACTGGCGTTCTACTATCCCAGCAGGGGCGAACACGCCAACGAGCTGCCGGACAAACCGGTGATGCTGTAACGCCTCAGGCGTTTCTTAGAAGTGCGGCCGCTGCACGTACTGCGTGGCCGATTCGCCTTTTTCCATCCCGATAATTTGCGTCAGGCGCGGGTCGGCGTCGTGATTGGCGCGGTTCCAGCGCATGATGACCACCATCAGCACGGCGACAATGCCGCCGAACAAAGCCAGTACGCCGTTGATCGGCAGTTTCAGCGACAGCAGCAGCGAATACATGGCGAGCATCACCAGGATGTTCAGTTGTTCGTTGAAATTTTGCACGGCGATGGAATGGCCGGCCGACATCAGCAAATGCCCGCGGTGTTGCAAAAGCGCATTCATCGGTACGACAAAAAACCCACCCATGCCGCCGGCCGCCAGCAGTAGCAGGACCACTACCGGAATCGAGTGAGCCAGCGGGATCAGCATGACGATAACGCCCATGGCGATGCCGCAGGGCAGCACGCTCAGCGAGCGTTTCAGAACAATGGTGCGCCCGGCGATGATGGCGCCGATGATGGTGCCCAGGCCCGTCACCCCTTGCAATAGCGCCGTCTGATCCAGCCGCAGGTGCAATTGCTGCTGGCCCCAGTCGATCACCATCAGTTGCAGGGTTGCCGCCGCGCCCCAGAACAGGGTTGTGACCGCCAGGGTGATCTGGCCCAGCTTGTCCTTCCACAGAATGGCGACGTTGCACCAGAACTCGCTGATGAGCTTCCAGGGATTGCGTTCTTGTTTGGGATAGCGCGCACCGGTATCGGGAATGCCCAGATTGAACAGCGCCGCCACCACGTACAAGAGCGACACCACCAGGATGGCCGCCTCCGGCGCGGTATCAATGCCGGTGTCAATAAAGGGCAGATCCAGGGACAGCAAAAAGCTGGACACCTTGGGGCTGATTAGCTGCCCGCCCAGCACGGTGCCGAAAATAATGGAGGCGATGGTCAGCCCCTCGATCCAGCCGTTGCCCTTGACCAGCTGCCCCGGCGGCAGCAATTCGGTAAGAATGCCGTACTTGGCCGGGGAATACATGGCCGCACCCACGCCCACTACCATGAAGCCAAAAAAAATGAACCAGAATTCGCCGTTGCCGTAGAGCGGAAAAAAGTCGTAGAAAAAAATGATAAAGCAGCCCACCACTTTGACGATATTGGTGGCGAACATCACCTTGCCTTTGGGGTAGGAATCGGCGAAAGCGCCGACAAAGGCGGCCAGCGAAACATAGGCCAGCGCAAAGCCCCACTTGGTCATGGACGGCATCCACGCCGGGCCTTCCATTTCCTGGATCAGCGCGACGGCGGCGAAGAACAGCGCGTTGTCGGCTAACGACGAGAAGAACTGCGCCGCCATGATGGTGTAGAAGCCGCGCTTCATGGTGTGGTGTCGAAGCTGCGCTTCATGGTGCGAAATTCCGGATCAAGAGGCCGCCTCTGCTCATTCGTGTTATCGCTTTATGCGGCGTCTGCGCGCCGAATGGTTCCCTGATTTCCTGCAGGCAAACTTATATCACGATTGCGGCGTAAGCCCCATGACGCACTGCGCCATAAACCCGGCTTACTGCAGGGGGCCGGCGTTGGTGCCGTCAACAGCAGCATTGCGGGCGCGGTCGCTGGCGCGGTTTTCGGCCGATATTTCCTCCGGTATGCCGCCGCAAAACCCAAGCATGCAAAGCGCGGTATGCACCTGGTCTGCCGGGGTGGGGCGGCGCAGCCGGTCGAGGCGGTCGCGCATTTGCATCAGCGGGTTTTTTTCCGGCGTCATGAAATCCTCGGGCTGCACATAGCTGTAAACGCGGATTTCATCGAGGCGCTGCACCGCGCCGGCGTTGGCGATGCTGAGTTTCTTGAGTTTGGTGATGGTGTCCAGTTGCGGCATGGTCAGGTTGCGCAACTGGTTAGTCGTGGCGCTTACCGGAGCCGGCTTGATCTGCTTGAAATAGACCTGCGCCGGGGTGTCCAGCGCGATGGGGCTTTTCACCGGTGCGGTGGCCCCGGCTGCCGCCGGCGTGGGCGCCTCTTCCGCGGCGGTGGCGAGGCTTCCTGCTATTACAGCCAGCGTCGCCATCGCCAGCCGGGGAAGCCCTCGCCTCATCGCCACCGGGAAAACACCTAGAGCACTTCCGCCGCGTGATCGGCCAGGCGCGAACGTTCACCGCGTTGCAGGGTGATGTGCCCGGAATGCTGCCAGCCCTTGAAGCGATCCACCACGTAGGTCAAACCACTCGAGCCCTCGGTGAGGTAGGGCGTGTCGATCTGCGCGATATTGCCCAGGCACACCACCTTGGTGCCGGGGCCGGCGCGGGTGATGAGGGTCTTCATCTGCTTGGGCGTCAGGTTCTGCGCTTCGTCAATGATGAGGAATTTATTGAGGAAGGTGCGACCGCGCATGAAGTTGAGCGACTTCACCTTGATGCGCGAGCGGATCAGGTCGCGGGTGGCCGCGCGCCCCCAATCGCCGGCCTCTTCGTCGGTAGCATTGAGTACGTCCAGATTGTCCTCCAGGGCGCCCATCCAGGGGTTCATTTTTTCTTCCTCGGTGCCCGGCAGAAAGCCGATGTCTTCGCCTACCGGCACGGTCACACGGGTGATTATGATTTCCGAATAGGTTTTTAGTTCCAGGGTCTGCATGAGCGCGGAGGCCAGCGTCAACAGGGTCTTGCCGGTGCCGGCCTGGCCCAGCAGGGTGACAAAGTCCACTTCCGGGTCCATCAGCACATTGAGGGCAAAGTTCTGTTCGCGGTTACGCGCGGTGATGCCCCAGATATTGTTTTTCTGGTGGGTGTAGTCCTTCAGCGTTTTCAGGACGCAGGTCTTGCCCTCCTGGGCCGCGACGATGGCGTAAAAGGGCTTATCCGCATCCTGGTAAACGAATTCGTTGAGATGAAAGGATGAAACCAGCGGGCCCCTGATACGGTACAGGGTGCGGCCGTGTTCCTGCCAGGATTCCATGTCCTTGCCGTGCTTGTCCCAGAAGTCCTTGGGCAACTCGCGCATGCCGGCGTAGAGCAGGTCGGTGTCTTCCAGCACCTTGTCGTTGAAGTAGTCCTCGGCGGCGACACCGATGGCGCGCGCCTTGATGCGCATATTGATGTCCTTGGACACCAGCACCACGCTGCGCTTGGGATTGTGATGTTGCAGGTCCAGGGCCACGGCCAGAATCTGGTTGTCGGCCTTGCCGCTGTCGGGCAGGGCTGAGGGGAAATCCAGCGTCACCGGGCGGGTTTGCAACATCAGCCGCCCGCTGGCTTCGCGGGTGCCGAAATCCTTGAGGCCGATGCCGCTCTCGATTTCGCCTTCCTGGCTGGAAACGATATCGTCGAGGAAGCGGCTGGCCTGGCGGGCGTTGCGCGCGACTTCGGTCATACCCTTTTTATTGTTATCGAGCTCCTCAAGGGTAATCATGGGGAGGTAGACGTCGTGCTCCTCGAAGCGGAACAGCGACGTTGGGTCGTGCATCAGGACATTGGTATCGAGCACGAACAGTTTGGTGGCGGATTTTCCGGGGGCGGGCTTTGTAGCGATTGGTCTTGGGGACAAGGATTTCCTCTATTCAAGGACGGAAAAGTGAAAAACCCTCCTGAAGCGGGCTGCCTCAGAAGGGTTCGGAAAGGGCTGAAGGTTCAATGAGTCGGTTCTTCGCGTCGGTGCTTTTTTGGCCTGGTCGGACTGCTTTATTTCATTAACTCTACAGTATCACAAGCTTTTCAGGCTGTTCAATACTTCTTGCGCGTGGCCATCGGCCTTCAGGCCGCGCCATTCCTTGAGGATTTCGTTGTTGGGGCCCATGATGAAGGTGGAGCGCTCGATGCCCCAGACCTTCTTGCCGTACATATTCTTTTCTTTGACCACGTTGAACAGCTTGCACACGGTCTCGTCGCTATCGGACAGCAGGTCGAAGGGAAAGCTCATTTTGGCCTTGAAACGCTCGTGCGAGGCCACCGTGTCGCGCGATACACCGAACACCATATAGCCCGCCTTGAGGAAGTCCTTGTGCAGGTCGCGGAACTGGGCGCCCTCGAGCGTGCAGCCGGGGGTATCGTCCTTGGGATAGAAATACAGGATGTAGCGGTGGCCGCGAAAGGCGGTGCTGGCGAAGCGCTGACCGCCGGTGGCGGGGATTTCAAAATCGGCAATTTTTTCCATGGTTATCTCAATATCAGGAATTGATGACAAAGTTCTTACGCGGCTTCCTGCAATTCATCGGAACGCGCTTCTCCGAGGAAGCGCCGGCCTTGCAGCAATAGCGTGCCGCTGCGGCCGGGCAGCGCGCCCTGTACCGCGTGAAAGTAGGGCAGGTGCGCACGGTCCAGGCGTTGATAGAGTGCCTCGGTGGAAACAAGTTCATAACCCTGCTCGCGCCAGCCGTTCAGCAGCTTTTCAAACGCGGGCTTGAGACGCATGCCCTCCAACTCGGCGTGCAGGGTGAATACGTGTGCGGCGGTTGGAGAGGCGGATGCAGCTATCGCTGCGGGTTCCGCTGCGGTCATCGCCAGCAGGCGCTCGTGCACATTCGCCTCGGTCACACCGTCCAGGCCAACCAGTTCGTCCAGGGTGGGCAGCGTGGTCGGTAGCTGCGGGCAGTCGATGATTTCACCGTTCCACACCGGGAAATGCGGTTGGCCCTGCCCAGCCTCGGCGCGCCCGTCGGAGCAATAGGCGAAGCCCATTTCCTGGGTTAACCGTAGCGCGTGCTTGTTCATCTGCCAGCCGGCCGCGCCGTGGGTGAGTGACTGGGTCTTGAAAATATCGCAAAAGCGATTTTGCGCGCGCTCCATCTCGGCGCGGGTCCAGTCGGCGTTGGCATTAGCCACGCCGTCCTGCCAGCGCACATGGTCCCAGCAATGAATGCCGGTTTCGAAACCTTCGTCTTTCACCTTGCGTAGCAGGTCCGCGCAGCGTTTGCCAATGTCCGGGCCGGGTAGCGCCGTGCCGTACAGCAGGGTGGGGAAGCCATAGTGGGAAACCACCGAGGTGCGTTTGACCTTGGCGAAAAAACCCTTGCGGAACATGCGCTTGATAGCGCGTCCGGTATGGTCGGGGCCGAGGCTGAATAAAAAGGTGGCGCCTGCCTGCCGGGCTTTCAGCAATTCCAGCAGGGCCGGTACGCCGACGCGGGTGCCCTTGAGCGTATCCACGTCGATTTTGAGTGCGAGCAGCTTATTCATGTTCTGCCGGTCATTATAGGGCGATAAGTGCCGCCCGGCGCATGACGCACGCGCCGGATAAAATGCACCCATGTCCATCGATGAACCTATCAACGAACCTGCTGACGAAGGTCCCAATCCAGAACTCACGCCCTATGCCCTGATGGGCGGCGAGGCCAAAGTGCGCGAACTGATCACGCGCTTTTACGATTTGATGGACGAGGACCCGGATTACTACGGCATCCGCAAGCTGCATCCGCCCTCGCTGGATGGCTCGCGGGAAAAATTGTTCATGTTCCTGTCCGGCTGGCTGGGCGGCCCGCCGCTGTACGTGGAAGCCTACGGCCACCCGCGCCTGCGCGCGCGCCACCTGCACGTGGCCATCGCCAGCAGCGAGCGCGACCAGTGGATGGCCTGCATGGCGCGTGCCCTGGAAGATACCGGTGTCGAGAAAATGCTGCGCCAACAGTTGCTGGCTTCTTTTTTCAAGACCGCCGACTGGATGCGTAATACCGAGGGCTGAAAAGGCAAATTTCATGGCCCTGAAACAGAACGTTGAGCAGCAAAATCAGGCGGATTTCCAGAAAATGCTGCGTAGCGCGCGCTTCTGGCGGGAGCAGGGCCTGCCTGGGGCAGTGCGGGGGTTGCTTGCAGAAAAGGGGATCGCTCCCGAGAAATGCGTGATCATCTGGGGAGATGACAACGGTTACATGATGCAGGTTGAGCATGGGTTCAGGGGCTTGATCGTTGACGAGGCCGGCAGATTCTTCCAATTGGAAATGGCTACCGATCGATCCATGGAGCATGTGGTTGAATTATTTGAATTCGTGGAAGTTACTCAGCGGCAGGATTTCTCTCTTCACAATCGCGGCACTGGAAAAGGGGCCGGAGCGTTGGCGCGAGAGGTTCTGGCCATCATGAACTTCGGAGAATAAATGGATAACGCATCGCTGCAATCATCGCCACCAAAAATCCGCTTCGAGTTTCTCGATGGCGTGCGCGGCATAGCCGCCATCATGGTGGTGCTGTTTCATTTCCAGCAGTTCGACTACACGAATATGGTTGCGGCCATCATCTCGCCCATGGTTTCGCAGGGCGGTTGGGATGCGCTGCGCGGCGGGTGGGCGGCAGTGGATCTGTTTTTTGTGCTGTCAGGCTTCGTTATCGCTCATAGCTACTCCGAGAAAATTATCGGCGGCATGAGCTTTCGCGGCTTTGCGCGCGCACGCATTACGCGACTGGCGCCGATCTACCTGTTGGGGATGTTGCTGGGGCTGATTTCAGCGGTCTGGACCCTGCAGGCCGGCGACGGCGGCGAACTCAAGCCCCTGCAATTGGTGACTGCCGTGGTGTTCGGCCTGTTGGTGTTGCCCTACGTCAACCGCTATTCCTGGCCGGTGGGCATGACCAGCGTCGGCAGGCCGCTGTTTCCGCTCAACTCGCCTTCGTGGTCGATGTTTTTTGAGTTGTTCGTCAACATTTGCTTTTTTATTTTTCTGCACCGTCGGCGAAAGATGCCGGGTGCGGTGATGGCGGTGGTGTTAGCAGTGCTGTTTGCAGTGGCGGTGTGGGTCAACCAATCCGGCAACGCCGGCTGGCGGGCCGAGCATTTCCTGTTCGGGTTCCCGCGCGTGCTGGCCGGTTTTTTCATCGGCGCCTGGCTGTACAGCCTCCATACGCGGGTGCGCAGCTTTCCCATGATCGTGCCGCTGGTTTTGGTGGCGCTATTGTTCGCCGCTGCCGCGTTCGACCACTGGTTCGCCCACCTGCTGGCCTCGCTGGTATTCGCACCGGCAGCAATATTGACCGGTGCGCGCGTGGAGTTGTCCGCGAAAATACGTCCCTTGTTCGTCGAGCTGGGCGAATTGTCCTATCCCCTGTACATCCTGCATCTGCCGCTTTATCAGCTGACCTTCCAGTGCATTGATTTTCGCGAAGTGGACCGTTGGGTGCCGCCGGTGATCGTGGGTGTGATTGCGCTGGCGGCGTCTGTAGCGGCGGGACGGTTTGATAAACGCTTTCGTGGGTGGCTCGCAAAGCGAGCCGCTGCGAAACCGGTGCCGGCAGCTTCTGCCGCAAGCTAGTAAAGCGAAATCGTCAAGCTGACGCGCTGGCATTTGCGCGAGGCATCGCGTTTACTTGGGCTGGGGAAGTCCGTCCAAAGCAGGCGCGCGGCAATTTTCTAGATTTGCTTTGTTTATTCCAAGGCTATGATTTTAATGGTGTTTTTTTGCTAAAAATAGAGAAAAACATGAATAAATCACCGTCGTTCCCGCGAAAGCGGGAACCCAGCGACGTTGCTTGGTTTATTAAAAATCAACGAAAGACACTGGGTCCCCGCTTTCGCGGGGACGACAAACGTTACCTAGACCCCACCACAAACTGATTCCCATCCGGGTCCTTCATGATCATGTAGGTACCCCAAGGCTCCTTCTTCGGCTCGGTGACGTCCACACCGCGCTGCTTAAGCTGTCGGTAAGTAGCATCAGCATCGTCACAAGCCAGCGAGCCATTAAAAAACCCGCCGATGCGGTCCTCATGGCCCTCGGGGGTGAAAAGCACAAAGCGCGTCTCCGAATCGCCAATGCGTAACTCGATCCAGCGCTGCTTGTCGTTAAAGGGCTGATCGGTAGCGACGCGAAAGCCGAGCTTCTCGGTGTAGAAGGCCAGGGCGCGGTCCTGGTCGGTGACGGGCACGCTGGCGAACTTGAGGTGGGTGATCATGGTTATCTCCTGTGAGACGGCTGGAATTGACGGGAGAAATGTTGGCACGAAACCATTGCCCCCATTACTCATCACGGCTATAGTATTTATGACATGAGCGCCTTATCCTTGGATCAATACGTGGTGGACGTCCTGATGCCCGACCTGGTGGGCCACGACCGTTCGCCCTCGGCCTTTCTGGTCTATCTCTATTTATGGCGCATGGGCGGTGCCAAGGGACGTGCGCAGGTGAGCTACACAACCATGGCGGCGGACACGGGGCTTTCCAAGGCCAGCGCACAGCGGGCCGTGGCGATTTTGAAGCGGCGCAAGCTGCTAACCGCAAGCAAGGCCAGTGCGACAGCGGTGCCTGAGTATCGGGTGGTTAGGCCCTGGCTGGGGCGGATGCCGTAAGGCATATATGCGACTGGTACTGCTGCCCGGCATGGATGGCACTGGCGATCTGTTCGCTGATTTTGTGACCGAGGTCAGCGCACGACTTCCCACGCAAGTTATCAACTATCCGCCAGATCGTCCGCTGACCTACGAGGGGTTGGTAGAACATGTAATGGCGCAGTTACCCACGCAAGACCCCTTCATCCTCCTGGGTGAATCGTTCGCCGGCCCCATTGCGATTGCAATCGCTAAACGTGCTCCGCCCAATATGGTCGGGCTTGTCCTATGCGCCACTTTCGCAAAGAAGCCGAGGCCCTTGATTGCAAGGGCAGGTGCTCTGTGCAGCGGTCTTGCGCTCTATGGCGCGCGATCATCTTTAACTTGGCGGTTTGTATTGGGCAAGTTCTTTAATCCTGCCTTGTTTGCGTCGATTCGGAACGCCATTGGCAGGGTCGACGCCAGTGTGATGGTCGTGCGGGCGCAGGAACTTGGAAAGGTCGATGTTTCCAACGATCTTGCCGCCGTGAAGGTGCCTGTTCTCTATCTCAAAGCGCTTTCTGATCGCCTCGTGCTTCCAAAATCGTGCGAGCATATCGTCTCCTGCAATCCCGGTGTGAAAGTCCGTGAAATCGACGCCCCGCACTTTGTCTTGCAGGCCGTGCCGCAAGTCGCAGCAGTCGAAATACTCGGCTTTTGCGAGCAATTTTCGCGCGATTGATAGCGTTTCGAGGTTTTGATGGCGATTTGCCGGGTGCCCGCACCCAAATCGCGCAAAAAGTCATTTTTATGACCAAATAACCGTATTACAAAGAGAAAAACCACGGGACTTTCAAGGGTTTAGCTGGTAAAATGCGCGATTAACCTTTCTCGATTGCGCATCATGTCCCGCCCGCTCCGTAATATCGCCATCATCGCCCACGTTGACCACGGTAAAACCACTCTGGTCGACAAACTCCTGCACCAGGCTGGCTCCTTTGCCGCCCACCAGCACATCGCTGAGCGGGTGATGGATTCCAACGATCTGGAACGCGAGCGCGGGATCACCATCCTCGCCAAGAACACGGCGGTGGATTACGAGGGTGTGCATATCAACATCGTCGATACCCCCGGCCACGCCGATTTCGGCGGGGAAGTGGAGCGTGTGCTGTCCATGGTGGATGGCGTGCTGCTGCTGGTGGATGCCGTCGAAGGCCCGATGCCGCAGACGCGCTTTGTGACCAAGAAGGCGCTGGCCCAGGGCCTGAAGCCCATCGTGGTGGTGAACAAGATCGACCGCGACGGCGCCCGCCCGGACTGGGTGGTGAACCACACGTTTGAATTGATGGACAAGCTGGGCGCCAACGAAGAACAGCTCGATTTCCCGGTGGTGTACGCCTCGGCCCTGAACGGCTGGGCCACCATGGACCTGAAGCAGCCGCAGCCCGCCGATATGCGCGCGCTGTTTGACGCTATTCTCAAATACACCCCGGCCCCGGCCGGCGACCCGGACGGCCCGCTGCAATTGCAGATCGCCGCGCTGGATTACTCCAGTTATGTGGGCCGCATCGGCATCGGCCGTATCCGCCGCGGCCAGCTGAAGCCCGCGCAGGATGTGATGCTGATGATCGGCGACAAAACGCCGCGCAAGGTGCGCGTCAACCAGGTACAAAGCTTCCAGGGCCTCAGCAAGGTGCCCATGGAGCTGGCCTCCGCCGGCGAAATCGTGCTGGTCACCGGCATCGACGATCTCTCCATCGGCTGCACCCTGGCCTCTACCGATGCGCCCGAGGCGCTGCCGGTGCTGGGCGTGGACGAGCCGACGCTGACCATGAATTTCCAGGTCAACACCTCGCCCTTCGCCGGCCAGGAAGGCAAATACGTTACCAGCCGCCAGCTGCGCGAGCGCCTGGACAAAGAACTCCTGGTAAACGTGGCGCTGCGCGTGGAAGAAACCGAGGACACCGATGTGTTCATGGTCTCCGGCCGTGGCGAACTGCACCTCACTATTCTTTTGGAAAACATGCGCCGCGAAGGCTACGAATTGGCTGTAGGCAAGCCGCGTGTGGTGATGAAGGAAATCGACGGCGTCAAACATGAGCCGTATGAAATGCTCACGGTGGACGTGGACGAAGCCAACCAAGGCGCCGTCATGGAAGCGCTGGGACAGCGCCGTGGCGACCTCGCCGATATGATGCCGGACGGCCGTGGCCGCGTGCGTCTCGATTACCGCATGCCCGCGCGCGGGCTGATCGGCTTCCAGACCGAATTCATGAATCTGACGCGCGGCACCGGCTTGAAGAGCCACGTGTTCGACGAATACGCCCCCGTGAAGGGCGACATCCCCTCGCGCCGTAACGGTGTCCTGATCTCGGCCGAAAAGGGCGAGGCTGTAGCCTACGCGCTGTGGAAATTGCAGGACCGCGGCCGCATGATTGTCAGCCCCGGCGACCGTTTGTACGAAGGCATGGTGGTCGGCGTGCATAGCCGCGACAACGACCTGGTCGTGAATCCCATCAAGGGCAAGCAGCTCACCAACGTGCGCGCGTCCGGCACCGACGAAGCCGTGGCCTTGGTGCCGCCGATCCAGATGACCCTGGAGTCCGCTATCGAGTTCATCGATGACGACGAATTGGTGGAAATCACCCCGAAGACGATTCGCATTCGCAAGCGCTTCCTGGTTGAGCACGAGCGTAAGAAGGCGGCTCGCGAAGCGGCCTAGGCTGCCGAGGCGTATTGTTAGCGTCACGTTGGGGTTTTTCAGGAGTTATTCGCTCCAAAGATGGATGTCAGCGTACTGATCTGGTTGTTGATCCTCGCCGTGGCCGGCCTGGCCGCGGCGGTGTTTGTTTCGCTGCGCGGCCTCCATGCCAAAGTTGAAGCAGGCGTCGCGCAAGCCGCCGCCGCCCAACAAGCTGCCACGCTCACCGCCGTCAACGACGCCTCCGACCGCCTGCGTACCAGCGTGCAGACCTTGCAAATCGAGCAGGAACGCAACCTCGCCGCCAACCGCGAGGAAATGATCCGCCAATTGGCGGCGCTCAACCTTGAGATTACCCAGCGCCAGGAAGCACTCAAGGCCGCCATGACAGGGGCCACGCTGGAAAAGCTCTCCGAACAGGCGCTGAACCAGCAGCAGGCCATCGAAGCAACTTTGCGCTTGGTCACGGGCCAGATCACTGCCACCATCGAGGGCCTCACCAAATCCACGGATTCGCGTCTTGCTGAAATCGGCGGCAAGGTCAACGAGCGCCTCGAAGAAGGCTTCAAGAAAACCAACGATACCTTCGTTAGCGTCATGCAGCGTCTCGCCACCATCGACGAAGCGCAAAAGAAAATCGACGGCCTTACCACCAATGTGGTGTCGCTGCAGCAATTGCTGGGCGACAAACGCTCTCGCGGCGCGCTGGGTGAGCGGCAGCTGGAAGACATCATCAAGAACGCCTTGCCGGAATCGGTGTACGAGTTCCAGTACACGCTAAGCACCAAGGTGCGCCCGGATTGTGTGCTGAAGCTCCCGGAGCCCACCGGCATGATCGCCATCGACGCCAAGTTCCCTCTGGAGGCTTACGAGGGCATGTATGCAGAGGGTACGGATCGCGTGTCCCCGGCGGTGTTCAAGACCAGCGTACGCAAGCATATCGACGACATTGCCGGCAAGTACATCCTGCCCGGTGAAACTTCGGATGGGGCCATGATGTTCGTGCCCGCCGAATCGGTGTTCGCGGAAATTCACGGCAACCATCGCGACCTGGTCGACTACGCCGCCGCGCGCCGCGTGTGGCTGGTTTCTCCCACCACGCTGATGGCGGTGCTCAATACCGCGCGCGTGGTGCTAAAGGATGTGGAGACGCGCCGGCAGGTGCACGTCATCCAGGATGCGCTGGGCAAGCTGGGCGTGGAGTTCTCGCGCTTCGACGAACGCATGAGAAAGTTGGGCGATCACATCCGCCAGGCCCATCAGGACGTGGATGAGGTCGCCATCACCAGCAAGAAGATCAGTGATAAATTCGCCTCCATTCACAAGGTCGAGCTGGAGGATGGCCCCAAGGCTCTGCCCGACGAATCCAAGCCGCAACTGACCATCGTCAAACCAGATAGTTAACCACCCAACCGAGTACACAAAAAGGAATGTCATGCGACCACAAGTCACAGTTATTGCCTCTTTGCTGGCCGGCGCAGCCATGAGTCTGCACGCCCAGTCCCCTGCCGCCCCCGCCGGCCTCACCTATCCGGAAACCCGCAAGGTCGAGCAGGTCGATACCTATCACGGCGTGCAGGTGGCCGACCCGTACCGCTGGCTGGAAGACGACAACAGCGCCGACACAAAGGCCTGGGTAAAAGCGCAAAACGAAGTGACCGAAAAGTACCTCGCCGCCATGCCGCAACGTGCCGGCGTGAAAAAACTCTACACCGAGCTATACAACTACGAAAAAGTCGGCATCCCCTTCAAGGAAGGCAAGCGCTATTTCTGGACGCGTAACGATGGCCTGCAACAGCAAAGCGTGCTGTACACGGCAGAATCGCTGACTGCCACTCCCGCCGTGGCCCTGGACCCCAACGGTTTCTCCAAAGACGGCACCGTGGCCCTGACCGGCCTCGCCCCCAGCCGCGATGGTCACTATCTGGCCTACGGCATCGCCGGCGCCGGCTCCGATTGGCAGGAATGGCATGTGCGCGACCTCACCACCGGCAAGGATACGAGCGACGTTATCAAGTTCGTGAAATTCTCCAGCGCCTCGTGGACGGTGGACGGCAAGGGCTTTTTCTACTCCCGTTACGACGAGCCCAAGGCCGGTGCTGCGCTGACTGGGGCCAATTATTTCCAGAAGCTTTATTACCACCGTCTCGGCGAAGACCAGGCCAAGGACACGCTGGTGATGGAGAACAAGGAAGCCAAGCAGTGGATTTTTGGCGCCAGCGTAGCTGATGAAGGCAACTACGCCATCATCGGCGTCACCCGCGACACCGGCAGCAAGAACGCCCTGTTCGTGCTGCCGCTCAAGAACGGTTCCTTCTCCGGTGGCACGCCGAAGCCCATCACCACTGAGTTCGACGCCCAGTATTCGACCCTGAACATTCACGGCAACACGCTGTGGGTGCACACCGACAAGGACGCGCCGCGCGGCAAGGTCATTGCTATCGACCTCACCAAGCCCGAAGTAAAGAACTGGAAGACCGTGGTGCCGGAAGCAGCCGAGGCAATGACCGGCGCGGATGTGGTCGGCGGGAAATTGTTCACTGAATATCTGAAGGACGCCGCCACCCTGGTGAAGGTTCACGAGACCAGCGGCAAATTCGTCCGCGAAGTGACGCTGCCCGGTGTAGGCACCGCCAGCGGTTTTAGCGGGCGCTACAACCAGAACGAAACCTTCTTCAGCTACACCAGCCTCACCACCCCCAGCGAGATCTATCGTTACGACATCGCCAGCGGCAAGGCCGAACTGTTCAAGGCCGTCAAGACCGCTTTCCCCGTAGCCGAATTCGAAACCACCCGCGCTTTTGTAACCAGCAAGGATGGCACCAAGTTCCCGGTTTTCATCGGCCACAAAAAGGGCCTGAAACTGGACGGTAGCAATCCTACCTTCCTGTACGGCTATGGCGGCTTTAACGTCAATATGACCCCCGGCTACAACGTCACCGCAGCCACCTGGATGCGCATGGGCGGCGTGTACGTGCTGGCCGTGCTGCGCGGCGGCGGCGAGTACGGCTCCAAGTGGCACGAGGCCGGCACCAAGCTGCAAAAGCAGAACGTGTTCGACGACTTCATCGCCGCCGGCGAATGGCTGATCGCCAATAAGTACACCACCTCCGCCAAGCTCGCCATCAACGGTGGCTCCAACGGCGGTCTGCTGGTGGGCGCGGTGCTGAACCAGCGTCCGGACCTGTTCGGCGCCGCCGTGCCGCAGGTGGGTGTGATGGATATGCTGCGCTATCACAAGTTCACCATTGGCTGGGCCTGGGCATCCGACTACGGCACTGTGGACAACCCAGACGAGTTCAAGGCGCTGATGGCCTACTCGCCGCTGCACACCATCCACGCCGGCAAGAAATATCCGCCGGTACTCGCCACCACTGCCGACCACGACGACCGCGTGGTACCGGCGCACACCTTCAAGTACACGGCGCAATTGCAGGCTACGGATACCGGTGCCGCACCCAAGCTGGTGCGCATTGAAACCAGCGCGGGTCATGGTGCCGGCAAGCCGACTTCCAAGATCATCGAGGAGCGGTCGGATGCGTTGGCGTTTATTGCTAATGCGTTTGGTATGGATGTGAAGTAAGTCACGGCACTAGGAAAGAGACGCGCTTACTCAACGGTCGGCCCTCTCCCCGACCCTCCCCCGTAAACGGGGGAGGGAGCTAAAGACGAGGTGTCGCATTGCATCCCCTCTCCCGCTTGCGGGAGAGGGAGTAATGAGACGAAGCTACGCTCTTGGCTCCCTCTCCCGTTTACGGGAGAGGGCGGGGGTGAGGGGAAGTCTTCGAGTAAATGTATTAACTGTTTCATGCTCTAATCCAGAAATGAAACCCATCGCCATCGCCGGATACTCAGGCAGCGGTAAAACCACGCTGATCGAGAAGCTCATTCCCCGTCTGGTGGCGGAGGGGTTTCGCGTGTCGCTGATCAAGCACGCGCATCACGAATTCGATATTGACCAACCCGGCAAGGACTCCTGGCGTCATCGCCATGCCGGCGCCAGCGAGGTGCTGGTCTCCTCCAGCAACCGTTGGGCGCTGATCCACGAACTGCGCGGCGCGCAGGAACCTACGCTGGAAGAACAACTGAAGCATCTTTCGCCTTGCGATGTGGTGATCGTGGAGGGCTGGAAAAACCAGCCCATCCCCAAGATCGAAGTGCACCGCAAGGATGCCGCCAGACCGCTCTTGTATCCCGAGGACAAGCACGTGATTGCGGTGGCCACCGATGAGGCGCTCAACACCGAGTTGCCGCAGTTCTCGCTGGACGACGCGGACGGTGTAGCGCGCTTTATCGTGCAAGCCCTGGGCTTGCACAAATCCGCCATCCGCGCGGTGAAGTAAATGCTGCGCGTGCTGTATTTCGCCAGTTTGCGCGAGGCTCTGGGCGTCGCGGACGAGACTCTGGCGCTGCCGGAGGCGGCAACGGTGGCGGGGCTGATCGGCGTGCTGCGCGCCCGCGGCGGCGCGTGGAATGAGGCCTTGGCTGAGGGCAAGCGCTGGCGGGTGGCCGTGAATCAAAATATGGCCGGTCCCGACGCTGTGCTGAAGACCGGCGATGAGGTAGCAATATTCCCACCGGTAACGGGGGGATAACCCGCCCCCTCTCCCGTTTACGGGAGAGGGTTGGGGAGAGGGGCTTATGCCAACCATACGCGTACAAACCGAAGACTTCGACGCAGGCGCCGAACTGAAGGCGCTACGAGCAGGTAACGCCAAAATCGGCGCCGTCGCGAGCTTTATCGGCCTGGTGCGCGATATCAACGACGGCAGCGGCGTCTCCACGCTGACGCTGGAACACTATCCCGCCATGACCGAAAAGGCGCTGGCGGAAATCGTCGCCACCGCGCGTACGCGCTGGGACGTTATTGATTGCACCCTGATCCATCGAGTGGGCAAGCTGCAGCCTTCCGACCAGATCGTGCTGGTCATGGTCGCCAGCGGACATCGCGGGGACGCGTTCGCCGCCTGCGAATTCGTTATGGATTTCCTGAAAACCCAGGCACCGTTCTGGAAAAAAGAAGCGACCCCGCAGGGCGAGCGCTGGGTGGAGGCGCGCGATAGCGACCAGGCCGCTGCGCGGCGCTGGCAGAATGAAAATGAGCAAAAATGAGCCCAACTGGTAATTCAACATGAGCGAGAAGAGATGAGCGGAGAACAAAAAGCGCGCAACGTCCTGGGTGGCGACTTGGAAGACTGTTCCACGCGGCCCATGACGGGATTTTTCCGCGACGGTTGCTGCAACACCAGCGAGGAAGACGAAGGCTCACACACTGTTTGCGCAGTGATGACGGCCGAGTTCCTGGCCTTCTCCAAGGCGCAGGGCAACGACTTGTCCACGCCGCATCCAGAGTTCGGTTTTCCGGGGCTGAAGCCCGGTGACCAATGGTGCCTGTGCGCCCCGCGTTGGGAGGAAGCCTTCCTGGTCGGTAAGGCGCCGCGCGTGCGTCTGGCGGCTACACACGAGGGCGCGCTGGAATATGCGAGCCTGGATGAATTGAAGGCGCATGCGATTGATTTGAATTGAAGCGCTTAAATTTGGCTGTTTCGTCAAAATAAAGGGCTGTCACCCCGGCGTAGGCCGGGCCTAATTTTGTACCTCACTGGTTTGACGGAAATTGGGCCCCGGCCTACGCCGGGGCGACAGGGAGCCATATGACCGACCTTGAACTCATTAAAAGCCGCATCCGCACCGTCCCCGACTGGCCCAAACCCGGCATCCAGTTTCGCGACATCACGCCCGTCTTGCAGGACGCCGCCTGCCTGCAAGCTATGGTGCGCAGCTTTGTTGCCAACTATGCGGGGCAGCGCATCGATGTGGTGGCGGGAATAGACGCGCGCGGCTTTATTTTGGGTTCAGTCATCGCGCACGAATTGAAAACCGGCTTTGTCCCGGTGCGAAAGCAGGGCAAGCTGCCCTACGATGCCATCGCCGAAGAGTTCGAGCTGGAATACGGCACCGCCACGCTGGAACTGCACACCGATGCTGTGGCGCGGGGTGATCGCGTGCTGTTGGTCGATGATCTGATCGCCACCGGCGGCACCATGCTGGCCGCCACCAAGCTGCTGGCGCGCCTGGGCGCCGTGGTGGTGGAGGGCGCCGCCATTGTCGATCTGCCCGAACTGGGCGGTTCACAAAAGCTGCGCGACGCCGGGCTATCCGTTTTTACCCTGGTGGAGTTCGGCGGGCACTAGCCGGGCTTAAGGCTGTTTCGTAAACCGCCACTCTTCCTGCACATCCTGATCCTTGATACGCCCCTCGATGCGCGCCACCAGGGTGTCCTTGTCCACGCGGGTGTACATAATGCGGCGCGGAAAAGCGTGGTCGGGATTCTCAAATACGACAGCGTTTTCCTTTAGCTCTTTCAGCGGGAATTCGGTCGCGGGCCGGCCGCCGGGGCTGGCGAAGTAGATGATCTTGCCGTCTTTTTTGGCGATGCGCAGGAACTCAAAGCTGGCGTTAGGCTTGCCCTCGCGCGAGGTGAGGTTGGTGGCCACCATGGTTTCGGCGCGCGGGCCCAGCCAGTTTTCCTGCACTTCCTCGCCGTTCTTTTTCTGTACCCAGTTTCCGGACATGAAGGCCAGTTGGTCAACCTGCTGGGCCAGGGTGGTAAGCGGCAAGGCTAGCGCGCAGGTGGCGATAAGAGCGGCGAGTTTCATGACTATTCCTTGAATGGATGGGACGCAGGCAGTTTAAGACGGCGCGGAGCCGGCGTCTTGTACAAAACCGACATTGCAGGGTCCGCTGGCACTTTCTCTCAGCCGCCCACCATGTTTGCCGACAGTCCCTCCAACGACTGGTAGAAAGCCTGCGGCGGTTTGCCGGCAAAGCGTTTAAAGTCGCGGATCATATGGGCCTGGTCGAAGTAGCCGGCTTCAATAGCGGCGCGCAGCCAGGGCGCGTTACCGCCCTCCTCGAAAGCGTCGAACAAGGAGCGAAAACGCAGGATGGAACCCAGCATGCGCGGCGAAAGGCCGACGATGTCCTTGAAACGCCTTTCCAGTTGCCGCTCACCCAGCCCGGTTTTGAGGCGCAGGCGATCCAGTGCGTTGGCGCCGGGGCCCGGGCGCATTTCTTCGACGCAGAGCGCGATGTCGCTATCGTCGGGATATTGGGCGCTGTCGGCGATATCGAGCAGAATGCGTTCGATGGCAGCGAGGCGGTCCTGGTCGTTACCGGCCTCGGATATTTGCGTGTGCAGGGATTCAAGCGGCATTTCCCATAGATCGGCCAGATCGATGCGGCTATCCACAGCCTGGTGCATGGGCAGCGCTATGAAGCGGCGCGCACCCCAAGGCTGAAAACGGATGCCGATGACGCCCGCATGGCCCGAGGAACGCAATAACAACGGCCCGGTGATCTGGCCGGCAAACAGGCTGCGGGGCTGGCGCGTGGCCACGCCGTCGTTGCCGATCTCGGCGTAGGGTTCACCGAAATGAAAAATAAGTTCCGGGCTGCCGTCCGGAACGATGCGGTCGTCGCGGGTCTCGCCTTGCTCGAAAACATGCTCGAACACCCAGTAGCAGCGGATGTGCGAGGCAAGGTGCGGGTGGGGTGGGTATTCGGCGTAACGCATGCAGCGGCGGTCTCCCGAGATGGTTACTGCTCTTTATACCCTAGAGCTGCATCCCGACAAAGCGTCGAAGCCCCGCCGCGTATGCGCTATAATTTTTTCGCGGCTGGAAGCGAGCCGTCTGATCCGCAGGAAGGGTTTAACCCGGCTTCGCAGTCTGCCTTCGCGTGTTTTTCCCTTTGTGTGCCTGTATGCGGATACCAGGCCTTACACAGAGGACCTATGAAAAAACAACTGCACCCCCGCCCGAACCTGGAACACCTGCGCCGCCAGGCCAAGTTGCTGCTGGCAACCCTAGACGCCGGCGATGCTTCCGCGCAAACCTTTATCCATCATCTGCCCGCCGCAAAAGGCATGACGGCACCGCAGGTGCGCGCCGCCGGTTTTCGCCTGGCCGATGCGCAGTTTGCGGTTGCCCGCAAGGAAGGTTTCGCCAGCTGGCCCAAGCTGGCCGCGCATGTGGACACGTTGCGTAGCCTGGAGGGCACCTGGGATTTCGCCGCGCTGGAAATCGATGGCGCCGCGATGCCTGCCGCCGCCTTCGGGCGGTCGCAACTGCTGATCGATGGTGACCGCTTTTGCATGCGCTCCCCCGAGGCGGACTACGAGGGCGTTTTTACTATCGACGTGGAAGCGGAGCCGCATACCATCGACATTCATTTTGTCGTCGGGCCCGAGGCGGGCAATTGGTCCTATGGTCTGTTCGAGCGCGATGGCGACAGCCTGAGCTTTTGCCTGGGTCTTACGGGTTTCGCGCGCCCTACCGGTTTCTCCACTGCTCCCGGCTCCGGCCATGCCTTGGAGAGGCTGGTGCGGTCCAGCACATCGCGCCCGGCTGACCTCGCCGCGCGGGCTATGGCACCCGGGCAAGGCAGCACCTCGCCTGCCGATGGCGGAGAGACAGAAGCAGACACCGCGTCGTTTGAGTTTGTGGCTCAACCGATATTCGAACAGTTAGCGGGAACCTGGCAGGCCGTCGAGCTGGTGCGAAACGGCGAGGCGCTACCTAAGACCATGCTGGCTTTCGTCAAACGTGTCGGCAAGTGCAACGAAACCCGGGTGAGCGCTGGCGGCCAAGTGATGGTCGATGCGCGCATGCGTATCGATGCGGCGCAGCTACCGGTCGCTGTCGACTATTTGCACTCCAGTGGTACCTTGAAAGGCAAGGTGCAGCAGGGCATCCTGGAATGGATCGGAGATGAAGTCCGTTTTTGCATGGCAGCCGTCGGTGACGAGCGACCCACCGAGTTCTCGAGTAAGCCCGGCAGCGGGCGGATATTAAGCCGCTGGCGGCGGGAGTGATATCGAAGCGGCTTAATTCGTGTGCCAGTCGAACCCACACCAGAGGCATTGCCTAGCCTTGGGGGTGCGGACGATCTTGTTACAAGCGCCGCATCGGTTGATAAATATCTCGCTCCCTTTGGAGGCAAGCAGGTCGCGGCAGGCGCGGGCTCTGAAAGCGTCGTCACCGGCCTTCAATTCGGCGGCGATAGAGTCCGCTTTCACGGAGCCAAAGCGGCTGCGGATCAGCTTCGCAAGGTCTTCGTTGAAAGCAGCCGCGTATACAGCCTTTGTCTCTCCGATCAACGCCAGCATGACTGCCTGATCCTGGGGCGGAAATAGATAGGCGTAGTTTGCCCACAGGTAATTCGCCAGGACAAATGGCTCGTCGTAGTCCTGCTTTTCACGGATGAAGTTTGCCACCGACGCAGGCTACGTTGCGCAAAAAATATCCCGCGTTAGCGAGATCATTTTCAGGATGCGAGCGTCGGCGATACGGTAGTAGATGCGGGTGGCGTCCTTGCGCGATTCGATGAGGCCGCTGGCTTTGAGGATGCCGAGGTGCTGGGAGACGTTGCTTTGGGTGGTGCCGACCGCATCGACGATCTCCTGCACGATCATCTCGCCCGAGGAGAGCAGGCACAGGATCTTGATGCGTAGTTGGTGCGCCATGGCCTGCATGGCGATGGCCGCCTGCTCGATGTTTTCCGATTTGCCGATCAGGGCGAAAATATCGCCGCCTTCCTCGGTGGGCAGGGAAACCTTGCGTTTGGCGACAGACGTTTTGGCAGGCTTTGCCGCCTTGGCGGCGTCGGCCTTGGGTTTGGCGGTGGTTTTCATGGCACGGCAAGGTTACTTGCCACCGCGATGCTTGTCTATTAGACTTGGCTAATATAAGGAATTTCTAATATAAGCAGCAAGGAGCCGGGTTTGCCTCAGCAGTTTCCACCGCCAGATTTGCCGCCGGCAAAGGATAGCCCCCCCCCCACTCAGGGGCGCCTGCAGCGCGCGCCGGAGGGTTTTCTCTCGCAGGAGGAGATCAGGCAAGTTGCCGCAGGGCGCCGCGATTTTCTGCGCAGCGCCTTCCTAGCCGCCGGCGCCATGGGTGCAGCAGCGGCCAGCCAGGTCGCCCGCGCCGAGTACCTGGGCGACCCCAATATCCTGCAACTCCCAGAGCACAGCAAGAACCTAGGCCAGCCGGTGGCGGCGCGCGGCTACGGCGTGCCCTCGGTCTGGGAAAAGAATCTGCAACGCCGCGAAAGCCCTGGCCTTACGCGGGTGTCGGCGGCCTCGGTGTCGTTTTGCCCGCTGCAAGGCTTGTTCGGCATCATCACGCCCAATGGCCTGCACTTTGAGCGGCATCACCAGGGCTGGTGGGACATCGACCCTTCCAAGCACCGCTTCATGATCAACGGCCTGGTCAAAAACCCCAAGGTCTACACCATGGACGACCTGATGCGCCTGCCCTCGGTATCGCGCATGCACTTCATCGAGTGCGGCGCCAACACCGGCATGGAGTGGGGCAATGTGGCTGTGCCCACGGTGCAGTACACGCACGGCATGCTGAGTTGTTGCGAATTTACCGGCGTGCCTTTATCCGTGTTGCTGGAGGACTGCGGCTTCGACAAGGTAAAAGGCAAGTTCTTGCTGGCCGAGGGGGCGGACGGTTCCAGCATGACGCGCACCATCGCCATGGAGCGCGCGCTGGACGATTGCATGGTCGCCTATGCCATGAACGGCGAAATGCTGCGCCCCGAAAATGGCTACCCGCTGCGGTTGGTGGCGCCGGGCATACAGGGCGTGTCCTGGGTCAAATGGCTGCGGCGCATCGAGGTGGGTGACATGCCCTACGGTACCAAGGACGAGACCAGCCACTACGTCGATCTGATGCCCGATGGTATTCACCGCCAGTACACCTCCATCCAGGAATGCAAAAGCGTCATCACCTCGCCCTCGGGTGGGCAGACGCTGCTGGACAAGGGCTATTACAACGTCAGCGGCCTGGCCTGGTCTGGCCGCGGCAAGGTGAAGCGCGTCGACGTCTCCTTCGACGGCGGCCGCAACTGGCAGACTGCCCGCCTGGAAGGCCCGCAATTGTCCAAATGCCTGACTCGCTTCAATATCGGCTGGAACTGGAATGGTGGCCCGGCGATTTTGCAAAGCCGCGCCACAGACGAGACCGGCTATGTGCAACCCAAGATCAACCAGCTGCGGGCCGTGAGGGGAACACGCTCGATTTATCACAATAATGCGATCCAGAGCTGGAAGGTGGCGGAGTCGGGTGACGTATCCAATGTGCAGGTGTATTGACAGTGGATACCTCCACGATTGCGCGCTATAAAAACCGTCATTCCCGCGAAAGCGGGAATCCAGCGTCGTTTGCTAAAAGTCGCTGGATTCCGGCCCTATACGGTGGCCGCGCCGCCGCTTTCGCGGGAATGACGGTGATAGTTTTGCTTTTTGCGCCGTGCGCAAATGCCACCGAAAAATTCCCCGGCATAGGCCGCCCTGCCACCCCCGCGGAAATCAAAGCCTGGGACATCGACGTACGCCCAGATTTCAAGGGCCTCCCCCCCGGCGCCGGCTCGGTGCAAAAAGGGCAGGACGTATGGGAAACCAAATGCGCGTCCTGCCACGGTATCTTTGCGGAGGCCACCGATGTGTTTTCGCCCATCGTCGGCGGCACCACGGCGGACGATGTGAAAACCGGTCACACGGCCAAGCTCCTGCGCCCGGATTTTCCGCTGCGCACCACCTTGATGAAGGTGTCCACGCTTTCCACCCTGTGGGATTACATCAACCGCGCCATGCCCTGGAACGCGCCCAAGTCGCTGTCCACCGAGGAGGTGTACGCGGTCACCGCCTATATCCTCAATCTGAGCGATATCGTCCCGGCGGACTTCGTGCTTTCGGATAAGAACATCCGCGAAGTGCAGGCGCGCCTGCCCAACCGCAAAGGCGAGGCGTTCTATATGCCGCTCTGGGACGTGCGCGGCAAGGGCGATACGCACAACACGCTTTGCATGAAAAATTGCCCCAGCGAGATGCAGGCTGCCTCGCTGTTTCCGGACTACGCGCGCAATGCACACGGCAACCTGGCCGAGCAAAACCGCCTGATCGGCGCGGTGCGCGGTACCGATACGACCAAGCCGCCGGGTGCGGGTGCGTCGGCTAGCATGGTGGCCGTGCCAGCCAAAGCCGCCAGCCCCACTGAATTGGCCGCCAAATACGTCTGCACCGCCTGCCACCAACCGGACAAAAAGCTGGTCGGCCCCAGCTTCGCTGACATTGCTGGAAAGTATCAGGGACGCGAAGACGCGGAGGCCCTGCTTATGGCCAAAATCCGCAAGGGCGGGTCGGGCGTCTGGGGGAGCATCCCCATGCCGGCCAATAGCCTTGCGCCGGATGGGGATTTGCAAATTCTGGTGCGCTGGATTCTTTCCGGCGGGAAATCTTGAACTATTGAAATACGGTACCATTCATAGCTGTTAACACCAAGGTAGCACTCGGGGAACGCACAAGGAGCCAAAATGAATATAAACAGACGAGAAATGCTGAAAGCAAGCGGCGGCACCGCCGTCATGGCGCTGGCCGCATCGGCCGGTTTATTGGGCAGCTTTAGCGCCTACGCCGAAGACTGGAACAAAGTCGCATTCGAGGGCAAGAGCCTCAACGACGTGGTCAAGGCCCTGGGCGGCATGGCCGCTACCGAGTCCAAGGACGTGGCCTTTTTCAACTCGCCGGACATCGCCGAAAACGGCGCCGTCGTGCCGGTGGGTGTGAGCAGCAAGATTCCGCGCACCGAGTCCATCGCCATCCTGGTGGAAAAGAACCCGGCCGCGCTCTCGGCCAATTTCACCATCCCGGAAGGCACTGAGCCGTCCGTGTCCACGCGCGTGAAAATGGGCCAGACCTCGAATGTGTACGCGCTGGTCAAGGCCGACGGCAAGTATTTCTACGCGGTCAAGGAAATCAAGGTGACGCTGGGCGGCTGCGGCGGCTGATGCCACGCTGAGTCGCAGACGAAACCGTTTGACGCCCCGACGGGCGCAATAACTGGAGAAAGAACATGGCAGATCCGATGAAAATTCGCGCGCAAGTGGCGGGCGACAAGATCGACGTGCGGATATTGATGAACCACGAAATGGAAACCGGCCAACGCAAGGATGCCGCCGGCAAGGTGATCCCGGCCTGGTTTATCCAGAGCGTTACTGCAACCTGTAATGGCAAGACTGTGCTGTCGGCGCAATGGGGCCCCTCGGTGGCCAAGAACCCCTTCCTGTCGTTCAGCTTCAAAGGGGCCAAAGCCGGCGATAAGGTGAGCGTGACCTGGGTCGACAGCCGCGGCGACAAGCGTACCGACGAAGCCGTTATTTCCTAGTTTTCCCCCGCGTGGCGAGGAGACGAGCATGAAAAGATTTGCACAATGGCTGGCGCTGGCGGCTTTGCTGCTGCCGTTTGCTGCCGTACCGGCGCAGGCAGCCGCCAAGGATGACCCGGTCAAGGTTGTGTACCACGTCAGCGAGGGCCTGGACCAGGCCACCGCCGCCTTACGTAACATCAACAACCATCTCTCGGCCGATCCCAACGTAAAGATCACTGTAGTCACCCACGCCAACGGCATCGACTTCCTGCTCGATGGCGCCAAGGACAAGAACGGCAATCTCTACGATTCGCTGGTGCAGGATCTGGTCAAGAAGGGTGTGGATTTCCGCGTTTGCGCCATCACCCTGCAGCGCCGCAATATCGACCCCAAGCGGGTTATCGAGGAAGCGAAAATCGTGCCCTCAGGCGTGGCCGAAGTGGCGCGCCTGCAAGCCAAGGAAGGGTATGTGTATCTGAAGCCTTGAAACAGGCGGCACAGCAAACACCGCGGCATCCGAAAAAAACCACCGACCGCAGGAGGAGAACAATATGGGAACAAAATGGCTGGGAGCACTATTGCTGGCGGGCGCGCCCGCGCTGCTGAGCGCGCAGGCGGGTAACGACACCGTCAAGGAAATCGAAAAATATCGCCAGACCCTGGCCGACGGCAATCCTGCCGAACTCTGGGAGGCGCGCGGCGAAGACCTGTGGAAACAGGCGCGCGGGCCGAACAAAGTCTCCTTGCAAAAATGCGACCTGGGCAAAGGCCCAGGCGTGGTCAAGGGCGCCTACACCGTGTTGCCCAAGTATTTTGAAGACACCGACAAGGTCGAGGACCTGGAATCGCGCCTCGTCACCTGCATGGTGATGCTGCAAGGCTTCACCTATGAGCAGGCCAAGAAGCATCCCTTTGGCAGCCCCGATATCAAGGCGGACATGGAAGCCCTGGTGGCCTACGTCACCAGTGAATCGCGCGGCATGAAAATGGCTGTGGCCGGTAACCACCCCAAGGAAAAAGAAGCCTACGAAATCGGCAAGAATATGTTCTTTCACCGCGGCGGCCCGCACGATTTCGGCTGCGTGACCTGCCACGGCGCGGACGCCAAACGTATCCGCCTGCAGGACCTGCCCAATCTCACCAAGCAGGCCGATGCCCAGCGCGCCTATACCGGCTGGCCGGCGTATCGTGTGTCGCAGGGCGAGACACGCAGTTTCCAGTGGCGCCTGAACGATTGCTTCCGCCAGCAGCGCTTTCCGGAACTGGAGTTCACCTCGCAAGGCTCGGTGGCGCTGACCATGTTCCTGGCCAAGAACGCCAACGGCGGCATTTTCAATGCCCCGTCCATCAAGCGATAGGAGAGAAGAGATGAACAACAAAATTCTGACTCTCGCTGCGCTCTCCCTGCTTGCCTGCTCGGGCGCTTTTGCTGCCGATGTTTCCAATTCCGCTGCCAAGGATAAGGCTGATCAAGTCATGAAGGCGTCCTTCAAAGAACGCGGCCAGGCCAAGCTCGACCGCCTGGAGCAGGACGAGACCATGCAGCTTTGCAGTAAATACGCAGCCGGCCCCATCCCGAAAGCGGTCAGCGCCAAGATCGAAGCCATCAATCTCAAGTTGGTCAAATACCCGGCCGACGGCAAGCTGCTGGGCGATTGGAAAGAGGGCGAGAAAATCGCCCAGTCGGGGGTGGGCAAGCAATTCAGCGATAACCCGGCCAATCCCGCCGGCGGCAATTGCTACGCCTGCCACGAGCTCTCGCCCAAGGAGCTGGCGTTCGGCAATATCGGCCCCAGCCTGCGTGGCTACGGCAAGATGCGCGGCAACACGCCGGAAATCCAAAAATACACCTACGGCAAGATCTACAACTCGGAAGCCTACTCGGCCTGCTCCAATATGCCGCGCTTTGGGCACAACGGCATCCTTACCGAGCAACAGTTGAAGGATGTGACGGCGTTGTTGCTGGATCCTGAGTCGCCGGTTAACAAATAGAACCCTCTCCCTTGGGAGAGGGCAGGGTGAGGGTAATGCCTGTGGCTTGCGGAAAATCCAGAGATAAGGTGCTTGGACTGATTGCTGTGATGGCAGTCAACTCGCTTGTGTTGCAAGTACAGGCTGCGGAATCCACCTTCACCAGCAAATCACTGACACCGGAGGCTGCGCTGAAAGCTGCGCAGGCCGCGCTCGCGCATTGCCGCAAGGGCAGCTATCAGATTGCCGTGGCAGTGGTGGACCGCGCCGGGGTCGCACAGGTGATGCTGCGCGATCAGCTGGCGCCCCCGCAAAGCCCCGAGTTCGCCGTCAACAAGGCGTGGACCGCCATCAATTTCAAGATCAGTACCAACGAGCTTGCCAACGAAACCCAGGCCGGCAAACCGCAAAGCGGCATCCGCAATCAGCCGCGCGTAGTGGCTGTCGGCGGCGGGCTGGTGATTCAGGGCGGCGGAAATATCCTGGGCGCTATTGGTGTTTCAGGAGCGCCGGGTGGTGCGGCGGATGAGGCTTGTGCGTTGGCGGGCATTAAGGCGATTGCTGAGGACGTCGAGTTCTAGTCATCGCCTCGAATAATCGCTTTTGAGTCCATAAATGCCTCAACTCAGCCGTAGAGAATTCCTGCAACTCCTCGCCGTCGCCTCCGCCGGCGGCGTGGCGCTGGACGATGCCCTTGCCGCCCCCTCGCGTGCCGCCGCCATGTACGACGTCCCTGCGCTCGGCCGTGTGCATCTCCTGCACATGACGGATTGCCATGCGCAGCTGCTACCCAGCTATTTTCGCGAGCCGAACGTGAACATCGGCTTGGGCCAGGCCACCGGGCAGCCGCCGCATCTGGTTGGCGAGCATTTGCTGAAATTCTTCGGTATCGCACCCGGCACGGCCGAGGCTCACGCGTTCACGCATCTGAATTTTGAAAAGGCCGCGCGTGTTTACGGCAAGGTCGGCGGATTCGCGCATATCGCCACCTTGGTGAAACATCTCAAGGCCACGCGCCCGAATGCCATTCTGCTGGATGGCGGCGACACCTGGCAGGGCAGCGGCACCGCACTGTGGACCCAGGGGCAGGATATGGTCGAGGCCTGTCTGCAACTCGGCGTGGACGTGATGACCGCACACTGGGAAATGACCCTTGGCGACAAGCGCGTGCAGGAAGTGATCGGAAAGGACTTCAAGGGAAAAATCGATTTCGTCGCGCAAAATATCCACACGGCCGATTTCGGCGACCCGGTGTTCGCGCCCTTTGTAATGAAGGAAATGAACGGCGTGCCGGTGGCCATTATCGGCCAGGCATTTCCCTACACGCCCGTCGCCAACCCGCGCTATTTCACGCCCGACTGGACCTTCGGTATCAAAGAGGAGGGCATGCAAAAAACGGTGGATGCGGCGCGTGCCCGGGGTGCGGTGGTTGTGGTGTTGCTATCGCATAACGGCATGGACGTGGACCTGAAAATGGCTTCCCGCGTAACCGGTATCGACGCGATACTTGGTGGCCACACCCACGACGGCGTGCCGGCGCCGGTGATCGTAAAAAACGCGAGCGGCCAGACCCTGGTCACCAATGCCGGCTCCAACGGCAAGTACATCGGCGTCCTGGACCTGCTCGTCAAGGGCGGCGGCGTTGCGGCGTACAACTATAAGCTGCTGCCGGTGTTCGCCAATCTGCTGCCCGCCGACAAGGATATGCAGGCGTTGATCGAGCGCGTGCGCGCGCCCTACGCCGCCAAGCTGGCTGAAAAACTGGCGGTGACCGACGGCCTCCTGTACCGGCGCGGTAATTTCAACGGCACCTTCGATCAGCTCATCCTCGACGGGCTGATGGCAGAAAAGAATGCGGAAATCGCCTTCTCGCCAGGCTTCCGCTGGGGTACCAGCCTGCTGCCGGGGCAGGCCATTACGATGGAACATTTGATGGACCAGACCGCCGTTACCTATCCGTACACCACGGTCAACGAGTTTACCGGTGAGATGATCAAGACCATTCTGGAAGACGTGGCCGACAACCTTTTCAACCCCGATCCCTACTACCAGCAGGGCGGCGATATGGTGCGGGTGGGTGGGCTGCAATACCGCTGCGCGCCAAAGGAAAAAATCGGCAACCGCATCAGCGCCATGACCCTGAAGGGCAAGCCCTTGGAAGCGGACAAGAAATACAAAGTAGCGGGTTGGGCGCCGGTGGCCGAAGGCGCTACCGGCGAGCCCATCTGGGAAGTGATGAGCCGTTATCTGCGCCATAAAAAGACCATCGCGCCCAGAAAACTCAATCTGCCGGAGCTTGCCGGGGTCGTCAATAACCCGGGATTGGCCTGAAAAAGCCTCAAGCCCCTGATTTCAGGGGAAAAAGTACATTGGGTTTGACCCGAAAGCGCGAAAAATGCTATACTAGCCGTCCTGCTGTTGGGGGCGCTGTTACAAATACCTCCGGCATCAATTCCCTGATAGCTCAGTCGGTAGAGCGACGGACTGTTAATCCGCAGGTCCCTGGTTCGAGTCCAGGTCGGGGAGCCAGAATAAGCTGTGAAGTGGTGAAAAAGCCCGCCAAGAACGGTGGGCTTTTTCATCTAAGGCGGCTGTGCAGGTAAAGCGCCTCAGCGAATCCGTCCGAAAGGGGTATTTCAAATGCAAGAGATCATGCAATACCTGAAAGCCAACGGCCAGCGTCTCGACACCGAGATCGCCGCCGCCGTGCACATGCCTCTGGCAAAAGTGCGCACCCTGTTGGCCAACCTCTCTGCACAAGGCGAAATCTCCAAGTGCAGCGTGACGCGCTTCAACAACGGCGAAAAAATCGAAGGCATGCTCTGCCGCGTGGCCGGTTACATTCCGCCCAAGGCGCCTGGACGCAAGCCGGCAGCCTGATTTCACTCAGGCTAGAAACAAAAAAGGGACGGCTTTGCCGTCCCTTTTTGTTTGGTGTTGAACTCGATTAGACCAACGTGAGCGTCACATCGATATTCCCGCGCGTGGCGTTGGAATAAGGACAAACGATGTGGGCCTTGTCGATCAGGCTTTGCGCCACGGCGCGGTCCAGACCCGGGATGGAAATTTTCAGTTCCGCTTCAATGCCGAAACCGTTGGGGATCTGGCCGATGCCGACGTGGCCTTCGATGCTGGTGTCGGCGGGGAGCGCGATCTTTTCGCGGCCGGCCACGAACTTGAGCGCGCCAATGAAGCAGGCGCTATAGCCCGCCGCAAACAGCTGCTCGGGGTTGGTGCCGTCGCCGCCGGCACCGCCCAGTTCGCGGGGTGTGGTCAGCTTGAGGTCGAGGTTGGAGGCGGGGATTACGGCGCGGCCGTCGCGGCCACCGGTGACGTTGGCTTGGGCGCGGTACAGGACTTTTTCGATAGACATGGTTTGCTCCTTGGTGGTTTGATAGGTTGGGGGTTGATAACTTACTATTAAATAGTACGCTATATAAATGATGCGAAAAGATATTTCGTTTACTGCGTGGTCATCTCAGGCGTTTTGAAACAGGCGGGCGCGCAAGCCCAGGAGTTGTTCGCGCAGCGACACCAACTCGTCCAGGCTGCAGGCGGCGGCGCAGAAGATGCCCTCCGGCACCTTGCGCGCGGTCTTTTTAAGATCGCGACCCTGCTTGGTGAGCGAGATGAGCACCTGCCGCTCATCTTCCTTGGCGCGTGTACGTTCCAGCAGACCCTGGGCCTCCATGCGTTTCAGCAGCGGCGTGAGCGTGGCCGAATCCAGAAACAGCGATTCGCCGATCTGCGAAACGGTTTGTTGGTCGCGCTCCCAGAGCACCAGCAGCACCAGATACTGCGGGTAGGTCACGCCCAACTCCTTCAGCAGCTTGCGGTAGACCTTGTTCATCCCCAGCATGGTCGAATACAGGGCGAAGCAGAGTTGTTCCCGCAGCAGCAGGGGAGAGGGTGAGTTGGTAGCCGGGGTGGTTTGATGCTTGCCGGAGCTTGTGTTTTTAGCCATGTCGCCATAATACATAGCGTACTATTTAATTGCAAGCAATTTTTAAACAGGGCTTTGGGGGCCCTATCGGCTCAGTCGCCCACGTCTACCAACCGGGCGACGAAGCCCCAGCCGCCGCCTAGTTCGCTGATGGCGAGCAGAAGCTCGTTTTTGCCCTTTTGCAGAGGGAGATACACTGCATCGTTCTCGGCATTGACGATGCCCAGGAAGGCCGGGTCGCGGAAGTACTGCGCGCTGCGTCCGCGGTAGAGCGGCTTGCCGTTGAGGAACACAGTCACATCGTCGCTATAGCCGAGGTAGAGCTTTTTCAGTTCGGCACGCGGAGAGTCGATGGTGGTGCGGGCGTACAGCACCTTCATGCCGGGCTGCGGGTCCAGGCGCTTGGAGAAATCGTTGGCAAAGGTCACGCGCGGGTGCGGCGCGTCGCGGTAGCGGTACAGGGGCACGATGCCGGGGGCCTCAGCTTCCACCTCCTGCCATGCCATCTTTGCGCTCTCGGCGGCGGAAAGCGGCGCTTCCAGCTTGCGCGCCAGCGCGTCGAACGAGGGCGAGATGCGCCATTTGGTGAGTGTATTGGCCGGCATGGGGGGCAGATGGCGCTGCCAGGGCGCATCGGGCGTGGCGCGCACCTGGAAGTTGGCGAAGTAGGTAGCGCCGGTCAGCACGTAGAGTGCGAGCTCGCCCTTTTGCACGCCGCTTTTAAGGTCGTCCATGATCAGGGCGGGCTTGTCCATGTCCTTCACGTAGAGTTTGGCCTGCGCGCCTTCTATGACGAGGCGCAGGTGAAACCACTGCGCTTTGGGGATGTCGACCGCGCCGGTAAAGCCCTGCCCGTTGTAAAGCTGCCAGTTGGCGCCGGTATGCCACACAGGTGTGTACTGCATGGCGTCGGGCGCGCCGGATTTGTGTTGGCGCAGGTACACCCACTCGGAAGTGGCGCCGTTGTCGGCAATGCGAAACTGGATGCCGAAAAAGCCGCGTATGGCCGGTGTCGCCACATCCATATCGATTACGCCGTCGCGTAACTCGAAGTCTTTGACGACGGCCGCACCACCGTCGAGCATTAGTGCAGGTTTGCCCAGGTATTCAGCAGACTGAGCCTTGCCCTCAAGTTGCCAGCGCTGCGAATCGGGTGCAAGTGAAAGCGGGGGTGTTTCGGTCTGGGCCTGGGCTGTCGAAGCCAGTAGCGTGGCGGCAAAGGCAGTGGCGAACAAAAAATATTTGCGCATGACGATCTCCCTATATTGGGAAAGATCGTAGCGCCGGACCGAACAACCGGTGTGTGCCGTGCGACGCAGCGCTGATAGCGGGAGACGAAGCGCGGAAATCCGGAGCGGCGTTTTATTCATTGTTATTGGTTCGCGCGAACGTGCCGAATGTGGCGATTTGTGTTCGTTCGTGTTTTTGTTCCCCGCGCTCAGTCCAACTCAAACGACACCAGCAGTTTCGCCACGCGCCCGTCGCTGGCGCCGTTAAGGCCGCGGCCCACGCCGAGGTTGATGTCGGCCTTGCCGATTTTGGTGTCGAGCACGAACAGGGCAAGTTCCTGGCGCCGGCTGGCGGGCAGGGGATGTGAAAGCGGGCCCGCATCCAGGTAGTACTCGAAGCCGATCATGTTTTGCTTGTTCACCTGGTAGCCCAGCTTGGCATAGGGCTGGAAGTCGGCCTTGCGATCGGGGCCCGAGACGGGGACGACCACACCCGGATTCAGCACGGCGTGCCAATTGCCCGCACGGTAGCCCAGCACGGGGCGAAACTCGAGTTGCCAGCTGGCGGGATCATCACCGTCCACCGGACGTTCGTAACCGATTTCCACGCGGCCGCCCCAATAAAAACCTTCGTCTTGGTGTGGGGCGATGTGTTCAAGTTCCAGATTGGCACCGGTGCTGCGCCATGGGCGGTCCTGCCGGAATACGGGTAATTGCAGGCTCAGTTCCCATTGCTTGGCCAGGCCATAAGAAAACTCGGTCAGACCCTGGAACACCTGCGGCTGATTGGGGCCCAGGTTACGAGAGGGGCGCCCCATGCTGAACTGTTGTTCCACACCGAACTCGCCCGGCTCGGACAGTTCGTCCGTGAGCACACGAAAGTCGTTGGGGGGAGCGGCGAAGGTTTGGCAGGCGGGCAGGAGAAAGGCGAGAAGGGATATGTAGCGGATATTATTTTTCTTCATGGGGCGGGATGAACAAACGCCCGAACGCCGGGCGTGAAGCGTGCATTGTACCCGCGCCTGTCTTCCTGCCGGATTACATGCCCCTGAACAGCGCCATGAAGGGCGCGCTCACCGTGAGAACCTCCGGCCGGTTCTTGAGCTTGACGCGGGCCTTGCCGTTGTCGTCGCGCGAGACCGAGGCGATGGCGCGCAGGTTGACGACCGTGGCGCGGTGGATTTGCCGGAAGTGCGTGGGGTCAAGCTCGCGCAAGAGATCGCGTATGGGTTTACGGATCAGCAATTCGGCGTCGGCGGTCATGACGCCCGTGTATTTATTGTCGGCCTGGAAATAGACCACGTCGTCGATCATGATCAGGCGGGTCTCGCGCCCGGCGCTGGCGGTGATCCAGGCCAGCGGCGCTTCGCGGCGGGCGAGGCGTGCGCCCAGGTCTTCCAGCAGGGCTTCCAGGCGCGGCCGCTCGGCCGGCGGGCGGCCCAGGCGTGATTTGAGGCGTTCCACCGTGGCCTTGAGGCGCTCGCGGGAGACCGGCTTCAGGAGATAGTCGATGGCGCCTTTTTCAAAAGCGTCGATGGCGTATTGGTCGTAGGCGGTGACGAACACCACCGCAGTCTCGGGACTGGCCTCGGACAACGCGGCGGCCACTTGCAGGCCGTTGAGGCCGGGCATGCGGATGTCGAGAAAGGCGATGGCGGGGCGGTGTTCAGCGATGGCCTCCAGGGCCTCGCCGCCGTCCTCGCATTGCGCGACGATTTCCAGTTCGGGCCACACCTCGCCCAGCATTTTTGCCAGCTCTACACGCAGCAGGTCTTCGTCTTCGGCGATTATGCAGTTAGTCATAGCTGGCAGGCGATCATGGCTGGCTCCCTGTGTTGGCAACCCGCGGTGCGAGCGGCAGGACGATGGTCGCCGCCACGCCGGTGGGAAAGTTCGAGCCGATGCTGAAGGAGGCCGCATCGCCGTAACCCAGCCGCAGGCGCTCGCGCAGATTGCGTAGTCCAATGCCGGTGCCGCTGCTCTCGGCGTTGAAGCCGAGGCCGTCGTCGGCCACGGTGATGCTCACCTTGCCCTCGGCTTCGCGGGCGCGCAGCCAGACGGTGCCGCCGCCGCTCTTGGGTTCCAGCCCGTGCTTGATGGCGTTCTCGACCAGGGTTTGCAGCATCATCCTCGGCACCGGAGTTTCGTTCAGTTCCGCCGGGACTTCGATCTCGAGTTTGAGGCGCTCGCCCATGCGGATTTGCAGGATTTGCAAATAAGCGTTGGCGCGTTCGACTTCCTTGCCCAGGTTGGAAATGGGCTCATCGGTGCTGGGCAGTGAATAGCGCAGGTAGTCGATGAGGTGTCCCAGCATCAGGTCGGCGCGCGGCGGGTCGTTGCGCGCCAATAGCTGCGCGCTGGCCAGGGTGTTATAGAGAAAATGTGGTTCCACTTGCGCCTGCAGCAGGCTCAGCTTGGCGTCCGATAATTCCTTTTCCAGGGCGGTCTGCTGCGCGCCGGCCTGTTCCGCGCGCCGCTGTTCGGCCGTGCGCCGGGACAGGGTGCGGTTCAGAGTCTCCATATTCTCCAGGTTGGCGCCGTGGTCGCCCAGAAACCAGTCGAGCACGGTCAGTGCGCGCGGCTCGCAGATCAGCGTGATGCGGGCGCCGCCTTCGGCCTTGGTCACGGTAGCGGAAACGCGGTTATGGCCGTCGCCGGGCCAGCGGAACGGCAGCGACAGGCGGGACACCAGCGGAGAGGAGGGCGGCGCCTCCTGGTCCGCGTCCACGCGCAGGGCGCTATGATTACCCTGCACGTTCACGATATGCGGCAGGTCGCGTATGGCGGCCTCCGCCAGCGCAAAGGCCTGTTCCGTATCCACCGGCATTTCGATCTGGCGCCGGTGGTGATTGGCAAGCTGGTCGGCGCGCTCCTCGGGTGAAATGAGGCGCACACGGCGGGCGTGGGCGGCCGCGTGGATTACCGCCGTCAGCACGGCGGCGAACACCAGCGGTGCTGCCAGCCAGTGCAGGTAGCGCCAGGAGAGGCTGTCGAGCAGGTTCGCAAAAATCGCCGAGAACACCAGCCAGGCGAGGGCGATGCGCGCGATAAAAAAGGTGTGAGTTGAGTTCATGGCAGGTAAGATTTGCACGAAGCCTACCAAACCCGGGAGCCCTCGTGCCAGACCGGCGCGATGAAAAGGCGATGCCGCCGATAAAACGCGCTCTGGCCGGACGGGGCGGATGGGATTGTGTGGGTGGATTTTTGCTGCTTCGTGCTACACTGTTGCAACAAGTCAGCTTCCTAGACCGCGCTTTCCGCTGTGATTCCGTCATGATTTCCCTCCTAAGCCGCCTTCTTTCGCGCAAGACCGCCCTGCATTTGTTGGCGGTCTTGCTGCTGCTGGCGCAGACCCTGGGAGCCATGCACCGGGTGGCGCACGCGGGTATCGCGACGCCGCAGCAGATATCGGCGGCGGCCGCTCAGGGCAATGGCTGGAACGACCTCTTCGGCCACGATGCCGGCGCCGGTTGCGACGACTGGAACGCTGCCTTCTCGGCTGATGCCAATCCCGATACCGGCGTTCCCGATCTGGCGATCATCGCCGCCGATAGTAGCGCCCCGGTTTCGTATTTCCAGCAGTACTTCGTCAACGCTCCTGAAGGACTTTCCCTCGCCCGCGCGCCACCGCGCGTCTGAACGAAATCCGTCCCGGTCCCGGCGCCCGTTCCAACTCAGCCGGCCCCATTTCGTTTATTTGCAGGGAAAGTCCATGAATCGTTTTTTTCGACCCAAGGCGGTGTTTCGCCTTACCGTTATGACCTATTGCCTGTCGCTGGCCGGTTTGGTGAGCGCGCAGGCGGCGCCCGACGGCGCTGAAACCGCGCCGGCCGCGCCCGCTGCCGACGCATCTGCCCAACCCGCTGCCAAACCCAATGCAAAACCCGATGCCAAGCCGGCCACCAAACCCGCTGACAAGCCGCAGGTGCTGGAGGCCGTGGAGATCACCACCCGCCGCCTGGACGCCGCACGCAACGGCCTTTCGCCGGATACCGGCAGCAGTATTTTCAACTTTGATCGCAAGGACATCGGCAATCTGCCGCTGGGTGACAGCACGCCGCTGAACCAGGTGATCCTGCAGGCCCCCGGTGCGGTGCAGGATTCGTTCGGCCAATTGCATGTGCGTGGCGACCACGGCAATCTGCAATACCGCGTCAACGGCGTCATCATCCCCGAGGCCATCTCCGGTTTCGGTCAGGCGCTGGACACGCGCTTCGCCGATCAGATCAATATCCTCACCGGCGCTTTGCCAGCGCAATACGGTTACCGCACCGCCGGGATCGTGGACATTCAATCCAAGGGCGCCAGCGCTGAAAATGGCGGACGCATCAGCCTGGTGGCCGGCAGCCGCAGCCACGAGGAAGGCAGCCTGGAAGTGGGCGGCACGCAGGACCGTCTCAGCTACTACCTGACAGGCTCTTATGTGCGTAACAACCTGGGCATAGAAAATCCCACGCCGGAACGCAATGCGCTGCACGACGCCACCCGCCAGGAAAAGGGCTTCGGCTATGTTTCCTATTTGCTTAACGACAATAGCCGCCTGAGCCTGCTGTTCGGCATCGCCGACAACAAGTTCCAGATCCCCAACGTGGCCGGCCAGACGCCTTCGTATGTACTGAGCGGCGCGCTGGTGATCGATTCCCGCAACCTGGACGCGCGCCAGAACGAAAAGAACCAGTTCCAGGTGCTGACCTACCAGGGCAGCCTCGGCGACAGCAGCGACTATCAGATATCTCTGTTCCACCGCTACACCGATCTGGCCTACCTGCCCGATCCTGTCGGTGACTTGGTGTACAACGGCATCGCCGCGCAAATCCTGCGCAAGAACGAGGCGCAGGGCGTGCAGGCCGATATGAGCTTTCACGCGGGCGCCAGCCACATCCTGCGCAGCGGCCTGTTTTATCAGCGCGAGCATTTCAGCGTGGCCAACCGCTCGCAGGTGTTCCCGGCTGACGATGATGGCAACCAGACCGGCACCGTGCCCCTGACCATACAGGATGATTCGCGCATCGTCGGGCGTTTGTTCGGCGTCTATCTTCAGGACGAATGGAAGGTGACGGACAAGCTGACCGTGAACTACGGCGCGCGTTACGACCGCGCCAACACCGTGGTCGAGGAAAGCCAGCTGAGCCCGCGCCTGGGGCTGGTGCTGGAGCTTTCGCCTACGCTGCGGGTGCACGCCGGCTACGCGCGCTATTTCACGCCACCGCCCACCGAGAAAATCGACACCACCTCGATTGCCAAGTTCCAGAACACCACCAATGCGCTGCCGTCGGATGCCAATACCGCCGTGAAATCGGAGCGTTCGGATTATTACGACGTAGGCTTTTCGTATTTGGCCTCGCGCGATCTCACGCTGGGCGTGGACGCCTATTACCGCAAGGTTCAGCACCTGCAAGACGAGGGTCAGTTCGGCAACGCGCTGATTTTCTCGGCCTTCAATTTCGAGCGCGGCAAGGTGTACGGCGTGGAGTTCTCGGCCAACTATCACCACGAAAACGTCACGGCCTACGTGAACCTGGCCGCCTCGCGCGCCATGGGCAGGAGCATCGAGACCGGGCAGTTCAACTTCGGCGACCAGGAGCTGGCCTATATCGCGCAAAACTGGGTGCATCTGGATCACGACCAGGTGTTATCCGGGTCGGCCGGGGCCTCCTATCGCATGGGCAGCACCACGCTGGCGACCGACGCCCTGTACGGCAGCGGCCTGCGCCGCGGCTTTGCCAATACCGAGCACCTGCCCGGCTACACCCAGGTCAACGCCAGCCTGACGCACGGTTTCAGCCTGGCCGGCACCGGCAAATGGGAGGTGCGGTTATCCCTGCTGAACCTGTTCGACAAGACGTTTCAGTTGCGCGATGGCAGCGGCATTGGGGTAGGGGCGCCGCAGTTCGGCATACGCCGCACGGTGTATGTCGGTTTGAGCAAGGATTTTTAGTGCGGTAGCTTGGCAGCAAGACCTACTTATAATGGTAATCCATGCACGTTCAGCGCGTCATTCCGGCGAAGGCCGGAATGACAGTTTTGCCAAAGAAAAAGCCCCGCAGTGCGGGGCTTTTCATCCAGCCAAAAACCGTGAAACGGCTCAGGAGCGCTGTGTATAGATGGCCCAGAGCTTGGCCAGCTCGGCCGTGCCATCGGTGCCACCTACGCTCTTGAGGGTCTGCACTGCCTTGGCCTTTTGGCCGGCGATGGCATAGGCAATGCCGAGGTGCAGGTTGGCGTCTTCGGGGCGCTTCAGTCCACCCTTCTTGATGCCGGCTTCCATCAACGGAATGCCCTTGGCGGCCTGACCTATATTGACGTAGTTGAAGCCCAGCGTCACCAACGCATTTCCGTCCTTGGCCGCCTCGGCGGCAGCCTGATCTCCACCTGATTCCAGCGACTTGCGGGTTTCGGTGGCTTTATTCTCTGCCAGATCCTTTAGGCGCTTCTGACGGTCGGCATCCGCGCCCTTGCCCAGGGCGTTGTTGCTGTAGCCGGCATCGACAATCTTTTTGGCTTCAATGGCCGAGCCGGCTTGTATGGCCAACTGCGCCATTTCCATATAATCGTTGGTCTTGTCCAGGTTGCCGGTGGCCAGCTGCAGGCGATAGACGTCCAGCATCAAGCGGTCTGAGAAGCCGCTCTTGCGTTGCAGGCGGTTGAGCACGTCCAGCCAGAGGCCCTTTTTCGGATAGTAGTTCAGCAGCTTTTCGATAGTGGCCACATAATTGCCGGTGTCCTTTTGCTTGAGGTAGCAGTTGGCAAGCAGTTGCAGCTTTTCCTCATTGGGCGTGCGGCCGGCTTTTTCATCGGCCTGCACGTCTTCCTGCGCCAGCTTGCCGGCCAGGGCGAAGTCACCAGAGAGGAAGTAGGACTGCAGGATCAGTGTGCGGGTCGCTGCCGTGCCGGCACCGGCGGCCTGCGCCTTTTGTGCGTACTTGATGGCGTTGGCATAGTCGTGGGCGCGATAGTACAAACTGGCCAGGCTGTCCATCATCTTGCCTTGCTCGGCAGCCGGCACCTTGCCGGAAGCCAGCACGTTTTCCAGAGACTTGATGGCACCGGCAGTGTCGCCCGCGCCCAAGGCCGCAGAACTACGCATGCGCTCTACCATGAAGGATTCATAGGCGGTCTTGCCGGAAACCTGGTCGGCCTCGTGGACCTTGGTCATTGCTTCCTTGTACTTGCCCGCCTTCATCAGGCTGGCGGCGTCCTGCAGTGGCTTGCCCACTTCCGGTCGCACAGACTCCTGTGCAAACAGCGCACCGCTTGCGCTCACTGTGAGGGCGGCGGCCAGCAGGGTACGCGAAAGAATTTTGGGGAATTTCATGGACGCATCTCCAAATGAAAACCGGAACGTGCTTTGCAACACGTTCCGGCTTGAGGGGTCTTACTTAACGAACTGTTCGTTGCCGACGATTCCGATTTTGGTGACTCCCAGCCGTTGCGCAGCAGCCATCACCGTCATTACGCGACCATAGGTAACCAGCTTATTGGGACGAAGATGCACCTCCGGCTGATTATCGCCTTGCGAGGCGATTTCCTGCAGGCGTGCTTCCAAGTTACCCTTGTCGACCATGCCGCTGGCGACAGTCTCGCCGTTGAACAGGATGGAACCGTCGAAGTCGACGTCGATCTGCACGACCGGCGGCGGCACCGGGGGAGGTGTGGACGGCCCCACCGGCAGGTTCAGGTTCACTGCATGCATCTGGATTGGAATGGTGATGATAAGCATCACTAGCAATACCAACATCACGTCGATCAACGGCGTGGTGTTGATTTCCATCATCGGTTCCGGATCTTTGCCGGCGCCGGGGCCTACGCTCATACCCATGGTAGTTTTCCCTTTCGCCCGCTAGAACGAGGTGAAGTTGTTGGCAGGCGGCTCCATGATGAAGCCGAGTTTGATGATACTGGCGCGCTGGCACGTGTAAATCACCTTGCCGACCGACTCATAGCGCGCGCCGGAATCACCGCGGATATGCACTTCCGGCTGCGGATTTTTCACCGCCTCAACCTTCAGCCTGTCGAACAGGGCATCGGTGTCCGCAAGCTTCGTCAGACCCCAGTAGATGTCGCCCTCGTGATCCACCGAAATGATGATGTTTTCCGGTTTGCTCTGAATCGGCTTGTTTTTGTCGTGCGGAAGGTCGAGCGCGACACTCTGGGTGATCGCCGGAACGGTGATCAGGAAGATGATCAGCAGCACCAACATGACGTCCACCAGGGGCGTCGTGTTGATTGAAGACATGACTTCGTCTTCGGCTTCATCCGATCCTACATTCATTGCCATGGCAGGCTCCTGTCAGGACAACGTTGATTACTTCTTGCCGCTCATCAGCACGGAGTGCAGGTCGGCGGAGAAAGCTTTGACCTTTTCCATGGCAACTTTATTGCGGCGGATCAGCCAGTTATAAGCCAATACGGCCGGCACAGCCACGGCCAGACCGATGGCGGTCATCACCAACGCCTCGCCCACCGGGCCGGCCACCTTGTCGATGGAGGGTTGGCCGGAAAGTGCAATTGCCGTCAGCGCGTTTAGGATTCCCCACACGGTGCCGAACAGGCCGACGAAGGGCGAGGTGGAACCCACGGTAGCCAGAAAGGCCAGGCCATCCTGCATACGGTTGCCGACGTTTTCACTGGCGCGCTGAACCGACATAGTGACCCAGTCGTTCATATTGACGTCGCCCATCAGGCCGCTGTGGTGCTGGGTGGCCTGCACGCCACTTTCAGCAATGAAACGGAAGGCCGAGCCTTCTTTCAGGGTGGCGACGCCTTGTTGCACCGAACCCGCTGACCAGAAAGTGTCAGCAGCCTCCTTGGCTTCCTTCAACAGGCGGCGTTGTTCGAACAGCTTGACCACCAGAATGTACCAGCTACCCATGGACATGATCAGCAGGATGCCTAGCACGGTCTTGGAGACCAGGTCGCCGTTCTTGATGGTGTGCATCAATCCGTAGGGGTTCTCCACTTCCTTCAAATCCGTGGCGGCTGCGGGCGCCTTGGGAGCTTCCGGGGCTTGTGCCGAAGCGGTTACGGGCTGAACCACCACTACAGTTGTCACGGCCACGGGGGCCGCTGCGATGACGATAGCTGCAAGCAGCGCGGGGATGCGTTTCAATAAAGACATGATTCCTCCACTAAAAACCAGATAAAAATAAATTTTTCCTACCGGTTATTCGGTAAGTTTGAACGAGAAAGGTACTTCAACCGTGACATCCGCTCCCTGGCCCTTGCACTGGAACTGACGCACCGAGCTCAGCGAAACACTGTTGAATACTCGGTTGCTGGAGCTGATGATCTTCGGATCCCTGATTTCGCCGGTAGCGGTTACAACAAATTGCACCACCACCTCTCCGCTCAGGCCCTCGCGGCGCGCTGCCATCGGGTACTGGATTTCTGAGCGGATTTTTTGCGAATTCGGACAAGCCACACCGACATTATTGGATGGTCCGGTGGCGGTTGGCGCAGCAGGTTTTGGCGGTGCGTACACGGGCGGCGCTACTACCGTGGACTTTTGGATAACGGGGGCCGGCGTCGGTGCGGTAATTTGCACTTCGGGCGGAGGTATGAAAGTGGGGGGCGGCTCCGCCAGCTTGGGCGGCGGCGGCGGTAAGTTTTCTGGCGGCGGCGGCTTTCTTTCTTCGATGATCTTGGTCTCGATGGGACCTTTGATGACCTCGATCATTTTGCGTGCCAGCCCATTAGCCAGCAAATAGCCTACGACTATATGAAAGAGCACCACCACGGTGATGCCCGCCAGGTGTTTACCTGGGTTTCTCTGCGAAGCTGCGTAATCCAACATCAACCGCTCCCCCTTCTTGCGTTACATAGCATAGCTGCCGAGACGGCCGCTAGCGTGCGAATCGGTTATTTTATCCAATTCCGGCCGGCAAAGCACAAGAGTTGTGCCGAATTGAGGAGATAAATTTGTTAACTTGATTTTGGAATAATTCGGCGCCAATTGGTATGCACCGGGCCGATTCAGGTTTGCCCCAGCCCGCACCACACTGTTACACTTTTGCCCCCGGCAGTTTGCCGGATGCTTGCCGGCGGATCGCCGGTAGGACCACTTTTTTGCCCCGGCCACCCCTCCATGCCTTCGCTGACCTTTTCCGGCTCTCCCTACCTGCTGCACCAGCCCTTTCCTCCGGCGGGGGACCAGCCCGCCGCTATCGAAAAGCTGGTCGAAGGCTTCAACGATGGCCTGGCCTTCCAGACCCTGCTGGGGGTGACCGGCTCCGGCAAAACCTACACCATGGCCAACGTCATCGCCCGGCTGGGCCGGCCGGCCCTGGTGATGGCGCCCAACAAGACCCTGGCCGCGCAGTTGTACGCGGAAATGAAGGAGTTTTTCCCGGAAAACGCGGTCGAGTACTTCGTTTCCTATTATGACTATTACCAGCCGGAAGCGTACGTGCCTTCCCGCGATCTTTTCATCGAAAAAGACTCCTCGATCAACGAACATATCGAACAAATGCGACTTTCTGCTACAAAGTCGTTACTTGAGCGCAAAGATGCAGTAATTGTTGCCACCGTGTCGTGTATTTACGGTATCGGCGACCCCAGCGACTATTACGATATGCGCATGCTGGTGCGGCCCGGCGACAAGGTGGCCCAGCAGGACCTGATCCGGCAATTGACGGCCATGCAGTACGCCCGCGCCGAACTGGATTTCCGCCGCGGCACCTTCCGCGTGCGCGGCGACACCCTGGATGTCTTCCCCGCCGAAAATGCCGAGACGGCACTACGGATTTCGATGTTCGACGACGAGATCGACGCCCTGACTATTTTCGATCCCCTGACCGGCCACACCCTGCAAAAAGTGCCGCGTTTCACCGTGTTCGCCAAGAGCCATTACGTGACCCCGCGCGGCACCACCCTGGCGGCCATCGAGGGTATCAAGGAGGAACTGCGCGACCGCATCGACTTTTTCCAGCGCGAAAACAAGCTGCTGGAAGCGCAGCGCATCCAGCAGCGCACCACTTTCGACCTGGAGATGCTCAACGAAATCGGCTTTTGCAAGGGCATCGAAAACTATTCACGCCACCTGTCGCGCCGCCAACCCGGCGAACCGCCGCCGACCCTGGTCGATTACCTGCCCAAAGACGCGCTGATGTTCATCGACGAAAGCCACGTCACCGTGCCGCAGGTAGGCGGTATGTATAAAGGCGACCGGGCGCGCAAGGAAAACCTGGTCGATTACGGCTTCCGCCTGCCCTCGGCCCTGGATAACCGGCCGCTGCGTTTCGACGAATTCGAACGCATGATGCGCCAGACCGTGTTCGTATCCGCCACCCCGGCCGATTACGAAGAAAAACACACCTCGCAAGTAGTCGAGCAGGTGGTGCGGCCCACCGGTCTGGTCGACCCGGCCGTGATTGTGCGCCCGGCCTCCACGCAGGTGGACGATTTGCTGTCCGAAGTGAATTTGCGCGTGACGGCGGGCGAGCGGGTGCTGGTGACCACGCTGACCAAGCGCATGGCCGAGGACCTGACCGACTACCTGTCCGAGCACGGCGTCAAGGTACGCTATCTGCATTCGGACATCGACACGGTAGAGCGCGTGGAAATCATCCGCGATCTGCGCGCCGGCATGTTCGATGTGCTGGTCGGCATCAATCTGCTGCGCGAGGGCCTGGATATCCCCGAAGTCTCGCTGGTGGCCATTCTCGATGCCGACAAGGAGGGCTTCCTGCGCAGTACCCGTTCCCTGATCCAGACCATAGGCCGCGCTGCGCGACACCTGAACGGCACCGCTATTCTTTATGCCGACCGGGTTACCGATTCCATGCAGGCCGCCATCGCCGAAACCGATCGGCGCCGCGCCAAGCAGGTGGCCTTTAACAAGGAACACGGCATCGTGCCCAAGTCGGTCACCAAGCGCATCAAGGACATTATCGACGGCGCCTACGACATCGAGCAAAAGCGCGACGAGCAACGCGATATGCGCAAGGCGGCCCAGGACAAGGCCCTGTACGAGGTCATGAACGAAAAACAGATGGAGACCGCCATCAAAAAGATGGAAAAGGAAATGCTGGACGCCGCCCGCAACCTGGAATTCGAAACAGCCGCCAAGCTGCGCGACCAGTTGCGCACCCTGCGTAACCGTTTGCTGGCCTTCGGCGGCAAGGACGCGGCATGAGCGACCCCTATCTGCGTCACGTGCTGTTCGTCTGCACCGGCAATATTTGCCGTTCACCGACGGCGGAGGGGGTGTTCCGCAAGCTGGTGGAAGCCGGTCCGCTGGCCGGCAAGGTGGAAATCGACTCCGCCGGCACCCAAGGTTATCACGTCGGCCAGCCGCCCGATCCACGCGCCATTGAGCATGCCGCGAAACGGGGCATCGACATCAAGGAACTACGCGGCCGCCAACTGGGCGCCGACGATTTCGAGCATTACGATTTCCTCATCGCCATGGACGAGTCGCATATGCGCTATATGTCGGCGATGTGTCCCACCCGTTTGAAACACAAGATCGAGCGCCTGCTCGATTACGGCGGCAGCGACAAGCAAACCGAGGTGCCTGATCCTTATTACGGCAAGCCCAAGGACTTCGAACACGCGCTGGACCTGATCGAGCAGGGCTGCGCCGGTCTGCACGAATATATGGTTGACCAGCTGCGCGCCTCCGGACGTTACTGACCCGGGTGTTACTGACCGGCGCGTGGCCTACCAGCCGCCGGTCTTCAGCCAGGCGTCCACCTGCTCCAGGCGGTCGTGTCCCCAGAACGGCTCGCCGTCGACGACGATATAGGGCGAACCGAACACACCCAGCGCCAGCGAGGCCTCCACTTCGTGCTTCAGGCGGTCCTTGATGGCGTGGTCCGCCAGCGCGGCGGTCAGCTCTGCGCTATCCACACCCAGACGTGCGGCGACCTCCACCACGGTTGCGGCAGCGGTGATGTCGCGCCCCTCGGCAAAATAAGTCCGGTATAGTGCCTGCGCCAATTGTCGGGCCAGCCCCGCATCGCGGTCCTGCAGCCAGTAGAAGGCGCGCGCGGCGTTCTGGGTACCGATGGGGAAGGGCGCGGGTAACTGAAACGGGACACCCAAAAACTTGGCGGTGCGCAGAAAATCGCGTATCGAGTATTCGCCCTTCATGGGTTGGCCCACCAGAGGCGCGTTGCCGCTGGCCTTGAAGGCGGGGCCTAGCAGGATGGGGCGCCAATTCACGCTGCGACCGTGTTTGGCCGCGATGGCGTCGATGCGTTCGCTGGCCAGGTAGCCGTAGGGCGAGGAAAAATCGAAGTAGAACTCGATAGCCTTTGGCGTGTTCGGTGCGTTGGTTGGAGGGGGCATACTGGCTCCTGGTTGATGCGCCATCATAGAACAAAGCCGCGGCTGCAAGGCCTGCAAAAAAACAAAGGGCGCGAACCTTGCGGCCGCGCCCTTGTTTTAAAGCTGTGCTATCAGCCGGCGTTGTTCGGCGTATCGCCGTCGGTCTTGCCGGTTTCCACAAACACCAGCGGCTCGCTGCTGGTTTCGCGGTTTTTGCGCGGACGCGGTGCGCGGCGGCGCGGTGCCTCTTCTTCCACCACTGGGGCGGCAACCGCCTTGTCCGGCGCGGTTTCGATGATCAGCAGCGGTTCGGCTGCGGCGGCAGCGGCCTCGTTGTAACGCTTGCGCTGGCGCGGCTGCGCGCGCGGCGTGACCACGTCGCCGATCTGGTCCACCGGGCTGAAAGTGACTTCGCGGGTGGTGAACATCATTTGCTGCACGGATACCGGTGCGGCCGGCGCTTCCGCCACCGGAGCAGCGGCAGGTGCGGCCACCGGCTCGGAGGCCGTTTCGACGGCCGGTTTGGCAACAGCGACTGGTGCCGGTGCGACGGCCTCGTGTGACTCTTCCGCGACCGGCAGGGGTTGCGTCTTCATCGCGTCGAAGCTGGGCTGCACGGGTGCGGCCTGCGGCGCGGCATGGGAAACCGCTTCCACGGCGATACCGGCGGTGGCTACCGCGACTACGGCTGCCTCGGCCGGAAACAGCGTACCGTTGGTTTGTTCGGCTGCCGGCGCATCGTTGCGCGGCGTGCGTTCTGCGCGCTCCGGACGGTCACCGCGCTCGCCACGGTCGCGTCCACCGCGTCCACGGCGGCGACGGCCGCGTCCTTCGCCATCCGGTTGTTCCATATGCTTGGCTTCCAGGGCCGGCTTGCCGGGCTGGGCATTGCGCGGCTTTTGCTCACGCGGCTCCTGCGGACGGGCGCCATCGCTGCGCTCGGCGCGCTCTGCATTTTCCGCTTTGGGCGGGCGCTGGTCGCGCTTGTTGTCACGCTGCGCATCGCCTTCGCGGTCCTTGCGCGGGCCCTGGCCCGGACGCTGCTGGCCGTCGCGCCCGCCACGATCACCACGGTCGCCGCGATCATTACGCTTGCCGTCGCGGCGGCTGCGGTCGTTGCCGCCTCTGCCGTCGCGTCTTTCCTGATCGCGGTTCGGTTTGGTGGCAGGCGCCGGTGCTTCCGGTTCAGAGCCGAACAGGCCCATGAAGCGTTGCCACAGCGAGGGCGCGGGTTTGGTTGCGGCGGCTGCCGGGGCGGCGGCGCGCGGCGCGCGTGCGACCGGGTCGGCAGCGATAGGTGCGGGTTGGTCGGGCGTGATGCCCTTGACCACCGGTTCCGGACGTGAAGGCTTGGACTCCGGCGCGGCCGTGGGCAGCTTGGCGGCGACGTCTTCGGCCGGCTTGGTAACCATCTCGTAACTGGGGGTGGCGGCGTCGAGTTTTTCGGAATCGTGGCGCAGGCGCTCGATTTCGTAATTGGGCGTTTCCAGATGCACGTTCGGGATCAGCAGAACGTTGACCTTGAAACGCGTTTCGATAACGTGAATGTCCTGACGCTTTTCATTCAACAGGAAGGTTGCGACATCGACCGGCACCTGCGCGTGTACCGCGCCCGTGCCTTCCTTCATGGCCTCTTCCTGGATGATGCGCAGGATGTGCAGGGCCGAGGAGGCGGTATCGCGGATATGGCCTACGCCGTGGCAGCGCGGGCAGGGGATGTAGGACGATTCCGACAGTGCGGGCTGCAGGCGCTGACGCGACAATTCCAGCAAACCAAAGCGCGAGATCTTGCCGGTCTGCACGCGGGCGCGGTCGTGGTGCAGCGCGTCGCGCAGGCGGTTTTCCACTTCACGCTGATTCTTGGTCGATTCCATGTCGATGAAGTCGATCACCACCAGGCCGCCCAGATCGCGCAGGCGCAGTTGGCGGGCGATTTCATCGGCCGCTTCGCAGTTGGTGCGGAAGGCGGTGTCCTCGATGTCGTGGCCGCGCGTGGCGCGAGCCGAGTTGACGTCGATGGAGACCAGCGCTTCCGTGTGGTCGATAACGATGGCGCCACCGGCCGGCAGCGATACTTCGCGGCGGTAGGCGGTTTCAATCTGGTGCTCGATCTGGAACCGCGAGAATAAAGGCACGTCGTCGTGATAAAGCTTGACCTTATTGACGTTGGCCGGCATCACCGTGGACATGAACGACTGCGCCTGTTCGAAAATTTCCGGCGTATCGATCAGGATTTCGCCGATGTCAGGCTGGAACAGGTCGCGGATGGCGCGAACCACCAGACTGGATTCCAGATAGATCAGTTCTGGCGCCTTCACTTCATTGCCGGCGCCCTCGATGGCTTCCCACAGTTGCAGCAGGTAATTCAAGTCCCACTTCAGTTCTTCGGCGGTGCGGCCGATGCCGGCGGTACGGGCGATAACGCTCATGCCTTCCGGAATGTCGAGCTGGTCCAGGGTTTCGCGCAATTCGGCGCGGTCGTCGCCTTCGACGCGGCGCGAGACGCCGCCGCCGCGCGGGTTATTGGGCATCAGCACCAGATAGCGGCCCGCCAGCGAAACGTAGGTGGTGAGCGCAGCGCCCTTGTTGCCGCGCTCGTCCTTCTCGACCTGCACCAGGATTTCCTGGCCGACCTTGAGGTTTTGCGCGATCTTGGCGCGGGTGCCGTCGCCGTCTTCGCCCTGCACGTATTGGCGGGTCAGTTCCTTGAAGGGCAGGAAACCGTGGCGCTCGGCGCCGTAATCGACGAATACCGCTTCCAGCGAAGGCTCGACGCGGGTGACGCGCGCTTTATAGATATTGCTCTTGCGCTGCTCCTGGCCGGCGTGTTCGATATCTAGGTCAACCAGCTTCTGGCCGTCGACGATGGCAACGCGCAGCTCTTCGGCTTGCGTTGCATTGAATAGCATTCTTTTCATGACAATCTTCTTTCTCGCGCAGACAGCGAGGCCGGAAGAAGAACGGCGGAAGAAAACTGCGCCAACTCGGCGCAGGGCGCAGCGAGTGTCAGTCTTGCCGATTTAGGCGTGACAAGGCGGGTAGCCGCAAGGAGAACCTTGCACTTCCGCTGAAAATCCGTGATGTGGTGAATCGGTTTTTCATTACACTTTTTTCGCTACGCTGTGGGCCCAGCCGTGGCCGGAAACCCATTTCGTTCCGTAAGCGGGCGGCCGAAAAAGGGGCCACCTGCCTGAATCGTTCCATCTTCACGCCGCTTGCTGCTCCGCACACAAAGTCTTTGGACTTCGCATCCCGGAGGGCGCGCGTAAATCGTTTAGTATCGCTACTTGTTTGGCCTAAGGCCGCGGTGAGCGAAAACGACCGCCGTTTTCCGCGTTTGACCGGTTTCGACGACGCTGGCGGTAGGTTTGAAGAACCGCGCGGGAAGCCGGAGATGCCGGACAAGGCGGTGATCCCGAAACCGGTCCCGATTGTGCGATAGGACGTGCCTTACATCGCGGTGGTCTGGACTCGCTTCAAAATCAACGAGATAACAGTATAACCTAAGATGCCCTCGACCGCCAAATCCCGTTCCCGGCCTCCCGCTGCCGTCCCGGCAGCCCCCCCAAAGGCGGCCCAGGTCCCGGAACCGGCGCGGAAAGTAATGATGGTCGAGGTGGACGAGAACAGCGCCGGCCAGCGCCTGGACAATTTTCTGATCGCCCGCCTCAAAGGCGTACCCAAAAGCCATATTTACCGCATCGTGCGCGGCGGCGAGGTGCGGGTAAACAAAGGCAGAGTGGACGTTTCCCACCGCCTGGCCGAGGGCGACCTGGTGCGTATCCCGCCCATTCGCCTGGCAGCCGAGCCGGACCCGGATACCGCCGAGGCCATGGCCCGCAGCGCCGGCATGGCACGCCAGAAGCTGCCGGTGCTATATGAAGACGAGGCCCTGCTGGCCATCGACAAGCCGGCCGGCCTCGCCGTGCACGGCGGCAGCGGGGTCGCTTTCGGGGTCATAGAATCTCTGCGCGAGCAGCGGCCCGAAGCCAAATTCCTGGAGTTGGTGCACCGCCTGGACCGCGAAACCTCGGGGGTGTTGCTGGTCGCCAAGAAGCGCTCGGCGCTGACCGCCATGCACTCCCTTCTGCGCGGTGACACAGATAAGAAGATCGCTAAACATTATTCCGCCCTGGTGAAGGGCGACTGGCCGGACGAAAAGCGCAGCGTGCGCATCAAGCTCAGTAAATACCTCACCGAAAGCGGCGAGCGCCGCGTCGCGGTTGATCCCGAAGACGGGCGTGAGTCGCACACCGTTTTTACGCGGCTGGAACGCATAGCCAAAAAAGCGACCCTGCTGGACTGCGATATTCGCACCGGCCGCACCCATCAGATCCGCGTACACCTTGCACATTTAGGCTTTCCGATCGCCGGCGACGACAAGTACGGCGACTTCGCCTGGAACAAGGTCATCCAGGCCAGGGCGCAGGGTGGTCTGAAACGCATGTTCCTGCACGCACGCAGCATCGCTTTTGCCCACCCGCTGAGCGGTGAGGCCTTGCTGATCGAATCGCCGCTGCCGCCGGACCTGGTGCATTTCCTGGAATTTCTGCGGCGATGAGCGTGCGGCGCTACGATCTGGTGGTGTTCGACTGGGACGGAACCCTGATGGATTCCACCGGCCTGATCGCCGATTGCATACGTCTGGCGGCGCAGGATCTGCGCTTTCCGGTGCCCAGCGTGCAAGACGCCAAACAGATCATCGGCCTCGGCCTGGTGCCCTCGCTGGCCTTATTGTTTCCGCGCCTGTCCGAACTCGACCAGCAGGCCTTCGTGGCGCGCTTTCGCGAACATTATTTGCCGCGCGATCACGAGGCTAGCCTGTACCCTGGCGTGGTCGATTTGCTGAAAAACCTGGCTGCGCCCGAGCGCTGCCTGGCAGTGGCCACCGGCAAGCCGCGCCGCGGCCTGGAGCGGGCGTTTGTGCACAGCGGCCTGCGCGAACATTTTCATTTTTCGCGCTGCGGCGACGAAGGCTTCGCTAAACCGCACCCGGACATGCTGTTGAAACTGATGCAATTCAGCGGCGCCGATGCGGCGCGCACCCTGATGATAGGCGACACCACCCACGACATGCTGATGGCGCACAACGCCGGCGTGGCCGCGGTCGGCGTGGCTTATGGCGCGCACCGGCGCGAAGCCCTGCAGGGCACGGGCGCGCTGGCCATTGCCGATAACGTACCGGAGCTGGCCGCATGGCTGACGGCGCACGCCTGATTTGTCCGCAGGCCGCCCTGGAAGACGGCGGGCGGGCAGTGCGCTTCGAGGTCGAACGCGACGGCCGCGTGCTGCCGGCCTTCGTCTGCATGTGGCGCGGCCAAGTGCATGCCTTTCTCAATCACTGCCCCCATCGCGGCACCGAACTCGACTGGCAGCCCGGCGAGGTATTCGAGGAAAGTCGCTTATACTTGATGTGCGCCACCCACGGCGCGCTGTTTGAACCCGACAGCGGTCTTTGCGTAGGGGGCCCCTGCCACGGTGCGTCGCTGATCCCGGTCGCGGTGCGGGTGGAAGAAGGGCAGGTATTTTTAGGGCAGGGCTATCGTCTGGTGCATACCACCCAGGCTGCTCCGCCGCAGTCCGGACAGGAACACGATGGCTGAGATGGAACCGAATTCGAGTAACGCCCCAGGCTGGGAACGCAGTTTTCTGGAAAAGCTGGCCATGGCGACGGTGGCCGAGCAGCGCGCTGCGCGCCGCTGGCGCGTTGCGCTGAGCCTGGCCTGGCTGGTGTTCTGGGTATTGCTGTTGCTGATACTCGCCTCCTGGACCGGCGGCCGGCACGAAGCGGCGTCCCAGGAAAAGCACACCGCCCTGATCGATTTGAAGGGCGTCATCTCGGCGGACTCCAAGGCCTCGGCCGACAAAATCATCGCCTCCCTGCAGGCGGCCTTCAAGGATAAAAACACCCAGGGCGTGGTGCTGCGCATCAACAGCCCCGGCGGAAGCCCGGTGCAGGCCGGTTATATCAATGACGAAATCAAACGCCTGCGCGGCCTGCATAAGGACATTCCGCTGTACGTGGTAGTGCAGGACATCTGCGCTTCCGGTGGCTACTACGTGGCGGCCGCCGCCGACAAGATCTACGTGGACAAGGCGTCCATCGTAGGCTCCATCGGCGTGCTGATGGACGGCTTCGGTTTTACCGGCGCCATGGACAAGCTGGGCGTCGAACGGCGCCTGATCACGGCCGGCGAAAACAAGGGCTTTCTCGATCCTTTCTCGCCCATGAATCCCGAGCAAAAAAAATACGCCAAGGAAATGGTCGATGAAATCCACCAGCAATTTATTGCCGTGGTGCGCGCCGGGCGCGGCAAGCGTTTGAAGGAATCGCCGGAAATGTTTTCGGGCCTGGTCTGGTCGGGGGAAAAGAGCGTTGCCATCGGCCTGGCCGATGCCATGGGCGGGCTGGACTACGTGGCGCGCGAGGTGATCAAGGCCGAGGACATCGTCGATTACACCGAGGCCGAGTCTTTTTCCGAGACCCTGTCGCGCAAGCTGGGCGCTTCGGCTGCCGATACCTTCTGGAACGGCCTGATGGAATCCGTCAATGCCGGCCGCTCGCGCTTGCGCTGACCGGACCTCTCGCCTGACATGATCGAACACTTCTTGTCGCTACCCCAGGTTTGCCGGTGAAACGCGATCCCGCCAAAACCCGCGAAGCCCTGCGCGCCGTTGACAACCAGGCAGCGCCGGTGCAGCCCGCCAACGACGAAACTGGCGTGATCAAGGCGCGCCGCGCTTCCGGGCTGACGGTGCGCATCGCCCTGGGCTTCGGCGTGATGACGCTGGTGTTTTCACTGATCCTGGGTCTGCTGGCCTCGCAACTGATCTCGGTGCTGGGCCTGTCGCCGCGCGATGCTGCCGTGGTCAACAGCTATGTGCTGTGGTGGGGGCTGGGCGCGGTGCTGGTGTCCGGCCTGCTGGGCATGCTGATCGCCCGCCAGATCGGCGAGCCGATCCGCAGACTCACCGAGGAACTGTCGCTGGGCGAAACCCGTCACTACCCCTGGATCGCCAGCGTTTATCACGAGTATGCCGAGCTGGAGCAGTTATCGCAGACCATACGCGGCCTGGCTAAATCGGTGGGGCAGCGCGAGCTTGAGCTTTCCACCAGCGAACAGAAATTCCGCGAGGCCTTCGATCTGGTTGGTGTAGGCCTGGTGCAGGTCGATACCGACGGCCGCTTCCAGATCGTCAATCGCCGTTTTTGCGAAATGCTGGGCTACAGTCGCAACGAGCTGGTCGGTCGGCGCTTCATCGACGTCACCCATCCCGAAGACCGCCCCTCGGAAGAGTTGCTGCTGCGCGAAGCCGCCGCCGGCAAGGACACGCCGCTGAAGCGCGAAAAGCGCTACCTGCGCAAGGATGGCAGCGTGGTCTGGGCGCAGCGCTCCGGCGTGCTGGTGCGCGACGTAGAAGGCCGGGTGATGTACGGCCTGGGCTCCATCGAAGACGTTTCCGAATACCACGCCTCGCAGGAAACCCTGCGTGCCCTGAACGCCTCGCTCAAGGCCATCGTCGAATCCTCACCACTCGCGATCTACTCGGTAACGCCCGCTGGCATCGTCACGCTTTGGAACCCGGCCGCGGAAAAAATGTTCGGCCTGCGCGAGGCCGAGGTGCTGGGCAAGCGCTCGCCGCTGTTTACCAACGGCAATATCGAGCTGGGCAGCGATATACGCGCCCGCGTGCTGGCCGGCGAAACGATTCACAACCACGAGGTGACGCGCGTGCATCCCGGCGGCCTGCCGATGGAAATCAGCTACGCGGCCGCACCCCTGCGCGGACCGAATCACGAAGTGGTGGGCATCCTCGCCACCTGCACCGACATCACCGCCATCAAGCGTACCGCCAGCGCCCTGGGCGACCAGCTGCGCTTCACCCAGGAACTGCTGGAGGTGATCCCTAATCCGATTTTCTACTCGGACCGCGAAGGCCGCTACCTGGGCTTCAATCTCGCCTGGGAAAAATTCTTCGGCCGCAAGCGCGAAGCGTTTTTCGGCCGCCGCGTCGGCGACCTGCTGCCGCCCTCGCTGGCCATCGCCTCCACCCAACGCGACCAGCAGGTGATCGAAACCGGCGAGATGGTGATCGGCGAGGTGCAGCTGCAAAACGCCGGCGGCGAAACCCGGCAGATACTCGAGCACGTCAGCCGCTTCACCAATCGTGAGGGCCGCGCGGCCGGCACCATACGCCTGCTCACCGACATCACCGATTTCAAGCAGGTGGAACAAGCCCTGCAGGCCTCCGAGCGGCGCTTCCAGGCGCTGACCGAAAGCGCCATGGATATCGTCACGGTGTTGAACGCCGATGGCATCATCATTTACCAGAGCCCCTCGGTGCGCCACCTGCTGGGGTTCGATCCCATGGACATGCTGGGCCGCAGCCAGTTCGAGATGGTGCACCGCGAAGACGTGGGCATGCTGCGTGAGCGCTTCCGCGAGCTGGTGCAGGACGGCGCCATGCAGCAGGCGGCCGAGTTCCGCGTGCGCCACAAGGACGGCACCTGGCGCACCCTGGAATCGATCGGCAAGAACTGTCTCGACGTGCCGGCGGTGTCGGGCGTGATCGTCAACACCCGCGACGTGACCGAGCGCAAGCAAATCCAGCAGCGCATCCAGCACCTGGCTTATCACGACGCCCTGACTGGCCTGCCCAACCGCTCGCTGATGCAGGACCGTATTTCGCAAACCATCAGCTACGCCGAGCGCTCGGGCAAGCGCCTGGCGGTAATGTTCATCGACCTGGACAACTTCAAGAACATCAACGACACCCTGGGCCACGATGTGGGCGACGAGTTGCTGCGGCAGATGTCGCAGCGCCTCACGCGTTCGGTGCGCGCCCATGACACCATCGCCCGCCAGGGTGGCGACGAATTCATCGTGCTGCTCGACCAACTGGACAACCACGTCGGCGCCTCCAAGGTCGCGCAGAACATCCTGGAGGCCTTGCGCGCCCCCTTCCAGTTGGGTGGTAGCGACCAGCACATCTCCGGTTCCATCGGCATCGCCTTGTACCCGGAAGATGGCCGCGACCCGCCGACACTGCTGAAAAACGCCGACACCGCGATGTTCCACGGCAAGAGCCTGGGCAAGAACACCTACCAGTTCTTCACCTCGCAAATGAACATCGCGGTGAAGCGCCGCGCAGTGCTGGAATCCAGCCTGCGCGCAGCCGTACAAAACGGCGATTTCACGCTGGTCTATCAGCCGCAAATCGACCTCAACACCGGCGCCATGGTGGCGGTGGAGGCGCTGGTGCGCTGGGTGTCGGCCGACAGCGGCACCATGATGCCGGGCGAATTCATACCGCTGGCCGAGGAAACCGGGCTCATCAGCGAACTGGGCCGCTGGGTGCTGCACGAGAGCTGCCGGCAAAACAAGAAATGGCTGGACCAGGGCCTGCCACCGCGCCGCGTGGCGGTGAACCTCTCGGCGCGACAATTGAACGACAAGGGCTTCGTCGACTCGCTGGAATACATACTTAACGACACCGGCCTCGACCCCTCTCTGCTGGAACTGGAAATCACCGAAAGCCAGGTGATGCGCCAGGGCGAGGGCAGCGTGCAGCTGCTCAATGAAATCGCCGATATGGGCGTGCACATCGCCGTGGACGACTTCGGTACCGGTTATTCCAGCCTCTCATATTTGAAGCGCCTGCCCATCGGCAAACTCAAAATCGACCAGAGCTTCATCCGCGACATCACCGTCGATCCGAACGACACCGCCATCGTCGTGGCCATCATCAATATGGCCAAGTCTCTGGATCTGGAAATCATCGCCGAAGGCATAGAGACCGCCGGCCAGTTGACGCTATTGCGCGCCAAGGGCTGCGGCGTGGGCCAGGGCTTTTACTTCAGCGTGCCGCTGAGCCCCGAGGATCTGGCGCCGCTGCTGGTGAAACGCTCGCTGCTGGCGCCGGTGTCGATGGCCTCGGACTGAGGCCGCTGCTGCCGTCCTACCCCTGGCCCCTCAAGCCAGAAACAGAAACAGGGCGGGGCGTTTGCCCATATCGAAAGCCTGCTTGCGCCAATCGGCCACCGTGCGCGAACGAATCTCTTCGTCTGCGCTGGTCACGTTGACCGCCACGCATAAGCGCGTGCGCGGCGCCAGCGTTGCCAGCAGATCACCCAGCAGGGCCTGATTGCGATAGGGCGTCTCAATACACATCTGCGTCTGCTGCTTTTGACGCGATTCGCGCTCCAGGTCGGCGATGGCCTTGGCGCGTAGCGCCTTGTCCTGCGGCAGATAGCCGTGAAAGGCGAAGCGCTGGCCGTTCAGCCCCGAGGCCATTAGCGCCAGTAACAGGGAAGAAGGTCCCACCAGCGGCGCTACGCGTACGCCCAGCCGGTGGGCCACGGCGACGATATTGGCGCCGGGGTCGGCCACTGCCGGCGCGCCGGCTTCCGAGACCAGCCCCATATCGTGCCCGGCCAGCAGCGGCGCCAGCCATTCGTCCGAGGCCTGCTGGGCCGCGTGCTTGTCGATTTCCTGGATGCTGATTTCCTGTATCGGCCGGCCTATGTCCACGGCGCGCAAAAACGCGCGCGCGGTCTTGGCGTTTTCGGCGATGAAATAATTCAGCCGGCGGGTGATCGCCAGTACCTCCTCGGGAAGGATCAGGCGCGTGCTCACCGGCTCGGCCAGCGGCGTGGGGATCAGGTACAGGGTGCCGCGAGTTTGCGTGGCTGCGCTCATGCCAGCACCTGAAAATCCGCCCGGCGCAGCATATCGCCCAGAGCGATCAGCGGCAGCCCGATCAGGGCAGTGGGATCCTCGCTTTGCACCGATTCCATCAGGCTGATGCCCAGGCCCTCGGCCTTGGCGCTGCCGGCGCAATCCAGGGCGTCCTCGTGGTCCAGATAGTGGTCGATTTCCGCATCGCTGTAATGCCGCAGCGCCACCGAGGTGGGGATGACGCGGGTATCGGCCTGCCCGCTGTCGGTGTCGAGCACCGTCAGGCCGCTGTGGAATAACACGATCTGGCCGCGCATTTCCTGCAATTGCAGGCGCGCGGCCGACCGGGTGCCGGGCTTGCCGATGGGGCGGCCGCGCAATTCGGCCACCTGATCGGAGCCGATCACCAGCGCCCCGGCAAAGCGTGCGGCCACGCTGCGCGCCTTGCTTTCGGACAGGCGGCGGGCGGTTTCGGCCGGTTTTTCACCCGGAAGCGGGGACTCGTCGGTATCCGGTTTGGCCGTCTCGAAGGCAATCTGCAAACGGGAGAGCAGCTCGGCACGGTACTTAGAGGTCGACGCGAGGATTATTTTTTTCTTCAAAATCAATGACTTTTTGACATTTTATGGGAAAAATCATATCATACGCGCTGCGCTTTCCGGTGTTCGCATTCCGCCCTTATTCCCGCTCCGCCATGAGTTCCAGTCCGCCCCTGACGCTGTCCATAGACCGTTTTACCCGGCAAAAACAAAGCCTCAGCGGGCGTTTGTCGCCGGGGGACCTGCCTCGGCTGGCCGAATTTCTGCCCGAAAAGGCCGGGGAAATCGCCTACGAAATCCAGGGAAGCGAAACCAGCGATCTTTTAGGTAGGCAAAACAAACGACTTAAGTGTATAATTTCAGGTTGGTTTTTTCTGGTTGATGGCGAGAGCCTGGAACCCTTCCGGCACGAGTTGGCGATAGAAAGCCGGCTGATGGTGGTCAGGACCGAATCGGACCTGCCGCCGCTGGAAGCCGAATCCGACGACGAGGACTACATCGTCTGCCCCGCCGAGATGGACGTGGTGGAGCGGATCGAGGAAGAAATCCTGCTGAACCTGCCGTTCCAGGCCGTACGCCACGAAGCGTCGGTGGGAGCGAAAGGGCGCAGCCCGGCCCCGGCCGAAGCCAAGCCTGCCTCGCCGTTCGCGAAGCTGGCGGGACTGAAAAAACAGAGCTGAACCGCTGTTTCAAAGGCGGTGCAGCCAAGAACGTGCAGTACCGAATGATGTTGAATATTTGATTTCAGGAGAACTACCATGGCCGTACAACAAAACAAGAAGTCGCCCTCCAAGCGCGGTATGCACCGTGCCCACGACTTTTTGACCACTCCTCCGCTGGCGACCGAGCCGACCACCGGGGAAACGCATCTGCGTCATCACATTTCGCCGACGGGTTACTATCGCGGCCGCAAGGTCATCAAGACCAAGGCCGACGAATAATTTCGCGTTCACGCGCGAAATAAAAACAGACTGGCTGGTGGAAAGGCTGAGGACTTGTAACTAACAAGTCCCTCGGGGGAGACCTTTTCAACTATGCAGATCACCATCGCGATCGACGCAATGGGCGGGGACCACGGACCTTCGGTCACGGTGCCCGCCGCGCTGCAATTTCTCGAACGTCACGCCGATTGCCGCCTATTGCTGGTCGGCAAGCAGGATGTTGTCGACAACGAGCTGAAACGCGCCGCGCGTAAATACCCCGGCGTGGACGTCGCACGCGCCCGCGTGGTTGACGCTGCCGAAGTGGTGGGCATGGACGAGGACATACGCTCGGCCATACGCCACAAAAAACATTCCTCGATGCGCATTGCCGTCGACCTCGTCAAGTCGGGCGAAGCGCATGCCTGCGTGTCCGCCGGCAACACCGGCGCCCTGATGGGCACCGCTAAATTCGTTTTGAAGACCTTGCCCGGTATCGGCCGCCCCGCCATTTGCGGTGTGCTGCCCACGCGCAAGGGGCATACCTACGTGCTGGATCTGGGCGCCAACGCCGAATGCACGCCCGAACACCTGCTGCAGTTCGCCATCATGGGCGCCATGCTGTGCTCGGCGGTGGACGGCAAGCCCAACCCCACCGTGGGTCTGCTCAATATCGGCTCCGAGGAAATCAAGGGCAACGAAAACGCCAAGGCGGCCGGAGAACTGCTCAAGGCCAGCCATCTCAATTTCTACGGCAACGTCGAAGGCACCGATATCTACAAGGGCACCACCGATGTGGTGGTGTGCGACGGTTTTGTCGGCAACGTCATGCTGAAGGCTTCGGAAGGTATCGCCAAGATGATGGGCGACTTCATCAAGGAAGCCTATCAAAAGAACATTTTCACCAAGTTCGCTGCCCTGGTTTCCTATCCGGCCATCCGCGCTTTTCGCAAGCGCCTCGATCACCGCCGCTACAACGGCGCCACCCTGCTGGGCCTGCGCGGCATCGTCGTCAAGAGTCACGGCTCGGCCGATTCGTATTCTTTCTTTAAAGCGCTGGAACGCGCCCGCACCGAGGTGGAGCACGGCCTCTTGGGCAGCATCACGGCGGAAGTGGGGCGCCTGCACGCCGAAGGCTTGCTTTCCCCCCGGTCGGCCTCCGCAGAGACCGCAGATAGCGAGCACAGCGAAACCGTATGAGTAAAACCTACGCCCGTATCACCGGCACCGGCAGCTACCTGCCGGAAAAACTGGTCACCAATCACGATCTGGCCAAAACCATAGACACCAGCGACGAGTGGATCGTCTCGCGCACCGGCATACGCCAGCGCCACTACGCTGCCGAAAATCAGGACGCCAGCGACCTGGGCCTGATCGCCGCACAGCGTGCGATGAGCGCTGCCGGCGTGACCGTGGCCGATATCGATATGATCATCGTCGCGACGTCCACGCCCGACATGATTTTCCCCTCGACCGCCTGCATCCTGCAGGACAAGCTGGGCGTCAAGCACGCCATCGCTTTCGACGTGCAGGCGGTGTGCGCGGGCTTTGTTTATGGGCTCGCCACCGCCGAAAAATTCATTGCCAGCGGCGCCGCCAAATGCGCGCTGGTGGTGGGTGCGGAAGTGTTTTCGCGCATCATGAACTGGGAAGACCGCGGCACCTGCGTGCTGTTCGGTGATGGCGCCGGCGCCGTGGTGCTGCAGGCTTCCGATCGCCCCGGTATTCTTTCCACGCATTTGCACGCCGACGGCAGCCATCGCGGCGCGCTATGCACGCCCGGCACCGTGCAGAACGGCAAGACGCGCGGCAGCCCCTTCCTGACCATGGAAGGCGGCACCGTATACAAATTCGCGGTCAAGGCCTTCGAGGAAGTAGCCTGGGAAGCGTTGCGTGCCAACAATATGCAGCCGGGCGACCTGGATCTGTTCGTCTGCCACCAGGCCAACCAGCGCATCATCATGCACGCCGCCAAGAAGCTCGACCTGCCCGAAGATAAAGTGGTGCTGACGGTGGACCGCCACGGCAACACCTCGGCAGCCTCGATTCCGCTGGCGCTGGACGTAGCGGTGCGCGAAGGCAAAGTAAAAGCGGGCAACCGCGTCTTGATGGCGGCGCTGGGCGGTGGTTTCGCCTGGGGTGCAGCTTTGATGGAATGGTAGAAAGATAAAAACGCCATGAAATTTGCGATTACCTTTGCAGGGCAGGGCTCCCAATCCATCGGCATGATGGCGGGCTTCGCCGACATGCCGGTGGTGCAACAGACCTTCGAGGAAGCCTCGTCGCTGCTAGGCACCGATCTCTGGCAAATGATCAAAGACGGCCCGGCCGAACTGCTGGCGCAGACCGTCAATACCCAACCCATCATGCTGGTGGCCGGTGTCGCCACCTGGCGCACCTGGAAGGCTGAGGGCGGGCCCGATGCCGATTTCTATGCGGGCCACAGCCTGGGCGAATACACGGCATTGGTAGCGGCAGGCGCCATCGCCTTTGCCGAAGCCGTGCCACTGGTGCGCTTTCGCGCCCAGTCCATGCAGGATGCGGTACCCGAAGGCACCGGCGGCATCGCCGCCGTGCTGGGCCTGGAGGTCGATCAGATCCGCGCCGTTTGTGCGGACGCGGCGCAGGGCGAGGTGCTGGAAGCCGTCAATCTGAATTCGCCCGGCCAGATCGTCATCGCCGGTCACCGCACCGCCGTCGAGCGCGGCATGGCGCTGGCCAAGGAGCGCGGCGCCAAGCGTGCCTTGCTGCTGCCCATGAGCGTGCCTTCGCACTGCGCGCTGATGAAACCGGCGGCCGACAAGCTGCGTACTTATCTTGCCAATGTTGCGGTCAGCGTGCCGTCCAAACCGGTGCTGCAAAACGCCGATGTGCGCGCCTTTGCCTCCGGCGAAGAAATCAAAAACGCCCTGGTCGAACAATTGTTCCGCCCGGTGCGCTGGATCGAAACGGTTGAAACCATCGTGTCATCGGGAGCCGCTACCGTGGTCGAATGCGTGCCCGGCAAGGTGCTCACCGGTTTGAATAAACGTATCGCCGCCGAGGCGAATTGCCTGGCCGTCACCGATGCCGCCTCGTTGCGCGCGGCGGTGGCTGCGGTCAAGGCGTAGATCGGGAAGGAAACAAAAATGAAAAAACTCGAAGGCCAGATCGCACTCGTCACGGGCGCCTCGCGCGGTATCGGCGCCGCCATATTTGATTCCCTGGCTGCGGCCGGCGCCACCGTGGTGGGCACCGCGACCAGTGAAACCGGCGCTGCCGCCATCGACGAACGTGTCGCCGCCGCCGGCGCCAAGGGCGCGGGTGTGGTATTGCATGTGCAGGACGCAGCCCAGTGCGAAGCGGTGCTCAAGAATGTTGAAACCCGCTTCGGCGCGGTCTCGATACTCGTCAACAACGCCGGTATCACCCGCGACATGCTGCTGATGCGCATGAAGGACGAAGAGTGGAGCGAGGTCATGGAGACCAATCTCAGCTCCGTGTTCCGCCTATCGCGCGGGGTGCTGCGCGGCATGATGAAGGCGCGCAGCGGGCGCATCATCAATATCTCTTCCGTGGTCGGCTTCATGGGCAACGCGGGGCAAACCAATTACGTGGCGGCCAAGGCCGGCATGGTCGGCTTCACCAAGGCCCTTGCGCGCGAGGTCGGCAGCCGCAATATAACCGTCAACTGTGTGGCGCCCGGCTTTATTGAAACCGATATGACCAAGGCGCTGGCCGAAACGCAGGTGGCCAAGCTGGTGGAAAACGTGCCGCTGGGCCGCCTGGGGCACGCGGGCGACATCGCCGCAGCCGTGCTTTATCTGGCCTCGCCGGAGGCGTCTTACGTTACCGGCAACACCATTCATGTGAATGGTGGGATGTTCATGGATTAAGCAGCAGGCTAGCCGTCGATTCCGCGGTAAACGCGGCAATCGGCAGGGTAGCTAAGCAGTAAGGGGTTTACCGGGGTTTTTGGTAAAATACGATTTGTCACTTTCAGTTGGAGACGCAGCACATGGACAACATTGAAGCACGCGTAAAGAAAATCGTCGCCGAGCAACTTGGCGTGGACGAGGCCGAAATCAAGATCGATTCTTCCTTCGTGGAAGACCTGGGCGCCGATTCGCTCGATAACGTCGAACTGGTGATGGCGCTGGAAGAAGAATTTGAAACCGAGATTCCCGACGAAGCCGCCGAGAAGATCACCACCGTTCGCCAGGCCATCGACTACATCAACGCGAACAAGAAATAATCCGTCCCCAACGGGGGCGAATCGCCCCCTTCCGCTAGCCCCCAACCATCATGAGCAATCGGCGCGTCGTCATCACGGGTCTGGGCATCGTTTCGCCGGTCGGAAACGATGTCGCGACCGCTTGGGATAACATCGTCAATGGCCGCGGCGGCATCGGCCCCATCACCCGCTTCGACGCTTCGGCCCTGCCGACGCGCTTCGCCGGCGAGGTGAAGGGCTTTAACGCCGCCGACTGGATGTCGCCCAAGGAAGTGCGGCGCATGGATACCTTCATCCACTACGGCCTGGCCGCCACCAAAATGGCGCTGCAGGACGCGGGGCTGGAGATTACAGATGCCAATGCCGAGCGCATAGGCGTCAACGTGGGCTCGGGCATCGGCGGCCTGCCGATGATAGAGGACAATATTCGCGAAATGATCGAAAAGGGCCCGCGCCGCATCTCGCCCTTTTTCGTGCCCGGCTCCATCGTCAATATGGTGGCAGGGCTGATTTCGATCCAGTACGGCATGAAGGGACCTAACGTTTCCATGGTCTCGGCCTGCACCACCTCCGCGCACTGCATCGGTGAAGCCGGCCGCATGATCGAGTACGGCGACGCCGACGTGATGATTGCCGGCGGCACCGAATCGACCATCAACCTCTCCGGCATCGGCGGTTTCTGCGCCTGCAAGGCGCTGTCGGAACGCAACGACTCCCCTGAGACCGCCTCGCGTCCCTTCGACAAGGACCGCGACGGCTTCGTGCTGGGCGAGGGCGGGGCCATCCTGGTGCTGGAAGAACTGGAATATGCCAAGGCGCGCGGCGCACGCATTTATGCAGAACTTGGTGGCATGGGCATGAGCGCCGACGCCAACCACATCACCGCCCCCAGCATGGACGGCCCGCGCCGCGGCATGCTCGCCGCCATGCGTAACGGCAAGGTCAATCCCGAAGATATTCAGTATGTCAATGCGCACGGCACTTCCACGCCGCTGGGCGACAAAAACGAAACGGCGGCCATGAAGGCGGCTTTCGGCGAGCACGCCAAGAAGCTGGTGGTCAATTCCACCAAGTCCATGACCGGCCATTTGCTGGGCGCGGCGGGCGGCATCGAAGCGCTGTTCACCACGCTGGCGATCCATCACCAGATTTCACCGCCGACCATCAATATCGCCAATCAGGACCCGGAATGCGATCTCGATTATTGCGCCAATACCGCGCGCGAAATGAAGATCGAGGTCGCCATGTCGAACTCCTTCGGCTTCGGCGGCACCAATGGGTCGCTGATCATCAAGAAGTTCCGCTGAGCCTAGAGCCTCTGTTGCTTCCGGTGGCCCTGTGAAGCGCCTGATCCTGCTGCTGTTCCTGCTGATGCTGATCGCCGCTATTGCAGCCGGCGTCATTCTCAACGAGTTTGCACACGACCCATTGGCGTTGCGCAAATCCCCGTACGAATTCACGGTGGACAAGGGCGCTACCTGGAAAGGGCTTTCCAAAAAGCTCACGGACGAAGGGCTCGACTGCGACGCCCGCATGCTGTGGCTGGTGGGCCGTCTCAATGGACAGGGCGCCAGCATACAGGCAGGCAATTACCGACTGGAAGCGGGCGCCACACCGCTATCGCTGCTGCAAAAACTGGTCGATGGTGATGTCATTCCCATGTCGGTCACCTTCGTCGAAGGCATCACCTTTGCCGAACTGCGCGCGCAACTGGAAAACACGCCGGGCATCCGCGTGACGCTGAAGGGTCTGCCGGTGGCCGAGTTGCTGGCCAAGGTAGGCGCCGCCGAGAAGCATCCCGAGGGCCTGTTTTTCCCGGACACCTATCGCTACGCCGCCGGCACCACCGACCTGGACTTGCTGAAAAAGAGTTACCAGACCATGCAGCGCAAGCTCACCGAGGCCTGGGACGCGCGTGCGCCTGAACTACCGTACCGCAATCCCTATGAGGCGCTGATCATGGCCTCCATCATCGAAAAAGAAACCGGCCGCGCCGAGGACCGCCCTCTGGTGGCGGCGGTGTTCGTCAATCGCCTGCGCCTGCCCATGCGCCTGCAAACCGACCCTACCGTCATCTACGGCATGGGTGCGCGCTTCGACGGCAATATCCGCAAGAACGATCTCACCACCGACACGCCCTACAACACCTATACCCGCGACGGCCTGCCGCCTACGCCCATCGCGTTGCCCGGCGGCGCCTCGATACGCTCCGCCCTGCGGCCTGCGCAGTCGGACAGCTTATACTTCGTCTCCAGGGGCGACGGCACCAGCCATTTTTCCAAATCGCTGGAAGAGCACAATCGCGCCGTGGCGAAGTATCAGTTGCATCGTTAGCAAGCGGACAGCATGAGCGGCAAATTCATCACACTCGAAGGCATCGACGGCGCAGGCAAATCCTCGCACCTGGATTTCATCGCCTCGCGCATCCGCGCGGCCGGCAACGCCGTGGTGACCACGCGTGAGCCGGGCGGCAATCCCCTCGCCGAGCGCCTGCGCGACATCGTGCTCAACGAAAAAATGCAAGGCGATACCGAAACCCTGCTCATGTTCGCCGCCCGCCGCGAAAACCTCGCGATGGTGATCGAGCCCGCCCTGCAGCGCGGCGAGTGGGTCATTTCCGACCGTTTCACCGATTCCAGCTTCGCCTATCAATGCGGCGGCCGCGGTCTTTCCACTGAGCGCATGCACACCATCGAGCAATGGGTGCACGGCCATTTGCAGCCCGACCTTACTTTCCTGTTCGACGCCCCGGTAGCGGTGGCGCGCGAGCGCTTGGACCGCAACACGCCGGACCCGGATAAATTCGAGCGCGAGCAGCAGGCATTTTTCACGCGCGTGCGCGATGCCTACCTTGCGCGCGCGCAAGAATTCCCGCAACGCATCAAGGTCATCGACTCCGCCCGGCCGCTGGCTGCGATTCAGGCCGATCTAGCCGCCCACCTCGATGCCCTGTTGTAAGCGCACGCCATGATTACCCTGCTGCCCTGGCATCTGCACGGATTGCGCGACCTGCTGGCGCGGCGCGCCGCCCTGCCGCACGCGCTTCTCTTGCACGGCAAGCCCGGCATCGGCAAGGTCGAGTTTGCCCGCGCACTGGCCAACTCGCTTTTGTGCGAGGCGCCGCAGGACGGCATCGCCTGCGGCGAATGCAGCGCCTGTGGCTGGTTTCGCGAAGGCAACCACCCCGATTTTCGCGAACTGCTGCCGGAAGCGATGGCGGAGGACGATGAGGACGCCGAAGCCCCGGTAGATACGGACGCCAAGGACAAGAAAAAGAGCAAGGAAATAAAAATCGAGCAGGTGCGCGACGTGGCCGGCTTCATGACCCTCTCCACCCATCGCGATGGTTTTCGCGTGCTACTGATCCACCCGGCCGAGGCCCTTAACCCATCCGCCGCCAATGCGCTATTGAAAACCCTGGAAGAGCCGCCACCCGGCACCGCCATCCTGCTGGTCAGCGACCAGCTGGGGCGGCTACTTGCCACCATCAAGAGCCGCTGCCAGCGCGTACTGGTACCCGCGCCGGAGCATAACGAAGCGGTACGCTGGTTGAGCGAACAGGGCGTGGAAAAAGCCGAAACCGCCCTGGCCATGGCCGGCGGCGCGCCGCTGGAAGCCTTTGCCTACGCCGACCCCGCCTACCAGGCCGAGCGCGCGGCCTTTTTTGAAGCGCTGACCGAAAATGAAGTCGATTTCACCGCCGTCGCCCAGCGCTTCGAAAAATCCGAGCTGGCCCACGTGGTGATGTGGCTGCAAACCTGGGTGGGCGATCTCGCCTTGCTCAAATCGGGTGGCGAAATCCGTTATCACATTGACCGCAAATCGGCGCTGACCAAAGTCGCCGCGGGCCTGCAATTGCCCAAATTGTTCCGCTACGAGTCCGAGCTGCGCCAGGCGCGGCGCTTTGTGACCCACCCGCTGAATCCGAGACTTTTGCTGGAACAGTTGCTAATATCCTATCGCCTCGCCATTCACTGAGTTTGCCAACGAACACCATGGCCGAAGTCATACCAATCAAGCGCCCGGACGTCATCTCCCTCAACCTGAAAGGGAAGAGCGCCCTGTACGCTGCCTGGATGCCCTTGCTGAAGGGCGGCGGCCTGTTCCTGCCTTCCACCAAGGCGCATCAGTTGGGCGATGAAATCCTGCTGGTGCTGTCGTTTCTGGACGAGCCTACCAAGGTGCCACTGTCCGGCAAGGTAGTATGGATTAACCCGCCGCACGGCATCGGCAACCGCCCGCAGGGCGTGGGCATCGCGCTGCCCGACACCGACGCCGGCAAGGAACTCAAAAAGAAAATCGAGGGCATCCTCGCCCCCGTGGTCAAATCCGACCGGCCGACCCACACCCTCTAGCCGGCCCCCGGCTGCATCTCGGTAGCATATGGCCGTTAGCGGCCTTGCGGGAACTGCTGAGTCGCCGTTGCGTCCACCGACTCGTCGCCGCGCAGCACACAAGTGAAGGATGCCTGTTTGGCTCCTTCCAGCTTGTTTTTCTCGGTCAGCGTTACCGTGACGATAACGCGCTCCGCGGTGTTGGCCTCCATCTGCCAGATGCGCTTGTACATCTGGCTTGTTACCTGGAAGGTGTTGAATACATCGTGCAGGTCGGGGCGCATCATTTGAATGCAGGCGGCCAGCGTATCCTTCGAGGCCTGGCGATCCAGCGAATAACGTTTGTCTTTGTCCGTGCCCGTGACCCTGCCTGCGCCGCTGCTGCTGCCCCCCGGAGAACTGGGTGCATCGGGCCGCAGGGTTTTCTGGTCGCCTTTGGCGCAGGGAGTTTCCTGGTAGGCGATCTTGCCGTCATCGCCTTTGCATTTGAACAGTTCAGCGTAGGCGCCGGAACTAAAGGCTAAAGCCAAGCTTAGGCCTATACACGGAACCAACAGGGGGGGCAGCCTTTTCATGAGGTCTCCAAGGCGGGATCAGTTTTAAAATTGGCTAACCGGCTTGCTGCTTGTATGCCTGTTTCCCTAACCATTTGGAGACGTCGGGCGCTTCAGCGTGGCGCATTTTTTCCAGTAGCGCGTCGAGATGGGTATCAGCATTCAGTGCAGCGCGGTGCTGCGGACGCAGGAATTGCACTTTGTTGGCGTGATCCAGAAAGGTCAGCAGGTGGTCGTAAAAGCCATCGATGTTGAGTACCCCTACCGGCTTCTGGTGATAACCGAGTTGCAACCAGGTCAGGTTCTCGAATAACTCATCCAAGGTGCCATAGCCGCCGGGCAGGGCGATAAAGCCTCCGGAAAGCCCCATCATCATCGCCTTGCGCTCGTGCATGGTTTCGACCACATGCATATCGGCCACACCGGGGTGGCCGACCTCTTTCTCCATCAGCAGCGTAGTGATGACGCCGGTTACCTGCCCACCTGCTTCCAGGCAGGCGGTGGCGGCGATACCCATCAGGCCCACGCTGCCGCCGCCGAACACCAAGCGTATGCCTTGTTTGGCGAAGGTGCGGCCCAGGTTGGCTGCGGCGTCGCGAAAAGACTGGCTGTCACCGGCATTGGAGCCGCAATACACGCAAATTGCATCGAGCCGATTCATGGAATCTCTTTTTTCTTGTGGGCGCCGCCTAAAGGGGGGCGGGGTTGTCTTTTGGTTCATCTGCCTCATCTGCCGGTGAGTTCGCTTCGGCAGCGGCGCCTTGCGCCAGTTTTTTCAGGCGTTTTTCTTCTTTCTTGGCCTTCTTGGCGAGTTCTTTTTGGCGCTTTTCAAATCCGTAGTTGGGTTTGACCAATTGGCGATCCTCTCAGGGCGACGGGTGTAAACGCGATGGTAAGGTATTTGGCGCATTTATGCCGCTTTTCCTGCGCGTTTTCCTGAACGGCTTGAGCAAAGCCCCGGGGAAGGGGGTGCGCTTTTTTGCCTCCTGCTCAGCGATAATGTCGCCATGTTCATCGACTCCCATTGCCATCTCGATTTCCCCGAGCTGCACGTGCAGCGCGATTCCGTGCTCGGCCTCATGCGTGAAAATGGTGTGAGCCACGCGCTGACCATTTCCACCACCCTGCACACCTTTCCCGCCGTGCGCGCCGTGGCCGAGGCCAACCCGCATATCTGGTGCTCGGCCGGCGTGCATCCCGACGAGCAGGGGGACGACCACGAAGTCTCCCTGCCCGAGCTGCTGGCCCTGGCCGACCACCCCAAGGTGGTGGCCATCGGTGAAACCGGGCTGGATTATTACCGCCTGCCCGAGCCGCTGGATTGGCAGCGCGAGCGCTTTCGCGTGCACATCCGCGCTGCCATCGCCAGCGGCAAACCGCTGGTCATCCATACCCGCAACGCCGCCCCCGATACCCTGCGCATCATGAAAGAAGAGGGCGCCGAAAAAATCGGCGGGGTGATGCACTGCTTCACTGAATCGCAAGCCGTTGCCGAGGCCGCGCTGGAGCTGAACTTCCATATCTCCTTTTCCGGCATCGTCACGTTCAAAAACGCCGTGGATTTGAAAGAAGTGGCCAAAACGGTGCCCTTGGACCGCATGCTGATCGAAACCGATTCGCCTTATCTTGCGCCCACACCCTTTCGCGGCAAAATGAACCAGCCGGGCTATGTGAAACATGTGGCTGAGCACATCGCGGGTCTGCGCGGGATTAGCGTTGAAGAAGTAGCCAAAGCCACCAGCGCCAATTTTTTCCGTTTGTTTAGCTTCGCCAAAGCGGCTTAAAGCCAGTTAATTCCAGCCGAAGTATCATGCGGCTTGCAAGAATTTCACCCTTACTCTTTCCACAGGAGCCACCGATGAAACGCCTTTCCACGCTCGCCGCATTCCTCGTATCCGCAGCCCTGCTGGGCACGGCCGTCGCCGCCACCCCGGTCACCCGCATCGGTTCCGACAAAAGCTTCCTCGCCGACGCGATCTGGGCGGGCGACACCCTGTACGTATCCGGCCAACTGCCCACCCCGAACCCCGGCGACGCCGCCAAGGGCATCAAACCCTTCTACGAAGGCGACACCAAGGCGCAGACCATCAACGTTCTGAAAAAGATCGAAGACATCCTGAAGGCGCAGGGCCTGGCGCTGGCCGACGTAGTGCAAATGCGCGTCTACCTCGTACCCGACACCACCACCGGCAAACTAGACTTCGCCGGCATGAACGAAGCCTACAAAATGTACTACGGCACCAAAGAACAACCCAATAAACCCGTACGAGCCACTATTCAGGCCGGCGCATTGGTGGTGCCTGGGGCTTTGGTGGAAATTGAAGTAGTCGCTGTCCGGTCAAAGTAAGCAGAACAAACCCCCTCTCCCGGCTACGGGAGAGGGTGGGGGTGAGGGCGATGCTGGCAACTTGTAGGACCTTCCACTGGCCGCAGCGCCAAAGCCCCTCTTGCTTAAATAATGTGCTCAGTTAGGGAAAGTCCCCAAAAAAGGCGCACCCTGTAAGTGTATGGCGACACCTCCCCCGCCATCCACCACAACCAAAGGGCGACCCCATGACCAAAGCAGCAAGCAAAGCAAAACCGAAGGCGACCCCCGCCGCCGCCGAAGAAAAAACCGAAGCCCGCGTAAAACAACCGCACGGCTCCATCCAGGCCGTCATGTCCCAGCCGCCTCCAACCGGAATCCCGGTCCGCCCGCCGGCCAAGGGTTTTCGTTAAGTTCAAATCTGCGCGCGAAAGCGCGCTTTTTTGAGCTTGACAACATACCAACTGGTTGGTATGTTGAGCATATGACCTCTAAAATCACCGAGCGCCCGCCGTCTGCCAGCGCGCGCAGCAAGCTGATCGATACGGCTTTTTCGGTTATTCGTAGCAAGGGCTACGCAGCCACCTCGGTGGACGAGCTTTGCGCCGGCGCCGGCGTGACCAAGGGGGCCTTTTTCCATCACTTCCCCAGCAAGGATTCCCTGGCGGTTGCCGCTGTGAACCAATGGACGGAATCGACGGATGCCTTTTTCGCCGCCGCACCTTATCACCGGCTGCAAGATCCTCTGAATCGCGTGCTGGCGTACCTGGATTTTCGCGAGGCCATGCTGAAGGGGGAGGTGATGGAGTTCTCCTGTCTCGCCGGCACTCTTGTTCAGGAGGCCTACCAGACACATCCCGGTATTCGGCAGGCCTGCGATCAATGTATCGGCGGCCACGCAGCCGGTGTGGAGGCCGATATCGCCGAGGCAATGCGGGTGTACCGCATCAAAGCGCCCTGGACGGCCGAAAGCCTTGCGCTGCATACGCAGGCCGTCCTGCAGGGCGCTTTCATCCTCGCGAAGATCAAGGGCAACGCGGCCGTCGCCAAGGCTAGCGTGGGTCACTTGCGCCGCTATATCGAATTGCTGTTCCGCAGCCCAAAGGTCGCCCGCAAAAGCAAAAAGGCCTGACCGCGCCTAACCCACTTTGAGGAGAAACACTTCATGGAAAAGATCATCATTTCACGCCGCCGTGCGCTTGAGGCAGGTGTGTGCGCAGTGGCTGCCGTAGCGAGTGTGCCGGGCTATGCCGCCACTCAAGGGAGTTCCGGCCTGAGCCAGGCCGATGAACAGGCCATCCGCAAATACTATGCAGCCTGGGAGAAAAAGGACTGGGCGCCGTTCGATGCCCTGCTCGCGGACAACTTCACCTTCACCAGCGCCAACGACGACGATCACATCAGCAAGGCCATCTTCAAAACCCGCTGCTGGGAAACGCAGATCGACCACATCGCCCGCTTTGAATTGCTGCATCTGTACGGCAGCAACCACGAGGCGCTGGTGATGTACATCGGCTCGACCAAGAACGGAAAGAAATTCCGCAATACGGAGTACTTTCGCCTTAAGGAGGGCAGGGTGGAGGCGATTGAGTGTTACTTTGGGGCAATGTCCAGTTTTGCGTCTTCGGTGAGTAAGGGCCGGGGCTAAGCTGAATGGTCTCTGGGTCACCGGTTCTGCGTCATGGCCTTAAGGTAATTGGCCGGCGATTTGCCGACCAGTTTTTTGAAGTCGCGAATGAAGTGGGCCTGGTCGGCGTAGCCGAGGTTTAACGCAAAATCCACCCAGTCCACGGTGGTGGCGGAAGCGATTTGCGCCACCGCTTCGTGGAGCCGGTAGCGCTGGATTACCCATTTCGGGCTGACACCGACGTACTCGCCGAAAAGCCGCTGAATCATGCGTACGCCCATGCCGAACTCCTGGCCGATCTGCTCGACTTTGGTCATCTCCTTGTCCGCGGCGATGTGCGCAACGATACGATCGGCAAGCAGGGCTGAAGGGTCGGATACCGCTTGGAACTCCCGCAAAAATGACTCGACCACCGCAATCGCCGCTTCATGGCCGGCGTGCGCCAGTACCCGGCGCTCCAAGCCCTGAGCAGCATCGCCGAAAGTCTCCTGCAACGGCAATATGCGATCCGTGAACGCCGACACAGGTTGTTTGACGAAAGGCCGGAAACCACCGGGGCGGAATTTCACGCCGAGCACGCGGCTTTTGCCTTCCAGCCAGCGCGAAAATTTCGCGGTATGCACACCCGCGATCTGCGCAACGCCGGGCTCGAGAATAATGTGTACCGAGGGATGCGGCAGCGTCTCAACCAGCTGCGGCGCCGGCAGATCCCACTCCACCGTCCAGTAGTGCTCCACATAGGGCGCCAGATCGGCGGAGGGCGAGTAACGCCAGGCCTGTTCGGGGTTGCGGTGCAGGATGCCGCGAGGCTGATCGTGTTTGCGGGTGACCATGTCGTGTTTTTTCAATCCAGCGTTTGCGGCTGCCCCTACCATGGGGACGTGATTCGGTTCGCCTCACAAGTCCGCCAGGTCGAGCCGGCTAACCGAGGGTCGCAAATAAGCGACCTGCCCGGACGCAAAAAATGGAGAGCATATGCTGAATCGAATCTATGTCAAATTAACCCTCGTCACGTTGCTGACGCTGATGGCCGGCCTAATGGGCTGCGCGCATCCGCAATCACCGACCATAAACACGCCTTCGAAAGGACCCAATATGACCAGACTCGCCCGCGGAGAATTCGACATCAAGATGAGCCCACTGCAACCCTATAACCAGTCCGAAGGCGCAATGCTGGGGCGCTTTTCCATCGATAAACAGTTTCGCGGTGACCTGGATGCCGTCAGCCAGGGCGAGATGCTGAGCGCCGGTAACCCGGCAACCGGATATGGCGGCTACGTGGCCATCGAGCGCGTGGCCGGCACGCTGAATGGGCGCAAAGGAACCTTTGCGCTACAGCAAAACGGCACCATGGTTCAAGGCAAGCCGGAGATGAACGTGGTAGTTGTGCCGGGTTCCGGCACGGGTGAACTGACCGGCATTAGCGGGAAGATGACGATCATCATTGCCGGGGGGAAGCACTCGTTTGAGTTGGAGTATGAGTTGCCGGAGTCGAAGTAACTACCCTTAAATTGGCAGCGGAATTAAAGCGGTGCAGGGATGCACGTTACCTATCGAGCCCAAGGTGCCATTTTGATTAGGAATGAGGCATTATTTAGCTTCCAAGTAGCCTTTAATTGAGCGGAAATTTCATAAACAATTTTGAGGGCTTGCTTGTAGTGCTCTGCTGCATTCGCCGGGCTCGTGACTGCTTCTGCGTAGCGCATTCTTATTGCTTCATTTGCGCTGGGCAGCGCTGTCAAGACGTCGGCATCTATCTTTAAGCCATGTTGTTCGGCTGACTTGCACAGCTTATTAAGGTCGTGTCCGTGTTCAACTATTCCGGTAGCTTGAGAAATGAAAGTCTTAAATGTCTTTTCAACTGCGAGATGTAATTCCCAACATGCCGCTGCCGCTGCTTCATCCTTTAATTGCAGAATATCAGCTACCGCTTTATCGAAGTGATTCCATACGCCTGCAGCCATGTTTTTGACTTCAGCCGATAGATCGGCGGTGTTCAATTTCAAATTGATACACCGGCTGAATGCAACCACTTCACGGACTTCCTCTTCGAGCAAATGAAGGTCCTCTTTTTTCATTTTTTCTATCGATACACGTGTATCTACGATATCTCCAAGTTTTTCCGAGTCTTGAAGATGATCGGGGAACGTCATCCACGCAGTTTCAAGCTCCTTTTCTACTCTCGTGGTTGTAATTGGAAATTTGAGGAGGAGAGGCTGAATATACGAAGTAGCAACGCCAGTAAGCATCTGTCCTTTAGCTACTCTCGCCAACTCACCATACTTTTCCCAATACCAGTCACTAACTATCGGTAAAAAAATCGAGAAAAAATGCTCACTCTTAATGAAATCATCTTTCGTGAAATCTGCTTGCGCGTCATTTTGAATTTCTAGTACAAAGTAGCGCAAGAAGAGATGGGCGGCCTGAAGAGGTCGTTTCGAAACTATGACTCCTGAATGGGTCAGTAATTCGTCGATCTCAGGTAGGTGGTCGTAAATAGCGGCTTTAAGCTTTTCATTCGCCACGGTGCACCATCGCTGATATGGGGTTATCTCAAACTACTTGATTAATTTAAGGGGTCGGAGCGGTAAGGGTGTGGCGAAATACTAGGGTCAGGTCTTGCAATGTAGCATTGCTATATTGCAAGACCTGACCCCAGCCGTGCGTGTGTCAGTTGATAATTTCACCCGCTCCAGTTTCAATGCTATTTCTGAGCTGTCGGACGAACTCACGGTCATAGAGTTCCCAGCTCTTGACCTCGCCTACGATCTTCAACGGCAGCTTGCTCCGGTATGAGCGCGTCGGATTACCTGGAAATTTTTTGTCAGTGACGTTTGGGTCATTTTCAAAGTCTCCGGTTGGTTCAACGACATAGACTCGTGGCGAACCACTTCCCTTGGCTATTTCGGCGGCAAGGCCTGCGCCTTTAGCTAAGGCGGTGAAATAGATGTGGTTCATAACCACAGTATCTCTGTAGTTGGATATGAAGCCTGCAGTCAGCAGATCGCCAAGCTTCAAGTCGGCCCTAGTGCCATGAAAAAATGGTCCAGTTTCGAGTGCAGCCATCAAGTTTTCCCCATAACCGAAACCGGTAAAAGCGCCAGTTTCTCAAGCACATCCAACGCCTGAATTAAGTCGCGCCGCAAAGCGGCTTTGGCTTGAAATGAATTGTTAGGTGCCGCCCGACGCCGGCTTCTAGTTAGGCCGCCAGCGCGCTCAGCACCGTAAATGAATGATCGCACGGACACGAACTCGCCACTCAATCTAGTCGCGTATAGGTCAGCACCAGGTCTGACTCCCAGCCCGCCCCGTCCCTCGACATCTCCCCGCGGCTGACGATCGTGCGTCCGTCGGTCGCGATAGTGCCAACCATACGCTGCGAGAAGGCAGGATCGTTGCGCCACCACTTCCAAACGTTATCCCGCAGGTCAACTTCATACCGTCTCGAGACTCCGCGCTCGTCAAAGTACAACATCGAGCATTCGCCGGATGCGTTGTCGGTGCCAAACACGGCAATGCCGCTCGGAATCTCCGGTTCGTCGATCTGCGAACGCATCATGAGAAACGCGCCGCCCTCAATCCAGGAGAACGACGTGCGGCCGTGAAACGTGGTGCCCGGAACGAGGGGATGCGTGCCGATAGTCCGCCAGGCCCCGACCAGAATACCGAACGGCTTGAGTGCCGGATTGGGCTTCGAAGCCTCATTTGCAGCTAAATTGGCCATGTGATCACCGTCTGAACTGACGCGCTAACGTTTGACATGAGGGGCAGTTAACGGCACGCGAAGCTTGCCGTTAGACGTCCCCTCGATGAGAGGGTTACCAGTACCTGTTTATAGCATTCTGCCTACTTTTTGAAATGGTGTGCAACCGGCTGGAAGGGTGGCGCGCATGCCCAATAGTTACGATTTTCCTCCCCACCCCCTCCCTCCGGTAATATCACCCCTTCCATACGGAGGAGTTTCACCATGACGGATATATTCCGCAGCCTGATCGGCGTGGGCCTGTTGGTCCTGATCGCTTACGGTCTTTCGATGAACCGCAAGGCCATACGCTGGCGCACGGTGCTGGCCGCCTTGGCGGTGCAGGTGACGATTGGTGCCATTGTCCTGTTCTGGCCGTCCGGCAAGCACGGGCTGGAGGTTGTCGCCGGCGGGGTCACGCATGTTATCGAGTACGGCTACAAGGGCACGGAATTCCTGTTTGCGGGCCTGGTGTCGAACAAGATGTTCGAGGTATTCGGCGGCAGCGGTTTTGTGTTCGCGCTGCGGGTGCTGCCGACCATCATCTACGTGACGGCGCTGATCGCCGTGCTGTATCACCTGGGCATCATGCGCTGGATCATCACCATTTTAGGTTCGGTGTTCCAGAAGCTGCTGGGCGTATCCAAGATCGAATCCTTCGCCGCGGTGACCACCATTTTCCTGGGGCAAAACGAGATGGGCGCGGCGGTGAAGCCCTTTGTGGGTCAGCTGAAAGGTCCACAGCTCTTCGCCATTATGACCAGCGGCATGGCCAGCGTGGCCGGCGCCGCGCTGGCGGGTTACGCGGGCCTGGGCGTGAAGATGGAATACCTGATCGCGGCGTCCTTCATGGCTATCCCCGGCGGGTTGCTGTTTGCCAAGCTGATCTGCCCCAGCACCGAAACCAGCGAAATCCGCGTCGATAACCTGAGCTTTGAAGATAAAAAGCCCGCCAACGTGATCGAAGCCGCTGCAGGTGGTGCTGCGCTGGGTCTTAAGATCGCCGTTAATGTCGGCGCCATGCTGCTGGCCTTTATCGGCCTGATTGCGCTCTTGAATGGCGTCATTGGCGGCATCGCAGGCTGGTTTGGCTTTTCGGGCGTCAATATGGAGACGATTCTGGGCTATGGATTCGGCTGGGTGGCCTACATGCTCGGGGTTGCCCCGGAGAGCATGAGCTTCGCCGGCAATCTCCTCGGCCAAAAGCTGATCCTGAATGAATTCGTGGCCTACGTGAACCTGGCGCCTTACCTCAAGGACCCCGCCGCCGTGGCCGCCGCTGGCCTTACGGTGATTGACCCGCGCACGCTGGCGATTCTTTCCTTCGCGCTGTGCGGCTTTTCCAATTTCACCTCCATTGCCATCCTGGCCGGCTCGTTTTCCAGCGTGGCCCCGCATTTGCGCGGCGACGTGGCGCGTTTTGGCATGCGGGTGGTGGCGGCTTCTACGCTGTCCAATCTGATGTCGGCCACTATTGCCGGAATATTTTTAGGTATGAAGGTTTAGAGAAGGTTTTTAGCGCATGATCCCGCAGGAAATTATTCGTAAAAAACGCGACGGCGGCACGCTGTCGCAGGCTGAAATCAGCGCCTTTGTGCGCGGCATTGCGGCGGATGAGGTGAGCGAGGGCCAGATCGCGGCCTTTGCCATGTCGGTGTATTTCAAGGGCATGAGCCGCGAGGAGCGGGTGGCGCTAACCTGCGCCATGCGCGATTCCGGCCGGGTGCTGGAGTGGGGCCATTTTGATCTGCCCGGTCCGGTGGTGGATAAGCATTCCACCGGCGGGGTGGGGGACCTGGTTTCGCTGGTGATGGGGCCGATGATCGCCGCCTGCGGTGGCTACGTGCCCATGATCTCCGGGCGCGGCCTGGGCCACACCGGCGGCACGCTGGACAAACTCGATTCCGTGCCCGGCTACACCACCAATATCGACGTGCCCACGTTCCAGAAGGTGGTGTGCGACGTGGGCGTGGCCATCATCGGCCAGACCGAAGACCTGGCGCCCGCCGACAAGCGCGTGTACGCCACGCGCGACGTGACGGCCACGGTGGAGTCGATTCCGCTGATTACGGCTTCCATTCTTTCCAAGAAACTTTCGGCCGGGCTGGACGCGCTGGTGATGGACGTAAAGACCGGCAACGGCGCCTTCATGCCCACGCACGCGCTCTCCACCGAGTTAGCCCAGTGCATCGTCGAAACCGGCGAGGGCGCCGGCATGCGCACCGCCGCCGTGCTCACCGATATGAATCAGCCGCTGGCGCCCTGCGCCGGCAACGCCATTGAAGTGCAGTGCGCCATCGACTACCTCAAAGGCGGCTATGCGAGAGAGCTTACGCGCCTGCACGACGTCAATATGGCGCTCTCCGTGGAACTGCTTTTGGTGAGCAAGCTGGCCGCCAGCCGCGAAGAGGCCGAAGCCAAACTGATGGCCTCTTTGACCAGTGGCCGTGCCACCGAAATATTCTCCAGGATGATCGCCGCCCTGGGTGGGCCGAAGGACTTGGTCGAAGCGCCCGAGCGGCATCTGGCAAAGGCGCCGGTAGTGGTGCCGGTGACGGCCACACGCGGCGGCTTTGTGAGCAGCATGAACACCTATGCGCTGGGCATGGCCGTGGTGGAACTGGGCGGCGGCCGCCGCCGCGCCAAGGACGCCATCGACCCGGCCGTGGGCATTACTGGTTTTGTCGAATTGGGCGCGCAGTTGAAAGCGGGAGATGTGCTGGCCTTTGTGCACGCCGCCAATCCCAGCGCGGCCGATATTGCCGCCACTCAGGTGCGTGCTGCCATCGGTATGGATGACGTCCAACCCGCCGCGCATCCGCTGACGTATCCCATGCCGGCATGATGCGGCGGTTTGCAGGGACGGTGCGGGAGTAAGGCGGTCGCGTTCAGGTTAAGTACAAAAAAGCACGTCGTCCTCGCGAAAGCGGGGACCCAGTAACTTTCGTGGCTAAACGACAAACGACACTGGGTTCCCGCCTACGCGGGAACGACGGTGTTTTTTATCCGCTTCGATCTGAATCTACCGTATTCAGCCCGCTGGTAACCCAAACAACCCCTCCATCCCCCTGTAACAAACCCTAAGCTAGAATGTCAAAGCCGCCCGACCGGCTTTGACAATAAATCTTCACCTGGAGGAGAACACGATGAAGAAGCATTTCGCAGTGCTGCTGGCCTTGGCTTTGTCCTTTGTGGCCTTCGGCGCCCAAGCCCAAAGCGAAATCCAGTTTTGGCATTCCATGACCGGAGCGCTTAACGACAAGGTGGTGGACCTGTCGAACAAGTTCAACGCCAGCCAGAGCGAATACAAGATCGTGCCGGTGTTCAAGGGCCAGTACCCCGAATCCATGACGGCCGCCATTGCAGCCTACCGCGCCGGCAACGCGCCGCATATCCTGCAGGTGTTTGAAGTCGGTACCGCCACCATGATGGCCGCCAAGGGCGCCATCGTGCCGGTGGCGAAGCTGATGAAGGATGCCGACGAGCCCTTCGATCCCAAGGCTTACCTGCCCGCCGTAGCCGGTTATTACACCGACAGCAAGGGCAATATGCTGTCCTTCCCGTTCAATAGCTCCTCGGTGGCGTTTTATATCAATAAGGACGCCTTCAAGAAGGCCGGGCTTGACCCTAGCAAGGCGCCCAAGACCTGGAAGGAGTTCGTAGCCACCGCCGATAGGCTGAAAGCAGCCGGCAGCGCCTGCCCTTATACCACCAGCTGGCCGTCCTGGCTGCATATCGAAAACTTCAGCGCCTGGCATAACGTGCCCATCGGCACCAAGGAAAACGGCATCGGCGGCATCGATACCCAGTTCCAGATCAATACGCCGTTGCACGTGCGCCACATCGCAATGCTGGGCGAGATGGCCAAGAAGGGCACCTTCATCTACGCCGGCCGTACCCAGCAGGGCGACGCCAAGTTCTACAGCGGCGAATGCGCCATGTTCACCGGCAGCACCAGCGCCATCGCCAATATCAAGCGCAACGCCAAATTTGAATGGTCGGTGCAGTTCATTCCCTATCACGATGATGTGAAGGGTGCCCCGCAGAACACCATCATCGGCGGCGCGTCGCTGTGGGTGATGGGCGGCAAGACCAATAACTCTTACAAGGGCATCGCCAAGTTCTTCACCTTCCTCTCCAAGCCGGAAGTGCAGATGGATTGGCATACCAGCACGGGTTATGTGCCGATTACCTTGGCCGCTTATGAACTGACCAAGAAATCGGGCTTCTATGAAAAGAACCCCGGCATGGACATCGCCGTGCGCTCTCTCAACAACAAGCCCGCCACCGGCAATTCTAAGGGCCTGCGTTTCGGCAACTACGTGCAGGGCCGCGAGGTGATCGAAGAGGAAATGGAAAGTGTGTTCGCCGGCAAGAAGGATGCGAAGACGGCGTTGGATGATGCGGTGAAGCGCGGGAATGAGATTTTGCGGAAGTTTGAGGCGGCGAATAAGGGCTGATTTGGTATTCGAGAGAAATTGCTAATTTAGTGCTGTCACCCCGGCGAAGGCCGGGGTCCAAGTTTCTTTGCAAAACGCGAAAGTCAAATTGGGCCCTGGCCCTAAACGGTGGCCACGCCGCGGCCTACGCCGGGGCGACAGCTGATATTTGATACTGTTCGCGTTCGTGCACGGTAGCTACTATACAAAGAGCCTACATTGGAAAAACGCGTAGTCTTCCGAAGCTGGTGGCTGCCCTATGCGCTGGTGGCGCCGCAGATCGCCATTACGCTGGTGTTCTTTTTCTGGCCGGCGTCGCAGGCGGTAGTGCAGTCTACGCTGCTGGAAGACGCCTTCGGCCAGAACTCGCAGTTCGTCTGGTTCGAGAATTTTCGCGCGCTGTTCAACGATGAAAACTACCTGAAGTCTTTCAAGACCACGGCCATTTTCAGCGTGCTGGTGGCTTTTCTGGGGCTTTCGCTTTCGCTCTTGCTGGCGGTGGCCGCGGACCGCATCACGCGCGGTGCTTTCTTTTTCAAGACCCTGCTGATCTGGCCCTATGCGGTGGCCCCGGCCATCGCCGGTGTGCTGTGGGCCTTCCTGTTCGCGCCTTCCATCGGCATCGTTGCCTACGCGCTCAAGCAATGGGGCATTCCCTGGAACTACGTGCTGGACGGCGACCACGCCATGATCCTGGTGGTAATCGCCTCGGTATGGAAACAGATCAGCTATAACTTTCTATTTTTCCTAGCCGGGCTGCAGTCGATCCCGCGTTCGGTGATGGAGGCCGCCGCCATCGATGGCGCCAGCCCGTTCCGGCGTTTCTGGACCATCGTCTTTCCGCTGTTGTCGCCCACCACGTTTTTCCTGATGGTGGTGAATATTGTCTACGCCTTTTTCGATACCTTCGGTGTGATCGACGCCACCACCCAGGGCGGCCCGGCGGTGTCCACGCAAATCCTGGTTTACAAGGTTTACTACGACGGCGTTAAGGCCGCCGACCTGGGCGGCTCCTCGGCGCAGTCGGTGATTTTGATGTTGATTGTGATTGCGCTATCGGTGATTCAGTTCCGGTACGTTGAACGCAAGGTGCAGTACTGAAAATGAGCTGATGGTAGAAAACCGCCCCTTCATGAAGTTGTTCTACTACGTCGTGCTGACGCTGGGCGTGATCGTGGTCGTCTTTCCGCTGTATGTCACCTTCGTCGCCAGCACGCTGACGCTGGACCAGATTCTGCAAGTGCCGATGCCGCTGATTCCCGGTGACCAGCTCATCAACAACTACGCCCAGGTGTTGTCCGGCGGCTCCACGCACGGCTCCTCCGCGCCGGTGGGCCGCATGATGGTCAACTCGCTGGTGATGGCCCTGATAATCCCCGTCGGCAAAATCGCCATTTCCATCATTTCCGCCTTTGCCATCATCTATTTCCGCTTTCCCCTGCGCAAAACCTTTTTCTGGATGATTTTCGTCACCCTGATGCTGCCGGTGGAGGTGCGCATCCTGCCGACCTATAAGGTGGTGGCCGACCTCGGTATGCTCGATTCCTATATGGGCCTGACCCTGCCGCTGATCGCCTCGGCCACGGCTACCTTCCTGTTCCGCCAGTTCTTCCTGACCATTCCTGACGAGCTGGCCGAGGCCGCGCGTATCGACGGGGCGGGGCCGATGCGGTTTTTCTTCGACGTGGTGTTGCCCTTGTCCAAGACCAGCATCGCGGCCTTGTTCGTGATCCAGTTCATTTACGGGTGGAACCAGTATCTTTGGCCTTTGCTGATTACCACGCAGGAGTCCATGTACACGTCGGTGATCGGTATCAAGCGCATGATCGCTGGCGGCGATGCCGCTACGGAATGGAATCTGGTCATGGCCACCGCCATGCTGGCGATGATTCCGCCGGCGATTGTGGTGGTGGTGATGCAGAGGTGGTTTGTTAAGGGGTTGGTGGAGACAGAGAAATGAGAGAAGCCCTCAATCTCATTGCGTACTCGGTGATGATTCCGCTCCTCATGGTGCTCTGGGCGATTCACGGTATTGCACTCTTGTTTTTTGGGGTGGGGGTTTTGCCGGCATCGACGATGTGGCACCCCATAGATGAATTATTAGCTTCATTGATGGGGCAACGGCTCGCGGATGCGTTCGCGGGCGCCTTGCTCCTTGCTTTTACTTATATGTTGTTTCGCTTGGTTCGCGATGCCTTTGGAAAGAATTTCCGAAAGGACAAAAGTGACGCTGCCTGAGGCAGGGGAGCCGGGGGTTGCCCGGCGGCAACCTACTTTCTTTGCTTCGCCAAAGAAAGTAGGCAAAGAAAGGCGACCCCAGGTTCGCC